>Ga0164296_1000001_pt1 | contig 449877 bp, 373 predicted proteins | sample GEODES057metaG_FD_113533 | JGI IMG/M metagenome (GOLD analysis project Ga0164296, IMG submission 113533) | Dystrophic lake water microbial communities from Trout Bog Lake, Wisconsin, USA - GEODES057 metaG | ecosystem: Environmental > Aquatic > Freshwater > Lake | place: USA: Trout Bog Lake... | reverse complement strand
CAACTAATTCTGTTACCAATATTTAGGGGGTCAATTTAAGCCGTTACAATGGGGTCACATTGTGCTGGCGAACAGGGGTCAGTTTACGCCGGTATTAGGGGGTCAATTTGCGTGGATTTTCCATTCAGATAAAATATTAGTTAGAAAAGATGTGGAGAATACCGCAGACGAGGCAGTAGCTGTTTCAGCATTAATAGGGCCCCATAAAATCATCATATTGGTAACGTCGGCTTATCATATGTATCGAGCCAAACAACTTTTTGAAAAACAGGGGATGAAGGTGATTCCTTACAAAGTAGATTATAAAATAAGTCGAAATCAAGAAACAACCCTGATAGATTTTTTTCCTAGCGCAGAAAATCTAAAACTTACCGAAATGGGAATGAGAGAAATTATAGGAAGACTTTTCTATTTGATTAAGGGCTAATGACTCACCCCCTTACTAAACAAAACATTGGTAAATGTTTTTATAATAATGGATAGATCGAATAAAAAAGATTTCCGCAATAAATATTCTTTTTCCAATTCTACTTTAGCCTCAATTGAAATTTCATCACGACCATTAATTTGCGCCCAGCCTGTAATGCCTGGCTTTAATTGATTCACCCCTGCAGCCACTCTTAATGCCATTAAATCGTCTTGATTGTATAAGGCTGGTCGAGGGCCAACAAAAACCATTTCACCTTTAATGATATTAATGAGGTTCGGCAATTCATCAAAACTCGTTTTACGAATAAACTTACCAATTTTAAGCAAATACTGATCGGGATTATCTAATAAATGGGTGGCTACGTTCGGTGTGTTTTTCTTCATACTCCGAAATTTGTAAATATTGAAAAAGGTATAATTAATGCCTACCCGGCTTTGTGTGAAAAAAAAAGGCATTCCATCTTCAATAAAAATTAAAAAAGCAATTATAAAAATAATTGGAGTTAATAAAATTATCAAAATAAACGCAAGAAGTCTGTTAAACATAATTAATTATGATACAAATTTATTATAATGATTATATAAATTTTGATTGCTATATATCCAATCTTTCATTTCCTTTAACATATCTAAATAAGATTTAAAATCGTATTCTAAATCAAGTCTTGTATTAATTAGACTCTTATCTACTTTATAATCTTCATATGGTTCAACTTGTAATTTAATGCTAAAAACCTCATTAAATAAACATATTAAATCATACTTAGAAATAGTAGTGTTGTTTACTAAGTGAATAGTACCAGTTAGATTAGAATCTATTTTTTTTTGGATAAATTTAGCTAGTTCTAAGGTTGTAACTCCAGTCCATATTGCATTCTTATATCCTTTTACGATTCCAGTTTGTTTAGTATACCAATTAAATAAACCAATGCCATCGGGGTTTAAATCTGGACCAATAATTGATGTTCTTATGGTCAGATCTTTATTATTATTAATTTCACCAAGTGATTTAGTAAGTGCATAAAAACCAGTTGCATCTTTGAAATCATTTTCTATATATTTTCCTTTTAATCCAGAGAAAACACAATCAGTACTTAAATGTATTATTTTAGTTTGTAATTGTGATGTAACTTTTTCCAAGAAATGAGGAAAATAGGAGTTTATTAAAATAGAATCAGCTGGATTGTCTTCTGCATTTTTATTAAGAATTCCTATACAATTGATTATGGTATGAGGTCTATTTTCAAGGATTAGAGTTTCAAGATTATCTAAATCTTGGATATCTAATTCGTAATCTGAAAGATAAAAATTGTGTTTTCTTGCAATTGATATTAATTCAAAATTATTTAGTTTTATTTTTAAATAATTGAAAATTATATGTCCAGCCATTCCGTTTGTACCCAGGACAAAAATTTTGTTGTTAATCATTATTTATTCCAGATTACTTTATTAACAATTGAAGTATAACTTTGTATTATTCTTATTATACGTGATGAAACATTTCGAACCGAGTATTCCGCTGGCATATGCTTGATAGAATCTGAATAAGTATTTTTACATATTTCAATTGAATTAAGAATTTCAAACTCGGTAATTCCAGCAATTATTATTGATCCTGTATCTATTGCTTCTGGTCTTTCCGTACTTGTCCTTAAACTTAATGCTGGGAAATTTAAAATTGTAGATTCCTCACTTATTGTACCGCTATCAGAAAGCACACAGTAAGCATTCTTTTGCAAATTAATATAATCAAAAAAACCAAATGGTACTGAAATTTTTATTAGAGGATCAAATTTGAAGTTATTTGATTCTATTTTTTTTAATGTTCTAGGATGTGTGGAGAATATTATGGGTAGTTTATACTTTTGCGCAACCGCATTAATAGATTTACATAATTGATGAAAATTATCATTTAAATCAATATTCTCTTCTCTATGAAGACTAACTACAAAATATTTATCTTTTTCAATATTTAAAGAATGTAAAACTTTACTCTCTGAGATATTGGTTTTATTTTTTTCTAAAACTTCCGTTAAAGGTGATCCAGATACAAAAACATGATCTTTTCTAAAGCCTTCACTTAACAAATATCTTCTAGAGTGTTCTGTATAAGTAATATTAATATCACTAATATGATCTGAAATTTTTCGATTAATTTCTTCAGGTACATTTTGATCAAAACATCTATTACCAGATTCCATATGAAAAATTGGTATTTTTAACCTTTTCGCAGAAATAGTACATAATACACTATTAGTATCACCTAAAACTAATAGCGCATCAGGTTTAATTTCATTTAATAAGTCATAAGATTTGGCAATAATATTCCCAATGGTATGCCCTAAGTTATTTCCACTTACACCTAAGAAATAATCTGGTTTTCTAATACCAAAATTTTCGAAAAAAATTTCATTTAAGTTGTAATCATAATTTTGTCCAGTATGTATTAAAATATTTTCAAAATTTTTATCTGCTAATTTTATGATTTCAGATAACCTGATTATTTCAGGTCTTGTACCTAATATTGTTACTAATTTTAATTTGTTCATATTTATATAATATTTTTATCTAAAACAGATGTAGGTGCCCAATTAAATGATTTCCTAGCTAAATCATCACTGAATGTTAAATTACTTGTCATTTTATAAAAAACATCTAAATTGAAAGGACTTAATGTTCCAAAAAATGATAAAAAATGTGCAGCTAAAAATGCTATTGAATACGGTATATAATAAATTCTTTTTTGGTTTAGTTCGGCAGCTATTTTGAAACTTATTTCTTTAAAACTTGGATGTTTCCCGTCTGTTAAATTATAAGTTCCTCCAAAATTTGAAGCTATTAGTATATATTTTGCAATATCCTCAGCTAGTACCATACTTTTTTTAGCACTTCCGTTACCAATATTAAAGTACCTTCTTTTTTTTATTGCATGTATCATTTTTGATAAATTTCCTGGAGGATTCTTTCCCACTATTAATGGAAGTCTTAAGATAGTAAGTAGGACATTATTGTCCTCACACCATTTTTTAAGGATTTTTTCAGATTTTATTTTACTTAGTCCATAATAATCATTGGCATTTAGGTTTGTCTCTTCGTTAAGAAGTTCGCCAGAATTTTTACCATAAACGGAAACAGAACTTATAAATACAAACCTCTTCGGTAAATTTTCTTTGTTAAAACCATTTATCAAGTTAAGTAATCCATCAATATTAACTTTTTTAAACAAGTCACCTTCTTCTTTATTTTTAGGCTTGAAATGAGCTTTTCCAGCAGCATGTATTACAAGATCAAATTCTTCATCGATATAGGGCATATTTACGCTTAGGTCACAATTATAATTTGAATCCTTTCTATTTAAAGTAAGGATAATGTTGTCTTTAATTAAGTAATTAAATAAAGTCTTACCCAAAAATCCATTTGAACCTGTGAGAAGTATTTTCATTAGTTTGAACTATTAGTCCATCCCCATTTTTTAAAATAAGTAATTGCACTCTGGATTGTAATAAATTTATATTTTAATACTTTATGTGTTAATCCAGCGTAATGATGAAAAACCTTGACTTTTGGATAATAAATTGTTTTAGAAATATTAAGTACTCTTCTTGTTATGTCGGCATCTTCTAAATACATGAATATTTTCTCATCAAAAAGTCCAATAATTTTAATTACATCCATTCTAAAATACATGAAGCAACCAGACAGATATGGTATATTATAGATTATACTATTGTAATCATGATCTAGATATTGATATTTTCTTGTTCTTTTTGCAAAGCATTTTTTTAATCTATTTGGTAAAAAGCCTCTAATAAATAAATCAAAAAAGGTAGGATTAGTTTTACATAAATATTGTATGTTACCATCTGGATAACATATCATTGGCATTAAATGACCAATTTCTAAATTTGCATCCATGTAATTTTTGATATTTAACAAAGTTAAATTATCAAAATAAATATCTGGGTTTAAAACAACATGATAAGGTGAATCAACTGATATAGCTAATTTAAATGCAATATTATGTGAAGCACCAAAACCTGGGTTTAAAGGATTGTGTATATATTCAATGTCATTATTATTGAAGTATTTTTTTAGGATGTCATCTTTAGAATTATCTATTATATATAATTTTACTTTTAAGGTCGTGTCAAGAAAGCTATTTACTGCATTAAGTAAAATTTCAGGGTCATTATTATACAATACGATAGATCCTGTTAAGTCTAATTTCATCTTAAAATTTTAAAAAAATATTTAGTAATTGAGTATGTTAATAAAAAGGGTAAAATAAGGTAAAATGCTTTTTTTCTTTTGCATAAATTGATATACATCTGCATTTCACCTAATCTCATTTTCAGTTTATTACCACTGAGCCCACCCTTACTCAATTGTGGCCTACCTAATAATGTTAATTTCGTGGTTAAGTAAAATATTTTATGCTTATCACAAATTCTTAATAAAAGATCATGATCCTCTGTATACCTTGTTAATTCATTAAATCTAAAATTAATTGTGTTTTTTATAACAAAACAAGAGGTGTTGAAATAATTTCTAAGTAATAATTTATAAAAATTAAGACGTGCAAGCTTTATTGAACTACTAATTTCAAATTGTTTAATATCATTAGTATAATTATGTCCAAGAAATTCTATTTCAGAATTTTGAAGTAGTTCATTTAAAATTTCTAATTTTTGAGTATGCCAAATGTCGTCAGAATCTAAAAACGTTATGTAATCTCCATTAGCATTTTCCCAACCAAAATTTCTTGCTTTGGAAACACCCTTATTTGTATCAAATTGAAATAATTTAATTTTATGTGATACGAAATTACTTTTGATTATATTAACTGTTTCATCATTGCTGCAATCATCTATTACTAATATTTCATAATTTGTATATGTTTGATTAATACAAGAACTTATTGTTTGTACAATAGTTTTTTGTGCATTGAAAACTGGTATAACTACACTAAACTTTATCATTCTTAATGTTAAACTTAGTGCCTATAATATAATGTAGGACTATTTGGAAAATAAAAACCAAACTGGAAAAGAAATCAACAAATAATGAGAATAAAATATTATGTAATATAACTACGAGTATGAAAACCCACTTGATATTAACTTTTTTTCTCTTTGTCTTGTAATATATTAAATTGAATATTAAACCCATTATAAAATAAAAAAATATAGACCCAAAATACCCAAAAGCTGATAAATAATTAGGGAACATACTTGAGACATTAAGTAAATCATCTACAAGTTTGAAATTACTTGATTGTCCCCAAAATGATATTTTATCTCTTATAAAAGATGGTAAGATAGAAGATAATAATGGAGAGGGATTGAAGTTGAATAATGGATAATCATGTATATTAAAATTTACATTATTTAAAGGCGATGTAATATAAATATATACCCATAGAAAACCAGATGGTAAAAAAGTTGGATAGTTGCTATTTGGTTGAGCAATAGCAATGAAAAAATCTGAATTACCAGAGCGTAAATCTCCAACTATTCCAAAAAGCAGAATTATAGATAGTGCTAAAACCACGAAAAGCAATAAATTTTTAGTTTTTAGTTTATTAAAAAAGAAATAAACCAAAATCCCTTGCACTGCCATGCTCATAAATAATTGTCTAGTAATAAGCATTAATGGCCACAATAAACAAAGTAAAAAATATTTAATATATTTTTTTTCTTTTGTTTGAATATATAAATACAAGCAGTAGTTCGAGATAACTAATATCATCGAATTCAATAAACCATGCAAACTAGGAATTCCCCATTCAGTATATGCACCTTCTCCAATGCCAAAAATTGAAAAAATTGGAAGACTTCTAAAGTATACGATTTCTAAAATTGACAATAAAACCCATATATAAAATACATATTTTAAAGAATTGAATATATTTTGTTTTATAAAATACTCCGATTTTATTTGCTTATGTCCAAATAAGTCTTTTGATAAAAAATATGATATAATAAAAGAAATACAGGTTAATACAATATATATAAATAGTAAGAAATTTAGCGATGTTAAAACAAGGCTAAAATGAAACAAATATAATGTTAGAACTAGGATCCAAGTTAATACAAACAAGGTAACTGGATTATGTAGTTTCAAGCTAATTATTTTTTATATCAATTGAGTTCAGTAAATTAATAATCCCTTGAATATCTAATTGTTGAGTGTTACTTGAATTATAATCATCGATAAATGCAATTTTATTTTCACCTTCTGAAAAGTATCGATTATAATTAAGATCTCGGTTATCAGAAGGTATTCTAAAAAAATTACCCATATCTTCAGATTTTAGCATTTCTTCTCTTGTACAAAGGGTCTCATAAAGCTTTTCACCATGTCTTGTTCCAATTAAATTGATTTCATGATTTGGGCTAAAAAGTTGTTTAATTGATTCAGCTAAATTTTCAATTGTTGCGGCTGGAGATTTATTAACAAAAAGGTCTCCTTGTTTTCCATTTTTAAAAGCAAATAAAACAAGATCAACTGCATCATCTAATGTCATTAAAAATCTAGTCATTTTAGGATCAGTAATTGTAAGTGGTTTCCCATTTTTAATTTGATCTATAAATAATGGTATAACTGATCCTCTTGAAGCCATCACATTACCATAACGTGTTAAACAAACAACTGTTTTATCATTAACGATTTCCCTAGATGCAGCTATCGCAACCTTTTCCATTAGAGCTTTAGAAATTCCCATTGCATTAATTGGATAAGCGGCCTTATCAGTACTTAAACATATTACCTTTTCAACTAGATTAGATACAGCAGCATCTATAACATTTTGCGTACCAAAAACATTCGTTTTTGTAGCTTCTAAGGGGAAAAATTCACATGAGGGAACTTGTTTCAAAGCTGCTGCATGAAACACGTAATCAACACCACGCATTGCACTATCTACACTTTTTGGATCTCTAACATCGCCTATGTAAAATTTTAACTTTGGATTATCATATTTAGTGCGCATATCGTGTTGTTTTTTTTCATCTCGTGAAAAAATTCTAATTTCTTTGATATCTATATTGATGAAACGATTTAACACAGCATTCCCAAAGGATCCAGTACCTCCGGTTATTAAAAGTGTTTTATTTTTAAACATAAATTGGTTTATTTTGATTGAATAAAATATTAAAATAACTCTGTTCAATATTAGTAATTAAATGAGGTTCTAAAATAGAGTTTAATTCATCTTTGTTGATTTGAATTTCTTTATTTAAACAAAATTTATCAAACTCTTTAATTAACGTTTCTTGATTAATTGTTTCAGGTGTTACTTGAAATAATTTTGGATAGTTTTTCAAAAGGTGGTTAGATGTGTCATTTATAATTTCAGTAAAGTTAATTATAGGTTTTTCATAGAACATGTATTCTATGAGTTTACTTGGCTCTTGAAATTCATTTTTATTACCAATATTTATTAAAATATCAGAATGTTCTATTTCAGATTTTATTTGTTCTCTTGGTATTAATCCATGTAAAAAAATATTTTTTCCGATAAATTTCTTTACTGGTTCGAAATTTTGTATTAATTCATTAACTTCTCCAAAAAAATGAAGTTCAATATTTTTATAATGATTATTAGTAATAATTTTTTTGAAGAATTTAATTACAAGATCTGGAGTTCTTACATCAATAAGTAATGATCCAAAAAAAGATAATTTTAATTTATTGCCGACCCTATTAATAATATTTGAATTGGTAATTATAGGTGGTACAAATAAATTTTTTATAACATGTATTTTGCCTTCAATTTCAGGATATAAAGTAATGTACTTGTTTTTTATATTATCAGTTGTAACTGTTAAGTGATTTGCATAATCAAAGAGTTTCCTTTCAGCAAATAAATTAAGATGATTATAAATAAATTTATTATTCACACCATTAAAAAAATTAAATGGATCTATTGTCTCAGCTAACCAATCAATATAATTGAATTTCTTTTTTAGATTATAGCCGATTAAATGGGTTGAAAAAGGCCAGGATACTGTAATAAGCTTATCAATTTGTTCATCTTTAATAATTTTTTTTGCTATTTTGTATGTTGAAAAGGTCCATAAAATTGCAAAATCTGGCCAATAAATATTGCTCCAAGTAATCTTATATATAAATTTAATTGCTTTACGAAATTTGTTTGAAAATTTATTAGTATTTGTAGGTTTACGTTCCGATTTATTAGAAAATCTATTTTTATATTTTCCTAATAAAAATTCAGATGTTCTAAATATTTTTAAATTGTCATGGATCTCATTTTCTTTAAAGTCATTTTTTTTATTTGATATTACAAATATTTCTATCCCACGGTCATCCCATTTTTTTAAAATATTGTGCCACCTATATGTGTTTGGTGTATTATCAGGATAAAAATCATAAGTTATTACTAATACTTTCATTTGTCAAAAAAATTATTTTTTATAATTTCTATGATTGAATTAAAAGTTATAAATGGATGTAGCAATAAAAATGTAAAATATTTGCCATAAGAAATTTTATCTCTATATGCAGTATTTTTGTAAAATATAAATCTAAATATTACAGGTAATGTTAGTCTTATATAATGTTTGACACATGCATTATAAAGTCTACCATTTACACCTTTGCTATGGTATAATTTTAATAGAGTTAATAGATGCTCAACAATAATATAATGAGCTTTAGCCGACCATTCTCTTGCACGATTATCAACTAATATTATAGGAGTAGAAACATAAATTGCTTTTTTCCCAATAAATTGATTGGCAAAAATAACGCAATGTAGATATGAAGTTTCTAAAGTAGATAAATATTCTAAGTTAATAAATTTGTAAATTTCTTTTTCTTTTAACCATATTTCTTTTCTAAAAATGGAAGCCATTATTTCGCCTAAAAACAAATCAGAATATTGGGGGTGCAATAATTCTTCAAATTTAGATAGTTTTTTAAACTTTATATCTATAATTTGTTGTTTATTTTTAATATGTAATAACGTTTTCTCTAGTGGTATATTGAGTTTATCTAACTCGTAATTCTCAATATCAACATAAAAAAAATCAACATCTTTGTTATCACCAATAAGTTTTAAAATACTTTGTATTGCCCCTGGCATTATATAATCATCATCTCCTACATACCAGCAGTAGGTTCCCTTTGCATATTTTTGAATTATTTCTAACCCATTTATTATTGGACCTTCATTTTTACTTTGTTTAATTAAAACAAAATTAGGATGAGATTGGTATTCTGAGATAACACTTAGAGTATCATCTGTTGAAAAATTATCAGAAACTATTATTTCAATTGGATCATTAATGCCTATTTGTGGCATAATTGAACTTAAACAAATTCTTAAAAATTTTGATCTATTATAGGTTGGAATGCAAATTGATAGTAAAATATTTTTATAATTCATAATTAAACTTATAAAATTTTATAAGTGCCATTGAGTGCGTTTATTTTTATATATCAAATAAGCCCAAGGGAACATTATTATATTTATTGAAAAAAAGCCAAGTGTAATTCCAATTAGCCCGAAATGCTTTCCAAGATATAATGTTGATAATGCTGTAAGTATTCCACCCACAATTGAATTTAAAAGGTATGGTTCTTTCTTGTGACATCTTAAGTAGGTTGCCCACGATGCTACAATTAAATTAAATAAAATAGTAGACATCATAAAAAGCAAAGGCAAGAAAGGAATAAATCTGTCACTAATTAAAGTAGAGCCTATTTTTATATTTAGATTTTTTAAGACTAAAATAAAAGTATAAAATAAAACTAGTAAAAAAGAATTGATTAGGATGGACTGTTTTAATGATTTATTAAAGACAGTATCTAATTCTAGATAATTTTTTTTAGCAATTAAAGTTGAAAATAATGGAATTTTTGTTGTCATCCATGCAAAAGACAATGTTAGAATTCCATTTAGTGCAGTTAATGTCAACCCCATTTGACCTGCCACTTTTGGTCCTTCAGTTGCAAATAAAACTGGGTTGAATAGTTGAAAAATAAAATATCCACTTAGCCAACTTAAAGCTATTTTCCATTGATATGGGAATATTTCTTTAAAATAGTCTACTTTTTCAATATTCTTGATCTTCCAAACACCAATTAATTGTATCCTAAATTTAGCTGTTACAAAAATGAACATTGTGATAAATAAAACTAAATTACCAATACCTAATACATATAATTTAAATCCTAACAGTAAAGAAACAAATACTACTATAAGTTTAAATACTTGAGCGATTAATTGAAAATTTGCAATTTCTTTAACTCTACCTAGTCCTTGTATAAAAGCTAAAATGGGCGAAATTAATAAATTAAAAGATGTAGTTATTGCAAGTAAAATCCAAGGTAAACTCCAGTTAATGTGATTGTTTTCTGATGAATAGCTCTTAAAAAAATAAAAACCTGTAAAAATTAGTACAAAAATTAAAATTGTAGAAAAAAACAAGTACCACTTTATACAAAAGTGCAACAAAGATGAAAGTCTTGATTTATGTTTTTCATCACCTACTTTTATAGCATCTCCATCCCATTGTAATGTAGCATTTTCGTGTGCGACAAATTGAGTTATTATACCATTTAATCCTAATTCAAAAAATATTTGAACCGCAGCTATACTTCCAAATGTATAATAAAATCCTTGTTCTTCAATTGACAAAAATTTTATTATTAAAATTGCTGAGATAACATTTCCAAGTGCCCCAATAATTGTACTTGATGAAGTAAAAAAAATGGCTTTATCAACGCCTAATTTATTTGCGAATCTCTTAAAAAACATTAATTCATATTATATTCCACGTTCATAGATAAGTTTCTTTAATGTTTAACCCTTGCATAGTATGAATCAATGTGGTAGATTAATATTTTTTTCGATTGCTTTTTATACATTTATGTAAATTTACTAGTTAAATATTAAAATTTAAGATAAATAAAAATTAATATAATTTAATTATATTATTTGGTAGTTTTAAATCTTCTATAATATATTTTTCAATTTGATCTTGATAAGCTCTTGTAGATATTATTATAGTTGCTTTTAGGTCTATAATTTCATTAGGTCCAATTATGCTTATTCCATTAATTTTATTTCCGTGATATTTTGTATTAGAATCAATAAAAGAAAGTATTTTACATGTACTTAAATTAGATTTTTCTAATAAACTTAAAGTTTGAGCTCCAGTTCCCCATATATAAATATTAATTTCAGCTTCTATAATTAATTTAATTTTTTCAAAAACACTTTTCTCATCTAATTCAGATTTCAAAATGTATTTTACTAAATTCTCAACTAAAACATAATCGTATTTAAAATCAAAATTATTAGTATTTGGACTTTTTTCAAATAATGACAATAGACCGGGTGTAATTGTATTGTTATTGACTTCGAACATTACCTGTTTAAACCCTTTATTTACAAACCTATTCTTCTTTAATAAGTTTTCTAACGAAATTGGTCCAAAATAATTTATATGCTCAATACTAAATTCTTGAAAAGATGCATCAACACCTAAATAGTAATTTGAAGCATCTGGCACAACTATTAATAACTTTCCATATATATTTAATGAATCATATAATCTTTTTAATGTTATATCTAAATCTCTGATATGCTCTAAAACACCAATCATAACTATTAAATCAAATTTAGACCCAATATTATCAAGATGATTTACATTCCCTGTATAAACTTGTATATTATAGTAATCCTTAGCAATTTTTGAACAATTATCTGAAGGATCAATTCCTTTAACTGAATGAAACCCTGCATTTTTAAGAATGTTCAAGAAAAAGCCAGTAGAACATCCTATATCTAAAATATTAGCACTTAATTCAATATTATTTTCAAAAATATATGAACATATAATTTCAAACCTTTTTTTATCAAATTGGGATTCAGTATATTTTCCATCAAAAACACTTTCATATTTCGAAAATGCTTCATAATAAGTATCAAATATTTCTTGATCTGGTATATTATTAGCAAACGAAAATCCGCAACTTTCACAACAAACTACATCATAAGAATCTAACAAAGTTCCGTTAGATATCGAAGAAAATTTCTGATGAAACAGAAATTTATTGTTTAAACCTTCGCAAACAGGGCATAATCTATTTTTCATTATTTATAATATTTCTAGTTTTTGGAATTGCATAACAAACCAATTCCCAACCAGTTTGAGAATAATTTCTTAAATAAAAGTCGTAATCTTTATTTAAAGCATTTAGTGAAAGGGGCAATCTCCACAAATGATCATATTTGTGATAAATTGAAATTGCTATTATTGGTTTGAATATAGCTATTGTATTCATAGCTCCAAAAATAATATCAGATTCAAATCCTTCAACATCCATTTTTATAAAAGTTGGAGAAAGAGATAAGCTGTCAATAGTCTTAGAAACTATTTCAATATTACCTTCTTCGGAAACATATGATTGTATGCTTGAATCTGATTGAAAAAATATTTTTTCATTTCTGGAGCCAATTCCGATATTTTCTAAAACTATTTTATTTGAAATTTCTAATGGTAGAGATTTATTAAAATCTACTAATTTACTAAAATTTGAAGGATCCGGCTCAAACGCATAGTAATTAGAAAAAGAATTATTAGTAAATTTTAAAAAAGATTTTAATGTGTCTCCATCATAAGCTCCACAATCTAAGAATATTTCATTCTTTATTATACTAAATAGATCATTTGGGAAATATTGAATTTCATCAAGTGGTTTCGATATACAGGCAAAATTCCCATTTATACGCCAATCTATTTGATTTACATATTCTTTTTTAGAATAGTCATCAGAAAAAATATTAAATGCTGAAAGTACAAGTTCAAATTGTTCTAATGTTTTGCTTGGCAATTCACATCTCCAATAAGGCAAAAAATAACTTGGAAACATCCAATATAAATCTAAGAATGATATTAATATACATTTACGAACTTTATTAAGTTGATTGTTAATTTCTTCGTATGGATATCCAATACTTTCGCTCCATATTGAAAAAATGACAATAGCATTAGGAAATTTTGTAAGAGCAGTAGTGGGGGATAAAATATCTAAATCTTTAAATTTTGTATTCCATAATTTTTCATTATTGTCAGTTATGCAACCAATTTTTAAACCAATCTCTTTAATCCCCTTAACGTTTCTTTGACCTAATGCGCCTGCGCCAAATACAATATATTCAGAATCCAAATTTCCATTCTCATAGAACTTTGTAGTCTCTCTATTTCTAATATTATTAATAGGTTGGCTTAAAATTTTAATTAAATTCAAATTATTCATGTTAGATTATTATCTCGTTTATTTTAAAAGTTAACTCTTGATTCCAAGGCTGGGGATAAAGTATTGGAGAAATTTTTGAGATTTCAATATTTATAAAATTTTCTGAAGAATCATCTATGAAATAATCTCCTTTATTTAGCCAAGCTATATATTCAGCTTTTGTTTTGTCATAAATATTACTTGGATCAGTAATTCGAAAAGAGGGTATTACATTAAAAGACCTAAACCATGTTCCAAAATGATTAAATAACCATTTTGCGGAAATATCTGCACAACATAATGGTACCGAAGTCAAAGCAACATGTCTAAATTGGGAACCTTTTTCTTTAAACCACTCCATTATAAAAGGATTAGGTTTAAGTTTATGAAAGCTTTCAGTTCTGAATTTATCTAACGAAAACAAGTAATCCTCTTTAGTTATTCCTAAAATACTATGTGGTGGGTTAGATTTTAAATCGGTATACTTTATATCTGATTTGGGGTTATTCTTCATCCATTCTGTTTGAAGCCACTCCTGCATCAAATTATTTAAAACATCATCTATATCCCAAATTATTGTTTTACTATTCATCAAGAGGTTTTACAATCATATTTTCTAAAAATTCAGATCTTTCAAGAAATGGAAATAAATCTTCAAGAGGCTTTGAAATCAATTTCCCATTATTCCCCAATACAGTTTTAACTTTTGGAGTAACTTGTTCCTCTGGATTAATCATTACTTCACAAATAAATGGCCCATCTGATTCTATAGCTTCCCTAACACCCACTTGCAATCCAGAATTATTAACTATTTTATTACTTTTAATATTATACGCCTTGGCAATTTTTTGAATATCAGGAAGAGTTAGTCCAGACGAAGAGTCTGTAACAACTAATCGACTTTGAAAATAATTAATTTGGGTATTTTTTATAGATAAGTAACCTTGATTGTTCAAATAAAAAAACTTAATTGGTAATTTTAACCTATAAATTGTCTCTAATTCTTGAATATTTAATTGAAATCCGCCATCCCCATTAATGCAAATTGTTCTATTTTTCTCAAATGCTACACAAGCGCCTATTGATTGTGGTACTCCATAACCCATAGAACCTAAACCAGGACTATTTAGTACACGTTGTCCTTTCTTAACCCGAAACGTTTGAGATGTAATATCTGCACCTGAACCAGAACTACATGGCACGACTACATCTTTAGAATTTAATTGAGTAGAAATCTCATCAACAAGAGCATAGGTACTAGTATATTCGGAATCTCCGAAATCCTGTTTCATTATTGAATACTTGCTTTTCCAATTTAAACAAGTACTTCTCCATTCTTCCCACTCAGGAAATTCAAAATATTTAATTTTATCAGAAAAAACGGTTAAGAAATTCAGCACGTTTTCTTCAATTTTAACATCAATTGGGAATCTAAATTTTTTGAATTCATTCCCATCAATATCAACAATAATTTTCTTTGCCTCCCTAGCAAAAGTTTCTTGAGCATAACCAATTTGGCCGAAATCCAATCTACAACCAAGTGAAATAATACAATCTGAATTTTGTTGAATAAAATTTGCACCTCTTTGAGCAACCGTTCCAGGCCTTCCAAAAAAAATCGAATCATTTTCATCAAATATATCCATCGCCTTCCAAGTAGAAAGTACTGGTATGTTTAAAGATTTTGCAATTTCAATAAATAAGTCTTGGGATTTTGATAGTCTTATTCCATTTCCAGCTAAAATCACTGGTCTTTTAGACTTTAATAATATTTCAATAGATTTAATAACATTTGATTCTAATAACTCTGTATCCAAAAAGTCTAAATCACTTTCAAGTTTGATCAAATTTGCTTTTTCGATTTCAGTAGCTTGTATATCTAAAGGTATATCAATCCATACTGGTCCTGGTCTTCCTGATTTAGCAATATCTAGTGCTTTACTCAAGTGATACCCAATAGTTAAGGGATCAGTAATTGTAACAGAATACTTTGTTATATCCTTAACTATTGAAACTATATCAATTTCCTGAAAACCTAACATTCTCATCTCCTTATGAGGTTTAATATCTGAAGTTTTTACTTGCCCTGAAATTATAACTAATGGCACAGATTCTACCCAAGCTCCCGCAACTGCAGTAATTGTATTTGTACCTCCAGGACCAGTTGTAACTAGTGCAACTCCATAATCATTTTTTGCCTGAGCATAACCATCTGCAGCAATTGCAACTGCTTGTTCATGTAAACAACCAACTGCATTTATTGCAATATTTTTTCCAAGTGAGTCAACTAAATACATATTACCTCCTCCAGGTAACAAAAAAACATCTTTGACTCCTTTTTCTTCTAAAAATTCAAAAACAAAATCAGATAATTTCATTGTTTACTTTTTATTGACCATAATACGAATTACTTCCATGTTTTCTTTGATAATGCTTATTTTTCAATGAGTTTTTTAATCTTTCAACTTTTGGAGCAATTTGTTCGGTATTTAATGCAAGTTTAGCAATATATTCAAGTATTGCACTATTATAAAGTGCCTTTTCTGCATTTTTCCCCCAAGTGAATGGAGCATGATTACCAACTAAAACCATCTCAACTTGTTCATAATCAATATTTTTCTGTTTGAAACAATTGATTATTTGATAACCAGTTTGATATTCATAGTCCCCTAAAATCATCTCATCATCCATTGGAGGAGCACATGGTATATCAAAAATTGTGTAGTCAGCATGAGTAGTTCCAAATATTGGGATATCCCTATTAGCCTGTGCCCAAGATGTTGCGAATTCTGAATGTGTATGCGATATACCTCCTATATTTTTCCAATTTTTATATAAGACTGCATGTGTTAATGTGTCAGACGATGGCCTAAGCTTTCCTTCAACTGTTTTTCCATCAAAATCAACAATAACCATTTTATCAGGTGTTAGTTCTTCATATGGCACACCACTTGGTTTAATTGCAAAAACTCCTTTGGAATTATCTGAAGCGCTTACATTTCCAAATGTAAAAATTACTAAATTTAATTTAGGTAATTTAATATTAGCTTCATATGCCTCTTCTTTAAGATCTTTGTATTGACTCATAAAAATATTTAATTATTTAATCTAACCACTCAGGCCAAAATGTTACAAGGGTTTTTCTATTTTCATTTTTTGAAATTTCAACATCAGCATATACAGAATCTCCTTTAACATAAGTTGTGGCTATTTCTTCAATAATGACTCCATTGTTTGTTTTGAAGCTATGTATCTGACCTCTATTTACTGACAAGATACTTCCTTTTTCAAGTTTGTGTTCCTCTCCTTCAATGTCTACTGTTAAATCTCCATACAAAATATGATAACTTTCGTCTTTTAATATATGATGATGTTTTGGATATGATTGACCTGGAAACATTACTAATAGAATTTTACTATACTCTCTGTTAAGTATTTTAATTAAAATTCCACCAACTTCATTAAATCTATCAATTCCATAATGATGCGAAATATCTATATCAACATAAGGTGGTAAAGCAACATTACTTTTCTTAATGATCTCTCTAAGCTGATCAATTATAATATTAACTTGTTTTCTTAGCGGTTTTAATGTAAGGCCATCTTTCATTAATGGTTCTCCTTTTTTAAATTCCTTTTGAGAAACTATTTCATTATATTTAGATAGGTTATTTGCTACTAATTGACCTTCAATATTTGGCATTGCTAAAAAATAATCTTTTGAATCTATTTTTTCTCCAATTTTAATATCTCGATTCGCGTACGCACCTCTGTATAAAATACCCAAATCATCCATTTCTTTCTGAGTAAAGCCTTTTCTTTTGCTTTTAGAACCTCCACACATTGTATATGCATCTTTAGCACTTTCTACCCATTCTCTTACTTGTGATGGATTTGCAGAATATAAATTTAAATCATACTTATCTGTTGCAACACCTACATGTTTTTCAAATATTGATGCACCTTTTGCAATAGATATTTTAATAGTATCCATATTTGAAGGATCTTCATGAGTTGAGAATCCAATTGGTACAGCTTTGTATCTATCCAAAAATAAATCTATTTGATTTAATTCCAGACTTTCTTTAGAGCATGGATATTCTCCTACACAATGCATAATTGCAAATTCCTTATTTCTATGTGAAAGAAAGGATACAACTTGATCTATTGAGTCCAATGAGGCACCGGCAGTTGATGCAATAATTGGCTTATTGACTTTTGCAACTCTTTCCCATAATGGCCAATCTGTAAATGCACAACTTGCAACTTTAAAAATATCATATCCTAATTCTTCCATTAAATCAACACTAGGATTATCCCAAGGTGTACACATAGTTAAAAAACCATTACTTCTAATTTCATCAGTTAAACGTTTAAAATTATCATAACCTAGTCTTGTTTCTACAAATCTTTTTATCAATTTATGATCCTTCCTATTGATATGATCTGGATGAAAAAATGAATCATCGCGATGTTGTAATTTGACTGAGAAATTAAAGTCGTCAATCCCCTCAACAACTTTTTTAAACTCTCGGACAATTTTTATTCCGTGTTCAATATCTCCCATGTGATTGTTTGCCATTTCAAATACAAAAAGTGGCTTTTCAAAAAGACTCATAGTTTTTAATTTTTGATTTATAATTTATTGTTTTCCTTAATAATATTTTTTGTAAAATAACGAATTTAACATTTAGGCGAATATATTATTAGTATTTTGAATATATTTATTAACATTTTATGGTTTGATGCTTAAATTATTTAATAAAAAACACTTTTTGTAACTTTTTTATTAAATAATCATCATTCGAAAGGCATATTGGACACAACCCATTAGTCTGCTTCATGAAATTTAATTGTTTTTAGAATAGACTCAGTTAACTGAATCTTAATTTGTGCATTCATTGTATTTGCCTTTGCTATTCTAGGGCAATAGATATCAATATGCTCCATTTGTACAGGCGATCCTAATATTTTTACCTCTACTTTAGCATTTGAAATACTGCTTATTTTTTCAGCTAGTTGTTTAATGGAAACGCCTTGGTCAGACCCAACATTATATGGCTGATTAATTTCACCTTTCAATAAAATTTTCCAAAGCCATACCATTAAATCTGAAGCGTACATATAGCTTCTTATTGTACTACCATCTCCTTTAATAATGATATCCTCATTTTTAATTATATTATTTATAAAATTTCCTATTGCAAAATGAGTGTCTAATGGTAAATAGGGTCCTACAAATGCGAAACAACGAGCAATTTTAATCGGCAGATTATATTTTTCAAAGTAAGTAGAACTGTATAATTCTGCAATTCGTTTTCCTTCGGCATAAGCTGAATTCGAATTGTTGATATTTATAGTAAAACAATCGTTCTCATTTATATGTGTCTGGTTCCAGGGTTGTTTACCATAAATTGCTCCGGAGCTTACAAATAAAAACCCCTCTATTGGTTGAGTGATTGCAAAATCTAAAATATTTCTTGTTCCTGTTGTAATAGTATCCATCATTAATAATGGATTACTTTTATTTAATGATTCACTTGCAGCTGTGGCAGCATGAATGATGAATTGAAATTTTTCATTTAAATCAAAATCATAATTTAGTATATCTCCTTTAACAAATTGTATTGTATTAGTATGTTCCTTGTAAAAAGGATACTCCATCAAGAATGCTTCAGGATTACGAGTAAGTGTAGTGATTTTAGCGTTTAAAGCTAATTTTTCATTTACATAAATAAAACTCTCTAATAACCACTTACCAAAAAATCCAGTTCCGCCAGTCACAAAAATTGACTTGCCCCTAAACGATTCCCAAATATCTTGGGTGTTTTGATAAATATGCTCTAAATCTTCAATAGGAAGTCGCTTCATTATAAAGAACTAATATACTTTCTAACTGTATCAATGATATAATCATAATGAACTTGATTTAGACCAGGCCATACGCCAAGCCAAAATGAATTATTCATTAGCAAATCGGTATTTTTTAAATCATCAATTTTACGATAATTTAAATTATAATATGCAGGCTGTTTTAAAAGGTTCCCGCCAAAGAATAATCTTGTGCCAATTTTATTTTGTTCTAGATATTCGACAAATTTATTTCTATCTACAGGACTTCCTTCTCTTACCGTTAACATAAATCCAAACCAACTTGGTTCTGAATTTTCAGTTGCTTCTGGTAAAATGAAATGTTCTTCAAACTCTTTAAACATTTCAGAAAGGATTGCGTGATTTTCTTTTCTTCTTGCTACAAAATGATCCGCTTTTGTTAATTGACTTAGCCCAACCGCAGCTTGCATATCAGTTACCTTCAAATTAAATCCAATGTGTGAATAAGTGTATTTATGATCATAACCATCTGGTAAGTCTCCTAGTTTCTGACAATATCTTTCGCCACAAGTATTATCTTTTCCTGGAGGACACCAACAGTCTCTTCCCCAATCCCTAAAGCTTTCTGTAATTTTTTTTAGCGAGGCATTGTTTACCAATACTGCACCACCTTCTCCCATCGTGATATGATGCGCTGGATAAAATGAAAGGGTTGCTAAGTCACCAAAAGTGCCGGTTTTTTTACCATCATAAGTTGCACCTAATGAATCACAATCATCTTCAACTACCCAAAGATTGTACTTTTTAGCAATTGCCATTACCACATTTAAATTAAATGGATTTCCCAAAGCATGAGCGAGCATAATTGCTTTTGTTTTAGGCGTTATTGCCTTTTCAATATCTTCTACCTTTATGTTATAAGAAGGAATATCTACATCTACAAACACAGGAATACAACCGAACTGAATCATTGGATTGATCGTAGTGGGAAAACCTGCTGCAACAGTAATAATTTCGTCTCCTGGCTTAATAGCTCTATCCAATAATTTTGGTGAGGTTAAAGCATAGAAAGCTAATAAGTTAGCAGATGAACCAGAGTTAACTAAAAATGAAAATCTGCTTCCAAAATACCTCGCTAACTCTCTTTCTAGTTTTATTGAGAATCTTCCTGCAGTCAACCAAGCATCCATCATGGACTCTATTCCCCAAAGAACATCTTCTTCATCAATCACTTTTCCTGAAACTGGAATATAACTTTCACCAGGAATAATTTCCTTGTTAATGTTTTTACTAAATTTATCAATTAATAATTTTTGTAAACCTTCGTCGTTTAAATTATTAAAATCTATCCCTTTTAAAATTTCTAAATTTTTACTCATTAATCTTACTTTGATAATATTTAATATCTGATTGCATTAATTCTGTTACTGAAGTATTGTTGTAAAAGTTTTTATACCAATTTATGGTAAGTTCCACTGCAGTTTGTGCATTTAAAACTGGCTTCCAGTTTAATTCCGATGTTGCTTTAGTAATATCCAGTTTCAACAATCCTGCCTCATGAGGATTATTACTATTAACTTCTACATTATAGGTTCCAGAGGCCCAACAGTTAATTGACTTAACAACCATCTCTTCTACAGACAATGCGTCATTTGTATTGGGTCCAAAATTATATGCTTGTGCATATTTAACTGGATCTGAATTTAACTTTAAACCTAATTCAAGATAACCAAATAGTGGCTCAATTACATGTTGCCATGGCCTAACTGCTTTAGGACTTCTTATAACAACTTCCTTTTTTTCATTTAATGCTTTAGCAATATCTGGTATAAGCCTATCTTTTGACCAATCACCGCCACCAATTACATTGCCTGCTCTGCCAACTGCAATTGCTTTTTGATGATGATCGTATTTATTTAAATTAAAAAATGAATTTCTATAGGAATCAATAACCAATTCACAACAAGCTTTACTTGCACTATATGGATCGTAGCCGCCAAGTCTGTCAGTTTCTTTATATGAATGCTCCAATTCGTTGTTGTGATAAACCTTATCAGTTGTAATTAAAACAACATTACATTTTTTATCCAATAATCTAATTGCATCTAATAAATTTGCAGTTCCTATGGCATTCACTTCGAAGGTTTCTGATGGAATTTCATAAGATAATCTAACTAAAGGTTGAGCAGCTAAGTGAAAAATATAATCTGGTTGAAAATCTAATACTGCTTTTTTTAAAGCTTCTCTATCTCTTAAATCACTAATCACAGACTCGCATAAAGAATCCCCCTTAATTTCTGTATATAAGTTAATTTCGTTTTCTGGAGCTAAAGCGTATCCCTTTATAACAGCTCCGAAATCACTTAAAAGTTTAATTAACCAGGAACCTTTAAATCCAGTATGCCCAGTTACAAATACACGCTTTCCAGTATAAGTATTTTCTAATTCATTCATTATTTCCAAATTTTCCAATCCGCTTTGCCAGCATTCCATAATTCATTTAAATCCATTTTGTCCTTTAATGAATCCATGGGTCTCCAAAAGCCAGGGTGTTTAAAAGATACAAGTTGTTTTTCTTTCGCCAGGGTTTCAAGCGGGTCTCTTTCCCAAATGGTCTTGTCACCCTCTTTAATATAATCAAAGACTTCTGGTTGACAAACAAAAAAACCACCATTTATCCAGCCAATATCTTCTGATCTTTTTTCATGAAAGGACTCAACCAATGATTCATTATTAATTTGCAATACTCCAAAACGACCACTTGGCTGAACCGATGTTACCGTACATAATTTCTTATTGTTTTGATGGAATTTTACTAACTCTGTAATATTTACATTTGAAACGCCATCTCCATAGGTAAGCATAAATGGCTCATTGCCTATGTATTTCTGTACTCTTTTTATTCTTCCACCAGTTAAGGTATCTGGTCCAGTTTCCACCAAGGTTATTTTCCAGTCTTCCGCAAAATTATTATGTACTTCTAACTTATTATTTTTTACATCTATGGTGACATCTGAATGATGTAAAAATAAATTTGCAAAATATTCTTTGATTACATATCCTTTGTAACCTAAACAAACTACGAAATCATTATAACCATAGCTTGAATAAATTTTCATAATGTGCCATAAGATGGGCATTCCACCAATTTCAACCATTGGTTTTGGACGAACGTCGGTTTCTTCTGCCAACCTTGTTCCAAAACCTCCAGCAAGAATTACTACTTTCATGTTAAATCATTTAATATAAAATAAACGCACATTAATGCGCACCGAGTAACTATAGTTTGTAAAATTTTAAATCTTACAACAAAAAATCAAACAGTTTTTGTGTTTGATTTGCAACTATACATCTATTTATACTATAGCCTGATTAGCTATCGTCCAATGGACCACACTAATTCAGCCCAGCCTCTTATATCGACACCACTTTAGCTTTATCCAAGTCCTCAAACACACTATTGTTACTAATAAATTCGGGCACCAATTCTTTCATCTTGGCTACCAGGTCTAGTTCGTTTTGAGAGTTCTGCACCAAGGATTCCAGTTCTTCGAAACTCTTTTTTACCCTAGACAGATTTACAGATCCCAGTTTGGCAATCATAATTTTTTCGTTATAGGTATGGGTGGTATTCTCGGCATTGTTCAAGAGCTCTTCGTATAATTTTTCGCCGGGACGAAGACCGGTATAGGTAATATTAATATCGATGCCCGGTGTGAGTCCGTATAAACGAATCATCTTTTTGGCTAGGTCGGCAATCATCACCGGCTTACCCATATCGAATACAAAAATTTCGCCTCCATTGCCCATTGAACCCGCTTCTAATACCAACTGACAGGCTTCGGGAATGGTCATAAAATAGCGGGTAATATTGGGATGGGTTACTGTTACTGGACCCCCTTTTTGAATTTGTTCGGTAAACAAATTAATCACCGAGCCATTTGAACCCAATACATTTCCAAAACGGGTGGTGATAAACTTGGTTTGGTGAAAGGTTTCGGTAGAACGTGCCTGTACATATATTTCGGCCATCCGCTTTGATGCCCCCATGACATTGGTAGGATTTACCGCTTTGTCGGTAGAGATCATCACAAAGCGCTGCACCTGATTGGCAACCGATAAGTCGGCCAATAGGCGGGTGCCTAATACATTATTGCGCATGGCTTCTGCTGCCGACATTTCCATCATGGGCACGTGCTTATAAGCTGCTGCATGGTATACATACTGTGGTTCAAAAGCTTCGAACAAATAAGCCATCCTTGCTTCATTGGTAATATCGGCTAGAAAAGGAATGCAGATGGCCCCATTTTTTGTAGCGGCCAACTCTAACTGCAAAAGATGTAGGGGTGTTTCGGCCTGATCGCATAGAATAATCATTTCTGGGCCAAACTTGGCCAACTGCCTTACAATCTCCGACCCTATCGATCCAGCCGCACCAGTTACCAAGATGCGCTTATGCCGAATCTGCTCGTTAATGATCTTATTATTGATGCTAATAGAATCGCGTTCTAAGAGTTGCTCAATTTTAATATTCTTTAATTGCTTGGCAGAAAAACTACCATCCACCCACTGTTCTAGGGGTGGCACATTCAGCACTTTAATGTTTTGGTCTAGGCAATAGTCCACCATGGCATTCTTTCGTTCGGTCGACAAGTTAAAAGCGGCAATAATCAGTTCGTTGATGGGATGTTTGGCCACAAATCTCTTAAACTGCTTTGGACTAATAATTTTAACGCCATCTACCTTTTTGTTTAGCTTCTTGGCATCGTCTTCAATAAAACATACAATATTTACATGTTGCTGGCTATGCTCGGTTAATACTCGCTTAGTAGCAATGCCTGCTTCGCCTGCCCCATAGATGGCCACCATTTTACTTTCCTGGCCCATATTCTTAGAATAGCTAAAGGCAAATTTGACCATCACTCGATAAGAGATCAATCCTACAAAGCTAAAAATGCAATAGAGCAGCAAGAGTACATTCGAAAAATGAGCCTCATTGATGGCTGTTAAGGAAAGTCCATTCAGAAACAATAAGGTGGAAGTGGAGATGGCCGTAGCCACGAAAATTCGCATGGCATCTTGCAAGCCTGTATACCGCACAATGCCGGCATAGGTTTTTATAGAGCCAAATACAAGTAAATTAACGAGGGTAATGAGTAAGAGGCTATGAAAGGTCTCGGTCCAAACAATGCCGATCAGCGACAGATTTCGCTTTACCAGGAAGGCCAATAAAAAGGAAGCGCAAGCAATGGCAAGGTCAATGCATAAGATAACACCCCTGGGTAGAATACTGATGGTTTTATTCATAAGTTTTGATTAGGTAAGACAAATCAAATAGGCGGGGGGTAAATTGATACAATTTAATAAGATTTTTTAACAGTCTTGTTTGTCGTTTAAGGGCTTATCCGGGGGATGGATGCCACTTTAAAAGAATGATTTAGGTTTTATTTCACAGCTTCGCTACTGTCGGTCACAGCATTACTGCCATGGCAACACAGGAACCAAGCATCTTGATTCAAACCATCAATTCTATATGCGGGGGAGGGGACATATTGGAGCGCAAGCTAATTATATAAATTTTAAAATAGTTAATAATTTTTAGTTCTTTTTTGTTATAGAGAACTAATTGATAAGGGTTTATTCACGGCTTCGCCCCCGTTAGTCACAGAATGCCTAAGCTTGTAGGTTCCTAGCCCTACCCCATTGCCGCAAAAATAAGGAAGAAGAGGGATGGAAGAAAGGGATGTGAATATTAATTTAAAATGAAGGGTGGGGGGCAGCGAGAGCGGGGTCTTCGAACTCCAAAGGGTGCCGTCACCCCGAGCGCTAGCGAGGGATCTCATGCAACCTCCGGGTGCCGTCATCTCGAGCGCCAGCGAGAGAACTCATGCAACCTCAGGGTGCCGTCATCCCGAGCGCCAGCGAGGGAACTCATGCAACCTCAGGGTGCCAAACAAGGATATGGATTTTGAATAGATCCCTAATCCCATACAGAGGTCTCTCGCTAGCGCTTGGGATGACGGCACGCCGGCGGGGGGCGGGCCCGTTGCATTTGGGTGCATCAGATCCCTCGCTAGCGCTCGGGATGACGGCCCGCTGTGGAGTTCGATGACCTAAACGGAATAAGTCCCATTTTGAGATAGTTACCAAAATATAAAAAGTCTAGGATTCCCGGCATTACGACGTAAGGAGTAATGCCCGAACTTTTCGAACGAAGAGAGAAAACTCGGGTTTATTAAAAAAAGGGTCATCGTCATCTCGAACGAAGTGAGAGACCTCCCCGACCCGAGGGAGGGGCCATATAACGATACGAGGATCTGTTCAGAATCCAAGTCCAATGTGTTATATACCCTGAGGGTGCATGAGTTCTCTCCCTACGGTCGAGATGACGGCCCACTCAGGGTGCATGAGATCCCTCCTTACGTCGGGATGACGGCACCCTGGCGAGGGCGGGCACATTGCATTTGGGTGCATGAGATCCCTCGCTAGCGCTCGGGATGACGGCCCGCCGGCGGGTTTGGGAACGCTGCTACGGGGTGCCCAAAAGGAGTAGTATTTTGAACAGATTCCTCCTCAACTCCCTTTATACCCCTCTAACCACCTCTCCACTCAGCTAGGAGCGTATTTCATTTACCAATACTGAATCTCTTTCTCCCATAAATCTTCCCAGCTGGGATTTATGGTATTAATCAATTTTTCTTTCTTTTCTCTTCGCCATTTTTTAATTTCTTTCTCTCTAGCAATGGCTGCTGCAATGCTTTGGAAGTACTCATAATAGATGCAATATTCAAGATTGTATCTATCGGTAAAACTGCCTTTATAATAATGTGTTTTGTGCTGATAAATACGTTCCTTCAAATGCGTGGTGACACCAATATAGAGGCTTGTTTTTAATTGATTGGTCATGATATAAACGTTGGCTGTTTTAATCATATGGTATTAAAGGTATATAAATAAAATGATAAGATTTTTACTTGGGTTGGGGGAGGTCAATATTCAAAATACTTGTCGTTGTTTGGCACCCCGAGGGTGCATAAGATCGTCATCTCGAACAAAGTGAGAGACCTCCCCGACCAGAGGGAGGGGCCATATATCGATACGAGAATCTGTTCAAAATCCTAGTCCAATGTGATATATACCCTAAGGGTGCATGAGGTCTCTCCCTACGGTCGAGATGACGGCCCACTGAGAGTGCATGAGTTCCCTCGCTGGCGCTCGGGATGACGGCCCGCGGTGGAGTTCGAAGACCCAAACGAAGCAAGTCCCATTTTGAGATAGTTAGCAAAATATAAAAAGTCTAGGATTCCCGGCATTACGACGTAAGGAGTAATGCCCATACTTTTCGAACGAAGAGAGAAAACTCGGGTTTATTAAAAAAAGGGTCATCGTCGTCATCCCGACCGAAGGGAGGGATCTAGTCGAGCGCTAGCGAGAGTCTATTGAGCGCTAATAGGGATCTGTTCAGAATACAATTCCTTGTTTGGCCCACTGAGGGTGCATGAGTTCTCTCCCTACGGTCGAGATGACGGCTCGCTGTGGAGTTCGGGAACGCTGCTACGGGGTGCGTGAGGTCTCTCCCTACGGTCGAGATGACGGCACCCTGGCGGGGGCAGGCACGTTGCATTTGGGTGCATGAGTTCCCTCGCTGGCGCTCGGGATGACGGCACCCTGGCGGGTGGCAGGCTCGCGAGCGGCAAAGCCACCACCGGTCACAACCAATCCTAGCGAAGTTAATCGCTAGGAATAGGGTTCTTATAAACTCTTCATAATCAAGAATATGCTGGCAAAGCCGGTTAAAATGGTGGCGATGCTGGCGATCTCAGCAACTGTGCTGACATTCTTTCGCTTGAGTGGCACATATACTTCGGCGCCGGGCTCTATGCGTGGATAACTTTTAATAAATAGAAAATGATGGGTGCGCGATACGGTGCCATTGGCATAGGTTACAAAACTTTTAGCCCTGCTGGCAAGGGGCGCAAATCCGCCCGACTCACTAATATAACTCATAAAACTTTTATCCTTGGTAAATACAATTTGCCTAGGCAGAAAAACGCCACCGGTTGTTTTAATGGTTTGCAGCTCTTTGGGCACTATTAATGAGTCGCCCTGCTCTAAATAAATATCAAATACAGAACCAGGATGATTCACCGCCTCCTCCAAATTGATGCCCACCGTAGCTGTCAATAAATTTAAAGCATTGATAAGACTATCTTTATTTTGCTGTTTGGTACTATCTGAACTGGCTAGTAGTTTTAGTCGATTTTGTTCTCTCGACTTATTCTCTTGTTGGTTCTGCGATCGTATTAATACCGCACCCTTTGGATAAGCATCGGTTCTAAAGCCCCCTGCCCTAGCCACAAAATCGGATAATCGCTCTTGCTTATTGAGGATGGTATAGACACCGGGATAGAGCACCTGCCCTTCGATGGTAACACTGCTTTGTTCTTTATAGGAAGGGTCTTTACGTACCGCCACAATATCGAAGGGTTGCAAAACATGGTGTACTAGATTACTGGCTGCATCTAGGTTTTTGTTGAGTTCAATCACATCCACCACTGCATATTTGGGTAGTTCGGTGTCGGAGCCTTCTCTTACACGGCGAGAGATCTCAATACGCTTTTTGCTAGCACTTTCTTTAAAGCCATGGGCTTGTAAAATAAGCTCCTGCAGGTCTAAACTGTCTACAAAGGGATAGCTACCCGGATTAATCACTTCTCCATTAATGCTTACCGTATACTCTTCTTTCAACTCGTTGATGCTATAAATATGCACCGAGTCGTTTTTCTGCAGTTGGATATTTGTTTTGCCCGATTTGATATCGGCCACACTAAAGTCGATGATCAGGGGTTGCATGGTGGCGTCCTTACGATTTATGATACCTCTTTTTAAATAGGCATTTTCGGTAAGCACCGCTTTCTCTAGAAAGTTCTTAAGGCTAGCATCTTGAAACAAAGCATACGCACCTGGATGAAAGACGGCTCCATCGATGTTCACTTTGTTACTGAACTTATTGGCAATATCATCTATATGAATACTATCGCCTTGGTTTAGGCCAAAACTAGGAAATTGCGCTGCGCTTACATTCACAATTTCTTTTTCGGTAGCGGCGATGCGTACAATGCGTATCAGGTCTTTATACGCTAGTTCGGTAAAACCACCGGCAGTTTCTACCAGGTCTTTAAGGCCATCGGTCTTTTTTACTTCGTATTGGGCATTTCTGCGCACAGCGCCAGTAATGCTCACACGACGTTCGTACACATTTACTTTAATAATATCATCGTCTTCTAAACGTAGATTATGGGTAAGGTCGCCACGCAAGAGAAAATCGTATAAATCGAAGTTGGTCATCAGCTTACCGTTGCGCATTAATTGGATATTCCGGTACGATCCAATCGTATTGGGTCCACCGGCTAGGTATAAGGCATTGGCAATGGTGGCCAGGGAGGGAAGGGTATAGGTACCCGGCTTCTGCACTTCGCCAATCAGGGTTACTCGGATGCTCCGAATTTGACCCAAACTTAGTTGTACCGAGGTTTGGCCAGCAGTAATTTGTGGGTATATTTTGGCTAACTGCGACTTGATTTTCTGACGGGCATCGTCGAAATTAAGGCCGGCAACTTTCAATGGTCCTAGGTTGGGAATACGAATCTCGCCTTCGGGCGATACTTTTAATTTGTAAGAGATATCGGAATAACCAAATAGGTCAATATTGAGTTGATCGCCTGTGCCAATCGCGTAGTTTTTGGGTGTGGCGATCTGCAGGTTGGGTTCGAAGCTAAGGTTCTCGTTACTAAATAGTTCGGAACCAAATACGGGCAGTCCTTCGGTTTTTTGCTTGGCCATTCCTGGCTTTTTTACCGGAACAGTGGTCCGATCTTCAGAAAGGTCGGCAGTAGCAGCCTTTGCGGTTTTAGCGCCTCCATTTAAGCCCTGTATGCGGGTGCGTAATTGTTGTATTTGATCGTCGGTCAAGCCCTTGGCTTTGGCCTTGGCCACGAGCTCGTCGTCGCTCATGCCGCTGGCAGTAGACATACCCATATACTGGAGCAGCTGCTGGTCGGATAACTGACTAATATTAACTGCCTGCGAAAAGGATGGAAAATGCAGGAATAAGAAAAATACTCCCAACAGACTATAAAATTTAATTTTTTGCATATCTCTTCAATAAAGTAGCTGCAAAATAACAACAATTATGTTGGGAGCCTCGGTATAATTATAATTTTTTATTGGCAAATAAGACAACTCAAACGGTTGCTCAAAAATAAAATAGGGTAAAAAAAAATAATACCATTTTATGCACATTCGGCATTTTGGGGCGTATTTTCGAGTTTTTTGGGGTTGAGCGGCCCAGACTGCTTCGCGGAATTTTTGAGATGGCTTCGAGACTTTTTCGACAAATTAGGTATCAACCCCCTTTGATTTCCGAACCCATCTCGAAGAAAAATCGAATCGGTTAGTGCCCATTTATTTTCTTAGTTCATTCATCAAAAGAATTAAATATTCTTTCAAAATATTTTTTGCTGCTAGGTCGGGATGATAATATTTCGTTCTTAAACTCTCGGCCGAAATGCTGGGTGTTTTTTGGGTATGCATGAGAGCAGCCACCCTTCGAATTAACTCGGACTGATTATCGTATTGAATCATTTTTGTTTGTATTAATACGCGAAGTAATAATGCCAATTGCGAGACCGATAAACAGGTTTGAATAGACAGGTTATTTTCTTTTTCTTCCTTGGGTTTTTGTTCAAGTTGTGTTATTTGTTGACTGAATAAAATTTCTTGTTCCAGCATTTTCAATAAGGTCTTGCAACAAGTTTCTGTATTTGCAAATAATGCATAATGTGGATGTGTTTGAAGCTGGTTCATTTTTTTTTGATATTGGTAGAGCAGTCTTTTTTTATCGGCCGCTTCTTCTAGTTTATTTACTTGGTTCCAGATGGTTTCGGCCACATAATTAATAAAAAGCGGATGGTTGAAATTGAGCACCAATAGCTGTTCTACGAGTTTATCTGTATATGCTTCTACAGCTAAACTACTCTCTATTTTTAGTAAATTTTTGAGTAATTTTTGCAAATAAAAAATTTGCTGGAACGACATTTTTCTATGCCCCAATGCAGCCTGATGAACAGCATGTGTTAAGAGTGAAACAAGTATTTTGGGCAATGCATTTGTAGGGATCTGCGAGCGCCAATGATTAAAATTTTTCAACAATATTGCTGCTATTTTTACACGAATTTGTAAGGGCATGGCAGCTTCCACATCGAACCATTGGGGATAGTATTCTTTAAGGTGATGCAGAAAATATAGCAAGGCATTTTCAAGCTTTTTGATAGCCACTATTTCTATTTTTTGTGGGGGTGAGGGCTGCGAAAAATGTTGCAAGAGATGCAACCAATAGAGGGTAGTTGTTTGAGCTACCTGCACGCGAATTTTTAGTGTAGATGGTTCGGTACAATCTAGTGCCGATGCAAAAAATTGGATGGGTAATGTTTCCACAATGGATATTGCTTTTTCTGCAGAGCGCTGCGCAATTTCTCTTGTTTGATGCTGTTGCAAACATTCTTTCATCAGATGGTCCAAGTGCTGGAGCAATTGTTTCATAATGCCATTTTTTAAGATCCTAATCGATTATCCAGGATAAATGTATTTAGCAATATTTTTATACAAAAATATTTACATATGTTATGTGATTAGTAAGGTTTGGAGGGGGTTATGAGGGGGGAGAGATGACGGATGATGCACCCCGTATCAACTTTCCCGAACTCGCCCGCGGGCTGTCATCCCGACGAAGGAGGGATCTAATGCACAAACAGGGTGCCAAACAAGGAATAGTATTTTGAACAGATATTCGTTCGTGCCTGCCACCCGCCAGGGTGCCGCCACCCCGCCCGCTAGAGTGCGTCATCCCGACGTGGTCTCTCACTTCGGTCGAGATGACGATCTCATGCACCCCGAAGCAGCGTTCCCGAACCCGCCCGCGGGCCGTCATCCCGACGTGGTCTCTCCCTGCGGTCGAGATGACGATCTAATGCACAAACAGGGTGCCTAACAACAACTAGTATTTTGAACAGATTCCTACTTGCGCTATAGGGCCCACTGAGCGTGCATGAGTTCCCTCGCTAGCGCTCGGGATGACGGCACCCTCAGAGTGCATGAGTTCCCTCCCTACGGTCGGGATGACGCACCCTAGCGGGGGGCGGCACTCTAGCGGGTGGCAGGCCAAATAAGGGATTTGTTCAAAATCCTACTCCTTTTTGGCACCCTCAGAGTGCATGAGATCCCTCGCTAGCGCTCGGGATGACGGCACCCTGGCGTGAGAGACCTCACTTTATTACACATAACATCATATTTTACCCTAACTTTGTTACAAATATCTATTCACTTTACCCTAACTTTATAACATGTTTAACAGGCAATTGTTATTGGAACTTGAAAAATGGAGACTGAATAAGCCACGCAAACCACTTGTTATTAGGGGCGCTAGGCAAGTTGGAAAAACAACCCTTGTTAATCAGTTTGCAAGGCAATATGAACAATACCTCTATTTAAATCTAGAGTTAAAAGAAGATAGGGAACCTTTTGAAAATTTTACCTCCATCGAAAACTTAATAAACACTTTATTCTTTCTTAAAAATAAAACATTAACAAAAAAAAGTACGACGCTGCTATTTATTGATGAGATACAAGCAGTACCAAAGTCATTAACTACACTTAGGTATTTCTATGAATTGGCACCTGAGATTTCTGTAATTGCTGCAGGAAGTATGCTAGAAAGCTTATTTGACCAGAACATAAGTTTCCCCATTGGACGTGTAGAATATAAAGTGATCAGGCCCGTTTCATTTCCAGAATTTCTATCTGCAATGGGTGAAACAGCGGCATTAGAACAAATAATGCAGACCCCTATTGCTGCATTTGCGCAAACGAAATTATTAAGCCTATTTCATACCTATGCTTTAATTGGAGGGATGCCAGAAATTGTACAACATTATGCAACACATAAAGACCTTGTAACATTGGGTCCTATTTATGATTCATTAATAACCGGCTATATGGATGATGTGGAGAAATATGCCAAAAATGATGGGCAAATTTCACATATTAGACATTGCATTCAAAGTTCATTTTCACAAGCAGGGAAAAGGATAAAGTTTGAAGGTTTTGGTAATGCCCCATATAAGTCGCGTGAAATGGGAGCCTCATTACGCCTATTAGAAAAGGCCTTACTATTACAATTAATTTATCCTTGTACTAAGGCATCTCTTCCAATGATTCCCGACATCAAAAAATCACCTCGACTACAAATATTGGATACTGGGTTATTAAATTATTTTGTGGGGATTCAAAAAGAAATTATCGGCACGAATGATTTAAATAGTATTTACCAAGGAACAGTAATTGAACATCTTATTGGACAAGAATTATTAGCCTTTCAGTTTAATGCTTTAAGTGCGCTTCATTTTTGGGTAAGAGAAAAAAAAGAATCTACTGCTGAGGTAGATTATATATTTCCATATGATGGACAATTGATACCCATTGAGGTGAAGTCAGGTGCAGCCGGTTCACTAAAATCATTACATAGTTTCATGGACTTAGCGCCCCATGATAGGGCAATTCGTTTTTATGCTGGAACCTTAAATATAACTGATGCGATCACACAAAATGGAAAGCGGTACCAAATACTCAACCTGCCTTACTATCTAGGTTCTCAAATAGAAAAATATATTGCTTGGTTTATACAAACAAAAAAAGCCAGCTACTAGCGACAGCGCTGTCGCTAGCGAGGGTGCCGCCCCCCCCGCCAGCGTGCCGTCATCTCGAGCGCCAGCGAGAGAACTCATGCACCCTCAGCGTGCCGTCACCCGCTAGGGTGCGTCATCTCGACCGAAGGGAGAGAACTCATGCAACCTAAGCGTGCCGTCATCTCGAGCGCCAGCGAGAGAACTCATGCACTCTCAGGGTCTATAACACATTGGAGTAGTATTTTGAACAGATATTCGTTCGTTCCTGCCCCGCCAGGGTGCCGCCCCCCCGCCCGAGGGCCGTCATCCCGACGTGGTCTCTCCCTTCGGTCGAGATGACGATCTCATGCACAAACAGGGTGCCAAACAACGACTAATATTTTGAATAAAATACTAACTATCTTTCCAAACATCATTCTAATACGATATAAACTCTTTTTCTTTTCTCTTGAAAGAAAAGAAACAAAAGTTCAAGGCTGCATAAAAAATGCTAAAAATGACCTCGCTTTCGCTACAGCGAATGAGCTAACCATGGGCTATGTATTTCTATTCAGCAAAGACTTATGAATAACAAAGAATAAAGCTCATCCCATTCGCTGTTACGCTTCGCTCAATCATTTTTTTAACGCATTTTTTCTGAGGCCGGAGTGCCCAAACACCCTGGCGGGTTCGTCACCCCGACCGTGGTCTCTCCCTGCGGTCGAGATGACGATCGCATGCACCCCGTAGCAGCGTTCTCGAACCCGCCCGCGGGCCGTCATCCCGACGTGGTCTCTCCCTGCGGTCGAGATGACGATCTCATGCACAAACAGGGTGCCAAACAACGACTAGTATTTTGAACGGATCCTACTGGTGCTATAGGGCCCACTGAGCGTGCATGAGTTCCCTCGCTAGCGCTCGGGATGACGGCACGCGGTGGAGCTCGATGACCCAAACGGGGTAAGTCCCATTTTGAGATAGTTAGTAAAATATAAAAAGTCTAGGATTCCCGGCATTACGACCGCTAGGGAGGCGTCATTTCGAGCGCTAGCGAGAAACCTAACTTTTCGAACGAAGAGAGAAAACTCGGGTTTATTATATAAACGAGGACCGTCATCCCGACCGAAGGGAGGGGCGTATTCAAAATCCTACTCCTTTTTAGCACCCTGAGAGTGCATGAGTTCCCTCGCTGGCGCTCGGGATGACGGCACCCTGGCGGGAGGAAGGCCAAATAAGGGATTTGTTCTGAATCCTACTCCTTTTTGGCACCCTCAGAGTGCATGAGTTCTCTCCCTTCGGTCGAGATGACGCACCCTAGCGGGGCGGGCACGTTGCATTTGAATGCATGAGGTCCCTCCCTACGGTCGGGATGACGCACCCTGAGGGGGCGGACCCCTGGCATTGGTGTGCATGAGCCGTCATCCCGACCGAAGGGAGGGGCCTCAAGCTCCACCTGAGTTTCACTCCCGTCCTGCTACGGTAGTGACCTCTAACGCGGGGTGCTTATTTCTAAGTTTGTGTTTTAGTAATCGGTTAATAGCTGGAATCCACCGCGGGGAGGAAGGGGTTGACTGATGCGTGAACCATTAAAAAAAACAATTATGGCAAGATTTTCAAAAGGTATTCTAGGTTCTTTTAGAGGAACAATAGGTACCGTAGTAGGCAGTACTTGGCGGGGCATTAGCTATATGCGCAGTAAGCCAGGGAAACGCAAGGGAATGAGCAGCAAAAAACAGTTAGATCAGCAGGCCAGGTTTGCATTGATGGCCAAGTGTTTACAGAGTATGAAGGAGGTCATACACAAGGGCTTTAGTCTGCATGCAAAACATGAGTCGCCGATCAATAGTGCATTATCGTATAACCTGAAGAATGCAGTTACTGGTGGCAAGGGCGATGCACTGATTCATTATGAACTATTGCTCATTAGCAGGGGCGATCTACCCAATGCAAGTACGGCTACGGCAACTGCTAGCACTGCAGGTAAGATCCATTTTAGTTGGCTCAATAATGCCGGATCGGGCAAGGCAGCAGCCACCGACCAGGCCATGCTAGTAGCCTATTGTGCAAGCACCCATGAAACAGCCTATACCCTAACAGGAGGCTTACGCAGTGCACTTCAAGGCGAATTAACCCTATCTAGTTTTACTGGCAAAAAAGTAGATACCTGGATTTCGTTTATATCGGCCAATGGCAAAGATATCTCCATGAGCAGCTATACCGGACAGGTGCTGGTTGCGTAGAGAGAGCGCGTGGGGGGTGACGGCACCCCGAGGGTGGAGTCGTCATCTCGACCGAGGTCTCTCCCTTCGGTCGAGATGACGGGCCGCTGAGGGTGCATGAGATCCCTCGCTGGCGCTCGGGATGACGGGCCGCTGATAGGGTTCGATCTTGAAGGCGAAGTGGGATTCCCGGCATACCGACCGTTAGGGAGGCGTCATTTCGAGCGTTAGCGAGAAACCGAACTTTTCGAACAAAGAGAGAAAACTCGGGTTATTTTAAGGATGTCGTCGTCATCCCGACCGAAGGGAGGGATCTAGTCGAGCACTAGCGAGAGTCTTCTGAGCGCAAGTAGGGATTTGTTCAAAATCCTACTCCTTTTTAGCACCCTCAGAGTGCATGAGATCCCTCCTTCGTCGGGATGACGGCCCGCCGGCGGGATCGAGCAGCGAGCAGTTTGCACATGCAATCGCAGCAAGACCGGCGAGCGAGTATTTGACGAGACCAGCGAGCGAGTATTTAGCTAGACCAGCGAGCGAGTATTTGACGAGACCAGCGAGCGAGTATTTGACTAGACCAGCGAGCGTTAAATACACAAAGCAGCTCAATCAATCCGAAAAACCATCCTAACAAATTTTTAAAAACTTTTAAAACAAACCATCATGGAATTATCACTAGATAGAACCTATTATAACAATGGAACCAATGGCGTTTTACAAAACAAGGGGCACTTGTTTTGTTACACCATCGAGCTGCCCTGGAGAGAGAATGGGGTTCGGGTATCTTGTATACCCGAAGGTCGCTATAAGCTGGCAAAGCGTTATAGCGAAAAGTTTGGCTGGCATATACAGTTAAGACATGTGATTGGCCGATCCTGTATTTTAATACACCCGGCCAATAATGCCTTGCTCGAATTGGAGGGCTGTATTGCGCCGGTGGCGCAATTGACCGGCCAGGGCAAGGGCAACCATTCGCGGGTGGTATTTGAAGCATTGAAAGCCACCATTTATGAGTCGTTAGAACGAAGAGAACCCGTATTTATCACCATTGGTTCTGCTGCCGATAAAAAAAAAGAAGTAGAGCCATTTATTTATGCAGCATGAAAATAATAGATAGGATTAATGCCCCTTTACCGGCATTTTTTAGAACACTCCGAACCATTGGTTTGGTATTAACCACCTTGGGGGCGGCTTTGATGAGCTCGCCCATTGCCCTGCCGGCAGCCATCCTCAGCGCAGCGGGTTACTTAGTGGTAGCCGGATCGGCGATTGGGGCAGTGAGCCAGTTAACCACCAGCGAGGAGGAACAAAAACCCCTTCCACCCAGGCCATAAACATCCAGAACTGCCCATGGGCCTAATTGGCGGAAGCGCTGCTGCCAAATTAAGTTTTGAGGTATCGTTTTTGGTTAAAAAATAATGGGAAAGTGGAAGCGATAAGTTCGATTAAGCTAAACCTATTCATTGCCTGTTAGCAGTTAGTGAATAGGTTTAGTCTAGAGCCATTACTGTTTTAAAAAGAAATAGGAATGAAAAAATTATTACTTGTTACTATACAAAAAATTAACGTATTCCAATTTTATTTCGCTTTACAAATAGCGCTATAATCAATAAAAAAAGGAAAGGAAAAGGAGATAAAATATTGATAAATGAAGAAAAGAAATTGATTACATTTACTGGCAGTTGCTCATTAAAGGCAATCAGACATATTTTATAAAACAAATTAATAATTAATAAGATCCCATAACCAATCACCCATATTTTATTCAGCCATTTAAAATTAAATGCATTTAACCCTAGGTAACCTAACACAAATAGTAAAAGTGCGAAAATTACGCGTAAACTATACCTGAACCATACATGACTAGGCATATACAGATAGCTATGTAACCAACCCTCGTCAACAATAAGGCCTTCGAATAGATAAACAACAAAAGATAAGATCAAACAGATAAAAGGGATATATTTTTTAGAAAGTAGCATCATGTTTCATTTGCTTTTTTGTAAATAAAACCCATAAGCCAAAAATCAGGGCATACACAATTAATTTAAACACATAATGGTGGGCCATATCTACGGCACTCATACGGTGCATATTCATAAATGCCAATGCAGCCAAACGAATACAATTAGAAAGATAAATAGCTGTTATACCAATAGCAGCAAAAGAAAGCACCCTCTGAATACTAGTTGGAAATGCTATTAAGAATCCTAGGTATAATACCATTAACTCCAATGCATTGCAAGGATCAGCAACACCCACTATTTTTCTTCCATTGAGCAAGATATAATCTGCAAAAGAAAGTTCAGTAGGATTATCGATAGCACTTGCACATTCTACTCGCATCTCCACCCTACTCCCAGGATTAAACAACTGAACAATCTTTACTGCTCCTAGGGTACTAAGGTCGGTTAATGGCTTATCAATAATTCTTCCATTAAATAAAAACAAATGGTAGATTAATTTCCACACAATAAATACCAACAAAGCCCTTTTTAGAAATTGTTGCACTTCGGGCGGTATGCTTTGCCAGGTATTTTTAAGTTCTTGAATCGGTTGCATGGCTAATGGTGATTGGCTTTAAATAAGAGCACGCTGGCAGTGGCTACTAGGCCTTCTTCTCGGCCCACAAAACCCATGTGCTCGGTGGTGGTAGCTTTAATAGAAATATCGGTAATGGCTATACCACAAATGGTGGCAATGCATTGCTGCATGGCCGGCACATAGGGCTTTATTTTGGGTGCTTCTAAACAAAGGGTACTATCTATATTACCAATGGTATAACCGGCCGCTTGAATGAGCGCTACCGTGCGGGCTAGCAGTATTTTACTATCTATATCTTTAAATTCGCTGGCCGTATCGGGAAAATGTACCCCAATATCGCCCAAACAGGCAGCCCCTAATAAGGCATCGCAGATGGCGTGTAATAATACATCGGCATCGCTATGACCAAGCGCCCCCTTGGTATGTGGAATTTGAATGCCGCCAATCCATAGATCGCGGCCTGCAACTAGTTGGTGAAAGTCTATTCCTGAGCCTATTCGAATCATAGTATACATTTTTAATGAGTATGTTATCCCGAGCGGGGTGGTTATGTTAGTAGGAATCTGTTAAAAATCCGCTTCCTTGTTTTGCACACTCAGGGTGCCGTCATCTCGAGCGCCAGCGAGAGAACTCATGCAACCTCAGGGTGCAGGCATCTTGCGAAATTGCATGAGATCCCTCCTTACGTCGGGATGACGGCACCCTAGCGGGTGTGCGCGCAGGCATCTCGCCCCCCCCCTACTCTGCCTTATCCAAATCAAAGATCATTCCCAGTCTCAAGGTATTCGATAGCGGGTTGCGCGTAATACCATTACCGCCGGGTACGAGGTACGAAAAGTTGATGCCTACGGCATTATACTTTAAGCCCACCCCTACGGTAAAATATTTTCGGTTGCCTCTAGTGGCATCTTCGAAATAATAACCTGCCCTAAGCATAAACTGACTCGTATACGCATATTCGATACCTAATGAGGCTTGTAAGGTTTTTAATTGGTTGCTTCCATCCGCAAAAGATTTGCCATAGCTAGAAAACACACTCATGGTTCGGTAGTTCGCCAGGTTGGCCGAATCGACCGACGCATTATAAGTTGGATTGGGTGCTGCAGGCACTAATAATTTATTGATGTCGAGTGCAAAAGTTATTTTATTGTCGGGATCAAATACATTGGTATAGGCAATACCTAGACCTAGGTTGGCCGGAATAAAGTCTTTGTTTCGGGAGTCGTTGGTATACCCAATCTTACTGCCCATATTGGTGAGGGCGGCTCCCCAACTAAGGCCCTGCCCATTATTATCTAGTCCATTATAGAATATGGAAGCATCTACGGCCACCGACCTGCCTGCTTTATAGGTAACCCCGCCATAGTCGCCACTTAATAAACTACTATTGATAAAACGAAAAGCGACCCCAATAGAGAGATAGTCGGAAAGCTTTCTTGAATAGCCTAGGTCGAGCCCAAATTCTTTGGGCTTACCCTGCCCCAGCGGATTGCCGGCAAAGTCGGTAAACTGAATGCTGCCCAAACTAAAATAGCGTATGGAGCCCGAGATGGCTTGTTGCTCATCGAGCTTATGGTAGCCCGTTAAGCTGGCCAAATAGACATCATTTACCCCCAGATCTTTTAACCAAGGACTATAACTTGCACTGATGGCATTGCTTGTTTTATTGAAAGGTGTTTTAGCCAAATTCCAAAAAGCGGCATTGGCATCGGGGGCGGTAGCAATACCCACATCGCCCATACCACCCCCCCTTGCATCGGGATTAATGCGTAAGAAGGGCACAGCCGTTGTTACTACATTCACAGCGCTCGTTTGCGCAATGCTTGCTGTTAGAAAGCATGAGCTGGCCATGCATAACAATAGTGCACTGCTCCTAAAATGTTTTTTCATGCAATAAAATTTATTTTACCATGCTGTATCTGTACAGCAAATGAATGAATTCAATAAAAAATAACGTGTAGAAAAATAACCATTCAGTACTTTTAGCGTAGTAATAATTTATCGGTAGCAACTGCACCACCATTGATTGATGATACAATGATACGATAAAAATAAATACCTTTTCGCAAGTTTTTGCCGGCATCCCAACTAATCGCAATACTTCGATTACCCGGGTCTACCATGGTTCGCTTTATTTGTGCCACCTGCTGCCCATTTTCGCTAACTATTTGGATTGTGATATCTAGGCTAATGCCGGGCTGGTTATGCTCGAACGAAAAAATGGTGCTAGTGGTAAAAGGGTTGGGATAGTTGAACAAATTACGAATGGCCAAGTTCTCTTGCTTGATTACCTTAAACCTGATGGTGGCACTACCCGAATAGTCGGCTACATTCCATGCTTTGAGGGTCAGGCTATGCCATCCCTCGCTGAGGGTGGGCAGCTGGTAGCTTAGCTGTCCTTGCTGATAGCTGTTGGTGGTTGCTTGGTAATAGCTATTTAAGACCACCAAATTGTTTTCGTCGCCATCGATCACTAGGGTAATATCGTGCCCAATGGCAGTACCCACCGTATTGATGCCCAAAGAATCGGATAGGTAGGCCAATAATACATTGTTTTGGCTGGTAATGCCTCCACTGATAAAATTACGATCATTGATAAAAGCCTTGATGACTGGCCCGACGGTATCGGCAATCGCCGTATTTCCGGCCCCTCCAATATAGAAGTTGGTGAAGACCCCATTGGCATCGATATTTCCATTATCGGCATAAAGACTGATGCGCCCCTTGCCTGGCTGATAGTTGATATCCTTGGGCATGATAAAGCTAAACTGAAAATGCCCATTTTGTACCGTTGCAGCCCCCTTATACAGCACATTGGTTTGCTGACTAAAACTGGTGACCGGACTAGCAGGATCGTTGCCTAGGGTGTTGGTTAGCGATGCCTTATCGAAAACGGTTGGATATACCGTTCCATTGAAGCCCGTTAGGGTATTACCCAACGCATCGGTTACCAGCCCTGTAAACACATATTTAGTTAAGGCGGTGAGGGTATCGTTGCCTAGCATGGGATGACCATTAAGGCTATCAAGCTGTATGCGCATGGTGGGGAAGGCTAGTTTCATGGCGGGATCGCCTAGCAATACAAATTTTCGATTGTTATATACATCGCCATAGCTAAGATAGGTATTGTTTTTTGTGCGCTTAACCGCCTCGCCCAGGGTAAGATAGCGACCATTGGCATCGGGCTGCAAGGCCTGCTTTACATAATTATCGTTGATGACTAGGTTACTCGATGCAAATACCACCCTGGTGGTGGTCATGAGGGCAATAGCCCCCGTAGGCCCATCGTATAATAAGCTGCCTCCCATCGAATTTTTGGTAGGATCGTCGTAGGGTGCAAAGTCGCAGGTGGCCGTAATAAATAAGGGCAGCTTATTGGGATTATTCATTTGCTGCAGCTCTTCGGGACCTAATATTGCCGATCCCGATAATCGCTGGTAACCGCCATGACCATTGTAGTTAAAGAGTAACACCCCATCTACTATTTTATTTACAATGGCTGTATTTACTTCGGGGTAGCGACTACCGCTGGTACCACTAACCATGGGATAAGCGTCTAAATAAATTTTTGATTGATTGAGCAGTGGGTTGGTAGCTGCCGCATCGGCCGAAATGATTTCTGCATCATTTAAATGCAGGTCATTGTCTTTATCGTCGGCCACATAGACCGTTTGATTGCGCCAGGGGCCGAGGCTTTGTGGCGAACAATAATTTATTATTTTATCGACCATGGTGGTAGCTTCGGTAAGACTGCGTGCTGGAAGTCGGCCAATACCAATGGCCAAGAGTGCAGGGGGTGCCACCGTATTTACGTCGTCGCTATCTTTCAATAGGCCAAAAAAATCGTCGGAAGTAAGCGTGGTGAGCGGATCTAGTGCATTCACACTCTCGTAGCAGGGCACTAGGTTGGTATTATGGTTGATGCGATTTTTATAATCGAAGGAGGCGGCACCCAATAACAATAAATATTTAGGTTGAAGGCTGGTATCGGCCCCAGCCTTATCGTAATACATTTTTACAAAGTCGCGCAAGGCTGTGGGGTCAGGTATGCCCGACGAAAACTCATTAAATATTTGAAGGGTAGTAGCCACCACCGATTTAAAACCATCTTGCTGCAAATGAAAGCTGGCTAGCCGCTGGGCTTCTGACAGCATGGAAGCATCGGTGATGATGATGAGGTCTACGGGCGTGGAATGGTGTAAGTTTTGATTGACAACCATTCCAATGGCTGTTGGCACTAATAAGCCCGTAACATTAAAAGCCACATACTCTCTAAGCATCGACACATCGTTTATAAAACTGGTTTGGGAGCCCGCAAAAATAGTGGGCATATTTTGGGGCTGCAAAGGCTGGGTAATATCCCAGATGCTAGTGGTAGCCATCGTATTAGACAAAATAAAATTAGCCTTATTGCCATGGGCTACCGAGGCCCAGTCGCGAAAAAATACTTGATTCTTTGTTTGCATGGAGAGGATTTTACGACCGTGCAATTCGAACCAGTTGAGCCAGCCCTGCGCCCCCACCACTGTGGCATTAAAATTGGCCGTGATGGCCAAACTAGACTGATTGCTTATAAAACTATCTTCCTGCGTTGTTTCGATGGCATAAGGATCTAAAAAATAGCCCGAGATGGCAGGAACATCTATATGCTGTACCTGATTTCCGTTTACGGTAAAAGTGAAATTGCTAGGGGTACCAATGGTTCTGTTGGCAACACTGCTCATGAGAGTGAGGGACTGCCCTGCCACTAACCCTGTAAAATCGACTGTAAAGTTGCGACTCAACGGGTCGGCAGCGCCATTACTAAAAGCCTCGCCATACCATTCTTTGCCACTATTGAGCAGATTAACCAAATCGTTTTCGTAAAAATAGCGTTCGTTATAACTGTTAACAGTGGTGTTGGCGTTGAGAATGGGCATAGCTGTTTGTATGCGCTTGCCGCCCAGGCCCGCCCCAAGACTAATATAATAATAGGCCGTATCGGTATACAAGTTTTTCTGGTGTTGAAAACGCTGCGAAAGACTATCTTTAAGCCAACGCTGGGGCCCCGGAGCATAAAATAATAGATAATCGTTATTATTAAATAAGCCATCGCCCCCATCAACCACTTGGATGGTATTTTCAACCAAGTCATCGGCCCGAGGCAGGGCATTATTTTCGGGGAGCATGGCTGCCCCATTGCCATATAAGCGAATAGAGGCCGAAGCCAGATTGGAGGTGTTGATACCCAAGCTATTTAAAAAAGCCAGGTCTATTTTATATACCCCCTCTTGCGTTACCCCAATCTTATACCAGCTACCAGCAGCCAATACCGAATTGGGGGTATAGTTGCGCTGCGCCATAACAGCCATCACCCATAAGAGTGAGGCAATGCTCAGTATGCCTATTTTTATCTTTTTATTCAAGAATTTGCTCAGATTTTTTTTTATCTAAAAAACAGCTACTACCTTCACATAGTAGTACTGACTTTAAAATATGCGTTAAAATTAAGTTTTTACTACCATCGAGCAAGTTTGTTCTGATGCAGTTTTATACAAAACCCCTATATTCGCAAAGCACAGATAATTCTACCCTTTTAATTTTTATTGTTAAAGTATTAAAATTACAACTCATGCAAGTGCTTACTGGTGTAAGAAATTGTGTTTTATTGTTAGCCATTGTGGGCTCAGCGGCTTCTTGTAAAATATTTAAGAAAAAACAGGAGAAATCGGCTGTTACGGGCTGGAATTATAACGATAAAACACAGGGTAATTTCTATGTTGCCAAACCTAAAGACATTAAAACTGCTCCCGGACTTGTTTTTGTTCAGGGTGGTACATTCGAAATGGGTGCCAACCAAGAAGATGTTATGTTTGATTGGAATAATATTGCGAAACGTGTAACGGTGAACTCCTTCTTTATCGACAAAACAGAAGTAGCCAACGTACATTATCGCGAATATCTTTATTGGGTTACCAATGTATTTAGCGATCCTCAATACGAAAAAGTAGTGGACGGTGCTAAACCTGATACCTTGGTGTGGAGAAGTGAGCTCGCTTATAATGAGCCTTATGTGGAATATTATTTCCGTCATCCTTCTTATAACTATTATCCAGTAGTAGGTGTTAACTGGAAACAAGCCACCGACTTTTGTAAATGGCGTACCGACCGTGTAAATGAACTAGAATTAAAAGATAAAGGTTTCATCAACCCTAATAATATTAAGACCGAGATGAATGGCGGTGGTCAGGAAAACTTTAACACCAAGGCTTATTTATTGGGCGAGTACCAAGTACAACCGGGTAAACTAGCAACCTCTAAAAGCAACCCACTTAAAGATGCACAGGGAAGACCTAGAACCAAAGTAAGCTTTGAGGATGGTATCTTATTTGGCGACTACCGCTTACCCACAGAAGCCGAATGGGAATATGCCGCTTATGGATATATTGCTTCGAATCCGCAACGTAAGGCTAGTGCTAAAAAACGTGGAGAAGAATTAATTACCGATAAAGAAATCTATGCTTGGAAAAATGATGGTTTCGATAACCTACGTTCTACCCGTCAGGGTGCTTTCCAAGGAGCTTTCCTAGCCAACTTTAAACGTGGTAGTGGTGATAATATGGGTATCGCAGGCGGACTGAACGATAATGCAGCCATACCAGCCGAAGTAACCTCATTTGCACCCAATGGCTACGGCCTCTATAATATGAGTGGCAATGTGAGTGAGTGGGTGGCCGACGTATATAGACCCTTGACTAGCTCGGAAGTGGATGATTTTAATCCATTTCGTGGAAATAAATTTGAAAAAGTAGATATTAGCAAGGGTGAAGGTAATCTGCGCGATAGCTTGGGTAGAATTAAAATGATACCCGAAACCGACTCTGCCCTAAGAAGTAGAAGAAACTATCAACACTCTTACGCGGTAAACTTCTTGGATGGCGACTCGTTGAGTGGGGTTAGCTATGGTTATGGCATTAGTACCCTCATATCCGATAACTCTAGAGTAGTAAAAGGGGGTAGTTGGAACGATAGAGCGTATTGGCTAACACCGGGCGCACGTCGCTTTTTAGAAGAAGAACAAAGTAGTAGTACCATTGGCTTCCGTTGTGCGATGACGCATTATGGCGCTGCTGAAGGCACTTCAAAAGATGCAAAAACAGGAAACTTCCTTCCTACCAGAAGGGCGAAAAAATAAAGGTTAAGGTAAATACAGCTTATCTCGTTTAATAACGAGTAGAAGCCATCCACTATGGATGGCTTTCTTGTTATTCGCCTATAGATGCACCTATGCAAGAAAACAGATGGATAATTGACCTAAATTTGAAATAAATTAATACCGTGAGCATCGCAATAGAAGACTTATATGCCATTTATTTGCAGCATCCCTGCATAGAAACAGATACCCGAAAACTGAGACCGGGCAACCTTTTCTTTGCACTCAAAGGGCCCAACTTTAATGGGAATGAGTTTGCACTCAAAGCCTTGGAACTAGGGGCCGCCTATGCTGTAGTGGACGAAACAATCGAGCTAGAACATCCCCGCCTACTAAAAGTAGCCGATACATTATTGGCATTACAAGCACTGGCCAAATACCACCGCCAACAGTTTAATATTCCCTTTATTGCCATCACCGGCAGTAATGGCAAAACCACGACTAAAGAACTGGTGAGCAGCGTATTGCAGTCGGTCTACCAAACTTATACCACCGAGGGCAACCTGAATAACCATATTGGGGTACCCCTAACGCTATTGCGCATTGGAAAAGATGCGGAGATGGCCGTAATAGAAATGGGGGCTAACCACCAAAAAGAAATTGAAGGCTATTGCGCCTATACCCTGCCCACCCATGGCATGATCACCAACTGTGGCAAAGCACATTTGGAAGGTTTTGGGGGCGTAGAAGGCGTTAGAAAAGGCAAGGGCGAATTATTTGATTTTTTACGCAATCACCAGGGTTGTGCTTTTATTTATAGCGATTACGACTACCTGAAAACCATGAGCCAGGGTATTGACCAGACCTACTTTTATGGAACCACCCAAGGCCAGGTTATTGGCAATGTAAAAGAAAGCGATCCCCAGCTTATCGTAAACCTTCTTTCGGGATTAACCATCCATACCCTAGAAACTCAGCTCGTGGGCGACTATAATTTACCGAATGTATTAGCCGCTGTTGCCATTGGCAAATATTTTAAAGTGCCCGACGAGAAAATAAAGGCCGCTATTGCGCATTATAAGCCCTCTAATAGCCGTTCGCAGATGATGGTGCTAGATAGTAACCAAATTATTTTGGATGCCTACAATGCCAACCCATCGAGCATGAAGGCCGCCATCGAAAACTTTGCCCACCTGCAAGCACCCAATAAAATATTGTTATTGGGTGGCATGATGGAACTAGGCACCGAGAGTTTACAAGAGCATGAAGCCTTATTGAAGCTTATTCAGCAATATGATTGGAAACAAGTGGTATTGGTGGGCGGTGATTTTACAAAAATAACACATCCCTTTTTATGCTTTGACAACTCGCTGGAAGCAAAAAAATGGTTTATACAAGAAGCTTTTACAAACAGTACTTTCTTGATTAAAGGATCTAGAAGTATGCAAATGGAAAAAATAATTTCAGCCTAAAACAGCATGATGTATCCGATTCATAAAATATTTTCGCAGCTTGAGCCCGAGCTACTAGAACAAATAGAAAAAGAAGGCAGCATCAAAGTTATTCCTGCCGGAGAAGTGATGATGCGTACTGGCCAATATGTTAAAAGTACAATGCTGATATTGGAGGGGATGGTAAAGATTTTTAGAGAAAATGAAGACGGCAACGAGTTTCTCATGTACTACCTACAACCCGGCGAAGCCTGCGCCATATCGTTGGTATGTGCCTCTAAAATGGAGGCTAGCAAGGTAATGGCAAAAACCATGGAAGCAACCACGGTATTAATGATTCCTATTCAGCTCATGGACGAGTGGATGAGCAAATATAAAAGCTGGTACTATTTTGTGTTGGAAAGCTACCGCAACCGTTTTGAGGAGCTGCTCACTTTAATAGATCAGGTTGCATTTAGAAATATGGACGAGCGGCTACTGTTTTATTTACAGCAATATGCCGAAGTAAATCAAACCAACACCATCAACCTTTCGCACCAACAGATAGCCGATGAGCTTAACTCCTCGCGCGAAGTAATTTCTAGACTCTTAAAAAAGATGGAACAAAGAAAGATGCTCTCGCTTCACCGCAATTATATTGCTTTACACCAGGAGGAAATTATAAAATAATGCGCTTGTAACATTTATCACCAAAGCAATCAAATTCTCTACCGAATATTTGTAAAAATATTTAACCATGGGATTATTAGACGTATTATTTGGCGGAACAAAAAAAGCAGCCTACCTAAAAGAAATTTATGCCGGTGGTGCAATTGTAGTAGATGTAAGAAGCCCTGAAGAATTTAGATCGGGCCATTTTGAAAACTCCATCAATATACCCTTGCAAGGGCTAGCACAAAAAACAGCTTTCTTAAAACAAAAGAACAAACCCATTATTACCGTTTGCTTAAGTGGCGCTAGGAGTAGTATGGCGGTAACCCTCCTTAAGAAAGAAAGTATTGACGCTTATAATGGCGGCTCCTGGACTAGCTTAGCGGGAAAGCTAAAATCGTAAGCATCGAAAAGCGAGACAATGGTGCAATCGCCCACTAGCTGATCGATACCCTGCGCTTGGTTTATTTGAGTTTATAGTAATATTCTATCATGTATTTATTTGCCCTAAAGTTTCCGTTATCGGAGCAGCCGATTGGCGAAGGCAAACAAAATAGTATCTTGTGCACGAAATGAAGACACCCAATTACCTGATTAGCGTTCTAACCAATAAATGTCCTAGATGTAGGCATGGCGATATTTTTCAAACCAGCAAAGTCTACGATTTAAAGAATAATACCAAGATGGTGGTTCGTTGTTCGCAATGTGATCAGCCTACAGAGATAGAGGTAGGCTTTTACTATGGAACAGGCTATGTGAGCTATGCTTTATCGGTTGGTTTTTTAGGCGCCAGCTTTGTGGCTTGGTGGGTACTCATTGGCATGTCGTTCTCGATCGACGATAACCGTATCTTTTATTGGATGGGCACTTGCTTTAGCCTCATCTTTATACTACAGCCTTATATCATGCGCTTATCTAGAAGTCTTTGGCTAAGTTGGTTTGTAAGATACGACCCCAACTGGCAGGCACATAAACCCACCAACCCAGAAAGAGTGATAGCAGATCAGATGAATAATTGGTGATTAGTTGCTGGTGATTTTAACTCCTTGCATTTGACGTTTTTCAATTTTATCGGCTCTCCGTATAAACTTAGAGCTTATTTGTACACTAGCCTCGGTGCCATTGGTAATATGGTAGGCATTACCCTCGTAGCGGATCATTCCTTCCCCATTCTTACCCCATTCAAAGGCTAAGATCTTATAGGGGTCTGAGGCGCCAGCAAATTTTGTTTTTCCAAAAGTGAGGAACTTATTTTCGCCTGTTTCGAAAGAGACCAATATTTTATCGGCATAGATGCCTGAACAGATGCCTGGGGTATTTTTTTGAAGGGTGATGATATTAATGTATTTTCCGTTCTCGATTTTAATTTTACCCTTCGACAGTTGGGCTTCTTCCTTGCTTACTTCTCTTTTTAGCTCCATATTTCTATCTACATAGTATTGCACTTGCTTAAGGTCTACACCTGCCTTTTCAATTTTGGCTCTTACCTGTGGCGTAAAATAGGTTTTAGAGCTACTGCAAGCGAGGAGCGTGACCGTAACGAAAAGAAAAAGGCTTATTTTATTCATAACATTGGGGGCTTTAATAAACAATGAGATTAATTATACAAAACAAGTGCCAAACAATTAATAGACGGCAGTATTGGAAGAAAGTTTATTGTAGCTGAATGTGTTGCTTCAGAAATAAACCTAAAATATTGTGGGCCATCTGTGGGAAAAAATTCAATTAAAAAAGTCATAGCTAATTGAATTACAATTAACTATGACTTTTTTACTGCGGAGACTAAGGGATTCGAACCCTTGATACAGTTTCCCGTATACACACTTTCCAGGCGTGCTCCTTCAACCACTCGGACAAGTCTCCCTAAATAGGATTATTGGGCTGCAAAAATAGCCCTTAACCGTTAGCTGCCTAATATTTTTTCGGCATTGGCAGTAGTTTGTTCAGCCACTGCTTGGATGGTCATCTGTTTTAGCTCGGCTAGTTTCTCTATAATATAGGGCAGATAACTACTTTCATTTCTTTTTCCTCTAAATGGCACTGGCGTTAAATAGGGGGCATCTGTTTCTAATACCAACCATTCGATACCAATATCGGCAATGGCCTGTGCTACCCCTGCATTCTTATACGTTAATACCCCTCCAATACCTAAATAGAAGCCCATAGCGGTAATTTCGAGCGCCTCGGCATGGTTACCACTAAAACAATGAAAAATGCCCTTTAATCCCTTCGCAGCAAAAGGCTTTACCGCCTCAATAGTTTCTTTCATGGCATTGCGGGTATGAATAACAATGGGCAATTTTTTATCCAAAGCCCATTGCATTTGTAATTCAAATGCCTCCATTTGCTGCGCTGCAAATGTTTTATCCCAGTAATAGTCTAACCCTATTTCTCCGATGGCTACAAAATGCCTTTTATCTAGCCATTCCTGCACCAAGCTTAACTCTTCTTGATAATTTTCTTTTACATAACAGGGATGTAAGCCCATCATTGCAATGCACTGTTTCGGATACTTGCTTTCCAAATGGAGCATGGCATCAATCGATGCACTGTCGATGCCTGGCAAATAAAATTTTTGTACTCCCTTGGCCACAGCTCGCTCAATAACTGCATCAATATCGGCGGTAAACTCTTCGCCATACAAATGGCAATGCGTATCTATTATCATTAAAAAAAATATAGTGGTTAGAAAATAAAAGCAAAGATCTGCCGTTTATAGTTTGTTGCTGTATTGGCATACAAAAATTGGATAGCGCGAATGATTTAAGTTTGTTTTCATAGGGTACGGATTAAAACAAGGCCGAGGTTTTTACCTTGGCCATTTTTTTAACCCGCTTATAATGCTTTAAACGAAAAGCCTTTACTAGTATAATGCGCTAATAACAAAGGCAGTGCATAGCTCATTCGATCCCAAGCCTTCGCACTATCGTGGAAAACAATGATACTGCCTTCCTTGGCATGTAATAACACATTTTGTAAACATTGCTCCGGACTAATGCTGGTATCAAAATCGGCACTTAATACATCCCACATAATAATGGAAAATCCTTTTTGTTGTAAAAGAGCTGCTGTAAACTTGGTGATTCGTCCATAGGGTGGCCTAAATAAGGTAGAATCAATGTATTTTTCGGCCTCCACCACATCGTTTACATAAGCAGCACTCTTTACTTTCCATCCATTCAGGTGATGAAAGGTATGATTACCCACCGAATGCCCTTCATCTAATACCCTTTGATAAATAGCGCCATTTTTAACAATATTGTTGCCAATACAAAAGAAAGTGGCTTTAGCCTTGTATTTATTTAATTGATCTAATACAAAAGGAGTCACCGCTTCTTGCGGCCCGTCATCGAAAGTTAAGTACAATACTTTCTCTTGGGTCTTCACACGCCACAAAAAACTGCCATAGATTAACCTTAACCACCACGGTGTTTTGATGAGATACATGGTTCAAATATATTTAGTTCTTGGCAATGCCCCATCACCCAATGTTTCGATTTAACGCCACAAAGATGCTGCTTACATTACGAGTTACCGTTTATACAATACACAGCTTTTCGACCAATACTTTCGACATTTTATAAAATGCTTCATGGCTATAACCAGCAATATGTGGCGTAATGATCACATTGGGCTGCTGCAGTAGCCAGTCAAGATTTTTTCTTTCTGCAGTAGTATAGGTATCTAGTTGCTCATTTTCCAAAACATCTAATGCGGCAGCCTTAATTTTTCCAGATTGTAAAGCACGTATTAGTGCGGAAGTATCTGTTACTTTACCCCTGCACATATTTAAAAAATAGGGCTTGTTTTGTAAAGCATTAAAAAAAGAGTCGTTTGCTAAACTAAATGTTTCGGCTGTTAATGGCACATGTAAAGTTACCACATCGGCATAGCGTTCTATTTGCTCCATTTGTGCTTCGTGTATAAAGCCATTTGCAAAGTCGGCTTTATACTTATCATAAGCCAATACAGTAACATCGAAAGAAGATAATAGTTTGGCAACGGCCGATCCTGTATTACCAAAGCCAATGATACCAACGGTTTTACCAGTGAGCTCATCGGCTTTATTTGATTCTCGATTCCATTTGCCTTCTTTAATTTCTTGCTGACTACTCGCTATCTTATTCATTAAATTCAATAATAGGCCTAGCGTATGTTCAGCAACGGCATTCCGATTGCCTTCGGGGCTATTGATGCATTGAATACCTTTTTGTTGGGCATAATCTACATCAATCCGATCCATGCCACTACCCAGTCGACCAATCCATTTTAACTGAGTGGCTGCATCCAATAAGGCTTTATCTAGATCCACCCTGGTAGTAGCAATAATACCCTCTGCATCGGCAACAATGGCCATGAGTGCTTGGTAGGTAATCGCTGGTTCGAATAAGACTTCGTATCCTGCATTTTCTAATGCCTCTATTAAGTAGCTATGGGCTTTTCCGGTAATAATTACTTTCTTTTTCATCGCATTCTAAAAGTTAGTGCTGCAAAATCGGGGATGCTTAATTGCTCGGCTCTTTTATTAAAAATTTCATCTACTATTACATCATCATCAAATAAGCTTCGGGTAGCATTTCGCAAGGTTTTTCTTCGCTGGTTGAAAGCTGCTTTTACTAGTCTGATAAAGTGCTTTTCGCTTTGCACTTCGTAGGTCGTTGTTTTTCGTTTCAGCCTAATCACCCCACTCATCACTTTTGGTGGCGGATTAAAGCTTTGTGGCGGCACATCAAATAAATATTCTACCTCGTAAAAAGCTTGTATTAAAATACTGATGATGCCATAGGTTTTAGTTCCTGGCGAGGCGGCCACCCTTTGTGCCACTTCTTTTTGAAACATGCCAATAATCACCGTTACTTGATCTTTCCAGTCAAGCATCTTAAACAATATTTGTGAGGAAATATTGTAGGGAAAATTACCTACCACCGTAAACTCGCCTTCAAAAGGAGCATCCATATCTAAGATACTTTCATGAATGATCTTTTCGCGAATTTGGGGAAAGGTATTTTCGAGGTAAGCTATTTTCTCGGCATCTAATTCCACCGCCTTAAAATCAAGGGCTTTTAAGGGCAATATATATTTGGTTAATGCACCACCTCCGGGACCCACTTCTAGTAATTGTTTATCGGTATGCGTTTTAACAGCGGCTACAATTTTTTTACAAATCTCCTCGTCTTTTAAAAAATGTTGACCTAATGATTTCTTTAAAGTGTATTGCATTGGTTCAAAAGTAATAAAATCAAGGGCTGCATCTCAACGTTTGTTAGTATTTTTGGAGAATTAACATATTTTCAATGAGCAATGAATTACAAAAGCCAATAATAGGCTTTACCTGCGGCGATGTAAATGGAATAGGAATAGAACTGATTATTAAAGCTTTATCGGACCACCTTATTCTGGATATGTGTATTCCTGTTGTGTTTGCAAGCAATAAGAGCATCAACTTCTATAGAAAGGGCTTGCCCGATATTAATTTTGTATTTAATAGTACAAAAGAATTTTCGAAGCTTAGCCATAAACAAATCAATGTTTTTAATTGCTGGGAAGAAGAAGTAGCCATTAATCCGGGTACTTTAAACGAGATTGGTGGCAAGTATGCACTCCTTTCACTACAACATGCTACCAAGGCCTTGAAAGATGGTCATATTAGTGCTTTGGTTACCGCTCCCATTCATAAAAAAAATATACAATCGGCCGAATTTAATTATAGCGGTCATACCCCCTATTTAAAAGCCGAATTTGGCGCAAACGATGTGGTGATGCTCTTGGTAGCCGAAAATATGCGCGTGGGATTGGTTACCGAACATGTGCCCGTAAATGAAATTGCAAAATACATTACCAAAGAAAATATTATTAGTAAACTGCGCATCATCCATAGTAGTTTACAAAAAGACTTTGGTGTTAACAAACCTCGTATTGCGGTATTGGGCTTAAACCCGCATGGTGGCGATGAAGGATTAATTGGAAATGAAGAAATAGCAGTGATTAGACCTGCCATCATCGAGGCTAAACAAAATCAAAATATTCTAGCTTTTGGTCCTTATAGTGCAGATGCTTTTTTTGCAAGAGGACAACACGAAAAATTTGATGCGGTATTGGCGATGTATCATGACCAAGGATTAATTCCTTTTAAATCGATGGCCATTGGCGAAGGGGTAAACTTTACAGCCGGTTTAAATATTGTTCGTACCAGCCCCGACCATGGCACAGCTTTCGACATTGCTGGCAAGGGTATTGCCGATGCTAGCTCTTTTTTTGCAGCCACCTTCGAAGCCATCGATATTATACGTCGCAGACTTGGATATGAAGAAGTTCGTAAAAACCCATTAAAAAAAATGAGTGCTCGATTATTTGCCAATACGGTTGATGAACGTATCGAAGAAAACGAATAAAAGACATTCTTAAGAGCAGCTAAACAAAGTTGCCATTATCTCATTTTCGCCCTAATAAAAATAGATCATGTTAACGATATCAAACGAAACACTTAGTGTAACCTTAAACCCGCAAGGTGCCGAGATACTTAGTATTTACCATAAAGAGACCAAGCTAGATTATTTATGGAACGGAGATGCCGCTTATTGGCCTAAAACGAGTCCAGTACTCTTTCCAGTAGTGGGTGGATTAAAAGACAATCGTTACCAATACAAAGGAAAGCAATACGAAATGGGCCGTCATGGATTTGCACGTGAAAGTGTTTATACCGTAACAGCACAAACAACGAGTAGCCTTACATTTACCCTTATGGCAAATGAAGCTACCTTACTAATGTATCCTTTTGATTTTAAGTTCTCTGTAAAGCATGAATTAATCGGTAATACGATACACGTAAGCTACCTTGTTGAAAATACGGGCCAGGAAAACCTGCTTTTCTCCGTTGGGGCACATCCAGCCTTTCATGTTCCACTAATTGCAGGCACCCATTTTAGCGACTATTCATTGCTGTTTAGCAGTACCGAAACAGTAGGTAGGTATCCAATTGCTGCCAACGGACTGATCGAAAACAATGCAACACCCTTACTTAACAACACGCAGGAATTGAAGCTAGCGCATGATTTGTTTTATAATGATGCCATCGTATTTAAGAACCTGCAATCCAATAGCATTTCGATAGTAAGCGATAAAACGCCTCATGGATTAAAACTTGAATTCAATGATTTTCCTTATATGGGTATCTGGCAGCCCAAAGATGCACCCTTTGTTTGTATTGAACCCTGGTGTGGGCTTGGCGATGTGATAGACACTACCAGTGAATTACAAGACAAAGAAGGCATAGAAGTGCTACCAGCGGCTGGTTTGTTTGAGCGAACTTGGTCGGTATCGCTATTTTAATAAATGAATTCATTAATCTTTCCCAAAAGCTTCCAATGCTTTTGTTTTACTTTGTAGCATGCAAATAAAGTCAGCTAAGTATGTGATCTCTTCGGCATTGGTTGAACAGTGCCCTAAACCCGATAAGCCCGAATATGCTTTTATTGGCAGGAGTAATGTAGGCAAGTCTTCGCTCATTAACATGATTACCGGCCAAAAAGGATTAGCCAAAACCTCTTCTACCCCCGGTAAAACTCAATTACTGAACCACTTTGAAATAGAAAGTTCTTCCACACAAAAAAGCCCCAAAGAGAAATGGTTTTTGGTAGATTTACCTGGTTATGGTTATGCCAAAAGATCTCAAAGCGACAGGAGAAGATGGGAGCAGATGATTGAAGGCTATTTACGCAAAAGAGAAAACCTAGTAACTGTTTTTGTATTAATAGATGCACGCCATTCACCCCAAAAAAATGATATTGAGTTTCTAACCCAATTAGCAAAATGGCAGGTACCATTTGTATTGGCTTTTACAAAAGCCGATAAGGAAAAGCCAGCCGTGGTGGAAAGAAATGTAAAATCTTTTCTCAATAAGATGCTCGAAACATGGCAGTTTTTACCCCAGAGCTTTGTGAGCAGTGCCGAAAAAAATCTAGGCCGAGACGAAATACTCAACTTTATTCAGCAGAGCAATGAAGCCGCAAGTGTGAATTTTAAGTAAATACTATTTGTTTGTATAATAGTAGGGAGGCAGGAGAATAGACGCGGAGTAAGGAGGCTTGAGGCAAAAGCCAAAATATTCAAACCGAATTCCAAAAAACTCAAGCCTCTGGACTCAAGGCTCAATCCATCAAGCCTCAAAATCAATTGACTGCCTTATCTGCGCAGCAACTACTAGCAAAAGCATCGGGTTTTGCTTTGAAGGCAAAGCCCATACCTAAGATATAGCCCATGGCTTCTTTTAAAGCGTCATTACTCTTAAAACCAGGGTTGGTATTGATGTCGGCATGCACTTCCATTTCTATTCGGTATTTGATAAACAAATCGCATAAGGCATAGGCCACATCAATACTTTTAGCAACCTCTAATAACATTCTTTCCTTAATATGGTATTTGGTTTTAGTCCGCTCATTGTGAATGTACATAAAGCCGCCATTGTGCTCCCGCAGAAAAACAATAACAGTGGCAAACTCTGTATCGTCGCCCTTTACCTGACTGTCGGTGCCAATACATACTTTTAGACGGATATTTTTTGCAGTCTCTTTATTGATAGCCTCTTCTACTGCATCTTTAATAGGTAGATGAATGGTTTCACCATTAAACTTTCTCCAACGCATGGTATTTAGGTTTTCTGAAATTACGAAGGAAATAGCAATAAAATAGAAATCGGCGGGTTACGATATTGTTAATAGCTTCGCATTATCCATTTCATTGATAGGTACTTGAGTATCGAAAACTGGAGGATCTGTCTACTTTCGGAAGGTTTTGATAAGAGTGCAAACAATCTGCTAACCCTTGATTTTAATAGCAAATTATTGGCTGCTTATTTAGCAAAAATACCGCTAACAATCAAGGAGAAAATTATGCTGTTGCTAAGTAATAAGATTAGTATTGATGGGTACTCAACAACACCAAAGTACATGCTTCTAGCGTTTGGATACCCTTTGATTCGGCTAGTGCTACTAGCTCTTCATTCTCTGCTCCTGGATTAAAAATAATTCGTTTTGGATGCAGGGAAAGTATATAGTTATAATATTCTTTTTGATGCTGCTGGCTTAGATAAAGCGTGATGGTATCTACCGCCTCCACCATAGGACTGCCTACAACAATGGGCGTATGGTCAATAAAACCGGGCCTATTGCCAATAGCAACCACTGGATGACCTTGTGCCGTTAAATTTTTTACAGCTTGATGACTATAACGAGTAGGGTCGACTGAAGCCCCAATGACCATTGTATTTTTCATAGTAGCTGTAGTTAATTGTTTGTATCAATGCAGTACAAAACAAACACTATTTTTTAGATTCTTATTAAATAATAAAAATATTTTTATCAAATGAATTGTTATACAGAAGATAATATTTAACTTACATTTCTCATCCATTCACCATTATCAAATCAAGATTTTTATGGCAAAGGCATCTAAAAAAAAATTAACTAAAAAAGCTGCTCCTGCTAAAAAGGTAGTAGCAAAAAAAGTAGTAAAAAAGGCGGCTCCTAAAAAGGTTGCAAAGAAAGCTACCCCTGCTAAAAAAGTAGTAGCTAAAAAAGTAATTAAGAAAGCTGCTCCCAAAAAAGTTGCCAAAAAAGCAACACCTGCTAAAAAAGTAGCCCCTAAGAAAGTTGCTAAAAAAGTGGCTCCTAAAAAGGTGGCGAAGAAAGCGACCCCTGCAAAAAAAGTAGTTGCTAAAAAAGTAATTAAAAAAGCGGCTCCTAAAAAAGTTGCCAAAAAAGCAACACCCGTAAAGAAAATAGTAAAAAAAGCAGCAGTAAAAAAAGTGGCTCAAAAAGCGGTACCTGCAAAGAAAGTTGCTCCTAAGAAAGTTGCTCAAAAAGCGGTACCTGCCAAAAAAGTGGTAGCAAAGAAAGTCGTGAAAAAAGCGGCGCCTAAGAAAGTTGCTCAAAAGGCAATACCAGTAAAAAAAGTAGCTCCGGTTAAAAAAGCAGTAGCTAAGAAAGCAGTTGTTAAGAAAGCTACACCAGCAATAAAAGTAGAAATCCCTACTGCTCCAATTGTAGCCGAAGTAATGCCAGCCATTGAGCCAGTAGCTACGCCAATCGTTGACACCCCCACCCCCATTATTCCAACAACTACCGAAGGATAATAAATATAAGGAAGGATCATTCTTTGATACCCCTTGAAACAAAAATGCCTGCAACTGTATAAGTATTGCAGGCATTTTTATGGTTTACCCTTGCTATGGTCCAGTAAAATAAAAGCCTCCGTTTGGAGGCTTTTATTTTACTATTATTAGCTGTTAACATTCATTAGATCATCATTCTTAAAGGCTCTTCGAGTAAGCTTTTAAGTGTTTGCAAGAAGGCAGCTCCTGTAGCGCCATCCACCACTCGGTGGTCGCAACTTAGGGTTACTTTCATCACATTGCCCGCAACAACCTGTCCATTCTTTACAATGGGTTCCTGCGATATTCCACCCACAGCTAAGATGCATGAATCGGGTGGATTAATAATAGCCGTAAACTGGTCAACACCAAACATACCTAGATTAGAAATGGTAAAAGTGCTTCCTTCCCAGTCGCTAGGCTGTAACTTTTTATCCTTTGCTTTTTGTGCAAAATCTTTTACCTGTGTGGTTATCTGGCTTAAGCTTAAGCTATCGGCAAAACGAACTACAGGCACCAATAGCCCTTCGTCTACTGCTACTGCCACACCAATATTTACATGATGATTATATCGAATTTTATCGCCTAACCAACTGCTGTTTACTTTTGGATGTTGCTTTAAGGCAACAGCCGTTGCTTTAAGTACTAGGTCGTTAAAACTAATCTTAACCTTACTAGTTTCGTTTAATTTAACACGAGCAGCCACCGCAGCATCCATATTGATACTCATGGTAATATAAAAATGTGGTGCTGTAAATAAGCTTTCGCTCAGTCGGCGTGCAATGGTTTTACGCATTTGCGAAACAGGCACTTCGTCGAATGAAACAACCCCTGCTGTAGGAGTGATTGACTGACTAGTAGCGGTTGCTACAGCAGCCGTAGTTGAACTGGTTGCAGGACTGCTAGCAGGCTCAAATGTATCTATGTCTATTTTTGTAATTCTTCCATTATCGCCAGAACCTTGCACATATTTAAGATCGATGCCTCGCTCTGTGGCAATTTTTTTAGCCAAAGGGGATGCAAAAATTCTTCCTTCATTAACCACTGTGGAAGCAGTTTGACTAGCTGCAGCTGGTGTAGCAGCAGCTGGTGTAGGTGCTTGGACAGGTGCTTGGGATTCTACTACAACGCTACTGCCAGTACCAGCAGCAATAGCAGCAATGATGGGCTGAATATCTAGGCCTTGTTTACCAATGATGCAAAGCAAATCGTTCACCTGAATTTTTTGGCCTGGTTGAGCCCCTTGGTATAATAAAATGCCATCTTTATAGCTTTCCAATTCCATGGTAGCCTTATCGGTTTCAATGTCGGCTAATACTTCGCCTTTTTTAACGGTATCACCAACATTCTTATGCCATCCTGCAATCACCCCTTCGGTCATGGTATCGCTTAATCGTGGCATCAATACTACTTCTTCCATAGAACTAGGGTCGATAGCTTCAGTAGCAGGCGCAGCAGGCGCTACCTGGGCAGGAGGCGCTTCAACAGCCGTTGGAGCAGCCGGGGCCCCTCCTCCACTATTTGCAGCAACTAAACCACTAATATCTTCTCCTGCTTTGCCTAATATGGCTAAAAGGTCGTTTACTTGTAGTTTACCTCCATTGCCTGTACCAATATGCAATAAAACCCCATTTTGGTAACTTTCCAGTTCCATGGTTGCTTTATCGGTTTCTATTTCGGCTAATACATCGCCTTTATTAACAGTATCACCAACATTTTTGTGCCAGGCAGCAATAACCCCTTCTGTCATGGTATCGCTTAGACGTGGCATTAAGATCACTTCGGCCATAAATCAATTGTGCTTTAAATTGAACGGTGAAATTAAGGTAAAATGAATTTGCAACAAGGGTGAACTTATATTTTATACGTTAATTATCGCTCTTGGGCGAATAACCACCGTATAGAAGAAACAAAAGGGGATAACAATGGATCCATTATTATCGCCCTAATCTGTTCTTTGATAATGGATAGCGGGCCTAGGCCATATCTATCGGCCCTTATTGTCCTTGTGCTAAAGAATAGGCTTTCTTGTCGCCCCACATATTTAATATTTCTATTGAGCACACTTTAAAATCGTTGATTAGGCTGCCATACAATGCAACAATATCGGCTTGTGGCAACGATTCATTGTTGATAGTCTCAAAGCGGCAACTATATTGATTCACCAGATTGGTGAAAGAAGAGCCTGTTGGCCACACTTGGGTACCACGATTACTAATATTTTGGAGCTTGAATTGAGTGCCTGTATGCTTTAATAAGAGGGTAGCTAACTCGTTGGGTTGCGCATTGCTCTCGAAAAATATGTCGACACCTACCACTTTTTCAACCAATGCGCCTTTGCTTTCCAGCATGGGATTTTGATCTAGTTGAAATACCGTACAGGTTGTTGGCTCGTCGGGTAGGTTGGCTTTAACATTATGCTTTGGCTGCTTACCAAAATTATCAATAATGGCTTGGGCAAATTGAGTGGTATTGACCGAGGGGATGGCCTTATTACCAAAATCGCCTGTATGCACCCCCGTTTCTAAGGTATATAATAGTGCATTCTCGATCATCGCAGCTGTTTCTGTCAATCCAAGATGCGTCAATAAACCAAATCCACTTAATAAAAGTGCGGTTGGGTTGGCAATATTTTTTCCGGCAATATCGGGTGCAGTACCATGTACAGCTTCAAAAATAGAGATATGATCACCAATATTGGCACTAGGCGCAAAACCAAGTCCACCCACTAATCCAGCACAAAGATCCGAAACAATATCGCCTTGCAGGTTGGTCAACACAACGGTATCGAATAAATCGGGACGTGTTACCAACTTCATACATAGGTCATCAACAATCACATCATCTGCATTTAATTCTGGGTATTCTTTTGCTATTTCATAAAAAACTTCGAGAAATAATCCGTCGGTAATTTTCATGATATTCGCCTTATGCCCACAAGTAATTCTAGTGGCATTTTTTTTCTTTGCCATTTCGAAGGCATATCTAATAACCTGTACACTTCCTGGGCGAGTAATGAACCTTCTACTTAATGCAACATCCTGAGTAAGCATATGTTCAATGCCCCCATAGGTATCTTCGATATTCTCGCGAACAATCGTAATATCAATAGGTATACCGGCTTTACTAAAAACAGTATCAACGCCATGCAGGGTCTGAAATACCCTTTTATTGGCATAGGTATTCCATGTTTTTCGAGCAGTAACATTGATGCTTTTTACCCCTTTGCCCTTGGGTGTTTCCATAGGGCCTTTGAATAAAATACCCAATGCTTCGATGGTTTGTTGCGCCGCTGGCGTCATCCCATTACTAAAGCCTTTATCAAAAACCCATTTACCCATATCCACAAATTCGAATTCGATGGGCACTTGAGCTGCCTTAAAAATAGTAAGTACGGCATCCATGATTTCTGGACCAATACCGTCTCCGTTTGCTACAGCGATCTTTGTCATAATAAATTTAGTTTATTGTATTTTAAGGCAGGCACTACAAAAATAAGTGTTCAGACCTTACCTTGTTGAATATCTAGCAGATTAATATCTGAATCTTTGCCATGCAATAGACATAAATAAATACTCGCCATAAAAAGGTATGGCCTTGCATAAGCATTTCCGTAAATTTCATCCCACTGATTGTACTAGGTAATTGATCGAAAAAGATCAATTCGTTTACATTCTGTTAACAAACGATAAAAAATTTCCAAAAACGATAAATCTATCAATTGATGAATTAAAATAATAGTTTTAGTTTCACCTCTACAAATTATTACCTTTACGCAAACACATCAACGAAATGATTTCTCTGATTTCGGAAGGCATTCAAATAAGCATAGAAACTTTTTATCAGTCGGATTATAGCAATCCAACGAATCATGAGTTTATGTTCGCCTATCGAATATTTATAGAAAACCATAATGCCTTTGCTGTAAAATTATTACGCAGACAATGGTATATTTTTGATAGCAATGGCGAACATCGCGAAGTAGAAGGCGAAGGCGTTGTAGGCGTTCAACCCCTCATAAAACCTGGTGAGCAATTTCAGTATGTAAGCGGCTGTAACCTGAAAACAGAAATGGGAAAAATGCATGGAGAATATATCATGGAAAACCAGCATACCAAAGAAACCTTTATGGTGCAAATACCCAAGTTCGAGATGATTGTTCCTGCCAAGATGAACTAATGCGGATGGTATTTTGATGCATCAAATAATAGTTTTGGATTGGTATTCATCAAGTTGCTTAAACTAGTAGTTGGATTTCTTTCCATCCAACTTTTCACAATTCCCCAACCAATAAACTGACCAATAAAACCAGGAGAAGCAGTACCTAATTCGGGCGTATTGGGGCCATCATTTACATAAGGACCGATTACCGAAGATTCTGTTTCGTAGAGTAAATTATTTTCAACAAAAAAAGCCCATATATTTTTTTCATTACTATAACAACCCTCTAACTGTGCTTGTGTATAGCCGGTTTTAAGACTGTCGGCAATTTCGGGTAATAGCGCATCTAATAAGTATAAGCGCTTACCTGCCTCCACCATTTGTTCGATGAGTGGACGTCCTGCCATTTTTGAAGGATAGAGGTCGTCGATAATATTTTTGATGCAGTTCACCGAAATATACCCTGGTTCAAATCGCCTAGACTTATAGGCCGGATAAACTTCGCTGATATAACTGGATTGATAGGCTAAAAAATTCTTTCCTAGGTACGATTGTAAGCCAATGGCAATACCACTTGCCGTAATCGCATTTGCCGTGCCTTCTAATGGCCCTATAAAGGTAATAAGCGTGGTTGGCAGCTTATACGCTGGAAAATAATAATGCACAAACTGAAAGCCTCTTTCTATTTCTTTTTTATAGGGATCAAATGAGGGGAAAATTTTTTGTGCAGTATCATTAATATATTGGTAGTCTTTTTTATACAACTTTACATACCTAACCACACTATCGGGCTGGGGCAGAGCGGCTAAAATATTGTATAGATAATCTTTGAGAAAAGAAGGATATTTTTCGTTCAACCGATCCAAAGAGGCCGACACTTGATTGGTATCTATCGCAAAGAAATCTTTTTCGAAACGCTCTACTTTCAAGTTAATTTTTATGGCCGAAACATCTGGAATAGGCTTCTTGCTTTTACAAGCAATAGCAAATACAATCAATAATAATAGCAGCGATTTTTTCATAGTATTCAATTTCAAAACAGATGAGTCAAAGAAGCCTAGCGAAAGTAAATGACTCTCGGCAACTTTTCAGAACACGAATTAAAGCAATAATTTGAATGATTTTTGTTAAGAATTAATTTGTTGGGGCTTCTCTTGCCGTTATTGAAATTATTTGGTGAAATTTGTTGCATGAAGATATTTTTAGCACAGCAAAACTACCATGTTGGCAATTTTGAAAATAATACACAAAAAATTATTGCAGCCATAGAAGAAGCGAAACAGAAGGGTGGCGACTTGATTGTTTTTAGCGAAATGAGTGTATGTGGTTATCCTGCTAGAGATTTTGTAGAATTCAATGACTTTATCAATAAATGTTACGAAAGTATTGAACTAATAAAACAACATGCCGATACGATTGGGGTATTAATTGGCTCACCAGCACGCAACCAGAATAAACAAGGCAAAAACTTATTTAATGCCGCTTTCTTTTTATACGAAAAAACAATAAAAGCCGAAATTCATAAAACTTGTTTACCCACCTACGATGTATTTGATGAATATCGTTATTTCGAGCCGGCCTACGACTGGAAAACAATTGAGTTTAAAGGAAAGAAATTGGCGGTAACCATCTGTGAGGATATCTGGAATCTAGGCGACAACCCCCTGTACCGCATTTGCCCCATGGATCAATTAATGGAACAGGAGCCCGATCTGATGATTAATTTAAGTGCAAGTCCGTTTGATTATACCCATGACGAAGACCGAAAAGCAGTGGTAAAATCGAATGTACTCAAATATAAGCTTCCCATGTTTTATTGCAATGCTGTTGGAAGTCAAACAGAGATTGTATTTGATGGTGCTTCACTTATTTTTGATAAAGCCGGCAATCTATGTAAAGCATTTCCTCTATTTGCAGAAGCAATCGAGGGTGTTGTATTGAATGAGGATGGAACAATCGATGCAAGCATCTTAGCGCCTACTAGCCAAACTACCAACCCATTGATTAACCCCACAGTACTTGATGAACATCTACATACCGAACAAATCTATGCCGCTTTAATCATGGGCATTAAAGATTACTTTCAAAAAATGGGCTTTACCAAAGCTATTATTGGCTCTAGTGGCGGTATTGATAGCGCTGTAACATTGGCATTGGCATGCGAAGCCTTGGGAAGGGAGCAGGTAACCGCCGTATTAATGCCATCGCCTTATTCGACCAATCATTCGGTTGATGATGCGGTGGAGCTAAGCCAGCAGCTAGGCAATCCTTACCATATTGTGCGCATCAATGAAGTATACGAATCATTAACAGCAACATTGGATCCGCTCTTTCAGGGACTACCCTTTAGCTTGGCAGAAGAAAATATGCAAAGCAGAATTAGGAGCAATATATTAATGAGCATCGCCAACAAGTTTGGCTATATTTTATTAAACACCTCCAATAAAAGTGAGCTTGCCACAGGCTATGGAACCCTATATGGCGATATGGCTGGGGGTCTAGGTGTTTTAGGTGATTGTTATAAATTGCAAGTGTATGCATTGGCAAAATACATTAATCGAGATAAAGTAATTATTCCGCCAAACATTATTACAAAAGCGCCTAGTGCAGAACTGAGGCCTAACCAAAAAGACTCCGATAGTTTACCAGACTATGAGCAGCTCGACAAGATTCTTTTTCAATATATTGAACAAAGACTGGGCCCCGTAGAAATTAAAGAACAGGGCTTTGATGCTGCATTAGTAGATCGTATACTAAAACTCGTGAACATTAATGAGTATAAACGTAATCAGTTCTGCCCCATTATCCGAATCTCACAAAAAGCCTTTGGTGTAGGTAGAAGAATGCCAATTGTTGGAAAATATTTGAGCTAACAGCGCTACTAATTTCCGCTCATAGAAAATGTAAAAGAAAATAATAGCAGATAGCTATCTTTAATTAACGTATAAAATTGCTATACATTAGCATTTCCTAATACCCCATCAACCCAAACATCGTTTATGAAGAAATCAATCATGCTTTTTGCTTTGTTATTACCCTTGCTTATTTTTTCGCAAAGCAGGTCGGTAAAAATTACGGGTACTATTAAAAATATTACCGATACCATCGATCGAGTTTATTTAAATTATGTGATCAACAACCAACGTGTGGTAGACACTGCCATCGTGGTCAATGGTAGATATAGTTTTGATGTAAAAGTGAATGAAGTGATGCGCGTTCAGCTCCTTGCCAAAAATTCGAATAACCAAAATAAAAAAATTAAACGCAGAGATCTTGTAACAGCAGTGATTGAGCCGGGCACTATTACTATGGAGAATGTTGACTCGTTTTCGAATGTAAAAATTACAGGGTCTAAATCCAATGATGCAATAAAAAAACTAGAAGAAAAATCAAAGCCATATACAGATGAAATTGAAAAACTAAGTGCAGCATTTTCAAAATCAATTCAAGAAAAGAAAACAGAAGAAACAAAAAAACTAGAAAAGCAGATTGATGAGCTAGATGAAAAAATAAATGTAGAAATTTATGGCAATTATGTAAAGAAAAATTTAAGCTCTCCTATTGCCTTACTTGCACTAGAACGGTATGCAGGCTACGATATAAATTCAGATACCATTGAACCAATTTTTAATGCCTTACCATTGGCTGTACAAAACTCATCTAGCGGCAAGTCGTTTAAAAATAAAATCGACATAGCAAAGATTACAGGTATTGGAAAGTATGCGCCCGACTTTACACAAAACGATACTTTAAATAATCCAGTTACCCTCTCTTCGTTAAGAGGCAAATACCTGTTAATAGATTTCTGGGCTAGCTGGTGCGGCCCTTGCAGAAGAGAAAACCCAAATGTGGTGGCTGCATTCAATAAATATAAAGACAAAGGATTTCATGTACTAGGCGTATCTTTAGACCAGCCTGGAGCAAAAGACAGATGGATAAAAGCCATACACGATGATGGCCTTACTTGGACGCATGTATCGGACCTACAATACTGGAACAATGCTGTTGCTAAATCGTATGGCATACAATCCATTCCTCAGAACCTCTTATTAGATAGCAAGGGTAAAATAATAGGTAAAAACTTAAGAGGAGAAGCCCTTCAAGAAAAATTACACGAACTACTAGATTAAATTGTTTGGATAAAAAAAGAGCGCTAGGCGCTCTTTTTTTATCCAAACAATTTAATTAGCCTAGTCATGAATCACCATTAAGGGCACATGACTATGAAAGGCAAGAATCTTAGTATGGCTGCGTTTAAATAAACTTTCAAAGAAGCCATGCTTCTTGGGGATGGAGATAATAAGATCTACCTGTTTATCTATCACAAAGTCGTTGATCGCCTCGGCAAAATCGGGATCATTGGCAAAATGGTATTCAGGATGATAGCCTTGAAATAAAGTATCTAATAGTAAGCTTTCGAATGGACGTTCTGGTAGGCTTGCTTTGCTATTATAGGCTACATTAAACACGTATAGTTTAGCCTTTGTTTCGTCTAATATTTTTTTAATCGGACTTACAGGAATCGTTTCTACCACTTTTTTAAAATCACAGACCAACATTACTTTTTTAATATCTGTAAAACTTGCATTGGGTGGCACGATAACTAAAGGAACCGTAATTTCTTTAGCCACACTTACGGTATTACTACCAAAAATATTTTCTTTTAATTCTCCCCCTCCAGTGATCCCCATTACAATAAGATCGATATTGCGATTTTGACAAGCCGTCTGTATGCCTTCGGTTAATAAATTAAATTCGCTCAGGGTCTCAATCTCAATAGCCTCATTAAAGGCATCTAATTGCTTCTTGCTGGCTGCAAGTCCGTCAATGCTTGCCTGCCGAATGGTTTCAATATCTAATACCGCTAATGCAGGCACCATTGGGTCGGGCACTACATTCATGGCTGTTTGATAGGTATTGTATAACACTATTTTTTTAACGCCTACCTGTTTAGCTAAGCTAAGCGCATATAAAGCCGCATTTTTAGCGGTGGTAGAGAAATCTGTAGGTACTAAGATCGTATTCATATTATTCATTTATTGTTATAAAGTTAAGAGGAACCTATTCGGAAACATATGATATTCATCAGCAGTTTTGTACATCAAAGACAATAAAAATTACAAGTGCTCGATAATGCCTGCAATGCCTTGCCCCCCGCCCACGCAGGCAGTCACTAAACCATATTTTTTATGCAGCCTTTTCATGTCATTTAAAAGTTGAATCGTAAGTTTGGCACCGGTACAGCCCAAGGGATGTCCTAAAGCGATTGCACCTCCATTGATATTTACGATATCAACATTTAAATCAAGTTCTCGCATAACAGCCAGTGATTGTGAGGCAAAAGCCTCATTTAATTCAATCAAGTCTATCTGGCTGACATTCATATTGGCTTGCTTTAATACTTTAGGAATGGCTGCTACAGGACCAATACCCATGATGCGTGGATGCACCCCTGCACTTGCACAGTTCACTAAGCGACCAATAGGTTTTAGTCCTAATTCAACCACCATCTTTTCGGCCATCACTATTACAAAAGCGGCGCCATCGCTTGTTTGTGAGCTATTGCCTGCTGTTACGCTTCCACCTAACGCAAAGGCCGGTTTTAATGCCGATAATCCCTCGATGGTGGTATCAGCACGTAGACCTTCATCGGTATCTACCATATAATTTCGAACTGCTTTTTTACCCTTTTCATTGATAAAGGTTTCTGAAACATTGATGGGTAGAATGCCCTCTTTGAAATAGCCCTTTTCGATAGCAATTTTTGCCTTCATATGCGAGCCATAGGCAAATAGATCTTGGTCTTCACGACTTATCTTAAATTCTTTGGCCACGGCCTCGGCTGTAAGGCCCATACTTAAATAATAATCAGGGTCGTCTTTTACAATCGCATAAGAGGGTACTGTTTTCCATCCTGCGGTGGGCACTAAACTCATGCTTTCGGTACCTCCAGCAATAATACAATCTGCCATTCCCGTCCTAATTTTGGCAGTGGCTAGTGCAATGCTCTCTAATCCACTAGCACAATAACGGTTAATCGTAATTCCGGGTACTTCAATGCCCAAGGCTTTTGCCGATATCATTCGTCCAAACTGTAAGCCTTGCTCTGCTTCAGGTACCGCATTACCAACAATCACATCATCCACGCGGCTATTTTCTAAGGCAGGAACAGCAGCCATCAATCCTTTAATTACCTCTATCGCAAGATCATCGGATCTAAAAAAACGAAAGCCTCCTTTTTTGCTTTTGGTTACCGCTGTTCGGTATCCAGCAACGATATATGCTTCTTGCATAGCAAAGAATTTTATGATACCAAAAATAACAAAAAGTTGTTTATGCAACTAATGCAATCTCATCAGCTAAGGCAAGGCGATAAGCAGAAAGCGGATGGTAGAAAAATATAAGGTCATATAAAATCTAATTCAATGAATGTCAATGGAACTAGTTTTCAAAGCCTGGAGTATGTTTTTAAAAAAATCGATTTCTATATCAATACTAGTTCAGTTTATCTTTGCAGTATGTACACCGTATTACGAGATATTTTATTCCGTTTTCCCCCAGAGGAAGTCCATCATTTTTCGATGGATACCTTACATAAAATATGCAAAGTAGATTTTTTAAAAAAAATCATTACGCGCAACTTTTCGTATCAACATGAAAAACTAGAGAAAGAAGTATTTGGATTACATTTTAAGAACCCTGTTGGACTAGGTGCTGGATTTGATAAGAATGCCAACTATCTAAACGAGTTAGAAGCATTAGGATTTGGGTTTGTTGAGATAGGAACGGTAACCCCTAAACCACAGTCGGGTAACGATAAGCCTAGGGTTTTTCGCCTACCCAAAGATAAGGCCTTAATTAACCGTATGGGCTTTAATAATGAAGGCGCCAAAGCGATTGCGGCAAGACTTTCGGACTGGCATAATACCAAGACATCCGGAGCGAATCATTCGCTCATTATTGGTGGCAATATTGGCAAAAACAAGGTTACCCCCAACGAAGAGGCTTGGAAAGATTACGAGATTTGTTTTCATGAACTATTTGATCAGGTAAACTATTTCGTAGTAAATGTTAGCAGTCCAAATACGCCGGGATTACGCGAATTACAAGAGAAAGAATCATTGAAAAAAATATTAGCCAATCTCCAACATATCAATCAAGGAAAACAGCATCCAAAACCTTTATTATTGAAGATAGCACCCGACCTTAGCCAGGAACAATTAGACGATATTGTTGCACTTTCGTTCGAAGTACAATTAGATGGCTTGGTTGCTTCCAATACCACTATCAGCAGGTTGGGTTTATCAACGAATCCATCAGAAGTAGAAGCGATGGGTGCCGGTGGATTAAGTGGTAAGCCTGTACAGCAAATGAGTACTGCAGTACTTGAGTATTTAGCTACACAAACAGCATATAAAATACCTATTATTGCGAGTGGCGGCATTTTTACAGGTGCCGATGCAAAGGAGAAGCTGCAGGCAGGCGCTTCGTTGGTACAGGTATGGACTGGCTTTATTTATGAGGGGCCCATGATTGTAAAAAATATTTGTAAGGTATTAGCTAATACCTAGCGCTGATCAACGATTCAGCTTGAGCCAATCAATAATACCCCATTGGTTGAACCCATAAACCCTTGGCATCTAGCCCCTAGATGTTGATGGTTTCGATCATTTTTTATGTACCCAGCCCTGGGTATTTAGAACGCAGTCTCCATTCCATTGCCGCTAGAAGCTATTGATCTTGCTAACAACACTATTACAAAAAGCTAGTTTATTTGTGATTAAATTCTATTAGATTATCAACTAAGCCTCCTATAAGCTACTCTTAATAGGAGTGGGTTATCAATAGGTTATATGAGGCTTATAGGTAGCTTATATGAGGCTTATTATAGGATGTTGTACACAGAAAACAGATATAGTCAGGCTTTTTGTTGAATGCCTAGTTAATACCCTAGATTCCAAATTTACGGTCCTAAAAACAATAGAATTAAAAGGAAACAGGGGCGAAAGGAATCAGTGCCTGTTTTGTTTCTCTTGTACAATACCCCTAGTTTTCGCAGCCTGGCCCATAAGCTCTTCGACACAATTAGCGAAATAACTACCATAAAAAGTAATTCGATGCTATTGCCCCTCGCATCGGATGTCAAAAATAATACGAAGGCTTGTATCAGTTTATAATCTATGGCATTTAACATTGGTAAGCCTAGCATTGTCTAGGCATAAAAAAGCTGCCCCAGTTATTAAACTGGGGCAGCTGGTAGACAGCCTATCGCTCGCTACTAAAAATCTAGCCCTAGAGAGAAATACAAGATAGGGCTCCCTTTAAATATTCCTTTCATTGGCCATCCAGTATCTAGCTTCATAAAATAGCCCAATAAAGTGCTACGAACACCAAAGCCATAGCCCCCAGCGAAAGGTCCAAGACCTCCTGCATCTACTCGCACTATCACTGGATTATTATTGTTGGGTGTACCAAACACTTCGGTAGGGCGTTGAATGCCATTATACTTACCATTCCAGGCCGTTCCAAGATCTATAAACTGCGTTATTTCGAAGTTTCGAATAAAGGCATTGTTGATAGGCTTATTAAAGAGGGTAGCAAAAATGGGGAATCTAAATTCGCTATTTAATACCACTGCATTATTTCCATTGGCCACATTTTGATCATAACCCCGCATATTCAAGGTAAGCGACTGGAATGCATAGGTTTGGTCTGTAGCGGGTGTATTCAAACTATTAAATTTAGGGTTTATCCATCCATCAACACCCCCTAAGTAGTAAATAATTTTTTGATTGCCCCAGCTAAAGTCACCGGCTGCACGTCCTGCCCAAATAAAGTTGCGGTATATCTTAATATAGTGCCGATAATCAAACCCTAGGTCAAAAGTCATGTTACTCGTTTTTTTATAGGGCGAGTTAACATCTAAATATATTTTCCAGCGAGTGCCATTCCAGATATTTTGGGTAGGGTTGAGTGTATTATCATAAACATATTCAATACGTCCTACAATGCTCTGAGAGACTGTATCCGGCGCTGTTAACGAAAATTGATCCAATGCCCTTAATACACCACGATCTACTCTGTATCCAAATGTAGTGCGCAGGCTTTTCGTTTCATCGAAAGGATAAGATAAGTTGAATTGATACAAGTTTGTATACAAGGTATTATTATATGGATCGGTCGCATAAAAATTAGAAACATCGCTTCTATAATAAGTGATACCCCAATCTAAACGTTTACGGTAATTCTGGAACGACAGAAAAACATCTTTATCTCTAATATCGCTACCAAATCTATACCCTCCAATAAACTTAATATCTTCCATCAAATCGCTTACGCCCACTCTAAAGCTAAAGTTAAGATCGGTACCATTATTTAATTGAATGGGGCCATTACCTCCATTATAAGGCTGATAACGATTTACCAAAATATTATTGGTAACGCCCGCCAAGATATAATCGGCACTGAACTTTAGTCGATAATTAAATAGTCTAGCCTTACTTAAGATCGACTCTTTTTGTTCGACCACTCCCGAACTAATAGAAATGGCTTTTACAGTAGTATCTGGCTTTTCATCGGCAAACTCGGTTTGGAAGAAGTCTTTTTGTTTTAGCTTAAGGGTATCGGCCTTGGTTGCTTTCGTGTAAATGGTAGCTTTTCCCTCGGCAATTTTTTTAGCGTCTGCTAGTTTTTTGATATAATCGGTAGGTCTAGGATTTATATTACGTTTAGTTAAAGCCTCTTCATTTACCTTCAATTTATATAAGAACTTATAGTCGCCCTCTCTTCGAGTTTCACTTACCAAGCCATTATTTCCAGCAATTCTAGTTTCTAATAAGGAACTCTGGTAATTGGTAATTGGGAAAGTATAGGTAGAGTCTTTAAATACCTGATAGTAACTAATGCTATCTGGCTCCTGTTTGCGCCAAGCATTGAGTGTTGAGTCTAATTCTTTGGGTATGGGATTACGAAGCAGCTCATCGCCAATATAGTAAAGGGTATCTAACCCATTGCGTTGCGTAGAAAAGAAGCCAGCCCATCTATTCGCAATCCCATTCTCGTCCGACACAAAGGTAAAATGGCTAGTATTGTATTGCATGGGATACATGGCATTACCCACTTTCATATCGGTAAGCTTTGCTATTTGCTTCAGCTTATTCTTATTAAAAATATCGACTAAAAAAATATTGAATTTATATTTACTAGGCAATACTGTATCTGCATCGGGTGCATAAGGGCCTGGGCGATTAGATGAAAAAATGATGCCTGAGCGATTAGGGAATGATACAAATGTTGGATTTAGATCATCATAAATATCATTGGTAATCTGTTCTACTTTTTGCTCCTCAATTTTGTAGGTATAAATATCCGAATGTCCATTTTTTACGGCGCTCAATACAAGTGTATTCGCATCCAGCATAAATGAGGCATCAAGTATTTGATCGAACCCATCAATATTCTGTTTGAAGCGTTTATATTTAGCCATCACGTCGTAAACAAACATTTTGGTATGTCCCCCCTCCCAATAGATGACCAATAATCTAGTCCCTTTTACGTCCCAAGATAAAATGGGATAGTTAGGGTTAATATCGCCCTGATTGGTTCTAACGCCTTTATCGATCAAGACCTTGGTATCCCAGAAATTTTCTATATACTTTACCCGGTATACGCCTTTAGAAAATTCTACCACTGCATAATTATTATTTCGTGGATTAGGGTTGGCCTGGAAACGGAAATATTCATTTTTACTTACATCCTCCGAAACGGTTAAATTACCCTTGGGCGCATTACGACGCTGACGGATGTCGGCATAATATTTATCTTGCTCAAATTGAATGAAGTCGCTGAGTACTTCTTTGAATTTCTTTTTACAAATTTTAAGTGCTGCCTTATTTAAATTTTTATATACCCGAGCTAGGTATAAAAAATAGGTAACATTTTCTTTTTTATATTTCTCTGCAATATAGTACCAGAAAGCATGTCCAGCAATCGAAGGCTTTGCAAAAGCCAGCTGATAAAAGGAAGTATAATCGCCGCTTAGCATAGCACTTTTTAATTCATCATCTTTTTCAGTACTCCAGTTTTGTGCCGCATATTCCACATAACCATCGGTTAGCCATTTTGGTAAATCGAGCAAAGCTTGATTACTAGCCACTTCTCCAATATCATCTCCAAATAATAAATTATCGGTTAACACTTTTGCGATGCCTTGGCGTATTTGCAACTTTAAATGGTCGTGATTGCCATCAAAATAAATTACCAGCTTATTATTCACTAGTTTCGTTAAGCCGCCGGCATTTTGCCAATCTATTCCCAAACCAATATTACTTTGTTTGTACTCATCGTAACTATTATAAACAACAATATTGGTTCTACGTTGCAGCGAATATTCGATAAATGTTTCTAAAGAAGGAAGCTCTTCTTCGGCTACCTGCTCTACAAATTTTCCTAATTCGGTACCTCCTTGTGCAACATAGGTATTGAAGTGGGGTGATTGAAAAAATTTCCACTTCATTTTTTTATACTGAATGCGATTTTTACCAAATTCAACCGAGTTTACCTGTGCAAAAGATACTATCGGTATCAAGGCCAAAAACAAGAGTAAATATTTATTAATGCTGTTCATATGCATATCCTATCATAATTTTGAAAAAAATAAACCGAAAATGAAACGTGAAGATATTATTGAAACGGTTTCAAACATTCCAAGCCCTGTTAAAATTAAGTAATTACTATCAACCATTATAAAAATAGATCCATGATAAAGGTTCAAGTTTTTGCATTTAGCCCCATTCAAGAAAATACCTATGTTTTATACAACGAAAAGGGCGATGCGCTAATTATAGATCCCGGTTGTTACTTTAGTGCTGAACAAGAAATGTTAAAAGAATTTTTAAGTTCTAATAAACTCATTCCCATACAATTACTGAATACCCATTGCCACCTTGACCATGTATTTGGGAATAAATGGGTATATCAACAATATGCACTAGAATTATACCTTCATAAAGACGAGGAGATCATGCTTTCTTTTGCACCTGCATCGGGAACAAAATGGGGCTTACCCTTTGAAAACTATACAGGGCCTCTCCACTTTTTAGTAGAGGGCGATACCATCCATTTAGGCGAGGATGTGTTAACCGTTATTGTAGCGCCAGGCCATTCGCCAGGGAGCATCTGTTTTTACTGCAAAAAACAAGGTTTTGTGATTGGTGGCGATGTATTATTTAGAAATAGTATTGGCCGTACCGATTTACCGGGTGGAGATCATGCCCTTCTTTTGCAAAATATTCGTGAAAAACTATTGGTGTTACCCAACGAAACGATTGTGTATTCGGGCCATGGAGAGCCTACTACTATTGGATATGAGAAAGAGAACAATATGCATTTAAAATAAGGAATTATTTTTTTTGCATTTCTTTCTGATAGGCCATAATAAAAATAGCGCCTAGGTTTTTATGGGGCGGCACATAGTCGTCGAATCTTTCTTTATACTCACCCAATAATTTTACTTCCATATTTTTCCATAATATGGGCCAATTCAAGTCTTTGCCCAATCTTAGCGTTTCGGTAATTGCCTCAATCAGGGTAATATTCACTACCCCAGTACCCACCTGCTTTGAGGCAATAATATGGGCGCCCGGACAAATATTAAGGATGGTATTTAAGCTTTGGTAGCCACCACAACTACCCAATAAAATAACTTTAGCCGAATGGGGCAATTGTTCAATGGTTTGTTTTACATAGTAACTATGGCCACGATGAAGAATTACTGTTGGGCTAGCATGTAGCGAGTCGAGATAAGCCCCCATATTTTCTTGTGCTTTTGCGTCTAATTCTTTTTCGCCATCTAAGGGTCGATTGGCATAAATAACAATAGGGGTACCCTTCACGGAGCTTACTTCTACCCAGTCTGCTTTTCTAGTTATTTTCCAATTACTATTTGTATACCTATTTAAAAAACCATTAAACGTATTCAAGCCATCTTTATCGCCATAAAAAAACTGCTCCATAACAATCTTTCCTGTAGCATCTTTCAGTGTTTCGATGGGCATTTTATACATGGGCTGAATAGGCAATACTTCGGTTGTATTAGCATTTTGATCGTTCTCCATAGAAAGAAAAATGGTGTTCAGGAGCTGATAGATGGTTTGTCCGCGCAGGTTTCCAGACTGCCTATTTTTTGTAAGATTAATCTGCACTTGCTTTAGCATCAATTTCTTTAAGTCAGCATCATTGATACTAGCATAAGAATCGGCAACATCAACGGCGTCTTCAAGGCTATTGGATTTTTCAAGGTCGTTTACAAAGCTTTTCATTAATCGTTCAGCAGCTCCCTGATCCATTCTTTTTAAAAAATCATCCAACTCATTATAGGCGGCGGCCATTCGAATAAATTTCTTATAGAAATCGAAGTGAACTCTTTTTAGCAAGGTATCGGAACGTTCGGTGGCGAGGCGCTGAAATATTCGATTATATACCCCTAAATAACTGCTCGTATAAATTTCTTCTTCGCCTAAAACACATAAATAGTAAAGTTCTTGCGAACTAAGGCTATCAATTTTTTTAAACCGAACGGCATCACTTTTTTCCTCATGCAATGAATTAATTTCGTTGATAAAAGGCTCGATGGCTTTAGCCCTTAATTTCTCGGTAAGTACATGCATGACAAAGGGCGTATCTCCTTTTTGCGCTCTTCCTGCATATTCTATTTGCGTGCTTACCAGCATTTTATAATACCCATTATCCTCCTCTTTTAATTTTAAGATTTGATCAATACTTATTTGATGATGATAAATCTTATCTAAAAAAGGAAAACAAAAACGTCCCGATTCCATCTTTGCCATCTGGCTAATACTTTGCACCAATGGATCCTTAACCGATCCTATTTTTTGGGCAAGGCCATTTGTTGCCGAAGCATAGTTATATACCTCTTCTGGATTACGATAAGCCATGGCAATAATTAAACTATCGGCAAAGGGAACCGATAAATGATTACTTAAAATAGTTAAAATATTTTCTGGAGCGCGCTCACAGGTCTTCAATACCAAGATATTTTTAGCGAGCGCAATACCCTTATTTTCTTTTAATGCAAAATTCTGTACTAGTATTTTACCCACTTCGAGCTCATTATTGAAGACAATAGATTCGATGCTCTGTTGATGCAGTTCGGCCTGCATACACGCCTCATAAGCCATGATGAGATTGCCTAATAAAATGCCTTTGATGGCATTAGACCGATAATCGTCTATAAAATCAATTAATAGGTCGTTAAGGCCGCGTAGCCATTTAAATTTCTCTCCCTGACTCATACTGCTATCTAATTCAATGGCAGCCTGCATATTATTTACATGCACTTTTAATATTTGTGTTAACTGCAGATTGATGTCGACATCGTTGGTAGCAGCAAAAATATCCCCCGTTTTGCCGGTAAGTTGCAGAATTAGTTTCTGGTTATTATCGATATTGTCGTGAAATAATTGCCGCATATGGGGAATGCCCGGAATAGCATGTTCTACCTGTGCCGATACAGCAAATACCAAAATAAGGCCAATCATAACCGTAAAAAATCGCTTCATCAATAACATATAAAATCAAAAATACAGCCAATTATGCTACTACGCGAAAAGTCGTTAACAATTACATAATGTTCAGTTTAGTGAATTATGTTGATTTGTAAAGTTAATTTTGTGTAAACGCTATCTTACATGGAAAACAAAGGCAAGAAAATTTTAATCGCTGACGATGAACCAGATATACTTGAAATAATAAGCTATAATCTATTAAAAGAAGGCTATGAAGTGTTTACTGCCAAAGATGGTAATGAAGCACTAGCAATGGCAAAAGAACTAAATCCAGATCTCATTATTCTTGATGTGATGATGCCCAAGAAAAATGGCATGGAAGTTTGTATGCAACTTCGTTCACAACCCATGTTTCAGGATACCCTCATTATTTTCTTGACAGCCATGAGCGACGAAACCTCGCATATTAAAGGGCTAGAAATGGGTGGAGACGACTATGTACATAAACCTATTAGTCCTAAAGTGCTGGTTAGCCGAGTAAACGCTTTATTTAGAAGGCTTTTTAAAGAAGATGGCAAAACGCTTAAAGTAGGTAATATTGGTATCGACCCTGTTAAGTTCATGGTAACGATCAACGGTCAGGAAGTATTGCTAGCAAAAAAAGAGTTCGAATTACTTTACTTATTAGCCGCAAAAGCTGGAAGAGTGTTTTTGCGTAATGAGATACTTTCGCAGGTTTGGGGAACCGATGTAATTGTGGGCGATAGAACCATTGATGTGCACATACGCAAAATACGTCAGAAATTAGGCGTAGATTGTATTAGAACCGTTAAAGGGGTTGGTTACAAGTTCGATATTTAACTTTATATATTAAGGCATCAGTCCTACCTTTCAGTCACAAAAAATCTGTTATCTATTTACTGAGGCATGCTTAATTTAAAAAACCTTTCGCCACAACAATTATCTGCCTTAACGGCATTGTTTCTTGCGCTACCTATTGGGCTAGCCTTTTATTATACGGTATCTGATTGGCGAATAGGCTTAATAGCACTAGTGATTACTTTTGTTGGCAGCTATTTATTAATTCGTTTTGTATTAGAGTCTTTCATCTATCGCAAAATAAAACTCATCTATAAGTTTATCTATCAAACAAAAGCAAGTAAAAGAGAAGAAACTTATTTTAAATATATTCTTCCCCAAAAAGGCATTGACGAAGTAAGAGAAGACGTTGAAAAATGGGCCGAACAAAGGCGCTCCGAAATTGAAATACTGAAGCAGAATGAGGTTTACCGTAAAGAATTTTTACAAAACCTTGCTCATGAATTTAAGACGCCCATTTTTGCTATTCAAGGTTATGTTGACACTTTATTGAGTGGTGCACTGGAAAATCCAGCAGTTAATAAAAAATTTCTGGAAAATACAGCACGCAATGTAGATAGAATGGTGAACCTGGTAGAAGATCTGGACGAAATAACCCGACTAGAAAGTGGAGAACAGCCCCTTTATAAAGAAAATTTTATTATCCAAGATTTGATCAAAGACGTTTTTGAAACCCTTTCGATTAAATTAGCCAAAAGACAAATCAATTGCTCCATTAAAAAAGGCTGCGAAGTGCCTATCACGGTATTTGCCGACAAAGAAAAAATTAGACAGGTCATTAACAACTTGGTAATGAATAGCCATAAATATGGCAAAGCAAACGGAAACATCGTAGCCAGTGTTTATAATACCGATGGCAGGCACGTTTTGGTTGAAATAAGCGACGATGGTATGGGCATTGCCGAAGAACACTTATCAAGAATATTTGAACGATTCTACCGTACCGACAGTGGCCGTAGTAGAGATGTGGGGGGCAGCGGACTAGGACTGGCGATCTGCAAACATATTATTGAAGCCCACAAAGAAAATATTCATGTACGTAGTAAGCTAGATATTGGCACAACCGTAGGCTTTACCTTACAAAAAAAGCGAAATAACTAATTCCGTCTGCCGACGACAAGCAGAATCACTTAGCAACTTATTGATTTTCAGCAATTAAATAGATAATCTAGGTTGGCACATTTTGCCTTACCCTTCCATTTGATTTATGGTATGGGGCTAAAAATAGGCCCCTATAAAAATAAGGGCCGTGAAACGAGAAAATCTGCCTTACTATTTAATACTAACTTGCGCTAAAACCACGACAAAGCTAGGCATGGTAGGTTAACCCAATTTAAAGTGCAGGTAAAGAAATGGTTAAGGTTTTCAGAAGAACTGATTATTACGCCAATATTAATTAATTATTAATTTTTCCTTTACGCCCATGCTTACAAACCATACCTTTACTTTTGCAAAAATTTTAAAATATGGGAATCAATACCATCGGCAGAATTTTTATGCCAAAGAACAAAGTTTTTTATGAACTGTTCGAACAGGTTGCCGAAACTGTTGAATCAATGGGCGTTATCTTAAAGAAGATGGTTGCAGAACCAGATCTTGACAAACGTTTCGCCTTATCGAAACAAATAGAAGACCTAGAACATAAAAACGATGACCATACCCATAAAATATTTACTGAATTAGGACGTAATTTCATTACCCCCTTTGACCGTGAAGACATTCATTATCTGGCCACTGCATTAGACGATATTGCAGACTTGATTTATGCTTCGTCTAAAAAAATTAATTTCTACCATGTTAACCCCAATGATAGTGGGATCCAGAAAATGGCCGAACTAATTGGACAGGGTTGCAGTCAGATTAGTGTTGCCGTTTATGGATTGAGAGATATGAAGGACCTACGCAAAATGACCGAAGCCTTAGTTAAGGTAAATAGCATTGAAAATCAGGCAGATGACGTATTTGACATGAGCATCGAATTATTGTTTCAAACAGAGAACGACTTTAAAGAAGTGATTAAGAAAAGAGAGATTTATCAGGCTATGGAGATTGCCACCGATAAATGCGAAGATGCGGCCAATGTGATAGAGTCGATAATTATCAAATACGCATAAAATCCATTTACTCATGCAAACAAGTAAATGCGCTAGCCATCGGCCCATTGCTAAACTGCTAATCTGCTAATTATGCTTCCTTTACTGATCATCATTATTGCGCTCGCCTTTATTTTCGACTATATTAATGGCTTCCACGATGCAGCCAATTCGATTGCTACCATCGTATCAACCAAAGTGTTAACACCCGTTCAGGCAGTCATATGGGCCGCTTTTTTTAACTTTGCTGCCTTTTTTCTGTCGAAGTATTATTTTGGTGGATTTGGCATTGCCGATACCATCGCAAAAAGTGTAAGTATTCAGACTGGCGATCCACTAGCGCTCTATGTAGTGCTTGCAGGCTTATTATCTGCGATTGCTTGGAACTTAATAACCTGGTGGTTTGGTATTCCTTCTAGTTCCTCGCATGCGCTTATTGGCGGTCTGATTGGTGCAGCTGTTATGCATTATGGTACTTTCGATGTGGTGGTTGCAAAAAAAGTAGTACCCATCATCTCCTTTATTATTCTTGCCCCATTGATTGGCATGATTATCTCCTTTGTATTAACCATCTTGATTGTACATATTTGCAAAAAATCGAACCCCTATAAAGCCGAAAAATGGTTTAAGCGCTTACAACTGATATCCTCTGCTGCATTTAGTATTGGACATGGTGGTAATGATGCGCAAAAAGTGATGGGCTTAATTGGTGCTGCGATGGTGGCTTCGCATTATATTCCCAATATTAAAGCCATCCCAGACTGGGTGCCCCTTTCCTGCTTTTTAGCCATTGGCTTAGGAACCATGAGTGGTGGATGGAAGATTGTAAAAACAATGGGTACTAAAATAACTAAAGTTACACCACTAGAGGGGGTTGCTGCAGAAACAGCGGGTGCCATTACCCTTTTCATGACCGAGCATTTTAAAATACCCGTTTCAACCACCCATACTATTACGGGCTCTATTATTGGCGTAGGTGCTACCAAGCGCTTAAGTGCCGTACGTTGGGGTGTTACCGTAAACTTATTATGGGCATGGATTTTAACGATTCCTGTTTCTGCCATGCTTGCGGCAGCATTCTTTCTCTTGATTAAACTCTTTGTATAAGTTCACTAAAAATTATGGAATGCTGCAAGCATAGCAGTACTTTTGCATAGTAAAAATTGTTATTAAGTAGTAATTTTTTTATTATGAAAAAGATATTGGTTACGGGCGGTTGTGGTTATATTGGATCGCATACCATTGTTGATCTAATTGAGAACGGATTTGAAGTGATTTCGATTGACGATAACTCTCGCTCGAAGCCTGATGCCATGGAAGGAATCAAGAAAATAACAGGCAAACAAATCAAAAACTATGTTGTAGACCTAAAAAATTTCGATGATACACAGGCCGTATTTCAAGAGAATACAGATATTATAGGCGTTATTCATTTTGCGGCTTATAAGGCGGTGGGCGAATCGGTGGAACTACCCTTACTTTATTTCGAGAATAATTTATTTTCGTTAATCAACCTGCTAAATTGTGTGAAGGAATTTAAGGTGCCACATTTTGTATTCTCCTCTTCTTGTACCGTTTATGGCAATCCCGACTCGATTCCTGTAACAGAACAATTTCCCATAAAAAAAGCGGAAAGCCCTTATGGTGCTACCAAACAAATGGGCGAAGAAATATTGCAGGACTTCTCTAGAACAGAAAAAACTGCTTCGATACTACTGCGTTATTTTAATCCAGTAGGGGCACATTCTTCTTGTATGATTGGCGAATTGCCCATTGGTAAACCAATGAACCTCGTGCCTGCTATTACACAAACGGCTATTGGAAAAATACCAAAGATGTTTGTTTGGGGCACCGATTATCCAACACGCGATGGCTCTTGTGTTAGAGATTATATTCACGTTTGCGATATTGCACATGCACATACTTTGGCATTGGAATATTTGTTACAACAAAATAATAAAACATCCTGCGACATTTTTAATTTGGGTACCGGCGATGGCGTTACTGTATTAGAAGCTATTAAAATGTTTGAGCAAGTAAGTGGTGTAAAATTAAATTACGAGTTAGGACCGCGCCGCAATGGCGATGTGGTGGCTATTTATGCCAATAATAATTTTGCCGTTCAATCGCTGGGATGGAAAATTAAATACGGCTTAAAAGAGATGATGGATACTGCATGGAAATGGGAACTAAAAATAAAAGCGGAAGAGAAAATATAGAAGTATGGAGATGTGCTGAATTAAAAAATAAAAATTGTAGGAGCTTATAAACTTTACAATTATGTTACGCCTAATATCAACGAGCCTATTTTGCTTTTGCTATTATATAACTACAGCTCAAAGCCTCTCAAATAAATATAATAGCTTTTATATTCAAGGACAACTTAAAGGAAGAGATACAGGCATCATTGTACTATGGTTGCCCAATGATTCAAACGTTTGGATACATGATACTTGCCATTTAGCAAAGGGAGAATTTCATTTTGCTGGTCAACTAAATGAACCTAGCTATTGCTCTATAGTTGGATCTGAAAAAGGCGGCAACTATCTGCAATTTTTTTTAGATAGCGGCAAAATAAATATGAACCTTGAAGAAAATAATTTTAACACGCATCAGATAAGTAATAAGTGCTTTAGTCAATTACAAAACGACTCATTAGAGGCTCAAGGTGATTCTATTGAAAGGAAGTACCAAAGCATATTCGATGAAGCTGATCGATTAAATGAGGAAAGAAAATCAACAAAGGACTCTAAGAAGTTACTTGAAATTTCGAACAGACTGAATGAATTAGATGATAAAAAAGATGCTTCAAATGAAGAAGTAAAGCAAAACGCCATTCAATTCATTCAAACCCACCCCAATTCATTGGTAAGCCCTTTAGAAATCTATAGCTATCTAATCAATAGACAAATTGAAACGGCAGAGGCAGAAGAGCTGTACCATCAACTTAGCTTTGCAATTCAAAATAGCAAAATTGGGAAAGCATTGGCAGATGAAATGAAGCGAAGAAGCGCTAACCAAATAGCCCCCGATTTTACAATTCATAGCACTATGGGGGATTGCTTAACCCTGCACCAACTAAAAGGAAAATATGTTTTATTAAATTTTTGGGCTAGTTGGTGCTCACCTTGTGTAGGTGAAATTCCTGATTTAAAAAATCTATTTGCCAAATATCAACAACAAGGATTTGAATTAGTGAATATATCTGTTGACAGAGACAGCACCGCATGGAATAACGCATTGCAGCAACTAAAAATTAACAACTGGCATAATTTATTGACTACCGATGAAATAAGCAAAAAATATAGTAACCCAACATCCCCAATACCTAGTCAGGTATTAATTAACAAAGAGGGTATTATAATATGGAACACCCTCAATAAATTAAGAACGGACATTGATATTCAAATTATTGACAACCTGATAGCAGAAAAAATTATAGCTTCTCAGAACTAGGTTTAATAGCAGGCTATCTACATCTTATTATCGAGTATCATTGTTATACCCAAGATTGGCTTTCTAAGGCCAAAAAAATTGTAGGTCCCCAACTATTGATTCGCCATTTTTTCGCTATTTTCAGCCATTTGTAGGGCTTCAATAAACTCATCGATCTCTCCGCCCACTACGGCTGCTAAATTGTAAGAAGTGAGCCCAATACGATGATCCGTAACCCTTCCTTGTGGCCAGTTATAGGTTCTAATCTTAGCACTACGGTCGCCCGTACTGACCAATGTTTTTCTTTGACGCGATATTTCATCTTCTTGTTTACGTACCTGCTCTTCGTATAGCTTGGTACGTAACATGGTCATTGCTTTTTCTCTATTACCCAACTGTGAGCGTTCTGTTTGACACATCACCACCACCCCTGTAGGAATATGGGTTAAGAAAACCTTTGTTTCAACTTTATTTACGTTCTGTCCACCTGCGCCACCACTTCTGGCTGTTTCCATTTTTACATCACTTTCCTTCAATTCAAAATCCACTTCTTCGGCTTCTGGCATCACAGCAACGGTAGCCGCAGAAGTATGTACACGACCCTGTGTTTCGGTATTAGGAACACGCTGCACGCGATGTACCCCACTTTCAAACTTTAAAGTACCATAGACATCTTCGCCGGTTACTTCTAAGATTACTTCTTTATAACCACCCACGGTTCCTTCACTTTCACTTACCACAGCGGCCTTCCAACCTTTCTTACTACAATAGCGTAAGTACATGCCCAATAAATCGCCTGCAAATAAGCTAGCCTCATCGCCACCGGTGCCGGCACGTATTTCGAGGATTGCATTTTTATCGTCCTGCGGATCTTTGGGGATCAATAATTTAGTAAGTATTTTTTCTAACGCTGCTTTCCTTTCTTCAATTTCGGGCAGCTCCATTTTAGCCAGTTCTTTCATTTCCTCATCATTACCATTCAGGCTCTCTTTAAGAAAGGAGAAGTCGGTGAGCACTTTTCTATATTCCTCGTAAGGTTGTACCACTTTTTCTAAGGAGCGGTATTCTTTACTGTACTTACCAAACTCTCTTTGATTATTGATAATCTCAGGGTTGGTAAGCGCAATACCCACTTGCTCGAACCTTGCTTTTATGGCATCTAGTTTATCTAGCATAATTTCTTAAAAATTTCAGGGAGCAAAAGTACAGTTTTGCATTGGATCAATGGATAGCAAAGATGAGATATGTGGGTAAGGCCCCTTTTTGGCCCAGTGGCAGGCTTGATTTTAATGGGTCAGCCTCTTTTCTAGTACCATAAATGCTAGCTTTTGCAAGTGTATACCGCTAATGCCATCTTCGGCAAAAGGAATACGCTCGCCCGTATCTTGGTAACCATGCCGCTGATACCAGCTAATTAATTCCACACGAGCCGCAATAACCCACATATAGATGGCATTACATGCTTGCTGCTTTGCAAGCTCCTCGGCTGCAAGTAAGAGCTGCTTGCCTACCCCGGCACCCTGCAATTGAGGTAACACACTAAACATGCCCAAATAAAGCCGCTGATCGCGCTGCTGTAGGTTAACACAACCAATGATCTCCTGGGCCTCATTACAATACTTTAGCATAACACTGCCTTCCTGCTCTATTACCTGCTGCACCCCCTGTTCGTTGGTGCGTGTATCGCCTGCAATCAAATCGGCTTCGGTAGTCCATCCAAGCCTAGAGCTTTCGCCTCGATAGGCGCCATTTAATAATCGCGTAAGGGCAGCGATATCTTCAGCTATTGCAATACTAATATTGGGATGGGAAAATAGGCGGTTCATGCTACAAAAATAAATTATCTAGCATTACCCTTCATCCATTTATACAATTAGCTTTCCTAGTAAAAAATAGTTTCCTTAATTTGAGTGCTAATACCGAAACTATGAGGAAAGGTTTTTTTTTACTTTTTTTATGTTATGTAACGGCTAGCGCCCAACAAGCAGACCTGCTTTTCAAAAATGGAAAGATAATAGATGGCACAGGTAACGCATGGTTTTATGGCGATATTGCCATTAAGGATGGAAAAATTTTAGCCATCGGGCACTTAAAAAATTATACCGCGCAACAAACGATTGATGCTACCGGATTAATCCTGTCGCCAGGTTTCATCGACGTACATACACATATTGAGGGCGACGAACGACAAACACCCCTAGCTTCAAATTTTATTTATGATGGCGTAACCACTGTTATTACGGGCAATTGCGGCTCTTCGAATACCAACTTAAAACAATATTTTGCTTCACTCGACAGCATCAAGCTTGCCATTAATGTAGCTTCCTTAATTGGTCATAACGACGTGAGAAAAGCGGTTATGGGCAGATCTAATCGCAACCCTACCGAAGCAGAAATGCAGCAAATGGAAGCAATGGTTGACCAAGCCATGAGAGATGGGGCTGTGGGATTCTCTACCGGCCTTATTTACATACCAGGTACTTATTCAACAACCGAAGAAGTAGTTCGCTTGGCTAAAGTAGCTGCAAAATATAATGGTATTTATGCAAGTCATATGCGCGATGAGGGTGATAGCGTTACACAAGCCATCGAAGAAGCCTTACATATTGGCCGTGAAGCAAAAATGCCTGTAGAAATTTCTCACTTTAAATTAAGTGGGCAACAAAACTGGGGCCGTAGTAAAGAAACCTTGCCCATGATTATGAATGCAAGAGCCGAAGGCATAGATGTTACCATTGATCAATACCCTTATACCGCAAGTAGCACCAATCTAGGCACCCTACTACCCGACTGGGTTTTAGCAGATGGACAGGATTCCATCATTGCCCGATTAAATAGACCTGCTGTAATAAAAGAAGTGGTAGCCTACATGCTAGCGAAAGTTAAAAAAAGAAAATTAAAACATTTCAGCTATCCGGTAGTTGCTTACTTTACAGCCGATACCACATTCAATGGAAAGAGTATCGAAGCCGTTAATTTATTAAAAGGAAGAAAACATACGGCCCATCAAGAAGCCCTAACCGTAATAGACATGGAGAAGCAAGGTGGCGCCGGCATGGTATTTCATGGTATGAGCGATTACGACGTGAATACCATTATGAAATATCCCTTTAATATGTTTGCGAGCGATGCAGGCATCAGGGTATTTAAACAAGGTTCTCCTCATCCACGCGGCTATGGTACCAATGCAAGGGTGCTTAGTAAATATGTAAAAGACGAAAAAATATTATCGCTCGAAGAGGCCATTAGAAGAATGACCTCCTTGCCTGCACAAAAATTTCAGTTGCGTAACCGTGGCTTATTACGTGAAGGCTTTGCAGCAGATATGGTTGTTTTTGACGAAAAAGAAGTGAAAGACTTATCTACCTACCAAGATCCACACCAGTATTCAACAGGGTTTAAATATGTGGTGGTAAATGGGCAATTAAGTGTGGAAGCGGGCAAGCAAAATAATATTCGCAATGGACAAACCATTCGCAAACAAATCTAACTTAGATTACACTACTATTCATTTGCCGGCTTAAGCTAAGAAACCAAGGTATTACTTATGCTTTAAGCCCTTCATCTGTACAATTGAACACTATGAAATATTTTTTCCTTTTTGTATTATTCCTATCAGTAACTCACCTAAAGGCACAGAACTTACAAAGATTCCACGATAAATTATTGTTGGTTGATACGCACAACGATATTCTAGAACAGTGCGCAGGCAAACCCTACAACTTTGATCAAAACTTAAAAGGCAAAACACAATCCGATCTTGATCGATTTAAAGCGGGCGGTGTTGACGTACAGATGTTCTCTGTATGGTGCGATGGTTTACAAAAAGAGCCCTTTGCATTTGCCAATAAAGAAATAGATAGCCTTGATGCTGTTATTAAAAGAAACCCTAGCAAAATTGTAAAAGTGGGTAATTATAAAGCATTAAAACAAGCAGTAAAACAACATAAGCTGGCTGCAATGATTGGTGTAGAGGGTGGTCATATGATGGAAGACAAATTAGAAAACTTAGATAGCTTATACAAACGTGGTGCCCGTTACATGACCCTTACCTGGAACAATTCTACCAGCTTTGCTACAAGTGCCTCTGACGAAACAGCTCTTATAAAGGCCGACGCTAATGAAGGGAGAACAGAACGCAAAAACGGATTAACAGATTTTGGTAAACAAGTAGTTAAACACATGAATGCATTAGGAATGATGGTAGATGTATCGCATGTAGGCGAACAAACTTTTTGGGATGTCATCAACACCACTACAAAGCCGGTATTGGTATCGCATAGCAGTGTATATGCTTTGTGCCCGGCATTCAGAAATTTAAAAGATGATCAAATAAAAGCGGTAGCAAAAAATGGAGGGGTCATTGATATTAATTTCTTCTCTGGCTTCTTAGATAGCAATTACAAAAAAAGAAATGCGGCATTTGCATTAAAACATAAAGCCGAAAAAGATTCCTTAATGAAAATTAACCCAGAGCCCTATTTCACCGATGGCTATTTATTTAACAAGTATCCCGAAGAAGTGCAAGCCATAAGAGCACCCTTATCGTTGGTGATTAGTCATATAGATTATATTATACAGCTAGTAGGCATTGACTATGTTGGCATAGGCTCCGATTTTGATGGCATCAACTCTTCGCCGCAACAATTAGACGATGTAACGAACTATCCACTTATTACCAAAGCACTACTAGATAAAGGGTATAGCAAAAAAGATATACAAAAAATTTACGGGGGTAATTTTCTAAGGGTATTAAAAGCAAATGAAAATTAAGGAGGCCATTCTACTAATGATTAGACAGAAGTATGCCCGTGAATTACTAGGATGTAAAGCACGCCTTACTCGTTTGCTAAAAATATTTTGTGCCTAGAAACTACTTTATCACCAATGCCTTTTCCAACTGGGTCAATAATTTCTTTGTTACTTTTTTAGTATCTTCTTCCTTTAATTTTGTAAGTATGGGTAATGCCAAATTTCCTATTTCGTAGAGCCCTACTGGGTTCTTATCGAAATCGTAACTACCTACTACATATTCGAGTTTTGCTTGAAGTTCGGCATACTTTGGATGATTCAGTTTCTTGAAAGTCTCCGCAGATTGTAAGCAGGCATTCCTTAATTTTTCGTTTTCAATTGCCATGATATATTTATTGAATGATAAATAATAAGCGAAAATCAATGGCGAGCATCATTAAGCGAATGGTGCAAATATAGCTAGAAAAAAATAAACCCTTTTTTAGTACAACATGCGCATCAGTAGAGTAGTAATTTTTGCACTTGTTCATCAAGCCTAGCTATTGCTAAGAAATTTCTTTCTAAGTTGCTATTAAACGGGATGGGGGTATCTAAGCTAGCACAACGAAGTATGGGTGCATCTAATAATTCGAAACAATGTTCACTAATCCATGCAGCAATTTCGCCACCAATGCCACCCATCAATGTGTCTTCATGTAATAACAATACTTTGCCTGTTAAAGCAACTGCCGCGCTGATGGCAGCATAATCTAAGGGCAGTAAGGTTCGTAAATCAAGAATATGAATAGAAATAGCCGCATGTGTTTGCTGATAATCTAAGGCCCAATGCACACCCGCCCCATAGGTGATAATGGTAAGATCTTTACCTTCGTTTACAATATTGGCCTTACCTATCTCAACCTCAAAATAGGCATTCGAAACATGGCCCTCGATACTACGGTAGAGTGCTTTATGCTCGAAATATAAGACCGGATTAGGATCGTTGATAGCTGCAATAAGTAAGCCTTTGGCATCCTGTGGAGACGAAGGATACACCACTTTTAATCCGGGCACATGGGTAAACCAAGCTTCATTACTTTGCGAATGAAACGGACCAGCACCCACACCTGCACCGGTGGGCATACGTATTACCACATTGACTGCTTGACCCCAACGGTAATGAAGCTTTGCTAAATTATTTACAATTTGATTGAAACCAACAGTTACAAAATCGGCAAACTGCATTTCAACCACCGACTTAAATCCTTCTAAACTTAATCCTAGTGCCGCGCCGATAATAGCACTCTCGCATAAAGGGGTATTCCTAACCCGCTCTTTTCCAAAAGCCTGTACAAACCCTTCTGTTACTTTAAAAGCACCACCATATTCAGCGATATCTTGCCCCATTAAAATTAATTGGTGATCTACCTGCATTGACTGAAAGAGGGCGGCTTGAATAGCGTCTACAAAGCGCAGTGGCTCGGTGATTGCAGGCACAGGGCTCGTTGGGCTGGTGATCGTTGGGTGAGTAGTAGCTCGCGCATAAACATCCTTCAGCTCTACTGCGGTATCAACCACTAGGGTATTAGCCTCCTCCGCCAATTTTAGTTCGATCTCGATATTGGCTCTTAACTCATTTTTAATACTGGCTAGCTGCATCTCTGTTAAGAGCGATTGGTTGATGAGCCAATTTTCATAATTTTTTAGGGGATCTTTTTTACTCCATTCCTGCGTTATTTCTTTAGGTACATATTTGGTACCGCTTGCTTCCTCATGCCCTCGCATTCTAAATGTTTGGCATTCTATTAAATAGGGTTTCTGTTCTCGAATACAATATTCACGAGCTTTTTGAATGGTATTAAAAACGGTTAATACATTGTTTCCATCTATTTGTTCGCCTGCCATACCATAACCTATCGCCTTATCTACCAAGTTACTACAACGATATTGTTCCGATGTTGGGGTACTTAACCCATATCCATTATTTTCAATCACAAATATAACGGGCAGGTTCCATACAGCAGCCAGATTCAATGCCTCATGAAAATCGCCTTCGCTAGTAGCCCCTTCGCCAGTAAAAGCTACTGAAACCTGCTGCTCCTGTTTTAGTTTATACGCTAATGCAACCCCATCGGCAATGGCTAATTGTGGGCCTAAATGAGAAATCATTCCACAGATATGATGTTCCTGACTGCCAAAATGAAAGCTTCTTTCTCGCCCTTTTGAGTACCCTTCCTGGCTGCCTTGCCATTGCATAAACAATTTGCTTAAGGGCATATTTCGAGCGGTAAAAACACCAAGATTACGATGCAAGGGCATGATCCAATCCTTGGGCGAGAGCGCAAGCGTAACACCCACCGCAATAGCTTCCTGACCAATACCACTAAACCACTTGCTTATTTTACCCTGCCGCAATAATACCAGCATTTTTTCCTCAATCATTCTAGGCAACAACAACTGTTGCTGTATATGAAGGAGTTCTTGATTGGTTAAATGAAATCGCTGAAATTGCATATCAATGAATAACGAGGTATGTACTAGCTAAAGCTACTTGATTTTTAATAAAATGCAGATTTATAGGGCCAAATAAAAAACCATTCCGCTAAGGAATGGTTTTTTAAAAAAATTAGACGCTATTTTAGTTTCTTTTGGCAAAACGACTTAATAATTTCAGCATTTCGATGTATAGCCATACGATGGTTACCATTAAACCAAATGCACCATACCATTCCATGAATTTAGGCGCTCCTTGTTCGGCACCGCGCTCAATCATATCAAAGTCCATGATTAGGTTTAATGCAGCGATGGCTACAATAAACAAACTAATACCAATACCCAACGGACTAGAATCCGACATAAAAGGCATGCTTACATGAAAAAAGCCCAGTACCATGGTAATCATGTAAAAAATAAATATGCCCAAGGTAGCAGAAAGAAGTATGCTCTTGAACTTTTCGGTTGCCCTGATAATACGAAAATTATAGAGTATGAACATGGCAATGGCGACGCCAAAAGTTAATCCTACTGCCTGCATAACAAGACCCGGATAGCTTTTACTAAATGCATCATTCATGATAGCAGAAATGCCGCCAATAAAGAGCCCTTCAAGTAAACCATAGGCTGGAGCAATATAAGGCGCCCAAGTAGGTTTAAAGATAATGGCAAAGGCTGCGATCATTCCTCCAAAAATACCCACCATCATCAATAATTGCATTTGCCCTGGATTACCCGTTTGGTATAAATTCCAAGTATAGGTTGCTGCTCCCATGAGCATTAACAACATGAAGCCAAATTTATTCATTGTTCCACGAACACTCATTACACCCTGTGCATTTGCTTCGGCACTGATGCTTTTATCAAATATTTTTTGAGTAAGTGTGGGGTTACCCGAATTAAACATTGCCATAGTTTTTTACATTTTATTGTTACAAAGTTAAATGAGTTATCATAATAAATTCGTTAAAAATTATGGTAATTTTTTTAGTCCGGGATAGTGATCTACGGTTTCAAAAACAAAGTCAGGATGCTGTTTAAGCAGGATGATAAACTTAGTAAGCGAGTCTAAATAGTTAGGATTGCGAAACATTCGATCGTGCGATAAAATGACTACCTGATTAGGAGTATGCAGCTTCTTGTTAACCAAGGCAGAATCGATCATTGCTTCCATTTTTTGGGGTGTTTCTACTGGATTGGCCGTTTTGTGGTTAAAGCTCCATTCCACATCCCAACCTATAAGGTTATAGCCAGCACTATCTAGCAAATAGCAAACATCATGAACCAAATGCGAAGAATGAATACCCTTTTGATCTACCCAGGCACTATTGCCCGGTAGACGAACAATTTTATACGGAATATTTAAGAAGTTCTGTGTTTGATAAAACTCGGCAGCTGCCATATTAGGATGATGATAAAAATAGAGGTATTTTCCATTGGCATGGGTATAACTGTGATTGGCCAATAAACTTTGTGGATAGCCTTCTCTAATGGCATTTACAATTTGTTTTCCATCCAACTTTTGGGCGGTATGCATCCCTACCATAAAAAAAGTAGCTTTTACCCCGAGTTTCTTGCAAAGCTCAAATACCTCCGCTGTGCCATGCTGGGGACCATCGTCGAAGGTTAAATAGATGTACTTTTTACTACTATCATACACCATTGGCTTTACGGCAAACTTGTTGATGGTGGCAATAGCCTTCGGAATGGTATCTTTTTGTACAATCCCCTTTTTATTGTTCGTGGTTACACCTTCGCAACTACTCATTACACTACTAAACAGCAATACCCATAAGCATCCAAACATATATACTCGTTTTTTACCCATAACCTAATTTTCAGTCCTAACGTTTTGCAAGGTATCGTAATTTTATTTTGAATGCTTATTCCTATTCGGTTTAGGAGCAGGAATACAACTTTTTTTTTAAAAAGAAAATGATACAAGCATGATAATCAGTTAAATTATGTACCTAACTTTGCCCTCATTAATTTCTTGCCATGAGTACAAAAGAAGAAGTTTTACAAGATGTAGTAATCAAGTTTGCGGGAGATAGCGGCGATGGAATGCAGCTAACCGGAACACAGTTTACCAACAACACCGCCTTACTAGGCATTGATTTGGCCACTTTTCCCGACTTTCCAGCCGAGATACGTGCCCCAATAGGTACTTTGGCGGGCGTTAGTGGATATCAATTGCATTTCTCTTCTAATAAAGTATTTACCCCTGGCGATGTAGCAGATGTGTTGGTAGCCATGAATGCAGCTGCACTAAAAGTTAATTTGAAGAGTATTAAACCTGGTGCAAAAATTATTGCCAATATTGATGGTTTTGACTCTAAGAACCTTCGTCTTGCTAACTATGCCGATGGAATAAACCCATTAGAGGACGGTAGTCTAGACAATTATGAAGTAATAAAAATAGATGTTACCAAACTAACACGCGAGTCGCTGAAAGAATTTACCGACCTAGGCGTTAAGGAAAGAGACCGTGCAAAAAATATGTTTGTTCTTGGCTTCATCTATTGGATGTATAATCGGCAGCTAGATAATACCATTGCTTTCTTAACCGAGAAATTTGGCAAAAAAGAAACCATCTTAAAAAGCAATATCAAGGTACTACAAGCTGGTTATAACTATGGGGAAACCACCGAAACTTTTACAACTAGATATAAAGTAGAAAAAGCAAAATTACCTCCAGGACTTTACAGAAACATCATGGGAAACCAATCCTTGGCCATGGGTTTAGTAGCTGCTTCGGAGAAGAGTGGATTACCCTTATTTTTAGGTTCTTATCCCATTACCCCTGCAACCGACATCTTGCAAGATCTAAGTAAATACAAGGCATTTGGTATAAAAACATTTCAGGCCGAAGATGAGATTGCAGCCATCACTTCTGCTATTGGCGCAAGCTATGGCGGTTCGCTGGGTGTTACTACTACATCGGGCCCAGGAATGGCACTAAAGGCCGAAGCCATGGGCTTGGCTATGATGCTAGAAGTTCCCTTGTTGATTGTAAATATTCAACGTGGCGGTCCTTCTACCGGCTTACCAACCAAAACAGAACAAAGCGACTTGATGCAAGCCTACTATGGAAGAAATGGCGAATGCCCTATTCCAGTCATTGCTGCTTCTACACCAAGTGATTGTTTCGATGTGGCTTATGAAGCGGTACGTATTGCGGTTCAACATATGACCCCTGTGATCTTATTGAGCGATGGATTTATTGCCAATGGTGCTGAACCATGGAAATTTCCAACCTCAGCCGACCTTCAACCGATTGAAGTGCAATTCAAAACTACCCTTGATGAAGGCGAAGTGAAATTTCAACCTTATAAAAGAAACGAAAAATTAGCACGCCCTTGGGCTATTCCTGGTACTCCTGGATTTGAACATCGCATTGGAGGTCTAGAGAAACAAGACATCACCGGTAATATTAGCTATGATGCCGATAATCACCAGCATATGGTGAAAACAAGGCAAGCTAAAGTTGATAAGATTGCCGATTATATTCCCTTGCAAAAAATTGATAGTGGCGCAGATAAAGGAAAAATATTAGTACTAGGCTGGGGTTCTACTTATGGCGCTATCAAAAGTGCTGTATTGGAATTACAAGCCGCCGGACATGCAGTAAGCCATGCACACCTGCGCTATATACGTCCTTTTCCTAAAAACCTAGGCGAGATCATTAAGAACTTTGATCAAGTATTAATACCTGAAATTAATAACGGCCAATTGGTGAAAATTATACGCGACGAATATTTAATTGATGCGAAAGGCTATAATAAAATTATGGGTACCCCCATCTACAAAGGAGAACTCATTGAGGTAATTAAGAAAATGCTGTAAGCATCTACTTTTACGATAAAAAAAAGGACAAATAGCAATAGCCATTTGTCCTTTTTTTGTACCATCAATTGGGTAATAACGAATAACAATTAAGCACTAGCACTATTGAATCCTACTAGGCTGCTATTTCTTCGCGAAGCTATTTGCCTGCCAATCATCTATAACCATTCAGCCAAGCGCTAGAAAAGGCGATAGCATTGGCCAATGGCTAGCACTATAAAATCTCTTTCAAACTTTCGACTGTTGCCAAGATGGTAGCGTCTAAGTCTGCTTTGGTTAATGCATTATTCAAGAACCAGCTTTCAAAAGCTGATGGAGGTAAATAGATACCCCTATTTAACATGGCATGAAAGAATTTCTTAAATAGATCATTATTAGCAGCGGCAGCAGTTGTAAAATCAGTAACCGGATGACTACTAAAATGAAGGCTAATCATACTACCTAGCTGATTAATAACAAATGGTGTTCCACTCTCCTGCAAAGCCTTGGTAAGACCTTCTTTTAAGTAGACTGTTTTTTCTTCTAGCTCGGTATAAATAGTTGGTTGTTCTTTTAAAATAGACAGTAGGGTATAGCCCGCAATCATCGCAATTGGATTACCGCTTAGGGTTCCTGCTTGATAAACATTGCCCAAGGGGGCAACACATTCCATGATATGTTTCTTACCACCAAAAGCACCTACTGGCAGCCCTCCGCCAATAACTTTACCATAGGTTACTAGATCGGCATCGATACCCAACTTTTCCTGTGCACCGCCTTTTGCTAGTCTAAATCCGGTCATCACTTCATCAAAAATGAAAACAATATTTTCTTCATCACATATTTTACGCAACCCTTCTAAAAAGTTTTTTTCGGGTAAAATACAACCCATATTACCCACTACTGGCTCCGTAATAATAGCAGCTATTTGATTTTTATTTTCTGCCACCAATTGCTTAACAGCATCAAGATCATTATAGGCACAAGTGAGGGTATCATTGGCCACACCCGCTGTAACACCTGGAACAGTTTGAATATTAAAGGTGGCGACACCACTACCCGCTTTTACTAAGAAAGCATCTGCATGACCATGATAACAACCTTCGAACTTAATAATTTTATTGCGACCAGTATATCCTCTTGCTACTCGAACTGCACTCATACAAGCTTCGGTACCACTACTGCACATTCTAATGAGATCTACATTAGCCACCATTGACTTAATTAACTCTGCCATTTTTATTTCTAATTCGGTAGGTGCCCCATAAGAAGTAGAGAATAAAACCTGCTCTTGAATAGCGTTCACTAAAGGCTGATAGGCGTGCCCTAGAATCATAGGACCCCAGGAAGCAATGAAATCAATATACCGATTACCGTCAACATCAAATAAGTAAGCCCCTTTTGCGCTTTGCATAAATAAGGGCGTTCCACCTACACTTTTAAATGCTCGAACAGGCGAATTTACTCCACCCGGTATTGATTGTTGTGCGCGTAAAAAAAGTTCTTGACTCTTAGAGATCTGCATATGATAGAAACGTTTTTGTCAACTTAGCTCAAGTATGACCGTAATAAAATGAGAAGAAAATTTGCCCAAGATCCTAGCGATAGTAGCAGCTATTCTTCGCCAACAAAGGCTTTATATTCTTTTGTATTTTTGGTAGCCTTAAATTCGATGATGCGATAATCGGCAACACCCATGCTATAGAAAGGATCTTTCGCAACAATATCTTCGATTCTTTTTCTGCTATCGGCCTTGGCAAGAATGATACCGCCATCGCGAGGCTCTTTACGTCCCGATGCCAAGAAATGGCCAGTAGCATAATATTTTTCAATATAGGCCATATGAGGATCTAGTTGTTTGTCTATCTCCTCGGGCGATACTTTATAGGTTAATTCGATGATAAACATAAAATGCTTTTAATGATTAAGAAATTAATTTTACTACGTCTTTAGCAAAATAAGTAGCAATCAAGTCGGCCCCCGCTCTTTTAATAGAGGAGAGACTTTCAAGGATTGCTTTTTCTTCGTTTAGCCATCCCATTTTTGCAGATGCTTTAATCATTGCATATTCCCCACTCACATGGTAAGCACTTACTGGAACATCTACTGTATTCTTTATTTCGCGGATGATATCTAGATAAGCCATTGCTGGTTTTACCATCACAATATCGGCACCTTCGGCAATGTCGAGCATTGTCTCTCTGATGGCTTCTTTTCTATTGGAATAATCCATTTGGTATGTTTTCTTATCTCCAAATCCGGGAGCGCTATCTAGTGCATCTCTAAAGGGCCCATAGAAGCAAGAAGCATATTTGGCGCTATAACTCATGATACCTGTTTTGGTAAAGCCCTCCTGTTCTAATGCAGCACGAATAGCCCCAATTCTACCATCCATCATATCGCTAGGGGCTACAAAGTCGGCGCCTGCTTTAGCATGGCTCAAACTCATTCGAACCAGGGCTTCCACCGTTGGATCGTTAACAATTTCGCCATCAAGTACAATACCATCATGACCATAAATAGAATAAGGATCTAGTGCTACATCGGTCATGATGAGCATTTCGGGCACTGCCTCTTTAATAGCTTTAATACTACGTTGCATTAGGCCATCTGGGTTCCATGCTTCTTTACCGGTATTATCTTTTGTATCATCGGCTGCTTTTACAAATAGCAATACACTTTTGATGCCTAAACTCCATAATAACTTAACCTCTTTAATGGTAAGATCAATGGAGTAGCGATAATAATTAGGCATCGAAGGAATCTCGTATGCCACACCTGTACCTTCATCAATAAATAAAGGCGCAATAAAATCGTGGGGAGATAAGGAAGATTCTGCCACCATACTTCTTATAGCTGGTGTTGCTCTTAATATTCTGTTTCTTCTTTGTAAATACATATCTGCACTATTTTAGGGTATGGCACTCATTGCTTAATCAGCAATGCGTGTATTAAGTTAGCTTTTTTATTTTACATCTAAGCCTTTACACCCAATTCACGGGGTGTAAACAAGCCTGCAATAACCTATCTTCCTCCGTTCCTGCCGCCGGCTGATAGTTATAATCGAATCGGACGGTTGGAGGCAAACTCATTAATATACTTTCTGTTCTGCCATTTGTTTTAAGTCCGAAGATGGTTCCCCGATCATGTATTAGGTTAAACTCTACATATCTACCTCTTCTAATTTCTTGCCAATATTTGTTTGCTTCGGTAAATGGTAGCTGCTTCCTTTTTTCAACAATGGGAATATAGGCCTCCATGAAAGCGTAGCCACAATTTTTTGCAAGCTTAATCCAGAAGTCAACACCCCTTTCTGCATCTGGTTTTTGATGGTCATAAAAAATGCCACCAATACCTCTACGTTCCTTATTTCTATGTTCATTCACAAAATAATCATCGCAGGTTTCCTTAAATTTGGGGTAGAAGGTACTATCCGATCTATCGCAAGCTGTTTTATATACTTGATGAAAATGCTTGGCATCTTCTTCGAACAAATAATAGGGTGTTAAGTCTGTACCACCACCAAACCATCGATCTATCACATTGCCCGCCTCATCATATAATTCGAACATGCGGTAGTTACAATGTACTGTTGGAACAAAAGGATTGGAAGGATGAATTACTAAGCTAAGCCCGCAAGCAAACCATTCATGACCATTCATCATGAGCTGCTCCCGCATTTTATTAGAGACCTTTCCATAAACTACCGAAGTATTTACACCCCCTTTTTCAAAAACATTTCCATTGGATATTACACGCGTTTTACCACCTCCACCTTCGGCACGTTGCCAAGCATCTTCTATAAAACTAGCTTTACCATCGCATTGTTCTAGTGCAGTACAAATAACGTTTTGTAGCGCATGAATAAAATCAATCCATTGTTCTTTAATTTCCATCAATTCCACCGATTTAAAATTTGTCATTCGTACCGATAGTCTAAAATAACCATCCTATACGAATGAAGAAATACGGGCATTGAAACCCTATTTACTACTTTCTTCTTTTACGGTATCCACAAAAGCTCTAGCATGGTCAACAGGTATATTAGGTAAAATGCCATGACCTAAATTAGCCACGTATCTATGTGTACCAAATGCATCAATCATTGCTTTTACTTCTTTCTTAATAACGGGTATGGGCGACAATAATTTTGCAGGATCAAAGTTACCCTGCAGGGTTACCTGATTGCCAGCAAACTGCCTCGCATATTTTGGGGTAATACACCAGTCGATTCCTAATCCTGCAGCACCGGTGGCAGCCATGGCATCTAAGCTATGCCAGGCACCTTTGGCAAATACAATAACAGGAACATCGTCTTTCAAGGCTCTAACTATTTGCCGAATATATTTTAGAGAGATATTTTCGAAATCTGCGGGGCCTAGTAAACCACCCCAACTATCAAATATTTGTATGGTATCTGCACCAGCCGCTACCTGTCCTTTTAGATAAGCGATGGTAGTATCGGTAATCATTTGCAATAATTGGTGTGCTAATTCGGGTTGCATATAGCAAAACGCTTTAGCTTCATCAAATGTTTTAGATCCTTTTCCTTGAACCATATAACAAAGAATCGTCCAGGGAGCTCCGGCAAAACCAATCAATGGAACGCGTCCATTTAATTGCTGTTTAATGAGTTTAATAGCGTCAAATACATAGCCCAAGGTTTCATCTACATTGGGTACACGAACGCGAATAAGATCTTTCATTGTTTTGATAGGATTGGGCAGCACAGGACCTTTGCTTTCGATTAATTGCACTTCCAAGCCCATGGCTTGAGGAACAACAAGTATATCGGAAAACAAAATAGCAGCATCAACTCCTATAATATCTACAGGCTGTAGGGTAATAGCAGCGGCAAGTTCGGGTGTTTGACACCTTTCAAAGAAACCATACTTTTCTCTCAGCACCATATATTGAGGTAAATACCTGCCTGCCTGACGCATCATCCATACGGGTGTTCGTTCTGTATTTTCGCCACGCAAGGTTCTTAATAAAAGATCGTTTTTTAATTCACTCATTCTCTATGTTTATAATTTTTCAAAATAGGCAATAACGCCTTCAATCATCTGTTGCTTACCAGGCCACTCACTGGTAATCACCTTATTTGAACAATACGACTGAATAGTAGCGGTGGTTGTTTTACCAATTGAAAATAAAACAGTATTTGTGGAAAGGGTATTCTCCGAAAAAAAACTATGTGCGGCGCTCGGACTAAAAAAAACAATACCATCATAATTTTCCTCTACCCGCTTTGGCACTTCAATCGTGGCATATACAACAAGCTCTTCTACCGCAATATTATTGGCAATCAATGTTTCGGGCAATTCGTTCAATCGCTGATCGCCACAAAAAAACACGACCTCTTCAATATTCCCCTGATTAAAAATCTTCTCTGTTAAGGCAGTAGCATTTTTGGCAGTGGCGCTAATCGCATTTTCTCCAAAAAATTGGATAGCAATATCTTTTGTTGCGCCGCCAATAGAAAATATTTTCCATTCTGGTTTAATAGAAAGTTGTTTTACTACAGCCTCCACTGCATTCATACTGGTAAATACCACATTGATCTGCTTAGATGCATAGGCCTGAATTTGGGAAACAATTTCAGGTGTCACAATATTTTCCGTACGAATAAAAGGAACAATATCGATATGAATGGCTTTCTCAGCAGCTTTTACAAGCTGCAATTGTTCCAGTGGACGAGTGCACAATATTTGATACTTACTAGGTCGCATTTCTGATTGATTCAACAATTTTATTGGCCCCTTGGTTTAATAATTCTTTTGCTGCATGAATACCGAGTGCTTCAGCGGCATCGATGGGCTTCGTTATTTCAATTTCAATTTTTTCTTTCCCATCTAAAGAAAAAATATTACCTCTAAACCTAAATGCTTGTCCTTCTATTTCGGCTAAGGCACTTATAGGCGAAGCGCATCCACCTAGTAAGGTACGCAAGAAATCTCTTTCTATTTTAGTACATAATGCAGTGGCTTGATCGTTGAGTAAATTGCAACTATTTTTTGCATCTATATCTTCTTCCCTACATACAACCATGATTGCACCCTGTGCTGGAGCCGGAAGCATCCAATCTAAATCAATCGCGTTTTCAGGTCTAACATTAATTCTTTCAACACCTGCGGCTGCAAAAATAGCTCCATTCCAATCACTTTCAATTACTTTACGCAAACGCGTATTTACGTTGCCACGCAAGTTTTCTATTCGATGATGGGGATAACGATTTAACCATTGAGATCTACGTCGTATACTACTAGTAGCAATTACCGCAACGGATTGTTTGTCTTCTAGAAAGGAGATATCCTGCTTAAATACAAAAATATCTTTGTAAGTGGCCCTTGGCAAGACGGCAGACTGTATAATTCCTTTTGCCAATTGTGTGGGCACATCTTTCATGGAATGAACAGCAATATCTATTTTATTGCTTAGGAGGGCTGCATCTAAGGTTTTGGTAAAAACACCCTGCACGCCAATTTCATAAAGAGGGGTCACTAGGTCAATATCGCCTTCGCTCTTCATGTGCACTAACTCGCTGGTGCATCCTTTTTCTGCCAGCAATTGCTGAACCAATGTTGCCTGCCAAACTGCTAACTGGCTGTCGCGTGTGCCTATTCTCAATATTTTATTCATGTATTATTAATTAACGCCAATAGTAATGAAGTCGTTAATAGCTTCAATATAGTAACATCCGGGCTGATGTTGGCGTCGCATTTTGATAGCCATATTATTTACCACTTTCTGAATTGCATCGGTATTCACCATGGCGGTGGTATTTTCCAGCTGATATAATGATTGAAATAAGTTACAATCCTGAATATCGTGTAATTTTTGCTTCACTGCTTTTAATACAGGCGCATGCTTGCGTAAGCGATACCATTCCTCAAACTCTTTGATATGTGCTGCAATAATTGCTTTTGCCTTAGGTACTTCTGCGATTCTTTTTTGCAGGGTGGCATCATTTATCTTCGACAAATCATCCACATTTACCAGTGTGATATGGGCTAACTCTTTTGCAGTAGCGTCGATATTATTGGGAATAGAAAGATCTATTAGTACTTTCTCGTTGGTATATTGAAGATCTTTTTTGAGAATAATCGGTGCTTCCGAATTAGTGGCAACAATCACAATATCGGCTTGCTTAACCTGATCGTCTAACTCAACATAAGGTGCAATCTTTAAGTTCAACTCCTTAGCTAGCTCTACGGCCCTATCGTTGGTGCGATTGATTAAAGTGATATGGTGGGTATGGAGATAATCCACTAAATTTTTGCAAGTATTTCTTCCAATTTTCCCTGTACCTAAGAGCAGAATATTTTTTTGGGAGATCTCTTTTACATTTTCTTTCAAAAACTGGATAGCAGCAAAAGAAACAGATACGGTACCTCCACTGAGTGATGTTTGGTTTTTAATTTCTTTGGAAGTCTGTAAAACGGTATTAAATAGTCGCTCTATAAATGCGCCAATGAAGCCTTTCTCCCTTGCGAACTTAACAGAAAGCTTCATCTGACCAACAATTTCATAGTCGCCTAATATCTGTGAGTCTAATCCTGCACCCACCGAAAAAACATGTTCTATTGCATTTTCCCCATGTTTTATGTAGCAAAGCTCGGTAAAGGTTTTAGCGGTTCCTGCGGTTTCACTGCATAGTAAATCAATTAAGGCTTCCGAACTACTAGCCAAAGCATATACTTCGGTGCGATTACAGGTACTTAAAACGAATATTTCCTTAATGCCTTCTTGAGCAGCTTTTTGTAATAGGCGATCGTATTGTTCGGGGCTGACAGCAAACTGACCCCTGATGGCAGCATCAGTCTTTTTATAGTTAATTCCTATCACAAAAAAATTGGTCAGATTCATTGCTAATTGTCTTATACTTTTTTCAGTAAGCAAATGTATCTAGGAAGTTTTGCTGAAAAAGATGAGATTCATCATGCCTCTGTCATTTATCTGTCATCTTTCCAGTTATAAGGCCTATTTAAGCGAAAATGAAAAGAATTGGGCCCTTTTTAAACAGTTTTATGACATTCCTCCTTATCGGTCAACGCTTGTTAATTACATTTGCAGATACTCAATGACTATGCGCGCAGATAATAAAAAAGGAATTTTATTGATGAACTTAGGTTCTCCCGATTCAACTAGTGTTAAAGATGTTAGGGCTTATTTGAATGAATTTTTGATGGACGAAAAAGTCATCGACATCCCCTACTTAGTTCGTAGCTTATTGGTAAAAGGCATTATTGTTCCTTTTAGGGCTCCCAAATCGGCAGAAGCCTATAGAACCATTTGGACCGATGCCGGATCGCCACTTATTGAATTAACCAAGGACTTACAAGCTGCTTTACAGCAGAAGATAGCAGCGCCTATTGAGGTTTGTATGCGCTATGGCAATCCAGATCCTTCCGTAGCATTTGAAGAGTTAATGAAAAGAGTACCCGACTTAGAAGAAGTGATTCTTTTCCCTTTATATCCGCATTATGCCATGAGCAGTTATGAAACAGCTGTTGATTATGCTTATGAAATTCATCAGAAAAAAGGATATCCTTTTAAGCTTACTACCATCAAACCTTTTTATAATGAGCAGGCTTATATTCATGCTTTAGCCGAAAGTATGAAGCCTTATTTGCAGGAGGACTATGACCAGCTCCTGTTTAGCTATCATGGTATTCCACAGCGTCATATTCGCAAGAGCGATACCACCCAATGTCATTGCTTAAAAGTGAAGGACTGTTGCAATGTTGCCTCTGCAGCACATGATAATTGTTATCGCCATCAAGTATTTGAAACCATGAAGCTCGTAACAGAAAGTTTAGCTATTCCTGCAGAAAAATATAGCTTATCTTTTCAATCAAGGCTTGGCAAAGGATGGTTAGAACCTTTTACAGATAAGCGTTTGGAAAGTTTACCCAAAGAAGGAATTAAAAAATTACTCATTGTGTGTCCTGCATTTGTAAGCGATTGTTTAGAAACTTTGGAAGAGATTGCAGAAAGGGGCAAAGAAATATTTCTAGAAGCAGGGGGCGAAAGCTTCACCATGATTCCTTGTTTAAATACACACCCTTTATGGGTAGATGCAATTGCAAACTGGATAAAAGATTATGAGCAAGGAAATACAGAAATGATCTTAGCCAAATAAACTCAGTACCGAATATGTACCTCTACTTTAAAGCTTTACATATCATTTTTGTAGTTACCTGGTTCGCTGGGCTTTTTTATATACCCCGCTTATTTATCTACTTGACCGAAGCTGGGGATAAGGAGGAGCTGGAAAGAAACATATTACGCCAACAACTTACCCTTATGACGAAGCGCTTGTGGTACGGGATTACCTGGCCATCGGCTATTTTAACGCTACTCTTGGGCATGATAGTCTTGTTTCATGGCGGTTGGTGGCTTTTAGTGTTTAAACCAGAAGGACTCTGGCTTTTATTAAAGCTCTTGTTTGTTGTTTTACTTTATGTGTATCACTTTTCCTTACACATCATTTTCAAACAAGAGATGAATGGCATTTTTAAATACAGTTCCCAACAGTTAAGGGTTTGGAATGAGTTAGCCACCATTTTTTTATTTGCCATTGTGCTATTAGTAACTGTAAAACAAAGCATCAGCTTTGTATGGGGGCTAATAGGATTAATGCTCTTCATTGCAATTTTAATGAGTGCCATTAAACTCTATAAAATACGCAGAGAAAAAACTAATAGTTAATATCGATTCTTTTTCTTGAAGGCTCTCAATACAAGTTCCCCCTTGGTCCAGCGCATGGGCTCGCCATGGCAATAACCTTAGCATCTGTTTCCGTTCATCCTAATAGCTCTTTTTTTGAGGGCTAACTCAATACAGACTGCTTAAGGGCTTGATTATTAAATTATAGTTCATTTTACACGCTTTAGTTGTTAAAAGCGGATTTTTTCTTCGATCTATCTAGATACCCTTTCCTATAAATTTGATCATCTATCAAAAACAATGAAAAAATTGTAGCTAATTCGGTTATTTTTGTTTGTATGGAAGTTTCAGATAAAATGATTGACAACCTAGCACATCTAGCAAGGCTCAGATTTAATGAAGAAGAGAAAGCTTCAATAAAGACTGATTTGCAAAAGATGATCGCATTTGTTGAACAATTAAAAGAGATAGACACAACAGGCATAGAACCCTTACTGCATATGAGCGACACAGCCAATATACTGCGTGATGATCTAATACAGGGAAGCGTGAGTGCCAGAGAAGCCTTACTGAATGCCCCACTTAAGGACGCACAATTTTTCAAGGTTCCCAAAGTAATTAAGAAGTAATTCGTTTACGACTAAAAAACACCCTTTGTTTATGGATACGATTATTCAGCTGCAAGAAATTGAGAAAAGTTACTTTATGGGCGGGCAGGCAATACCTGTACTTAAAAAAATATCGCTAGAAATATTTAGAAACGAATATGTTGCACTGATGGGCCCATCGGGAAGTGGCAAAAGCACCCTAATGAATATATTGGGTTGTCTTGATTCGCCTACAGGTGGTAAATATATTCTAAATGGAAAGGATGTTAGTAAGATGGCCGATGATGATTTGGCTGAAGTGAGAAATACCGAAATTGGCTTTGTATTTCAACAATTTAACCTCTTGCCACGATTAACGGCTGCTGAAAATGTGGCACTACCCTTAATCTATGCTGGCATCTCAAAAAAAGAAAGAATGGAAAGGGCCATGGATGCCTTAAATAAAGTGGGCTTAGCCGACCGAAGCCATCATAAATCGAACGAGCTGAGTGGGGGACAAATTCAGCGTGTAGCCATTGCTAGAGCCTTGGTGAACAACCCATCGATCCTATTAGCCGATGAGCCCACTGGTAACCTAGACTCCAAAACATCGGCCGAAGTGATGGAAATCTTTAGCAAATTACAAGATGCAGGTAATACGGTGGTATTGGTTACCCATGAAGAAGATATTGCCTTATATGCAAAACGTATTGTTCGTTTAAAAGATGGCATTGTTGAAAGTGATACACTTCGTGCATTGGCCACTTCATCTACTCATTAAACCTTCTCAACAGATTATATTAAAAAATGTGGGGAGTTTACATCTCCCCACATTTTTATTTCTAAACTATTCCAACTTAGTTTTGTTGTAAGAACATTATGGCACAAAAAATATATACAAAAACAGGCGATCTAGGCAAAACAAGTTTAATTGGTGGTACAAAGGTTCCTAAAAGCCATCTGCGCATAGACAGTTATGGCACTGTGGATGAATTAAACGCCTATATTGGACTGGTAAATGATTATTTGAACGAAGAGCACACAAAGCTTATTCTTAAAGAAATTCAGGACCGTCTTTTTACTATTGGCTCCTCATTAGCTTGCGATCCAGACCGAGAACCCTTGATGAAAATTCCAGACTTAAAAGAGGCGGATATTACTTTATTAGAGGCAGAAATAGATGCTATGAATGAGTTATTACCCGTGATGAAAAACTTTATTTTGCCTGGGGGTCATATTGCAGTTTCTACGGCGCATGTGGCGCGTTGTGTTTGTAGGCGTTCTGAAAGAATTTGTGTAAACATGCTCGAAAATGAAATGTTTGTAGACCCCATTGTCATAAAATACCTAAACAGACTCAGCGATTACCTTTTTGTACTCTCCAGATATATTGGCCATCAATTGAATGTTACAGAAATTGCCTGGAAAGCCCGAGTATAATATTACAGTACTCCCTTATTTACCAATCCAAATACCTTTTAGAAGGGCACTAGCCAATAGCTCCCTACTACTGAATAGGCAAAGATGGGGTGATGATCACCCCATCTTTCATATGTAAGGTTCTATTGCTCATGGCAGCTAATTCCTCGTTATGGGTTACAATTAAGAAGGTTTGCGCAAACTCGTTTCTCAACCGCACAAATAAATCATGTAAATCTTTAGCATTCCCACTATCTAGATTACCGGTGGGCTCATCGGCAAATAAGATGGCCGGCTTATTAATTAAGGCTCTTGCAACGGCCACCCGCTGTTGTTCGCCTCCACTGAGCTGTTGTGGCTTGTGTTCTAACCTATCTTCTAAGCCCAATAAGGCTAATAATTGAATGGCTTCTTTATGCACTTCCGACTTTTTTCGACCAGCAATCCATCCCGGAATACATACATTCTCAATGGCGGTAAACTCTGGTAAAAGGTGGTGAAACTGAAAAATAAACCCAATATGCTTATTCCTAAAAGCAGCAAGCTTTTTCCCCTTTAATTGATGAATAGGCTCGTTCATCAACAATATTTTTCCCGAATCGGCTGTATCAAGTGTGCCCAAAATATGTAATAAGGTACTTTTACCCGCACCGGAAGACCCCACAATAGAAACTATTTCGCCTTTTTCTATATGCAAATCAACCCCTTTCAATACCTGTAATTGATCGTATTTCTTATAAATTCCTTCGGCTTTGAGCATATAAATAGTTTAAACTTACGCTGTAAACTTACAAAAGGCTTTGGCAAGCATTGGAATTTTTATGAACTTATTTACAGTTACTGTATAAAAGCATATTTGGTAATTTCGTTTATACGGTTACATTTGCAAAAAAATAGAAGGTATGTTCTGGACATTAGAGTTAGCAAGTTACTTAGAAGAAGCCCCTTGGCCTGCTTCTAAAGATGAGTTGATAGATTATTCTATTCGCAGTGGCGCACCTATTGAAGTAGTTGAAAATTTACAGGAATTAGACGATGAAGGTGAAATGTATGAAAGTATCGAAGATATTTGGCCTGACTATCCAAGCCAGGAAGATTTTATGTTTAATGAAGATGAATATTAAGTATTCGATCGGCATTAGCTAACTGTACCATTGCGAATAAAAAGCCATTCAGAAATACTGAATGGCTTTTTTATTCGCAATTATTTATGTCAATTGGAATGCGGATGCTTGATTCAAGCACCTTATTGGGATTTATTTTTCTTAAAACTAAACTTAAAATAAAGTAACACAATGCTCAATAACAAGATAATGGAATTAGCAATGATAACAGGCAATAAATGGAGGTAGCTACCATATACCAACCATACGATTACACTGGTAAATACTATCACTAACATTCCTAGACTCAGGTCTCCCACACTTTTCGTTTTCCATGCTTGTAGTACTTGTGGTATGAACGTAATGGCACTTAAGAATGCACCAAATAATCCAACATATTCTATCCAAGGCATCGCATCAATTTTATTTTAAACAACCAGTCCACTACCCACCCAACAAGGATTGATTGTAAGTAAGTGATTTTATTTTTCCATCTGATCAATCACTGCATGAGAAAGACCTGTAAAGCTGAATCCGCCATCATGAAATAAATTTTGCATCGTCACCATTCTTGTTAAGTCGCTGAATAAACTTACACAGTAGTTAGCACAATCCTCGGCACTGGCATTACCCAAGGGACTCATTTTGTCGGCATAAGTAATAAACCCTTCAAAACCCTTTACACCACTACCTGCAGTGGTACGTGTAGGCGACTGTGAAATGGTATTGATACGCACTTTTTTCTTTAATCCGTAATGATATCCAAAGCTTCGAGCAATACTTTCCAACAAAGCTTTCGTATCTGCCATTTCGCTGTAATCGGGAAATACGCGTTGTGCAGCGATATAGGAAAGCCCTACAATACTACCCCACTCCGACATAGCATCTAGCTGAAAAGCCGTTTGACATACCCGGTGTAAACTCATTGCAGAGATATCTAATGTTTTATGCTCTAATTCATGATCTAAATTGGTATATGAATTGCCCTTACGCACATTCATACTCATGCCTACGCTATGTAAAACGAAGTCTATAGAACCCCCAAAATGTTCCATTGATTTAGTAAATAAATTGGATAAGTCTGTCATACTAGTTACATCAGCTGGTATAACAGGCGCATGAATTTTTTCTGCCAACTCATTAATTTCACCAAATCTTAATGCTACTGGTGCATTTGTTAAAACAATTTGAGCACCTTCTTCAGCACACCGCTCTGCAATTTTCCAAGCAATAGACTGGTTATTTAAAGCTCCGAAAATGATACCTTTTTTCCCTTTCAATAAATTAAATGACATGAGCGATTGTTTTAATGATGATTTTGCGGCGTAAAAATAGTGCTTAAAGCGATTAAATGTTTCAATATTAGCTCTTTCCTTTAAATATCGTTAAACAGAAATTAGAATAGCCCACCGATAAGCACTATTGAATGCCCCTATTGATAAAAAATGCCCCTATAAGCAAAGGATTGGATGCTTCTTGCCATTATTTGAGCTAGTTGGCAATTGTCTATCATTGATGGCAGTGATCGCCCTAGTAGTCCTGAATTATAGATCTTGCTACCCTTAATGCATTATCATCTCTCGGGCATTTTCTAAGGCTGCAGGAGTAGGCTTCTCTCCACTTAGCATCTGAGCAATCGAAACAATTCGCTCATTTTCGTCCAATAAGCGAATATTGGTGGTCATTGCAGCATTTTTAATCTCCTTAAATACAAAGAAATGGGCATTGGCCTTTCCTGCAATTTGGGGTTGATGGGTAATACATATAATTTGCCGACGGGCAGCAAGGCTTTTCATGATAATACCCACTTGCTTGGCTGCTTCACCGCTAATACCGGTATCAATTTCATCAAAGATCATGGTGGGCAAATCAATGCTTTGTGCTACCAACGACTTAATACACAACATGAGTCTACTGAGTTCACCTCCACTGGCCACTTTTGCGATGGGTTCAAAGTGGTTACTATTGCCGGCCTGACCGGCAGGCAGATTGGCATCAAATAGAAACGATATTTCGTCTTTGCCAAAAAGGTTTAATTCTTTTTCGGTCATAGAGACTTTTAATCGCGCATTTGGCATGCCTACTTGTACCAACAGTTCATTTACCTTTTCTTCGAATGGCTTTGCTTGATCGTTTCTTGCAGCAGACATGCTGGCTGCTAGTGTCGACAACTGCCTTGCCATAGCAGCTAGTTCTTTTTCTTGTAACGCAATGGTATCGTCGATATTTAGAACAGCTTGTAGCTTTTCTGCCAACTCTTTTTGTATTTGCAGTAATTCGTCTGTGGTTTTTACCCCATGCTTCTTGAGTAGCTTATAGCCTGCAGCCATGCGTTCATTAATCTTATCAATTCTTTTCTCATCAAAGTTCACCGAGCTGTTGATACTATTTATTTCGGCGGCTATATCTTGTAATTCTATTTGCGATGATTGCAAGCGCTCAAGGAGTAATGGGAGGGCTTGGTGGTACCCAGCAAATGCATTCAACTGATTCACCATCATTTTTAGCGATTGAACCATCGGCTGCTCCGCTTCCTTCAAATCGAAATAGGCTTTGGCTAATACAGTTTTAATCCCTTCGCTATTACTCAATAGTTGTAATTCCTGGTCTAGGTCTTCTAGTTCATTTTCTTTTAATGCCAGTTCTTCTAGTTCATTAAACAGAAACTGGTGATATTCTAATTCTTTATGAAATGAAGCTTTTTCCTGTTGTAATTGTTTTAATCGTTTATTACACTGCAACCATTCACGATAATTGGTTTGATATTCCTTAAGCGGCTCATGGTTACCTGCCAATGCATCTAATACCTCGCGCTGAAAGTCGGTATCGCCTAATTCAAGTGTATCAAATTGCTGGTGCAAGTCGACCAATAAAGAAGCCAGCTGTCTTAACTGTTGTAAGGTGACGGGTGTATCATTAATAAAGCCTCTAGCCTTGCCGCTAGCAGCAATTTCTCTGCGCAATACCAGCTCTTCTTCGCTGTCTAGTTCGTTTTGTTGCAGAAATTGAATGACTTCTATTTTTTCATCGATACTAAATATCCCTTCAATAAAGCATTTCTTATCTGTTTTTAGCAGCACCGAGGTATCGGCTCTATCGCCTAAAATTAGGCTCAGGGCACCCATTAAAATACTTTTACCCGCACCTGTTTCACCGGTAATAATATTTAGCTGTGAGGAGAAGTTAATTTCTATCTCATCGATGATTGCATAGTTCTGTATGTGCAGTTTTTTTAACATAGCCGGTTGCAAATTAGCTAATGATTGCATTATAGCAGCATCAAATTTATTCGCCTTTACATCTCGCTATTCCACTTTTAGCTTTTTGGTCTAACGAATTTTTATAATCATGGTCGCCCATATCCAAGCACTTTCTATAAAAATGGATGGCCTGTACTTTGTCGGCCTTTTTTTCGTAGATCATGCCTGTTTCCAGGGCAGCGCGTGCTGCATAATATTCTGTACTGTTCTCTCCGAGTTGAATTACTACAAGGTAATGTTGTATGGCCTCATTGTATTTACCTAGATCTTCTTTTACCCTGCCCAAACGATACGCATATTCTAATCGGTCTTCTTCGGCAGGAAAGCTTTCCATTGTTTTTTCGCTTAAGAGTTGCAAAGCTTCTCGATTATACCCTCCATCGTTTAGTAATCTCACTTTCAATAGCAGTATATTGGGCCATTTACCCGACTTTGCTTCCTTTAATGCTTGTTTGTCGGCATCGGCCTCTGTGCTACCTTTTTGTATAACATGGTTTCTAGCCTGCTGGGCCGCCGCCATATTGCCTTGTAAATAATAGCACCAACTAAGTTTTTGGTATACATCTTTCACATAAAATTTACCTTTGAAATTATTAGCGAATCTTTCTAGGTATTCAATAGACTCGGACAGTTCTAGGTGATGTAGTTTAACAAATCCCATTTCATAGTCCCACACTTCGGTCGTAAAATATTCGGGCGATTTATTTCTATTAAGAATAATGTTTTTGGCGTATTCGGTTTGTTTATTATTCTTATTTAGATTGGCCGACATATAAGCCAGCAGGTGATTATTTACGATATCGGGCTTTTTATCTTTCAAAAATTGTAAGGCTTCATCTCTCTTATTTTCGAGATAAAATAGAAGATACCCATAAATGAAAGTACTCTCATTACTCATTAGTCTTGCCCAAGGATCGCTACTATTCTCAAAACTGCTCACCATTCTCATTCCTTCGCTCATAGATCCTTTGAAACCCAATAAATTGATAATCCATTTATATCCTTTAGGGATAGTGCCTATTACTGCTTGCATGCTACCATAGATGAGGTCGTTGGGTGCAAAAGTGGGGAAAGCTCTCTTATTGTCCTTGATATGTTGATAGGCCCTTTTAAAGTCCCAACCCGCATTCCATGTTTCGCCAAATTTAATAGCGATAATGGCCTTATGTAGGTATACAGCGCTTAAACAAAATCCATAGAAGGGCGAAGAGGGCGGGCCTTGTTTTAATAAGGCAATACGTTCTTCTATCCTCGGTTTTCTATTACGATATTCGGTGGGATCTTCGTTTAAAAACAATACAAAAAAATCAATATAGCTTTCGAGTACTAGAGGAATTAGATTATCGGGGTTCTGCCGTTTTGCTTTTTCAATGAGTACTACGCCATTGTTTAGCTTTAATTGTGTAATTTCTTTATAGGCCTGCTGACAAAGCGAGTTAAACTCAAATACTTTCTCTGCATGAGCAGCATGGAAGCTGCATAAGAATAGAATAAAAAATAACCCCTTTTTCATTACACCGAAAATAAACAAGGGCTTTCATATGAAAGCCCTTGTGCAAAAAAAAATATGTTAAGTGTTTATTTTACGTCTACGCTATCGCTCAAATCGGCATCCACTAAAATACGTCCACAGTTTTCGCAGACAATTACTTTTTTGTGTAGACGAATCTCGCTTTGACGTTGAGGTGGAATAGAGTTGAAGCAACCGCCACAAGCATCACGTTCAACAGGCACTACCGACAAACCATTGCGGTAACTTTTGCGAATACGATCATAGCTATACAATAATCTTTCATCAATATTTTCACGAGCAGCATCGCTAAGCTTCTTGAAATGCTTTTCTTCTTTCTCTGTTTCGGAAATAATTTTTTCTAGCTCTCCTTTCTTATGGTTCAGAACGCCTTCTTTGGTCGCAATTTGCTTCTTGGCAATTTCTAGCTCTTTTACTTTTTCCCCTAGTTCTTCGTTCGCGTCACGAATATGTTTTTCAGCTAGCTTAATTTCGAGCTGTTGCATTTCCATTTCTTTAGAAATAGCTTCAAATTCGCGGCTATTCTTAACATTATCGCTTTGTTTTTCGTACTTCTTAATCAAAGCATCACTTTCCTTCATTTGATTTTTCTTACCCTCAATGAATTCAGCAATACCATTAATTTGTTCTTCAATTTTGGTGCGACGACTTGTTAAGCCTGTAATTTCATCTTCTAAATCGCTCACTTCCATTGGCAATTCGCCTTTCAGAATTTCAATCTCGCCTAACTTGCTGTCAATTTTTTGCAGCTTTACCAAGCCCACTAATTTTTCTTCAACAGAGAAATCTTTATTAACTGTAGCCATGATTATATTTATGATTTACGATGTACGAATTTATATTTTACCCAGTTTTATTAGTCCCAACCATCGATCTTTTTTGTGAAAGAATCGCACGTTTTTATATTTTGTTCTACCTAGAAGCTATAAAAAATACTCGACGGGGTTGGTTCTTACCTCACTTTTGAGGATGGCAAAGGTAGGGAAATTTGACTTTAAAATACCAATCAGTAAATCTGGGGTAAATTGTTCACTTTCCCAATGGCCGATATCGGCAATCACTAGCCTTGCTTCTGCATCAAAAAACTCATGATATTTTATGTCGGAACTAATGTAAAAATCGGCCCCACTAGCGATGGCTTTACCTATTAAAAAGCTTCCTGCCCCGCCGCAAATGGCCACTTTTTTAACCATTTTGTTTAGTAAAGGGGTATGCTTAAAGGCCTTTAGTCCAAATACCAACTTGATCGTTGCCAAAAAATCAAGTTCACTCATGGCTTCTGGCAGTTCGCCTACCATTCCACTACCTAGCTGCAAATAGTCATTTTCCAAAGCAATCAAGTCGTAGGCCACTTCTTCGTATGGATGGGCTGCCAGGAGCGCACTAATTATTTTATTTTGAAGCTGTGCAGGAAAAATAACTTCCAATTTTAGCTCTTTCTCTTGATGCCGCTTACCAATCTCGCCTACAAAGGGATTTGCCTCCTTTCCTGCCTTAAATGTGCCTATTCCTTCGGCGATAAAGCTACAATCACTATAATTGCCAATATTGCCAGCCCCCGCCTCAAATAGGGCTTCTTTTAAATCCTCTGCAAAGTTGGAAGGCACAAAAACAGCCAATTTCATAAGCTGCTGTGGTTTAGGTAGCAATACTTGCAGGTTTATCAGCCCTAATTTATTGGCAATGATGTTATTAACACCAGCGAATACCTGGTCTAGGTTGGTATGTATGGCATAAATGGCAATATCATTTTTGATGGCCGCAATGAGTGCTTTTTCAACGTAGGTACCACCACTGAATTTTTTAAGCCCAGTAAATACAATGGGATGATGTGCAATCACCAAATTGCATTTTTTTTCTATCGCTTCTATGATCACCTCCTCTGTTGCATCTAGGGTACATAGAGCGCCCGTACAATGCCAGTTGGCATTGCCTGTAATTAATCCACAGTTATCGTAAGATTCCTGATATGCAATGGGAGAAGTTTTTTCGAGAATTTCAATAATTTCTGCAACCTTCATGTTCTTAAGCCTTAGATTTTCGGCTAATTTAATTTAAAAGTTTTGCTTATGAAGATTTCAGAAGGATTTCTCAATTTTAATGGAAAGATTTACAAAAATGATAAGCTACTAATATCGCCCAACAATCGGTCTTTTAGATATGGCGACGGCTGTTTTGAAACCATGAAATGTATAAAAGGTCAAATTGTTTTAGAAAAAAACCACTTTGAACGCTTATCAACAACGGTTCAGGCACTTAAATTTAAGGATGCCGATTACTTTACCTCCCCAAAATTCAAGGAGGAGATACTTGAATTGGTTAAAAAAAATGGGCAATCCAAATTGGCTAGAATACGTGTAACGATTGCCCGAGGAGATGGCGGCTTATACGATGTAATTCATCAGCACCCCAATTACCTTATTCAAACCTGGGACCTGAATCCAACCAATAACGGTTTAAATGAAAATGGCTTAGTATTAGATATTTATAAGGATGCTAGGAAGGTTTGCGATAGCTATTCGCATCTTAAAAGCAATAATTTTCTTTGTTATGCCCTAGCCGCCTTATGGGCAAAAGAAAAGAAGCTCAACGATGTTTTATTGTTGAATCCTTACCATAAGATTGCCGATGCTACCATTGCCAATGTTTTTATCGTGAAAGATGGCCTGATTAAAACGCCCGCACTTGACCAGGGTTGTGTTTCGGGTATTACCAGAAAATATTTGCTCCAACAATTAAAAGCAGAAGGCATCCCTGTTGAAGAAACCGAAATTACGCCAGAAGAAGTACTAGAGGCCTCGGAAGTATTTTTAACCAATGCTATTTATGGCATTCGCTGGGTAAAACAGGTGGGCAACAGTAATTATACCCAAAAATTGGCCCCCATGCTACACCAAAAGTTCCTAGCCCCTCTTTTTAAATAAACCTTTTTGCCTATTGGCTGTTTTAAGAAATAAAAAATGAAGCCCCTTATTAATATTATCTGGTTTAGAAGAGATTTACGATTAACAGACAATGCCGCATTATATTATGCCCTAAAAGAAAAGCTGCCGGTAGTACCCCTCTTTATTTTTGATAAAAATATTTTAGAAGACTTAGAAGATAGAGAAGACAAAAGGGTTGCTTTTATTCATGCTGCTCTAGCAGAAATGCAGCAGGAATTAGTTAAATACGGTAGTAGCCTGGAAGTATTTTATGGCAGTCCCTTAGAAGCTTTTCAGCAATTACTAGAAAAATATAGCATAAAAAAAGTGTTTGCCAATCACGATTACGAACAGTATGCGATTCATCGCGAAGAGAAGATCCAAGCATGGTTACAGCAGCAGGGCGCCACCTTAGAAACCTATAAGGATCAAGTGATTTTCGAAAAAAATGAGGTAACCAAAGACGATGGCAAACCCTATACCGTCTTTACGCCTTATAGCAAGAAATGGAAAGCCAAGCTGAATGCCTTTTATTTAAAAAGTTATCCAACGGCACCATATTTTAGTAATTTTTATCAGCAGGAACCCATACCGATCCCTTCCTTAGCTTCCATGAATTTTAAGAGTACCACCGAATTATTTCCATCAAAAGAATTGAACGAAGCCATCATAAAAAAATATAGCCTTAACAGAGATTTTCCGGCTAGGGAAGGCACTTCAAAAATAGGGATCCATCTTCGTTTTGGCACAGTAAGCATTCGTAAAATAGCTACTATTGCCCGGGAGCTCAACGAAACCTTTCTGAACGAACTCATTTGGCGCGATTTCTACCATACCATACTTTGGCATTTTCCACACATCAATTTGGGCAAGTCGTTTCGTAAAGAATATGATTTAATTGAATGGAGAAATAATGAACATGAATTTAAACAATGGTGTAATGGGCAAACAGGTTACCCGATTGTAGATGCTGGCATGCGCGAATTAAATACAACGGGCTTTATGCATAATCGTGTGAGAATGGTAGTGGCTTCATTTCTAACCAAACATTTATTAATAGACTGGCGTTGGGGCGAAGCATATTTTGCAAAAAAATTATTAGACTTCGATTTCGCTGCTAATAATGGTGGCTGGCAATGGGCGTCGGGAAGTGGCTGCGATGCTGCACCCTATTTTCGGGTATTTAATCCAACCCTACAAACAGAACGTTTTGATAAGGATTTAAAATATATACGCAAGTGGGTACCCGAACTAGACTCTCTATACTATCCACTACCGATAGTGCAACATGAATACGCTAGAAAAAGGGCCTTGGAAACCTATGGAAGGGTACTCAAGAAAACCGATTAAATAAATGCAATACTGCATGCATCAGTGAATAGGGCTATTCCTCTATGAAGATAGGCGCCTGAGATGGCTTTATGGTGGGTTGCAATTGCCCATATACTTCGAGCAATTTTAATACCGCTGCTTTACCCGCATGGCCTAGATGAAGCGAATAGTTATTTACATACAAATCAATATGCTGACGCATCACCGATTCGCTCATTTCCTGCGCGTTGTCCGATACATAGCTACTCAACTGTGGATAATTTGCAAAAGCATAGTTGACGCTTTTTTTAATGAGGGCATCTATTTTTTTACTGAGGGCTATGGGCAAATTTCTATTCACGATAATGCCTCCAAGCGGTATCGGAATTTTTAATTTCTCTTCCCAATAGGATCCCAGGTCTATCAGTTTTTGGAGGCCTTTTGCTTGGTAGGTAAACCTATTTTCATGAATAATAACGCCACAATCAACCTTGCCTTCTAGCACGGCATCTTCAATTTCGTTAAACTTCATGAAGATGGGCTTTGCCGTGTTCGGAAATGCAAGTGAGAAGAGTAAGTAGGCCGTTGTGTTTTGGCCAGGAATCGCTACCGTTGCCTGCTGCATGGTATGCTCCCAATTAGCCTGCTTTGTTTTAGCAATTAATAAGGGGCCAACGCCCAACCCTAAAGCACCCCCACTATTCAATACCAAATATTGCTGCATCACTAATGGCAATACCCCATAACTTATTTTAGAGACAGCCAACTTAGCTTCCAGGGCCCACTGATTAAGGGTTTGCACATCTTCGAGTACCACGTCAAATGTTAACCCTTCGGTATCAATCTTATGATTAACTAATGCATCAAAAATAAAGGTATCGTTGGGGCAAGGAGAAAATCCTAAACTTAGTTTCAAGGTTAAATGATTTAAGGGTTTATGACTTATCGAATTTCTACCATCTAAGCAACCATTCCCAATTTTCGAGTTGGGCAGATTGACTAACTCATTTGATATAGGTGGTTGGTATAGGTGATGATTGCATTATTTAGCTGATTAATTGCTTCCTGTATTTTCCAATTTTGTTTATTTCTTTCGCCAACATAATTTGAAACAGCCCGAATTTGCAGAAAAGGGGTATTATTCTGCTTACAAACATAGTGCAAGGCAGCTCCTTCCATACTCTCAATAACAGGATGGTATTTTGCTTTAAGTTGCGCAATGCGTTGTGCATTTGTGCTTATCTCATTGATAGTGATGGCCTTTACTTCGGGCAATTTTAATAAATTATATTGGGCTAGAAAGGGATTGTTCAGTTTCCTTTTCTGAAAGGGCTCCTGACTCTCTTTTTCCAATTTCAAGTCGAAGATATCTTTCCACTGGTTATTTTCATTAACACCCATATCGCCCAAAATTTCTTCTTTCACTACTAACAGTTTTCCAAGACGCATTTTAGTATTGAAACAGCCCGCAATACCTACTTGCAAAACAAGGTCGGGTTTTTCTTGTAAGACCATTTTTGTTAAAGCCACTGCAGTAGAGAGCATGCCAACCCCTGTTTGCCGGAAAAATACCTGCATCCGCTTAGTTTTACCCTTGTATTGCGGATTTATATTTTCTACCGATGGCATCCATTCGGCAGCGGTGGCTGCAGTAATTATCACTTTCATGGCCGTAAAGGTCGGGTTTAAGAATGAGTTAGACAAGCATTGATAGTTTTCGCTTCAACCATTACCTTTGCAAAAAAATGATTGGTAGCGATGGTATATTTAACAAGATTAGAACATTTTAATGCGGCTCATAAGTTGTACAATCCCAACTGGAGCAAAGAGAAGAATGAAGAAATATTTGAAGGATGTGCAAATGAAAATTGGCATGGGCATAATTTTGAACTCTATGTAACTGTGAAAGGAACACCCGAGCCCGAAACTGGATTTGTGATCAACATGAAGGACCTAGGCAAGTTGATGAAGGAACATGTAATAAAAAAGCTAGATCACAAAAATCTAAACCTTGATGTAGACTTTATGCAAGGCAAAATGGCTAGTGCAGAGATTCTAGCTATGGAAATTTGGAAACAATTAGTACCCCATTTACCCAAGGGTGTTATTATGCATAGCGTTAAATTATACGAAACACATAAATCGTTTGTGGAGTATTTTGGAGAGTAATCTATGCTGTAAACAGTTGTTACCCTATTTGTAGCAAACATTTACAGAATAATCATTCTACCATAAAGGCTCAATACCTATAAAACCCATTGATCTTTTTACTAGCTGCATTAACTGAATATGCGCCAAGCAATAAGATCAATGGGTTTTTAAATGGCAGGTCTAGCCCTCTTTTTTGGTGCCCACGCGATATAAAGTAAGACCCATAACAGCGAATAAGATAACCCCAATAGCGAAGTAACCTAACTCACCAAATTGTTGGGTTAAGAAGGGCTCTATGCTTAAGTTTTGCAACCATTTAGCGAGGGAGGTTGGAATATTAGCAAAGGCAAATACAACCCCCATCAATGCACCGCCTGCTACTAAGCCAGTGGCAAATAAATTACCCTTTCCAAGATCTTCTTCTTCTACAACATCTCCTCTTTTCTTTTGCACCATATCAACAACCCCACGGATAGCACCTCCTATAAAAATGGGTAAGGTTGTACTTAGGGGTAGATAAATGCCAATGGCAAAGCTTAAAGCTTTAATACCGCAGAGTTCCATGACTACTGCAATGGCAACCCCCACAAAAACAAATTGCCAGTCGAGATTAAACGACAAAATACCTTTTACCAAAGTGGCCATCAAAGTACCCTGTGGTGCAGGAAACTTGTCTGTTCCAATGGCATGATGAATGCCTTGTGCCAGCATTTCGGCCGAAGGTGTATCTAAGATTTTTACGGTGGCCCCTATCGCTAAAGCAGAAACAATAACCCCAATAAATAAAGCAATCTGTTGGTATTTAGGGGTAGCCCCTACAATATAACCTGTTTTAAGATCTTGCGAAGTAGCACCCGCATTGGCGGCGGCTATACAAATCATTCCACCCACCACCAAGGCCATTGGCTCATATACTTTGCCTGTCCATCCAACTGCAATAAACACCAAACAAGTGCCCATCAGTGTGGCAATCGTCATACCGCTAATAGGATTATTAGAATTGCCTATTAATCCTACAATACGCGAAGAAACAGTTACAAAGAAAGCACCAAATACAATGACCAAAATACCCAATAATAACTTACTTAAGATAGTATTACCTGGCACCTGCGGCAAGATAGTCATCAACAATATTAATACCACACTTCCAATACCTACCACCTTAACAGAAAGGTCTCTTTCTGTTCTAAGAAGGGCTGGCGCTTCATTGCCATCTTTCTTTAAAGAACCAATACTGCCCCTAAACGAGGAGATAATAGTAGGAATGGTTTTAAATAGGGTAATAAAACCACCAGCAGCAACGGCCCCTGCACCAATTTGTCTGATATATGCACGATAAATAGCAACGCTATAATCGTTAAACGTATGGGTAGCCGCCATCCATCCACCCGGACCGCCATCTTTATCTAGTGAACTTAGATAACCCAGCTTCACCAACTGCGATGCAATTACATCGGGGTGCACCAAGGAAGCCAATAAGGGTATCAATACAAACCAACTTAATACCCCTCCTGCAACCAATACACCGGAAATTTTGGGACCTATAATATAACCAACACCCATATACTCAGGTGTAATTTCGCTACTAATTTTAGCTGATGGAAAAAAGCGATTAGCCTGCTTAGTCATATAGAAAGGAAGATCGGCAATTAAGTGAAATACTTTCTGGCATAAGGCGTATAGAAAGGCAAAGCCTAAGCCCTGAAAGGCAGTACGGGCAAAGTCGCCCCCCTTTTCACCCGCCTTTAATACACTAGCGCAGGCCGTACCTTCGGGATAAGGCAAACTGCCATGTTCTTTTACAATTAGGGATCTTCGTAATGGAATCATCATTAAAGTGCCAAGAATACCACCAAAAATAGCTAGGGTTAGGATGGTCATATAATTAAAGAAATTGGCACTCGATGGTTCGCTCAAGAATAAGAATCCTGGTAAAGTAAATACCACGCCTGCAGCAATACTTTCGCTAGCAGAACCGGTGGTTTGAATGATATTATTTTCTAAAATAGTAGTCTTTAAAAACTTTCTACCCAATGTAATTGCAATAACAGCTATTGGAATGGAGGCAGAGACCGTAAGCCCAGCTTTTAAAGCAAGATAAACAGTGGCTGCGCCAAAAATGATCCCAAATACACAACCTACCAAAATGGCTTTTATGGTAAACTCCTTCATATTAGCCTCCGGAGCAACAAAAGGTTGAAAGGTTTTTTGATCGGACATAAGTAGAAATTTATGGGTTGAAAAGCAAGCTAAAAAATAAAACGAACAAATAGATTTGTGGCACTAAACCATCATCTTTTTTAATTTACCAGATAATAAAAATAAGATCAGTGAGGCAATACCTGCCATAAAAACAAATAACATAAAGAAGTCGTATTTATCGCTCATCTGATAGCCCAAGAAATGGGTCGTATTCCCATTTTCTGGATAGAGTGCACTCAATACTCCGGCCAATTTATTGGCCGCAGCATTGGCTAAAAACCATACTGCCATTAGCAATGAAGCGAATTTAAACGGTGCTAATTTATTGACTAACGACAAGCCAATCGGGGATAAGGATAGTTCACCACAGGTATGTAGTGCATACATGCCCGTTAACCAAACCATGCTAACCTTAATACCAGGCTGCACATTTTTTACGCCAAATGCAATCCATAAATAACCAATGGCCAACAAGAGCAATCCTAAGGCCATTTTAAAAGGAGAAGAGGGCTCATATTTCCCTAGCTTAATCCAAAGCCATGCAAAGAAGGGTGCAAAAGCAATCACAAAAATAGAATTCAGCGACTGGAACCAGCTAGCAGGAACGGTGAAGAAGCCAAGATCTCTTTGGGTTTGTTCGTCGGCAAAATAAGTAAGCGATGCACCCGCCTGCTCAAAAGCACTCCAGAAAAAGACGACAAAAAAGGAAACAATAAAAATAACGGCAACCTTCTTTTTATCTAAGGCACTTAATGTTTTATCGGTAAAGATGATGAATGCAATAAAGAGGGGTGCAGCAATTAACAAATACGTTAAATAACCAAATAATTTGGCATCCACATATAATAGCCCAATCATCACGAATCCCATTAATAATAAACCAACAATAATTGATACAGGGTTGGTCCATTTTTTTGAAGAGGTGGCAGGCGTTAATCCCAACACCTGATGATCAGGATCAACCACATATTTATGATGAAACATTTGTTGTATCACTACACTAATTAACATACCAATACCACCTACAAAAAAAGCCCATTTAAAATCGGCGGGATTACCTGTATCGCCTACCAATCCACAAATAAAGGGACCTAGCGCACCGCCCACATTAATACCCATATAGAAGATGGTATATGCTGCATCGATTCTACGATCTCCTTTTCGATAAAGCTGTCCTACCATCGAAGATATATTGGGCTTAAAGAAGCCATTCCCAGCAATCATAAACCCTAGGCCTGAGAAGAATAAAAGTGAGGATAGTTGTGGGGCAGTTTGATAAAAATTGCCACAAAAAAATAAAATAAATTCACCAATGGCCATCACAACCCCTCCGGCAATAATAGAGCGATGATTGCCCCAGAAACGGTCGGCTATATATCCTCCAAGTAGGGGCGTTAAATAAACCAGCCCTGTATAACTACCATATAAATTCGATGCAAAAGCATGATCGAATAGCAAGGCTTTGGTCATGAACAAAATTAAAATGGCACGCATGCCATAATAATTAAACCTTTCCCACATTTCTGTTGCAAACAATACGTATAATCCCTTAGGGTGTCGCTTTTCAGGAGCAAATTGATTCATAAACTAGTTTTTCGGTGTTCTAATGCTAAGTAACTTGATTAAAATAGCATCTCAAAATAGTAATTAATTATTAAAGATAACCTGCCTAAAATTAGAAGCCAGTAGCAGACCTTCACAGGGATCGCTATTTTTTTAATTGCAAACCCCCATTTTCGAGGTATTCAGAAGCCTTGTTTGGGCTATTTTGTTCGAGACTTGTTCGAGGCTTATTCGGGTCAAATGCATGAATTCGTGCACTTGACCCGAATAAGCCTCGAACAAGTCTCGAACAAACTGGGGTTAAACTACCTATAGCCGATAGCTTAAGATTTCTCTATGCCTAGCTTAATCAATAACACCGACCATACATCCTGCACCTAAAGTAGGAGGAAGAAAGATGAGAAATTTCTGCTGCTATATCTAGATTTTTTAATCCTATTTCCAGTTCAATCAGGTAATGTTCTATTTTCGCTAATACTTAGTTGTTTCACCGTATAATTTTACATCATGAATATTCTTTTGCTGGGTTCGGGAGGACGTGAGCATGCAATGGCACAAAAAATTTCAATGAGCCAGCATAGTGATTCATTGTTTATTGCCCCAGGAAATGCAGGCACTGCCAATTTTGGCACCAATATAGACCTTGACATCAATGATTTTGAGGCACAAAAGCAATTTTGTATCAACCATCAAATTCAGATGCTCGTGGTAGGACCCGAAGAGCCCTTGGTAAAGGGTATTTACGATTTTTTTAAGCAGGAGGAGGCGTTGAAGCACATAGTGGTGGTAGGCCCCTCCAAACAGGCCGCCCAATTAGAAGGAAGCAAGGCATTCTCGAAAAAATTTATGCAAAGGCATCAAATACCTACTGCAGCCTATGCCGAATTTACCCTTGATAATTTTGAAGAAGGAAAAAAATATATTGCCCAACATGCCCTACCCATTGTATTGAAAGCCGATGGATTAGCAGCAGGCAAAGGAGTGGTTATTTGTAACGACCATGCCCAAGCATTGCATGTATTTGAAGAGATGATCATCAATCGGCAATTTGGGAATGCAAGCAGCAAAGTAGTGATTGAGGAATTTTTAGATGGCATAGAAGTGAGTGTATTTGCTTTAACCGATGGCAAAGACTACCAAATAATTGGTCATGCAAAAGACTATAAGCGAATTGGGGAAGGCGATACCGGCTTAAATACAGGTGGAATGGGTTGTGTAAGCCCTGTACCCTTTATGAACGAAGCATTCATGACCAAGGTAACAGAACGAATTATTAAGCCTACCGTTGACGGTCTTTGCAAAGAGAATTTAGTGTATACTGGCTTTATCTTTTTTGGTTTAATCAACATTCATAATGAGCCCTACGTTATTGAATATAATTGTAGAATGGGCGATCCAGAAACCGAAGTGGTACTACCTCGATTACAAACCGACCTCGTGGCACTATTTGCTGCCATGGATAATGGCACATTAGCCGATGTAAATATTAATTTTGATGAACGAAGTTATGCCACGATTGTTGCGGTAAGTGGAGGATATCCAGGCAATTACGAAAAGGGTAAAGTGATTAACTTACTAGTGGATAAGTTTACGGCTGCCGATAGCTTTATTTTTCATGCGGGAACAAAACAGCTAGCTAATGAGGTGGTAACCAATGGAGGAAGGGTTTTAGCGGTAACTTCTTTCGGAGATACCCTTCTGGAGGCCGCTAAAAAATCAATAGCCGTATTAGACGAGATTGGCTTTGAAGGCATGTATTTTAGAAAAGATATTGGTTACGAATTTGAGAACCAATAGGCAGCAGAGTGTTAATATCGGCAAGAACCACCTAAAATGCAGATTTTAAGCCTTGCTTATTCCATTATTTTCACACACCTTTGCAGCTATTCAATTATTCAATATTAAAATTTGAGAGTAAATATACATGGGACTGTTTAATTTTTTTACACAAGAAATCGCAATGGACTTGGGTACTGCTAATACCCTTATCATTCACAACGATGAAATTGTAGTGAATGAGCCAAGCATTATTGCATTAAACCGTAATAATCCGAAAGAAGTTTTAGCAGTAGGTAAGAAAGCATTGTTAATGCACGAAAAAACACACGAAAGCATTAGAACGGTAAGACCCTTAAAAGATGGGGTAATTGCCGATTTCAATGCAGCGGAACTGATGATTCGTGAATTAATTAAACTAGTGTACCCCAAAAAGCCATTATTTCCTCCTAGTTGGAGAATGGTAATTTGCATTCCTTCCTCCATTACCGAAGTAGAAAAACGTGCGGTACGCGACAGTGCAGAGCAGGCGGGCGCAAAAGAAGTATATATGATTCATGAACCCATGGCAGCCGCCTTGGGTATTGGTATTGATGTAGAAGAACCTGTAGGCAACATGATTATTGATATTGGAGGTGGTACAACAGGTATTACTGTAATTGCCTTGGCGGGTATTGTATGTGATCAATCTATTCGTATTGCCGGCGATGAATTTACAGCCGATATTATGGAAGCCCTTCGCCGTTATCATAGTTTATTGATTGGGGAAAGAACTGCCGAACAAATTAAAATTAATGTGGGCGCCGCAGTAAAAGACCTAGAGAATCCGCCAGATGATATGCCTGTAAATGGTCGTGACTTGGTGACAGGTATTCCTAAACAAATCATGATTAGCTATCAGGAAGTTGCTGAAGCACTAGATAAAAGTATTTTCAAAATCGAAGAAGCCATCTTAAAAGCTTTAGAAACGACTCCTCCCGAATTATCGTCTGATATTTACAGACGTGGTCTCTATTTAACAGGTGGCGGTGCTTTACTTCGTGGACTAGATAAACGTTTAAGCGCTAAAATAAAATTACCTGTACATGTTGCAGATGATCCACTAAAAAGCGTTGTACGTGGCACAGGGTTAGCCTTAAAAAACTATCAACGTTTTCCTTTTATCATGAGATAGTGGATAGTACCATACTTTAAAAACTAAAGCGGTCATCGATAGATTCCACTTTAGTTTTTATTTTTTAATTGAACTTGTTTTAAAAAAATACTTTTTCAGCTTTACTTGTTTGATTAGATGCGTAATATTTTTTTATTTATAAGGGCATACTTTAACTTTATCTGCTTCTTTCTCTTGCAGATATTTAGTATTGTAATGCTCAGTCGCAATAGTCAAACACATCAAGCATTCTTTGCCGCTTCGGCCAATGAAATAACAGGCAAGATTAATACGCAATTCGATAATTTATTTACTTATTTTACCCTTCGTGAAATAAATAAACAATTAGCCGAAGAAAATGCCCAACTGCGTAGCGCATTGAAAGCCGACCTTATTGCTCCCGACAGTACTAAGAAGCTCGTGATTGAAACTACATCCAAAGATTCAACTAGTCGTTACCGGAAATATACTTATCTGCCAGCAAGAGTTGTGGGTAATACGGTTACCTCTCAAACCAACTATCTTACCCTAGAAAGAGGAAGTTTGCAGGGCGCCAAAAAAGGAATGAGCGTTATTAGCCCACAAGGAATTGTAGGCGTAGTGGTTGATGTAAGCGATAACTATTCTAGGGTCATGAGCTTACTACATAGAAATAGCAAAGTAAGTGCTATGCTAAAAAAAGACAATAGCTTTGGTAGTATTGAATGGGATGGATCGAGCCCCTACTTTTTAACACTCAAAAATATCTCTAAGGGTGCTAAAGTTGTAAAAGGCGATACCATCGTTACCAGTACCTATTCGGCTAACTTCCCATCGAATTTAATGATTGGCACCGTATCGGACTTTACCGTTGATCCTACTACCAACTTCTATACACTGAAAGTTAAAACAGCTACTAACTTTTTCTCCATAGAATATGTTTACCTGGTAGACAACATACATTATAATGAACAAGAAAAATTAGAAAGTAGTAAGCCAAAAGGAAATGAGTAGTATCATAAAAAACATATTACGCTTTATTTGTTTTATGCTAGTGCAGGTGTATGTGCTTAATAAGGTACCTCCATTGCACCAGTATATTACCCCTTACTTATACTTTCTATTTATACTATGGCTTCCGTTTAATACCAATAGATTCTTTTTACTTTTACTAGGCTTCTTAACGGGCTTAACACTTGACTATTTCTCTGGCACTTATGGCTTGCATGCTGCACCCTGTGTGCTAATCGCTTACCTAAGACCCTTCTTATTAAATTTACTCATTCCACAAGAAACAACCGAACAGAGCTATATAGAACCTTCTATAAAAAGTATGAGCTGGGCCCCCTACAGTTTATACATCGTGCTACTTACTTTTGTGCATCATTTTTATCTGGTACTCATTGAATGGCTTCAGTTTGGCAACTTTGCTTACTTTATTGGTAAGGTAATAGCCACTACAGTAATTAGTTTATTACTCATTTTTATTACGGAAATGCTTTTCTTTAGAAAGGCAAGAATCAGAAGTTAAACATTGCGTAAGTACATGACCCCTATTTTAGTCTATTCCACAGTATTGAATAACTTTTTATAAAATAGTATTGTTACATCAACCAACTATCATCAACTTTGCAGCTATAATCGTTGATATTCATTAGTTCTCATTACATTTAAAGTTATATGTCGGTATTTAATCAAAGCAGGAGCAGGGTAATACAAATTATTTTTGCATCTGTATTTTTTGTAATTGTGATACAGCTGATTAATCTGGAGCTTTTTTCGCCAAAATATAAATTGGCGGCAGAAAGTAATGCTGTTTACCGAAAAGTAGTGTATCCCGACAGAGGTATTATTTTTGATCGAAAAAGAAGAAGTCTACTCGAAAATACCATCATGTTCGATCTAGTGGTGACTCCCGCTGAATCGAAGGGTACCGACACTTTAACCCTTTGTAACTTACTGAATATTGATACAGCCGACTACAAAAAAAGGATGAGAGACATTATTTATAAAAACTCTTCGGTACGACCCAGTGTTTTTGAAGCTTTACTCTCGCCCGAATTATATGCTAGACTTAATGAGAATATGTACAAATTTCCTGGATTTGTTTTGAGCGAACGCTCGGCCAGAACTTATCCTTATAATGTAGGGGCCAATGTATTGGGCTATATTGCCGAAGTAGATACTTCTTTTTTACGCAAACATGCCGATGAACATTATGAAATGGGCGATTATGCAGGTATGACGGGGCTGGAAAGGGTATATGAAAAAATATTGATGGGTCAACGAGGTATTAAAAGATTAATCCGCGACAATAAAAGCAGATTGCAAGGTTCTTACCAAAATGGCATGTTCGATACCGCTCAAGTAGCAGGAAAAAATCTCTATTTAAGCCTAGATGTTGAATTGCAACAAATGGCCGAAAAACTCATGACCAATAAAGTGGGTAGCATTGTTGCTATAGACCCTAAAACAGGTGGTATCTTATGTATGGTAAGCGCTCCTACCTTTAACCCCAACTACTTAACAGGCAGTCAGAGAAGAAAGCATTTTTCCGAATTATATCAAGATCCTCGTTTACCTTTTAATAATAGAGCAGTAGGTAATAAATACTCGCCAGGATCTACTTTTAAAACCGTTTCGGGTATCATTGGTTTAACCGAAGGGGTTATTGATGAAAATACAACAGTTACTTGTAATGGCGCTTTTCAGGGCTGTGGCAACGGTAGACCCAAATGTTTAGATAAAGGTACTTTTAACTTTAAAGAGGCCATTGCACATAGCGATAATACCTATTTCTCTACCGTCTATAAACGAATATTGGATCAACCAAGATATGGTGGTGCCGACAGTGCCTTAGCTGTATTTAATAAATATGCCAACTCGTTTGGACTAGGTAAAAAACTAGGCATTGATTTGCCCTCCGAAAAAAATGGCAACCTGCCTACCCCAGCCTATTATAGAAAAATTTTTGGGCCTAAATGGTATTCTTGTAATGTTATTTCAAATGCTATTGGACAAGGCGAAGTACAAACAACTATGGTTCAGTTGGCTAATGTAATGGCCATCATAGCCAATAAAGGCTGGTATTACACGCCACATTTGGTGGATTCTATAGAAGGAGGCGACGAATACAATATGCTAACCGATTTTAAAATAAAACACCATACAGATAGAAATATATCGGAAAGTACTTTTGATGCAGTGCAAGACGGTATGCAGGCCGTAGTAGACTATGGTACAGCCGCTGCCTCTAAAATCCCCGACATTGTGATGTGTGGTAAAACAGGAACCGTTGAGAACTATGCAAAAGTAAATGGCCGCATGGAAAAACAACAAGATCATTCTTTCTTTGGCGCTTTTGCCCCTAGAGATAATCCTAAAATCGCCATTGCCGTCATTTGCGAAAATGCAGGACAAGGTGCTTGGGCTGCAGCCCCCATTGCGAGCTTATTGGTTGAAAAATATTTACGAGACTCTATCAAAGGAAAAGAACGGCAGGATAAGTTAGAAGAATTCTCGAATAAAAACCTGATCCCCCACCTAATGCGCATGGCAATGAATAAAAGAGATTCCTTAAAACAAGCAAAAGAATCTCAACAACTAATACAACAAAGAATGAGTAAAGAATCGAACGATTCTATTGAAACCGAAGAAAGCAATGAACAAGAAATAATACCCGCTGCACCTAAGCCTACAAAGAAAACAACGCCTAAACATAAAAATACAAATGTGGCCATACTTAGTTCTGATGATAAAAAATATCGAAAAGGTCAAAGAGGAGTAAAACAAATATGAGTACGAGTAAAAATACGATTTCACAAGGCGTTGACTGGATAGTAATATGGCTATATGCTACCTTAGTGGGCATTGGACTATTATGCATTTTCATGGTTGAATTTAAACCAGGTACCGACTGGTTTCAGACATTCTTAAGCGGCAAAACAAACTATAGTAAACAACTTATTTTTTCGGGTATATGCCTTATCATAGCCACTTTCATCTTATTAGCCGACAGTAAACTTTTTACCGCCTTTGCAAATATTTTTTATGCGTTTGGGATATTACTCATGTTTGCCACCTTTGTTATAGGCAAAAGTATTAATGGATCAAAAAGTTGGATTCCACTGGGCGGTGGATTTAACCTACAGCCTGCCGAACTATGTAAAATATTTACCGCCTTAGCCTTAGCTAAGTTTTTTTCGCGACAAGAAACCGACTTTACAAAAGTTAAATCACAAATCATCGGTGTGGCCATCGCCCTCAGTCCGGCAGTACTTTCTCATTTTCAGCATGAGGATGGACTAGCACTAGCCTACCTTTCCTTCTTCTTAGTTTTATACCGCGAAGGATTACCCCCACAAATATTAATCATTGGCGCCGCCTTCGGGGTTCTTGTGGTAGCAACCCTAATACTTGAACCCAATATATTGGCAATCGCACTTACCGCTATTGCCATACTTTCGATTTATGCCCTACGCAGACAAATCAAACGAAAAAAAAATATATTGGTTCTCATCGTTTCATTATGGGTGGTTTGCGTGGGCATACAGCGCTTTGCAGTACCCTATATTTTTAATAACGTTTTTGAATGCTACCAAAGTACCCGTATTTATAGCATGGTTGGTAAAGACTATGACTGTACACAAAATAACCATAAAGGTAAAGGCGGCGAGAAAACTGGAAAAAAGCCCGATGACTATAATGTACGTCAAAGTAAAATAGCCATTGGATCGGGTGGACTCTTGGGTAAAGGGTTTTTAAAGGGCACACAAACACGTGGAAAATATGTGCCTGAGCAACATACCGACTTTATATTTACCTCGCTAGGCGAAGCCTTTGGCTTGATAGGTTGCATTGTTTTTCTCTCTATCTACCTGTTTCTATTATTTAGAATTGTGATGATTGCAGAAAGACAACGAAGTACTTTTAGCCGCGTATATGCTTATAGCGTTGCAAGCATCATCTTCTTTCATATCACCGTAAATGTATGCATGACCATTGGACTATTTCCAATTATTGGTATCCCCTTACCATTAATTAGTTATGGCGGATCTTCATTGCTAACTTTTTCGGTACTTATCTTCGTGATGTTGCGCCTGGATGCTGACAGACAGATGGTTTTACGCTAAATTTTCGCATAGGCTGTTAAGGCTAAATAATGATAATTATGACTGATAGACTTACCCCGAAAATCGAGATGCTATGATTAACCCCTCACCCATTGCTCAGTCGGCCTTTAAGATTATTCCATTATCCGAAGGTGCATTTACCGTTGATAAAACAAAAAAGTTTGTTCCATTCGAAGTAGATATACATGAGTTACAACATAGAACAAGCGGAAGCCTTTTAGTAGAAGTGCAGCCATTTCTTGTGATTACACCCAAAGAAATGATCTTAATTGATACGGGATTGGGATTTAGTAAAAACGGAAGACTACAGTTGCATCATAATCTATTGGCGAATGGTATACAACCAGCACAAATAACCAAGGTATTGATGAGTCATCTGCATAAAGATCATGCAGGTGGAATAAGCCAAAGGGATAGCTTTGGCCATTACCACCTATCTTTTACAAATGCTACTTATTATGTTCAGGAAAAGGAATTTGAATTTGCAATGGACACGGGGGCTTCCTCCTACCTTATCGATGAAATTTCGGCCTTGCATAGAAATCCACAGGTAGAATGGCTAAATGGCAATGGAATTATCGACAATTATATTAGCTATGAGGTCACCAGTGCTCATAGCCCTTTTCATCAAATATTTTGGATGGCAGAGAATAAGGAAAAAATTTTCTTTGGCGGAGATGATGCGCCACAACTACAACAACTTAAAAATAAATTTATTGCTAAATACGACTATGATGGCAAAAAATGTATGCTCCTAAGACAAGAATGGAAGCAAAAGGCCGAAATAGAAGGATGGACCTTCTTATTTTACCACGATATTAAAACACCCATTTACACTGTTCCTATTGCCCATTAATACAATCGGGTCTCAGCTTATTGACGGAGACCCGATTGTATTAATTTAATTACTACGGATTATTGGGCCTTGCACCTCTTTGTTTCTGCCGTTCTGCTACTTCTCTTTTGATAAAGTTCCCAAATTCTCTCTCGCATAAGAATACTTTATTGGCACGTTCATCGGTACCTACGATTCTTTTAAACTCGGCAAAGTACTTCTTCTTGATGTTTAAGGCTTTTTCGTCGAAGGCTATCACATCATCTTTTTTATCTTTTTTGGCATTCATCAATTCATCGCTGAAATTATAATACACGGGCCAAAATTTTTGAGCTTCATCGGAGGATAACTTAAGCTCCTTAGTGATATAAGCAATTTTTAATCCCTGCAAATTACCCAATGCAGGTCCATTTTCCCTAGGGCCATTAGGCGGTTGTGCAAACGAGCAAACACAGAACACCAAAAAAGTTAACGAACAGATTGTCTTTTTCATATTAAATATTTATATCCCTTCTTTATTTTGTGGCAGATTATCCTCCACCGCATTCTCATCAAGATACTGTTGCAGCTCCTGATCATTTAATGATTTCAAATTCTCCTGAATATTGGGAACTTCCTGACTTAGATTGGTGGGTTCCTCTAAAAAGCTAATCGCATGAGCCGTTTCTAAATAATTGTTTAGCTCGGTATCACTTACTTTATTTAATTCTTTAGAAAGATCTAATGAATGGCTATTAGCTGGGTAAAAAACAGCCCCCGTTACCAATACAATGGCAATCACTGCTGCAGCAGCATAGCTAAAGAGTCGTGGAGCAATCCCCAAAGAGATTAGTTTGCCAGGCATTTTCTTGACTGATGGAATTCCAATTGCTACATCGTTAAAAAAGCCTTCTGGAACAGAATAGACCTCTTTTTTGCTGATGGAATTCAATAATGGGGCTATTTCTGCTAGCTCCTCAACACATGAATGGTTTTCCTGAACAAGTTTTTCAATGATAGAAACAGAAAAATTCTCAAAATACCCATCGGGTACCTGGTAGGTAGAAGTTGATTCGGCCCTTAATGACTGAAGGCTAATGTTGACCATTAACGCTGCTAGAAAACCGTTCAAATAACCATCAGGCAGGGTATAAACGTTCTCATTTAGCGTTATTAGTATTGGTGCAACTTCCTTCAATTCACCCAATATCGTTTCACTTTTGTGCATTTTCGGTATATAAGACTATCCCAATAGCCAATTGTTTAATGATTTTTAATAAATTCTTCTATTTTTTTGGCTGCATGATGATAACTAGCCTTCAATGCCCCTTCGGTGGTTTCCAAGATACGACTCATTTTTTCGTAAGGCATCTCATCATAATACCGAAGATTAAATACTAATCTTTGTCGCTCAGGCAATTGTTGAATGGCCAATTGTAACTTCCACTCTAACTTATTGGCATCAAACCCTTCATCGGCCTTTATTTTGTTCGATAATCCACTCTCAACATCTGTTAATGTAAGGGTACTCTTTTTTTTCTGTTGCTCTAAGAAGGTGAGACATTCATTGGTGGCAACCCGGTATAACCAGGTATACAACTGACTATCTTCTCTAAAATTTTCTAGCCCCTTCCATACCTTTATAAACAAATTCTGCATTACATCGTTAGCATCATCGTGATCAATTACCATTCTTCTAATATGCCAATATAATTTTTCCTGATACTTTTTTACAATACCCGTAAATGCCTTCTCTTTCAAATCGGGCTGCTTGAACTCAGTCAGTAATATTTGATCATCTATCTGCATGTTGGGGGAAATTAGAGAAATAATATGAGAATCCAAGTTAACCCTTTTTTACTCAAAGGTTTAAGTCAAAATAAAGGCAATTCCGACAATAAAACTAATAAAATCGTTTACTGATACTCCATTAAATATTTAGATTTGCTAATACAAAACCCGAAATAAAATGAAAAAAATTATGCTATCCATGGTATTGACACTCCTCATTTTTAGCACTTATGCTGATGAGGGCATGTGGCTTCCCATGCTATTAGGTCAGCAGGTATACAAAGACATGGTAAAAAAAGGCTTGAAATTAAAGCCAGAACAGCTATACAGCATTAATCATTCTTCTATTAAAGATGCCATCATTATTTTTGGTGGAGGCTGTACCGGTGAAATTGTAAGCGACAAAGGATTAATCTTTACCAATCACCATTGTGGTTATGATGCTATTGCCAATGCATCAACCGTAGACCATAATTACCTGCGTGATGGCTTCTGGGCTACCGACCAAAGCAAGGAAATTGCTTCAAAAATAGCTGTACGTTTTTTGAACCGTATTGAAGATGTGACCCAAAAAATAAACGACCTATTGGGTACTAGTACCGATATGGAACGCGCTAAAAAATTAATGGCGGCACAAGCCAATATTGCAAAAGAAGCTACCGCTGGCGATGAATTTAAGGCAGCAGTGGTAGTGAGTCAATTTAAAGGCACGCAATACTTCTTGTATGTATATGATGTTTTTAAAGATGTACGCTTGGTAGGCAATCCCCCCGAAAGCATTGGTAAATTTGGTGGCGACACCGACAATTGGGAATGGCCTCGCCATACAGGCGACTTCTCTGTTTTTAGAGTCTATACAGGCAAAAATGGCAAGCCTTCGAATTATAGCTCAGAAAATGTGCCCCTACAACCCAAATACTATCTACCAGTAAGTATCAAAGGGATTAAAGATGGCGACTATAGCATGATTTATGGGTATCCCGGTGGAACCAATCGCTACGAAACCTCTTTTGGTGTTAAGCTCAGTACCGACATTACCAGTCCTACCCTTGTAAAACTTCGCGAGATGCGTTTGAAATTCATGTTCGAAGAAATGAAAAAAGATGCAGCCATAAAACTACAACTTGGCGCTTCCTACGCTTCAATTGCTAACTACTGGAAGTTCTATGATGGCGAATCAAAACAACTTTTAAAGTATGATGTATTTGGCCAGAAACAAAAAACAGAAGCAGCATTTAGCTCTTGGGCAAAAGGAAAAGGTGAATATGAAAACATCTTTACCGATTATGCAAAAAATTATGAATCATGGCGTCCATATGCAACGCAGGGCGTTTATATGAGAGAAGGTATTATGGGCTCTCCCTTATTGGCCTATACCGCCAGCTGGGTTGCGCTAGAGCAGTTATTAAGTAAAAAAGATGCTGCCCCAGACGAGCTTGCAAAAGCTATTGCTGCCGCAAAAACAGCAAGAGAAGCTTTCCTGAAAGATGAAAATAAAAAAAGTGACCAAAGTATTTTGGCTTCCGTATTAATGATGTTCAATACCGATATTCCTAAAGAACAGCAACCAGCAGGTTTTTATGAAGAACTATTCAAGAAATTTAATAGTATAGAAGAAAGTCCCTACAAAAAATATGCGGCCGATGTATTTGAAAATACCATGGCCTTTGATGCAAGTAAATGGGATAACTTTACGAATCACCCAACAATCGCAGCTTTACAAGCCGACCCTGCTTATGAAACTGTGGAAGCTTTTATTCATAATTGGAATAATAATTATGCTTTAAAAAATCAGACTTTCCTCAATAAAAATAATGACCTAGGCAGAGTCTTTATGAAAGGCTTATTCGAAAAAGAGCCTACCAAAATGAATAGCACCTACCCTGATGCAAACTTTACCATGCGTGTTTCTTATGGCAATGTAAAAAGCTATAAACCTAAGGACGCTGTATTTTACGATTATGTTTGTACCATGAGTGGCGTCATGGCTAAATATGTACCAGGTGACTATGAATTTGACCTCCCTGCAAAATTTATTGAGCTTTATAAAGCAAAAGATTTTGGCCAGTATATAGATTCAAAATATAATGATATCGTTACTTGCTTTATTACTACCAATGATATTACAGGTGGCAATTCTGGCTCTCCGGTGATGAATGGCAACGGAGAATTGATTGGACTGGCCTTCGATGGCAATTATGAAGCCCTGAGTCATAAACTAGCCTTCGACAAAGACCTAAACCGTACCATCTGCGTTGACATACGTTATGTACTATGGTGTATAGATAAATTAGGCGGTGCAGGTAATATTGTAAAAGAATTAAAGCTGATAAAATAAGCAACTGCAGAACAATAGATTAACAATAACTCATGCCTAAACAAAAACGGTGTAAACTTAATGTTTACACCGTTTTTGTTGTATGACAAATAGAAAAAGCTGAATAATGAGCAGTTTCAATAGATTTTACTAATTATTGAATAGTTGCCGCACCATAAAATGGCTGTAATGCTTTTGGAATATTGATACCCTTTTCGGTTTGATTATTCTCTACTAAAGCTGCATAAATGCGTGGTAATGCCAATGAGCTTCCGTTTAAAGAATGAGTTAACTGCATTTTGCCACTGGCATCTTTATACCTGCATTTAAGGCGGTTTGTTTGAAAATTTTCAAAATTGCTTACACTACTCACTTCAAGCCAACGATCTTGTGCAGCGCTATATACTTCGAAGTCGTAAGTAAGTGCCGAAGTAAAGCCCATATCTCCGCCACATAAACGCAATATTCGATAAGGCAATTCTAAGGAAATGAGTAATTGTTCCACATGTACTACCATTGTATCCAATACCTCATAGCTTTTATCCATGGCTACCAGCTGTATAATTTCTACCTTTTCGAACTGGTGTACGCGATTTAACCCACGTACCTCTTTACCAAAGCTGCCAGCCTCTCTTCTAAAACAAGGAGAGTAGGCAGTCATTTTTATCGGCAATTCCTCTTCTTTCAAAATAGTATCACGATAAATATTGGTTACAGGCACTTCTGCCGTAGGTATCAAGTAAAAATTATCTTCGGTAGCATGGTACATTTGGCCTTCTTTATCGGGCAATTGCCCAGTCGCAAAAGCACTGGCTTCGTTCACCATAAAGGGTGGAATATATTCGGTATAGCCTGCATTGGTATTAAAATCTAGAAAAAATTGTACCAATGCGCGTTGCAATTTTGCGCCCTTCCCTTTAAATAAGGGAAATCCACTTCCGGTTATTTTGGCCCCCGTTTCAAAATCTACTAAATCGTATTGCTTAATAAGGTCCCAATGCGGTAATGCTTTTTCATGGAGTGTTGGCTTGATACCGCCCTCTTTTACCACCACATTTTCTTCGGGGGTTTTACCTGCTGGAACAATGGCAGCAGGCAGGTTGGGGAGTAGGATTAGCTTATCTTGTAATAGCTTTTCAGTTTTAGTTAAGGCATCGATAAATGCTGTAATCGCTAATTTATAGGCGGCCACTTGCATTTTAGCCGCTTCGGCCTCTTCTTTTTTGCCCGCTGCCATTAGTTTGCCAATTTCTTTTGAAGCGACATTTACTTGGGCCTGGGTAGAATCATATTCTGCCTGAATTTTTTTACGTTCATCATCAAGTACCACAATTTCGTCGACTAAGTCTAATTGCTTAAAATTTTTTAATGCCAATCGTTCTTTTACCCCTGCTGGGTTATTTCGCAACACATTCACTTGTAACATAAAAACTTTATTTTGGGGCAAAGATAATTGTTGCTTGTAAGATACCACGCTGCAAATACTATCTTTGTACCAATATGGATATTAAAGACGATTTACAGCAACGTTGGTGGAATTTGGAGGCCAAGATACTCGAACGTTTTGGCAAGAAACCCGATGTGGAAGCTGTTTTATTTCTGATAGGAATGCAAGAAACTGGTTTTATTCAGCGCAATATATCAAAAGAACAAAAGCAAGACCTGATGCATGTAGCCGTTTGCACCGTTCTAAACCCGAGTGGATATTATGTATTGGAAGGCAATGACGAAGAGGGATGGCCCCATTTTAAACAATTAAAAGAGCTACCCGTTTTAAATAGCTATGAACAGGAAACCTTTCTAAAAGATCATATACTGCTTTACTTTGAGCAGCAAGGATTTTAAATATAAAATGTACCCAAATAATGAAGCATGTCTTTTTCTTTCTGAGTATTGTATTAGTGGTATTTGGTCGGGCGCAAAACCAAGCCTTACCCAAGAAAGCAACGAGTTCGCCAGTGACAAAAAATGCGATTGTTCCCCTAAAACAGGAGGGGCTTTCCAAGCCAAAAGAGCAATTGGTAGAGATTACAACCCCCTATGGAATCATGGTGGCTAAACTTTATAATGAAACTCCTTTACATAGAGACAACTTTATTAAACTTGTAAAGGAAGGATTCTATGATAGCCTACTCTTTCATCGGGTAATAAAAGACTTTATGATTCAAGGTGGCGACCCTACCAGTAAACATGCCACAGATACTGCTGTACTAGGTGATGGAGAAGCTCCTGGGCAAATGATACCCGCCGAATTTCGGAATAATTTTTTCCATAAAAAAGGAGCATTAGCTGCTGCACGCGATGGCAACCCTGCTAAATCGAGTAGTAATTGCCAGTTTTATATTGTGGAAGGAAAGAAATACGACTCTTTGCAACTAAACCAAGTATTTGAGAGCCGAATAAAAGCCAATGCGGGAAAAGATTTTAGCTATAGTAAACAACAAAAAGAAATCTATAGTCGTATTGGCGGAACACCCTTTCTGGATCAAAATTATACCGTTTTTGGAGAAGTGATTAGCGGACTGGATATAATAGATAAAATTGCCACGACAACAACAAAAAAGGGGGATAGACCTGTTACAGACATCCGATTTAAAATAAGATTACTTAATTAATATTTAGTATAGAATTTATAACAATATTTGCATACCAAAAAAATAAAGTCATGAATTTCCCAGCCAACTTACGCTACACAAAAGATCACGAATGGATTAGCCTTGAAGGCAATATCGCAACGATTGGTATTACCGATTTTGCTCAAAGCGAATTAGGAGATATCGTATTTGTTGAAATTAATACGGTAGGTTCGGCTTTAGCGGCTGAGGAAGTGTTTGGTACCGTTGAAGCAGTTAAGACCGTGAGTGACCTGTTTTTGCCCGTTGCAGGAACTATTACAGAAATAAACACGCTTTTAGAAAAAGAGCCTGAAGCAGTAAATAATGACCCTTATGGAAAAGGCTGGATGATCAAAATGACAGTAGCTAACCCTGCCGATGTTGCAGCTTTGTTAGATGCCACCACTTACCAGAACCTGGTTCATTAAGCAACAATACTAATGATTTAAAGGTATTTGTAGATTTCATCCTATAATCGGCTGTCATTGGGGCAGCTCTTTATTTTTAAAAAAAATAACCTTTGAAACCACGTTTAATTTATTTTATCCCTGCCATCCTCTGTTTTTTGTTTACCTTTTATTTACTGACCATCCCTGGCAAAAAACTGCCAAATATAGAGTGGATTGGCAAATTTCAGGTAGACAAGCTGATTCATATTTCCATGTTTTTTACCGTTTGCTTTCTCTTCTCTTACCCCTTTAAAGAACTAAATAATAGAAAGCCGATCATTTTAATCATTGCCATTGCTGGCCTACTGTATGGTATTGCCATGGAATTTGTACAGAAATACTTTATCCCTTTTCGCTCTTGCGAATTAAATGACATGATTGCCGATGGCATTGGCAGCTTTTTATCGTATGGGTGGTGGTATAGAAAGTTTAGAAAAGAAGAAAAGAAGCAGTAAAAAAATTGGCCCCGATTGAAATCAGGGCCGCAACCAAAACTAACTGCTTATGAGAAAATTGAAAAATTATTACTCTTTATTTATTATAACAAAAGCCTTGCCAAAACCTTGTCCGATTTGTTAAACCCTCTACAAAATATTAACTAAATAGGCTCCCACAAAATCATACTTCTTTCAAAATGTAAAGTACGTAATTAAAGACTAAAATAAATGTGAAGAGTTTAAAAAGGTTTTGTTAATGACAGGAAATAGTTCCAGATCCTGTATGGTTTAGATAGGGGCTTAGATAAGGAATTCCCAAATTCATACCCCTCAATATAAGGAGTATACCCATGGTTGCGATAAAAAAGGGAATCAGTTTCTTTACAGTATTACGGGTAGAAATGCTAATCATGAATCCAAAATAAGTTAACATCATCATTAGGGGCAGGGTGCCCAAACCAAAGGCAACCATGAACCCTATACCGCTTAAGATACTACCTGCCGCCAATGCACCGGCAATAGCAAAATAGACCATCCCACAAGGCAACAAGCCATTAGCAGCCCCAATTAAATACATACCATATAACTGCTTTTTTATAATATACGAGCTTATAAACGATTGAAGCTTTGTATTTGTATTCTCTAAAAAATGGAGATGGAAAAGACTTTTGCTTGTTAAGGAGGAAATCAACAAAATTAAAATAATAACACCTAGTATAATAGAAAACCATTGCTGTAACCCACCCAAAAAAAACTGTCTTCCAATAAACCCAAAAAACAAGCCCATCATGGCATAAGTGCTTATTCGTCCAAAATTGTATAATAATATGCCTATCAATTTTTTATGAGTAGGTAAATAGTTTAAGGGCAAGGAAAATGCAATGGGACCACACATGCCTACGCAATGAAAACTGCTTAGTATTCCCAATGCCATACCTGATATGATGATTTGCCAGCCCACTATTTAATTGCAATTTCTTTTTCGGCATAATAGTTTTTACTCCCAATTTTCCAACTCAATTTTACTTGGTAATTTGTTTTTGAGAGGCGTGTTTTTGAGATAGTTAACTTTCCATTTGTATCGACCGCTAATGGGAATTTCTTATCGTTAACCTCATCTGTTTTGCAATAAAACCATGCTTCCCCTTCTATTTTAGCCCCATTTAATTCTTTGGGAAGAATGATATTAACACCTGTAGTATCTTGTGTAACAACCACCTCAGATAGTTTAGCCACATTAGCCATCCCATCAATCTTATCTTGATAGCGCAATTCGTCTTTATAATATTCTTCACTCACCAAATGAGGCTTCGACTGAAAAGATTTGTACACCATTGTGCCAATCAAGGTTGCGAATAGTATAAATACCACTATTAGTTTATTGCCCCAATTCATCATACTAAATTTTATGTGTTAATTATTCTCCCACAGGAGCAAGAAAGTTAGTTTTTATATCTGTAATCTTCTTTTCCTTTTCATAGATACGCAGCTTAATGGGTATTGATCGCTGATGGATCCTTGTTTTAGGAAGTATCACAAAGAAAGACCCCGATCCTTGCCCTTCTTGTACAACTGTAACATAGGGCTTCCCAATAATTTCAATTTTACCGTTTCCATCTGCTACGGTAATAGTTAAACGAACCTCATCCAGCCGCTTATTAACTGCCTTAATATTGTATAAGTTAGAGATGCTGTCGGTGCCTCTTTCTTGAAACAAGATACCTGGTGTACGCATAATAGTAATGTCTACATCGTTCCTAGTTGCTAATAAAATACTTAACAAGGTGAGTACCACCAAACACAAGCCGGTATACAGTTTCATTCTGGTGGTATAATGCAACTTTTCGCCATTAGCTATTGAGTGCTCAGAGGCATATCTGATAAGTCCTTGGGGCTTCCCTACCTTATCCATGATGGTATTACAAGCATCGATGCAAGCGGTACAACCCACGCATTCCATTTGTACCCCATTGCGAATATCGATACCTGTAGGACATACTCGAACACATTGATGACAATCTATGCAATCGCCTTGTTGCGATTCAACCCCTTTTTTCAAGTGCCCTCTCGGTTCTCCACGTTTATAATCGTAGGCAACAATCATCGAGTTCTTGTCCATCAACACACTTTGCAGCCTTCCATACGGACAGATTACAATGCAAGCTTGTTCTCTAAAATAGGCATATACCGCATAAAAAACGCCACTAAAAACCATGATGGTAGCTAAGCCAATGATATGTTGACTAACCGGTTCGGTAATGATCTTTTTTAGGTTTTGAAAACCTATAACATACGAAAGAAAGGTGTTAGCAATGATGAAGGCCAGCACATAAAAGACAATATGTTTTAAACCAACCTTAGCGACTTTTGAAGCCGTCCATGGTGCATGACTTAGTTGTCGTTGTGCAGCAGCATCTCCAACAATAAAGAACTCCACCTTGCGAAACATCATCTCCATGAAGTTGGTTTGTGGGCAAGCCCATCCGCAAAACAATCTTCCAAATGCAGCTGTAAAGAGAATAATAAAAAAAACAAAGGTGACCATGGTAAGGCCGAAGATGAAAAAGTCTTGCGGCCAAAATACCTTGCCAAACAGTATAAATTTGGCATCTGGAATATTAAACATGAATAGCGGTCTTCCCCCAATACTTACAAAAGGCAATCCAAAGAATACTATAAAATACAAATAACTTAGCCAGCTACGAATACTATAAAATTTTCCTTTGGGCTTAGATGCATAAATCCATTTACGTTTTCCTTGTTCATCTACGGTTGCAATCCTATCTCTAAAATCTTCGGACAATGGCTCATTAACGTGTTCAATTGGATTGCTCATTATTTTTGGTGATTCACCTTTTAAAGGGTACGATCAAAATAGATCTATTTTGCGTTTAGGGTATCTACTTTTGCTTTAGTAGTGTCTTTTACGCCGGTCGCTTCTTCTGCATATAAAGTTCCTTGTGGTTCTTTTGCTACAGCTGGCTTTGTTCCGTGTAAGCTTTTAACATAGCTAGCGAGTTGTGCAATCTGTGTTGGAGAGTAGGTATCTTTCCAACTCTGCATTCCCTTCTCGGGCCATCCATACTTAATGGTCTTAAATATGTCTTTAATGCTACCCCCATGCAGCCAATAATCATCTGTTAAATTGGGGCCAACCATTCCACCTCCATCGGCTTTATGACAAGCGGCACATACAGTAGTAAATATTTTTTTTGCTGCATCAAGGTCATCAGGGCTAGTTAGAAGTTTAACGGTATTTTCATCAACATTACTTGCTGCGTTTTTTAGGTAGGCTTCTTTCTCGGCATCGGCTTTTGCTAGATCAATTCTTAATTCTTCGGCACTTAATGGGGCCGAATGGGCAACGTGATAACGATACATATAAATACCGGCAAAAATGATGCACAAATAAAAGCCATATAACCACCAAGGTGGTAAGCGATTATCAAGTTCACGAATACCATCATAATCATGCCCTAGATCTATTTGCGCTTCTTCTTTGATGGGTTTTAAACTATTAAACTTTTCCCACCACAGTTTAAACCCACCTTGTTTCGGCACTACTTTCTCGGTGGAGCCTGCAATGATGACCAACTCTTTTTGTAATAATAATTTAAGATTATTGAGTAAGGCAAGCAGTATAATTAATTCTAAAAAAATAACACTTAATAAAGTATAAAAGGAGGTATACGACAGACCAGCTATCGAGCTACTCTCTGCTACATGTTGCAATGCACCCGCCACAGGAGCGTCTGCAGCCCATAAACTTCCACCAATCATACATAGCACTATTGTGGTGACTATTTTGGTGGCAGCAGTAACAGTGTGCTTTGTTTTTTCTTCTACAAAACGCTGAAGGTTGAGTTTTGCAGCTTGAATGATGATACTTGCTAAAAAAGCAATGACCAAGAGTAGGCCAATAATAACTATCAATAATACAATTGCTAAGGGATTAGCAAGTTCCGATGCCTTCGGTGCTTCTGCGGCATAACTGCCGGATGGAAGTAGCAATAAGGTTGTTATTAAGATTGTCCATTTTAACGGGCTATATTTTCCGAAAAAATTTTTCATTATTGAATGGTTTAGTAGTTAGTGCTTAATTTTCTAATGGTAAATGGCTTATTTCATTAATCATTTTCTTATCTGCTTTCCATGCCCATAAGGTCATCAGAATAAAGAAGCTGAAGAAAATGGAGAAAGAGCTGAGTGCGTAAATATCCACTCCCGATATTTTTTCTAAATAGTTTATAAACTTCATTTTTTTGTTATTTAATCAATCAAGCAATTAAGGTGAAGCAGACCATTATTTTTTCTCCCCTTTTATATCGGTGCCCATTCTTTGTAGGTAAGCAATTAATGCAACCAACTCGGCATCGCTAGCTATTTCAAGTTTATCTTTCTTTAAATTTTCTTTTATTTTTCGAGCTTGTGCCATCAAATCTGCATTAGCCAACTTGTCGTATCCTTCTGGATAAGGAACACCCAATGTTTGCATGGCTCTAATTTTTGCTGGCGTAATTGCAGTATCTATTTTATTATCAAATAACCAAGGATAGTTTGGCATAATCGATCCTGGGCTCATAGAGCGTGGGTCGAGCATGTGATTATAATGCCAGCTATCTGGATATTTACCCCCAATTCTAGCCAAATCTGGACCAGTGCGCTTACTTCCCCATTGGAATGGATGATCATACACAAATTCACCTGCCTTACTATATTCACCATAACGAGCCACTTCATCGCGGAAAGGACGGATCATTTGCGAATGACAGAGATAACAGCCTTCGCGCACATAAATATCTCTTCCTTGCAATTCAAGGGGTGTATAGGGCTTTACGGAGGCGATGGTGGGGATATTACTCTTGATAAGGAAGGTTGGCACTATTTCAAGGATGCCCCCAATAGCAACGGCAATTAAGCTAAATACTAACATTTGTATAGGTCTAGCTTCAATCCAACGATGCCAATATTGTTTACCATGTGTTGCTAATACTTTTGGCATTGGAGCAGCTTCGGCTTCCTCATTGGCAATAAAGCTGCCCGACTTGATGGTTTTAATTAAATTAAAGACCATTAGAAATACGCCACTAATATAAATTAAGCCCCCAATGCTTCTGGTAATATACATGGGAATAATATGGGTAACGGTTTCAAGAAACTGGTATTTAATCTGTCCTTCGGGTGTAAATTGTTTCCACATTTCGGCCTGTGTAAATCCAGCCCAGTATAAAGGAATAACATACAATACAATTCCAATGGTGCCAATCCAAAAGTGATTAGTAGCCAACTTCTTAGAGTATAATGGAGTATTAAACATTTTAGGAATTAGGTAATAAAGCATACCAAAAGTCATAAAACCATTCCATCCTAAAGCACCAACATGCACATGCGCAATCGTCCAATCGGTATAATGCGAAATAGCATTTACGCTTTTTAAGGCAAGCATTGGCCCTTCGAAAGTCGACATACCATAACAGGTAACTGCCACAACAAAGAATTTTAATACAGGCTCTTCTCGCACTTTATCCCAAGCACCACGCAGGGTAAATAGTCCATTTAGCATACCCCCCCAGCTTGGGGCAATCAACATAATACTAAATACAGTACCTAAACTTTGTGCCCAGTCTGGTAAAGCGGTATAGAGTAAGTGATGCGGTCCTGCCCATATATAAATGAATATCAAGGCCCAGAAGTGAATAATAGATAATCGATAGCTATAAACAGGTCGATTGGCCGCTTTAGGAAGAAAATAATACATCACACCCAAATAAGGGGTAGTTAAGAAGAAGGCCACCGCATTATGCCCATACCACCATTGCACCAATGCATCTTGAACACCTGCATAAAAACTATAGCTTTTCATGGCAGAGAAAGGTATCTCGAACGAATTAACAATATGCAACATGGCTACGGTAACCCAAGTAGCAATATAGAACCAGATAGCAACATATAAATGGCTTTCTCTTCGTTTAATGATGGTACCAAACATATTAATACCAAACACCACCCAAACCAAAGTTATCGCAATATCAATCGGCCATTCCAATTCGGCATATTCTTTACCACTGGTATATCCAGCAAGCAGGGTAATTGCCGCCGAAACAATAATCAGTTGCCATCCCCAGAAATGTATTTTACTCAACACATCGCTCAACATTCTAGCTTTGCAAAGCCGTTGTAGCGAATAATAAACGCCCATAAAAATCCCATTCCCAACAAAGGCAAATATCACGGCATTGGTATGTACAGGCCTTACCCGACCAAATGTGGTAAATGGCAAATTAAAATTAGCCCCGGGCAGATAAATCTGTACAGCAATTAAGAGTCCGGCTAACATCCCTACTACCCCCCAGAGAACGGTTGCGTAGGCAAACATTTTTACTATCTTATTGTCGTAATAGAATTTTTCAAGTTGCATATTCATGAAGGGTTGTTTGGTGGTGTATAAGTCTTATTGTAAAAAATTTAAATAATTTCATCTACTTCTTTGATTGATGGAAGGGGCGCATCGTCGAATAGCATCCGAATAGGAGCAGAAGCTTCATCATCGTACTGCCCTGTTCTAACACTCCATATAAAGGCACCTAGAAATAAGGCAGCAACACTGATACTTGCGGATAATAACATAATAATGACACTCATAGCATTAGAATTCTAGCTATCAAAACTATTTTTAGCGTTACCGAAAAACTATGACGTAACGCAATAGAGAACATGACATTTGTCATGTTTTTATAAAACCCAGCATCTCTTTTTACTATGTTAAAGCCTTCAATAGCTTATTGAAGCTTCATTTTCCAAGCAGAGAGATTACTAAATCCAAAAGTGATGAGTAGAATACTGATACTGCTACAAGGCATTAAAATGGCAGCACGCATTGGCGATAAATTACCCATCACCGCATAATAGTTGCCCACAATATTGTAGAGAAAGGAGATAAAAAAGGCAAGCATCACTACTTTTTTGTTGTGCTTACAAAGCCTAATAAAGGTGTATAAACGTTGCAATTGATTCGCTTCTAAAATTGCATCACTGGCAGGCGTAAAATTATTACTGTTTTCGGTGATGGCAATACCCACATTAGCCTGTTTTAGGGCTCCCGCATCGTTTAACCCATCGCCTACCATCATTACCTTTTTACCCTTTTGCTGTAACCGCTTAATGGCCTCCAACTTATCTTCGGGCTTTTGATGAAATAAGATAGTAGCATCGAAGCCTAATAAACTTTGTAGATATTCTTTTTCTCCTGCATTATCGCCACTGAGTAGCGCTAGCTGATAGTTGTGGGTATTTAGCGATTTAATGAGTGCCGGTATTTGTTTTCGATACTGATTGCTGAAGGTAAATTTTCCCAACAGGTTGCCCTGTACCGAAATATATACAGCGGTTTCACTGTCTCTTTCCGAATGGGTGCCGGCTACATAACTTTTGGATCCTAGCAGTAACAATTCGCCTTCCACGATACCCTCAACGCCTTTTCCTGGCCTTTCTTCGTAGGCCACTACCTTGGTTCTTACTGGCTCACCCGTCCAAGCGGCAATTGCCTTACTCATGGGATGTGTTGATTGTGAAGCTAGGGCCGCAATTTTTCTTTTTATTTCCTTGGATAGCGGTTTGCCATCGAATAGAATATCGTGGTAACGCCCCGTAGTCAAGGTTCCTGTTTTATCAAAAACAATATAATCTACATTGGCAATATCTTCGATTGTTTGTGCATTCCGAAGATATAAATGGTTACGACCCAATATGCGTAAAATATTACCATTGGTTAAGGTATTACTCAACAATAAAGCACAGGGGCAGGCAACAATCAATACTGCAGTAGCAGCCACCCATATTTTACTAGGATCATGAAAATACCAATATACTGCCGATACAAGGGAAACAAATAGTACCAACCAAGTAAAATAGCGTCCAATGAAATGAACAAAAGAGTGCTCATCTTCTTTATGATCCTGCAATTCTTCGCGATTCCATAATTTAGTAAGATAGCTCTGGGCTACTTCCTTTACCACCAATATCTCGATATTGGTTCCTATTTGCTTTCCACCAGCATAGACTAATTCGCCCATTTCTTTTTCCACGGGCAAACTCTCGCCGGTAACAAAACTATAGTCAATCAGTGCTTTACCGCTGGTTAATAGACCATCGGCAGGAATAAGTTCTTGATTATGGATTAATAAAGTATCATTTAGTTTTATATCGGGCAATACCACGGTTGTTTCTACTTCATCCACGACTTTGGTAACGGCAATCGGAAAATAAGAAGTATAATCTCTTTCAAAACTAAGTTGTTCGTAGGTTTTATCTTGTAATACCCTTCCCACCAACATAAATAAAACTACACCGCTCATACTATCAAAATAGCCACTACCCGTATTACTGAGCACTTCAAAAACACTTCGAACAAAGGTTACACCTATCGCTAAAACAATGGGTATGTCGATACTTAGAAATCGATGCCTTAGACTTTTCCAGGCGCTCAAATAAAATTCTGAAGCAGCATAAAAAAATACTGGCAAACTCAACAAGAGATTAATATATCGAAATAGGCTTATCAGGTTTTGTTCTCTAGCATCGATTCCCAAATATTCGGGAAAACTGAGCAACATAATGTTGCCGAAGCAGAAAGCAGCTACCCCCAGTTTATAAATCTTAGACTTATTAAATTTTAGCTGGGTAGGGGTGGCATTGTTTAAACTAATATAGGGTTCATATCCAATAGCCGTAAGCAATTCGGCAATTGTTCTCATCGAAACATATTGGTGATTAAAAACGATATCTGTTTCCTTACGGGTAAAATTCACCTTACTGCTAATAACATTTTCGTTTAAGCGATGTAAGTTTTCGAGTAACCATAAACAGCTACTACAGTGAATTTGAGGCAGATAAAAAGTAACATGTGTTTGCTTTGCATCTTTAAAAAGGGTGAGCGAATTTTTAATATTTTCGTCGTCGAGAAAAGAAAATTTATTGGCCCTAACTTTCATACGTTGGTTAATGCCTGGCGTTTTACTGATATCGTAATAATTGCATAAGCCATTCTGGTTTAAAATTTCATACACCATTTTACAGCCCTGACAACAAAAATCTTTTTCGTATGCTTGAATAGGTTGATCTGTACAATCTTCTCCGCAATGAAAACATTGCACCAATTCAGTTATTGCGTTATTCCCCATGCTTTATTTTAGATTGATTGGCGTTGAATAGTTTTGGTGATGCTGCTTTTGTCCTTTTACTTTTGGATACAGCAAATTTTGCTCTATATGCACCCACTGTAATATTTTATTTTCGAGTAAAAACATTTCGTCAATACAGTCTTTCCATTCTTTACTTGCATTAGACTTAACAACATAATTGTTCATTAATTGTCGAACCCGCTGGGTAAGACCGATGATTATTTGATGGGTATTGAATACCGTTTCAAATAGTTTGGGATCGAAATTAGACGCTGATACTTTTTCAGTACCATGATAATTTTTCTTGATAAAAGGGAATACAATACCCGATTCTTTTAGAAACAAATGTTTCAATTCGTCTTCTAATTTACCAAAGAGTAATTGTATGAGTTCAGATACAGAAAGAGGAAGCTCTTTAATATAAGGATGCTGCGATAGGTAATTTTCTATGACCGAGCAGGAATGCATAATTTCTGGTTGATATTCTAATTGAATAAGATTACAGAGCCCTTCGGGGGTTAATGCATTGTTCGAATAATTATCTAATTTATTTAGAAACATATCGAATTCATTTACTTGCAAGATAGATTCCGTAGTTTGAAGTTGAAATGATGATACTCAAACAACAATATGATTTTTGTCATTTTTATTCTTTGTGCTGCATCGTTTCCTTAATCTTGCAAATTGGCGGTGTGTAATAATTTTTTGGGATTAATGATCTTGATTTTCTTACCATCTAATTCTACCACATTTTCTCGCTTAAACTCCGATAATAAACGGATGGTCGACTCGGTAGCTGTCCCTACCAAGTTGGCAATTTCCTCGCGCGACAATCGTACATTAAGGGTTATGCCGTCTTCTTCAAAACCATAGGTCTCTTTTATAAAAAGCAATATTTCGGCTAATCGTTCTCTAACTGGTTTTTGTGCCAAATGTGTAAGTTTGATTTCTGTTTTATGCAGTTCATCGCTTAACAACTTCATCATCTCAAATGCAAGACCAGCATCGCTCTTCAGTACATGAAGAAACAAGTCTTTGGGTATAAAACAAACCTGGGTATCCTCAAGCGCAACGGCAGTAGCACTATATCTTTCGCCACTTAACAATGCCCGATAGCCCACTACATCGCCCCCTTTTAATAATCTAATAATTTGCTCTTTGCCATCATCGCCCAAGTGTGCCAATTTTACTTTTCCATCGTTAATGCAATACACGCCAAAGGGGTACGAGCCCTCATTAAACAAAGTCTGCCCTTTTTTATAGGTATTGCATACTTTTTGATTATTAATTTCATTTAGATACTCACTCTTTGCTTTACACAAGGCTGATGCAAATCTTTGAGCACAATGCTGACAGAGATTAGAGTCACCCGATGTGTTAATCGTGCTTAGCATAATTTTCTAAAGGGAGTTTAAACATCTAACCCTTAATAGCAAATATTGGCAATTAAAAAAAAAGAAAAACTGACGGAAATCAGTATTGAAGAAGTATTTGACGAAATTTAAGCGAATCACCATTAAAAACATTGAAATCCACTTTAGTAGTCACCCCATTTACTCTTCCGCGGTCGGAATACTGCCAAAACAACCAATCTCGATGAATGGGTGGCCGATCTTTGTCGAGGTAATAAGCGATCCAAAGTGGATAATCTAGAAAGTCATTACCCAGCACTCTGTCATAAAAATCGGCATTCGAATAGATAATAGGCTTTACTTGATAATAAGATTCGATTGTTTCTAGCCACTCTTTTACGCGCGTACGAACCAATACTGGATCTACGCCATAAAGTTCTTCTATATCAAGTACAGGGGGCAAATCGCCTTTTTGCAGTTGCACGGTTTTAATATAATGCTGGGCCTGTTCTTTTCCTGTTTTTGTAGCAATGAAAAAATGGTAGGCTCCTCTAACCAAGTGATTTTGCTGTGCAGCCAACCAATTTTGTTTAAACCGCTGATCAACATCGTTCAGTCCTTCGGTTGCCTTCATAAAGGCAAAATCTATTTGCACATTATGTAGCTTCATTTCTTTAATGGATGGCCAATGAATAAAGTTTTGGTGGCTACTTACATCAATGCCATGAATGGTATAGTTATTAGGGATATTAATTCCAAATACGGCATAGTTGGCCATTTTTGCCGCTTCCATTTCTTTCTCTTCGGCAAAATAGGCCATCCCAAAATAGTAGGCCATCGCAACAATGACTGTTACTATTAGTAACATCCATAGCTTACTCTTCTGCTTCTTCTTGCGTTTCTTTGCCATGCTCTATCGTATGAATGTACAAATATGGAACTTTATAAATTACCCCAAAACCAATAGCCTGTTTTAGGGTATAAAAATTCTGTTCATTTAGTAAAAGACAGGTTAGCCTGCCCAGATTTATTCGAGACTTATTCGAGACTTGTTCGGATCAAGTGCATGAATTCATGTACTTGATCCGAACAAGTCTCGAATAAGTCTCGAATAAGGTAGATTCTGCTTGTTTAGTCCATATACTTGAAAATGCATAGCAATCGATTTTTGCTGATACAACACCCAAATGGAAAGGGTTTATTAAAGAATCTTTTATCTAATGCATTGAATTTAAGAACAAATCGAATAAGTAGCCCCTTAATTCAACTGTTACACTTATTTTTATGCCAACTTATGCCTTATTTCAATTTTACCGACAGCCTTAATTTGTTTACGAAGCTTACCCCAAAAAGGGTATGGAATGCTTTAAAAGTGCTGAGTAGCTATCAGGCTAGTAAAATTACAGGCAAACCCATTCAATGGGGCTATCCCATTAGCATTTCGTTTGAACCAACTACTTCCTGTAACCTGCGCTGTCCAGAATGTCCAAGTGGACTCAGAGAGTTTACCCGACCTACGGGAATGCTAGAAAAAGATTTTTTTCATCAAACGATGGATGATATTTATAAGGAATTACTCTACCTTATTTTTTATTTTCAAGGAGAGCCCTTTTTAAATCCTGCCTTTTTAGAAATGGTGAACTATGCACATAAAAAGGGCATTTATACTGCCACTTCAACCAATGCACATTACTTAACCGATGAGAAAGCGAAACAAACAGTAGAGAGTGGTTTAGATCGGCTTATTATTTCTATTGACGGAACGACGCAAGATGTTTACGAGCAATATCGTGTTGGGGGCAAACTCGACAAGGTTTTAGCAGGGGCAAAAAATATTGTAAAATGGAAGAAGCAATTAAATAGCAAAACACCTTTTATTTTTTTTCAATTTTTAGTAGTAAAACCAAATGAACACCAGATAGAAGCTATAAAAAAGTTAGGCAAAGAAATTGGTGTTGATCAAGTTCGTTTTAAAACAGCACAGGTATACGATTATACAAACGATCCCAACCACTTAATTCCCTCGATAGAAAAATATAGCCGCTATAAAAAAGACAAAAATGGAGCCTACCAAGTTAAAAGTGGCTTAAGCAATCATTGCTGGAAACTATGGCATGCAAATGTAATTACCTGGGACGGATTGGTAGCCCCTTGCTGCTTTGATAAAGATGCAGCTCACCAATTAGGCAATCTAAAAACAAACTCATTGAAGGAAGTGTGGAATAACGGTAACTATCAACAGTTTCGTAAAGAGCTAATGACGAGCCGAAAAAATATTGACATCTGTGCCAATTGCAGCGAAGGCTTGAAAGTGTGGGAAGACTAAACAGCTTACTGATAAAAATCATTTTACATACAATCAAAAATCATCTTAATATCGTATGCCCCATATTAACTTCGTCGTATGGGAATTGTTGAAGATATAAAACAGATAAAAAGTTTTAGAAGTGAGTTTCACAAGGTTACCGTTAACATTATCTATTCTTCGAGTTGGATCTTGGGTCATGTTAAAGAGTTTGTTGGTAAAGAAGACATCACACCCCAGCAGTATAATATTCTTCGTATTTTACGCGGTAGCGTTCTACCACTCTCTACACTCCAGATAAGGGAGAGGATGCTTGATAAGATGAGCGACACTAGTCGATTGGTTGAACGCCTAATAAAAAAAGAATTGGTTGAAAAAGAAACCAGCCATATTGATAAACGATTGGTAGATGTAACCATCTCGAAAAAAGGGCTTGACCTTCTACAGCGGTTAGATGAAAAAAGTGAGGAGCTAGACCAAATTGTTAACAAACTTACACCCGAAGAAGCCGGAATATTGAATTCCCTACTCGACAAAATGCGCAACTAAGTCTTTTGTGGATTATAGTAGGCTCACCCTATTATTCATCCACATTATTCGTACTACTAAACATTGAGGTTTATCTTCGGGAAATGAAAAATTTTCTTCTATATTGCCTTTTCGGTTGCAGCATCGGTACTTCCTTATTTGTAGCAGCCCAGCCTTCTAGTCCGCAGACAGAATTTAGAGGCGTTTGGGTAGCATCGGTAGAAAACATAGATTGGCCTAGTAGAAAGGGATTGAGTGTAGCAGAGCAGAAAGCCGAATTTATTCATTTACTAGATATGCATAAACACAATGGCATGAACGCGATTGTAATGCAGATACGACCAGCAGGCGATGCCTTTTATCCTTCACAATATGAACCCTGGAGCGAATATCTAAATGGCAAACAAGGCTTACCACCCACACCCTATTACGACCCACTTCAGTTTATGATTGATGAAACACATAAACGGGGCATGGAATTTCATGCATGGCTAAATCCTTACCGTGCAGTATTTAATATAAATAAATCGTCGGTATCACCATCACATATCACCAAGATTCATCCAGATTGGTTTCTCAGTTTTGGTACCGTTAAATACTTTAATCCGGGATTACCGCAAGTGCGGGAACATGTTGCCCGAATAGTGAAAGATCTTGTATTAAGATACGATATTGACGGTATCCATATGGACGACTATTTTTATCCGTATCGGATTACTGGCAAAGATTTTCCAGATGAAGCCACTTTTAGAAAATATGGAAATGGGATGAATAAAGATGATTGGCGCAGAAGTAATTGCGACAGCATCATTAAACTGATCTATGAAACCATCAGCACCAATAGCGCCCGAGTAAAATTTGGTGTTAGTCCGTTTGGCGTATGGCGGAATAAAGACAAAGATGCCGATGGTAGTAATACAAGAGCCGGTCAAACAAATTATGATGACCTTTATGCCAACATATTACTATGGCTAAAAATGGGATGGATAGATTATGTTGCCCCCCAATTATATTGGGAACGGGGGCATAAACTTTGCGATTTTGACACTTTATTGAATTGGTGGAGCACGCATACGTATGGACGACATTTGTATATAGGCCAAGCGATTTATAGGGCTGGTACCAATACTGCCTGGAGAGACAAGAATGAACTGCCCAATGAAATAAAAAATATCCGCGCTAACCACCATACACAAGGCAGCATTTATTTCAGTAGCAAAAATTTTGATAGTAACCCCAATGGATGGAGCGATAGCCTTCGAAGAAATTATTATGCCTTACCGGCCCTAATACCCCCCATGCCATGGGTAGATAGCATTTTACCAGCTAAGCCAATCGTAGAGAAATCGAAAAACAATATTTATACTATCCATTATAAAGGCGAGAAAAAAATTAAAGCATTTGTACTCTACGACTTGCCAGCCTTAGTTGACGAAAAAAAGAACTATGCAACCATCATCGATATCATTGTTAGTAATAATAATGCAGCAATAGATAGAAGTAAAACCATTGCAGGCAAAGATAATCGGCTTTTCATTGCCTCCTTAGACCTGAACAATAATGTTAGCGACTGGATAGAACTTAAATAATCAACTACTATTTCAATGCTAATTTTTTATACTTTTATCGAATAATCTAAGCTGCCATCGTGAACTCTGTATTAATAATAGATGATGAGGAAAAACTCCTCAAGCTACTAAGCCGTATTGTTAAATTAGAAGGCTATACGGTATTAGAAGCTAGTAGTTTAAAGGCTGCCTATAGGCTCATGGAAAAAGAATCCATTGATGTTATTTTATGCGACGTAAAACTCCCTGATGGTAATGGTGTTGACTTTGTAAAAGAAACCAAGTCTAAATACCCTTCAACCGAGACAATCTTACTTACTGCTTATGGCAATATCTCGGATGGCGTACAAACCATGAAAAATGGCGCTTTCGACTATATTACCAAAGGAGACGATAACGATAAAATAGTACCCCTATTACATCGTGCCTTAGAAAAAGTTCGGTTACAAAAAAGGGTGGAAGAACTAGAACGACAAGTGGGTAAAAAATATGGTTTTGAAAGTATTTTAGGACAATCAACTGTCCTAAAAAATACCATAGTATTAGCCGAGAAAGTGGCTCCCACAGATGCCAATGTGTTATTATTGGGCGAAACAGGTACCGGTAAAGAAGTATTTGCTCAAGCCATACATAGGGCTAGTAAAAGAAACGGCAAAAGCTTTATCGCTTTAAATTGTAGTGCTTTTGGAAAAGAAATTCTAGAGAGTGAAATATTTGGACATAAAGCGGGTGCCTTTACAGGGGCCATCAAAGACAAAAAAGGACTTATTGAAGAAGCAAATGAAGGCACCCTTTTTTTAGATGAGATAGGCGAAATGGATATCAGCCTTCAATCAAAATTATTGCGCGTATTAGAAACCAGCGAATTCATTAAAGTAGGCGACACCAAATCAACAAAAGTAAATGTTCGAATCATTGCTGCTACCAACCGCGACCTACAAGCAGATATAAAAGAAGGAAGATTTAGAGAGGACCTATTTTATCGTTTAAATGTCTTTACCATTCCTATTCCACCTTTACGCGAAAGAAAAGAAGATATCCCAATCCTTGCCAATGCCTTTATCAAAATATTTGCCGATAAGATGAATAAAAAAATAAAGGGCATGAATGAAGACTTTCTAGAACACCTTGAAACGCACGATTGGAAGGGCAATATACGTGAATTGAAAAATATTATCGAGCGAGCAGTAATCTTAGCCGAAGAATCGGAACTCACTTTAGAAAGTCTACCCCTAGAATTGCAGGCACAGGAAACAAACAACGGAATACAATCCGCTTTTGACCTTAGTAATGTTGAGAAAATACATATTCAACGAGTACTAAATCATGTGAAAGGAAATAAAACTGAAGCAGCAAAATTACTCAATATAGGACTCACCACCTTATATAGGAAGATCGAGGAATTTCATCTCACCTAACTCATTATTTTCAGAATGAAAATGAACCCTTCCAAAATGGAAGGGTTTTTTTGTTTTAAAAAAAAGCGATCAATGGATGATAATGGCTAGAATGCCTTGCTATAAAAGGTCTTAGCATTTTTTCCCCTTCAATCAACGCCATTGGCATTTCTTTTGTAAAACACTGGAACAACTCTGTATCATAAGAGTCTTAACGAGCCGCTTTGCCTTAACCCCTAACCAATAACATTATGAGTGGCAATTTAAAAAAAGTTACTGCAGCTGGATTACTTATCACCATGGGAATTATTTTTGGCGATATTGGCACATCGCCGCTTTATGTTTTTAAATCGATCATTGGCGAACGACAGATCAATGAGCAACTGGTATATGGAGGAATTTCTTGCGTGTTCTGGACACTAACACTGCAAACCACCTTCAAGTATATCTTATTAACCCTTCAAGCCGATAATAAGGGCGAGGGTGGTATATTCTCTTTATATGCATTGGTTTGGCGCTATAGACATTGGCTTTATTTTCCTGCAATACTAGGTGCAGCCACACTATTAGCCGATGGCATTATTACACCACCTATCTCTGTTGCATCGGCGATTGAGGGATTAAATGGTGTGAATGGTTTGGAAAAGCTCATTGTGCCTGGCAATAATCTTACCATTGGCATTGTGGTAGGCATTATTTCTTTGCTATTTTTCTTTCAACAATTTGGAACTAAAATAGTGGGCATTGCTTTTGGGCCCATCATGTTTATCTGGTTTACCATGATTATGTTTTGGGGTATTATTCAGATCACCCATTATCATCAAATACTAGCGGCATTTAGCCCTTATTACGCTTACGACCTATTGGTGCATTACCCAAATGGGTTTTGGTTATTAGGAGCTGTATTCTTATGTACTACAGGCGCTGAAGCGTTATATAGTGATCTAGGCCATTGTGGTAAAAAAAATATACAAGTAAGCTGGCTTTTTGTAAAATTAGCATTAATAGCTAATTATTTTGGTCAGGCGGCATGGCTCTTGCATAGTGGTAAACTCACTTTAGGAGATCTAAATCCTTTCTACGAAATTATGCCCCATTGGTTCTTATTGGCAGGAATTATTATTGCTACCCTGGCAACCATTATTGCAAGTCAGGCGCTGATTAGTGGCTCCTTTACCTTGATTAGCGAAGCAGTAAGCATGAATTTTTGGCCTCGCATCACTATAAAATATCCAACCGATATTCGTGGACAAATTTATATCCCTAGTATTAACCTCATATTATGGTTAGGTTGTGTGGGTATGATGATCTATTTTAGAGATTCTAGTAAAATGGAAGCCGCCTATGGCTTTTCGATAGTGGTTGCGATGCTAATGACAACCACGCTGATGTTCTACTACATGAAATTTGTAAAAAAGTGGGCCACAACTGTAATAATACTCATATTGTTGGTTTTCTTAACCGTTGAAATAGCTTTCTTTATTACAAATGTTGCCAAAATTAAACAACGTTGGATGTTTCTTGTATTTGAAATTGCCCTAGTATTTATAATGTATGTTTGGTTCAAAGCCAGAAAAATAACCAATCGCTTTCTGCAATTCGATAGCATCAACAACTATATTCCTCAATTGCTGAGCTTAAGCGAAGATATAGCCGAACCCAAATATGCAAGACATCTAGTGTATCTAACAAAGGCTAATAACCAAAGAAGCATAGAGAAAAGGATCATTGATTCGATTTTGTTTAAAAAACCAAAGCGAGCAGATGTATATTGGCTAATCCATATTGATCGTTCAGATGAGCCCTACATGATGGAATACAGTATTAATCAGCTCGTAAAAGATAAAATAATACGCATCGACTTTAAGCTTGGGTTTCGTATTCAGCCGCGTATAAATTTATATTTTAGAAAAGTCTTAAATGAGATGATTGATCAGCAAGAATTGAACTTGCAAATCACGGGACCTGATCTTCATAAGCGAAATATAGATAGTGATATCCGTTTTGTTCTAATCGAAAAATTCCTTTCCATTGAAAATGAATTTTCGCTACGAGAAGGATTTATTCTTAACTCCTATTTTAGCATCAATAGAATGGCTCAATCAAATAAGAAAGCATTTGGCTTAGACCTCTGCGATACCGTGATTGAGCAACTTCCATTAGTTGTTGCACCAATACACCAGATGCCACTAATTCGTAAGAAAGTACACTAATAAAAAGAACAAGCTCAAAAAGGTCTTATCAAAACTGATAAGACCTTTTTTTATTAAATTACTCAATGATAAACAACTTTTTGCTACCCTAATGCCGACGCTATTCGGAAGAAAATAGAAAAAAAATTAGTGCTTACCCATTTTGAAAAGCAAGTACCCCAATTTGGAAATAAAATTCGAAATCCTAATGTTTTATGAAGTAACTTTATAAGGAGAAAAGCAACAACAGAAAGCATTCTAAAAGAGGTTGTTCTAATTGGCTCAAATGGCATTGCTTTTGATATCTATTACTGAATCATTGACACTCCTAACAATGAAACAGACGAAGCAAAAAACAACAGCTATACTGGTTATAGCAGCAATATGGATCAGCGTTTTTGCATTGCTTTATTTGCTATATCTGAAAATAAATTTTTTTATCAAATAAACCCAGATCATGTTAACCATAATACTCATTGTGGGTGACCTTCTTGGCTTCCTACTTTTTTTAAGTTCATTGAATCTGTCGATAAACTATAACAATTATGTTACTACTATTCATTATTTCAATTCTGGTTTTTTGCTACCTAGCTTATGTTCTTATTAACCCCGAAAAATTTTAAACAGTCCAAACCCTTCTGGGCCTAAAACAATTTAAAATGAACAAAGAAATTATAGGCGTAGTAGTCATGTTTATCATGAGCGTTTTATTAGCTATTCCATTGGGTCGCTATATGGGAAAAATTTACAACGGCGATAAAACTTGTCTTGACTTTATTTTTAATCCTATCGACCGTTTCTTATTTAGAATGAGTAATATAAAGGCCGAGAAAGAAATGAATTGGAAGCAACATATAACAGCCTTGTTAACTATTAATCTATGGTGGTTTTTACTATCCCTATTGGTATTAATGAACATGGGATGGCTTCCGCTGAATCCCGATGGTAACCCTTCTATGAAGGCCGATATGGCTTTTAATACGAGCATCAGTTTTATTTCAAATACCGATCTGCAGCATTATTCGCCCGAAAGTGGCATTTCGTATTTGGGACAGTTGATATTGATGTTCTTTCAGTTTATAAGTGCCGGAGCAGGGATGGCGGTTTCTGCGGTAGTATTTAATGCAATGAAAGAACGTAGTACCGAAAAACTGGGTAATTTTTATACTTATTTTATAAAATCATGTACCAGAATTTTATTGCCACTATCGATCATTATTGCTACGGTTTTATTGTTTAATGGCACGCCTATGACCTTTAAAGGCAAAGACCATTATATCTCCCTACAAGGAGATACCGTATATGTTTCAAGAGGTCCAGTTGCAGCAATGGTTGCCATTAAACAACTTGGAACAAATGGGGGCGGGTTCTTTGGTGCTAACTCGGCTCACCCATTAGAAAACCCTAACTACTTTACAAATGTTGTAGAAAATATTGCAATCATCCTTATACCGATTGCATTGATTTTTTCGATGGGCTACATACTAAAAAGAAGAAAACTAGCTTGGGTTATTTTTTGCACAATGACCATTGGTTTTTTTTCGCTGGTTATTCCAACAATTTACTTCGAGATGAAGGGGAATAAAGCCATTAGTAGTATGAAAATTAAGCAACCACTAGGCAATATGGAAGGAAAAGAACTTCGCTTTGGCCCTGTGGCTTCGGCATATTGGGCCATTACCACAACAATAACTTCTAATGGCAGTGTAAATGCAATGCAAGACTCTCTTACACCACTGAGCGGCATGTTTGCTATGTTGGGCATGATGGTTAATTCATTCTATGGAGGTGTTGGTGTAGGCTTTTTAAATTTTTACATCTTTATTATCATCGCCGTATTTATTAGTGGCCTGATGGTTGGAAGAACACCCGAATTGCTTGGCAAAAAAATTGAGGCGAAAGAAATGAAAATAGCAACTTTCATCGCCTTATTGCACCCCTTACTCATATTGGGCTTTACAGCATTATCATCCTACTTATTTACAACTAACTCCACAACCTATGCAGCTTGGTTAAACAATCCTAGCTATCATGGTTTTAGCGAAATGCTCTATGAATATACTTCTGCTTCTGCCAATAATGGGAGTGGGTTTGAAGGACTAGGCGATGGGGTTGCCTACTGGAATATTACTTGTGGCATTGTAATGTTACTAAGTCGTTTTTTACCCATTATTGGACCTCTTGCCATTGCAGGATTACTCGCTAGAAAAAAATATGTGCCCGAAGGGGCTGGTACATTAAAAACAGATACTGGCACTTTTAGTATCATGGTATTTGCAGTCATCATCATTGTTGCTTCTTTATCGTTTTTTCCAGCACTAGCCTTGGGGCCTATCTCTGAATTTTTTAGCGTCTAAAAAGAACTAATTCAAAAAAAATAAATCATAGTACTTACATATGCATGCTTTTACACCCTTTCAAATAACTTCCAAATAGGATCCGACAATTTATCAATCACAATGCTTCTAAATTATGCAACCCAATCAATCAAATAAATTATTCGAATCAACCTTCGTAAAAGAAGCCTTGCAGCAGTCATTCATTAAGCTAGATCCGCGTATACAGTTTCGAAATCCCATCATGTTTACAGTTGAAATTGCAACAACCGTAATGTTGTCCGTTTGTTTATGGATATTAGCAGGCAATACCACTCAGGGCAGTTTTACTTACAACTTCATTGTATTCGGGGTATTACTGCTTACTTTATTATTTGCCAACTTTGCCGAAGCTATTGCCGAAGCAAGAGGAAAAGCACAAGCTAATAGCCTTAGAAAAACGAGAGAAGAAACGCCCGCAAAATGGATACAACACATGGAAGGTCATTTTGCTAATAAAACGAAAATTGTACCATCCTATCAATTAAAAAAAGGTGATGTTTTTCTTTGCGAAAGTGGTGACATTATTCCGATGGATGGAGAAATCATAGAAGGTATTGCAACAATCGATGAAAGTGCCATAACTGGAGAAAGCAATCCAGTTATTCGCGAATCGGGTGGCGATAAATCTTCGGTAACAGGCGGTACTAAAGTACTAAGCGACAGGATAAAAGTTCGCGTAACCACTGAGCCAGGCGAAAGTTTCTTAGATAAAATGATTGCCTTGGTGGAGGGAGCAAGCCGTCAAAAAACACCGAATGAAATTGCATTAACCATCTTGTTAGCCGGATTCTCCTTAATTTTTGTAATAGTTTGTGTAACACTAAAGCCTTTTGCCGACTATGCTAACACACCCATTACCATTGCTGCTTTTATTTCGTTGTTTGTATGTTTAATCCCAACAACAATTGGTGGTTTATTAAGTGCCATTGGTATTGCTGGAATGGACAGAGCCCTGCGCGCAAATGTTATTACTAAAAGCGGTAAAGCAGTTGAAACAGCTGGCGATATAGATACCCTGTTATTAGACAAAACAGGAACCATAACCATTGGCAACAGAAAAGCCACCAAATTTTGGCCCGCCAATGGCATTCAAGAGCTAGCATTTATAGAAGCTTGTGTATTGTCGTCTTTAGCCGATCAAACGCCTGAAGGAAAATCGATTGTAGAATTGGCTAATCTTAACTTAACCAATATAAATATAAATGGCGCCCTATTTATAGAATTTACCGCCGAAACAAGAAGTAGTGGCATTGATTTGCCAACGGGATTGAAAATCAGAAAAGGCGCATTTGATGCAATCAAAAAAAATGTCCTAAATGCAGGTAAAGCCTTTCCGACTGAAACAGAGATACGTGTTAAAATAATAGCTAGCGATGGAGGTACCCCATTAGTGGTTAGTCAGAATGATCAAGTATTGGGTGTAATAGAACTGCAAGATATTATTAAGCCCGCCATTCAAGAACGTTTTGAACGCTTACGAAAGATGGGTGTGAAAACAGTAATGGTTACTGGCGATAACCCATTAACCGCTAAATACATAGCAGAGAAAGCAGGGGTGGATGATTTTATCGCTGAAGCTAAACCTGAAGACAAAATGAATTACATAAAAAAAGAACAACAAGAAGGAAAACTTGTGGCAATGATGGGTGATGGCACTAATGATGCTCCTGCACTTGCACAAGCCGATGTGGGGGTAGCAATGAATAGCGGAACAGCAGCAGCAAAAGAAGCTGGCAATATGGTTGATTTAGACAATGACCCAACCAAATTGATTGAAATAGTTGAAATAGGTAAACAATTATTGATGACGAGAGGAACACTTACCACCTTTTCTATAGCCAATGATGTTGCAAAGTATTTCGCAATTGTTCCGGCATTATTTATTGCATCTATCCCTGGTTTACAAAGTTTAAATGTAATGAAACTACATACACCAGCAAGTGCTATTTTATCGGCTATTATTTTTAATGCAGTCATCATACCCTTATTAATCCCTTTAGCTTTAAAAGGCATTACTTATAGACCCATTGGTGCTAGTGCTTTACTTAGGAGAAATTTATTACTCTATGGTTTGGGTGGCATACTTGCACCATTTAGTGGAATAAAATTAATAGACTTGATCGTTTCGTTATGGTATTAGTGTATGTAAATATTATTGTGTACAACCTGTCGCTATAGATGCGTTGGGTATAATTATTTTTATGAAACAAAATATTTTTCCTGCCATTAAGCTTACTGCAATTTGCTTAATATTATTTGTTGGCATCTATACTTTAATAATATATAGCATTGCTCAACTAGCACCTAATAAAGGTGAGGGAGAAATAGTGAATATCCATAACAAAAAAGTAGGCTATAAACTAGAAGGACAAAAATTCAACGAAGATAAATATATGTGGGGTAGACCATCTGCTGTAGACTATAACGCTACAACATCTTCGGGCAGTAATAAAGGCCCTAGTAACCCTACTTACTTACAAGATATTCGAACTAGAATTGACCACTTTTTAGTTCATAACCCATCGATTAAAAAAGAATTAATTCCTTCCGATATAGTAACTGCTTCTGGAAGTGGATTAGATCCTGATATTTCGCTAGAAGCAGCCGTTGTTCAGATTGACAGGATTGCATCGATTAGAAAGATCTCAACTAAAAAAATAAATACACTAATTGCACAACAAATTCAAAAACCATTCCTTGGCTTTGGTGGCCCCGCAAAAATAAATGTTCTAAAATTCAATATTGAATTAGATAAGATGAAATGAAAGACAGTACAATGATGATGGTCGCTTATAGTACGATATTTGCTAAGAATATAATTGAACCTTTTTTAATAAAATACCCCCTAGCTTATAATGAATTAGAGTATGCAAAATTACAGGTAGACAAGAAGTAAAATAATCACCGATTGAGGAATGACTAAACCCATTTTCTAAAAATATGGTTATAATAGAAATGAACAGGTCTGGCTCCTATTTTCGACCTTATAAGCTAAGAAAATTTTAGAGCATCATGAGGTGAACTTGAAATAAAAATGAAAAGCAAAACTGCTAATATTTTAAAGGATCCGTTATGGCAATTAAAGAACATAGTGCAGAACATTTTTTGAATCTTATTAGAAAATCACGGAGAGGTAAGTTCAAAATTTATATTGGTATGAGTGCCGGAGTGGGCAAAACCTACCGAATGCTTAAAGAGGCTCGTGTGCTACTAAGAAATGGCATAAATGTAAAACTTGGCTATATAGAAACACATAACCGAAAAGACACTGCAGCTTTATTAGAAGGGTTGCCAATAATACCAAGAAGAACCCTCTTCTATAAGGGCAAGAAACTAGAAGAACTAGATTTGCAGGCAATAATAAATATTCGTCCAGAAGTGGTGATAATTGATGAGTTGGCTCACTCAAATATTGAAGGAAGTAAAAATGAAAAAAGATGGCAAGATGTTATGGATATTCTAGATGCTGGTATAAATGTAATCAGCGCTGTGAATATTCAGCACATTGAAAGCCTGAATGAAGAGGTAAAGGCAATTACCGGCATCATTGTGTCGGAAAGAATTCCAGACAGCTTACTACAACAGGCAGATGAGGTTGTAAATATAGATTTAACAGCAGACGAATTAATTTATCGTTTAAAAGAAGGGAAAATTTATACACCCGATAAAATAGAAATTTCTTTAAAAAACTTTTTTCAAAGTGAAAAGATATTACAGCTTCGAGAATTAGCATTGAAAGAAGTAGCTAGCCAAGTTGAACGAAAAATAGAAACAGAGTTGCCAAGGAATGTTCACTTAAAGCAAGAATGCTTTTTAGCCTGTATTGGGAGCAATCATGAGACAGCAAAAAGGGTAATTAGAAAAACCGCACGCCTTTCGGCTTATTTTAGTGCTAAATGGTATTTGTTATACGTTCAAACACCTAAGGAAGATGGCGATAAAATTGGGCTAGCAGCTCAACGACATCTAATAAATAATTTTAAGCTAGCAACTGAGCTAGGAGCCGAAATAATAAGAATTAAAAGAAATAAAATAGAAAAAGGTATCATAGAAGTAACAGAAGAAAAAAATATTAGTACTATTTGTATAGGCAAACCACATTTTAATTTACTAAACGTAATTTTAAACACAACTTTATTCAACCAGTTATTAAACAAATTATCAGCATTGGAAGTAGATATTTTAATTCTTTCTTAATATGAAATTAAAAACAAAATTAATTATAAGTCTTGGTTTTTTATTTTTGATTATACTGCTATTTGGCATTTTGGGTATCTTCTATATTAGTAGGCTTAGTAATGACACAAATAATATCATTAAAGATAATTATGAAACATTGGTCTACAACAATAATATGCTTAAATCGTTGGAAGAGCTTTCAGAAAATAATACAAATGCGCTCCATAATTTTGAAACAAACTTAAAAAAACAGGAAGAACATCTTACAGAACAAGAAGAGAAGAACTTAACAGAAAGCGTAAGGAAGAACTATGAACTGTTGAAGAAAAATCCATTGAACCCCTCCAATTATAAAGAAATAAGAAAGTCAATTCAATTAATCAACAACGAAACCCAGAATGCTATTTCTAGAAAAAATGGGATTGCAGAGGAAAGTGCAAAGGATGCAACATTCTGGCTAACCATTATTTTTTCAATATTTTCCTTACTTGCTTTTACAATGGTATTTAATATCCCCAATATTATAGCTACCCCTATATCTGCACTGGCTGAAGGCATTAGAGAAATAGCCAATAAAAATTATAGCAAACGAATTTACTTAAATCAGCATGACGAGTTCGGTGAGCTAGCAGAAACATTCAATATAATGGCTGGCAAATTAGATGAATATGAACACAGCAATCTAGCAAAAATTAAATTCGAAAAAAGACGCATTGAAACAATCATTAATCAAATGCGAGATGGCATTATTGGATTAGATGAAAATAAAAATGTATTATTTTTAAACGCCGTAGCACAGAACTTATTAGGGCTCGAAGAAAAAGATATTGTTGGCAAATATGCTGCTGATATTGCAGTTATCAACGACCTGATGAGAACATTGCTGCAAAGTAGCAGTCCTATAACAGAACTAAAAATATATGCAGATCATAAAGAAAGCTATTTTAACAAAGACGTATTTAATGTAATCAACAATGACCTTATTATTGGTCAAGTGATAGTGCTCCGAAATATCACCCCCTTTCATGAGTTAAATGAGGCGAAAACAAATTTCATTGCGACCGTCTCACATGAGCTGAAAACACCTTTATCCTCTATAAAAATGAGTGCAAAGTTATTAACCGATAATCGGATAGGTAATTTAAATACAGAGCAACATGAATTATTAAAAAGCATTACAGAAGATGCAAATAGACTCTTAAAAATTACCGGGGAACTGCTTAACATGTCACAAGTAGAAACAGGAAATATTCAACTCAAAATACAGCCGGTTGTTGCCCAGGAGATTGTGGAGGAGGCCATTCAGGCGGTTCAGATTCAAGCACAAGAAAAAGGCATATCCATTCAACCAATCATTCAAGAAAACCTACCCTCGGTTCAAGCAGACAAAGAAAAAACATCTTGGGTATTAATAAATTTATTAACGAATTCCATAAAATATTCTCCAGAACAATCAAGTATAGATGTGGAAGTTTATCAGTTACACAATACTGTTTGTTTTAAAGTACAAGACCAAGGAAAAGGTATTGAGGAACAATATCTGCATAAAATCTTTGATCGCTATTTTAAAATCCCAGGCCTAGACCAACAAAGTGGCACAGGCCTGGGACTGTCAATTTGCAAAGAGTTTATAGAGGCCCAAGGCGGAACGATTGATGTTAAAAGTATCCTTGGTCAGGGAAGTGCCTTTTACTTCGCATTAGCGGCCATCTAATAACTACCTAGCCCTTATAGATATTAACCACGAATGGATTGTCCTACACGCTTTAATGGCAAATAATTTCGAGGACTAATTAATAAGGGTACTCTTTCTGTAATGGTTACTGCATTATCTAATCCAAAAGCTTTTTGATCGGATTGAGCAAAACGTTTAATAGCGAAATATGAGTCCATAATAAACCCTTCTCTGAAAGTTAACTCATTTTCGATGGATAGGAATGTTTCTATAACAACATAGGTAATATCGGTATGAAAATCGTTCTGGTCAAGATTTTCATATTTACCCAAAAATTCTAATTCCTTATTCTTTTTTAGTTCCTGCATCACCATTTTAAATAACAAATTAATTCTTGGCTGAACACGAAAACCCAATTTGAAGTTTATGCGTATCACTTTATCGTGCAACAGCTCATTCACAGAATATTCCATATCGTATGGATTATCGGCACGATCGATATGTACAAACCAGTATACATCGGCACGCTTTGGCTTACGATTAATGATAGAATCAATGATTCTCTTTTCAATATCTCCAGGTATATCTGCTTTAGTTAAATACACTAAATGGGTGGCATACTTAGGTACTTCTTTATCTTCGCTTAAGTCTTTCAAAGAGGTTAAATAGTCTCTCATCTTTGCAAAATGCAAATATCGGTTGGTTATTTTTCTAGCTTTAAACCAAACGATCATAATAAACATTAAACCGAATTCGAAAAATAAGAACATCCAACGTTGTTTAATTTTAGCAACATTGGTTATAAAAAAAGCCCCTTCTACAATCAGGAATATGCTCATTACTAGGAATACTAAAATATTGTTCCACTTCTTCACAAAATGCATGTACACATACATGAGTGTTGTAGTCATCAACATCGCAATTACAATAGAAAACCCATAAGCAGCTTCCATATGAGCACTTTCTCTAAAGTAAAGCATCATTCCAACACATCCAAACCATAATATAAAATTAAGACTAGGAATATAGATTTGTCCTTTTACATCTGTGGGAAACTTAATGGTCACTCTTGGCCAGAAGTTCATACTAATGGCTTCGCTGATTAAGGTAAATGAACCACTAATTAAAGCTTGGCTAGCAATGATTGTTGCAAAAGTTGCGATAATAACACCTACCAATAAAAACCAATGGGGCATTAACTCATAGAAAGGGTTAATGTTAGCCCCTAGTGTATCGCTCCCTTGTGCAAGCAACCAAGCTCCTTGACCCATATAATTAAAAACTAATGCCACTTTTACAAAGATCCAACTGACTTGAATATTTTTTCTTCCACAATGTCCCAAATCGCTATAGAGTGCTTCGGCTCCGGTAGTGCACAAAAACACAGCACCCAATAACCAAAATCCATGTGGATAGTTAACAAGTAATTCTATACCGTAATAAGGACTAATAGCTTTCAATATACCTGGGCTATGCATAATTTGCAAAAGACCCAATAACATGATCATCGAAAACCAGATTAACATGATGGGTCCAAAAGCAAAACCAACAACTTTCGTCCCAAATCGTTGAAAGAAAAACAATAATGAAATAATGGCAATTACAATTCCGATTGTTAAAGAATTGCCTGGCACGATAATATTTTCTAATCCATTTACTCCATTTAGCCCTTCTACAGCAGATGCTACAGAGATAGGTGGCGTAATGATACCATCTGCCAACAAAGTAGCAGCACCTATAATTGCAGGGATATATAACCATTTAGCATAGCGTAGAACCAAGGCAAATAAGGAGAAAATGCCCCCTTCTCCTCTGTTATCAGCCCTTAACGTAAGAAACACATACTTAAAAGTTGTTTGCAAGGTCAATGTCCAAATAACGCAGGAGATGCCCCCATACACAAGTTCCTCACTAATTTTTCGTTCTCCAATAATGGATTTAAACACATACAATGGAGAAGTGCCAATATCCCCATAAATGATTCCTAGTGTTACTAGAAGACCGGCTAATGTGATTTTATTTAGGTTGTTACTTGCAGTATGATCTGCCATCTTGAATGGATTAAGGGTAAATTGAATTATGTATATTACAAGAAGTTCTTGCTATCTTTTGGAGCATACTAATTTTTGAAATAAATATTTCATGAGAGCAAGCAATAGTGAGATGCCTTATTCTTTCAAAACGAATAGTGTGTTATTCCACAACGATCCATAATTACTTAAACAGATTCAATTTTCTCATTTCCAATCGTATTGCAAATTTATACTTGATTATATCACTAAAACAAAAAAATTTTTTAGGCCTAGAAGCAACTCTACTAACGATCGTTAGTGAGTAAAAATAGAGGGTACTTTTACACCAAGAATGAAGGGTAGCCCATCATTTGCCGAATCGATCTTCTACTGCTTTCACGCGGTAAGAGAAGATCTTTTGTAGCTGCGCTTTTACGAAAATAAAATGCGCAATATCGCCAAAAAACCAAAAGGGAATCTTATAATGAACAATATCAGTCATCTCTACGCCACCCTCGATTGATTTAAAATGATGCTGATGATGCCAAAAACTATAAGGTCCAAATCGTTGCTCATCTACAAAATATTTTTTATCTACAACGTGCGTGATCTCTGTCATCCAATATAGTGGAAGGCCTAATAACGGACTTACCGTATATTCAATAACCTGTCCTGGATACATATTTTCGCCATGATGCTTGCTCTTAATCACAAAACCAAGGTTAGCCGGCGTAATATGCTTTAAGTTCTCCGGCTTACTAAAAAAAGCCCAAGCTTCTTCAATACTAATCGGAATCTTCTGTACCGTTTTAATCGAATAAATTTTTGACATATAGATAGATTTACTAGAATAACAAAAGATAATTAAATAAGTTGAATAAAAATTTCTACCGATACATTTACCTTTAACAAATGGCAACCCAAGATCTACAGTTAGAAAAATTTACTGCTGTCTACAATAGTCTCAATGAACAACAACGCAAAGCCGTTGATACCATTGAGGGTCCGGTTATTGTAAATGCAGGACCCGGTACTGGTAAAACACAAATTCTAGCGGTAAGAATTGGGAATATCTTACTCCAATCCGATACACCCCCTAGTAATATACTTTGTTTAACTTATACCGACAATGGGGCTGTTGAAATGCGTAATCGGCTTTTACAGATTATTGGCACACCCGCTTATGGTATTAAAATCCACACTTTTCACTCTTTTTGTAATGAGGTTATTCAAGATAACCTTAGCTACTTTGGAAAGCTAAACCTAGAGCCTATTAGCGATTTAGAAGAAATTGATTTGTTTAATAAACTTATTGACTCGATTGAACCTAATAATATCTTAAAACGTTTTCGCGGAGAAGTATACTATGAAGTGCCCAGACTAAAAGCCCTTTTTAGTTTAATGAAAAAAGAAGCTTGGACTGTCGATTACTTTAATGAACGAATAGATGCTTATCTAAAAGAACTTCCCACAAAAGAGGGTTTCTTTTACAAAAAGAAATATAAAGATTTTAATGCTGGAGATGCCAATGAGAACAAGGTTTTGGCAGAAACCGAAAAAATGGAAATGCTTAGAGCAGCCATTCAGCTTTACCCACGTTACAATAAAATGATGGCAGACATCAGTCGTTATAATTTCGACGATATGATCTTGTGGGTATTAGATGCCTTTCAAAAAAATGAACAGATCTTGCTTGACTATCAAGAACGATTTTTATACTTTTTAGTAGATGAATTTCAAGACACCTCTCGTTCGCAAAATTTATTGCTCCATCATCTCACTAATTATTGGGATATTCCCAATGTATTTGTAGTGGGCGATGCAGACCAGAGTATTTATTCGTTCCAAGATGCCAATGTAGAGAATATTAAAGATTTTGAAAGAAAATATGCTGAGCATATCACTACCATTAATTTAATCCATAATTATCGATCTACACAAATTATCTTAGATGCCTCGCATCAATTAATAAGCAAGAATAAGCATAGAACAGCAAGTATCGAGAACGATCAACCCTTAATAGCCTCAAACAAGTCTTTACAACAGATTTCAATTATCCCTTCAATTATTGAATATCCCAACACTTCTCACGAAGCCATGGATATTGCTATACAGATAGAAGAGCTGATAAAGAATAATGTTAGCGGAAAAGAGATTGCAATCATCTATAGAAATCATGCACAGGTAGAAGAGATAGCCAAAATTCTAGAAAATAAAAACATCCCTGTTAATACTAGAAAGAAAGTAGATGTATTGAAATTACCAATCATCCAAAACATCATTACTCTATTACAATGGATAGATAAAGAAAGTACAATTTCGTATAGTGCAGAGGACTTGCTATTTAAAATTTTACACTTTTCATTTTTCAAGATTCATCCGGCCGAAGTCGCCAAGGCTAACATGAGTGTAAATGAGAAAAACATTGGTAAAAAAGAAGATAGGCATTCCTTACGTAGCCTTTTGAGCAAAATGGAAATGAGTAACGGCAATCTATTTGCTAAACCAGATAATAGCTTAAAAGAAGTTAGTGACCTACTTGAAAATTTATTGAAACAATCTTATAATACTACGGTTCAGCAATTAGTGGAGCTAGTGATTCAGAAAGCAGGTGTACTCGGTTTTATTATGCAAAGTCCAGAAAAACCATGGCTTATGCAAGTGCTCAACTCCTTTTTTAATTTTATTAAAGATGCATCTAAGCGTAATCCAGACCTCTCTCTGCATGAACTACTTTACAGTTTCGGCATTATGCAAAAAAACAATATTGCCATTCCATTATATAAGGTTGTTGCCACTGATGATGGCGTAAACCTTATTACAGCCCATGGTGCAAAAGGATCGGAATATGCACATGTATTTGTTATTGGTTGTACGCATAAAATTTGGGACGAAACGAATGCCAACAATAAAGGCAGGTATAAATATCCCGATAACTTATTGAGTAATACCAATACCTCTAGCGATTTAGAAGAAAGTCGCCGATTATTTTATGTGGCTATTACAAGAGCAAAAACAAACTTACAGATATCCTATGCCACTGCCGATAAAAATAGTAAGCCACTTATTAAATCTACTTTTGTTACAGAAATATCAGAAGGCATGTTGTGGAAACCATTGCAAAAATTCTTGCCCAACGAAACACTCATTGACTACATGAGCATTCAGTTCATGGAAACAGCAATGCCCGAAATAGCTCTGATGGATGAAAGCTATATCAATCAAATACTAAAGAAATATTCACTCAGCGTTACTCACTTAAACAATTACCTAAGCTGCCCGCTAAAGTTTTATTACCAAAACCTGATTAGAGTTCCGGCCGCTAAAAACGAAAGTATGGTCTTTGGTAGTGCTGTGCATTATGCACTACAGCGCTTATTCGAAAAAATGAGAAACAACAATCAACTCTTCCCACCAAAAGAAGAATTGTTAGAAGACTTTAGTTGGTATATGCAGAAAAATAGAGAAGGGTTTACACCTGAAAGTTTCCTTCTTAAAAACGACTATGGAAAAAAAATACTTCCTGCGTATTATGATACCCATATTAATAACTGGAATAAATATGTAGTAGTAGAAAAAGCCATACGCAATGTATCGCTTGGCAATATACCCCTTAATGGCAAAATAGATAAGATAGAGTTTACAGGAAAATTAGTAAACATCGTAGATTACAAAACAGGTAATTACGAAAATGCGAAAAAAAAATTAAACCAGCCTAACGAGAAAGATCCCAATGGCGGCGATTACTGGCGACAAGCGGTGTTTTATAAAATCTTAATGGATAATGATGCTACCAACGATTGGCAAACCATAAGTACCCTATTTGAATTTATAGAGCCGATTGATGACGTGTATAAAACAGAAAAAGTTATAGTTACGCCCGAGGATATCACTACGGTAACACAACAAATAAAAGACAGTTGGCAAAAAATACAAAACAAAGAATTTAAAATTGGTTGTGGAAAACCTGAATGCGAATGGTGCAATTTTGTAAAAACCAATAATATAACAGTAGCCTTACACGAACTAATTGAAGAAGAAGAATAATAATAATTTATATGATTTAAAGGATCGTTAAGACTTGTTTAGCCCGAAAGCGTTTATGTTTGTAGTTCTTAGCATTTAAAAATAGGATATGAGTAAGTTGCTTCGTTTTTTACCATTGATGATCTTGTTAATTTACATGATTCAAGTAGAGATAGGTTGTGCCAATATTATTCCACCTGGTGGGGGCCCAAAAGACACCATTCCGCCTAGGCTAATCACTGCAGTTCCCAAAGACTCCGCAACAAATGTTACGCCTAAGCTCATCACACTCACCTTCGATGAGTTTGTTGATGTAAAAGATTTACAGAATAATTTAATTGTTTCGCCTGTACCGAAGAATTTGCCAATAATAGATTACAAATTACGCAATGTGACCATTAAATTAAAGGATAGTTTAGAGCCCAATACAACTTATGCTTTTTCGTTTGGCAATGCCATTAAAGATGTGAATGAGGGTAATATCGCAAAAAACTTTGTTTATCGTTTTTCAACAGGCAAAAAATTAGATGAAAACGTTTTTTCTGGAAAAGTAATATTAGCCGAAACCGGAAAAATTGACTCTTCCTTGATTGTAGTTTTACATAATAAATTGAGCGATACATCGATCATTAAAAATCGGCCCCGATATTATACTACCCTTGATGGTAAAGGGAACTTTAGTTTCAAGAATTTACCCGAAGGAAAATTTTTAGCTTATGTATTGCCTAATGATTATACCAAAAGATACGATGATAGTACCAAGCTCTTCGGCTTCCTTGATTCGGCTATTACCATCAACAAGGAAACGGCTACTGTAACTTTTTATGCTTACGAAGAGGAAAAAAGAAAAGCAAAGTCAAGTGCTAACAACCCAAACTCAATAGCCCAAAAATTACCCAAAGGCGCGAAGGAAGATAAACGCTTACGTATATCTACCGACCTTGATTATGGCACACAGGATGTGCTAAAAACTGCATTAGTGCTCACCTTTTCAAGAAAATTAAAGGCTGTTGATACTAGTAAAATAATACTAACCGATAGCAACTATCACCCATTAAAAAACTACCAAATAAATCTAGACACTACCAAAACAAAGGTTTCTATCGTGTATAATTGGAAAACAGATAATGGCTTTCGACTATTGATAGCGAAAGATGCTGTAATAGACACAACAGATATGATGCTTTCTAAGGCTGATACCTTAAAATTTAAAACAAAAAAAGAGCAGAGCTATGGTAGCATTAAGCTACGCTTCCTCAATGCCGACCTTACAAAGAATCCGGTTTTACTGTTCATCCAAAACGACAAAATTGTAGAATCGATTCCGATTACTTCAAAACAACTTAGTAGAAAATTATATAGACCGGGTGAATATGAGTTGCGCGTACTCTTCGATAAAAATAAAAATGGTATTTGGGATACCGGAAACTTTAAAAAGAAGCTGCAACCAGAGATAGTTAAAACACTCAATAAAAAGCTGACTGTTAAGGCCGATTCAGATACCGTACTCGACGATATACGTCTATAATCCATTCTAACTCGAATCCAATTGATAATGGCCCCTGATTCCTTTGTTCAAGAACAAAGAAGAATCAGGGGCCATTAAGTAAGTGGAAGCTGATTTATAGGTTTTCCATTTCTTCGTTCACAAATTCCATCAATGTTTTAATATGCCCGGGCGATAAGTCGAGTTTTAGTCCTGCAGCCTCATATAATTCAGGCAATGTTTTAGTGCCTCCTAGGCTCAAGGCGTTCACATAATTCTCTAGTGCTTGCGTTGGATTCTTTTTGTACTGCATCCATAAGCCAATAGCCCCTAATTGCGCAATACCATACTCAATATAATAGAATGGTACTTCAAACAAATGTAATTGCCGCTGCCATCCAATTTTTCTGTATTCTTCTAGTCCAGAGAAATCAATCGTATTGGTAGAAAATTCATTCAAGATCTCGAGCCATTTTTCTGTTCGCTGATCAAGGGTATGTAGTGGATTCTCATATACCCAGTGCTGAAACTTGTCGATGATGGCAATCCATGGAAAGATTGTAATAGTTCTTTCTAACTGGTGTTCTCTGGCGCGCTTTAGATCGTCTTTATTTTCGAAAAAACTATCCCAATGATACATACTAAATAGCTCCATACTCATACTTGCCACTTCGGCTATTTCCATGGGGTACTCTTTAAATGCGCTTAATTCTAAGTTATGCGATAAAAAAGAATGAATAGCATGTCCCCCCTCATGAACCATAGTTGTAACATCGCTCATTTGACCAGCCGCATTCATAAAGATAAATGGGGCACCACTCTCGGTTAGTGGACAATTATAGCCTCCTGGAGCTTTACCCATCCTACTTTCAAGGTCGAAATGTTTTAATTCATTCATTTTGCGTAAGCAATCAGCAAAGAATGGATTGAGTTGTTCAAAACATTGTACCGACTTTTCGTATAAGTCTTTTCCATTAGTAAAAGGTTTTAAAGGTGCTACTCCTTCGGGTTCTGCCTCTGTATCCCAAGGTCTAAATTCGGTTAGCCCTAATTTTGCTTTTTTCTTTTTATATATTTTATCGATGATGGGCAATACATGAAGCTTTACTGCCTCATGAAACTGAAAGCAATCTTCCTTCGTATAATCGAATCTACCCAGTTCTACAAACTTATAGTCGCGATAATTATTAAATCCGGCATTCTTGGCCACTCTATCTCTCTTTTCGATGAGCGCCGAATATAGATCGTTCATGGCTTGCTGATCCTGCAATCTCCGTTCTTGAATTTTACGATATACTTCTTCGCGTAATTTTCGATCATGGCTTTCTAAGAACTTAGAAGCTTGCTGCAAAGTATATTCCTGGCCATTTACCTCAACGGTCATCTTTCCAGCTATTGCACCATATTGTTGCTGCATTACACTCAATTCTGCCTGTAAAGGGATGTTTTCTTCTCGAAATAGTTCAATACTCTTCTTTACGCTTCGCAGATAAGTAAAATATTGTTTTTGATCTAGTTCTTTGGTGAAAGGAGAATTTACTAGTTTTTTGTTCAGCAAATCGGCATAAGGTTGGATTTTAGGCTGTATTTCCATCATAAAAAAGGTGAAAGATTCCTCCAAGGCTTTATTGGTGGTATCACAGGTCATTTTAATTTGACGCCAACAAGTGTCTTCACTTATAACGGCTTCCAATTCACTCATATCTTTCAACCATTGGTGTAGATCTTCGCCACTCTCGATGACTCTTTGCGATAGATTGGCAAAATAAGGTTCTAGGGTTTCCCAGTCGGTAATTACAAATTCGGAGGGAAGAAAATGTCTTTCTAACTTCTTAATATCAGCGCTTAAATTCATTGGTTTTAGAGTTTATATAGCAAATGTACAAGAAGGAAGCTTGGTACAAACAGCAATAGTTCTATTTTTGCAGACTTTAAACAAAAGGAATGAAGTGGCGGATATAATTCAATTATTACCAGACAATATAGCTAACCAGATAGCAGCAGGCGAAGTAATACAGCGCCCAGGTAGTGCTGTAAAAGAATTGCTAGAAAATGCTGTTGATGCAGGGGCAACCGAAATAAAGTTAATTATTACTGATGCAGGGAAAAACTTGATTCAGGTAATTGATAATGGGAAAGGCATGAGTGAAACAGATGCTAGAATGGCATTTGAGCGTCATGCTACTAGTAAAATTAGAAAAATTGAAGATCTATTTCAGATTACCACCATGGGCTTTAGGGGCGAAGCATTGGCTAGTATTGCAGCGGTGGCTCAGATAGAGCTTAAATCGCGCAAAGCTGATGATGAGCTAGGCACTTTTATTGAAATTGAAAATAGTGCTGTATTGAAACAAGAAGCTTGTGCTTTTCCTGTTGGCACAAGCATCAGCATGAAAAATTTGTTTTTTAATGTTCCAGCCCGTCGAAACTTTCTAAAGAGTAATGCCGCAGAAATGCGCCATATTATAGATGAATTTATAAGGGTCGCAATGGCTTTCCCGCAAATATTTTTCTCTTTAACAAGTAATGGTCAAGAGGTATTTCATTTAGAATCGGGCAGTTTAAAACAACGTATTACACAAATATTAGGCAATAGCTATAATGCCAAGATGGTAAGTGTAAATGAAGAAACAGATTATATGAACATTTATGGGTTTGTGGGCAAACCCGAAACGGCCAAAAAAACAAGAGGCGATCAATACTTCTTCGTAAATAGTCGTTATATAAAAAGTGCCTATCTTAATCACGCTGTGAATAGTGCTTTTGAAAATATGATTGCGAAAGATAGCTTTCCCAGCTATGTACTATTTATTGATTTAGACCCGATGCACATTGACATTAATGTGCATCCAACCAAACAGGAAATAAAGTTTGAAGACGAAAAAATTATATATGCTTTTGTACAAGCAGCGGTAAAACATGCATTGGCACAGTTTAGTATTGCCCCCTCACTAGACTTTACCTTAAATGCAGAGATACAAAATCTTGATGCGATTAGTAAACCCTTTTCGAGCGAGCATAAAGAAGCAGCATCGGCATCGAACTTATTCAAGACCTTTACCCAAAAACATCAAGCACACGCTATTAGTCCTACGGAAAGATCAGAATTAAAACATTGGAAAGAATTTTTTACGGCACCTTCTTTACCCCAAGGCGACCAGTTGAAAATGGAAAATGAGCCGGCATTGGAATATGAAAAAAAAGAAACAACCAGCCTATTCAATATCGAGAATGCAAACTTTCTTCAAATACACCATACCTATATCATAGCCTCCATTCAAAGTGGATTTGTAGTGGTGCACCAGCAACTAGCGCATGAACGGGTATTATACGACCGATACAGTATTGCAGCGCATGGCAAACAGATAGCTACCCAAAAAAGTTTATTTCCGATAACACTAGAATTAGCCGCTGCAGATGCCGCATTATTAAATGAGCTACTCCCCGACCTAGCTGCTATAGGTTATGAAGTAGAGCCATTTGGAAATAGCACTTTTGTGATACAAGGCAGCCCTGCCGACGTATTACCCGGAAATGAAAAACATTCCATAGAATTACTCATTGAACAGTTTAAACATTTCAGCAATGAAATTAAATTTAGCAAACGTGAAAAGCTTGTTAGATGCATGAGCAGGCAACATGCTATCAAAGCAGGTCAATCGCTTACACAAAAAGAGATGATGTCGTTGGTTATGGAGTTATTTGAATGTAGTACGCCCAATATAACGCCCACCGGAAGTCCTACCTATTTAGAATTTAAAGAAGATTATTTAGATAAAATGTTTGGCAGATAGTTACTAGTCATATCGAAAAATAAAATTGAGTGGCTGCGGCAAGCCAAGCAATTAATACTTTTGAATTATTTGGGTAATAAATTTTTCTACCGATTTTCGAATATTGCCTGCCTTTGTTTGATGATTATTGACCATAACAGAGAAAATATATTGTTTCCCTTTATTGGTTAGTAGATATCCACTTAGCGCTACGTTATTACTAAGGGTACCCGTTTTTGCATAAATTTTACCGCGATAATTTTGATAGCTACTTCCCAAAGTGCCATCCCCACCTGTAGAGAGTATGGTTGTTATTCGGCTCCAACTAAATTCGTTTTTCATTTTCTCGAGCAAGAACACAAAATCTTGAGGCGTAATGAGGTTATATCTGCTTAAGCCACTCCCATCCACCCATCTAGGTTGCTGGGGCATATCTTTATAATCGGATTTTAATAGGGTATCAATAATTTTTTCGTCATTCATATATCCTAGCCTTTCATTACTCACCATCAATAGCGATTGCTCTGCAAAAAAATTGTCACTTCGATGCATCATGATTTTTAATAAAGAATCGGTTGGTTGCGAGTGAAGCATATGTGCGCTTGACGTTCTATCAAATATGGAATTAGCCAAAGTTATTTTTACATGCAATGTATCAGTCAGGAGGCGAATAAATATATTACTATCGATTGTATGAAAAGGAATATCGACTGCTGCCGTTTTATGAACAGAAGGAACTACAAAATACCGGTTAGTGGCAAGGTCTCTTTTAATAAAAAAAGATTTATTTGAGAGGTCTCCTTCTACTTTTTTCTGAAAATAAGCGGGTATTGCGATGCCATTTTGATTAAAGGATACTACATTTCCATGAATAGGCATCGCACTTCGTTCTACCATATAATCCTCATTATAATCATCCCAAGACCAACCAAATCCTAATACTTTTTCTTTCCAGTTTTGAGTAGTAATGAAGATGTTTTTATTCCTTTTAAGAAAATCATAGACTGGTTGCGTCTTAAAATCGGGATGTAGAAAGGTAGGATCGCCACTAGGCTCTGCCTCGATTACCCCTTCTCCTTTATCGATATATCTTAGTCCAATTAAACTATCCCCCAAATACTTCATGGCAACATAACAGGTTAGCAATTTGGTATTGCTAGCAGGAATAAAATATTTGTTGCCTTGATGATTGTATAGATATTTTTTGGCTACTGGATCATAAATCGTAATCCCAACATGTGCAGAAATTAGATTGCTATCGCTAAAAATGCTACGATTGGCCTCTTTTGCTATTCTTTTTTCCATACTGCAGGAAGATAGGAGTAAGGCGAAAAGCAATGTTGCGAAGCCGATAGTTGAGTTAATTTTAATATCCATTATGTTTTTTTTCCGTTTATCAACAAAATTGCAATTAGAACAAGGTATTCTCTTATTTTTATAGTTACCAAAAAACCGAAACATGAATTTACAGAAACATTCTTTTGGTGTTGCCATTCTGCTATTGGCAAACATCATTACTTTTTCGCAAACCGCAGAAAAAAAACAATATATCGACAAATCAAATATGGACCTTACGGTAAGGCCCGGAGATAATTTTTATCAATATGCCAATGGCACTTGGATAAAAAACAATCCTGTACCTGCCTCTAGAACACGTTGGGGAAGCTTTGACGAATTACGCCAAGAGAGTTCTAAACGCTTACAAACATTACTAACAGATGCTGCAAAAGCTAGCAATCGTGATCGGAAAACACAAATCATTGGCGATTTTTATACGAGTGCAATGGATACTGCTAGGATTGATGCAAAAGGCTATGAGCCCATCAAAGCCGATCTAGAAAAAATAAATGGTATTGCAACTGTTGCCGATATTATTCATACAGTAACTAATATTCGAGTGAATGGTTTGGGCAGCCCTTTATTTGGATTAGGTGTTGGTCCGGACAGAAAAAATGTAATGGCGTATATACCCTCTGTTGGCCAAGGTGGAACAAGTTTACCTGATAGAGACTATTATTTAAAAGATGACGCCAGAAGTGTTAAAATACGTGACGCCTATAAAACACATTTGATAAAAATGTTTTCATTGGTGGGCGAAGATGCAAGTACAGCTGCTACTAGTGCCGCTGCTGTCATAAAAATCGAAACAGCATTGGCAAATGCACAAATGAGTCGTATTGAAATGAGAGATCCCAATAAGACCTATCATAAATTTGCAATAAACGATTTAAGTGCTACTACTTCAAACATCAATTGGACATTGGTCTTAAGTGATGCAAAAATTGTTGGTGCAGATAGTATCTTGGCGGGCAATCCAGACTTTTTGAAGAAAGTGAATGGCATGCTAACAGAAACACCCATAAATGACTGGAAAAGTTATTTGAGATGGAATATAATAAAAAGTACTGCCCCTTACTTAAGCAAAGCATTTGTAGATGCTGATTTTGAATTTTCAAAAGTACAAACCGGTCAAAAAGTACAAACACCCCGTTGGGAAAGAATAAGTGGTTTAATAGATAGAATGTTAGGCGACTTCATTGGTCAATTATATGTAGAAAAGTACTTTAAGCCAGAAGCAAAAGAATATATGGTGAACCTGGTAAATAACATGCAATCAACTTTTGGCGATAGGATTAAAAGGCTAGATTGGATGAGTGAAGCCACTAAACAAAAGGCCTTAGAAAAGCTAAATGCCATTGTTAAAAAAATTGCCTACCCCGACAAATGGCGTACTTATGATGGCATTGAAGCCACATCGGACAATTTTTATAAAAATGTTCGTAATTGCAGTATCTGGTTTTACAATTTCAATGTAAGCAGAATGGGTAAACCTGTAGATAGAACTGAAATGGGAATGACCCCTCCAACCATCAATGCTTCATATAACCCCTCTAGTAATGATATTACTTTCCCAGCAGGAATTTTACAGTTCCCTTTCTTTGACTTTGGCGCTGATGATGCAGTAAATTATGGTGGTATCGCTGCGGTAATTGGTCATGAGATGACGCATGGCTTCGATGATCAAGGCAGACAGTTTGATGCAGTTGGAAATTTGAAAGATTGGTGGACAAAAGAGGATGCAGACAAATTTATTACCAAAGCCAATGAAGTAGTTAAACAATATGATGCTTTAACGGTACAAGACACTATCCATGTAAAAGGCAAGTTAACCTTGGGCGAAAACCTTGCAGACCTCGGCGGTTTAAGCATTGCTTATGAAGCATTTTCTAAAACAGCTCAATTTAAAGAAGCTAAAAAAATTGATGGGTTCACGCCTCAACAACGTTTCTTCTTAAGTTGGGCACAGGTTTGGAGAAGCAATACCTTACCTGATACCGAAGCACAATTAATTTTAACCGATCCCCATTCTCCAGGTATGCATCGTGGGAATGCACCATTAACCAATATTGATGCTTGGTATGAAGCATTTAATATTCAACCAACCGACAAAATGTATAAAGCAAAAGAACAAAGAACACATATTTGGTAATTACTAAACCGCATAAAAAGACCGTACGAAACATTTTTACAATTGCTTAACGAGTTGAATTAGCGATTTACTTACATTTACAATTATGAAAGCGACTTTAGTCATGAAGATAAAATTATTTACGATTGCCCTATTTTGTTGGGGAATAGCTAGTTACGCGCAACCTGTTCAGAAAATGGAGGCAAAAGAGCCCATCGGAAGAAATATCTCTATAACAGTATCTCCACTCAAAAAATGCTTAATCTACCTTGGAACCTATTATGGAAAATCAAGAGTACTTTCTGACTCTGCTATGCTAGATGAAAAAGGACATGGCACTTTTAAGAATGCCAATAAATTAACCGAAGGCATTTATTTCATCGTATCGCCACAAATGGTCATACAATTTGAATTTCTTATTGGCAATCAACAACATTTTAGTATTACAGCAGATACCACCCTAAAAGACAATGTTGTTATCACTGGATCACCCGACAATGATTTATTTAAAGAATATTCAAAACTATCTGTTGAAAAAGGAAAAAAAATAGCAGGGCTCCTAAAGCAATTAGAGAATACTAAGACTAAGCATGATTCCACAAGTATTAAAACCGAAATTACCAAAGAGAATAATGCCTTACAAAACTATCGAGAAGACCTGATTCATAAACATCCAACTTCATTATTGGCTACTTTGTTAACGGCCATGAAACGTCCAGAAGTACCTAATATTCCAATCGTCAAAGGCAGGGCCGACTCATCCTACCCTTATCGCTTTGTAAAAGACCATTTCTGGGATGATGTGTCCTTTAATGATGATCGTTTGTTGCACACCCCTTTTTTTGAACCCAAATTAGACGACTATTTAAAATATTATGTTTCGCCGGAGCCAGACTCCATTATTTCAGAAATAAAATATATACTGCTTTCAGCAAGAACAGGAAAAGAATTGTACCCTTACTTATTAACAAAATTTACAAATAAATATATCAACCCGGAATTTATGGGTCAGGACAAAGTCTTCATTTATTTATTTGAAAACTTCTATGCAAAAGGCGATACTACATTCTTAAACACTAGTTCACGTAAAACAATATTCGATAGGGCCTACAGCATGTTGGCGAACCAAATTGGGAACCCGGCACCTGTTTTGAACCTAGTAGACACAACAGGCAAAACAAGGTCGCTATATGGCTTAAAAGGGGCATTTACGCTAGTTGTTTTTTGGGACCCCACTTGCGGACATTGTAAGGAAGAATTACCAAGAGTAGACTCGATTTATAAAGCCAAATGGAAAGGGCTTGGTTTACAACTATATAGCGTAAATATTGCTGAAAAAACTATGGACGAACTGAAGAAATTCGTGCATGATAAAAGCTTCAGCACCGACTGGATATATACTTACGAGCCCAAAGCTACAACCGAAGCACAACAAGCAGCAGGACAGGCTAATTTTCGTCAATTATATGATGTTTTTAAAACTCCCACGCTTTATTTACTAGACGAAAAAAAGAATATTATTGCCAAGCAACTCACCATTGATCAGTTTGATCGTTTAATTGATGCTAAATTGAAAAGTAAATAGGTAGAGAACTGAGTCCTTATTTGATAAGAAAGGTCAATTTTGATGCCAATTTTTACGCAATAGGAATAGAAGTATATAATCCTTTAAAAAAAATGTTCTAGTATCATTTTCTTAATAGAATAAGAAAATGATACTAGAACATTAAGTTGAAGTTAGTTAACCCATTGCTTAGTACTATTTAACCTGCATTGAATGCATGAAAAGCAATTGCTAAAAAAAATTAATGTTTAAAATGCCTAAGCCCTGTTAATACCATTGCTAATTTATTCTCTACACAATAGTCAATACTATCTTTATCTCTGATAGAACCACCTGGTTGAATAAATGATTCAATTCCCTCTGCATGAGCAATCTGCACACAATCATTGAACGGGAAAAATGCATCGCTAGCTAAAACGGCTCCATGCAAATCGAAATTAAACTGTTTAGCTTTTTCGATAGCTTGGCGCAAAGAATCGATACGAGAGGTTTGACCGCAACCCTTACCCACCAATTGACTATTTTTAACAAGTGCTATTGCATTGCTTTTTAGGTGCTTACAAATCATATTAGCAAATGAAAGATTGCTTTTCTCATCAGCAGTTGTTTCTCTACCTCCTACTTCCTTCCATTCCGTATAATTACCTTTATCCATATCTTGGACCAAGCTACCATTGAGCAATGATTTTTGTTGAGAACTTGGCAGGATGGATGTTGTTTGAAGCAATTGCAATAAAATTCTATTTTTCTTGCTCTTTAAAATAAGTAAAGCGTCTTCATCAAAAGCTGGAGCAATTAATACTTCAAAGAAGATCTCATTAATAGCCTGAGCAGTTTGCTTATCAATGATACCGTTACAAACCAGTACACCACCAAAAGCGCTTTCAGGATCCCCGGCTAAAGCATCATCCCAACTTTCTTTCACAGTAGCCCTAGCAGCCACACCACACACATTGGTATGTTTAATGATGGCGAAAACATTCTCGCTATTTGATCCATTTTCTCCTTTAAGGCTAGGCGAAGGAAATTCAGAAATGAGTTGCACAGCTGCATCTACATCTACTAGATTATTGTACGACAATTCTTTACCGTTTAGCTGCTGAAACATTTCTTTCAAATTGCCATTAAAAACAGCTTGCTGGTGTGGGTTTTCGCCATAACGTAAAACTTGACGAACTGAAGCAGTTTGCGTAGTAGTATTATCGGGATTAAAATAATTATTAATAGCAATATCATAATTCATTACTACCTGAAAAGCTTTTGCAGCAAAGGATCTTCTTTGATCAATCGTAGTGTCCCCCTTTTGGTCATTGAGCAAATTCAACAAAGCAGTATAATCGTCTTTTGCAGCAATAACAACTACATCTTTAAAATTTTTAGCTGCTGCCCGAATCATCGATGGGCCACCAATATCCACTTTCTCTATGATTAATTTTTCTTCCGAAGTAGTTTTCAAAGTCTCCTCAAATGGATATAAATCAACAATCACCAAATCGATCTCCGGAATACTATACTGCTTCATTTCTACTAGATCCTGTGGCTCATACCTTCTACCCAAGATAGCACCAAAAACAACAGGATGAAGTGTTTTAACTCTTCCTCCTAAAATAGAAGGATAGGTTGTTAAACTTTCTACTGCAATACAGGGCACTCCTATATCATCTAAAAATTGCTGAGTACCTCCTGTTGAATAAATAACAATTCCTAACTCGTGTAATTTCTTAGCAATAGGTTCTAGACCGTCTTTATAGAAAACGGAGATAAGCGCAGATTGAATTTTTTTTTGCATGATAATTAGTTGATAGTTCTCATTTAAAGCCATGTTCGTACCATGAAGCATCACTATAAAACAAGAACAAGATTAAAGCTCCATCATAAAAGCACCCTGCTCTGGAATGGAATAATGCCGCAAATGTAAGTTTTCGCATTCTTTTTTCCATTTGTTGATTTTCCACAATGGGTTACTAGCATCAAAAATATATTGATCGGAATCGAATTGCTGAGCGAGCTGAGCGACTAAAATATCTGGATTTTGAGTAATAATGAGCGCATCTACCTTTATTTTAGGCATCTGGGCACAATTGCGTAGCGGCCTGTCGATTAGCAAAATAGTTTTATGGTTAGAGCTAATAAGATTATGATAGACATCAATATTGCTCAGTTTTTCGGCAGGAAATATGCGATGCATAGTTCTAGAAGGTATTAAATAAAAATTTTGCAAGAACCCCTCCTTCCATAATAGAGAATCGCCTATAAAAAAATACGACCTGCCGTCAATGACATCAATTGCTTCATGTTGAGGAATATTATACACTATTAACTTTTCTTGGTGAGTGCGTTTAATAAAATCAAAGGAGCGTAACCCAATAAAAATAAGTAGCAAACTCATTGCTAGTAGGAATCCTTTTCCCTGCTTATAAATTAACCACCAAGCAATAGAAACAATGATACCATATAAAATCAATTCCTGAACTATACTAACCTGAATACTTTTCCAAGCCGAGAAAGGAATCAAATTAATTCTTTCAATGAAATGATTCATGATTCCAATGCTCCAACCTATAAGTTTACCCATGGATAACGCTAGATTAGAAAATGGTGAAATAAATAGCAAGAGTATCTCTGCATACAAAATGAGTCCCGAAAGAGGCACGACCAACATATTTGAAAACAAAAAAAATAGAGGGAACTGGTGAAAGCTATAGAGTATAATGGGCAGTGTGAATATTTGAGCCGAGATGGTTACCGCATTTAATTGCCAGAGATATTTTAATAGCTTATTTTGAAGACCCACCCAGTTGAAAATATATTTAGAAAATACAACAATACCTAGCACAGCAGCATAACTAAGCTGAAACCCCACATCCCATAAACTATAAGGATTCAGTATTAGAATTGTAAAGGCCGAAGCTGCTAGATTGTTGTAAATATTAATTCGCCTACCAAAATTTTCTCCAAGTACTATAAACGAAAACATAACGGCACTGCGAAGTATTGATGGAACTGCACCTGCTAACAAAGTAAAGACCCAAATGACCCATAAAATCACAATTGGTTGTACATATTTTATACCTCGAATACGCTGTAACGGTTTAAATAAGAAAAGAATCAATGCGTAAATCATTGCAATATGCAATCCACTAATGGCTATGATATGCACTACGCCAGTATTGCTATATGCTGCCACTAGATCCCGATCTAAATCTTCTCTGTAACCAATTAATAAGGCTTCCGCTATACTAATTTGATTGGGCTTATCAACATACTTCCGTAAGATGCTTAACACTTTTAAGCGGGTATTGGCAAGCCAGCAATTCAATGAAAAATTAGTTTCTTTTGAAAGGAACTCAAACTCGTTTCCCTTTAGAAAAACTTGCGCAAAAATATTTTGAAAAGCACAATATCGCTGATAATTAAATGATGCCGGGTTACCAGAATTAGGAATAGGCTGTAAATCACCATTCAAAATTATTTGAAGGCCAGGTTCGATACTTAATGTTGCTGGACCCTTTTTTATATAAATCAAAACATCCCCCTCTACAGGTTCCCACTTATGATTAATGAAAGCAAAATCAGCCTTCGCCAAGGTTTTATATGATTTTGAACGCTCAATAAGTGGCTCCTTAATTGTTAATATAAAAAGCCTGGACTGTTGTAAATAATGACCAATCCACCCAGGATGATTCTTACTGTTTTTGACAAACAGCAATCCACTCCCAAGGCTTATAAATAATAGCTGAATGGCAAGACCACTTACCCAACTAAAAAAAAATTTACTAGCTAGGTTCAATAGCAGATAAAAAACCAAAACTAAGATGCCCAGCATAAAAAGAAGTAGACTCTGGCTAAGCGAAATATTAAAATAGTATTGCCACAAAATTCCTATAGTCAAGGGTAACAATACCCGCAACATAGGTGTATACTTCCAAATCAATATGCCGCTTTTAGGCATGCTAGTGTTAACTATTGCAAGAATAGAAGAACAAGTTACTAAATTTACTTAATAACACATTAAGTTATTTAATATCTGTCTATGAGGGATGAATTCCTTTATTTGAGCGTCTTTTTAAAGTTTACTAAGTACACGCCCACAAAAATCAAGGTGGCAGAAATAATTTTGTAGATGGTAATATGCTCACCCATCAAAAGCATAGCAACAATCGCCGCAAATATGGGCTGAGTATAAATATAACTTCCCGTTGCCGATGCCCCAATAATCGAAATACCGTAAACATTAAACAAGTAAGTAACAAATGTGGCACCTATACAAACCAACGCTAATACAGCCCAGTGGATACCTGAAAAACCACTCCAGTTGGTAGATACAAAATCGGATCCGGTAAAAGGAATTAATACAATAAGGCCAAAAGTAAATACCCATCTTACCACATGAACTGGACTATAAGTATTCATTAAAGGCCTAACCAATACCATATAAAATGCATACAAAACGGCATTCATGAGCACAAAAATATCTCCCAGAAACATATCAGAGGCCGTAACCGAATGATCCTTTAATAAGATGAGTAAGGAAGCACCTCCCACTCCTAATATTAATCCAATAATTTTTTGCAGATTGAGCTTCTCTTTGAGTAGCCAGGCTGCAATGAATGTTATGAAAATAGGTGTTGCCAAGGCAAGTAGTGAGGCATGGATGGTGGTGGTAAGAGATAGCCCTTTTACAAACAATAGTTGATTCAAAACTACACCCGTTGCTGCACATACAATAAATCGAGGAATATCTTTTTTACGAATTCCAGCTGTGGATGGCTTTATAAAATACAATAGCCAGAATAATACGAAAGCGGTGATGACCCTCGCCATATTTAGTGCAATGGGATGAATATAGGTAGGCGTCAAAAATTTTATACTCGCATAATTAATACCGAATAAAAAATTAGTAATTAAAACTGCTAGATGCGCTTTGGGTTTTGACTGCATGATGAATCGCAAAATTAGTACTATGTACTTATAAATTAACCAGTTTTAAACAGTCTTGGTCAAAAACAGGAAGCGAGACGGATGTATAAGAAAATTGACTCGCATTGCGAACTGCTCTAATTAGATCAAATGAATCTTGTGGAGCTGAATAGCATAATTGTTGGTGCATTAATCGTGAAGCTAAATATTCTTGCTCCGTTTGGCCAGGTGTAGGAATTAAAATTGATTTTTTTTGCAATGATAAGATCTCCATAACGGTGGTATATCCACTTCTACTAATGATAGTTGCACTTTCTGCTAGTGCAACTTGCAAGTCGTTTCCACTTAAATGATTTTTAACTTCAATATTTAAGGGCAACTCTAAGAACTCGCTATCACCAGGCTTTCCCCTCACTAGTAACACAGTTCCTTTTAAACGATGAATGTCTTTTAAAATAATTTCCTCTAACACTGTTCTTTGTGGTTCTGGGCCAGACAGCAGTATACAATAATCGTGTTTAATTTCCGCTACCTCTTCCTTTCTAAATCTTGATAATAATCCCAGATAATGCATTGGAACCATTGGTAATATTGGGGGATGAGAAAGCAGTCCTGCTAAGTTGAATTCACCCACAACATCGGGTACCCAGCAGCATGTAAATTGGTTAATAAAAGCGTAATTAATTTTTTGAACCCATCTCTCCAAAAATCTAAATGGCAATAGAATCGTTAATTGATGGGTAATAAAAATACATTTTGCAGATGCGGCATGTAAACCAAAGCGATTATCACTAATCACCAAATCGATCCTATGTTTCTGAATCATTTCTGCTAGCCAATGGTGTTCCCGTTTTATTGCCCTCACTATTTTAGGAATTTGCAGCAATATCTTCAAGGGTAATAACCATCTTGTTTTAGCATAGCGCACATTATATCCCTCGAGTTTTAAAAATTGGAGTGTTGGAAATTCTTGTTGCAATAAAATTTTTTGGGCACCATCCGTAGCAATAAAAACTTCATATTTATTTTGCAATAACAACCGAATGATTGGAATACACCGAGTTGCATGACCAAGCCCCCAATCTAGTGGCGCTAAGAGCACTCTCTTTGTGTTAAATTTATCTTCCAAAGTTTGATTATGCTTTTTGTTGTTAGTAAACCATTAATTTAGAACTTCTTTATGAAATATAGCCTAATAAAAATAAGCTTTCTACTCTTGCTCATTAGCGTATTTATTACTTCTTGTGGAGTATTTACTAAATCGAACTACAAAAAGCAATGCATGTGTCCCGTGCGCAAGGCAGTGTAAGATTGACCGATTTGGCTAGTAGCATAACCTAGGCACCTGACTATTTCTTTACTATCTAAGCAATAACCTATTCTTTCACACCAACAACAAAACTAAAAATTAGAGAAATAAATCCATTGAATACCCTTGTATAAACAAGGGTAACCACTACTGGACTGCTTTATTAAACTTATCTTCTGCGTCTTTCGCTTTTTGAAAATCAAGTACTACTCCATTGATACAGTAACGTAACTTGGTAGGTGGTGGGCCATCTTGAAATACATGGCCTAGATGTGCTTTACAACGGCCACATTCTATTTCGGTTCTACTCATTCCTAAAGTATTATCAGGCAGATAGATTACCGCTGCTTTATTAACAGTTTGATAGAAACTTGGCCAACCGCAACCACTTTCAAACTTGGTATCGCTCTTGAAAAGCGGATTACCGCATGCCGCACAATAATACACACCTACTTCTTTAAAGTTATCGAATTTGCTAGTATAAGGGCGCTCCGTTCCCTTTTGTCGAGCAATGAAATATACCTCAGGGTCAAGTATTTTTTTCCATTCTTCGTCTTTAAGTACTACTTTTTCTGTATCGGTATTAGAATAAACCGGATTAGCCTTTTTTGAAGAATCCATATCTTTTTGGGTTTTATTTGGATTATTTTGCGAATAACAGCCTGTAATTGATATTGATATTAAAATTAATAAGAAACTCCATTTCATACATTCCTTTTTGATTAACAAAGCTACGCCGATTTAAAAGAAAATACCGATTGCGCTGTTTTCAAGAAAACAACCTTGTACTTACCATGAACTATTTGTATATAATATGCTCTTTGTTAAAGCAATTATAAATTTCAACCCTTATATTTGTGTTTCACTTAAGGTTAGTATAACAATGTTTAATATCATTTTGTTCGGACCTCCGGGCAGTGGAAAAGGAACACAAAGCGAAAAATTGATTGAGAAATATCAATTGAAACATCTTTCCACAGGCGATTTATTAAGAAGCGAAATTACATCCGAAACTCCTTTGGGTTTAGAAGCAAAGTCCTTTATGGACAAAGGCGAACTAGTGCCTGATGAGGTTGTTATTGGCATGATTAGTTCAGCACTGGATGCAAACACACATGTAAAAGGCTTTTTATTTGATGGATTTCCAAGAACTGCTGCACAAAGTGAAGCATTGGATAAACTACTTAAACTTAAGCTTACAGAGATTAGTGCTGTTTTAGCATTAGAGGTAAGTGAGGAAGAACTAGTAAAAAGATTAATCCATCGGGGCTTAACTAGCGGTAGAAGCGATGATAATAGCGAAGCAGTAATTAGAGCTAGGATTGGAGAATATCATAAAAAAACCGCAATGGTAGCCGATTACTATCAAAACTTCGACAAGGTTGTCTTAATTAAAGGAGAAGGCACTGTTGAAGAAATATTTTCAAATCTGTGCAACGAAATCGATAAAAGGTTGTCTTAAGTATAACGCAAGTAATTGCAACCAAAACCAACTGCAGTCCCGCTTATTTATATAAGCGGGATTTTTTGTTTAACCATTGACCCTAATAACTAGATACTTCTCTGTACAATAAGCCATTCAGCCCTTTAGCATTATCTATATTGCTACAAATTTTCGTACTCATAAAGTGGATCGATACGCGTTCCTGGATTCATATTAAAAACAGGCTTAATTAATCCATCTTTTAAACCATAAACCCAACCATGCAATTGCGGCCTTTGATGATGTTTCCAAGCTTTCTGAATAATAGAGGTTTTAGCAAGATGTATAACTTGTTCTTTCACATTTAATTCTACCAAACGATCTGTTCTTTCTTCTTCATCTACAATAGCATCCAACTCTTCCTTGTATAACCGATATACATCCTTGATATTACGCAACCACATATTTAATACTTGATTATAATCGGAACTCGTTAAGGCTGCTTTTATACCGCCGCAACCATAATGGCCACAAACAATTACATGTTCAACTTTTAAATAAGTTACCGCATAATCTAATACACTTAGCAAGTTTACATCGGTATGTATTACTAGATTAGCCACATTTCTATGAATAAACATTTCTCCAGGCTCCGTGCCTGTAATGCTATCCGGGTGAACTCGGCTATCGGAACAACCTATCCACAAAGAAAAGGGAGTTTGAATTTCAGAAAGATGCTTAAAATAATCAGGATCGCTCTTGATTTTATTTTCAGACCAATCTTTATTATTGGTCAGTAATTGTTGTATCGATTGCTGCATAATTTTTATTTACCTGTTTCTATTTCGACTGATTAATCTAAAAAACAAGAGCGATCAAACTAAAAATGCAAAATGAGCAGTTCTATTTTTTACTTTTATCCACGAAATAGCAGAAACCTTAAATATTCAAACCACCGCAAGCGCTAATAACCTGACCTGTAATATAACTACTCATATCGCTTGCTAAAAACAAGGTTGTATTTGCAATTTCTTCTGCTTTACCGAAACGACCTAATGGTATTTTTTTAAGGAATTCGTCAGCGGCGGCCCCTTCTTGCAGGTAATGTGTCATGTCGGTTTCTATAAATCCAGGCGCAATTGCATTGCAACGAATATTGCGACTTCCCAGTTCAAGCGCAACAGATTTTGTAAACCCTATAATTCCTGCCTTACTTGCTGCATAGCTACTCTGTCCCGCATTGCCACGAATACCAATAATAGAGCTCATATTAATGATGCTGCCACTCTTTGCTTTCATCATTGGGCGAATAACCTGCTTGGTCATATTAAAAACACTCTTTAAGTTAATATCCATTACATCATCCCATTGTTCGGCAGTCATACGCAATAATAAATTATCCTTAGAGATACCCGCATTATTAACACATACGTCAATGTTCCCAAACTCTTTTTGAACGTCGGTTACAAAGCTTTCACATTGGCCAAAATCGCCTGCATTACTTTTATACGCCTTTGCATTTACGCCTAGCTTCAATAGCTCGTTTTCCAATGCAGCAGCCTTATCGGCACTACTGTCGCTTACATAGCTAAATGCAATATTGGCCCCATGCTCGGCAAGCTTTATTGCTATAGCTGCACCTATACCACGAGCAGCGCCCGTTACAATACATACTTTTCCTTCGAGTAACTTCATAAAAAATAAATTATAGTCCTCAAATATATTAACTCCATTCAGTTCATCATTAATAAATATTTTTACAGCCTATGAGCGAAAGACCTAAAACTAAAAGTCTGTTGACTGCTGCATTTGTATTAGAAACCATTTGCGTTACTTATGCATTGTTATTTTCTTCCCTAACTACAATGGCAGCCATCCTATATTTTGTTAGCGGACTAGCTATTGCAGCATGCTTATTGTTTCTTCCGCAGGCTAAACAGTCTTTTTCTATCAAAGAAAATGCGCATCACCTCTCAACACTCTCCTTTAGAATTGTGGCTATTGTGATCATGGCAGTCGAAATGGTACATTTTTGTAAAAAATGGATAGAAGATGCCCCCATGGATTATCACGATTCCGATATGCTACCTATTATGAAAATAATGGCTACTCGTTTTGTTTCAGGTCACCCATCAAAGGTATACGATATCATTCCAGAAATATGGAATGGTATTCGCCCCGTTTATTTACCTGCTATGTGGATGCCTTTTAGTGTTGCCATTAGCGGAAACTTTGACCTACGCTGGATTACAGCTATTTGCCTGATAATCATTTTTTCTATTTTCATCTTTGCCTTTCATCCTTCTCACCAAAAAAACAATGCCCCCTTTATCTTAGCTTCTGCCTTTACTCTTTTTTGGTGGCTATCGGTAGAGCAGGCCAATGGTGTCATTCCATATACCGAAGAAGGGGTAGTTATATTCTATTACGTTTTATTGACCCTCTCTTTATTGAACGGGAATGTTTGGCTGATTGCAATTACTATTGCATTATGCGCATTAAGCAGATATGCTTTTATTGGCTGGTTACTCCCATTTGGATTATTGATGATCTATGAAAAGAAATTTGCCGCTTTATCCAAAATGGTAGCCATCGGATTTGCCTGCTTTATTTTATTAATGATCATTCCTTTTGGATGGATGCCATTTATTAAATTATTGTCGCTCCCGGGGCAGTATATAGATTTTGCAGCGAGGGTATGGGAGGATTCACCTATCGTATTTTCAAGTAGCTTGGGCTTTGCTAGATTCTTCGGGCCTACCCATATTGTATTACTGCATCGCTTACTCATCGCATGTACATTTGCCATCCCATTGATATTTACTATAATGGCTGTATGGCTAAGAGATAAAAAGCACTATCGCATCAACAATATTATACTTGCCAGTTTTAAAGTATCATTGGTGATCTTCTATACTTTTATTGATGTGCCCTACCTCTATTTGTTTTATACCTCCTCATTTGTAAGTCTAATTATACTTGCCTATTTCATTTCCTTACGAAACGAGGAACTCGTTCCCTAACTCTATAAAATGTTCATGCTAATGATTCGTCATAAACCCTACTAATCTACCTTCTTGTTGTCTTGCTGCGGCCTTGGCTGCGGCGGACGACTTTGAGGAGAACGTTGTTGTTGTGGGCGATTCTGCGGCGGACGTTGTGGCCCCTGCTGCTGCGAACTACGTTCCCTTTGCTGATTCCTAGTATCAGGACCATCAGGCCTTCTACGGTCATTATTTCGATGATCAGTACGGTTATTATCCCTTTGCTGCTCTCTTCTACGCTTATCGTTTCGTTCGAGGCTCTTTAAGCTAATTTGACCTACTACATCTACAAACTGCGGTTCTACTTCTTTAGGTTTACCTGTGGTGACATCAACAGGTTCTAGCTCCTCGGGCTTAATACCTTGTGCATTCAAGCGCTTTATTTCTTTAACCCGATTAATCGTTAAAGGATAATGCTTACTTCCACCTTGAATGATATACCACATCAAATTTTTGAAGATATCTTTCTTTATCAGAAAGGCAGTTCCTTTTGCGGTTTGAAATGAATCGGCATTATCTGGAAACTGTTGTAAAGCATCCAGATACGTATCAAGTTCAAAATTTAAACAACACTTTAAACGACCACATTGACCGCTCAACTTTGTTTGGTTGATCGATAAATTTTGATACCTTGCTGCTGTAGTATTTACGCTCTTAAACTCTGTAAGCCAAGTACTGCAACATAATTCTCTTCCGCAACTACCAATTCCACCAATTTTACCCGCTTCTTGCCTAATACCTATTTGGCGCATTTCCACCTTTAATTTAAACTCGCCGGCAAATTGTTTGATAAGCTCCCTAAAATCTACACGATCATCGGCTGTATAAAAAAAGGTTGCTTTTTTACCATCAGCTTGTATTTCCACTTCACTCAACTTCATCTTTAAGCCAAGGCTAATAGCAAACTCACGACTTCTCGCCTGAGTTTTAGCCTCTCTTCCCTTACTAATTTGAAAGCTCTCAATATCACGATCTGTACTTCTACGTATAATTTTTTTCATATCGGAGGCAAACTCTTCAATACCACGCTTCTTTAATTGCATACGTACCAATTCGCCCGATAAACTTACTTCTCCAACATCAAAACCACCTACGCCTTCTACCGTAACATAATCACCTTTCTCAAAATATTGTAGGGTAGTATTTCTGTAAAACTCTTTACGACTGCCTTGTTTAAAGCTTACTTCTACAATTTTACAATTGCTTTCAGGATCGGCAAAAGGAAGATTCGATAACCAATCGTGCACATTTAAACGATTACAACCGCCAGTACTACAACCGCCATTGCTTTTGCAACCACCTGGCTTTGTTCCACAAGATCCGCATCCCATATAATGAATAATTAAATGTTCAATGATAAATAATGATTGAGGTACCTGATGCGGGAAAATCGTGTATTCGTTGATACCAATTATTGTGTTGATTCTAAGCCATGAAACCACTCAATGGGCTTATAAACTAACGCAATTTGATGCTTTCTCTATTATTGATAAGCTTTACTCAACTTTAATCTACCATAGAATGAACGATAAATCGATGGCTAAAAGTACCCTTTTAGACCGCCATCCACTTCTTTGGTATTACACAATTACCACCACACACATCCCCCTCAAATTCAAAAATAAGGAAAATTTACCGTGAAACTCGTTACACTGTTAGAACAACCTTGTTTTGAATGATATGAAACAGCTTAATAGTCAATGCTTGAAACAACATCTTTCCATTGGCATTTCGCTCTATATAATAAGAAGCCTTATCTAATTGCTCAATGATGGCTTGTTGCTGGCTAGCCGATGCAATTTTGTTTAAGCGCTGCGCAAAATCCTTTTCTTTTTCGGCCAATACAATATTTTCGGCACCTAATATCCTAATACGAATGCTTTGTTCTAGCAGGTGATTGAAGTAACGAAGAAATTGCTTTTGCTTTTCCCTTCCTAGCTTACTCACCTCATCCGAAAATTTTATTTGAGCCAAGGGGCCCCCTTTTAAAGTAGCATTCAACCATTCACGCAATAAACTTTGCCAATCTTCTTCTGCATGTTGTAGTAATTGTAATGCCTCCCGGTAGTTGCCCGCACAGATAGCTGATATTTGATGCGCAATATCAACCGAAACATTCGCCCTACTCATTAATGCCTGCTCTACATCCCTTTCTTCAAGCATGGGTATTTTTACTAGCTGACAACGACTTAAGATGGTGGGCAGTATTTTTTCGTCATTTTCAGCAACTAAAATAAATAGGGTATTAGCTGGTGGCTCCTCAATGAGCTTTAATAATTTATTTCCTTCTTTACCTAAATATTCGGGCATCCATAGAAGCAGGACTTTATATTCACCTTCGAAGCTTTTCAGGCTAAGCTTCCGTAGAATATCGTTACATTCTTCTGCTGTAATATTACCTTGTTTATTTTCAGCACCTATAAACTGAAGCCAATCGTATACATTACCATAAGGATAAAGCTTAATAAACTCCCGCCACTCACTAATATAATCGCTACTAATGGGCTTATCACCGCTCTTTTTTGAGATAACTGGATATGAAAAATGTAAATCTGGATGAATTAACTGTTCAGCCCTTTGAAATGAGGGTTGAGACTCAATTTCATCTGGATGAATAAAGGAGGGTGCTGCTGCTAACGCTGTAAAACCTCCAAAAAGGTCTTCCACCACGGGTGCAACCTGTGGTTGACTCACAATATATTGGGCAAAGGCCATGGCCAAGGCCAATGTTCCACTACCTTCTTTTCCTAAAAACAATAATGCATGACTGAGCCGGTTTTGCTGTACCATCTCGGCCAAGTGCTTTTTTACAACTTTTTGCCCTATAACATTTTTAAATAGCATGATGGGCGAAGATAATTCTATGCACTAAGATTCTGAAGAATTGCCATGATTTAATAGCAGGATATTTAAAGACGGCTCTATTTATTTTAAATACTTTAAGATCTCCTCACTGTCGGGCTTCACATTACTTGGAAAATAGGCAATCATTTTCCCATTTTCATCCAATAAAAATTTATTAAAGTTCCAAGTAATCGTGGCATCTAGAACTCCATTTTCAGATTTAGAGGTAAGCCATCTGTAGATTGGTGCCATATGCTCTCCTTTTACGTCAATCTTTGCAGCCAATGGGAAGTTGACACCATAATTTTTTTGGCAAAATTCAACAATCTCTTGGCTAGTGCCGGGCTCTTGACCTCCAAACTGATTGCAAGGAAAGCCAATAACTACTAGTTTATTTTTGTATTGGTCATATACTTTTTGCAATGCAGCATACTGTGGCGTATAACCACAGGCAGAAGCAGTATTAACGACTAAGATTTTCTTGCCCTTGAATTTAGAAAATGCAATCTCACCTCCATCAATCGATTTCACCTTAAAGGCGTGAATACTATTATTTTCTATGATGGTAAAAGCCGAAAGTATAGCAAGGGTGGCAATCATAAATAGGTATTTCATTGTTTGGTTATTTTACACAAATAACAACTTTTTTAAAGAAAAGTTGAAAATAAATGACAAGCGGGCGGCCATGAGTACCTAGTGAAATTTAGATGGCCCATGCCACCGAAGCAAGGCTTAGTCTTGTTCCAGGAACCTGCAGAAGTATCGAACCGCAAGCTTCCATAGTAGCTCCGGTAGTAATAACATCGTCAACCAATAATAGATGCTTATTGCAAATCTCATTCTTTTGGGCTATAGCAAAAACATGCTGCATATTTTGCCAACGATGTATACGGTCTTGTTTTGTTTGGGTTTCCGTAAATTGGGTTCTTATCACTGCCCCTAGCAAAATGGGCTTCTGCCAAACAGCGGCAATCCCTTCGCAAATAACCATCGCTTGATTATACCCACGCTTATATTCTTTCTTGATATTAAGGGGCAAAGGCACTAATGCATCTACATCGCGAAACCGATCGGCCTGTTGCAATTGAAAGCCTAGTTGTTTACCTAAATAATAGCCCACCGCTTTATTTTTTTGATACTTCAGTTGAATCATTAAATCTTGTAACAAAGAATCTTTGGTAAAATAATAGGCAGCCGTAGCATTGAACAAATTAAGTCTACCATAAAAAATTTTTTCAACCGGGTTATTGGGCTTCGTACCAAAATCTGTTAGTGGTAAATGGTGTAAGCATTTCAAACATATCACATCCTCCTGTTCCAAAACATCTGTACCACAACCATGGCAATGATGTGGGTATAACAAATTAGCCAGGCTAGTCCATAAAAAATTAAGCCTATCCATCCTCAACACAAGATAAAAATCATTCTATATGATTCCAACAATTGTTTCCAATTAAAACAAATATTTATATACTTCATGCACTTGGCTTAGTGCAATAATTTCGATTTGATGATTTTTCAAGTCCACACTTTTTTTATTGAACCGACTAACAATAATTTTTTCGAAGCCTAATTTTTCGGCCTCCGCTATGCGTTGCTCTATTCTGTTTACTGCTCTTATTTCGCCATTTAATCCAACTTCACCCGCAAAACAAATAGTATGTGGCAAGGCAATATCCTCATACGATGAAAGCAAAGCGCAAATAACTGCCAGATCTATTGAAGGATCCTCTACCTTTAGTCCTCCTGCTATATTTATAAACACATCTTTTGTTCCAAACAAAAATCCACCACGCTTCTCCAATACAGCCAATAACAATTGTAGTCGTCTTAAATCAAAACCACTTACCGTACGTTGAGGCATGCCATAAACGCTTTGAGTTACGAGTGCCTGCACTTCAATGAGTAAGGGACGCATGCCTTCGATGGTTGCTGCAATGGCACTCCCACTTAATTGGCCTTCTCTTTGTGCAATTAATATTTCGGATGGGTTAGCAACTACTTTCATGCCTTCGCCTGTCATTTCATAAATTCCTAGCTCTGCGGTACCCCCAAACCTATTTTTAAGTGTTCGCAAAATGCGGTAAGCATAATGCTGGTCTCCTTCAAATTGCAATACGGTATCTACCATATGTTCTAGAATTTTAGGACCAGCGATGGCACCATCTTTCGTTATATGGCCAATTAAAAAAACAGGCGTATTGGTCTCTTTCGCAAAACGTTGAAACTCTGCAGCACACTCCCGTATTTGGGAAACACTTCCCGCACTAGAATCGATTAAGTTGGACTGTAATGTTTGAATAGAATCTACAATAACAACTTGCGGTTTTAATTTTTTGATCTCCTGAAAAATAGTCTGTGTAGCTGTTTCGGTGAGTAAATAAAAATTATCATTCACCATCTTTAACCTATCGGCACGCATTTTAATTTGCTGCTCACTTTCTTCCCCACTAATGTATAATACGACTAGCTCATTCATCATCAAACCATGTTGTAAAAACAAAGTGCTTTTACCAATACCTGGTTCCCCGGCAACCAATACAATGCTCCCCGGAACAATACCACCACCTAGCACACGATTCAATTCTGCATCTTTGGTAATAATCCTTTCTTCTGCTCTTGCAGTAACATCTTGCAATGCAATGGCCTTAGAAGTTTTTTTATCCTCAGCATATCCTTTCCAACTTTGTTCTTTGTTATTGCCTTTATCTAATACTTCTTCAACAAAAGTATTCCATGAATTACAAGATGGACATTTACCTAACCATTTGGCACTTTCGTATCCGCAACCGCTACAAAAAAAAGCTGTTTTTATTTTGCTCATGGTATAAAGATAATCGCGAATAATAAAAGATACACTTTTATATACCGGCTAATTCAACAATTGGCTATGAGCAGCGCACTATCATTTTTGGTTACACACAACCATTTTACGGTGCTAAAAAAAAGATGGAACTAGTAAAAAATACACCCTGCATAAATAAAAATCCTTGAATAATAGAAAGGCAAAAGGGCTAACATTGCTGTCGGCCCTCTTACTTACTAACCCATTAAATTCCACCACTAAATTACAATAATGGGGCACATGACAAAATTATTTTTGACGAATACAGCAAAAAAAACGGTCCCTCCAATCCTCTTTTTTACCAATCCTTATGAAAGAAAAAACTACTTTATGGCCATTTTAGCCATTTTGGCAGGTTGCGAAGGCTATAAATCCACTGATTACCAACACTTTGCTTATAAAAGGTACAAATTGCCAATTTTTCAAAAACAGCAGTTCTGATGTCTACATAAGATTTTAAAATATATTTAAAGCGATTCTAGGCTCGTCGTAGCAGGTTTGGGGTAGAACTAGGCTTTATTCGGAATAATGGATCCTAGGCCATCAAAATTAGCTCCTCAACATATTTTCGGTCGTTACTTAATCTAGGGATTTTATGTTGACCTCCTAATTTGCCTTTACTACGTAGCCAGTCGTTAAAAATGCCTTTTCGTAACGATTTAACCCAAGGCATTCCCAGCGCAATATCTTTATAACGCTTGGCTTCATAATCGCTATTTAGGGTTTTTAAAGCCGAATCTAGTTCTAATGTAAACTCGTTTAAATTCTCAGGCGCCCGATCAAATTCAATGAGCCACTCATGAGCTCCATTTGATTTTTCGGTAAAATAGATGGGTGCTGCGGTATAATCTTTTACCACTGCATTTGTTTTCATACTAGCCATTGCAATGGCATGATCGCTATTATCAATAATCACTTCCTCGCCAAAAGCATTCATATAATGCTTAATTCTTCCAACAATCTTGATTTTGAATGGTTGGAGCGACACAAATTGAATGGTGTCGCCAATTAAATAACGCCATAGCCCTCCATTGGTCGAAATAACCAATGCATAGCTCTTATCAAGTGCTACTTTATCTAAGCCAATCGTAGTAGGGTCTTTTTTGCCATATTCGTCTATTGGCATAAACTCGTAAAAAATTCCATGATTTAGGAACAATAACATGCCTTCTTCATCGGCAATATTTTGCATGGCAAAATAGCCCTCACTAGCATTGTAGAGGTCTAGATAATTAATTTTTTTACCAATCAGTTGATTGAATTGCTCTTTATAGGGCACAAATGAAACGCCGCCATGTAAGTATAATTCAAGATTTGGCCATACCTCTTTCAGCGTTTCTTTACCTGTAATGGCAAGTATTCGCTTAATTAATACAATGGTCCAAGTAGGTACACCAGAGATAGAAGTTACATTTTCGGCGATGGTAGATTGAGCTAATTGTTCAATCTTATTTTCCCATTCATCCATTAGTGCAATAGATAATTCTGGCGTACGTATCCAGTTTGCCCAGATGGGCGTATTTTGTAAAAGTATGGCACTCAGATCGCCATAATGTGCTTCATCATTAATCGCATTTATTTGATGACTCCCCCCAATTACCAATGCCTTTCCTGTTAATAAATCGCTCTCGGGATATTGGTTGTAATAAATGGTAATGACGTCTTTTGCTGCCTGATAATGGCAATCCTGCAAGCTTTCTTCTGTTATGGGAATAAATTTACTCTTATCGCTAGTAGTTCCGCTACTTTTAGCAAACCAGTATACGGGTGTATTCCAAAGTAAATTTTGTTCGCCTTGCATCAACCTTTCGATATAAGGCTTAAGGTCGTCATACTCATGAATAGGAACATTTTTTTTAAAAGCCTTGATAGAAAATATTTTTTCCATCCCATATTTCCTTCCCATCTCTGTATATTGTCCATGTGTAATTAAATCCTGTAATACCTCGCGTTGAGCTGCAAGGGGGTTTTGCAACCATTGCTCAATATGCCACAATCGAAATCGGGCCAGTCGCGATAAAGTTGGACTAATTAATTTCATTCACTTTACAATAGTGAACAGCAAAATACGCAATGTAGAGGAATGTAAAAAAAGTATTATTCCTCCACTACATTTTCAATAGTATCAATATTACTGCGTTGTGCATTATCTCTTTCCATATCAATAATCCAATCTTTTCTTTTTAGCTCAAAATTGGTTCCTAGATATAAGCGGCGAACCTTTTCATCATCGGCCAATTGTTCGGCAGTGCCATGTTTAAATATTTTGCCTTCAATTAATAAATAAGCACGGTCACAGATCGATAAAGTTTCATTAACATTATGATCGGTAATAAGAATACCAATATTCTTATACTTTAATTTGGCAACAACACTTTGAATATCTTCAACCGCAATAGGATCCACACCAGCAAAGGGTTCATCTAATAATATAAATTTAGGATCTACCGCTAAAGCTCTTGCTATTTCGGTCCTTCTTCTCTCCCCACCACTGAGGCTATCCCCATTATTTTTTCGCACATGGTGCAAATTAAACTCATCTAATAAGCGTTCTAATTTATCTACCCTTTCTTGTTTCGTCAGCTTCGTCATTTCCAAAACAGCCATAATATTATCTTCCACTGTTAATTTTCTAAAAACGCTAGCTTCTTGTGGTAAATAGCCAATACCCATCTGTGCCCGCTTATACATTGGCAGCTTCGTAATATCAAGGTCGTTTAGGAAAACAGTTCCTTCGTCGGGCTTAATTAACCCTACCACCATATAGAAAGTAGTTGTTTTTCCCGCCCCATTAGGCCCTAGCAAGCCAACGATTTCGCCCTGTTGTACTTCTACCGATACGTTGTTCACAACGGTTCTCCCTTTGTAGCTTTTAACTAGGTTCTTTGTTTGTATAGTTAAGTTCAAGGCCTTAAATTTTTACAAAAATAGAGTTTATGTGATTCATCTTCATCAAACCCTTTTATCTTAACAATTGATTGAATTATAAGAGCAGTATGTATATTGCAATAATTTTAGGAAAATGAAAGTAACAGAACATATAGAACAGTCGAAAAAAACATTGGTATCCTTTGAAGTTTTACCTCCCTTAAAAGGCAAAACAATTACTAGCTTATATGACCATTTAGACCCACTGATGGAATTTAAACCTTCGTGGATTAATGTAACCTACCATCGAAGCGAAACCATGTTTAAGAAAAAGTCTGATGGAACTTTTGAAAAAGTAGACGTTCGCAAACGACCTGGAACCGTTGGTATTTGTGCCGCCATCATGAACCACTACAAAATAGACGCGGTACCCCATTTAATCTGTGGAGGCTTTACTAAACGCGAAACAGAAGATGCACTCATTGACCTTAACTTTTTAGGAATCGATAATGTATTGGTATTACGTGGCGATGCCGCCAAAAACGAAACATCGTTTGAAGCCGAAAAAGACGGCAATCTTTTTGCTAGCGATTTATTAAAACAAGTATCCCAACTCAATCACGGTATCTATATCGATAAAGATATTCAAAACGGCAGTAGAACAAACTTCTGCATGGGAGTTGCTGGTTATCCCGAAAAACATTTTGAAGCCCCTAACCTTGAGATTGATCTACAAAGAACCAAAGAAAAAGTAGATGCAGGTGCCGACTACATTATGACACAAATGTTCTTCGATAACCAAAAATTTTTCGAGTTTGTAAAGGCATGCAGAGATATTGGCATTACTGTTCCTATTATTCCAGGACTCAAGCCAATTACCACTAAAAAACAACTTTCGGTTTTACCAAGAATATTTCATGTAGACATACCCACCGAACTATCTAACCAAGTAATGAAATGCAAGTCCGACACGGATGTTGAGGCTGTGGGCACCGAATGGCTTATTCAACAAAGTAAAGAATTAAAAGCATTTGGCGTACCTGTATTACATTATTACACATTAGGAAAACCAAAGGTTATTTGGAATGTAGTGAAAGAAGTTTTGTAATTCATGGCATTTACCACCCAACAAAAGGCTTACCTAGCCCTTAGTGCTACCAGTATTATATGGGGCACTACCTGGGTAGCAAGTAAATTTGCCATTGCCCATGCACCTGCATTGCAAATCTCTTACCTGCGACAGGGTTTGGCGGGATTAATTTTTATAACTTTCTTTAAATATAAAGGAGAAGCCTGGCCTACATTTAAACAGCTTCGCGCATTGTTGCTTATCTCCTTTTTTCTGTTTATCATCAATAATAGCTTCGCTACATGGAGCTTAAAATATGTATCTAGCGGCTTAGCAGCACTGGTGGGTGCTTTATACCCTTTATGTGTGGTAATTATTGAAATGATTGTATTTAAAACCAAACAAACCGCACTCACTTTTATCGGACTCCTAATAGGGTTTGCAGGCATCAGTATCGTGTTTTACGACAATGCCATTTCTAATCATTCGGCCGGATACCCATTTGGATTGTTGCTGAGCACTATTGCCATGATTTGCTGGAGCATTGGCACTATACTGGTATCAAGAAATAAAATAAAAATGAATCCCTATTATGGACTAGGCTGGCAGATGTTTATGGCCGCTCCTTTTATTTTCTTACTTTCTCTGGCAACAGGCAATCATATACCTATTCAACAAGTGCCCATTGAGTCATGGGCGGCTATTGCTTATTTAATAATTTCGGGCTCCATTATTGGATTTGTTTGCTTCTTATATTCTATGAAATATTTGCCCACGGCTATCTCTTCTTTATACGCCTACTTCAATCCAATTGTTGCAATGGCATTTGGTTCAATACTCCTAAGCGAAAAATTAACCTTCCATATTTTAGTAGGTTCGCTCATTACTTTAGCAGGCGTTTATTTGGTTAATTATAGTATGAAGAAGAAGGCAACCATGGAACCCTTAGCACAAGAGAGTTGATCAACAACTGCTATCTGCTAAAATTTTTCTTTAGAAATGCCATATACATTTCCCGCCATGGAAGCCACTGCGGTTGTTGCGTTAAGAAATGATTATGGAATAAAGTAATAAATTCTCCATTTACCGATTTCACTATATCGTGATAGTATTGTATTTCTTCGGCCGCTTGTTGAGCGGTATACTTCTGCTCGAAAAAAGAGCTAGCTTCCATAAAACAAAAGGGGTGAACCCTTAACAAGGTAACCGTTTCTTTCTCTAGGTCGTACCACCGATGCGGCAATGTATAAGAAGCCCTAAAACCATTGATGCTACCATAAGCCATAGAATACTCCTCCCTGATTCCGGCCGCAATTAAACGCCGATAGGTTTGTGGAACCGTAAATCGCAAATAGTGATTTCTTGAACAAGTAATAGGTTGCCCTACAATTTTTTGTAACACACCCATTTCTTTTGCCAACAACGCTTTATCTGTTCCACTTTGCCAACTAGGATGTATTCCTATCTTATACTTCGTGGCTAACCTATTATATAGTTTCCGAATGGCTTTAGCACTTGCCGATATATTTTTATCGTAGCGACCTCTTTTAATAATCGTTAGAAGAAAAAAAATAGGCCGAAGCTGGTATGCCTCATGTAAACTATCCATCCACTCAAATTCATCAAAGGGATCTTTTTTTCGACCACTATACACTTCCGCTCTTTCCAATACCTTATCTAAATTGCCTTTCAGCAAATCTCGATAAAAGCCCAAAATATTTTTCCATAGGGGCTGATGCAGATAACTGTATGCTATATCAATATCGTAAGTAGGCAGAAAGGTAAATGCCGGCGCAGGAAAACTATCTGACAAATCAACTACTGTGCCTACTACCCTTTGCTGCTTTTCTATTAGTTTTTTCTTCAATGCTTGCAACCATAGGTTGACCAATGGTAACTGCAAAAAATTTTCTTTATAGGCCACACTATTGGTGTGCCCATAGCGCCCATATTCGTCTAATTGATGTGGTAAATACTCTTCATAACGCGTAATTAAATAGAAGGATGCGGCAAAAATGTCGAATGGAATATCGCCTTCCGTTTTAAAAAATGCTTTTAGGTGATCCCACTCAAAACAAGCAATATTTTGTTGCCGAATGCCTATTTCAAATAATAAGCCCGCGGGGCTTATAGAAAAAGCCTCATCATCGAATGGCTCAAAAGAATAATTAATTTTTAGTCCCTTGTGTTGTAATACATTTTCTTTTATGTTGGTTAACAAAGCCTTGTCGCCAAACAAAGTATCAACAATGTATTGAATGCGCTCTGTAATATGGGTTGTATAAATGTATACCACAGCTCAAACTTACAAAGACGTTCTTAATAATTGGCTTGTTTTTGAGATTGTACTACGCTAAAGTAAAATAACTAGCAAGGTTAAGAGCAATAGCCTTATTTTATTTTGCACAACTCATCCCAGCGGGTCGTATACCTCTTAGAACGAAGCTCCTGACGCATTTTCCAATCTCTACTCGTGCCCGATGCAGCGAACTTTAATACATCATCACGCATACTAAAATTTACATTATCAATCATGTTCATTAATAATCGCTCATTATTTTTTGTTTCCGGCGCAAACAGATTTCCCTGAATAGAACTGTCGGGAACAATATTGCTTAATATAACACCCGCTTTTTTATAGGTTTTCCCTAGTTCAAATAAACGTTCTACCAATTGTATAGCAGGCTTTATTAGTTGGTGGGTACTAGCAGTAGCGATTGGCAAATGAATATAGGTAGATAGGGATGGCCCATGCTGAAAATAGGTAGTAAACGATTCTTGCTTGGGAACAATAAACACACTGATTGTTTTGGCGGCACCATGCTGGCGACGCAGTTTTTCGGCAGCACGCGAAATATAAGTAGCAATGGCCTCTTTAAGATCTTTAATATCGGTAACTGGCTGGCCAAACATTCGAGTGGTCGCAATCATTTTTTTTGAAACACGCTCTTCTTCCATCATAATAGCAGGCTCACTATTCAACTCTTTTATTAATCGAGTACCTACCACACCACCCAAATGTCGATGTGCCCAAGCGGTGCTCATTCTTTTTAGATCGAGCGCTGTATTGATTTGAAAGAACCTCAACTTAGTTGCATACTGGTGACCCACACCCCACACCTCTTCAATAGGGGTGCTTTGTAATGCATCATTTATTGCTTCTTCTGTATTCAAAACCATCACACAGTCGGTAGCAATTTTGTTTTTTTTTGATAACCGATTCGCCACTTTGCTTAGCACTTTTGTGGGTGCCACACCAATAGAAACCGATATACCTGTCCATTGCTCTACAACCATTCTTAGCTCTTTTGATAGCGTGATTAGTTCGGTAGCAGCAAGATGATCAAGATCTAAAAACGATTCATCCACAGAATAGACCTCTACATTTTCTTCTCCTACCAATTGACGCAATGTTTCCATTACACGCCAACTAAGATCGCCATACAAGTGATAATTAGACGAGAAGGTGGCTACCCCATATTTTTCAATGATGGGTTTTGCCTTAAAGTATGGACCCGCCATTTCCACGCCTATTTTTTTTGCTTCGTCGGTGCGAGAAATGATGCAACCATCATTATTACTTAACACAATAACAGGCTTGTTGGCAAGTTCGGGACGAAATAATCGTTCGCAAGAACAATAAAAACTATTACAGTCTACAATGGCTTTCATACCCCATAATTATTAAAATAGAACATACTTGTTTACGATCAAAGAGCATGAATTACATAGGTTACAACACCCCACACATGGGTTCTATCGTCGAAAACAGATAACTGTATATCCGAAAATTTTTTATTCTCTGCTACTAAGCTTACCGAGTTGATATTCTTTTGTAAACGCCGCACCAATAGCTCACCCTCCATAATTGCAATAATTACTTTGCCATTGACGGGTTTAATGCTGCGATCTACAATCAACGTGTCCCCACTATGAATACCTGCACCTAGCATCGCATCGCTATTCATCCGAAAGAAAAAGGTAGCTGGCTTATTTTTAATGAGCTGCTCATTCAGGTCAATGCCTCGTTCCATATAGTCGTCTGCGGCAGCACCAAAGCCCGTAGCATTGGCAGTTTGTATCTGATGCTGACTAAATTTCTTTGACCCACTATACGAAGCACCATAAAAAGTTTCGTTATCCATGCTAATTATATTTTGAAATACTAAATTAATTAGTAAATTTATACTAAAATATTTATCTTCCTAAAATATTATTATGGAAATGTTAGTAAAAAATTCAATCCCTGCTACGCCGCTATTCAGTAATTTATACGAGTATTTATTAGTGGTGCATCCCAACGAGCATGTACACCAACAAGTGCTTGAAGAAAAAAAATCGTTTTTCAATGCCTACAAAGAAAAGAGCACCTTCAAAACCAATTCTCACATTATTGTGAGTAAATTTTGGGCAAAAGAAACCATGGAAGAAACCATGATTCGCTGGATGCAACGTATTATTGGCACACAACAAAGCTTCTCTGTTTCCTTAAATAATTATGGCGGATTTCCGCCACACACCGTTTATCTGCGTGTACAAGACCATCAACCCTTTCAGCAGCTAGCAAACTCCTTGCGCGTAGTAGACCAATATGTGCAAAGCAATGACTGTCCGCCCATGCAATTAGTAAGAAACCCACATGTAAGTGTTGCAAAAAAGTTGCCCGAAAACGTTTATGAGAAAGCTATCTTAGACTATGCTCCAAAATCTTTTCATGCTAGTTTTGAAGTAACACAGTTGGTATTATTAAGAAGAAAACAGCAGCTTGATACCTGCAAACAAATAGGCCTATTTCGGCTAGGATCTATCAACGACTATTCCTATAATTAAAACCGTTAACAAACAGGTACTACCATCGGCAGATAGCAACGAGAGAATCGATCGCTTGCCGCTTATTGGGTATCGCTATGCCACAAATCATAAAACCTGTATCTTCAAGCTTAAAATATGCCACATGAATCAACGTTATTATTCGCTTGATGTATTTAGGGGTGCTACGGTTGCCCTGATGATCTTGGTTAACAATCCAGGTTCAGGCAGCCATACTTTTTTGCCCTTAGAACATGCTCCCTGGCACGGTTGTACACCCACCGACCTAGTATTCCCCTTCTTTTTGTTTGCCGTAGGCAATGCGATGTCGTTTGTGATGCCTAGATTCGAAAAAGAAGGCACTGCCTATTTTTTAAAAAAAGTGATAAAACGAACCCTGCTTATTATTTTAATTGGTTTGTTTTTAAACTGGAGCCCTTTTATTAAATGGGATAATAATGCGCTTATTTTTAAAACCTTCGATAAAATAAGAATCATGGGTGTACTACAAAGAATTGCGCTCTGCTATTTCTTTGGCTCGCTCATTGTCTATTTTTTTAAAACCAAAGGGGCTTTTGTAGTTAGCTGCTTTCTACTATTATTATATTGGGTAATCTGCCTTTTTCTAGGCAATCATGCCGACCCATTTAGCTTACAAGGATTTTGGGGTACGCAATTCGACATCAACCTTTTTGGTGTAGACCATGCCTATAAAGGCGAAGGCGTACCGTTTGATCCAGAAGGAATATCAAGCACCCTCCCTGCCATTGTAGAGGTTGTATTAGGCTATTTTGTAGGTCAATACATTCAGCAAAAAGGCAAAAACTATGAAATGCTTTCTAACCTATTTGTAGCAGGTATTATTTTGCTTTTTACAGGTTATTGTTGGGATATGGTTTTCCCAATCAACAAAAAAATATGGACCAGTAGCTATACCATTTATACAACTGGCCTAGCCACTATTACCCTAGCAGTACTGATTTATCTCATTGAATTTAAAGAGGCGAAGGGCTACTGGAGCCGATTCTTCGACGTGTTTGGGAAAAACCCATTATTCATCTTTTTCCTAAGTGGATTCCTTCCACGTGTATTGGCATTAATACGAATAGACAATGGATTTAGTATCGATGGTAAACAACAATGGCTCACCCCATTTGGATGGTTTTACCAGCATATCTGTAAAGATATTTCCGCCGATCTAAGAGTAGGCTCACTTGCCTACGCCTTAGTGCTCATTTTCTTCTATTGGTCAATTGTATATGTATTGGACAAGAAGAAAATCTATATCAAAGTATAAACTTACAGTTAACATGTTCGAGACTTGTTCGTGATTTTTTCGGTCTTAATTGGGATTTTAGCCTATAATGCCGAAGAAATCACGAACAAACCACGACCCAATCACGAACTAGCTAGTAAGAAGCGTTAGGAATGCGCATATAGCACGATTAAACAAACATGGCCTCGGCTTTTAGGATACTTTCGGGCTTACCTACATCAATAAATTGATCATGAGAGTGATCGAAATATTGAATAGCATACTGCGCACATAAGCTTAGATATACATCTACCATCGAAAATTTGCCCTCCTGTACCATCAATGAAAATATTTGGGGATTGATGACATGAATACCGCTAAATGCCTTCAATATCAGCTGCTCATGACTGCTACTAGTAAACAAAGAAGCAGGCCTTTCTTCGCCAGTAATTATATTTTTCCAACCACATAACTGTTTGGCCCCATTAAACACAAAATACCGAGAGGTACTCCTTTCTGTAACGGCCAATGTTGCGATGGCCTTAGATGCTTTATGCTGAGCAATCATTGCCGATAAATCAAGGTCGGTTAAAATATCTACATTCATCAACACAAAATCATCCTGAAAATACCAGGCCGCTTTTTGTAAACCACCACCCGTTTCGAGTACTTCATGGGTTTCATCGCTAATGGTGATGGTACTACCCCATCCCTGATTTATGTTGATGGCCTCAATAATTTGGTTAGCAAAATGATGCACATTTACAATGACTTCAGTCATACCAAATTCTTGCAAATATTCAATATTGCGCTGTAGCAAACTTTTCCCATTTACCAATGCCAATGCTTTAGGATGCAGATCTGTAAATGGTTTTAGCCTGGTACCCAATCCGGCCGACAATATCATTGCCTTCATACGTTTGCAATTATTAATTTATAATGATTGACTGGAAAGCTTCAGCCAATTCTTTTCGTTGGTATGATCAACTACCACTTTCGTCTGATACTTATTACGCAAATGCCTAGCCGTTTGTTCGGCAGCAAATACACTTCTATGCTGCCCCCCTGTACATCCAAAGTTAATTTGCAGGTTACTGAACCCCCTCTGTAAATAATCTTCTACGGTAATATCAATCAAGTCCCAAACACTATTCAAAAACTGATTCATGCGCGTACGTTGTTCTAAAAAATCCTGCACCAACTTGTCCTTTCCACTCAAGTGTTTATACGCTTCAAACCTACCAGGATTTAATATACCACGCATATCAAACACAAAGCCACCGCCATTTTCGGTTTCATCTACCGGAATCCCTTTTTTATAGCTAAAGCTATTGACATGAATAAACAAAGGCATTTCGGGGGTTGCTTGTATAGGGGTAAATCGTTGTATAATTTCTTTGCCCACCATTAATTTGAGTATGCGATCAAATTCCGGCGTTATGATACCTACCCGCTGATGTTCGATAAAGAATTTTACACTATTTAATGCCAAAGGAATACTGGTTAAAAAATGAGCTTTCCTTTCAAATAATCCTCTAAACCCATAAGCACCTAATACCTGTAACAAGCGGATAAGTACATACCCATTATATTGGCTAATAAAAGTGGTTCTATCTACTTTCTTCTCAAGTAAGCCATCTACCTCGTCTAAATAGTATTGTAATAAATTATTTTTCCATTCTTCGCTCAACTCTGCTTTTGCCTGCCATAGTAAAGAAGCCACATCATATTGCAAGGCGCCCTTCATGCCCCCCTGGAAGTCTATAAAATAAACTTCATCGTTATTTACGATGATATTACGACTCTGAAAATCACGAAACATAAAATGCTTATGCTCTGTAAAAGTGAGGTAGCTACTCAGTGCTTCAAAGTCGTCGAGAAGCTGTTGTTTATCATAAGGCAACTGAAGGGTATCTAAAAAATAATATTTAAAATACAAAAGATCACTCATGATAGCCTGTTTCCCAAATTCCTTTGCAGTAAGGCACCAATCGTAATTAAGCCCTTTATCACCTAGAATTTGTATCCGCGCAAGCGCTTTCAAACTCTTTTTAAACAGATCATACACATAGGCATTATGTCCATGCGCTTCTAGCTTATTTAATAAGCTGTCGGTACCTAAATCTTCCTGAATATAAATGGTTCGATCTTCATTTACACAAAACACTTTGGGCACAGGCAATCCTGCTGCTTTAAAGTGATCGCTAAAAAGAAGAAAGGTATTATTCTCTTTTACATTTAAATTATAGGTAGCTATATAGGTTTGATTACCCGAATAAATTCGAAAATAAATTCGATCGCTCCCACTTTGCGGCAGCTTTTCAATTCGATTGGCATCAGTTTTATTAAACGAAAGAAATAAAGAAGAAATATTTGCTACTACAAGTTCCATATTGATTACACTATTGAAAGGAATAAAAATAGAATAAATTACGAGAATAAGTGGATAGAATAAAATTAGTGCCTCGAATACAGCCGCGGCCCCATAAAAAGAAAGATGGCGAGGTTGTTGCAAAAAAATAGCTTTCAAGCAGCTACTCGTATTTACACATCATTCATGATTCTAAAATAATCTGCTTCTTTCCAAAAAGGAAATTGAGTTCTTGCCTGCTCTAGTTTTTCTTTCTCTAATGTAATGGTAAAAACATCTTCATCGTGTTGCTGGTGATACAATACTTCACCCATTGCATCTACTACCATACTATTACCACTATGATAAATTTCATTTCCATCATAACCCACCCTATTGACTCCAATAACATAAGCTTGATTTTCGATAGCCCTTGCGGTTAATAATGTTTTCCATGCATGATTACGACGTTCGGGCCAATTGGCCACATATATTAAAACATCATATTCAGCTGTAGCAACCTCCTTCGCTTTTGGACGCGCTACCCCCGGTAAAGTTTCGATAGCAGTCGCTTCTTTTTGTTGGCGTGCCCATACAGGAAAGCGTAGGTCGTAACAAATTTGCAAATTTATTTTCCATCCTTTTACTTGCGCAATAAACCTTTTATTGCCTGCCGTATATTTTTCATGTTCCCCGGCAAAAGCAAAGCAGTGGCGTTTATCGTAATAACCATACTGACCATTGGGTAGCATCCAAATTAAACGATTATAATATTGATTTGCTTCTTGAATCATCAAACTTCCTGTAAGAATAATTCTTTTTTGCATCGCCATTTTTCGCATCCAAGCAACACTCGTTCCCTCCATGGTTTCGGCTAGTAGCTCGGGCTGCATACTAAAACCCGTATTAAACATTTCTGGTAATATAACTACCTCCGTAGGCACGTTAATACGATGAATTTTTTCCTCAAATTGTTGAAGATTAGCTATTTTATCTTCCCAATACAACTGGCTTTGAATGATGGTGACAGTGAGTAACATAGGGTTAATGGCTGTTTGGATGGTGAAGTTAAATAGATGGCATTACTTAATGCTATTTTGGGGCACTATCGCCTATTTTTTTTGTTAGGCAATAGAAAACAGATCAACGCAATTCGGCTCTGATAGCGGCAATTGCTTTACTGATTAAATGACTTTCAAAGCCTTTTTGCAATAGGTAATTGGTTGTTTTTTGCTGCCGATTCATATACTGCTCTGCCTTTAAGCTTTCCCATTTATCAATGGCTAATTGCTGCAGTACCGCCGCATATTCTGCTTCATCAATCTCGCTCATTCCTTTTTTTATGTTAAAGCTACTCACGCGCTTTTGTTTTAGTTCATATGCAATTTTCACTTTTCCCCATTTCTTTATTTTAAACTTGCCTCTTGTGTACTGGGAGGCAAATCTGGCTTCGTTGAGGTAGTTTTCTTCTATCAATTGCGCTATTATTTGTTCTACAGCAGCTTTATATAAGCCAAAACTATAGAGCTTTTCTGTTGTTTCGGAGTGACTTCGTTCTTGGTAACCACAAAAGTGCTTTGCCTTTTGCAAAGCCTGTTCTGGCGTAAGTTTTTGTTTAAACAAGGCTTAAATAGGGTTGAACCCCAAAACTAAAGACTTATACCCAAAAATTACGCAATAATTCTTTGTGCAATCCACATCTGATTCACATCTTTCGATTTATCGCCATAGGTGATAAATATCTGTATGAAATATTAACATTTTACAGTAGGTTTGTTGCCATCATAAAATGGAAAGAATCATGAAGTTCATCGTTTCATCATCATCATTGCTTAAACATCTGCAACAAATCAATGGCGTTATTAATGCCAATACCGTATTGCCCATTTTGGAGGATTTTTTGTTTGAAATAGAAGACAAAAAATTAAATATTGTTGCTACCGATCTAGAAACCGTTATGCGCGTTTCAATGGATGTGGAGAGTAAAGTAAATGGCAAGGTTTGTATTCCAGCTAAAATATTAATGGAATCGTTGAAAAACATTGCCGACCAACCACTTACTTTTAATATTGATAAAAATTTTGGCGTAGAAATTACGAGCGATAATGGTAAGTACAAAGTGATGGGCGAAAATCCTGATAACTTTCCTAAAGAACCTTCTGCAGATGGCACTACTGCCTTTACAATGAGTAGCAGTGGATTATTAACGGCCATCAATAAAACTTTGTTTGCAGTAAGCAACGATGATCTTCGCCCTGCAATGACAGGTGTATTCTTTGAATTATTAAAAGATGGTGTTCAGTTTGTGGCAACCGATGCACACCGTTTAGTGCGCTATAAAAGAACGGATGCAAAAGCTGCTAAGACCGACTCTTTTATTGTTCCCAAAAAACCTTTGAACTTATTAAAAAATGCATTGCCCGATAATGACGATGAACTGAGCATTAGCTATAATAATAACCATTTGTTTGTAAGCCATGGCGAAGTAGAGATGATCTGTCGTTTAATTGATGCACGTTTCCCAGACTATAAAGTGGTAATTCCTACCGATAATCCTTATAAACTAATTGTAAATAAAACCGATTTTCAAAATGCATTACGCCGTGTTAGTGTTTTCTCTAATAAGAGCACTAACCAAGTAGCACTAAACATTACAGGAAGCGAATTACAAATGGCAGCACAAGATGTTGACTTTAGCTTCGAAGGAAATGAAAGGATGAGTTGCCAATATGATGGTGGCGACCTACAAATTGCTTTTAACGCTAAATTCTTAATCGAAATGTTGAATGCCGCCGATACAGCCGAAGTTAAAGTAGAATTATCTACCCCTACCAAAGCAGGGATTCTTAAACCAAGCGAACAAGCAGAAAATGAAGAATTGTTAATGCTAGTAATGCCTTTAATGTTAAATAATTAAGCTATACTATGCTGAGTCATCCTTTATTAAGACTAAGACAATAGCTCTCTTCTAAAGCATTGAAACAACGCTCTAAACCGAAGCAATAGCTTCGGTTTTTTTTATCTGGTATTGATCATAAGAGATAGGATAAAAATGATGGGTTCTAAGTAAAATTTACCTAAAGACCGATTATTGAACTAAGAATTTGCATCTTTGCGCAAAACTTAAAGTAAATGATTATTGCGGCCTTTATTCCTGCACGTTATGCGGCCACCCGTTTTCCAGGTAAACTAATGCAGTTACTAGGTAATAAAACGGTTATTCGGCATACCTACGACAATACTGTGGCTACAGGATTATTTAACGAAGTGTATGTAGTAACTGATAGCGAGATTATTTTTACCGAAATTACCTCCCATGGTGGCAAAGCCATTATGAGCCAAAAGGAACATGAAAGTGGTAGTGATAGAATTGCCGAAGCTGCAGCCAAAATAAACGTCGACATCATTGTAAATGTACAAGGCGATGAACCTTTTGTTAAACGAGAACCCCTAGAAAAATTATTGAATGTCTTCGATGACCCTACCGTAAATGTTGCTTCATTGATGCAAGAATTGAAGGAACAGAAACTCATTGAAGACCCTAATTATGTAAAAGTAGCCGTTGATAAAAACATGAATTCGCTCTTATTCTCACGAAGTGTAATACCCTATCACCGCGACAAAAACATCGCAGCTATTTATTACGAACATATTGGAGTCTATGCATTTAGAAAGCAGGCACTCTTAAATTTCACCAGCTGGGAAATAACCCCATTAGAAGCTGCCGAAAAAATTGAATGTCTTCGTTATTTAGAAAATGGGATTCCACTAAAAATGGTAGTAACCCAATACATGGGCATTGAAATTGATACCCCCGAAGATCTCGTAAAGGCAACAAGCTTATTAGGCTAAATTCTAAATAATCAGCTCATTAGGACTAACCTAATGGCTTACTTGTTTTGAAGTTCCCTGATAAAAAAAGCGCAATTTCTACACCCATTTTTCATTTCCTGTATCTTTGAACTGAAATTATTTAATCTATTCATAAAGAACGCTATTTTATGTCTGTACAGTTTCGAAATTTAAAGATGGTCAATTATGTGGTATATGGAAGAGGCAGCTTTAATCAGCTAGATGACATCCTTGCACCACATCGAAAAAACGATGCACCCATGATCTTTTTGGTGGATCATTTTTTTGAAGGTAAATCGTTGGTGAATAGAATTCCCCTTCGTGGAAACGATAAAATTATTTTTGCCGACGTTACCTATGAGCCTAAAACCAAACAAGTTGACAAGTTAGCGCAAGATTTAAAAGATGAGTTTGGCTCCATTAGTGGCATCGTGGGTATTGGCGGTGGCAGTGCCATGGATTTGGCCAAAGCTGTTTCGCTCATGATCAATAACCCCGGATCTTCGGCCGATTATCAAGGCTGGGACCTTGTAAAATATCCTGGCGTATATAAAGTAGGCATCCCCACTTTAAGTGGTACTGGGGCAGAAGTATCTAGAACAACCGTATTAACAGGACCTACCAGAAAGCTAGGTATGAACTCCGATTTTACCCCCTTCGATCAAATTGTATTAGACCCAGAATTAATTCAAAATGCTCCTGTAAATCAGCGCTTTTATACCGGAATGGATTGCTATATCCATTGTATCGAAAGCCTACAAGGAACCTATTTAAACGAATTTAGTAAAAGCTTTGGCGAAAAAGCCCTTGAACAATGCCAAGATATATTCTTGAATAATGAGTCATGGGACGATGATTGCGATAATAAACTGATGATGGCTTCCTATGCCGGCGGCATGAGTATTGCCTATAGTCAAGTTGGTGTTGCCCATGCAGTTAGTTATGGATTGAGCTATTTATTAGGGACCAAACATGGCATTGGCAATTGTATTGTAATGAATCATTTACACGAATATTACCCAGCTGGTGTAGACGAATTTAAACGAATGGTTGAAAAAAATAACATCGATATCCCCGTTGGGATTTGTAAAGGATTGACCGACGAACAGTTCAATACCATGATTCAAGTATCGCTCGGTATGAAACCCTTATGGGAGAATGCATTAGGAGCCGACTGGGAGAAAAAAATTACACCCGATAAACTTAGAGTATTATTCGAAAAATTATAAGCATAAAAAAACCGAAGCTGATAGCTTCGGTTTTTTTATGCTTATTGAAAAGCTAACTCATTTTTATTGTATCTCTTTTTCAACCCTAGCTAATTTACCGTCTGCATTCATACCCTCTAACACGATGCGCAGCTTTTTACTAATATCGTTATTATAAAATTCGATTTTTACCTTATGGGTAGATGCATCGGTTAAGATATAAGGATTCCAATAAAGGGTAGTTCTTAAATCGGGTGAAAAGTTACCAGTTGGTTGCGAATAGTCGGGCGAATAAAACTGTTTATAGGCCGTATAACCCTCTAAAAATTTAAACCCTAGCCCTTTGCCAGGGGTGCTTTTTACATCGCCTCCTTTGCGGCTATAAACAGCAATGGCACCACCTCCACCACCGCCCATGGCACCAAAAAATGGCGGTCTAAATACTTTTACATAGGCAATGTCGCTCATGGAGAGCGTATTTAACATATCGGGTTCAGTGCGAACTTCATCTAAAAATAGTTCTGGACTACCACCACGCCAAGTGAGTGTAGGGGTGCCATTCGAAAAGTTTATCTGTAAGCCTGCTACTGTACCTTGCAAATAATGAAATATGTCCATTGAACCTAATGTACGGGGATCATTGAGAATATCGAATTGATAACCAGCATCACCCGAAAATAAACCACTCGCATATTTTTCGTCTAATAAATCAATAGGTCGTTTAGCCCTAGTACGCACAACGACATCGGCTAGGGTAGTAGTTTTTGACAATTTTTCTAGTCTGGCCTGCTCTGCAGCGAAAAAGCGGCTCTTGGCTAATTGTGCCGAATCGGCCAATGCCCATAAATAAGGCGACGCTGTACTCCTATCTACCAGCTCTCTATTCAAAGCTAATAATCCATTCTGAAAAACAACCTCCCCTTGATCGGCCAAACGCTTGTCGCCTAAATATTGATAATATACTTTTAATGTATCGAAAAATACCAACCCATTCTGAACAAAACTGCCGTCGGGTTTTATGGGTAAGAGTAGGCTTTGTTTGCTACTGTCTTTACCCTGCATGATAAGAATCACTTTCTGATCGGGTGTAATACGAATATTATTGATTCCATATATTTTACCCTTGATCTGTATAAAGTCGGCATCTCTATTGTACTTAATAGTGGGCAATTTGCCTTTTACAATATCATCCCATCTATATCTCCTCCATCCATGTGTTAACATTACCAGGTCTAAATGCTGCAATACGCTGTCTGCATCGCTAGAAAAGTAGTAAGCTGGATTATGGATATAGCCCTTTATTTCTCCACATAAGAGTAATTGCGAAATAATGGTATTATCCTCACTGCCCGATAAACCAGCATCGGTAATTGCTATTGAAAGATTAGAAAAGATACTGTCGGGTACATTAATCTCTACCACATTCCTAGCGCGCTTCTCCAGTCCTTTTATGGGCAATTCTACTTCTGGATTAAATGTATGTTGATGATTGTTCACAAATACCACTCTTTCAGCAATCGGTAGCCAGTTGGCATTAAATAGGGTGATCTGCATCACCCCTGTAGGCAGAACCGTTGTGGGTATTTCGGCCAAGCTAGTTGTTTTAGTGGCTAAATTAATCCTAGCCCGATATACCATATGTTGATTAATGGTAGCCACTAAAAAGAGGGTTTGCAAATTATCTTCTACGGTATTACTGCGTTTAATAAGTACTAAGGTTTTGGAGGCAAGCGATTGCACCTGCAAGTTAGCTCCTGTGCCTTTAATAGTAGGAAGGGTAGTGCTATTGGTGAAACCAAACTCATCTTTCCAGCTAGCAGTATAAATTTCATTGGCTTGTGGGTGTATAGATAAACTTCCCATACCATCGTGCTCTGTAGCAAAAGAATCAATAAAGGAGCCCTTACTATCTTTGATGGCACCCATGAGCCTTACAGGCTTACCAAACTGATTAGCGGCCTTAAAAGCCAGCCTTGCATCAATATCGGCTATCAAATCGCCGCCTTCGGGGAAAAATTGTAGCATTGTAATAGGATCTACTACAGGGGCTTTTACAGGATTTAGCTGACTGACTAGTATATCTTTATTAAACAAGAATGCCGAATCGAAGTTCAACATCCATTTGGTGTAGGCACGAACATGTAACGACTGTCCAGTATAATTTGCAGGAATAAGAAATTGGCCCTTCGCCGACGATTCAAACATAGGAACCATACTGTGTTTTAATAACTTACCAGCAGGGTCAAACCAGTCCACATAAAAATTCTTACTATAGTCCGACAAGTCGGAACCCGCCATCACATATGCTTTAAACCAAATGGTTTCTCCTTTATTATAGACCGATTTATCGAAGTGTAGATGTACTTTCTCTTGCTGAAAATTATCGCTATACACAGATAGTGTTGAATCTATTTTTTGCGAAAACAGCGGAATAGATTGGAAGGATAAAAAGAGAAAGCAGCAAAAGGAAAGAAAAAAATGTTTCATATACTATAAAATTTTGGCAAGTATTGTTGGCAAAAATAATACCATAAAAAGTTCTAAAGATAATTACTAGTAATTAGGCAATGCTATAACTAACGGTTCCATCCTTTTCGTCTTTTAGTTGAACCCCCAATTTTACCAATTCATTACGAATGGTATCGCTCGTAACAAAATCTTTTTTTGCTTTCGCTTCTTTCCGAATAGTAATCAGCAACTGCAATATGCCATCCATTTGGTTGTTTACCGATCCTGCAACTTGTAGACCAAAGATGTCTTCTAAATATACTTTTATCTTTTCTTGCATGAATTGAATGGTGGATGCACTCAATGCATTTTCGGCGAGCTGTTTATTCTTGATCCCATTAATGATGGGAACTATTTCGAATAAATTGGCTAGTACTTTTGCTGTATTAAAATCATCGTCCATGAATTCGTCGAATTCTGCGAGTAGCTTTTGTACAGTAACATCTAATTCTGTTGGCAATGATTCGCCTATTAAAATGGGAAGCTTTTGTAAGTTTTCGTAGGCCTCCCATAAACGTTTGAATGCTTTTTCGGCTGCTTGCAAAGCTTCATTACTAAAGTCGAGTGTACTTCTATATTGAGACTGCAGAATAAAGAAACGAATGGTCATAGGCTGATAAGCCTGTGTTAGAATAGGATGGGTACCAGTAAAGAGTTCACTTAGCTTAATTACATTGTTATAACTCTTCCCCATCTTTCTACCATTAATGGTGATCATATTGTTATGCAACCAGTAAAGCGCAGGGGTTTGATGATTACAAACCGTACTTTGGGCAATCTCACATTCATGATGCGGAAACTGTAAATCCATACCACCCCCATGAATATCGAATTGACTACCCAAATATTTGGTACTCATAGCAGAGCATTCTATATGCCATCCTGGAAATCCTTCTCCCCAAGGACTAGCCCATCGCATAATATGTTCGGGCGGTGCATTTTTCCATAAGGCAAAATCGTTTTTATTTCTTTTTTCATCTTGATTATCTAAGTCGCGAGTAGTTTCAAGTTGATCATCAAGATTTCTGCCACTCAACATACCATAGGGTAACCCTTTCTTAGAGAAATCGGTATTATATTTTTCTACGTCAAAATAAACGGAGCCATTGATTGCATAGGCATACCCATCTTTCATGATATTTTCTATCATGTTTATTTGTTCAACAATATGCCCCGTAGCCGTTGGTTCAATGCTTGGGGGTAAATTATTGAATTGATTCATGGCCCAATGAAATAGGTTAGTATATTTCTGCACTAGCTCCATTGGCTCAAGTTTTTCGATCAATGCTTTTGTGCTTATCTTATCTTCTGCTTCACGGCCTTCCTCTTCAAAATGTCCAGCATCGGTAATATTACGGATATAACGAACCTTATAGCCCAAATGCAGCAGATATCGATATACAATATCGAATGTAATAAAGGGTCTAGCATGTCCAAGATGACTTTCGCCGCTAACAGTAGGCCCACATACATACATCCCAACATGACCTTCTGTAATAGGCTTAAAAACCTCTTTCTTTCTTGATAATGAATTATAAACTTTAAGCGGCATACAAATTATACTTGTTTAAATAAATGGTTGAGGATGGCAAGCCTTCGGCTTGGCAAAAGTAGAGCATCACTTCATTAGCAACTGTAAAAACAAAAAGAATATTTAAACAGGGCTATGGGTTACAAATGTAACTTATTTTTTTAACGCCAGGTCGCTCACTAGCATAATATGATCACTCAACCCTTCATCAACCATATCAAATTGTTTGATGCTGAAATTTTGATCGGGCAATATGTAGTCAATTCTCAAGGTAGGGGCTAACGCCAAAAAACTTCGGCCAATACCAAGCCCTTTATCCAAAAAAACGTCTTGACGAGCTCCTTTTATGTGGAAGTAAGTATAGCTATTGGGCACATCATTAAAATCGCCACAAATAATGGAAGGTAAGGTGCATTTATCAAGCGCTTCTCTAACAATTTTTGCTTGTAATCCTCGCCGTTTAAATGCTACCCGCATCTTAAGGTATACATTCTTAGAAGCTGCTAAGCCTTCTTCGTCCTGTTCTGCAATCTTTTCTATCCCATCATAATCTTCTTTTTTGAACTTAAAAGATTGGAGATGTGTAGTATATATACGAAACGTATCGTTATTCTTTACCATATCAGCATAGATCAGACTTTCGGCTACCCGGTATTTTATCCTTCCAGAATCAACGATTTTATATTTTGAAAAGATGATGCAGCCCGACTGATATAGACCATTGGCCCGGCTATAATCTTTGGAAAAATAATGATAGGGATAAATTTTTGTAAAAAGCAGGAGGTTGTCGGACTGTAACCCTTGTAAAGAGGAAGTATTAAACTCCTGCAAACAAACAATATCGGGTTGCAACTGAAAAATACTAGCAGCAACATCTTCCCGAGTATGTTTTTTAGTTTCTTTGTTTTTAGAAAGTCCATTAAAGCTTTCTACATTCCAATCAACAATACGTATGCTATTGGGCTCTTTTTCTGTTACAAATTCGGACCGCAGATGCGTAGCAAAAATAACATCAATCTGGTGCCAACCAATGACGAGGGTAATGATAGAAATAAGGGCTAGTGCAGGCTTAACAATTAGCCAAAACAGAATAGAGAAACAAAGTAAAACAATCAGATAAGGAACCAATAATCCTGCAAAGCCTACCCACCAAAATTTAGCTGGTGTTAGCTCGCTGCTTAGACAGGCCAACAAAAAAAGAATCACTACCATCACATTAGTGATGACGATAATCCGTTTAATAGTTCTCCTAAAGAAATTTGCCATAGCATAAATATAACAAAAGATTTACTTCTACTTTAATCTATGAGAATGAAAATCATAAGCCGCTAGAGCCCAATAGCCCAAAATGGTAGGATGAAGGATCTAACAAACCCCAACCCATTAGGCTAGAATTATTGCCGGGTAAGGGTAGCCCTTTGGGCAGTAGTCTTTTTTGTGCAGGGGTATTGTCGTTAAAGCTCTTCTTTACTCGCCTTTTTTAGAAACGCTTTCTCTTCATGAGTAAGAAACTCATAGCCATTTAAGTGAATTTTATCTAATAGCTCATCTAACTTTTGTTGCGTAGGATTGGTGCTTTTCTCGGAAGATGGCCTTTTTGTAAATGCCGTTCTTTTTTGTTGTTTATTAGGATTAAATAAGTCGTTAAACCAATCCACAAAATCGTTCATCCATTTGCCCAAGTCGTTCCCTTTTTTTAACTGCCATATAAAAACAAAACCCATGAACCCTGCTGCAAAATGTGCAATTGCATAAGCCCCATTTGAACTAGCAAGGGTTGTATAATCAATGGCAACAAAAACAATAGTGAGTACCCACAAGGGTATTCCACCATTGATTAAGGGGAAAATGCGATATTGGGGTGCTAGCGTAGTGGTAGCCAATGCAATAGCCATCACGGCAGCACCTCCCCCTATTAAACTAGGCATAACCAGACTGGTTTGATGGTAGGCTGGAATGAAATGAACAGTTAGTAAATAAAAAACGCCCCCTACAAAACCGCCATATAAATAAATGGGAAATATTTTTTTATTGCCTGTAAGATCTTGCAAGATATAACCAAAGGCCCATAGCCATAATAAGGTACTCACCAAACCCCAGATACCAATATGCGAAAACATATATATCAATAGGGTCCAAGGCCGAGTAAGTAGTTGATGCAGGGAACTAGAAAGTATAAAATAATCGGCTATTTGTTTATCAAATAAGGTTTCGGCAAGCCCATTGTCGTCGTAGGATAAAAAATAAATCACTTTTAAAAAATTCAGCAACACAAAAATTAATGCATTGACGGCTATAAGCATTACAAATGCATTATTGCTTTGCCCTAATAAAGGCAATCTACCTGTTTTATATGCTTTACTGCTCATACTACGAAGTTCGGACTAAAATTGAAAGCGAATAGCGTTTACCTTAATAAAACGTTTGTCTGTTCTTTTTGTTCCAGAAATAAACCATTAATAATCCTACAACCGCACCCCCTAGATGTGCTACGTGTGCAATATTATCGCCAGCAGAATTGCTAATAGCCATTGAAAGCTCAAAACCTGCGTATAATAACACAAACCATTTGGCCTTCAAAGGCAAAAAGAAGTATAAATAAATATACGTATTGGGAAATAAATAACCGAAGGCTGCCAAACAACCAAACACGGCTCCTGAAGCCCCTACTGTTGCTTCGTTCAGACGTAGAGACAGAATTTCTTTTGCTGTTTGCATATTTACGGGAACAGGCTGATGAACCGGGATATATTTTTCTATAAACTGTTGAATATGCATCGAATAGTCGCCCGAACCATTGTTTAATGCATAGAAAGCATTAATCATGGTTTGATTTTCTACATATAATACGATCATATGAAACAAAGCAGCACCTAAGCCACAGGAAATATAAAATATTAAAAATCTTTTTGGCCCCCATAAATTTTCTAAAATAGAACCAAACATCCATAAGGCAAACATATTACTGAAAATATGCCCCATATTGCCATGCATAAACAAGTGCGTAATAAATTGCCAAGGCTTGAATAAGGGACTCTGCCAAGCATGTAATGCAAAAAGATCGTCCATATTTATCCATCCCTGTTCTCCCCCAATGGTATTTTGCGCCAAGAAGAATAACCCATTAATGATCAAAAGATTTTTAATGATTGTTGGCAATATTTGAAAACTACTAGGTCTAAATTGTGTCATAATTTTTATCAACTAAAATTAATAAGAAAAATCAAATTGTTTGTTACTCATTAGACTAGTATACCATCGGCTACTAGTAGCCACCCTTTTATTTTTTTAGTTTCAACTGCATCACATTCTCAATATGATGGGTATGTGGAAACATATCTACGGGTTGAATTTTGGTAACACTATATTTTTCGTCTAATAGTGCAATATCTCTTGCCTGTGTAGCCGGATTACAGCTTACATAAACTATGATCGGCGCCTCAATTTCCAATAATTTTTTGACTAGCTTTTCATGCATGCCTGCACGCGGCGGGTCGGTTATTACTACATCGGGCATACCATGAGTAGCAAAAAAAGCATCATCACAAATGTCAATAACGTCGCCAGCTAGAAACTCAGCGTGCGAAATATTGTTTAATGCTGCATTTTCTTTTGCATCTTCAATAGCTTCAGGCACTGCTTCTACGCCAATAATTTTCTTCGCCTGCTTACTTACAAAAATACCAATACTTCCTGTACCGCAATATAGGTCATAGACTGTTTGCGTTCCATTTAATTCGGCATATTCTCGGGTAATTTGATATAATTTCTCGGCCTGTAAGGTATTGGTTTGAAAAAATGATTTTGGACTAATCTTGAATTGAAAATCTTCGAGTTTTTCTATAATAAACCCTTTACCTGAGTATATTTTAGGATGAAGATCGTAGATACTATCATTAAACTTGGTATTGATAGTGTATAAAAGAGTAGTAATCTGTGGAAATTGCTGAGAGATGCTCTGCAATAATGCTTTTTGGTTTTCATCGTCTTTAAAGCCCAAAACAATATTCACCATTAATTCGCCTGTGGTTGACAACCGAACTACCATGGTACGCAACCAGCCTTTATGCGACTTATTTTCATAAAAACCAAGTTCATGATCGATACCAAATTTTGCAACCGCTTTTCTAATAAGGTTAGTAGGTTCATGCTGCAAATGACAAATATCTATTTCAACAATTTTATCGAATACCCCTTTTGCATGAAAGCCAGCAAAGCCGCCTTCATTTATAATTTCAGCTCCTTCAGCCCTTAATCTTCTAAATTCTTCGGTTGGAATATATCGTTTATTACAAAAGGTATATTCCATTTTGTTGCGATACTGTGTGGTAATATCAGCACCAATAATCTCAAATATAGGGGGAAGTAATACCTTCCCAATACGGCTTAAGTTGTCATTTACCTGCTTTTGTTTATACAGTAGTTGCTTAGCATAAGGTAATGATTGCCATTGGCAGCCTCCGCAAACACCAAAATGCGAGCAAAAGGGGGTAACTCGATCGGCAGAATATTCTTGATATCTAAACGGATAGCCTTCGGCCCAATCTTTTTTGTTCTTTGTTAGCTGTACGTCTACGATATCGCCAGGAACGGCATTCTCTATAAAGACTACTTTGCCGTCAACCTTGGCCAAAGATTTACCTTCGGCAGCATAGTCTTCTACGAGAATGCTTTGTAATACAATTGATTTTTTTTGCTTCTTCACAATCGCAAAAATAGCGAGTTGCTACATTGAAAAATTTATATTGTTGTTAAACAATATTTATAGCTTAGCTCTAATCGTAACTTATTTAATCTAGAAGCACCGATAGCAGTCTACCTGATGGGCTATTAGAAAAACACTATTAGCGCCGAATAAGGCACTAATTAGAAGCCGCCCTTTCTAAAATTTAGCTACGCTCAACAGCGCGCATCCATCTTTCTGGAATTTCATTATTCGAGGCCATGATATAATCCGTTTTGCTACAAGCAATAAATTTCCCTTCTGGCAATTGTACCCACCAACGACCTGTGCGTTTACTTTGCAAAAAAGTAGTTTCTACCTCGGCAAAAGCCATGGTATACTCATTAAAATTACTGCGATCGGTTAGGGATGCCTCCTGTTTGCTCTTATTAACCCCATCCATCAAGTACCAAAGCATGTGTGCTATTTGCTTGGCCGTTAAATTATGTTGATCTAATTGGGTGGTATAACCATAAATACCAATAGTAGTTACCTGCTGACTCATACCCGCATATTGCATGAAGGTACATGCTTCTTCTCCAGTAAATCCATTGGGCGTTAATCGATTAGCTGGTGCATGGGCATGCTGTATGGCTGCTATATCAAAAGAAAATAAATGGGCATTCCGTATAGAGGGCTCCATTTCTTCGAGGTTCTCCTTTATTTTACCCACCCGATAACAGTCGAACCCAAGCTTATCAATAGTTTCTAGCATCTGGGGATGTACCATATAACTCTGAAAGCCAATATGACTATAATGACGTATATAATTCGGTTCGCCTGTCAACATATCCATTAAAAAATGATCGGCAGCGAACACACTGTCCATATCCAAATCAATCCTTGCATCAACACAAACAGCTTCAATAATTTTTTCTTTTGCAGCATATGCCTGGTATTGGGCCATGGTAACATCGTGCGAACCGCCAAGTATCACTACCCGCTTGCCTAAGCTAATTAATTCACCAATAACAGCATTTAAAGCAGCATAACTGTCTTGTAAAGTTGCACCCCGTTTAACATTGCCTATATCGGCAACCTGAATATCTTTATGCCAATGATATAAACTATAAAATTCATGCCGAATAGCATTGGGCGAATGAATGCTATTATTTTCAATGCCAGCACCGCGCATTTCGCCACAACCCACCAATACAATATCGGCAACTGTTACGTCGGGAAATACCTCATCATATAATGCAATATGACGACCTAATTGGGTATCCTTGTAACCTTCATCGTTCGATAATTCAAACAAATTAATAGGCTCAAGAAAATCTACAGTTGTTTGCAGACTCATATATAAATTCTTTGTGGCAAACATACTGTAAATGAGTGTGATTTCTTAAGTACATACTGGAGTAATCCATAATAGCCCCTTATTTGTGGTTGAATAAAAGATCTGTTCTAACATTTAGTTGAAACTTATGGCACAAAAACAGGTTACTAATAATAGAAGGAGCAGAAAATAAACTAAATAATGATCCTTTCAGCGCATTGTTTAATCGGGCTGGATAAGCTCGAATGCATTGCGCACAATTTCAATTACAAATTCGGCATTGGTATCTCTAGGCTCTCCGTCAATATGCAAGGGCGCGTATTTAACATTACGAATGGTTATTGAGGGTGTTTGAAAATAAATAACATTCTTTTTACTCATATCTTCTACTAGCTCCTGCAGCTTATTATTACCCCTTAACTGTTTCAACAATGCAAAGGGGAGTTTTGCCTTATTCATTTTTTGAATAATTACAATATCTAGTAGTCCGTCATTGAGTAGTGCTTTAGGTGCGATCGTAACATTGTTACCAAACTGATTACTATTGGCGATGCTAATAGCAAATGCATCGGTAAAAAAAGAAAAGTCGTTGATAATCACTTCAAATTGATAAGGATGGGCCTTAAAAAAATTAATGAGACTTTGTTGTGCATAGGTAAACAAACCACGGGTAGTTTTAGCAGCAAACTCATAGGCAACCTGGGCATCAAAACCAATACCACTTAACATACAAGAATAATGCTCATTTACAAAGAAGGCATCAACAGCTTGTGCTGTGCCAGAAAAGATTAAACCTAAGGCTGCAGCAGGTTTTAATGGAATACCCGCAGCTAATGCCAGCCCGTTTCCAGAGCCAAGCGGAATAATGCCAAAACGAACTTTTGTACTTCGTAAAGCATTGGTTACCTGGTTCACCGTGCCATCGCCACCAATAATTACAATATCGGTTATATTTTCTGAAGCGATTTTTTCTTTCAAAAAATCATAATCGCCTACCGAATTAGTTGGCAATATCTCAAATGGTATATCCCTTGAACTAGTAGCACGCTCAATCAATTTTTTTATTCCTTCTTTCTTTGATGTTCCTGAGATAGGATTTATCAAATAAACTATTTTTCTTTCCATTATGCTACTTCGCTTTTCTAAGTTCGAAGGGCCGCAAAGTTAATGCCGTTTTACTTAAAAGATTACCATTTTAACAAAGCACTTGCCCAAGTAAAGCCACTTCCAAAAGCAGCTAAGCAAACAAGGTCGCCTTCCTTAATTTTACCTTCTTGCCATGCTTCGCATAGGGCAATAGGTACCGAGGCTGCGGTAGTATTACCATACCGTTGAATATTATTAAATACCTGCGAATCGTTTAATCCTAGCTTTTTCTGTACAAATTGAGCAATACGCAAGTTCGCTTGATGAGGTATCAGTAAATCTAGATTAGATGGCTCAAAACCATTGGCATGCAAACATTCTAAGATCACTTCCGGGAATTTAACTACTGCCTTTTTAAAGACCGATGGCCCATCCATAAAAGGGAAATTTTGTGCATGGTCAATCATAGCATGACTCATAAACATATTGGCCATTTCTGCATCCTCAAAATCGGCATAGTTCTTTTCGCCCCAATAATTGGCATGGGTACCTGGATTATACATGGCTAATATTTCTGCACTTTCTCCGTCACTATGTAAGTGCGTGCTCAGTATGCCACGACCAGCCTCTTGGGTTGGCTGAAGCACTACAGCACCAGCACCATCGCCAAATATAACAGAAACATTTCTACCTCTGGTGGAAAGATCCATTCCAAATGAATGCTTTTCGGCACCCACCACTAAAATATTTTTATAGGTCCCAGTTCTAATGAATTGATCCGCAACACTTAAAGCGTAAACGAAGCCACTACACTGATTACGTACATCTAAGGCACCTACTTCCTTCATCTTCAGTGCTCTCTGTAACAATACCCCACAACCTGGAAAATAGTAGTCAGGCGATAGCGTTGCAAAAATGATAAAGTCAATATCCTGGGGCTGAATACCCGCCCTTTCGATGGCTTGCTTAGCCGCTTCAACCCCCATGGTAGTGGTTGTTTCATTGGTACGATGGGCATAACGTCGCTCTTGAATACCGGTTCTTTCCTGTATCCACTCATCGCTGGTATCCATATATTTTAGTAAGTCGTTATTAGTGAAGACCTTCTCAGGCAGGTACATGCCTATTCCGGCTATCTTGCTCCGAAGCATAACAATCGCTTTGTTTAAAAGTGAAGATAGGGTAATTGGATTTTGAAAATCATTTGAAATTTGTACCTAAAATAATGGCTACCACTGGTTAAAACAAACCTAAGCTTTACTAATTGGATAACTTAATTGGGTAGTGAATTGAATTGTTTTCATTTTTTAGTTTTTCATTTATAAATCTTCCTTGTAGATTGCGCCTCATGCCTGAATTCGAGAACATAACATTTTTATTAGGCCTACTTGCCCTAGTACCATTGGTATTACTATTTGTACATGTGCTGAAATGGAAAGAAAAAGCAAAGAAAAAGTTGGGAGATGAACGATTAATTACACTACTAACACAAAACTATTCACCTCAGCGATATCGCTTAAAAGTATTCATCGTATTCGCTGCCATAACATTGGCCATCATTGCCCTAGCTAATCTACGAAAACCCTTGCAGGAAAAGGGCTCTAAAGCAAATGGTATCGACATAATGATTGCACTAGATGTTAGTAAAAGTATGCTGAGTCAGGATGAAAAACCTTCAAGACTAGAGAAATCAAAGCAATTTATTAACCAGCTTACAGAACAATTAGAAAATAACCGTATTGGCCTTATTCTATTTGGTGGACAAGCTTATTTACAAATGCCCTTAACCGCAGATGCGGCAGCTATTAAAATGTTTGTTAGCAATGCATCGCCCGAAATGGTAGCTGTTCAAGGCACCAACCTTAGTGCTGCCTTAGAATTAAGCAACGCTTCACTAGATACGAAAGAAAAAAAATATAAGGCTGTTATTTTAATCACCGATGGAGAAGACCATGAAGAAAAGGCCTTAGATGTTGCCCAAGCACTAGCAGACCATGGAACAGTACTATATACCATTGGTGTAGGATCGGCCGATGGATCACCCATTATTGAACCGGGAACCAATGAGTATAAAAGAGATAATAACGGGCAAACCATTATTACTAAACTAAATGACACTTTACTCAAGCAATTAGCACAAAAAACAAAAGGCACTTACCACCTTCTTACCAACAGTACTGCGATAGCAAATGAATTGGCAACAGAACTAAAGGGCATGGAAAAAAAGTCAATTAGTACCAATGGTGGTTACCAAGCCTATACCTTATACTACCCCTGTTTTTTAGCAATAGCCTTGCTATTACTGATTGCTGAAATTTTTATTCCTGAAAGAAAAAAGAAAACGAATTGAGACTAACCATTACCATATTACTATTTGCCTTCTCTATAGTTGCATCATCGCAACCATTGAATAGGTTAGTACAGAAAGGAAATGAATTTTATAAAATGGGCGATTTTAATCAGGCTCAAGCCCAATATGAAAAGGCACTGCTTAAAGATCAAAACAATAGCATAGCACAGTTTAATGCTGGCAATGCATTGCAAAAACAAAAAAATTTTAGCAATGCTGCTAAAATGTACCAGTCTGTTTTTGATCATACGACCGATACAGCACTTTTAGCAAAATCTGCTTATAATAAAGGCATTGCCGAGGTAAAACAAAATAAATTAAACGAAGGCATTAATGCCTTTAAAGATGCACTTCTTAAGAACCCTCTAGACAATGAGGCTAGAGAAAACTTGCAAAAAGCACTAAACGAATTAAAAAAACAAAACCAGCAAAAGCCCAAGAGCGATCCTAAAAAACAAGAACCCCCACCCGAAAAAAAGAAGGAAAAAAAAGAGGAACAGGCCAAAAACAATATGAATAAAGAACAGGCCGAAAACCTACTAAGTCAACTACGGCAGCAAGAAAAACACCTCCAAGAGCTTCAAAAAGAAAAAATAAGACAACAGACTCCTACTAAAGACTGGTAACCTATTCTAGCGCTTCTAAAAAGCGCTGAAAGTTATTTAAATTAGCTACCACATCATTGTGCTGCATTTTACTGTGCAGGAAGACTGCCTGATTGTTTCTTATATCAGTTTTCATAAAATCGATTTCTTCCCTATCTGTATACTTCCATCTCCAGGCAGCCATTTCCGTTATAAAATTTTTGGAGGTCTGGAAGGTACCCCCATTATCTGTATAGATATTTATCAACTTGCACAAAGGATGCATTTGAACATACATAGCAAACTTTTCTGGCTCAGCATACAATGCATCAAACAACAATACTCCTTTACACGGGTAAGAAGCATTCAATAATAAGTTGGCAATTGCATGATAAGCCCCACTATGTCCGGCATAAATAAGATCGAATGATTGATTGGTGGGCAATAAAAGTTTTTGCTGTATGAGATTATTACGAACCTCTTGAATAAAGGCATTAAAGATTGCAGGGCGCTCAAACTTACCCGCATAACTATCTGGTGAATTTTTAGGCCCTTCTGGCAAAATAAAGATAGCATTCAGGTGTGCAGCATAAAATTGTTCTATTAATCGATACTGTACTAGCGCCGAATCGATACAATTATTCCAACCATGAAACCAACATACTACATGAAATGGTTTTGACTTATCGAAATAATCAGGTACAAAAATAAAGGCACTACTATCGTTATAATGTTCAGCAGCTGTATACGTTTTGCCATTATAGATTCTTGGCATTGCATTGCGAAGCGAATCGGGGAACATGCTATATTGACTATAAATAGTAAAAGCCCTTCCTTTTTTAGCGACTTCTTGCTGCGCTATTGACCGAATAGACCCTACGAGGAAAAATAAACAAAATAGTTGTTTCATTGTTTTATAAATATCTCTAAAAATACTTGAATTTTTTTGATGACATTTGCTTTTAGGAAATAGAAAATTTTTTATGCAACTTTATTGTAACTCATTAACACATTACAGCAGGCTTAAAACTAGAGAAATCAAGATTGGTGACCTATTATTAGGCAATCTGCACCCCATTCGCATACAGACCATGACAACAACAGATACAATGAATACCATTGCTACTGTTGAACAAACCATACGTTGTATAGAAGCGGGGGCCGAGTTAGTGCGCATTACAGCGCCCTCAAAGAAGGAAGCAGAGAATTTACTCAACATAAAAAATGAACTTCGTAAACGTGGTTATACCACACCCCTTATTGCCGATATTCACTTTACACCCAATGCAGCTGAAGTGGCTGCAAGAATTGTAGAAAAGGTTAGAGTAAACCCCGGTAATTATGTTGATAAGAAAAAATTTGAACAGATTGATTATACCGATGCAGAATATATAGAGGAAATAGAGAGAATACGCGAACGCTTTACGCCCTTAGTAAAGATTTGTAAAGAATATGGTACAGCTATGCGTATTGGTACCAATCATGGATCACTAAGCGATCGAATCATGAGCCGCTATGGCGATACACCCATCGGAATGGTGGAAAGTGCGATGGAATTTTTACGCATTGCCCGTAATGAAAGCTACCACAACATTTTGCTAAGCATGAAATCTAGCAATCCCCAAGTAATGGTTCAGGCTTACCGCTTACTAATTCAACAAATGGATGCAGAATTTGGAGAATGTTATCCATTGCACCTAGGTGTTACAGAAGCTGGCGATGGCGAAGATGGAAGAATAAAAAGTGCTGCAGGCATTGGTACGCTGCTAGAAGATGGTATTGGCGATACCATTCGCGTTTCATTGACAGAAGATCCTGAATTTGAAATTCCTGTATGCAAAGATTTAGTAAAACGCTATTTATTGAATGATGGCATGGCCGAAGCAGACGGTATTATTCCAGAAATTCAACAAACGCCTTATGATCCATTTAACTACCAACGCAGAAAGACCTTTGCCGTTGATAATATGGGTGCCACTCATGTTCCGATAGTTATAGCAGACTTAAGCAAGATTGATCATATTACCCCTCAACACTTAGCTAGCATTGGTTATACCTATAACGAGCTAACAGATAAATGGACAATTGGTGATGCTGCCGCAGACTATATTTTTACAGGCCATCAAATAATAAACTTCCCATTACCTGGCACAGTAAAGGTAATTGTATACCCTTCCGCCTGGGCTTTAGTAACAGACAAGACTAGCTATTTACCCATCTACGATAGAGCAGGATACCAGGATGCCGAACTCAAAAGCAACACTTGTAATTTTGTACTCATTGACTGTTTTAATGACAATACAGCTATCAATGATTTTACTTATTTAGATGAAATGGCAAATGATGCTACTGTAGTATTTTGCTTAAGCAGTAGCAATAAACATGCAATGTCTTCCATTAGAAGAATGTTTATGGAATTTATAAAAAGAAGCATTGCAAACCCCGCCATCATTTTCTGCGACAGTACATGGCAATCAGCCGATGAGCATTTAATACATTATGCAACCGAATGTGGTGCACTTTTATTGGATGGCTTTGGCGATGGTGTTTGCTTAGGCATGGGTACCAACAGCTATGCGCTATCTTCTAAGAGTTACGATCAAAAAACAAGTGGAAGAAACTATAGTATAAACACAACAGTAGAACAGTTTGTTAATAGCACCGCATTCTCTATCCTACAAGCCTCTAGAACAAGAATTTCTAAAACAGAATATATTTCTTGCCCTAGCTGCGGTAGAACATTATTTGAACTTCAGGAAACTACTGCAAAAATTAGGTCTAAAACGAGTCACCTGAAAGGTCTTAAAATAGCCATCATGGGATGTATTGTAAATGGCCCAGGCGAGATGGCTGATGCCGACTTTGGATATGTAGGAAGTGGTATTGGCAAGATTACCTTATACAAGGGTAAAGAAATTATGAAAAGAAATATTGACAGCGAAATAGCCGTTGATGAATTGATTGGCTTATTGAAAGAAAATGATGCATGGATAGAACCAAATGAAGGAATATACGAATAGTACTGTTTCGCATTTCCCTATATATAACCTAATAGACCTAGTATAGAATTGAGAAAAATATTGGCATAACGCTTTTAAAAATAAATTCCCTTCTAGGGATCCGAATATGGAAACAGATTTTTTAGTTATCGGTAGTGGTATTGCAGGACTAACCTATGCACTGAAAACAGCTAAACACTTCCCAGATAAAAAAATTATTGTCATTACCAAAACCGATGCAGATGAAACAAACACCAAATATGCACAAGGGGGCATAGCTGGCGTTATTGATGAATTAAAAGATAGTTTTGAGAAACATATTGATGATACCTTAATTGCAGGTGATGGATTATGCAATAGAGAAACAGTTGAAATAGTAGTAACAGAAGGACCTGAAAGAATCAAAGAAATGATTGAATATGGTGCCCAATTTGATAAGGACGAAAAAGGCAGGTATGCATTAGGTCGTGAGGGGGGACATAGCGAATTTAGAATCCTTCATCATAAAGATGTTACCGGAAAAGAGATAGAACGTGCACTCTTACTTGAATTGCAAGAAATAAAGAATATAGAGCTCATCAATCATTGTTTTGTAATCGACATTATTACGCAACATCATCTAGGCTACTTAGTTACAAAATCAACCCCCGATATTACTTGCTATGGCGTTTATGTATTAAACCTCAGTAATCATAAAATAGAGAAAATACTCTCCAAAATTACTTTACTTGCTACAGGTGGTTGCGGACAGGCCTATCGTACAACCACAAATCCCCGAATTGCAACAGGCGATGGCATTGCAATGGTATATAGGGCAAAAGGACGTATTGAGAATATGGAATTTATTCAGTTTCACCCTACTGCCCTATTCGAAACGAGTACGTCTCCCTCATTTTTAATTACAGAAGCCGTACGTGGCGATGGAGCCATTCTTCGCAATAATAATGGGGATGCTTTTATGGAAAACTATGATGAGAGAAAAGATCTTGCACCCAGAGACATTGTTGCAAGAGCCATAGACAGCGAAATGAAAAAAGCAGGTACCGAATATGTGTATCTAGATTGCCGGCATATGAGCAAAGAAAACTTTGTTCATCATTTTCCTAATATTTACGAAAAATGTTTAAGCATAGGACTAGATATAACAAAACATATGATCCCGGTTTCACCTGCAGCCCACTATAGTTGCGGTGGCATTAAAGTGGATGCATGGGGTAATACCTCTATTTTAAATTTGTATGCTTGTGGCGAATGCGCTAGCACCGGACTACACGGTGCTAACCGGCTAGCTAGTAATAGCTTACTAGAAGCAATGGTATTTGGACATCGATGTTTTTTACATAGTGCTGAAAAGATAGCTTCCATAGATCTAAAGGGAGATATTCCCGATTGGAATGCCAAAGGTACTAGCGAGCCAAGAGAAATGATTTTGATTACACAAAGCGTAAAAGAATTACAGTCCATCATGAGCGACTATCTGGGTATTGTTAGAACAGATGTTCGTTTACAACGTGCCATGAAAAGGCTAGATTTGTTATTTACAGAAACAGAAGAATTGTACCGATCAACAAAAGTATCACCACAATTATGTGAATTAAGAAATTTAATTACAGTTGCCTACCTTATTGTTAAAGGTGCTGAATTTAGAAAAGAAAGCCGTGGCTTACATTACAATACCGATCATTTGGGAAAGAGTAAATTATTACAAAACATCATTTTATAAGAAAAATTTGTACTTAACTTCGTCCCACTAAATTCGAAATACCTTGTATTATATTGTTTATTCTATATTTTATCTAATCTCGCTATTACCTTGGAAAGTAATATATTTTATAAGCGATTTTTTATACTTTATTGCCTACTACCTTATTGGGTATCGGAAAGAAGTTGTAATGTTTAATTTATCGATTGCCTTTCCCGAAAAAACTGAAGCAGAGAGGAAACTCATTGCTAAACAATTTTACCATCAGTTTATTGATAGTATCGTAGAAACCATTAAACTCATTTCAATTAGTAAAAAAGAATTACAAAAAAGACATTCTGTTAATATCAATACACTGAACGACCTATACGATTCAACCGATAAAATACAAATTATTACAGGCCATTTCTTTAGTTGGGAAGTTGCCAATCTTGGTGTTTCGGTAGACTGCAAATTTCCTTTCATTACCGTCTATATGCCTTTAACGAATAAAATTTTTGAAGTAATTATTCGGAAAATGCGAACTAAGTATGGGACAATAATGGTTCCAGCAAACGAATTCAGAAGAAGCTTTCACAATTATTCAAAAAATAAATATAGTTTGATCTTAGTGGCCGATCAGAATCCGAGCAATCCCAATAATGCCTATTGGCTACCCTTTTTTGGGAAGATGGCCCCCTTTGTAAAAGGACCTGAAAAAGGCGCTAAAAACAGTAATACAACCATACTCTATGCCAACGTATACAGAGTTAAACGTGGCTATTATAAAACAGAAATTGAGCTAGTTACTACAGACCCGAACAGCTTTGCCGAAGGAGAGCTAACAAAATTATTTGTGAAAAAAATTGAAGACTCTATCAAACAAAATCCATCCAATTATCTATGGAGTCATCGTCGTTGGAAAATTGAGTTTGATGAAAATAAATATGGCAGCCTAGTCATATAATAAAGAAGCAACCTAGATAGTTTCTAGGTTGCTTCTTTATTATATGACTTTTAATTAAGTACTTCTACACTTTTCTCTATCTCAAATCTATCTTTTAGTTCATTGATTTTATTCCATCCGCCCTCAATATTTCGTAGGTTATGAATGCCTTGGCGTTTCATTAATGATAAGGCAATAACGCTTCGGTAACCACCCGCACAATGCACATAAATGTTTTGCTCATCATCGAGGTTTGTCATACTTGCTGGGTCAACTAAATCAATCAAAGGGATATTTATAGCCTGCTTCAGGTGCCCATCCGCAAATTCAGCCTCTTTTCTTACATCCACAATAACTAGATGATCGTCGAAGGGAATGTCCATAGCCAACTCATCGGCCTCAATATTAATAATCATATCAAAGCTCTGCCTGGCATCTGTCCATGCTTCATAGCCCCCTTCTAGGTATCCTACGATTTTTTCAAATCCAACCCTTGCTAACCGAACAATGGTTTCTTTTTCTTTTCCTTTTTCTACTACAAGAATTATAGATTTATCAAAAGGTAATATGCTACCTGCCCATTCTGCAAAACGACCATCAAGTCCAATGAAGATAGATCCAGGTATAAAACCATTAATAAAAATATCTGCAGGTCTAGTATCTAAGATAATGATATCTTCTTGAAGACTTTTTGCTTTGAAGGCCTCAACACTTAAGCCTACGAGTGCTTTCTCCATAATTGAATGCATCATTTCATACCCCTCTTTATTAATTTTTGCATTGATGGGGAAATATTGTGGCGGCGCTGTTAACCCCTCCAGAACAGCCTTAATAAAATCTTCTTTTGATTGTTGCTGTAAAGCATAATTATTTTGTTTTTGCTCACCAATGGTACTGATGGTTTCATCGCCTAAATTTTTTCCACAACTACTACCAGCACCATGCCCAGGATACATAATAATATCGTCGGCCAAAGGCATTATTTTTTTTTGCAAACTCTCATACAACATACCAGCAAGGTCTTCGGCAGTTAATTCATTCCCCTTTTGTGCCAGATCTGGACGACCAACATCTCCAACAAATAAGGTATCGCCTGTAAAGACTGCCTTATTTTTTCCATTTTCATCTTTTAATAAATAGCAACTACTTTCTAAAGTATGACCAGGCGTATGTAATACTTCAATGCTTAAAGCTCCAACCTTGAATATTTCTGTATCTTTTGAAATATGAACTGGAAGTTTTGTGATGGTGTCCGGACCATAAACAATTGTTGCGCCAGTAGCAGCAGCCAAATCTAAATGCCCACTCACAAAGTCGGCATGAAAATGTGTTTCAAAAATATATTTTATGTTGGCTTTGCGTTGTTGAGCCAGTTCTAGATATGCTTCTATATCTCTTACTGGATCAATTACAGCCGCTTCTCCATTGCTTTCGATATAATATGCAGCCTCACTTAAACAGCTTGTATATAATTGTTGGATGTACATCTTAGGTTGTTTTTTTGCAAAGATAAGGGCTGAAAAACTACTTGGTTACTCCCAAAAACAAAAGATGCCCGCTGTTGATGTTTACAGCGGGCATCAACTAAATTATACATTTTATTATTCTACCAGGTCGCTTGCAAACTTCATTACTTCTGTAATGCGTGGGTAATTGGGAGAATAAAAAATGAACTTGCCATTACGAATAGTACTTACAATGCCAGCACGACGTAGAATGGCCAAATGCTGTGACGCTACAGATTGTTCTAAGCGAAGCTTAACATACAATTCTGTAACAGTCATCTTTTTGTTTTCATCAAGCAATTTCAACATTTGTTGTCTTAGCTTGTGATTTAATGCCCTTAAAATCATCGCCGCCTTCTTTGTTTGAAGGAAGTTGATTTTAACACTTGCCTTACCATTGTTTAAGGTAAGTGATGTTAAAGGATGGTTCATGACGTTACTGATTGGGGGTTAATAAAAAACTTCCAGCTATGCTATAAAGTTAAGACAAATTATCATAGATATAAAAAAATATATTTTAAAATAATATTGCTAGATTAAAGTGGCAAACTAATTGCCTTTTTTGGGGGCTTGACTAAAGAATTCTTTGACATATAAGGGTTCACTATAGGCAAGATCAGCAAATTGTTTTTTGTTAAATGCGCGAGCAGATAATTCTACAAAATCTTCAGCAGCAGGCTGTATGGATGAAAAAACTGCATTTTTATGCGAAATCAGATTTTCTAGCTTATTCATTCCATTTCCACAAAATAGGATGCTATGTTCCAATAATTCATTCGAGAAACTCTCTTCATTAATTACCATGGCTGACGGTTGTAGGTAAGGGTTCAATTCAACGTCGTAAAGTGCAGTAAATACTTCCATCCGCCTTGCATCAATCATTGGGCAAAACAGCAAATTAGATTCTATAGAGGCTTTATTGCGCAATGCCCTTATCACCGCAAGCGCCATTAGCTCCAACGCATTAATCAGTAATAGCGGCTTATCTAGTGCGAAACAAATGCCCTTAGCAGAAGCTAGTCCAACACGCAACCCTGTATAACTTCCAGGCCCCATTGTTACTGCAACAGCATCAATCGCATTTAAGGGTTGATTTATAGACTCAAACATTTGCTTGATAGCTGGTTGAACAAAAGCCGCATGGTTTTTTTGGTCATGATTTTCTTGGATAGCCAATAATTGCTCATCCCGACTAATACATACAATTGAATTTTCGTTAGCCGTATCTATATGAAGTATTAATGCCATTAGCGTATATTTTTGAGAAAAGCAGCTGCGTTTTCGGGTTTCCTTAGTTTCTTTGTATTGTATTTTCCTGAAACTTTATATTCTATTACTGTAACAAAACTATTCTATAGAATAATTTTGGCAAAAATAGGCTGGAGAGTTGATGGAAACATACTTATTTGCTAACTTATAATGAACTACTATGTCAAAACAGATTATAAATACCGTAAATGCCCCAGCACCCATTGGACCTTATAGTCAGGCAGTAAAAACAGGTGATCTTTTATTTGTAAGTGGGCAAATAGCGATTGATCCAGCAACAAATAATTTAATAGAAGGCTCTATTATGGAAGAAACAAAACAAGTCATGAAGAACTTGGAGGCAATTCTAGAAGAGGCAAAGATTAGCTTTGAGCATATTGTAAAGACTACCATTTTTCTGAGCGACATGAACTTATTCGCAGAGGTGAATGAGGTTTATGGATCCTTCTTTAATAAAACCTATCCTGCTCGTGAAACACTTGCCGTTAAAGGACTACCTAAAAACGTTCATGTAGAAATAAGCGTAATTGCAACTTGTAGCCTTTAAAACCCATAGCAGGGCTCGCTGATTTTAAAAACAATAACTGGGCTACTATTTTAGTGCGTACAGGCCATTTTAGCTGCCTATTATCTCATAAGTGCCATCGCTTGTAGCCATAATATATGCTTCGGCATCAATCCCGAATTTTTGTTTATATGCCCCTGTGATGGCCTCGATGGTAGCATCCGAACCAATCTTTTCTATTAAATTGATGGTACAGCCTCCAAAGCCCCCTCCCATTAATCTAGCCCCAATAATAGAAGCGTATTTTTTTGCTTCTGCCACCAAGAAATCTAATTCCGGACAGCTCACTTCATAGAGCTTGCTTAACCCTTCATGGGTTTGAAACATTAGTTTACCAAATGCAAGCAAGTTATGTTCTTGTAAATATTTTCCGGCCAACTGTGTACGTGCAATCTCCTCTGTAACAAATAGGCAACGATCAAAAATTTTGGCCTCTAAAAGATCTTTTGAGGCTACTACTTGTTGAGCTGAGATATCTCTAAAAGATTTAATTCCCGCTATCTGTGTTTTTAATAATGCTAAGCCCTCCTCACATTGTTTTCTTCTTTTATTATACTCGCCACTAGCAAGGGAATGATGTACTTTGGTATTGATTAGCACAATATGATAGGCATCTAATTGTAGTGGAAAATGCTGATACGCTAGCGAAGTACAATCTAATAATATTACATGATTCTTCTTGCCATTTAAACTTGCAAACTGATCCATGATACCGCAATTAACTCCTGGGAAACCATGTTCAGCCTTTTGGGCAAGCTTTGCCATTTCAATTCTGGTCAGTCCTAAAGAAAATAGGGTATTTAATGCAAACAATAAACCACCTTCAACTGCTGCAGAAGACGACAAGCCAGCTCCTACAGGCAGATTCCCTCCAAAAACACAATCAAATCCACTGAAAGGGATATTGTTTACTTGCAGAATGTGTAATACCCCTAATACATAATTCTTCCAACTGTCGTTTTTCTCAATTTTATCGATCGAAACGCTATATGTTTCATTTAAATCAACACTAACAAAATTGACAGTATTAGTATGATTTGCTGCTACAGCAAACCATACCCCTTTATCGATTGCAGCTGGCATTACAAAACCATCATTGTAATCTATATGCTCCCCAATTAGATTAATCCTACCAGGTGAAAAGAATAGTTTTGGAACCTTTGCAAAATGAGATTCAAATACAGAAACAATCTTTAGTTGTGTTGACATAGCTATACTACTTTCAAAATATACGAGGTTGCAAAAGTATAGGTCTGATTGGGATCCAACAATTTTAATCCTATTCCATTATTGAAAGCATCTGGAGGTGCACTCAAATTTTCAAGGGCAATACTATTCCGATGAGGGGGTGTATAAATTTGAAGATATGGATAACTAGCTTCGGGCAAGATAGTAAGCCTCAATTGCCCATTCAACAATACACATTTAGAAGGGCGCTGCTCACTTAATTCGAAACAATTGTCTAGAAAAGTATCTTGTAATTCCATGCCCTTCAAAAACCGTTCATCGTTCAGCTTATTTCCTGTTGGCACAAGTGTTTCATTAAATTCTAGCATGGTATTGCTATCAAACTGAAGTGTACAATCGTTAATACTTGTACCCAAAGTAAAATAAGGATGCCATCCTTCGGCATAAGGAATACTGACTTTGTTTGAATGATGTACTGCCGTACGAACAGTTATCTTATTGTCGTTTGCCAAGGTCCATTTTATCGTTACATCATATGAAAAAGGGTACCCCTTATCGCTACCATTATAATGATTGTGTAGTGTTACCGATGCATGTGTATCGTCTTGATAAGTGTCTTTAATCTCGTATAGCGCATCAAAGGTTATTCCATGAATGGCATGGGGAGGATAATAAAACTTTTCGATCTTATAGTGCTCATGATTAAAATAATATTCTCCTTTATTTAATCTACAGGTAAACGGACTTAATCTAGCACTTTTGAATCCATTGGTTATATGCGCTACCGCATCCTTGGCTGAGTTAAAACCATCAATAACATTTGCCGCTTTCCCATTAACCGGAATGCTAAATTTATTCAGTAAGGCACCAAAGGCATAAATTTCAGCAACACACTGTGTATCAGAATTAATTAAAGTAATGATGGGATGAACTTCTGTTTGATCTACGGTTACTTTATATGGCATAATCGATTTTAAGCGTGAAATTAATGAGTTTTTTAAAGCTAGATAATGAGTTTTATCATTTAGTTTTTAAAAACTAACAACCGTTAACATCATTAAGCTAATTTTGTTTACAGATATACCAAAGTATGAACGAGAAAGCACGCCATAAAATCCGTATTATAACTGCTACCTCCTTATTTGATGGACATGATGCTGCCATAAATATCATGCGGCGCATCATGCAAAGTAAGGGTGCCGAAATCATTCATCTTGGTCATAATAGAAGTGCACAGGAAATTGTAGAAGCAGCTATTGAAGAAGATGCGCAAGGCATCGCTATTACTTCGTACCAAGGAGGCCATATTGAATTTTTTAAGTACATCAAAGATTTGCTAGTAGAAAATGATTGCGGCCATATTAAAATTTTTGGTGGCGGCGGTGGAACCATCTTACCTGCAGAAATAAAGCAGTTACACGCATATGGTATCACTAAAATTTATTCGCCCGACGATGGAAGAACCATGGGACTAGAAGGAATGATTGAAGAAGTGATTAGACAATGTGATTTTAATCTGACTGAATTCAACCAATCCCAAAAGCCGATGGGCTTAGGCAAAGTAAAAGATGTTAGAAAAATAGCAAGACTAATTACCCAAGCAGAAACTGGTGCCCCTTTATCCAAAGCAGAGGTATTGGCAACAAGCATCCCCGTATTAGGGATTACTGGGACTGGCGGCGCTGGAAAAAGCTCTGTTACCGATGAGATTGTTAGGCGCTATTTAAATACTTATACTCGTAAAACGATTGCCGTTATTTCTGTTGACCCCTCTAAAAAGAAAACTGGAGGCGCTTTATTGGGCGATAGAATTAGAATGAACGCAATATCACATCCGCGGGCTTATATGCGATCATTAGCCACCAGAGATGATAATACCGCATTAAGCTCACATGTGCAGGATGCTATTGACATTTGTAAAGCGGCAGGATACGATTTGATTATTCTAGAAAGTGCAGGGGTTGGACAAAGCGATGCTTCTATTATTGACCATTGCGATGTAAGCCTCTATGTAATGACACCCGATTATGGCGCCCCATCTCAACTAGAGAAAATAAACATGCTCGACTATGCCGATATTGTTTGCATCAACAAATTTGATACACCGGGAGCCCAAGATGCTTATCACGATGTATGTAAACAATATAAAAGAAATCATAACCTATGGACAGAGAAAGATATAGCACTCCCCATTATAGGAACCGCGGCTAATAGGTTTGGCAATGAAGGTATCAACCTCCTTTTTTCTTTGATTTTCAAGAAAATTGAAGAGAAATGCTCCGTTGATTTCGGCGATTCTATTTCACCATTGAGGGCTAGTAGTCAAGAAAATAATTTCATTATTCCTTCAAAACGCATTCGTTATTTATCGGAGATTACTGAAAACAATAGAAGCTACGACAAATGGGTGCATGAGCAAACTTCCATTGCTTCAAAATTGTATCAAATTAAGGGTATAATGGAAGAAAAAGAAGCTAGCGGGCTTGCTGAACTGGCATTACTAAAGAAAAAATATCAAGAAAAACTTCATCCCGATTGCAACAAATTATTGGAAAACTGGCCTTCTCTGACTCAAAAATATAGTAAAGACTTTTTTGAATATGAAGTGAGAGATAAAATCATTAAACAACCACTTACCATACAATCACTAAGTGGCATTCGTGTGCCTAAACTAATCTTACCAAAATATAAAGACTGGGGCGATCTACTACAATGGCAACTACAAGAAAATGTGCCTGGCGAATTTCCATATACGGCGGGTGTATTTGAGTTAAAAAGACAAGGCGAAGATCCCACTAGAATGTTTGCAGGAGAGGGTGGACCTGAAAGAACCAATAAACGCTTTCATTATGTTTCTCTTGACCAGCCAGCAATACGCCTTAGTACTGCATTTGACAGCGTTACTTTATATGGAGAAGACCCCGACAAACGACCAGATATTTTTGGGAAAGTTGGTAATAGTGGCGTGAGTATTGCAACAATCGACGATGCTAAAAAACTATATAGCGGCTTTGACCTTTGTGATATAAAAACGTCGGTAAGTATGACCATTAATGGCCCTGCACCAATTATTCTTGCTTTTTTCATGAATGCAGCTATTGATCAACAATGCGAAAAATATATCGCATCAACAAATCAATGGCAGGTGGTAAATACGATGATTGATAGCGCATTCGAGCATCAATCCAAACCTATTTATCGCAACGCCTCATCACCCAAAACATTACCTGAAGGAAATAACGGCTTAGGATTAAAATTATTAGGGATCAGTGGCGACCAAGTGTTACCAAGAGAAATATACGAAAACATTAAAGCTAACGCCCTTAAACAAGTGCGTGGCACCGTACAAGCCGATATTCTAAAAGAAGACCAAGCGCAAAACACTTGCATCTTTTCTACAGAATTTGCATTAAAACTCATGGGCGATGTACAAGCATATTTTATTGACCAAAAAATTAAAAACTTCTATAGTGTTAGTATTAGTGGTTACCATATTGCCGAAGCAGGTGCCAATCCCATTACACAATTAGCCTTTACATTATCCAATGGTTTTACCTATGTTGAATACTATTTAAGCCGCGGAATGGATATCGATGATTTTGCAGGCAATCTATCTTTTTTCTTTAGCAATGGTATGGACCCCGAATACAGTGTCATTGGTAGGGTAGCAAGAAGAATCTGGGCCAAGGCTATGAAATATCAATACAAAGCCAATGACAGATCACAAAAACTAAAATATCATATACAAACCAGTGGCCGCTCACTTCATGCACAGGAAATTGATTTTAATGACATTCGCACAACCTTACAAGCGTTGTATGCTATTTATGACAACTGTAATTCGCTTCATACCAATGCATACGACGAAGCTATTACCACACCTACCGAAGAAAGTGTTCGACGTGCCATGGCTATCCAATTAATCATTAATCGAGAATTAGGCAGCGCCATAACAGAAAACTTTATTCAAGGTTCCTTTATCATCGAAGAGTTGACAAACTTGGTAGAAGAAGCTGTACTTATAGAATTTGACCGCATCAACGATCGCGGGGGTGTATTAGGTGCTATGGAAAGAATGTACCAACGAAACAAAATTCAAGAAGAAAGCTTGCATTATGAAACATTAAAACACTCAGGCGAATTACCGATTGTTGGCGTAAATACTTTTCTCAATAAGAAGGGAAGTCCTACCATACTGCCAACAGAAGTCATTCGTTCTACTAACGAAGAAAAAGAGCAACAAATAGAAAACTTACAGGCTTTTTGGAAGCGGAATGAGCATTGTACAGCAGAAAAATTGAACCAACTTAAATCCGTTGCACTTAATAATGGCAACCTATTTGAAGAACTCATGGAAACAGTAAAATATTGTTCACTCGGGCAAATAACAAATGCATTATATGAGGTAGGTGGACAATACAGAAGAAATATGTAGCCTAAGGCATCATTACCGCTTCATTACGCCACTTAAATGTATTGATGAGATGTCTTACATCTTCAATCAAAAACTGATTCACAATCGACAAGGAATCTTCATTGGGCGTAGCATCAAAATATAAGGCTCCGCGAAGAAAATGCTTAACCGAATCGGTTAAAAAAAACTGATTGGCAGTTGCCACATTACCGCCCACTTTAAAAAAAACACCATGCACCTTATTAGGTGTTAATACTAATGAATCGTCGATTGAATTAGCTTTCGAAGAGTGCTTATTGGTTAGTGTAAATGCATCGTTCACCAATTTATCTAATGTATTTGCGCCAATTTGCTTATAGCTCACATAGACTCTACCATTGAATTGCGGAAAATTAATATTAATCCACCAAGGGTTTTCAGTGGCTTCTCTAAAAAAAACAGAATCTTTTACAATATTGGCATATACTGGATATTCGAAGGTGTAAGGATAACCGGGCTGATCAAAAAGTCGATAGTTTTTCTTAGGAAAATCAATAGTATAATATCCCTTTGGCCTAGGCGTATAAGGACTATTACAAGCAAAAAAGAAACTTACTAGTGTAATTACCAGTATCGCTTTGGGCAATAAAATAAACCCGTGTAATGATTTACAAATAAAGCACTGACGGAAGCATGAACTATTTACTTTATTCCTCACTCAACTGCGGCTTGATGGTTATCTTAATCTTATTTACCCTGTTTTTTATGACTTCTAATACCGTAAATTCAAAATCGCCAGAAACAACTAACTGACTAACGGATGGTATATCGCCCGCCAATTCTAACACTAACCCAGCAAGAGAATCACTAACTCCTTTTATGGCATCAAAAGTGTCTACAGGCAATTCCATAATTTTACAAACATCATTAATCATGGTGCGTCCTTCAAACACATAGTTATAATCGTCTAATTTTTTATAGCCTGCATCTTCATCATCAAATTCATCTTTAATATCACCAATAATTTCTTCCATTACATCTTCTAAGGTTACAATACCACTAGTACCCCCGAATTCATCAACAACCACTGCAAAATGGATTCTTTTTGTTTGAAATTCTTGTAATAGATCTTCGATTAATTTTTGTTCATGAACAAAATAGGGAGGTCTAATTAAGGCGTGCCAATCAAACTCTTGTGTTTTATCTAGATAAGGCATCAAATCTTTTGTATGAACCATTCCCACCATATCATCTAGATCTTCTTTATAAACGGGAATTCGGCTATAGTGCAAATCCACCACATGTTTCATCAACTCATCGAAATTGGTGTCGTAATCAATACCATGCACTTCAAGCCTGGTGCGCATGATTTGTTTCACAGTAATATTCCCAAATTTTAAAATACCCTTTAGTATATTCTTCTCGTTCTCATTTGTACCTGTATCTGTAATATCAATGGCATGATAAAGTTCTTCATTGGTGATAGTGCCGTTCGACTTTCGAGATAATTTTTTTTCTATAAAGTCGCTATACCTAACTAAGAAGCGACTGATACTTTTAAAGATATAATTAATCAGTTCTACAATTCCACCTGTTTCTTTCGCAAAACGAATATTATTTTGTGTAGCCATAATCTTGGGCATCACCTCGCAAAATAATATCAAAACAAAGGTAACCACTACCACTTTCATTAGAAAAGCCATCCACACAAACGAAGAATGAATCACAATAAGATCATCAATTAAAATATTCGAAATAATGATGATCGATATATTTATAAAACTATTCGCAATTAGTAAGGACGCAAGTAATATTTTAGGATCCTCTAATAAATCTACAATGCGTTTATACGAATGGTGCTGCTTGGTTTTAAGCAGATTTATGTCTTTGTAAGTTAAAGAAAAAAAGGCAACTTCAGCACCACTCACAATAAATGAAATAAACAATAAACATAATAACAAAACAATCAAAACACTCGTTCCTTGCGAATTAAGTGCTGATAATAGAACTGGCTTAAACAAAACCGAATGGTAATCCAAAAGAAAAATTTTTAGTTAACAATAACCTAACCTATCACAAAGGCCGATTTAAATCGGCCTATTATTTATGCGAAAATATTCTTTTTAAATGACTTTCGTTAGAAAGGCAAACTTTCGCTTGGATCAGCGATTGGTGGTAGATCATCTCCGAAGCCTTCAATGGGCTCATGCGGCAGTCCACCCTGTCCTTCATTTCGCTTATCTAGCATAATTAAATTATCCCCAACCACTTCAGTAGCGAACTTTTTATTCCCTTCTTTATCTTCCCAACTGCGCGTACGTAAACGACCTTCAATATAGATTAAACTTCCCTTATGCAAATATTTCTGTGCTAGTTCGGCCAATCCTCTCCATAATACAACAGTGTGCCATTCTGTTTGGGATATTAGTTTACCACTTCGATCTTTATATGTTTCAGTGGTAGCTAATGGAAATTTAGCTACGCCAATGTTTCCTTCTAGAAAATCGATATGTGGGTCTTTACCCAAATTACCAATTAGCATAACCCTGTTTACACCTCTCATACTCCAAATTTTTAGTTCGTTCAGTGCGATAGATCACCTTAAAGTTAGCTTATTTTGGAAAATAAACGAATTAATAAAAAATTATGTGGATAACCTTATTTATTTCCCAGCAATTCAGGTGTTTCCATCAATGGCACCTGCAGATCGTTGAGTAGTATTCTTATTTTTTCTCCAATAAAGTCACGTACTTCGTTAAACTCTTTTGACTCCAGGTGTTTAGGGTCGGGTATTTGCCAGTCTATAAACTGTTTAGCGGGCATCCAGGGGCAAGCATCGCCGCAGCCCATGGTTACCACAGCATCAAAGGGAGCGAAGGGTTTTACCGCTTCTAACGACTTACTATCGTGTATACTTAAATCGTATCCGAGTTGTTTCATGGCTTCAATGGCTTTTGGGTTTACCATACCACTTGGTTTACTACCCGCGCTATAGGCCTCAACAGCATTTCCCCCATATATCTTGGCAAAAGCTTGGCTCATTTGTGAGCGGTTGGAATTTTCGATACAAACAAAAAGTAGTTTTTTCTTCTCCATTTTTGAAAAATTATTCATTAACTAGTCAACACTTTATCTAAATACAAAGCTTCGCATACCGGTAGAAATGCTATTTTACTTAAAATTTTTATTGTGCAACAACGGTTTTATAATATTTATTGCGCAGCCAAAAGGCAACATTTACTAAAGCAATTAATGCGGGCACTTCCACCAATGGACCTATAACACCTGCAAAAGCTTGTCCGCTATTTATACCAAATACACCAATGGCCACTGCAATAGCCAATTCGAAGTTATTCCCCGCTGCAGTAAATGCAATTGAAGCATTCGTGGCATAATCGGCTCCCAATGGTTTGCCAATGAAAAAGCTAACCAAAAACATGATGGCAAAATAAATGACCAATGGAATAGCGATTCTAATTACATCGAATGGTATTTGTACAATCAACTCACCTTTTAGGCTAAACATAATAAGAATCGTAAATAACAAGGCAATTAAGGTAATAGGAGAATCAAAGGGGATAAACCTTTTTTGATACCAGTCTTCTCCTTTTATGCGCAATAAAAAGTATCTTGATAAAAATCCTGCAGCAAAAGGAATGCCCAAGTAAATACACACACTTTCTGCAATTTGACCAATCGATATAGCTACCACAGAACCTGAAATACCAAAAAGCGGAGGAAGTACCGTTACAAAAACATAGGCATATATGCTATATAACAATACTTGAAAAACACTATTTAGCGCCACAAGTCCGGCCGCATATTCTCGACTACCTGCAGCCAACTCATTCCAAACAATAACCATTGCAATACAACGTGCTAAACCAATCAGAATTAGCCCCACCATATATTCTGGATATCCATGTAAAAAAACAATCGCTAAAATAAACATGAGTAATGGACCGATTACCCAATTGAGTATTAAAGAGGCAGATAATACTTTCGTATTCTTAAAAACCACTCTCAATTGGTTGTAGCGGACTTTTGTGAAAGGTGGGTACATCATAAGTATTAAGCCGATGGCTAATGGAATATTGGTAGTGCCCGATGAAAAAGAGTTCACATATTTAGCCGAAGAAGGAAAAAAATAACCAATGGCCACCCCCATAGCCATCGCCATAAAGATCCATAAAGTAAGGTAGCGATCTAAAAAGCCGAGTTGTTTTCTTTCTGCCGTTGGGGCACAATTATTTGCAATCATTTATTTTTTATGAATGGTTTTGATTAGGATTATTTAATTACAGCAGCCTGGAGCGCAACAAGCTTCATTATCTGCGGGCTTTTCGGCATAAACAGTAATAGAGTAAATGGCCGTAGCACTAGCTTTATAACTGGCTATTTCTGCACTATTCAAATAATTTTTTAGAATATCATCAGGAATAATGATTGGTTTTTCTTTCTGCAATTTGATATTCTTGAAGCCTATTGACGCGATAATTTCTAGATACACTTCTTTTTGAATAGCTCCAGCCACACAGCCTGCATACATCTCAGCGGCCTCTTTTAAACTAGCAGGTATTTGCCCTTGCAATACAATATCGGAAATGCTAAAATGACCATTTGGTTTTAATACCCGATATACCTCTTGTAGTACATTATATTTATTGGGAACTAAGTTTAAAACACAATTACTTACCACTACATCGGCTGTATTTGCAGTAACTGGAATTTTTTCAATATCACCAAAACGAAATTCTACATTATTGTAGCCTATTTTTTCAACATTGGCTCTCGCTTTTTCAATCATTTTCTCTGTAAAATCAACCCCAATTACTTTTCCCTTCTCCCCCACAATTGCCCTAGCTACAAAGCAATCATTACCAGCACCACTACCCAAATCAATCACCACATCTCCTTCCTTCATCTGTGCAAATTCTGTTGGCAACCCACAGCCCAAACCTAGGTCTGCATCGGCATGGTAGCCCTTTAATGCAGTGTATTCATCGCTCATAATGGTATACACTTCGGTAGAACAACATCCTGCTCCACAACAAGCGCTTTGGTTAGTAGCTTTATCTTGTTGGGCAATTTCGCTATATTTCTGTCGCACTAACTCTTTTAACTCAATTTCTGTTTTCATGTTGAAAATTTTATAGGGTCCATAATTCATTTAGCTCAACAACAGCTTTGACTCTTTTGCTCTTTAAGTTTAGTAAATAAAGTGGTGAATGCAGCATTAAACTGTTCGAACACTTCCCAGTTAATGCAATAACAACTGCGCGTACCTTCGATGGTTCCCTTAATGAGTCCAGCTTCTTTTAGTTCTTTTAAATGCTGCGATACCGTTGATTGTGCTAGCGGTAATACTTCAACAATTTTGCCACAAATACATTGGTTTTGCGCTGCCAATACTTTTAAAATAGCAATCCTTGCTGGGTGTGCCATTGCTTTGGCAAACGTTGCAAGACCTTGCTCTTTTTTACCGAATTCTACTTTTTTATGAATCGCCATTTCTATTAATCGTTCTTATACGATAATACAAAGTAACGAAACATTTTAAACATTATCGTATAATTACGATAGATGAACATTGAAATAATTGGCGACCTTAAAGGAGTATGTAAATGCTAGTCAAAATTTTGCAGCAACAGAAAATAGCTGCAAAAATTATACATTCAGCAGCATGAAGAAGATACTTGTAATAAAGATCGCAGATGCTTAAAATAGTGATTAACAGTATAAATCTGCAAAGATGCTGGTAATGATTATAGAATAAAACAGCCCTTACTAATCAATAGGTTAACGTGCTTCTTTCACAGGCATAACATAAGTTCCAACTACTGGAATAATTACATTATTGGTATTTTTAAAATTGCAGGAAAAATTTCCAGATACCTTGTAAGTTATGGAGTTAGCCGTACTATCGCTTTTCACGATTGAAGTTACATTATGCACAATATTTGTTGACTGCAACAAAGTATTATTAAAAAGATTAGGGATACTATTGTCTACGAGTGCAATAATCAAATCACAGTTACAATCTCCCGTTGTTAATAAAGAGCCTCCATCAAAAATCTTATGTGCCGCTGGCTTAGTACTTGTGACAAAGTCAACATTATTAGTATAATGTTTAAAATAGCAATCTAAATAATAAGCGTCTACATTTATCTGTCCAACATTGGTTATATCGTAACTTTTATTGGCTACGCAACCCTGCTGGTTTGATATACCAAATGTGGAGACAGAGCTAGTTGTATACTTGATATTATTGATATAAACATTTAAGTAGTAGGGATAAGTTGCATTATTATTATTACTCGATTTACTGCATGCAGCCAAACCAAAACAAAAAAACAAAACTGCCACTAACGATCTTTTCATAACATAATTAAATTTCTAATGCTTGGGTTATTTAGCCCAGCATGACTATTACAAAATCAAAATACTTCACCTAGATTTACATAAAACCCTTTGCTGCCTTTTCCAAAACCATAATCTAAACAAAGATTAGCCCCCGACTTTTTGTTAAGCTTTATTCGCAATCCTGCTCCATAACCAGGCAAGAAAGTATCATAAGGCTTAAGATTTCCAGAGAAATTTTCAAGATTGAAAAAAAATACCCCTCCAAAAAGCCCATTACGAGAAATGTGGTATCTATATTCGGTCTCGAAATAGTTCATTTGATATCCTCTAAACCTACTTTGTATATAACCCCTTCCAGTATTGTACTGATCATCCCAACCAGTACTTGGTAATAATAAATAGTTAGGATCGCCAGCAGGCGTTAACCAATTAAAACTCCAAAGAGCTAATGTATTTTTAGACCCTCTCGGGAAATTAATATACTTCCTTGCATCTATTAAGAGCGAAGCCCATTCATCATCGCTGCCTAACTCTTGTAAATTTTGTCGTAAAACTACATTTAAATAAAAGCCTTTTTCAGGGTTAATCTGATTTGTTCTTGAATCGTACAAAAGTTTTACGATAGGACCACTTGCTATTTCGGTTGTGCCTATCTCTTTTTGTATGAACACATTTATTAATCTTGTTTGTGGATCAATGACCTTAATATCCCAGAAATAGTCATAATAAAATCCAATTCCGGCATAAATATTATTTGTTATTTTCTTTAAAAAAGTTTCGTGCAATTTAACTTGACTAAAATTAATGGTATGATCCTGATTCGGGTCTGTAGCGCCTCCTAAGCCAAAAATACTAGAAGGGTAAGAGATATATCGATTGTCTGATATAATGTTATATTTACCTCCCTTTGTCCATATATCAGCATATACGGGGAATATGATTTGATTGTATTGCGAGTAAGTGAGGCTGGTAGAAATAGCCGACATCTTCGCCTCTGGTCCTTTGTCGTTATAATAGCCAATATTTGCGCTGATCAAACCTGCAAATCCTGTTTGTAAGGTATAGCCTACTACGGGCATTACCGAAAAAAAATAATTTTTCTGCTTCGAATCTACTAAGAGGGTATCACCCTTTTTACGCTCTTTTTTTCTACTGAACACATCATTCAAATCTTTATCTTGTACGGATGTACTATCTCTTAACCCAACAATATTATTATTTTGAGGGGGGATATTTTGAGCGAGGCCTAGTTTGAAACTAAATAAAATAATGAAAAAGGATAGGGTCAATTCCTTTACACTCATAAACCTGTTATTTCATACAAATAAAAGCTTTTTTATTAAAACAGTATTTAAAACCAATGAATCGCAAAGGCTATCAACATAAATAGCAGCCCAAAATAAGGCTGCTATTTATGTGAATACTTATCTCTTTGCAGTTCCAGACCCTCAAAATCTTTATCAAAAGAGTAATGCGTTTTAAAAATACTATATGAATTTCAATACTTCTGCACCCATTGCATCGGTACCTAAAATTTTATCGCTAGCAGTATTTAGATCTGCAATATCTCTAGTTCTAAACCCTGCTTTTAATACTTGATCTACCGCATGAATGACCAATTCCGATTCTGCTTTAAGACCAAAAGAAATATCTAACAACAGGGCTGCCGATAAAATCGAAGCCAAAGGGTTTGCGAGCCCTTTGCCAGTGATATCGTGTGCAGAACCATGAATAGGCTCATAAACCCCTGTACCATCGCCAATAGAAGCAGAAGCAAGCATACCCATTGAACCGGCAATTTGTGAGGCTTCATCGGTTAAAATGTCGCCGAATAAGTTGGCAGTAACAATCACATCGAATCGAGCTGGATTTTTAATCAACATCATTGCAATAGCATCAACAAACTGATATTCAACCTCTACATCGGGATATTCGAGTGCAAGCTTTTGAATCACTTCACGCCATAGGCGGCTAGTTTCTAATACATTGGCTTTATCTACGGAACATAATTTTTTTCGTCTGGTTCTAGCAGCTTCAAATGCTTTTCTACCAATACGTTCTACTTCATAACGGCTATATTCGGCCACATCAAAAGCGGTATCACCATTATTTTTACGCCCTTTTTCACCAAAATAAATATCCCCAGTTAATTCGCGAAAAAATAAGATGTCTGCCCCTTTTAATATTTCGGGCTTAATACTAGAAGCACTCAATAGTTCATCAAATAATTTGATAGGACGAAGGTTTGCATACAAACCCAATTCTTTTCTCATTTTTAATAAGCCTTGTTCTGGACGTACCTTGGCAGAAGGATCATTATCGTATTTGGGATGTCCAACTGCTCCAAATAATACAGCATCGGCATTTTTCATTTTCACTAAGGTTTCATCGGGCAGTGGATTACCTGTTGCCTCTATCGCTACATGACCTATTAATGCTTCATCATAACTAAAATCATGGTTAAACTTTGCAGCTATGGCATCTAATACTTTTTTACCTACTGCTGTTACTTCTTGTCCAATTCCATCTCCGGGAACTATGAGAATACTTTTTTTCATGGTAAAGGGGTAGAATTTTAGGATGGCTGTCAAGCGTTTTGATTAGCTATACCTAATTACTTCTTTTTATTTTTTAATAATAGACGATACTATTTTGTTACTTACAAAAACAAATAACTGATTGACTTTGTGAGGGTCGATCCTTTATTTAGCTGAAAATAGGGACATGAATGCTGAACAACCCATCATTCAAAGCAGTTACCTAAATAATGTTCAACATTTTTTCTGTTGCTTTAATGGCTGCAACGGTTTGGTCACTATCTAATCCACGCGTTTTGAATTCTTTGCCATTATGCAACCATGAGATGATGGTTTCGCAAAGTGCATCAGACTTACCTCCTGGAGGAATACGAACGGCATAATCGACCAAGAAAGGCAGCTCTATTTCTTTTTGCTGATAAATTAGTTTTAATGCATTTACAAAAGCATCATATTGCCCATCGCCCTGTGCATGTTCTTCAAATACTTCTCCATTGATACTGATTGCTAAGGTTACTGATGGACGCAAATTTTTTGAATGGGTAAGTACATAGTTAATAATACACACTTTCTCCTCAATGGTATTACTATCAAGTACATCTGAAATAATATAGGGAAGATCGGCCTGGGTGACCATTTCCTTTCTATCGCCCAATTCAATAATTCGTTGGGTCACTTTTTTCAAGTCTGCTTCCGCTAGTTGAATGCCTAGTTGATGTAAATTATTTTCGATATTGGCTTTTCCACTCATCTTGCCCAGCGCATATTTACGCTCACGGCCAAAACGCTCCGGCATCAAGTCGTTGTAATACAGATTATTTTTTTTGTCGCCATCAGCATGAATCCCTGCTGTTTGTGTAAACACGTTTTCGCCAACAATGGGTTTATTATCAGAAATTCTGAAGCCCGAAAATGTTTCTACCAACTTACTTACCGAGTATAAAGATTTTTCTACTACCGAAGTGGTTACCTCGGGCATGAAATCTTTCAGCACGGCAATCGCACTAGCTAATGGCGCATTGCCTGCTCTTTCGCCCATGCCATTTACGGTAAGATGTATTCCATTAGCACCTGCACGTACGGCTTCAAAAACATTCGCAATGCTCAAATCGTAATCGTTATGTGCATGAAAATCGAAATGTAGTTGCGGATAACGTTTTACTAATTGAGAGATATATTCGAAAGTTTCGGATGGAACCAATACGCCTAAAGTATCGGGTAATAAAACTCGCTTAATAGGTTGATGTTGTATAAAATCTAAGTAGGACAAGACGTATTCGGGCGAATTACGCATGCCATTACTCCAGTCTTCTAAATAAACATTACAAGCTAACCCATTCTCATTTGCCAATGCGATAACCTTGGCAATATCGGAAAAATGCTCCTCAGGTGTTTTTTTTATTTGATGGGTAAGGTGATTTAAAGAACCTTTTGTTAATAGGTTCATTACTTTGGCACCTGCATCTAACATCCATTTTACAGAAACATCGCCGTCAACAAAAGTGAGTACTTCTACCTTATTAATAAATCCATTGGCATTAGCCCACTCGGTAATTTTTTTAACCGCCAGAAACTCTCCCTCCGATACACGTGCTGAGGCAATCTCAATACGATCAACTTTTACTTCCGTTAATAGAATTTGTGCAATAGTTAATTTTTCGGAGGAGGAAAACGACACACCGCTGGTTTGTTCACCATCGCGAAGTGTTGTATCCATGATTTCAATATGACGTTGCAACTGTTTTACTTTATTCGAATTTAAGTTAGTGATTAGTAGAAGTAAAAAGGACTATTATTTTGCTTTTGCAAAAGAGGCAATCTCTTCTTTCATCGACTGCAAATAATCAATATCATCAAATCCGTTTATCATATTATGTTTCTTGTAGCCATTAATATTAAACGATTCACTCTCTCCAGTAGCTAATAGGGTAATGGTTTGATTGGGTAGGTTTATTTCCAATTCGGCCTTGGGATTAGCCTCAATAGCAAGAAATATTTTCTCTAAGAATGCAGGACTCACTTGTACGGGCAAGATTCCAATGTTTAATGCATTACCCTTGAAGATATCGGCAAAAAAACTTGATACCACACAACGAAAACCATAGTCGTAAATAGCCCATGCTGCGTGTTCCCGGCTACTTCCACTACCAAAGTTTGTTCCGCCCACTAATATTTTGCCACCATAAATGGGGTTGTTTAAAACAAAGTCTTTTTTAGGACTATCATCATTATTATAACGCCAGTCTCTGAAAAGGTTATCACCAAAGCCTTCACGCTTGGTTGCTTTTAAAAAACGTGCTGGAATAATCTGATCGGTATCCACATTTTCTATCGGTAAAGGAACAGCCGTACTTTTTAACACAGTAAATTTATCGTAAGCCATTTTATTTAAGATTTAAGATTAATAAATTAAGCAAGTGCACTGTTATAATAGGTCTCTTGGATCAGTAACAACACCCGTAACAGCTGCAGCAGCAGCCACTAATGGACTAGCCAATAATGTTCTACTACCCGGTCCTTGACGGCCTTCAAAGTTTCTGTTACTGGTACTTACTGCATATTTACCTGCCGGAATTTTATCATCATTCATCGCCAAACAGGCAGAACAGCCCGGCTGACGTAATGAAAAACCAGCTTCGGTTAAAATAGCTAAGATACCTTCTTCCTTAATTTGTTGTTCCACTATATGCGAACCCGGCACGACCCAAGCAGTTACATGATCTGCCTTTTTTCGTCCTTTTACAATAGATGCAAAAGCTCTAAAATCTTCAATTCTACCATTGGTACAACTGCCTATAAAAACATAGTCTACTTTTTTACCAATCATTGGCTCTTCCTCAGAGAAGCCCATATAATTCAACGACTTTTCGTAGGTCGAAATGCCCCCTTTTAAATCAGCGGCTCTAGGAATTAGTTTAGAAATACCGATACCCATGCCTGGATTTGTACCAAATGTAATCATTGGCTCAATATCCGATGCATCGAAAGTATATTCAACATCAAAGCTAGCACCAGGATCGGTCGACAAGGTTTTCCAATAAGCCAATGCCTTATCCCATGCTTCGTCTTTTGGTGCTTTTTCGCGTCCTTTAATATAAGCAAAAGTAGTTTCATCAGGAGCAACCATACCACCACGAGCACCCATTTCAATACTCATATTGCAAACAGTCATTCTGCCTTCCATACTCATCTTTTCAAATACATCGCCTGCATATTCAACAAAATAGCCTGTTGCACCTGCTGTTGTTAATTTAGCAATGATATAGAGCGCTACATCTTTTGAGGTTACTGCTTTACCCAAAACGCCATTAACATTAATGCGCATTTTTAATGGCTTAGGCTGCATAATACATTGAGAAGATAAAACCATCTCTACCTCGGAAGTACCAATACCAAAAGCAATGGCACCAAAAGCACCATGGGTAGATGTATGCGAATCGCCACAAACAATGGTCATTCCTGGAAGTGTAATACCATTCTCTGGCCCTACAACATGCACAATACCATTTTTAGGATTTCCTAATCCCCAATGCGAAATACCATATTTAGCCGAATTCTGTTCCAATGCTTTTAATTGATTAGCAGACAATGGATCTTCAACCGGCAAATGTTGATTAATAGTAGGTGTATTGTGATCGGCTGTAGCAAAAGTGTGCTCGGGAAACATTACCCCAATACCACGACTTTCTAATCCCAGGAAAGCAACCGGACTCGTTACTTCATGAATAAAATGACGATCAATAAAAAACACATCCGGACCGTCGGCTATTTTACGTACCACGTGTGCATCCCACACTTTATCAAATAGTGTACTTGGCTTATTGCTCATGTTTAAAAATTTTTGAAATGGTTTGCAAATATCTATTGTTAATAGGAAAAACTTCAAAAAACATCTACAAATCTCCTTTTTTATTGAAAATAAGTATGTTAAAGTATTCGGCTATCTAGGCTAGACCGACGATTATTACATTTTTCTATACTGTGAGAAGCTTTGATAAAAGAGACTTATTTATACATTTTATTAATAAACTTCAGCCATGATATTACCCGCCCAAAAAAAATCCTCATACCCATTTACCAATATGGGTATAAAAATAATCGAAATAAGGCATCTATTTCTGGCTATCCTACTATTAAGCCCAATGGGTACTGCTGTACCTAGTTTATATAGGGAATATCCTAGTTTATTAGCTAGTCTCTAACCATTGCCCCTACCAACCCTGCTGGCAACCATTTTTTAGCTACAATTAACGTATACGCTGCACTTTGATGCTTGCGATAAGCTACTCATGCAGCAAAGACAGAGCTGATTGGGTTGTTTCAACCGCATTACGACTTAATAGCAGCCATCGATAGAAGGCTGTACGAAACCTCCTTTGCATTCCTACATCGTTGAGAAAGGGAATACTAGGACTTAATAAATTAAAAAATCTTTTTCTAGCGATGCGGCTAATCGAAATAGCGCAATACAGTTTTTTGTAGCGTTGGTTTGCGCTACATACTGGGGCTTGGTGCGCATATAATACCGATCTCTACTTTCGTAACATATAATGTTACCCGCAGTACTGATGAACTTAACATCTGTTTGGATGGCCATAAAATTCTAATACCAATAAAATTGCATATAAATATGCGTTTTTTGTTAAACACCTCTACTATTTTTAGTATCCACTTATTTGGGAAATACTCGTGACTGATTCGGGACTGATTCGGGATTCCCCGAATAAGTCACGGATTAGTCACGAAGATGGTATTACCCTATTTCTAGCCGCTTAATACCCCACAATCCTACACCACTTGTAAGTAAATAATACCACTAATACAAATTAGCGGCGAAAAATTATTTTATAGATAATTGATTTACAATACTTTATAAAATAAACCACTCCTACTTGCCACCTAATACTAAAATAAACAATGTACTATGTTTTGCATAGTACTAAAATTTATATAGTTTTGTATTGTTAATGAGAGCAAGTTTGGGCAAAGAAGCAAGATTTTCAAAGGATTCATAACAAGGCTTGGGAAAGATCCCCTACAAAGTGGTTTGAAACCAAGTTTATAAAAAAACTAGAATTATGGACATTCAGAACACACAGAGTCAGATGCGGAAAGGCGTATTAGAGTTTTGCATTTTATCGATTATTAGGCAGGGTGAAGTGTATCCAAGCGACATTGTGGAGCAAATGAAGGCTGCCAACCTCTATATTTTAGAAGGTACATTATATCCGTTACTTACAAGACTAAAAAATGCAGGTCTGCTTACTTATAGATGGGTAGAAAGCAATAGCGGACCTCCCAGAAAATATTTTCTACTAACCGAAAAAGGAGTGGCCTTCTATAGTGAGTTAGAACATACTTGGAAAGAATTGGCCGATGCAGTGCATGCGTTAACGCAGCCACCACAAGATCCAATCACCAATACCCTTGAACCTCAACTTTAACTACAAAACACTTTTAGAATATGAAAAAGGTAATCAATATAAACTTCCAAGGTAGAATAATACCCATCGAGGAATCGGCCTACGACTTACTCAAGCAGTATGTAGAAAGTTTGACCAATTTTTTTGCCAACGAAGAAGGACGTGATGAAATCATTAATGATATTGAGGGACGTATTGCCGAGTTATTTGGCGAAACCTTAAAGAAAGGAACCACCTGTATTACAGATGATGATGTAAATAGGGTCATTGATAGTATGGGCCGTCCAGCAGATTTTGAGGCAGAGGAAACAACCATCAAATCGAAACTAGCAGATGAACAACAACAGCAGCAAGGCAATGCTAGTCATGAACAGCAAGAACAAAGTTTTACAAACAATGAACCCAAACGTTTTTATCGCGACGAAAACCATAAAGTACTAGGAGGTGTTTGCTCGGGTATTGCCAACTACTTTAGTATAGATCCAGTAATTGTACGCGTTATTTTTTTGGTGACCGCCTTCGGGGCTGGATTTGGTTTTTTAGCCTATATTATTTTATGGATTGCGGCACCTAGCAGTGCCTCTAAAATTATTGGATCGCAACGTAAGCGCTTGTTCCGAGATACAGAAGACAAACTAGTTGGCGGGGTATGTAGTGGCTTAGCACAATACTTTAATACGAGTGTATGGGTACCTAGATTATTATTTTTAATCCCATTTATTTCGGTGGTATTTCATACCAGTAGATTTATTTGGTGGGGCTTTCCACACTTCTTAAGTTCATCGTTTATCCCTGGCACTTTCTTTATCTATGTTATATTATGGCTAGTGATTCCTGAAGCAAAAAGCACGGCCGACAAGCTAGAGATGAAAGGCGAAAAAGTTGACCTTCGTAATATAAAAAACACCATTCAAGGCGATTTAGAAGGATTGAAAGAACGGGCCGAAAAATTTGGTAGCGAATTAAAAGAAAGAACACAAGAATGGGGTAAGGAATTTGGCGAAACCATCGCCCACAAAGGAAAACAAATGGGCGCCGAAGCCGCAGCGGCTAGCAAAAAAAATAGCAGAGATCTAGGCGACATTATTGTAATTCTATTTAAAGTTTGTGCTTACTTTATATTGGGCATCGTACTACTGTCGGTTGTTATTACTTTATTTGGTATTGGCGTAGTATTCACTGGCTTATTACCGGCTAAAGAGTTTGTGATAGCCAATGGCTGGCAAAATATTTTTACCTGGGGCACTTTGTTATTATTTGTTTGGGTACCAATTATTGGCATCATCACTTTCCTCATTCGCCGTATTGCAAAATTGAAAGGGAATAGTGGTCTAATACGTTACTCCTTTCTTGCCCTCTGGCTAATTGGCCTATTTAGTTTAATTGGGCTTATCGCCTCTTTACGTAACGATTTTCATCATAATAATCATGCAACAGAAGAACAGATGACACTGAATAATCCATCGGTAAATAAGCTAGAAATAAGCACCCTTCCTAGTTTAAAATACTATGAGAGAAGATGGTTTAAAATAGAACCTTTTGCTGAGTTTGATGAGGATACGGTATTTGTGCAAAATATAAGATTGAGAATTGTAAAATCAACCTCCGACAGTTTTCATGTAACCATGGTAAAATTGGCCAATGGCAAAACAAAAGATGCCGCCGATACTACTGCAGCTTTGATTCATTACAATATTTTACAAAAAGACAGTACCCTCATTTTAGACAAAGGCATTGCCTTAACACCCAACAATAAGTTCCGCAATCAACATATTATACTAACCATTGCAGTACCCTTGGGTAAAAAAATTAAAGTAAATGGAACCATCTGGAATAATACCACCAATTTTAGCATGGACTGGAATGAAAATGAATGGAATTTAAGCAACTACTATATTGACCAAATGGAAGAAAAATGGAGAAATAATGTTGAATACATTATGACCGCAAAAGGGTTAGAAAGAGTAGATCAGCGAAAAGATGAAGATGAGGATGCTTCTCCAGAAAATTCGATCGAGAATTTCAAAAAAAGTAAAGAACAAATTTTAAAAGAAAAAGAACAAAAACTAAAAGAGCTTAAAGAGATTGATAGACAATTACAATTACCTACTAATGACCCAAAAAATAATAATCAAGCCCATCCGCCTACCAAAGTTGAAAAACAAAAAACACAGGTATCGGCTAGTGCAACCATGAATTACCCATCTCGGCGGGCATTGAATAACGATTTAGTCTTTATGCGTTTTTCGATTTAAGTTCTGTAAAGCCAGCCATTAAGCCCTGCTTATATTGCTTGCAAGTTTCAATTTACCTTAATTTATACCCATAGTCCGTTTTTTAAAAGGCAGTAAGTAACCATACTTACTGCCTTTTATTTTTTAGTAGATAGCGTAACACTTAAATTTGTAGCATATCAATCAAACAGCTCAAATGAAAAATACTGCTTTTACACAAAAACACATAGCGCTAAATGCTAAGATGGCTGAGTTTGCCGGTTACAATATGCCGATTAGTTATAGCGGCATCAACGATGAACATGCGGCAGTGCGCAACAATGCAGGTGTTTTTGATGTAAGCCATATGGGTGAATTTATTTTTAAAGGTGAGCATGCGCTCGACCTTATTCAACGTGTAACGAGTAATGATGCTGCTGTGCTTACCGATGGCAAAGCCCAATATAGTTGCTTACCTAACGAACAAGGCGGTATTGTTGATGACTTATTGGTTTATTGCATTGAAAAAAACAAATCCTATATGCTTGTTGTAAATGCAAGCAATATTGAAAAGGATTGGAATTGGATTTCGAAATTCAATACCCAAAACGTAGAGATGCATAACATAAGCGATAAAACTTGCTTATTGGCAATACAAGGCCCAAATGCAACAAAACTAATGCAATCATTAACCGACATTGATATCCTTAACCTTAAGTATTACACTTTTGCTAAAGGAACATTTGCAGGTGTTGACAATGTTGTAATTAGCGCAACTGGATATACAGGAGCTGGTGGTATTGAAATTTATTTTGAAGATAAAAACGACAATGCAGAAAAAATATGGACTGCCATTTTTGAAATAGGCACCCCTCAAGGTCTTAAGCCAATTGGTTTAGGTGCTAGAGATACCCTACGCTTAGAAATGGGATTTTGTTTATACGGCAATGATATTGATGATACAACCTCCCCATTAGAAGCTGGGCTAGGTTGGATTACTAAGTTTACTAAAGACTTTACTGCAAAAGAAATACTAGAAAAACTTAAAGCAGCAGGCATTCAAAAAAAGCTAGTGGGTTTCGAAATGATAGATCGCGGTATTCCACGACATGACTATCTAATTAAAGATGCTGCTGGCAATACCATTGGCAAGGTAACGAGTGGCACACAAGCTCCCTCTATTGGAAAAGGCATTGGAATGGGCTATGTTGCCGTTCAGCACGCTATACTAGATAGTGAAATATTTATCGAGATACGTAATGGATTGGTGAAAGCAAAAGTGGTAAAAACACCCTTTGCTTAACCTTTTCTATACCTAGTTTTCCATTATTTAACAATGAGCAATCTTGGCCATCATAAAATAATGGAAAGCTATTTAATTACCATTTACTAAACCGGATACCCACTACATAAGGGAATTGGTCTAGGCCCGTACTTGCTTTATGCAGGGCATTAAGACTATAACTACCATATAATCGCACAGGACCAAGCCCCAACTCCGAAATGCCTGCTAATCGCCAAGGCTGCAAACCTAGGTCGCCGTGATATTTTTGTTTACCTCGTTCAGCACACATCTCTTTATCATGTGCCCCTAATAAATATCCAGCACTTATTCCGGCACTTACCATGCATCCATTTTTACGATGAGGGGTCGCATTTAGATTAAGCATCATGGGTACTGTAAGATAGCCTAGATATAATTTATTTTTCTTGAAGCCAATCGTGTCATTAAAAACAATCGGAGCAGGATTATTTCTATAACTCAAACTATGATCGTAACGAAAATTATACATCTCTAAGCCCATACCATATTTAAGATTTAATACATGCTTACTTAAATTCATTTTTTGCATGAAGAACCAAATATTTAAATTAGCTGATTTGCCTGTATTTAACCCAAAACTATTCGCCGATATGGGAACACCATTAACAGTTTTACAATATCCCATCGATTGTGCAGAAGTATAATTGGTATTGTCGCGAAAATTGGCAAAGCCAAGATCCATCATCCACCATTTAGTGCTAATAATAGATTGTTTCTTTTTACGCTTATCCCAAATAAAAAAATAATCTTTCTTAATTGTTATACTATGATCGGAGCTATCAGTATACCTATTTTTTTTAATAAGCATCACCCTGCCTAAAGCTAGGGTATCGGCTTTGTGGGTAGAGTCGCTCATTTGAGAAAAGGCCGTAGTAAAGAGTAGTATAGTAGCAATAACTAATAGTATTCTCATTTTGTTTTCTTTTAAATTTTATTACAAACCCTTTCCCTTGCAGGCTATGCTCATCCCTATTTTTTTTGTACTGCTAAATGTTGGCATTGGATGAATTATATATTTCTAACAATGTTTGACAGCTCCTGATATGGGAAGTCGTTTGCGGCAGTAAAGATAGTAATTCAAGCATTCTAAATAGAAGATGGTGGCAAGACTAATAAGGTATAAAATACTATTTCCTTAGTTGGGCGATGGTACAAAAAAAATGGGTCTCTCCGTAGAAACGGACAGACCTCTAACGATTGCTTGCCATATGAAAACTCTTAAAAGTAATTTTTGTGCTGACCTTTCAGCTACCTTTTCTCTTTCCTCTTTACCAAAGTTGATGTTTGATCTTCTTTGATAGAACAAAGGTAATAGGTATATAGAGGGATTTTAGAACAACTTATAAGTTGTTTTATTATATGCAAACAGCCAGATAAAAGTTAAAACCCTTTACCAGACTAGATAATAGAATAAATATTTAAAGATATCCAACCGTTTTTTTGCACTAAAAACTCTGCTTACGCAAACGATTCCACTCTAAAATATTTTAATTTTCCAGAAAAAAGACTCCTTTTTAAGTAAAAAAAGAAACTGAAAAAACATAATAGTAGGCGGATTGAAGGGGCAAGAAGCCAAGCTAGATGAAGAAAAAGTGGATGTTTGGTTGTAATAGTTCTATAAATGAAACCAAAAAAAGTCTAGACAGCAGTCTTCACGATTGCTATTGCCTTTCTATGGTAAAATGCGGCTTGGCCATAGGAGTAATAAGCTTTGCTAGTAATGATCGCCTTATTTTCCATTAACAAGTACAATTTTCGTGACCGCTTTTTCGGTACCATCATCGTTTCGTATAATTACCAAATAAACACCCGTGGCCACTTTTTGTCCGTTATAATTTTCTCCATTCCAAACCGCTTGTCCGCCTAAGGCTCTTGTTTGGAAAACAAGCCTTCCATTTAATTCAGCAATTTTAACCAAGGCATGATCTACCAGTCCGCGAATAGCAATCGTTCCAGCATAATTAGGTGGAACAGGATTAGGAAATACGAGTACCTTAGCATTTGTTTCGCCCCCCTCTGTAGCTGTACTTCTAAAGCTACAGATGCCGGTAAAAGTGGCCATAAACACCTCACCAGTTTTGGGATCAATCGAGATTTTTTCTACATCATTATTTAGGAGAGGAGAGTTACTCTGTGTAAAATTGTAGAGAATTTGGGAACCATCGGCCGACACCAACCATACCCCATTTCTAGTTCCTACCCATTTACGATTAGCACCATCTACTGCAATACACTGAACAGTTTCATTCTGAAAAAGGTAGCCAGCAAATGCATCTTGCTGTACTATTGGCCATATGGCATCGCAATTTTGCTCAAAAATAGTACTAGCACATTGCACAACAGCAATACCTGCATCGGTGCCCACCCAAATAAAACCATCCTTATCTTTTGCAATACAATACACATTATTACTAGGCAAGTTTCCATTTCCTATACCCGTTCTAAAATATTTCCATTGGTCGTCATTTAGTACATCAATACTATTGCCATAGTTATAACAAAAAACACCATTACCGCGAGGGCTTACCATCCATAATTGATTGGCATCATCTACTACTAGCTGACTTAGCGCATTTTCAAAATGAGCGAAAGGAATAGAAAAAGACTTAAAAGTACCATCGGCTTTTCGCACTTGCAAATCTTGTGAGGCTGCATAATTACTTATCCAAAGGTTATTATTTTGATCAAAAGCCAATCCACTAATGCGGCAGCTTGCTGTATCACCAATGGCAGCTTGCAAAGTAGAATTAGTTTTATTGTAAATGGTAGTGTTATTACCACTAAAATTTACAAGCCCTCCTCCATAACTTCCTGCCCATAATGTTTGGTTAATAGGATCTACTGCAACCGTTATAAAGTCTAGGACATTATTTAGGGCTGGCCGATTATAATAACCCTCATCATTCCAATTATCATTATTGAATATATAAATGCCATTACGATTATAGGTATAGTTCCATGCTGCATCAACACTTCCCGCGGCAGCATAAAGGGTATCGTTATTAAATACCATTTCACCACTAGCAGCTCCTAATGGACCATTGGGTATATATCGCTGTACTGTGTTCGATATATTAGATAAGCCTCCATAATAATCAGCTATCCAAACAGTACCATTATCGGATAATGCATTTTTAGGCGAGGAGATAATACCAGGTTGAGCTAGCGTTTTTAGAATGCCCCCATTAACATTTAACTGCACTACCTTACTAGCTGTAGCTGAAAGTTGACAAACTAAAATAGTATTCTCCGATACACTTGTATTTGCGATACTTAAAGGGGAACTAGCATACAAAAAATTAAACATATTATTATTCAAAATAAATAAAGAGTCATTTTTTTGAACGACCAGTTTGTTACTTGTAAAAAGTACATTATTGGCAGCGCCAGCACTCAAGCCATTACCAACACCCATGCTTACCCAATTATTGTAATTAGCTAGGTTATTGGCATTGATTGCAGCCCTTTTTACCCCCTCATCTGTGGCAGCATAAAAATAAGTACCATCGCTAGTAAAACCATTTACTTTAACTTGATTACCATTGGCGCCAATCATCCAGGTATCTTTAATTTCTAGCTTCGCCAAATCGGCAACTATAATACCCAACCCACTAGATAGATAAGCCAGTCCACCGCTACAAAAAATATTATAAATGGTTTTATTACCCACGATACTACTCCGCTTAATGTCGCCTATATTGTTTACATTATCGCCTTTTAATAAATCAAGATTGCTATTATTGTAAACGATTACCAATTGCCGACTCAAATCATCCCAAGCGATGCAGCTTACACCCAAATCATTTAAGCCGCTAACCTTACTATAACGTTCTACTTCATTATTGGTATCAACACTAAAAACATTATTAGCAGTAGCGCAGTATATTTTATCGCCCTTTACCACTTGAATTGTATTCTGGTAATTGAGATGCTCGCGCCAATAGCCAATAGGTGGAATTGAATTTTGAGCTTTAGCGTCTATTATCTGCAAATGAAATAAAAATACGATACTGACTATTTTGATAGCAGCTCGACGCTTCGGCAATAGTTTTTGCATTGTTTTTATACGATAATATCCCTTCTTATTTTTTATTACTAACAACATAATACTAATTTAATTGACTACACCTATTGATTGCCTGGTGTAATGTATTTACCAATCGTGAGCCTATTAACAGCCCACAAAACCAATAATATGATAGCCGCAGTAAATAAAGTATCATAAGCAATAAAGTGGCTAATATATATATTTTGTGCCGCTAAAAATAGATAGGCAACATATTGTAAAATAGAAATAAAAATCAATGATATGATAATGATGACAATATTAGTGGGGAAAAATTGTTGCATTAAAAAACCTTGCAATTGTTTAGGCGCAGCACCTAAAGTGATTAGTAACTGTATTTCATCTTTACAAGAAGCGATTGTAAGCTGGATAAATAGTGTGAATATTAATAAGGCAAATAACAACATAACCAAGCCGGTAATCCAACTAACATTCACTACCACATTCACTATTTGACGATATTTCGAGAACCTAGTTTTATCGGGATCGGTGGTTAAACCATTTTGGTGTAAATATTTTACTAATAAAGGATTCCCGGGATCTTTGGTACGTATAATAACCCTAGATGGTTTTGCATGCTGGTTATTACTGTATTTTGTATTTGCCCAATCCATGAATTCCTGAGGCACCAATAAGGAAGTGATCCGGTCGCTAAAACCAACGATTCTTCCATTAAAATAAACAGGCCCATTATCTGTATTAATGGTTACTTTAAACACGATCATCTTCACAATATCCTGAGTAAGTTGAGGTAAATTTTGCGAGAAAGAAAATTGAAAATTATAAAAATCAAGAAACATATTGGGAGCAATCATGGGTATAAAATTGCGCTGCTCGTTCCACAACCAATCTTTACTGTTTACATCAATAAAGGAGGCTGGTACACTTTCGAAAGCAATATCGGTTGAGAAAGGGAAACGGTCACTATAACTTGCAACAGCCGCTTTAAACCTACTAGGTGTAAGTATGCCCACATCATCAATAAACGGCTGCCTTTTTAGTTTACTAATTTCCTCCTGATTTAAAAGAGTAGTGCCATAGGTTTGATTGTTCAACACTTTATTCAATACTAAAAAATTAGCCGTGCTATCTTGATTGGTCTTGCTATTTAAAAGATCATTATAATTAACTTGTAACTGTACAGCTAACAAAATAAGTACTAATGCTACCGACATGCCCAGAATGGCCATTACAAATCTTGTGCGGCCCGATGCGGTTCGAATGAGTTTCTTTAACAGGACGTTGAGCATAATTATTTTGTCTTAAATAGGAATACGAACTATAACTATTTCATATCTTTTTTACAACGATAAAATTTTACTATAGGCAAAATGGGTATCACTTTCTAAATCGGTTAATATAAATCCAGCCTTTCTTTTTTTACACTCTTCCGCAATCAGTTCAACTGCCTTAGAAATATTATCAATATCTAGGTGACTAAAAGGTTCATCCATTAATAACCAATCGAAGGGCTGCATCAGTGCACGTATTATGGCAATACGCTGCTGCTCGCCATAGCTACATAGTGCTATTTTTTGGTCTAATATACTAGACACTCCTAGCTTTTTGGCCATGCCATTAATCATATCGGCATCGTACAAGGGTACTTGTAAGATTCGTTTCAATTCAATATTTTCTCGGGCGGTTAAGTTTGGGAATAATCTAAGATCCTGAAATATAACACTCATTTTTTGTTGACGGATGATCGCGAGCTCATCGCCAACAATTTCATTTAAATCCTTACCATCTAATAACAGTTTCCCCATATAATCTTGTCGTAGTTTATAGAGCGTATGAATAAAGGTTGTTTTTCCAGTACCACTGGGTGCCTTTATTTTTATCCACTCTCCCTGTTGAAAGGAAACAGACAAATTCCATAATCCCGAGTTACGATGTAGAAATTGGTCTTTTAAAGGAATAGGAATGATATGCTTTAATTCAATTTGCATAAACAAGTTACTGGTTACTAAAAATACAGAAATACAATTTCGCGTTACTCATACATTGCCTTAGCTTCATTAATATCTTACTAAGAATAGATGCTAGTATCGCAATTCAATTAGTCATTTTTTGGATGAACCTGACCCACAATATTTACCAACATGTTTACAATTGATATTAGACTATTTGTTTTATCGTCCTTCATCCTTACCTCAACCTTTGCGGCTATCTTAGTACCATCAAAATTATCTGCAGTAGCTGTAACATCCCTAAACGTTGATTTAACAAAGTTAAAAGATGCTTTCATGGGCTCACCATCACCATAAGGCATTACACCACCCATCAGCTTATCCACATCTAAATAAAAGGCAGAAGATTTGGCTTTGATGTTTTTAACCACTTCCTCGCTAATGGCCCCTTTATTTGTTTTAGCAACATATTGCAAATAGGTAGATGAATCGCTCGACACAATGAAATTATTCTCATCGGCATGTAGATACAATCCAAGTGATTGTATGATCGCCCCTCCATGATATACTTTATTTTGTTTGATGATAAATCCGGTTTCAACGGCCTTATCCATGAGCTTCGCAAAACTAGCTTTATCGCCAATATTGGCATTCAAAATAAATTTAGCGACTGGCTTTGGAATAGAAAGCATTCCTGAATGATTGGGTGCCGTAAGCGTAAAGTCGGAGAAAACCAATGCGATATCTCCTTTTAAACACTTGTAGAAATCGGCACTAGAAATATTCATTGTTTGCAAATAAGCATCGGCAAGACTTTCTATTTCCAACTGTTTTAAGATACCCCCAAATATTTCAGGATTGAAAGAAACCAAAAAGAAGCCATTCAAATTTTGTGACGGATAATTTTGAATCATTGACACATTAACAGTAGGCCCCTTATATTTTTGAAGAATAGCAGATAATAATTTATTAGGATAAAAGTTTGACGTAGAAACAATCTTCCCTTCCTCAAAATTAAAAGTTGATGTTGTGTAATTATCACTTAGCAATTCTTCAAGCTTAGGTAATTGTATTGGCATCATGCTTAATGCACTCATAGAGCCATTGGTATTGCTATAAACATAACCATCTGCCCTTTCTTTAAATAGTTCAACAAATGGCTTCACAGCAGCCATTGACTCCGATTCGTTTTGCGTGAAGTAAGTATTGACTTGTTTTTTTAGTTCATCTGTTTTACTGAATGAGGGCGTTTGGTTGGTATGCATCATAGTGTCTACCTGTTTATGAAAACCCTGGTTATTGATGGAGAAGGTAGCAATGATATATTTGTCGTTCCAGCTAAGTATGAAATTTTCGGCTAGTTCTAGATAGGCATACTTTTGTTCCCGCACTATATCGGCTTTTTCAAAGACCTCTTGCTTTTTAAGAAAGGCTAATAGTTTGGCAGAATCTTTCAAGCTACCCATTAAATTAAAGGTAGTAGAGCTGCCCTTACTTGAGTTTCCTTTTTGTGTAACAAACAAGAAGAACTTTTCATTATAGTCAATACCCCCTTCTTTTGATTGAGCTAATTTTAATTTATGGCTTGCATCTAAACCACTGCTACCCCATATTTTTTTTATACTACTATCTAATTGAATCCCCCCTTTATCTAATTTGGCTTGCAGGGAGCCTAGATCTGTAGCCATTACAAAGCTGGCGTCTTTAGGAATAAATAAAGCCTGCTTAGGGCCTTTCTTTGAACAAGCAGTGATGAGTAGCGAAGTTATTGTAATAACCAGGGTATATTGGATAATTTTCTTCATACGAATATTTTCTTTAAAGGTACTACAAGCCTTGACTTTATTAGTCAAAAAATGATAGCGGGATAGCCCTTTATTTATTAATGGCCTGATAGATAAGTTCCTGAATTTTTGGACGGATATTCATCTGACCTAATTTATTATTGTCTCTGGTTGGCGTTACGCGATTTGATAAAAAGATATATACGAGATGATATTGAGGATCTACCCAAACACAAGTGCCCGTAAAACCCGTATGACCAAAAGTTAAGGGAGAAGCACTTGCCGACGGATAAGGTTCTTTGCGCGTTGCATTGTCTTTCTCGGGCTTATCAAAACCTAGACCTCGTCTACTCACTAGGCTATTGTAGGCCGTAAATTTATCGACCGTTTCTTTTTTTAATAACCTGATGCCATTTAACTCGCCTCCATTTAATAATAGTTGGTACAATTGCGCCAAGTCGTATGCGTTGCTAAATAAACCCGCATGACCAGCAACACCCCCAAACATAGCAGCCCCTTCATCATGTACATCTCCCCAAATTAATTGACGACGAAAATGTTTTTCTAGTTCTGTTGGTACAATATTTTCTAATGGCATTCTTTCGCGTGGATGAAAGGTTGTGGTTGTCATTTGTAAAGGCAGATAAAATGTTTCACGCACATAATCGTTTAAGGCCATACCACTAATAGCTTCTACCACTTTCCCTAAAAAAATAAAATCATTATCGCTATACACATAATGATTAGGCGCTGTAAGCTTGCTTTGTAAAATACGTTGATACAAAGTATCTTCCCAATCGTTACGAACATATAAATCTTCTGCCACACGAAACTGGTGTTGTGCATCTTTATTGGTTGAAAAAATGTTCCACTTAGGCATGCCAGTTAAGGTATCTATTACCTCTCTATAAAAGGGAATAAAAGGATTTAAGCCTGCTTGGTGCAATAAAATATCTCTCAACTTCAATGGCGCCTTATTGGTACCGATTGTCCATACTAAATAATCGCCCAAAGTTTTATCAAGATCTACTTTCCCTTCTTCATACAACTTCATGATAGAGACTGTGGTGGCCGAAACTTTTGTTACAGAGGCTAGATCATAAGCCATCTCCTTGTTTACAGGATCTTTTTTGTCGAAGTTGGTATAACCAAATGCCTTATGATAAACAACTTTACCCTCTTTGGCAGCGAATACCACACAGCCCGGAAAAGCACCCTTGGCAATACCATCGTTAGCTATAGAGTCTATTAGAGACAAGCGTTCGCTGTTCATGCCTACTAGTTCTGGGGTAACGACTGGAAAATAATTGTTATAGAGAATACCGGCACCAAATTTAAAATTGTCGCAAACAGTTACAGGCAATTTACCCTTGGCTTGTACCTTACCCAGTAACCAGTCTGCGGCTGTATTTTGTGTAATATCATCATCTTCATAGCAGGCCAATAAGTTAGGAGCATTACAACAATTTTTAATAGCGTATGGATTACCGAATAGGAGGGAAATAGTGTTATTTGATTTTTGTAACTCATTCATCAAATACACAGCCGAATTACTGATACCAAAATTATTGGCTGGTCGACGACTATAATTATGTAACCCTACTACCACTATATCATAGTTCTTTTCTTTAAGCATATTGAGTAGTTGCTGAGCAGCAAATACATTCTCTTTGCTATCCAATACTACCATACCAGGCTGCGGCTCGATGGTTTCTTTTGTAGAATCATTCTTAGTAAACGTGCTTTTAAAATAGTATTCGTCGGCATTAACATCATTTTTTAACCTTGCAGCAAATGTATTTTCCTTATTGATGCCAATACCAACATATGCAATTTTTACGCCCTTCTTTAGGGGTATTAACTGGGTATTATTTGCGCTTAAAAGCGTAAGTGCATTATCGGCCAAAAGCTGATTTATTTTTTTTGTTTGTACATTCAAGTCAGCAACGATATGATCCGTTTCAATAGGCGTGATATGATTTAGTCCTAGATTATACTTAACCAATAAAACCTTTTTTACCCTTGCATAAATATCTTTTTTGTTGAGTTGTTTATGTTTGATAGCCTTAATGACCAAGTTGATGGTACCGGAAATATCTTCGGGCAAGCACAACATATCATTACCTGCAATCAAAGACTGCAAAGCAGCTTGGCCAGCAGGATAATATTTTGCAATACCTTTCATACCCAATGCATCGGTGAAAGTGATACCCTGATAACCTAATTCATTTCGTAATAGACCGGTTACCGTATTTTTTGATAATGAAGTAGCTTGATTGGCTGTTGAATCAATAGCAGGAATGTATAAATGTGCAATCATCATACTACCAACACCTGCTTTGATGAGTTCGCGAAAAGGATATAATTCAAGTGAGTCTAATTGTTTTCTAGACTTCAGGATAACTGGAAGATCTAGGTGTGAGTCAACAGCCACATCGCCATGGCCGGGGAAATGTTTAGCACATGCCATTACATTTACATCCTGCATACCTTTCATATATGCTACCCCGAATAAGGCCACTTTGTATTTGTCTTCCCCAAAGCTCCTATCATTGATAACTGGATTGTTGGGGTTATTATTAATATCAATATCAGGTGCATAATTTACTTGAATGCCCATACGTTTACATTGTGCGCCAACAGCTTTACCAAATTGATACACAAGCTGTGCATCTGGAACAGCACCCATCATTAGTTGGCGTGGGAAATTAATAACACTATCTAAACGCATACCAAGGCCCCACTCACCATCAATACAAACCATTAATGGGGTTTTAGCTATACTTTGATAGTAGTTAGTTAATACAGCCTGTCGTACAGGACCACCCTGAAAAAAGCAGAGTCCCCCAATATTATAGTCGGTAATTAGTTTGGCCACTTCAGCAACATGCTCCTGCGAGGCATTACTGTATGCGCGAACAATCATTAACTGCGCAATTTTTTGTTTTTTATTTAATTTATTAAATACACTATCCACCCAATGTTTTGCTGAGGGAGTTTGCTGATAAAAGACCTGCGCAGGAAGCTGAAAAGCAAAAAGAAATAAAGAAAGAGAGCAAATTATTTTCCGCATAATTAAAATTGAAAAGCCAAGTTAACTAAATCAGGGAAGAAATGGACGCTTCCTACTATTTTGAACTAGATAAACTGAGGGATCAGCAACAAGAAGCATCATCCCAAGGGTCATTCCTAAAAATATTGCAGCTTTAAAGCTTAAATTAGGCTATCCCAACACGATATTCAATAACTTGCATACAGAAAATAAGACACGATGATGGAATATAGAAGAATGGGCCGTGCTGGCCTACAATTAAGCGTTTTAAGCTTTGGTAGCTGGGTAACTTTTCATAAACAAATTAATGATGGCATTGCCGATGAACTGATGGGCATTGCATATGATCATGGGATCAATTTCTTTGATAATGCAGAAGCTTATGCTTTGGGGGAAAGTGAAAAAATGATGGGCCGGGTATTGAAAAACAAGAACTGGGAGCGAAGTTCATACGTACTTTCATCAAAAGTTTTTTTTGGATGGAGGGGCAAAAACAATAAACCCAATCAAACGGGGCTCAGCCGAAAACATATAACCGAAGCCTGCCATGACGCATTGCATCGTTTGGAAGTAGATTATCTTGACCTATATTTTTGTCATCGACCCGATAAAAATGTTTCAATCGAGGAAGTGGTACTGACCATGAACACCTTGATGCAGCAAGGAAAAGTACTATACTGGGGTACTAGCGAATGGAGTGGCGTAGAAATTATGGAAGCACATAGGGTAGCCCAACAATATCACTTAATGGGTCCTTCGGTAGAACAACCTCAATACAATTTATTTGAAAGAAAAAAAATGGAAGACGACTACCTCGAAATTTTTAAAAATATAGGCTTAGGCACCACCATTTGGAGTCCTTTAGCCGCTGGATTATTAACTGGCAAATACAATGACGGTATTCCAGAAGGAAGCCGTTTGGCTATTGAAGGCTTTGAATGGCTAAAAGACAAATGGATTAGTGACGATAAATTAGAACGTGTTAAAAAATTAGCTGAGCTAGCGAATCAGCTATCGGTAACCCTTTCGGCATTAAGTATTGCTTGGTGTATTAAGAATCCAAATGTTACAACAGCTATCCTAGGTGCTACCAAAAAAGAGCAATTAGAGGCCAATTTAAAGGCATTAGAGGTATTACCCAAGCTAACACCAACCCTAATGCTAGAAATAGAGGATATCATGCAAACAAAGCCCAAATTGGCCGAATTTTAGCCTTTTTAAGTGCTTATTCCAATGGCCCAATGGTTTTACAGCCTTTGAAGTATGCAACAGTTGTTATACATTCGTACTATGAGTGAGTTGTCAATCATCAGCTGGATTGTGGTTACACTGATTTTTATTGGATTCTTTGCAGGTTACGAAATTGCATTTGTGAGTGCGAACCGCCTAAGCATTGAATTAAAGAAAAAGCAGGGTAAAAGCAGCGGCATCATCCTATCGGGCTTCTTAGAACATCAAGCTAACTTTTTAGGTAGCTGCTTAATAGGTCTAAATATCTTTTTAGTCGCTTATGGTTTATTGTTCGATGAATTTTTGACCGAAATAGCATGGAATCCGTTTCATATCGACAACGCTTACCTAAAACTGATTGTAAATACTGTATTATCCACCTCGGTGGTTTTAGTGGTTGGAGAGTTTTTGCCTAAAGCCATCTTCAGAGCAAAGAGTGATGTATTATTGGGAACATTTGCCCCAGTAGCAAAGTTTTTTTATAATATTTTTCAACCACTAGCCTTCTTTTTTGTGGGCATCTCCCAATGGATCTTAAAATACATTTTTAACCTCCACATTAAAGACAAAACAGAGCTATTTACGAAGGTTGATCTCGAACATTTTTTTCAACAAACGAAAGAACAAACTGAGGATAATCCAGAGCTAAACAAAGAATTGTTCGAAAATGCACTTAGCCTACCCATGGTTAAAATAAGGCAATGCTTAGTGCCCCGCACCGAAATAGAAGCTGTTGAAATTGGCATTTCGGTGGAAGAAGTAAAAAAGCGATTTATAGAAACAAAACTTAGTAAACTAGTTGTTTATAACGATAATATTGATGATATCATCGGTTATATTCACCAACTTGATCTGTTTAAAAAGCCAGCAACGATCAAAGAAATACTACTGCCCATGTCTGCGGTACCCGAAAGTATGAGTGCAGCCGACTTGATTAACCGCTTTACAAAAGAAAGAAAAAGTATCGCCTTGGTAGTAGATGAATTTGGCGGCACTTCTGGCATTGTTACAATGGAAGATGTATTAGAAGAGATTTTTGGCGAAATAAAAGACGAGTACGACGTAGAAGAATTTGTAGAAAAACAACTGTCTGAAGATGAATATATTTTCAGTGGTCGGTTAGAACTAGACTTCCTAAAAGAAAAATTTGACTTTAATTTCCCAGAAACAGAATCTGAAACATTAAGTGGCTATATTATACAGCAACACGAAATGATCCCTAAGCCTAAAGAAAGGATCATTATCGATGACTATCAATTCGATGTTTTAAAAGTAAGTGATACACGTATTGAAATGGTGAAAATGAAAGTATTAAGATAGGACTAGCTGATGCCCCTTTTGCTGTTGAATTTGTAAATATATTCTGCGCATCAATAATGAACAGATTTGGGCTTAGAGCCGCTTATACAATTTAAAAAAGAATAAATTATTTTTATCACTTACATTTAATAAAATTAACTACATGGATTTTGTTTTTGATGCAACCAAACCTATCGCTATTGGTGGAGACCATGCAGGCTTTGAATATAAAGAAGCGGTTCAAGAATGGTTAACAGAAAAAGGTTTTCAAGTAAAGAATTTTGGCGCCGACTCTTTAAGCTCAGTTGATTACCCCGACTATGCACATCCGGTTGCAAGCAGTGTTGAAAAGGGAGAAGCCGCATTTGGAATCCTATTCTGTGGCAGTGCGAATGGCGTTGCCATAACAGCCAACAAACATCAAGATATTCGCGCAGGATTATGTTGGGAAAATGAAGTAGCAAAATTGGTTCGCCTACATAACAATGCAAATATTATTTGTATTCCCGCTAGGTTTGTAACATTAGACCAAGCAAAACAGATGGTTGAAACCTTCATGAGTACAGCATTTGAAGGAGGTCGCCATGCCACACGTGTTGCTAAAATAGCCTGCGCTTAAACTAGCCCTGATTATATATACGTTTATCCCCAAAATAAAACACCGATGAAGAAACTATTCTTTTTTTATTTACCCTTTGCAGTTACGATTGCAACAGCACAAAAAAGCGATCTAGTTGCCAGTAAATATGCAAACTTGATTACGCAAAAAGGCCTGAAAGAGAAATTGTCCATCATTGCAAGTGCAGAAATGGAAGGCCGAGAAACTGCAACACCCGGACAAAAAAGAGCCGCTGCCTTTATTGAAAGTCAATTTAAACAATTCGGACTAAAGCCTGGTAATGGCACTAGCTATCAGCAGTATTACCCTGTATTTCAAGATGAGCTAACAGCAAAAAAATTACAGGTGAATGGAAAAAATTATGTGTGGGATAAAGACTACTCTTTCGCCTTAAATACCATTAGTAATACCGATGCTGCTTTTTCTAACGCAGTATTTGTAGGATTTGGCATCATTGATTCTTCAAAGAAAATAAATGATTACCAAGGTATCGATGTAAAAGGTAAAATGGTAATTGTATTAGAAGGCACTGCTAGTGAACCTACAGTAACCAATGGAGGCAGATTTAATAGAGGTCCTGCTTCTGCCTTTGGGAAGATAATGGCTGCACGTAAAATGGGTGCTGCTGGATTACTCATTGTATCAAAAGATTTTCCACGTACTACCCCTATAAAAGGAAATATGTACCTTAAGCCTACTGAACCTAGTAGCTTTTTTATGGCAACCATTTCGGAAGAAATTGCTTCGGCCTTATTAGGTAGAACTTCAAAACTCAATATAGCCGAATTAAAAGAAGTAAATAAAGGCAATTATATTGCTGAAACAAAAATTGTTGCAACAAAGACCGTTCAAGAATTACAAAGTAGCAATGTAGTAGGTATTCTACCAGGAACAGATAAGGCAGAAGAATATGTTTTCTTAACTGGACATTATGATCATTTAGGCAAAAGAGATAGCGTAATATATTATGGCGCAGATGATGATGGATCGGGAACAACAAGTGTTTTACAAATGGCTGAAGCATTTAGTGCCGCTGCTAAAAAAGGTGATAAACCTCGTCGCACCATTGTTTTCATGACCGTTAGTGGCGAAGAGAAAGGACTATGGGGTTCAGAATATTATTCAGAACATCCTATCTATCCGCTTGATAAAACTTCTGTTGATCTAAATACAGATATGGATGGCAGAATCGACACTGAACGAAAATTAGGCGATACCCTAAACTATATTTATGTAATTGGACATGATAAACTTAGCAGTGATTTACCCATCATTAATGAAGGGGCTAATAATAAATTCACTAAACTTACTTTAGACTATAAATTTGATGACCCAAGTGATATAAACAGAATTTATTATCGCAGCGATCATTATAATTTTGCACGCAAAGGAGTACCTGTTTTATTCTTTTATGATGGAATGCTAAAAGCCGATTATCATAAGCCTACAGATACCGTTGATAAAATAAATTTCGAATTAATGGAAAAGCGTGTAAAACTTGTGTTTTATACAGCCTGGGAAATCGCAAATAGAGATAATATGCTCAAAAGAGACACCCCTCTAAATATGCCTTCGAATAGATAATTTAACAAATAAAGGACGCTAAAACCCCTCGTTAATAACTTAACGGGGGGTTTTTATTTTAACCATCTTTTAGACAACTGATCTATACCACTTGGGTAGTAAACGCTAGTCATTCAAACCCAGCTAACGGGTCTCTCATTTATTGGGCTGTTCATCTTTCCACCCCCATAAATGCAGACAAGCATAGGTTCTATAAGGTCTCCACTTTTCGGATAATTTAAGCATTTGCTCTTTTATTTGCTTCTTATTACTTGCCTCTAACCCATACAATTTTATCATCGCCTGTTGTATGCCTAAATCATCAACTGCAAAAACATCCTTTCTACCCAATGTAAACATCAACAACATTTCTACCGTCCATTTGCCAACACCTTTTATTCGTGTTAACAACTCAATAATAGCTTGATCATCCAATGCCAATAATTGCTTATCAGAAATCTTATGTTCTATACAAAAGGTAGCCACATTCTGTATATAATTTACCTTGGCATTCGACAATCCGATTGCCTTTAAGGTATCAAAAGGCAAATCCAGCACTTGCTTTGCAGTAGGCTCAACTCCATTAAACAATTCAAGAAAGCGATCGAATATCACCTTGGCCACTTTCGTATTCAGCTGCTGACTCATAATACTAGCCATTAAGCGTATAGGAATATTTTTATGCAGCTTTAATTCATACACTTCCTTACCGATAATGGTACTGATTTTTTTATCCTTTTGAAGGTGCGCGATGTATTCCATAAAATAATGTTAAGTACTTTTTTGATTCATTCAAGATAAGCGGTATTAAATAGCGGCACTATAAAAATACTATTCAGGAATATTTAGTGGCTTACGCCATAACTTAATGAGATAGAGGACTAATGCGATTGTACTAGCTATTAACCAAAGATAAAAGAGTATATTTCCAATAGAAATAGGCCCTTGAATAAAGGCATATTCGAGCATGATACCCACCGTTGAATTAATAATCATCCAAATCAGGGCCAACGACATGGTATTAAGAATACGAACTAAATATGCTCTTACTTCAGGTTCCAACTAATAAATTTGATGACAAGTTAATAAAAAGTAGAAGCATTTTTACAAATAAATATATTCGTTTATGCAGACAATTCTTATGGGGTGATGAAGTGTATGAAAGCTAACTAGTCTAGGCTTTGATTACCTGCGGCAGCTAGTTTTAAGATACGGTCAAATTGAGCAGGCGTAAGGTCGTTATAGAAATAATATATTGGATCAACGGCTGTTCCATTACGGTGTACTTCATAATGGCAATGAGGACCGGTACTTTTTCCCGAATTACCCACATAGCCAATTACCTCCCCACGTTTTACCGACTGCCCCATTCTTGCCTTAACACGATACATATGACCATATAAAGTTTGGTACCCATATCCATGATTGATAACAACACAATTGCCATATCCTCCCGAATTAAATCCAGCCTCTTTAATAGATCCATCAGCGGTAGCATAAATGGGAGTACCAATGGGTGCTGTAAAATCTAACCCTGCATGAAACTTACGTACTTTATATACGGGATCTATTCGATTACCAAAACCACTCGCAATTCTAGTCAGATCTTTATTACTTACCGGTTGAATGGCAGGAATAGCCAATAAGAGCTTCTCTTTATGCTTTACCATATCCTGAATTTCATCAAAGCTTTTGCTTTGATATGCCAAACGCAACGACAAATTATTTAACTGCGAAACCATCCCTTTCAATAACGATGTTTCGCTCATTCCTTGCACTAGTTTTACCTCTTTCTTTATTTCCGAGTCTTTGATACGAGCACTATCTGGAATAGGCTGTGCTTCAAATATGGATCGATATACGGTATTATCTCGCTTTTCCAGTTCGTCGATCTGTAATTCTAGTTGTTGTAATCGTTCCTGCATCACAGCATAATCTTCTCGAAATGCATCATTTTCCTGCCGTAAAAATTTTTCTTTAGGGCTATCCACATATCTAAATACAACCAACACAATGATAATTCCAGTTACAATAGAGGCAGCAAAAAAACCAATTACCTGCAACAATCGCATACTTAGCGGCGTTTCCCACTTCTCATAGCGAAGGGTATGTGTGTTGAAGTAATATTTAATTTTTTTCATTGCCATCTTTACAAAACGATAAGGTGTTGGCAGTAATAATGAATTCCGACTGCTATTAACTACTAACTTTCGGCCTTTGCCCTTACCTTTGAAGCCTTTTTATAAGCTAGCAAAGATAATCGTAATCCTTGCTACCTAACAGCAAAATTTTAATTTAATATGATGAACAGTGCAGAGATACGTGACCATTTTTTAAACTTTTTTAAAAGTAAAGGCCACCAAATTGTGCCTTCAGCTTCTATTGTTGTAAAAAATGATCCCACCCTATTGTTTACCAATGCTGGGATGAACCAATTTAAAGATTATTTTCTTGGCAATAAAGTTCCGGAAAGCCCTTGTATTGCCGATACGCAAAAGTGTTTGCGTGTAAGTGGCAAACACAACGATCTAGAAGAAGTAGGTGTTGATACCTACCACCATACTATGTTCGAAATGTTGGGTAACTGGAGCTTTGGAAATTATTTTAAAAAAGAAGCGATAGAATGGAGTTGGGAATTATTAACCGAAATATATAAATTAGATAAGAACCGCTTATATGTGACCATTTTTGAAGGCGATTCTAAAGAAAGCTTACCCAAAGATGAAGAAGCTTTTAATGAATGGAAAAAAGTAATTGCCGAAGACAGAATTTTATTAGGCAATAAAAAAGATAACTTCTGGGAAATGGGCGATACAGGACCTTGCGGCCCTTGTACCGAAATTCATGTAGACTGTAGAAGCGATGAAGAAAGAAGACTAGTAGATGGCAAGACCTTAGTAAATAATGATCATCCGCAAGTAATTGAAATTTGGAATAATGTATTTATACAATTCAATCGCTTAAAAGATGGTAGCCTAGAACAATTACCAGCCAAGCATGTAGATACCGGCATGGGCTTTGAACGCTTGGTGCGCGTCATTCAACAAAAAACGTCGAATTATGATACCGATATCTTTACTGGCACAATTGCTACAGTAGAAAATATTACCCAAAAAAAATACGACTATAGCGATAGTAAAAGAGCCATTGCCTTTCGGGTATTAGCCGATCATATTCGTGCTATTGCCTTTACCATTGCCGATGGACAGTTGCCTAGTAATACAGGCGCCGGCTATGTAATACGTAGAATTTTAAGAAGGGCCGTTCGCTATTATTATTCTTACTTAGACTATAAACAACCCTTACTACACCAACTATTACCTACCCTAGCAATTCAGTTCGAAAACGTATTCCCTGAGCTGAAATCTCAGCTTGAATTTGTAAGCAAAGTAGTAAAAGAAGAAGAAGATGCCTTTTTAAGAACGCTGGGTCTGGGAATAACAAGATTCGAAAAATATGTAGAGAAAAATGAGGAGGCAATACCAGAATTAAGCACCGATAAATTAAATAGAAAAATTAATGGCGGATTTGCATTTGAACTCAATGACACTTTTGGCTTTCCCATCGACCTTACCAATCTAATGGCTTCAGAAATTGGGTGGACCGTTGATATGGAAGGATATGAAATGGCATTGCAGGAACAAAAGACACGCTCCCGTGCTGCAAGTGCCATTGATACAGACGATTGGATTACAGTAAATGAACAGCCTGGAAAGGGTTTTATAGGCTATCATACCAGCCTTGTTGAAACATATGTAAGCAAATACCGCAAAATAAAAGCAAAAGGAAAAGAACATTACCAGATTGTTTTAGCCGAAACACCTTTCTATGCGGAAAGTGGCGGCCAAGTAGGCGACATTGGAACCCTTGATTTCGACGGTGACTCTATTGCTGTTACTGATACCAAAAAAGAAAATGACCTCATCATTCATTTTACCAATGCCCTTCCTAAAAATGTGGCAGCGACTGTAAAGGCAAGTGTTAATTCGGAGAAGAGATTAAATACTACGTATAACCATACAGCTACCCATCTATTGCATGCTGCTTTACGCATTGTATTGGGTAAGCATGTAGCCCAAAAAGGAAGCCTTGTAAATCAAGAGCAACTTCGTTTCGACTTCTCTCATTTTACAAAAATGAGTGAAGAGGAAATAAGAAGGGTCGAAAATATTGTAAACGAGAAGATTAGAGAAAATATACCCGTTATCATTCAAGAATTACCAAAAGAAGAAGCCCTTAAACTAGGCGCGATGGCTTTATTTGGAGAAAAATATGGTAATACAGTAAGGGTGGTAATCATTGATCCCGCTTATTCTATTGAACTATGTGGCGGCACTCACGTAATGAGTACTGGCATGATTGGCCTTTTTAAAATAACTATGGAAACAGCCGTAGCAGCAGGTGTTCGACGTATTGAGGCAGTTACAGGTAATATAGCCTTTACTTATGTAAACCAACAGTTACAGGAGCTAAAAGAAGTTGCTGCACTCGTAAAAAGCAAAGACCCTATTAAGGCAGTTGAAAAAATATTACTAGAAAAACAGGAACTTGAAAAAAGATTAGAAAGCATTGAAGCAAAACAATTGATTGTATTGAAAGATGGATTATTAAGCCAATCCGAGCATTTTACATTGGCAGCGTCTAAAGCTACATTTATTGGCAAAGTAGTGGAAGTAAGCCATGCAGAACACCTTAAAAAACTATGCTTCGATTTAAAGAGTGAGTTAGGCAACGATTTTGCAATTATACTTGCAGCTAACATACAGGGCAAGGCTAATATTGCACTAATGCTATCTGATAGCGTAGCCCATGAAAAAGGAATAGAAGCACCTAAGTTGATTAAAGAATATATTACCCCTATCATCAAAGGAGGTGGCGGTGGACAAAAAACATTAGCTACTGCTGGCGGCCAAGATGCTAGTAACTTACAGCAAGTAATTACTACCATAAGGTCCATTTTCTAAAGTAATAAGATTACCTAAAAGCCTGTTGTGCAATAAACTGCCAACAGGCTTTTTTAGTAATACCCCTCGTTGACATTAGCCAAATTAACCCGCTTTACACTAATACCCCTCATCCTTATTTAACAATTTATCAGTACTCGAAGCAGTGCATTTATTTTAAATTTGGTATATAAAATTTTTCAACATAAATAGTCTACCGATGAAAATACAATTATTCATCAGTGCTGCAATAGCAATCCTTACAGCAACAAATGCTTTTTCGCAAAACGATACCACAATCGATGGCGATAAAAAAATGATTAGAAAAGAAAGAAAAATGATTGTGGTAGATGTCAATAACATAACCATCAATGGTAAACCTGTCGAGAATATAGAGGAATTGAAGAGCCAATTAAGTCGGGATGGCAACTTTCGTATTGAGATGCCCGATGGAAAAATGACCCTCGAATACCCGTTTAATAAAGCATTCTTAGGGGTACAAACAAAAAAAGACGAGAAAGGTGCGCTAATTGTTGAAATAACCAAAGAATCACCTGCCGAAAAAGCAGGTCTGAGAAAGGGAGATATTATTACCACCATAAATGATACTAAAATAGCAGACGATCAAGCGCTATACAATGTTATTGGTAAATATAAGCCTGAGGAAAAAATTACAATTGGTTATATACGCGATGGGGTAACTTATACCACGAATGCTATTTTAAGTAAAAATAAGCGAGAAGCAGTTGCATTCAATTATCAAGGTTTTGGGATGCCTGAAAATTTTCCAAGCAATCGTTTAAAAAACTATCCTTTCTTAATAGAATCAAATAAGCCCAGGCTTGGTATACAAGTACAGGATTTGGAAGAAGGCAATGGAGTTAAAATCATTACAGTGAGGGAAGAAAGTCCTGCAGCTAAGGCCGGACTACAAGCAAACGATATTATTACTGAGATCAATTCCAAAGAAGTGAAGGATGTAGATGATATAAAAACTAAAACTAAAGATATTAAAGCCGGCGAAACCTATCTTATTAAATTTAAAAGAGAGGGTAAAATACAGTCTATAAGCCTTAAAATACCTAAAAATGTAAAGATGGCAGACCTATAAATAATCTTTCACCTGCTTTTTAAAGTCAAGCCACCCTTTTCTAGGGTGGCTTGACTTTTATAGGGGCCAATCCTAAAAAAATGGCAAAAAATATTTTATAGGCTTCCAATACATAGAGAAGGTTATTTTTGCAGCCATGCTTTTAAATAATAAATACGAAGTTGTTATTGGATTAGAGGTCCATGCACAACTACAAACCCAAAGTAAATTATTTTGCGGCGACAGCATTGCCTTTGGGGCCGAACCCAATACCCATGTAAGCCCCATAACATTAGGCCATCCGGGCACTTTACCCAAAACCAATAGAAAAGCCGTTGAATATGCCATTAAATTGGGCTTAGCTTGTAATTGCGAAATTGAGCAGGATAATTATTTTGCACGCAAGAACTATTTCTATCCCGATTTACCCAAAGGATACCAAATTTCGCAACATACAACGCCTATTTGCAAAGGCGGAACGGTTACCATCAAAACAGCTGAAGGCGAACGTAACATTCAACTGAATCGTATTCATATAGAAGAAGATGCGGGTAAAAGTATTCATGATTTAGATGAGGAATACACTTTTGTAGATCTAAACCGTGCTGGAACACCACTCGTAGAGATTGTTACAGAGCCCGACTTACATAGTAGCGAAGAGGCTTATCAATATGTAACCGAATTAAGGAGATTAGTGAGATGGATTGGCATTTGTGATGGCAATATGGAAGAAGGTAGCTTACGATGCGATGCCAATGTATCTATTCGCTTAAAAGGAGAACAAAAATTAGGCACCCGCTGCGAGGTAAAAAATTTAAACAGCATCCGCAATGTCAAAAAAGCTATTGATTTTGAAGTAGATAGATTAATTTCTATTGTTGAAAGTGGTGAGAAAGTGATTCAACAAACTAGGAGCTTTGATGCATCTAATGATACTACATTCGCAATTCGAGACAAGGAGGAAGCCAACGATTACCGATACTTCCCCGATCCTGATCTTGCCCCTTTTCATTTAACAGAAGCCTTTATTGCGCAAATAAAATCATCGTTGCCAGCATTACCGCATCAGCTAACACATCAGTTTCAGCATGAGTATGGGTTAAGCGCATATGATGCGGCGCAATTGTGTGATGAGAAGCATACCAGCGATTTTTTCTTATCTACATTAATATTTTCACAACAATACAAAGCAATTGCCAATTGGATGCTTGGACCCATTCGGCAATACTTACACGAACATCATTTATCGTTCGAGCATATTCCTTTATCGCCACAGACGCTGGCCGAATTAATTAAAATTGTGGAAGAAGGCAAGGTTAACTTTTCGGTAGCTTCCTCGCGTTTATTGCCGGTATTGATGAAAGAAAATAAGCTGCCATTAGTATTAGCCGAGGAGTTAAATCTATTACAGGTAAGCAATAGCAATGAGTTAGAAGAATGGATTAATGCTGCCATCCATAATATGCCCGATAAAGTTGCCGAATATCAAAAAGGAAAAAAAGGATTGATTGGCTTATTTGTGGGTGAAGTAAAAAAACTAAGCAAAGGCAAAGCCGATCCAAAGGTTGTAACAACTTTGTTACAAGAAAAATTAAAATAATACACTACGTTATGAAAAAAATTTTTATTGGAATAGCCATTATTGCTGCAGTTTCGGCTTGCAAGGAAAAAAAATATGGCGGTTTTGTTGTAGTAGGAAAAATAGAACATGCACCAAGTAATAAAATATTGCTTGAAGAATTACCTTTTGGTGGCGAACAACCCATTGTATTAGATTCTGCCACTTTAAAAACCGATGGAACATTCGAACTCAGAACCCTAGGCAAGGAGGAAGGTTTATATCTCCTTGCAATTCAAAATGGCCCTGAGGTATTAATCGTTAACGACCATAAAAGTATCAAGCTTCGCCTAGATGCTAATAACTATAAGGCATATACCACCGAAGGATCTGAGGCCTCGAGTGCATTACACCAGTTTTTAGAGGAGTATAGTACGCAATTTAGTGCGCTTTCAAATACCTTTAAAACGGCCGATTCACTCCAAAATACAAATCAATCAGATAGCATTACCACTGTCACCAATTTGCAAAAAGAGCTACAACTAAAAAAGCTAAACGATTATATAACACAGTTTGTAAATAGTACTGCTAGTCCTGCTGTTCGCTATTATGTTTTAGGCAAATCTTTTAAAACCATGCAACCCGAAGATATAAAGCGTTTGGTAGATGCCTCTGTAGATAAATTTAAAGACCATAGCGGCCTTTTAAAGATGAAAGGGATCATTGACATGCAAATCTCCTCCGACCCGAAATTAGCGCTATTAAATAAGCCAGCACCCGAAATTAGTTTAACAGATACGAGCGGCAAAACTGTTTCATTAAGCAGTTATAAAGGCAAATATGTGTTAGTAGATTTTTGGGCCAGTTGGTGTGGGCCATGCCGACAAGAGAACCCCAATGTAGTAGCGGCCTATAATAAGTACAAGGATAAGAATTTTACGGTTTTAGGAGTGTCTTTAGACAAGGATAAGGCGGCTTGGATGGCTGCTATTCAGGAAGATCATTTAACATGGAACCATATCAGCGATTTAAAGCAATGGGAAAGTTTAGTAGTGGCTCCTTATAAAATTACAGGCATCCCCTTTAATGTATTAGTAGATCCTACTGGTAAAGTGATTGCAGTAGAGTTAAGAGGCCAGGCACTAGAGGCAAAATTAGCAGCAGTATTGAAGTAAAATAGTTCAGTGTAGCCAGACAAAGCTGCTTTGTCTTAATTAATGATGGATTAAAATTCAAAAGCTTAGATTACTAAAAGGTATTGTAATAAAAAAGGCTGCAAATGATGCAGCCTTTTCTATTACAATACTGTTAAGGATTTAATTAATTATCAGTACAAAGTGTATTCAAATTAAGCTCATTAGAAGATATTGGCCAAATATAGCCTACATCAGTTGCGGCTTTTTGAACAGCTATTCCTTTAGCAGGAATAGTTTGCAATAATCGCATTAAATCGTTATTGCGCATTCCTTCACCCAAAAATTCAATCCTTCTTTCAGTTAGGATTGCATTCACCAAGTCGGTATAAGTGGTAAAGTTTGCTGCTGTAAAGGTAGTAGCAGCATCAGACCTATTACGCACTGCATTAAGCAATGCAACGGCCTGAGCGTCTATTGAACTTGTAGAGCGAGCTCTTGCTTCGGCCAGGTTTAATAATACTTCCGAATACCTGATTACAGGAACATAGTCGGTATAAGGGTTTGGTGCATTATACTTCACTAACCAGTTTTTTAAAGTAGCACCGCTACCAGACTGTTTAACAAAAGTTCTTCTTTTATCTGCAACTGTCCAACCTACATTAGCGATGATGCCAGCCGCATTTAAAGAGAATTCACCATTGCCTACTCCACCGTTTGCAGTAGTTGGAGAGAAATAGTATCCCAATTGATTTTGAGTACCAGGATTATCGCCACTTGTACTAGTCATTGGCATCGATAAAATAGATTCTGTTGTAGTGTAGGGCGAAACAAACACCTTAGTAATATCGGATTGTAAGGCATGAGCAACACCGGTAGTAGCCGTAAAAGGTGCTGAAGCACTTACAATTTTATTAGCTTCAGTTATTACACTAGCATAGTTCTGCATAGTTAGATATACTCTAGTTTTTAAAGCAATAGCCGTATTACGATGAACACGAGTAGTGTTAGTATATGCAGCAGTAGTGCCAGTATAGTTTAGAGGAAGTGCAACTTCAGCATCATTCAAATCTTTTAAAATTTGAGTATATACATCGGCTACGCTACTCCTTACCAAATTAGAATATCCAGCTCCTTTAAGACCTGTTAATCTAAGTGGCACACCTGGCTTTGAGCCCGCGCCATCAGCATAAGGTCTCGCATAATATTGTAAAAGAGTATAGTAGCTTATTGCTCTAATTACTTTAGCTTCTGCAATATAATTTGCAGCTAAAGCAGATCCAACAACAGCGCTTCCACCTGCGTTCATTCCATCAATAAACACATTTGCACAGTTGATAGTATAATAGGCTTGTGCCCATAAAGTAGTAACAGCCGTGGTACTATTCGTTGGATTTTCGGCCCAAACATCAGAACCTGTAATCAAGTTTTGTGTTTCATTTATAAACTCTTCTCCACGAATATCGCCGTAGATGACACTTCTACCACCGTAAAAATTGCCATTTTTTAAAGCACTATAGATTGATAGCAATTGAGCTTGCACTCTACTTACTGTGCTAAATGCTGAAACATCTGCAATAGAGGTTTGTGGAATAGGACTTAAATAATCCCTATGACATGATGAGAAAGTAACTGCACCAATGCCTGCAATTAATATATATTTTAAAGTATTTTTCATTATTACTTATTTTTTCTGTTAAAAAAATCAGAATCCAACATTAACACCAAGAGTAATTGTTTTGGCATTAGCAGCAGTATTTCTATCTACCCCTTGAGAAGTTGTTGAGTTTCCATTAGAAGAAACTTCAGGATCTGGACCAGGGTATTTTGTAAATGTTGCTAAATTTTGTGCACTTACATACACTCTTAAACTACTAATCTTAGCTTTTGTTAAAAGATTGGCTGGTAATTTATAACCTAAAGACAATGTTTTCAGCTTAATGAAATCGCCTTTAAACACATTGATATCCAATGGCATTGCTGAACCGTTTGATACGTTATCTCCATAAACAGGTCTTGCATATTTTTTACCAATATCTCCAGCTTTTGCCCAAGCATCGGTTAATACATCGGTAGCATTATTCCACCAACGTTGATCGTGTAAACCTGCATTGGTACCATAATAAAGGTAGAAATCAAATTGGTAAGTAAATAATACACCTAAATCAAAATTCTTGTATTTAAATGTGTTATCCCAACCACCATATTTCTTTGGCAACACATTGGCATACATTACAGCGTCTGAAGCCTGTGTAATTGAAGTACCATTGGTAGCGTTCACATATTTGGTTTGGCCGTCTGCCGTTGTAGAATAGTTATACAATTTAGGCGTAAGTGTTGTGTTTACAACATTAGAATAATAAACAGGCGTACCTGCTGAATTGATAAAAATTCTTTTTCCTGTAGCAGGATCAACGCCACCAGTACGAATTACCCATAAATAACCTGCTGAATAACCAGGCATAGTTTGGTTTACCACTTCTGAAGTACCACCACCCACATATGTTTGGATAGAAGGAACACCTGGGGCCAATGCTGTAACCTGATTTTCGTTAAATGTTATATTAAATGAAGTATTCCATGAAAAGTTTTTAGTTGCAATTGGTGTAGAACTAATACTAAATTCAACTCCCTTATTATACATGGTTCCAACGTTTGCAGGCGGATTTGAAGGCAAACCGGTAGATGGAGATTGAGGAACATTCAAAATTAGACCATCAATATTGTTTTTATAATAAGTAAACTCGCCGGTAATCTTATCTTTTAACAATCCAAAAGTAAAGCCTACGTCTGTTTTAGTACTGGTTTCCCATTTTAATTTATCATTACCTACACTAGAAAACTGCAAAGTTGCAGCACCACCATATAAGCCAGAAGCATAAGTTGAGTAAGGCGTATAATCACCAATACCACCAATATTACCAACTTTACCATAGCTGCTTCTTATCGCAAAGCTGCTAAATACGTTGTCAATTCCAGCTTTTTTCCAAAAACCTTCTTTTGCAATTTCCCATTTACCAGATATACCCCAAAAGATACCTTTCTTTTCGCCTAATGCTGAATATTCGTCTTGACGAACATTTGCACTAATAAAATATTTGCGATTGAAATTATAGTTCAAACGACTAAAGCTAGAGAGCAAATAGTTCTCGCCATAACCCATACCCGTTGAATTATTCGTTACCCAACCCGCCTGAATAACTGTATAAGCAGGATCGGCCAAGTTTTGACGATTAATACCATATGAAGAAGAAGTGCGTCTTTGTTGTTCATTACCCACTAAGAAACTAATATTATGCTTAGAAGCGATGGTATAATCAAACTGAGCGGTATTCGTCCATAACCAAGTTTTATACTTACCAGAAATGGCAGTAGCATAACCGTTGTAACTGTACCCATCTCCCATTAATGGAGACCAGAAAAGGTCATTATCAACAGTCAAATAATCAATCCCATACAAACTTTTCAAGGTCAACCAATTGGTAGGCTTTACTTGTACGTAGGCATCGGACTGGATGTGATTATTTTCGCTATTTGCACGATTTAAATCTATTTCAGCAACTGGATTATAATACGATAAAGTAGATAACCCTGTGATATTAGAACTACCAATAGCCGCACCATTAAGGTTATAAGATCCATCAGTATTATATGGACTTAAAATAGAAGGAAGTACAATCGCCAACCTACCTAAACCACCTGTATTAAAAGCTTCACCATTTAATGATCCTGAAGAAGTAGCTGCTAAGTTTAGCTCATTAGAGTACGATATTTTGCCACCCAATGTTACATATTTACCAACTTTGCTGTCGATATTAAATAATGTATTTAAGCGTTTGAAATCATTCTTTTTAATGATACCTTCTTGTGCGCTATATCCAACAGAAAAATAATAGTTGGTATTTTCATTACCACCACTCAAATTAACATTTTGACTATTAGAGATTCCTTGTCTATAAATATAATCAGACCAATTGGTATTTACAGTCTTTCCATTAGCATCATTGATGGTGCTATAGCTTACTGTTGTTGGTGCAGCTGCTAAAGCATTGTAGTTGTTTACAGCTGAAGTTTTAAAAGAGATATAATCGGCAGCTCCTAACACTTGAGGCTCTCTAGTAATTGAGTTCCATCCTACCCAACCATCATAACTCACTTTCATCTTACCAGACTTCCCTTTCTTGGTAGTAATAAATACAACTCCATTTGCAGCACGACTACCATAAATAGCAGTTGCAGCAGCATCTTTTGCAATATCAATACTTTCAATATCGTTCGGATTGATACTTGCCAATGCATTACCAGCAGAACCACCTGTTGAACTATAATCACCTGTAAATGTTGGAACCCCATCTACAACAACCAATGGGTAAGAGCTTAATGAAAGCGAATTAGTTCCTCGTATTCTAAATACAGGGGGTGAGTTTAAAACACCACTTGATACCGTTACTTGCACACCCGAAGCCTTTCCAGCAATACCAGATTCAAAACTTTGAATTGGTTTTTCGGCAATGGTCGCTCCTTTAATTGCAGCTAAACTACCTGTAGCCTCTTTTTTCTTTTGAGTACCATAACCTACCACTACCACCTCATCTAGGTTTTCTGTAGCAGATTGCAATGATACTGTAAATGCTGTTTTACCAGCAATAGCAATTTCTTTTGAAGAAAAGCTCACCGAAGAAATTACCAATGTTTTTGCAGAGGCAGGAACTGAAAAAGAAAATGTTCCATCATTTTCTGTTGCAGTTCCAATTTTGGTGCCTTTAACTATTACAGTTGCATTGGGTACCGGAGCCCCTTTGTCGTCTGTAACCTTACCCTTTAAGGTGTGTGTTTGTGCCAATAGTTGACTCACCGTCATACTAATACAGCATAGAAGAAAAAGCAATTTTCTCATAATCACAGTGTTTTGGTTTAAAATAGATCGTCTAAGATAGTTAACAATTTGTTAACTGCAAAGAAAAGAAAGATATTTTAATATAACAAATTAAAGTCTACTTTTTTTATAGACTTTTAACTAGCACTTAATTCCTTTACATCAACACTTAAAATACATATAAGAGCCTATAAGTAATTCATAGGTTATACTATACTAATTGATTGAAAACAAACAGATTAGAAGCAAAATACTATTAAACCAATGCTTAGATATCCTTCATTCTATCCAAATTATTACCTTATTCGAGACTCATTCGGACCGAGTGCATGAATTCAGGCACTCGATCCGAATGAGTCTCGAAAATGTCTCGAACAGGGTAATTAGATCGCTACTTCTTGGAAATAAGGAGCAGTAAAACCGGAAGTAAGATAAGATTAGTTAAAGTGCCAACAACAAGGGTTAAGGAGGTTAACCATCCCAATGCATTAATGCCCCCAAAACTGCTAAAACAAAATATAACAAAGCCTGCAATCAATACCAAAGAAGTATAAATAATGCTGATACCCGTATGACGGATGGTTTGCACAAGGGTAGCCGTAACATTATGATTAAAATGGGGTAACTCTTGCTTATAATTAACCAAAAACCTAATAGTAACATCAATGACTATGCCTAGGGCCACACTAAAAACAATAACAGTAGAAGGTTTTAAGGTAATACCCACCCAGCCCATTACCCCAGCAGTAACAACCAGCGGAATAATATTAGGTATTAGCGAACAAACTAATATTCTAAACGACCTGAATAAAAACAACATACAAATAGCAATTAATACAAATGCCCAGAAAATACTATCCTTTAATCCGCTGATGATGAACGAAGACCCTTCTAAAAAGGTCACTGTCCCCCCTGTAAAAGTTACCTTATAGGCACTAGTGTCGAAGAGGGTATTGGCCTTATTTTCAAAATCGGCTAGCAAAATTGGCAATTGGGCACTCCCTATATCCTTCATATTGATACTAATTCGAGCCATCTGCATATTACTGTCTACAAAGCTATTGAGCATTTTTACTAGACTAGTTTTCTTGGTGGTTACCGTATCTTTTTGCAAATAATCTTTCAAAAAGAGCAAATCAGTTGCCGATGGAACTGTATAGCTGTTGCTATCATTATCATGAAAAGCTTGATTTACAAATTTCAGTCCCTCCACAAACGATAAAGGTTTAGCCGTTTGGGGCTTTGTGGCAATATAAGCTGCAAGGGAATCTATCTTGTCGAGTGTTACCAACTTACGTAGAATACCCTTTTTCTTTTTAGTATCAATCACAACCTCTAAAGGCATCACCCCGCCAAAATTTGTTTCAAACCATTTTAAATCGGTATAAATTTTATCTTGTTTTGGCAAATCGTCTACAATAAATCCTTCGCTCTTTAACTTAAAAGTGCCCATTATAGAAAAGGCAACTACTATCACGGTAATTCCATAAACCCATTTAGCGTGTTGTAGGGCCCAACGTTCAATTTGCAGGAGTACCTTCTCTAAAAATTTGTTCTCTAAATAGCGTACATGCTTGGGTTCGGGTGCCGGCAAATAACTTAATACACTCGGAATGAAAAATAGAGAAATCACAAATAATGCCATAATATTTATACCCGATACCACACCAAACTCTTTCAATAATTGGCTTTGTGTAAAGGCAAACACAGCAAATCCAATGGCTGCAGCAATATTACAAAATAGGGTTACAATACCCATTCTACCTACCATATTGATGAGGGCCTTGGTTTTGTCGCCTATTTCTTTAAAAGAGGTATGATATTTATTAAGAAAGTAAATACAATTAGGAACACCAATTACCACAATCAATGGCGGAATGAGGGCGGTAAGAAGGGTTATTTTATAACCGCAAAGCACCAGTGTTCCCATGCTCCACACCACACCCATCCCAACGACTAATAAACTCATGAGGGTAGCACTTATAGACCTAAAGAATATAAAAAGGGTTAAAGCCGATAGTAAGAGAGAGCCAAATAAAAACCAGTTCATCTCGTCCTTAATCTTATTGGCAATAGTAGTTCTTATATAAGGTAGCCCACTAATATGGGCGGTGGTATTGGTTTCTTTTTCGAAATGGGTAACCTGATCAAGAATTTGAGTAATAAGTCTAGTACGACTTTTACTATTGACAGTGTCTTTATTGAGTGTAACCGCCATTAAATAAGATTGGGTGGCTGCATTGTACAATAGTCCCTTATAAAACGGAAAATTTTCAAAAACAACCCTTGCACTGTCTACACTAGCCTGACTAGAAAAAGGAGCATGAAATATTTTTTTGGTAACTAATTTTTCAGTGGCAGAATCTTTATATAAGGCAACCGCTTCAGGAATACTTAATACGTTTTCTACTGCCGTTACTTTCTTTAGGTTATTGTGTAAGTCAACTACAGCATTAAATACAGCTGGCGTATAATATTGGTTGGTTTGAATTCCAATAACTAATAAATTACCATCGGCACCAAATCGCTTTAAAAAGCCCTGATAAGCTAGATACTTTGGATTATCGATTGGTACTGCTCTACTAAAATCGTAGCTTAACTTTGCTTGTGAAGCAAAATAGGCCATAAAAGCAGTGGCGAAGGCTAATACTACTATAAAAGAAAGACGAAATTTTAAAATAAATTTTCCTAAGCGATACCACATATCCGATTATTTTAGTAGACAACATTAATTACTACTTCGCAAAGAAAAGCATTATTGATTTTAACACAAGAAAGAAAAACTATCTAGATAAACAAAAGGAATTTTTTAACAAGTTTATTTAACTTGCTGCTATGAGTAACGTAAACAATAACCAAATAAGGCAATTAAGCTTTTATGCCATTCTTGTTTTTATGGGCATTTTTTTATTTCTTCAGTTAGCCGCTTTCTTGCCGGCCTTACTTGGTGCGGTTACTTTCTACATTTTAATGAGAGGTGCTATGACCTACTTGGTCACCACAAAAAAATGGAAGAAAGGCTTGGCGGCACTGGCATTAATGTTGGGTTCTTTTGTGATTGTATTGGTGCCTATTAGTTTATTTATAAATGTATTATACTCAAAAATTGGATATGCCATTCAAAACTCTAACCAAGTAGTTGATGCGCTAAAGTTGTCGGTTAATCGCTTTCAAGAACAATTTCATATCGAAGTCATTAGCGATAAAACCCTACAACAAGCAGGAACAAGCATTGCCGAAACATTGCCACAGATTGTTGGATCGGCCTTTAATTCGCTACTGGTGGTGGTAATACTTTATTTTCTTTTATATTTTTTATTGGTCAACTCCAATAAAATGGAAGCTTGGTTAATACAACATATGCCCTTAAAAAACGAAAATGTTGGACTCATAGGCAATGAAATAAAAACATTGGTTATATCCAATGCTTTGGGTATACCTATCACAGCCTTATTGCAGGGCATTTTGGGAGCAATTGCCTATGCCTGTTTGGGTGTAAGCGATATTCCTTTTTGGTTTGTAGTAACCTGTATTAGCGCCGTAGTGCCCATGGTGGGCTCAGCGCTGGCATTTATTGCCGTAGCTATTTTATTGTATGCCGAGGGGCACAATATTAAAGGTACCTTAATGCTACTTTATGGCATTGGCATTATGGCTACCCTAGATAGTGTGTTTAGAATTGCCATTCAGAAAAAAATGGGTAATGTACATCCCTTGATCACCACATTTGGCGTAGTAGTGGGTGTAAAGTTATTTGGCTTTATAGGATTGATTTTTGGCCCCCTATTATTATCGTTATTTATCTTGCTGGCAAGAATTTACATCAATGAATTTCATGAGGATTAGAGAGCATTATCTATAAAAGGCCGATGAGGCTCACAAAATTTCAGCTCGCTTCATCAACGCATATTTGAGACCCCGATAGGTAACTATCCAAGCTTTTAACAATTAGAGCAATGCTTAAAAGAGTTCATTAAAAGGCAAACCAATAGCCTACTAACTGACAAAGTATACCTACAATTAATCCTGAATAGATTTCCAGATTGGTATGGTCGCTAACGAGTAATCTACTAGTGCAAACCAATCCAGTTAAAATAGTTACAATACTAATAGCCAATGTTAATTGGGTTTCATAAAAAAAGGCAAACAATATAATAGCTGCTAATGCTCCACCCATAGCCATTGCATGTAGGCTAATTTTGACAAAGTTGTTGATAATAACACCAATAGAAGTTGAAATAAAAATACCAAAAAAGAAGAATTTAAGTACTAGCGGTTGGTCGGTAAAATTTCTACTTAAATAATACATCCACCAATAAAAAATCATGGTTATTATAAACGGAGCAATTCGTTCTTGCTGCGTACGTAAAAAGATGCTATTACTAAATTTAAGTCGCCACAATAAGAATACCGCAAAAGCAGGAAAGAAGGCAGTCCACCAGAAAACCATAAACAACCGTAGCTGTAATTTCCAAATAGTAATTCCCATGAATTCGTAAGGGAACTGGTACATTAAAAATAAAAAAATGTAGGTAGGTATAAACAAGGGATGAAAAAGATAGGAAATTATTTTTGCAGGTATTTGAAGCAAAATTGAGGGCTTATCTGTAGCGTTGGGTGCTTGCATATTGGTTGAGCTTAATGCTGATAAAAGGTAATATAAATGATTAATGCGGCGCTACTACAATTCTTTTCGCAAACGGGCTACGGGAATATTGAGCATTTCGCGGTATTTGGCTACCGTTCTACGTGCAATATTATATCCTTTTTCGTTTAACATATCGGTTAAAAATTCATCGCTTAAAGGCCTTCGCTTATCTTCGGCCACGATCATATTACTCAATATTTTTTTTACTTCTCGAGTACTAACCTCTTCGCCACTATCGGTTGTTAGGCTTTCGCTGAAGAAAAATTTAAGGCGGAAAGTGCCAAACTCTGTTTGAACAAATTTACTATTAGCCACCCTACTCACGGTAGAGATATCTAAACTTGTTTTTTCGGCAATATCTTTCAATATCATTGGTTTCATTACCGTTTCATCGCCTGTTAGAAAGAACTCTTTTTGGTGCTTCATAATAGCATCCATGGTAATTAATAAGGTATGCTGGCGCTGTTTTATCATATCAATAAACCATTTCGCCGAGTCGATCTTTTGTTTAATAAACAATACCGCTTCCTTTTGTCGTTTATCTTTTTTTGCCGAACGATCATATTCTTTGAGCATATCGCGATAACCCTCGCTAATACGCAAATCTGGCGCATTACGAGAGTTCAGCGATAATTCTAATATGCCAGCATTGTTCAGGATATAAAAGTCGGGCACAATATAACTCTCGGCCTTATTCATTTCGCCTACATTTCCGCCAGGACGTGGGTTTAACTTAATAATTTGATTAATTACATCCTTAATCTGTTGATCGGTAAGGTTGAGCCCTCTTTGTATTTTTTCGTAATGCTTTTTAGTAAACTCCTCAAAATATTTAGATAATACTTGTATGGCTAGCTCAACACTTTTTTCTTCGTCTAACTTCCTTTTCAATTGCAGTAATAAACATTCCTGCAAGTTTCTAGCCCCCACACCAGGAGGGTCGAACTGCTGAATTTGCTTAATAAGTTTTTCTACTTCTTTCTCATTGGTAAATATATTTTGCCGAAAGGCAAGATCATCCACAATACTACTCATCTCTCTACGCAAATAACCATCATCATCTAAGCTGCCTACAATTTGTTCGGCAATCTTATATTTACGCTCATCGAGCTCTAATAAGCCCAGCTGATTGATTACTACATCAAAAAAACTACTCTCATTTTTAATGGGTATGACCTTCTTATCATCTACTTCGGGATAATTATCGTCCTTCATTTTATAATCCGCAATCTCACCATCGTCGTCAACAACATATTCGCTGATGTCTAAGTTTTCGTATTCCTCTTCACTTCCATCAAGCTCGTACTCTTGCTCCAAATTTTCGAACTCATCCTTTAGTTCATCGCCTAATTCATCGCCATCGGTATCATGCTCTAATTCTAAAGCAGGATTGTCTTCCATCTCTTCTTTAATGCGCTCTTCCAAGTTAGCAGTAGGAACCTGCAGCAACTTCATTAACTGAATTTGCTGTGGTGAAAGCTTCTGTAGGAGCCGTTGTTGTAGCGATTGACTTAGTGACATGCGTATTAAACCTGAATATTTTAGTTATATTATTGTTTATAATTGATATGGGAATGAGGGGTCTACTATTTTTTTACCTTAGTAAAAGCCAATCATTCGTACAAAGCTATGATTTTAATAATGCTGTAAATTTACATACAAATGAAAACAACAATAATGTGAAATCAATTTCTTTGTTTATAAATTTATTACTATTGTTTTCCTTAACGGCAGCGGCACAAATGACTTCAGCGCCTTTGAGTAAAAGGCTTAGGCATGATAGCCTAAATACCTTTTTACGGCCTATATTACCAGCTAATTATTACAGTAGTCACCTAAGCTTATTCTGTAAACAAGAGTTACAGGTAGAAAAAGCCACAAGGCTCGCCATACGCTTTAGACTTGGATCGATCGACTATACCGATTATTTAGAACAAAAGCCAAATGCAATAAAAAAGCCGTAATAAATTAATGATTACGGCTTTTTGGTTTTAGACGGTTATATTAGTCTGGCTTAATACTTTCTTAATGGCTGCCACCATTTTTTCGCCTTTTTCTATTATTTGCGCATCGGTCCATAATAAACTAATAGCGGTTGAAATACAACGGCCAAGAACTGCATCACTTGCCGATAGGTCTTTTGTTTGTAAAGCGGTTAATGCAGATTTTTGGTCGGCATTTAGGTTATTTAAACTGTGTACCTGCTTTAGATGATCCCATTTACGAATATAATGCCAGTTATTATCAAACCAATAGAAGTTTCCAGCCAATATTCCTTGGGCCTTCATTTCTAGAATCAATGCCCTTGTTAATGCTTCGGTTGGTAAAAACCAGCTAATGAAACTACAACTATCGCCCGATTCATCGGGTACTCTACGAAAAGAAATTTCGGGAATTTCCATCAGCATCTTCTTTAGTTGTGCATGGTTCTTTTTTTGGATAGATAAGAATGTATCTAGCTTCCTTATTTGAGCCAACCCAACAGCAGCATGTAATTCACTAATCCGGAAATTATAGCCTATAAATGGGTGCAAGTCGGCCCCACGGTCAACTCCCGCATGATCGTGACCATGATCGGTATAACCATCGCATTTTGTGTATACGGCCTTATTATTGGTCATTACCACACCACCTTCGGCGCAAGTAATGGTCTTTACAAAATCAAAACTAAAGGTTCCCGCATCTCCAATAGTGCCTAATGCTTTGCCTTTATAGGTTCCGCCAATGCTCTGACAAGCATCTTCCAATAACAATAACTTATGTTGAGCACAAATCTCTTTTAATGCATCCAAATCGGCCATACTACCACACATGTGCACAGGCATCACACATTTTGTTTTGGGTGTAATGGCTGCCCTTACTGCAGCAGGATTCAAGGTTAAAGTATCATCTACATCAACCAATACCGGAATAGCACCTACACTCAATACTGCTTCAAATGAGGCTACAAAAGTAAAAGCGGGCATAATTACCTCATCGCCTACACCAACACCTAAAGCAGCCATGGCAGTTGTTAGGGCTGCAGTTCCACTTGAAGTTAGTTGGGCATAGTCACATCCAAAAACTTGCTGAATCTCTTTTTCTAGTTCCACCGACTTCCAGATACCTTTACGAGGGCCATCGAAGCCATAACGCATCATGATACCTGTTTCCAATACATCATTTACTTCTTTTCTTTCTTCAGCTCCAAATAATTCATATCCTGGCATAGTATTACAATTAAAAATTAATAAGTAAGAATTGCAAAAGTAGAGAAATATCGATTGTTGGAAATTTTTGTTGACGAGTAAACTGTTAAAATCAATCTATGCATCTTTGTAGCATGAATTTAACCTTATTTTATTGTTATGACGCCTACTGCGGCTGGTGCTATGGCTTTAGCCCTGTTATGAAGAAAATTACAGCTGAATATAAAGCCCAATTTACAACAGAAGTATTATCGGGAGGGATGATTATTAATCAAGAAAAACAGCCGATTGCTGTAATGGCACCCTATATCGAAAAAGCATACCCCACGGTTGAAGAAACAACAGGTATTGAATTTGGAAAGGATTTTTTATGGCATATCTTCAATCCCGACCTAAGCGATTGGTTCCCCGACTCGGAAAAAGCAGCCATTGCTTTATGTATTTTTAAAGAATATTACCCCCACCAACAGGTTGCATTTGCCAGTGATCTTCAATATGCATTGAATTATGAGGGAAGAGATTTGTGCGACGATGAAGCGTATAGGCATCTCCTAGAAAAATATAGTATTCAACCCGAAGCATTTTATGGTAAACTCCACCAAGCGGCTTACAAAGAAAAGGCCTATTATGAGTTTGCGCTATGTAAACAACTACAAGTTAGCGGTTATCCTTGTGTATTATTGCAAACATCGGAAAGTAAATTTCATCTCTTAGCAAGAGGCTTTACAGATTATGATACACTGAAAATGAGAATTGAAACCCTGCTAAAGGAGCTAAAATAAAAACAAGCCTAATAGCCTTCTTATTCTAACTTCGTATTTCTAAGTTCAATTTCCTTTACTTTGCAACTCTAAAATTTTAGTATGGAATATAGTAAATTAATAGCCATAACCGGCATGAGCGGTTTATTCGAAGTGTTAACGAGCAAAACTGATGGCGCTATTGTTAAGTCGTTAGATGATGCAAGTACCAAATTTGTGAGCAGCCGCATGCATAATTTTTCTCAGTTAGAGAGTATTGAAGTGTATACTATTCGCGAAAATGTGAACCTCGTAGATGTATTTCAGGCCATGGAAAAGAGTGATGAGGCAATACCTTCCGATAAAGATGCAAAAGCAGTGGTAGCCTATTTTAAGAAAGTATATGCTGATATGGATTTTGATAGAGTTTATGCTAGCGACATGAAGAAGATGGTAAAATGGTATACTATATTGAAAGCCAACAATGTAGAAATCAAATTAACCGAAGAAGAAGAGGCTACAGAAGAAGAATCAGCCGACTAATAAAGATATAGACATAGAAAATGCCACCAAATAATTTGGTGGCATTTTTATGTCTAATAACTACTATCGGGTACATTTAAAAAGCTCTCATACCCATTATAAATACGGCCTATTTTAGTAATAGTAAACCATTTAAAATTTTGGTCGGCAGTTAACCCTTGCCCATAAATTAATTGCCTTGGGTCGTGTTTAAACAAACGTATGGGTTTATCGGTATACAACACTTGTCGGTTTTGGTCCCACCACAGTTCATTACACCAGAGGGTATCCTGTTTAATATTGAATACGATTACACTGTCTCTTAAAAACACTTTACCCTCATTCTCAACATAACGGCCATATTTAGCAAATAGCTGACTTTCTATATGGGCAGCACTATCATAAAAGTCTACATGTACACTATTGGGGAACTCTACCCTGGGAGAATCGAGCAAATAGCGCAGCATGAGTGGTGCTTTAAGGTCGGCCCTCAAATTTCCCCCCTGACTAAAGATGCTTTCAATGTTTTTTCCTTCCTCTACGCCCATTTTTCTTTTACCAAAATCCTGGACTTTCTTAATATCATTCTCACAGGAGAATAATAACATGCAAAAGCAAATTATGATCAGAAAATGTTTATGTATGTTATCGTAAAAATGAACCATGGACTGAATTAATGAGCAAACTTAATCTATCAAAAGAAATCTATACATTATTTAACTCACTGATAGCAAATAAGCCTTTAAATAGTAAATAGGGATCGGCGATGAGTTTATTTTTTAAATGTGGAACAAAGAAATTCATATCGCCCCCTGTTAATAATACCTTTAGATGGCTATACTTTTCGTTATAAGCGTCAATAATACCATCAATTTCTTTAGCCATCCCCAAAATAACACCACTCAATAAATTTGTTTTGGTGTCGTATCCAATTAAGGGAAAATTTTCTTCTGCTTGAATAAGCGGCAATAAAGCTGTTTGCTCATGCATGGCTAGAAAACGCATATTCATTCCGGGAGAAATACTACCCCCCAGAAATTCATGAAATTTATTGATATAATTATAGGTAATACAAGTACCTAAACCAATTGCAAGACAATGATGATTGGGGTATAAATAAACTGCAGCTGCACAAATAGCTAGTCTATCGGCTCCAACCGTTTCGGGCTTACCTACAGGAATACGAATAGGTAAATGACTTTTGTGGCCAAGTTTATGAAATTTTGTATGTTTAGAAAGTATTTCATCAACCCCAGGATTATGATTGATAACCGATGATAAAATGGAGTGGGTGGCTTGATATTGAAGTACCAATTTTTCAATAGTATCGTGGGTATCGTTTTCCATAACTACCACATCCTGCAATTCCTTGCCATTAAATATGGCACACTTTAAACGGGTATTCCCAAAATCAAAACAAAGTGTTGTATGCATATGATGATTTTATAGATCAAAATTAAACCCTTTCAACTCCCTAAAATGGCCATTGAGTCGAATTTTTTCTTTTAAATTTTCTGTGCCTGCAATAATGGGTATAGTCTTAACCAAATGTCTTTTTAAATATTCCAATCGTTGCGATTCATGCAATAAACCAAGCAGTTCATACTCTTCTTCTAAAGCCAATCCAGCATGATGAGCAAGATCGTAACTCCCTAATTCCTCATCCGGTTTTTTAAAATCCTTCGACACATTTAATAGCAGATGCAGTTGGCGCAATAGCTGCAGCACTTGCTGCAATAGCACGATACTCTTGCGCAGCTGATTTGCTGGATAATTTACAATAGCACCTGCAAAAAGCTTATCTGGAATATTTTGTACTATTTCGAGAATACGAAATACGCTAATACCTTCGGCACGAATATCCATTTCCCCATTAGCGTATACCTGAACCATTTCTGTCACCAACATTGATACACCTAATTCTCCAATATCTTTTTTTAACACCGTAGGAATGCCAAAAGGCTTCTTTTGGGCATAACATTCGGTAATAAGCTCTTTATAACGAGGCTCAAAAATGTGTAGATTCAGTTTTTCGCCAGGATATGCTACAATGCCAAGTGGAAATATGGGGATGAATTTCGTCATAACTAGGTACAAATGTAAAGCAGGAATAAACCCAATCATCATTTGAATGAAATGCTTCATTATCTTCGGCATGTTAATGCTTATCAACCATGCTACTATCAGCTGTAATTATCACCTATAATGAAGAAAAAAACATTGGACGCTGCCTAGAAAGCTTGCGTGGCATTGCCGATGAAATTATAGTAGTTGACTCTTTCTCAACCGATGCTACAGCCGAAATAGGCAAGCAATTCAATGTACGCTTTCTGCAAAACCCTTTTACCGGTTATATTGAACAAAAAAATTTCGCATTATTGCAGGCATCGAACGAGTATGTTTTAAGCCTTGATGCAGATGAAATGCTTAGCGATTCATTGCGAAATGCAATCAGTAGTCTGAAAAAAAAGGAAAATTTATTTGATGCTTATTCCATGAATCGCTGTTCTAGCTTTTGCGGAAGGTGGATTAGACATGGAAGCTGGTATCCTGATAAAAAAATTCGACTCATCAATAAAAATAAAGGGAAATGGGGTGGCACCAATCCTCACGATAAAATTGAGCTGAATAAAGGTGCACAGATTCAACATTTAAAAGGCGACCTGTATCATTATAGCTATTATTCGCTAGAAGAAGTGATTACACAAAATAATAAGTTTACCACTATTCAGGCTAAAGCCATGTTAAGTCAAGGCAAAAAATCTAGTTTTCTAAAATTAATAATTAATCCACTAGTGGCTTTTATTTCTGGCTATATTTTTAAGCTTGGATTTTTAGATGGCGCCGATGGCTTTTTCATTGCCTCATCAGTAGCATACCAAACAATGGTAAAATATGCCAAGCTGCTTCATTTACAAAGAAAGGGCTGATTTTGACTGCTTTTGAAGAGAAAGGCCCAAAGAAAATACCATTGAAAACACGGCTACCCCATATTGCCCTTCTAGCGAGTCATCCGTAATTAATGGCAACAAAAGAGAAGCTAATAAGCAGATCGAAAAAATGTTTTTCGTTGATAGCATAGATAGCAGCGCTATCAATCCAATAGAAAATAATAACATACCTAACCATCCACTTGCAGCAGCATAAATAAGCCATTCGTTTGTTGGATTGAATCTTTCATATGCTAAGGAAGTGGCATGATAGCTATTATGCCATTCATTTATATATTTTTTTAGATCACCGAAACCTACCCCCCTGATGGGATGCTGTAGTGCAATCTGATACCCTGCTTTCATAGATAAAATTCTTGCCCCATCAGAGGATCCATTTTCGAATTTCCCGCCTGTATAGTTACTAAAATCGTATCGTACGTACTGTATACGGTTATGCAGTGTAGGAAAAACCTCATAAGCTGTAAATGCAATCAGCAATAGGGCAACCACTAAACCTAGCCCTATTACCCTTTTATTTTGTTGCAACAAAAGATAGCATACCGCTAATAAAATAGAAGTATAAAAACAGAGTAAACCAGTTTTTGATGCCAAGAAATGTAGGTATGCCGTTAATAGTAAAATCATAGCAATACCACCCATCTTTTCTCTTTTATTGGAGTTAATATATAATTGCCACCCCAATAAAATCATACTAAGTTCCACAAACCAACTAAACCGAATATGGTCATCATCCATAATGGTAGGCATGACTTTAGCAACCAGATACGACTGGATGATGGCCTCTTTATGAGTAACAAATTGAAACAGAGACCATATACATCCTAAGAGGGCAACAATATTGAATGCCCAGATGAATTGCTTAATTTTTTTGGCAGTAAAGTCTGCCGATAAAAATCCAATAAGGATAGTAATTAAAGGCAGTTTTACAACAAATGCCTGCCACCACAAATCTTTATGCTCGCTCCAAAAACCAGAAATAGCAACCGGAAATAGCAAACAAGCGATATATAACAATAATTTTTTTAGCTCTTTCCCATTTACTTGCGTAAAAAAAACAGGTAAAAGCATCATTGCAGATACAATCGATAATACTGCACGGCCCATTATTAAGCCCGCTATAAGCCATAAGGCTAGTATATAAGGTAAAAGATCCTTGACATTATTTTTAAACAATCGTCTCATTTGGCATCTAAATTCGGGTTTACAGTTTACATTAGCAATTCATGTGGCAGCAATTATTAAAACAAATTCAACAAGGCAATAAAAAAGCCTTGGCACGCGCCATTTCTCTGGTAGAAAACGAGTATGAGGATTATTTTACCTTCATGCAAGCGCTGCCAGTTACTGCAACAAAAATTATTGGTATTACTGGACCACCTGGTGCTGGAAAAAGCACCCTAGTTGATGCATTAATAGGCGAATTAGTGAGCAAAAATAAGCAAGTGGGTGTTCTATGTATCGATCCATCATCCCCCTTTAATTTAGGCGCCTTATTAGGCGACAGAATAAGAATGAGCCAATGGTACAATGATCCTAAGGTTTATATTCGTTCCTTGGCCACTAGGGGCAGCTTAGGCGGCTTGCACCCGAAAATTATTGAGATCACCGATTTAATGAAAGTAGCTCCTTTTGATTGCATTATTATTGAAACGGTAGGTGTGGGGCAGAGTGAAATTGAGATAGCAGGATTGGCCGACACCACTGTTGTTGTGGTAGTGCCTGAAGCGGGCGACGAAATACAGACTATGAAAGCTGGACTGATGGAAATTGCTGATGTTTTTGTGGTAAACAAGTCGGACAGACCTGATGCAGATGCTTTTGTAAAGAGTTTGCGCATGATGCTATCTCCCTCTTTTTATCATAAAAAGCATACAATCGATATAGTTAAAACTATTGCCTCACAAAAACTAGGAATTCAAGAATTGTTAATGGCAATTGAAGTACAACAGCAACAGCTAGAGGAATCCGATCGTAAATATCTTTTATTAACCGAAAAAGCATTCCAGCTTATTCAACAGTATAAAATGAGAAATATTAGCAAAAAAAAGATAGAAAAAGATATTCAATCGGCACAAAACCTTAACTTGTATCAGATAATTCGTCAATATTTAAATTAGTTATATGTCTTCACCTAATATTTTTAAGAAAGAGCCTACTGCTGTAAAAGTTGAACAAGGAAAAACCTACTCTTGGTGTACCTGTGGATTAAGTGAAAAAAATCCAATGTGTAATGGCCATCATAAAGAAATTGAGGGTATGCCTTTTAAAGGTCTAAAATTTACTGCTGAAGAAGATGCTGAGGTATGGTTATGCAACTGTAAGCATACAAAGAATCCGCCTTATTGCGATGGTTCTCACAAATCATTGAGTTCGCTCTAATTTTTATTGTTTTCTTCGGAAGCCATCACCTGTTTTTCTCTTTTCCACCAGCGGAAGCCTATATAACCCATAATGGCAAACGGTGCTGCCATCAGATAAATGATAGCGCCATTTAATGCTTTTGCGGGGCCTTCGCCTAATTGTTCGGCGGTTTTTGTACAGATAGAACATTGTGCAGCTAATTGCTGCAAACTGCATAGTAAAAATAAAATAAATATTGGACGCTGCTTTTTCATTCCCTCTTTATTTTTTATGATATCCTCCCAAACTAATAGTGTATATATTTTATCCTTCTAATTAAAGAACCGGTAGGACCACATGGCTTTGTATTCCCTATCGATCAAGGAATCCTACTGAGATGCAAAGATACAATAGAACAATGTTTGCCTGGTTGAATAGAAAATAAAAAACAGTCCTGAATAACAAGACTGTTCAATAATTTTAACCCTTAATTAATTAAGAAGCTTTTACAGGAGCAACAGCAGCTGCCGCCTTAGGTGCTGAAGTTGCATGTGGATTTGCATGTGGTCTACTTTTACCAAAAGAACCCTTAAAACGTTTTCCTTTAGCTGTTTTTTTGTCGCCTCTACCCATGGTTTTATTTTTAATTTAATGATAGTGAACTGTAAAAATAAAAAATCCTGCCGAACTAGCAGGATTTTTAATAAAATAGTAAGAATTAGAGTTTTGAACTCAATTCTTTACCTGCTTTAAAGCGGGCAACTTTTTTTGCTTTAATTTTAATAGCAGCACCAGTTTGAGGATTACGGCCAGTACGAGCAGCACGTTTAGATACAGAGAATGTACCGAAACCTACTAAAGTAACTTTACCACCACCTTTTAAAGTTTTTGTAACCGCTTCTACAAAAGAATCTACAGTAGCATTTGCTTGTGTTTTTGTAATACCAGCATCTTCTGCAATTTTAGCAACCAATTCAGCTTTGTTCATGATTATTTATTTAATGAGTTATTGAACGAGTACAAATTTATTCGCTTTTGTTAATCAACAAAATATTTTTTGCTTTTTTAACATGGATAAAACCCTTTAAAAGCCCTATAAATAAAGGGTTTTAGCTATGAATTAACTTTGATTCAGGAACTTTTAATTTAATGATATTAGCCTGTAACTCAACAGTAATAAGGGTTTCAGTACTATTTTATCTGAAATGCAATACCGGCAAGGGTTTGGTAGAAATATAACTATTTTTTTGATTAAAAAAATAATGTTCTAAAACTTTCCACACTTAATGCACAACCTGCATTAATGAACGAAAACTAGCAAATTGACTACCCCAAGTATTCATAGCTTCTTGACGCAAAAAAGCAGCATATTGGTCCATATACTGCAGGTAATCGGCTTGCTGGTTGCAATAATACTGAGTAGCATAGGTAAATCCATCCGTTTCATCTAGGTCTAACAACTTTACAAACTGAAATTTGATAAAACATTTTGTATCCATGATAGCGGGAATATGTACCATTTTCATCCAATCTACCCAAGCTTCATGAATACTAGGATCCACTTTTGTAGTTACATTGTATATTAACATGGCTTAAAATTTTAGTTCGGCATATACTGGACAATGATCGCTATGCTTTACCTCGGGATAGATTGTTGCATCTACAAGCTTATCCTTCAGATTGTTGGTAATAGCAATATAATCTATTCGCCATCCCTTATTTTGCAAACGAACTGAAGGAAAACGTTGGCTCCACCAGCTATAGGCACCTTTCGCATCTAAATGAATAGACCGAAAACTATCAATAAATCCATCCGCTAAGAATGCCGTCATCCAAGCACGTTCTTCGGGCAGGAAGCCTGATGAATTTTTATTTCCTTTAGGATCATGAATGTCAATTTCCGTATGAGCTATATTATAATCACCCGTAATAATAAGTTGAGGTCTTGTTTTTCTCAAGTCTACTAAGTAGTGATGAAACTCATCTAACCACTTATATTTATATGTTTGTCTTTCATCGCCACTTGTGCCAGAGGGAAAGTAAGCATTAATTAAAGTCACTTTTCCAAAATCTAACCGTATCACTCTTCCTTCAAAATCGCTCTGCTCTTTTTGGTGTCCATATTCAACATTGTCGGGAACAATCTTGGTAAATACGGCAACACCACTATATCCTTTTTTCTGTGCAGAGAACCAATAAGTCTGGTATCCCAAGGCTTCAATGGCAGTACAATCAACATCTTCTTTATTTGCTTTTGTTTCTTGTATGCAGATAATATCGGCAGGATTTGTTTTCAGCCAATCAATAAAGCCTTTCTTTATTGCCGCCCTAATGCCATTGGTATTATAGGATATGATACGCATATTAGATTTTTACTGTTAGATGAGAAGCCACTATTTATTAATTACTTTACCGCTGGGAAACACAAAACCCAAATTCAGTATTAGTTCATACGTACCAAAAGCTTGTCTAGCTGTTCCGGGGTCTAGTTTTAAACCACTATACATCGCATAATCGATCTTATTGCAGAATTCAAGATAAAATGTTTTACAAAATGTAGCTCTTAATGCAGCTTCGGCCCCCGCATTCCAACCGCCTACTTGAAAATGTGGCGCATTTTTATGATTAAAAAGCATGTTCTCAACATGCGGTACCACGGGGCCTACACCAGCCTTTCCTAATAAATCTAGTTTAAAGTTCTTACTATTACTCTCACTAATATGCCAACGCTTTACAGCATTAAATAATAAAAAATTGGCTCCATTATTAAGATAATAAAAGAAGCCATTTGCTTCATTAAATGCAACTGTTGTGTCTACTTTGCGATAATTGAGTGTGCCAACAATATGGGCATTTTGGTCGGCAAAAATAAATTTAGTGTGATCGAAATTAATTTCAATTCCGAAATTCTTTTTCTTATTATAAAATCCAATACGGTAATTATACTGTGGAATGGACAAGGGTATGCTTAAGAGGCCCCTATCCCAGCCAATATGATCATGCCCACTAATATGCTCAAATTTATAATCATTCCCTAGAGAGGGCTGCATAACGTGTACATTGCTGTGCGTATACCATTCTTTATTATAACCCCAGGAGAAGTAAAACTCGCCTTTATGCTCTTTATGTTTTTTCGTTTGCGCTTCTGTTAATAAACTTTGCAATAAGAAAGCGGTTGTAAACAAAACAACGGCACCGATTCTGATCTTCATATTTTTCATTTTAAATAATAATTGCAAAAATATCGTAGTAGCGCCAACTAATAAAGTTTAAAAAATAATAAATACTTCTGCACGTAAATTTGTGTTTCATTGTATAGATCTTATGAAAAAAAATATCGAAAGAATTATTCCTTCTCAAGAGCCAGTATACCTTGCCGGAGCTAAACCTCGTATGTATGAGCTTGGATTTGCTTGGCGCGTATTTATAGAATTTATACGCACTTTTAGAACTTTGCACTTTGTTGGGCCCTGTATTACCGTATTTGGGAGTGCCCGATTTTTGGAGGACCATCCATATTATGTTGCTGCTCGTGAATTTGGCAAACGCATTGCCAATATTGGATTTACTACTTTAACAGGCGGCGGTCCTGGTGTAATGGAAGCGGCAAATAGAGGTGCTTTTGAAGCTGGCGGTAATTCGGTTGGCTGCAATATCAAATTGCCTTATGAGCAAAAGCCCAACCCTTATGTAAATACCACCATCACGCTTGACCATTTTTTTACTAGAAAAGTCATCTTAATTAAATATTCCTATGCCTTTATTATTATGCCCGGTGGCTTTGGTACGATGGATGAATTTTTTGAGATACTCACTTTAGTGCAAACGAAAACCGTTAATGACTTTCCCATCGTACTTTTTAGTAAAACATATTTCCAGCCGTTGATGGATTATTTACATCTTATGGCTGATCAAGGTACCATTACTCACGACGATCTAAAGTTAGTGTTAATGACCGATGATTATGATAATGCCATAAAGCATATTCATACTTATATCAAGAAAAACTATTCGGTAATGCCAAGAAAAAGATTATGGTGGCTATTCGAAAAAAGATAACCAGAATAATGCTGCTTAATCTAGGTTTTGCCGCAACCATTTTTCTATTTCATCATATGCCATTCCTTTATTTTTAGCATATACTGCAAGCTGATCTTTTCCAATTTTCCCAACGCCGAAATACTGACTTTGTGGATGACTGAAATACCATCCACATACAGAAGAAGCTGGATACATTGCCAGACTTTCTGTTAATGAAACACCTATAGCATCCGTAGCGCTTAATAGTTTAAATAGTTTATTTTTTTCGGTATGATCTGGACAAGCAGGATAACCAGGTGCTGGACGAATGCCTTGGTATTTTTCATGAATAAGCTCATCATTTGTTAAGGTTTCGTCATGAGCATAACCCCAGTAGTCTTTTCTTGTTTTTTGGTGTAATGCTTCGGCAAATGCTTCTGCTAAACGGTCTGCCAATGCTTGGAGCATAATCTTATTATAATCATCCAAATTAGCTTCAAAAGCTTTTACATGTTGTTCAATACCATGTATGGTTACTGCAAATGCACCTATAAAATCATCAATTTCACTTTCTTTAGGCGCAATAAAGTCGGATAAACTAATATTCGGTTGCTCTTTACCCTTTTGAATTTGTTGACGAAGGAAGTTCAATTTTATATCTTCACTTTGCAATTCAACTTCATCATCATTACTTTTTGCTTTCCAAAAACCAATCACCCCTTTAGCCGTCAACCATTTTTCTTTAATGATCTTATCTAATAAAGCATTGGCATCATTATATAATTTTGTTGCTTCTTTTCCAACCAAATGATCGGTTAAAATTTCGGGGAAGCTACCATGCATTTCCCATGCAATAAAGAAAGGTTTCCAATCTATATAAGTCCTTAGCTCATTTAGATCAAAATCTTCAAACAGTTTTGTTCCGGTAAATGCAGGAGCAATAGGTGTATAGTTAGCCCAGTTAATTTTCACTTTATTTTCTAGAGCAGCAGGATAAGGTAAATAAGTTTTTATTGATTTTTTGCTATCGAAATTTTCTTTTAATTGCAGGTATTCCTGGTTCGACTTATTTAAAAAAGCGCTTTTTAGCTCTTTATTTAATAAAGAACCGGCAACTGTTACACTCCTACTAGCATCTAATACATGCACCACTCCGTGTTCGTATTCGGGGGCTATTTTAACAGCAGTATGAATACGAGAGGTAGTGGCGCCACCAATTAATAAAGGCAGCTTCATCCCCCTACGTTTCATTTCACGAGCAATGTGTACCATCTCATCGAGTGAGGGTGTAATTAATCCACTTAGTCCAATGATATCTGCTTTTTCTTTTATAGCAGCCTCTAAAATCTTGTCGGCTGGCACCATTACGCCTAAATCAACAATATCATAGCCATTACATCCTAACACTACGCCAACAATATTTTTTCCAATATCATGCACATCGCCTTTTACTGTTGCAAGCAATATTTTTGCTGCACCTGCTGTTTCCTCATTGATGGTCCCTGCTTTTAAATGAGCCTGTTTTCGGTCTTCTTTTTCTTGCTCAATAAAAGGTGTTAATACTGCCACACTCTTCTTCATTACCCTTGCACTTTTTACCACCTGTGGCAAAAACATTTTGCCTGCACCAAATAAGTCGCCTACCACATTCATACCATCCATTAGTGGACCTTCAATAACGTCTAATGGTTTCGGATATTTTAGTCGAGCTTCTTCTGTGTCAATATCAATATAATCGGTGATGCCATTTATAAGCGAGTGTTTTAAGCGCTCTTCCACCGTGGCATTGCGCCAGGCTTCGTCTTTTACTTCAACCTTGCCTTTTGCTTTTACTGTTTCGGCATGCTGAATTAATTTTTCTGTTGCTTCGTTATTGTCATTATTTCTATTTAGTAAGACGTCTTCGCATAACTGACGCAAGGTTGGTTCAATTTCATCGTACACTACCAACTGACCTGCATTTACGATACCCATATCCATTCCTGCTTTGATAGCATAGTATAAGAATACAGAATGGATGGCTTCTCTCACATGATCATTACCTCGAAAGGAGAATGAAACATTCGATACCCCGCCACTTACTTTTGTGAGTGGCATTAATCGTTTAATTTCTCTAGTAGCCTCAATAAAATCGACCGCATAATTATTATGCTCTTCAATACCCGTTGCTACGGCAAATATGTTGGGATCGAAGATGATATCTTGAGGATCGTATCCAACCTGCTCGATTAATATTTTATACGCTCTGTAACAGATTTCTATTTTTCGTTCTTTAGTATCTGCTTGTCCAACCTCATCGAAGGCCATGACTATAATTGCTGCACCGAATGCTTTACAAATAAAGGCTTGCTCTATAAATTTCTCTTCCCCTTCTTTCATGGAAATAGAGTTTACAATACACTTACCCTGTACACATTTTAATCCTGCTTCGATGATAGAGAATTTAGAAGAATCAATCATGATAGGAATCTTCGCAATATCTGGCTCGGCTTGTAGTAAGTTTAGGAAAGTAGTCATTGCCTGAACACCTTCCAATAAAGCATCATCCATATTAATATCTAGCACCTGCGCCCCACTTTCTACCTGTTGACGTGCAACAGAGAGTGCCTCCTCGTATTTATTTTCGCGTATAAGACGAGCAAATTTTTTAGACCCCGTTACATTGGTTCTTTCACCAACATTTACAAAGTTTGTTTCGGGACGAATCACTAAAGGTTCTAATCCCGATAAACGTAAATAAGGTTGAATAATATTATCTAAACGCATCTTGATTCTAATTAAATTAATTCAGTTGCCAAAACAGGCAATGCTCTTGGTTTAATATTTTTTACCTGATCTGCAATATGTTTAATATGGTCGGGTGTTGTACCACAACATCCACCAACAATATTTACAAATCCTTCTTTTGCCCACTCTTCTATAAAATGTGCCGTTTGATGAGGCTGTTCGTCGTATTCACCCATTGCATTAGGTAATCCTGCATTTGGATATGCCGATGTATAGCAGGCAGCAATCTCTGACAGCTCTTCGATATGTGCCCTCATTTCCGCGGCTCCTAATGCGCAATTTAATCCCACGCTTAATGGCTTAGCATGCATGACAGAGGTATAAAAAGCTTCCAATGTTTGTCCGCTTAATGTCCTGCCCGAAGCATCGGTAATAGTCCCGCTAATCATAATGGGAAGTTCTGCTGTTTTATTTTCTCTAAAATATTTTTTTATAGCGAAGATGGCAGCTTTTGCATTGAGTGTATCAAAGATTGTTTCTACCAATAATAGGTCTACTCCGCCATCAACCAATCCACTAATCTGAGTAAGATAGGCATCAACAACTTCATCAAAAGTTACGGCACGATAGCCCGGATTATTAACATCGGGCGATAAGCTTAAAGTTTTATTCAATGGACCAATGGCACCCGCCACATAGCGAGTTTTTGAGGCATCCTTAGCAGTATATTCGTCTGCTGCTGTTCTTGCACATTTTGCAGAAGCTACATTTAATTCGTAGGCCAGCGACTGCATATCATAATCGGCTTGTGCAATAACCGTACTGCTGAATGTATTGGTTTCGATGATGTCGGCACCTGCTTCCAAATAGAGCTTATGTATGCCAATAATAATGTCAGGTTGAGTGATGCTCAATAAGTCGTTATTTCCTTTTACATCGCTAGGCCAATCTTTAAAGCGTTCACCGCGATAGTCAGCCTCTTGTAGCTGGTGGCGCTGTATCATGGTACCCATTGCACCATCAATAACAAATATTCTTTTTCCCAGTTCTTCTCTAATACTCATAACTTTTATTTTTTTACCTCAATACCCAAAAATGAAGTTCACATTTCCTACTACTTCAGTATGCAGGTGTTGTAGCCTATATTTTGCCCAAGTGTAACTACTTAAAATTACTGTACTAAACTTAAAACGTAGAGAGATTCTATTGGGATGAAATGCTTCTTATACGTTTATTAGTTCTATTGGTGATGCAGGCCGAACAATAAACAAATCAGCCAATACCTGCAAAAATAACTGAGAAGGCCTGATTTACCAAAGTTTCATGCTTAGTCGAAGCTGCTACTAACTGTAACTTCAACGATATCAGCAATTTCGTTGGTATTAATTCCATAATCTATGCGCTTTATTTTAAACACACTTTTTACGGTTATTTTACCTTTAGCATTCGTTAAAGTGCCTGCTACCGTAATTTTTTTGGTAACGCCATGAATTGTTAAGTTACCTGCTGCTGTTACATTGTAAGTTCCCTCTTTCAAAAAATTTACGGTATTAATATTGGTAATATTTCCCTTGAATTCGCTTTTAGGAAATGCATCACTATTCATGTAATCTTTATCGTTGAAATGCTCCTGCATCAACTCGTTCTCAAAGTGAAACCCTTTAATAAGCGAGGCAAAACTGAGTTGCCCTGTTTTATCGTTTAAGGTGCAAATTGTTTGACTATTCGTAGCTTCAATATCTTCTTCGGGCGTATGTGAGAAGAAGCGAACAGAAGCTTTATTGGTGCTATATAGTTTAGAAGCTGGTTGCTGAGCTAAAATAGTCTTAGCGGTATCTTTTGTAGACTTTATAACTGTACTAGAATCTTTTGATGGTACTGCAGTTGACGATTTAGGGGCAGCAACAGTATTGATGATAACAGCTTCGCTCAGTTGAACCTGATCCAATATAAATCCTGTTAGTATCCCTTTTAGGGTTACTGTATTGGCAACGGCAACCTCTTGCTTTACCTTTAGTCTCGCCGATACCGACTCGCCCTGGATTGTTGTTTTTAAGATAACAGTTGAAGTAGCACTATCGGAATCAATTTTTTCGACTTCTCCTACTATTTCAACCACTTTATTATTGTATTTGCTATAGGCCAATGTTTCGTTGGCTTGAAATTCTTTTACAATATCGGTGGCAGTTAATTGAATCGCTTTTTCATTGGTGATATCTCTTCGAAAATGTGTTGGGGCATATTGTACAAAATACCAGATATCGATAATGGTAAATAAGAATGCAAACAAAATAGCGAGCAGAACAACCCTATTTTTCTTAAAAAACTGACCACTATTCTTTTTAAAAGGTTTTTTTAAGATCACTATCCCAACAATGAGCCAAATAATTAAAGCAATACCAAACATCCATGGTAACTCTTTCATTAATTTTAATAACATAGTCTACTTTTTTCAAAAATACTATGAAATCAGAAATATACTGCGTTATTAATTTAGAGAGAGCCCTATTAGGCAGATCGCTTTTTTTATTTTACATAGTGCTGAACGGGCAGCCGATTGGTAAAACTGCGTGCTAGTGTCATTTCATCGGCATATTCTAGTTCACCGCCAAAAGCAATACCACGCGCAATAGTAGTTACATGACAGGTAAGATGGGCAATCTTTTTTTGGATATAGTAAATGGTTGTATCGCCTTGTATATTGGGGTTTAGCGCAAAAATGAGCTCTTCGGTCTGCTCTTTTTCTATACGGCTAACCAATGTTTCAATATTTAATTGGTCGGGGCCAATACCATCGAGTGGAGAAATAATACCGCCAAGCACATGATAAGTGCCATTATACTGTTGTGTACTTTCAATAGCAATTACATCGCGAATGGTTTCTACCACACAAATCATGTTTTGCTTGCGTACAGAGTTACTGCAAATGCTACAAATATCTCCATCGCTAATATTATTGCAACGTTGACAGAACTTAATATCTCTTCGCATTCTAGCAATAGCTTCGCCAAATTGCTCTACCTCGGTTACCTCTTGTTTCAACAAGTGTAAAACCAGTCGTAAAGCAGTTTTTTTACCGATGCCAGGCAATTTTGAAAATTGTGCCACAGCATTTTCTAAAAGTGACGAAGGAAGTTGCATGGATACAAAAATAGTTAATGATCAACAGTTAGCATAAACAAAAATCCCCCACTAGTAGCGGAGGATTTCATTGAAAAATATGATTCAGTTTCTCTAAAATTTTATTTCTTCATGATCTCCGTCAAAAAAATGGTACTCTACTAAGTGGTAACCATTATTTTCCTTTACGGTTAGGTTTACCTTATGTTTACGTTTCCATTTTCGAACAATTGAGAATAACCAGCCTTTTGTTAAATAAGCATATACCACCGGATGCACCATTAAAGTTAGATTCTTGTGTGCATGGGTAATGAGGTAGTTTAATCGCTTTTCGAGCTCATCTTCTATAAATAAAGTAGAAGATATTTTACCAGTACCGCCGCAGGTAGGGCAAAGCTCCAAGGTATTAATGTTCATCTCAGGGCGCATGCGCTGCCTAGTAATTTGCATTAGTCCAAACTTAGAGATAGGCAATACAGAGTGCTTGGCTCTGTCTGGTTTCATAAAATCTTCCATTGCCTCCTGTAACTTACGTTTATTGTCGGGCAATTTCATATCAATGAAATCAATAACGATAATGCCCCCAATATCTCTTAAACGAAGTTGCCTTGCAATTTCTTCGGCCGCTTCTAGATTAGTTTGTAATGCATTTTCTTCCTGGTTATTGCTTACGCTCTTATAGCCGCTATTAACATCTATAACGTGTAAAGCTTCGGTATGCTCAATAATTAAGTAAGCACCACTTGGTAGATTCACCGTTTTACCAAAGGAGCTTTTTACTTGTTTAGTAATCCCAAATTGATCAAATAATGGCACTCCTGCATTGTATAAGGTAACTATTTCGGCTTTGTCGGGTGCAATTCTTTGAATATAGCTCTTGGTATCGTTATAGATTTTTTTATCATTTATAACAACACGGTTAAAGTCTTCGCTTAATAAATCGCGCAAGATACTAGTGGTCTTATCCTGCTCACTTAAGATGCGTACAGGGGCTTCTGCACCCTTTAAATTAAGCTGAATAGACTTCCAAGTATCAATAAGTGATAGTAGGTCTTGGTGAAGTTCGGAAGTACTCTTGCCTTCGGCAGCTGTTCTAACAATTACTCCAAAATTCTTAGGTCTAATCGCTTCCACAATTTTGTGTAAGCGTTTTCTTTCCTCGGAGGAATGAATTTTTTTGGATACAGCTACAATCTCATTAAAGGGTGTAATGACCACAAATCGGCCAGGAAGGCTTAATTCGCAGCTTAAACGAGGGCCTTTAGCGGCAATGGGTTCTTTTAATATTTGTACTAAAACAGTAGGTTTACCATTCAATACCTCGTTTATTTTTCCTGTTTTTAAGATCTCAGGTTCTATATTAAAAGTAGAAAAATCAAATCCATTCTCGCTTTTATCATTGACTGAAATTTGTGTAAATTTCAATAAAGAACGAGCATAGGGCGACAGGTCGGTATAGTGCAGAAAGGCATCTTTCTCAAAGCCTACATCAATGAATGCGGCATTAAGCCCTGGGATCAGTTTTTTAACCTTACCCAGATATAAATCGCCTACAGCAAAAGTCGAGTCGGCTTTTTCGTTATGAAGCTCCACTAGTTTTTTATCTTCTAGTAAAGCAATTTCAACACCCGAGAGTGCTGCATTAATAATTAGTTCTTTGTTCACAAGATTTGCAACTTTTTAAATACAAAAACTTTTCCCACCACTAAAGTGCAGGAATTTAATTGATCACCATACGTATTTGCCAGAAAGGAAAGGAAGGAATGTAGGTAAAGGTAAAGTTGCAGCTGTGAAACTATTTTTGGCAAACACGGTATAAGTGTATAAAGAAGCCCTGGTTGCCCAGGACTTCTTTATGTATTCGATATAATAAAAGAATTATTTATTCTTTTTCTTATGACGATTCTTTCTTAAGCGTTTTTTACGTTTGTGTGTAGCAATTTTATGACGTTTTCTTTTCTTACCACAAGGCATACTCGGTCCGTTTTAAATTAGTTAAAAAATTTTATTTCAGTTCATTAATACGCTTCTCTATTTGCTTTTTGATCTCTTGATCTGGCACCAATTTTTCACCCGCTTGGTACCATTTAATCGCATTTACTTTGTCGGATTTTAGCTCATAACACTCGGCAAGTTGAAAAATTACTTCTAAATTTTTCGGTTCTTTCGAAATAATGACCATAAAATGTTCAATTGCTTTATCAAATTGCCCACTTTTTTTTCCGCCTAAGCCCAAAATCAGCTGTCCATAAAGATTATTTGGATCTTTTTGTACCACTTCCCTTACAGTTAAAATGCCCTGCATTGGGTTGTCGGAAATGTTCCCAAACATATAACAAGCCCCTAGGCCTATTTTGCTGGAATCATTATCCGGATTGATTTTTAATGCCCTATCTAAAAGATCTTTTGCATTTGTTGCTAACCAATTTTGCATGGCTGGCTCACCCTCTATTAGTAGGTTGTCTACGAACAGTCGGGCGGCAAAAGTGAGGTTTTTTTCCGAATTTTCCAACTTCGCTGCTTCGCCAGTATAATATGCATAAGGTTCAAAGATCTTTGCAGAGTCTTTCCAGAATCGAGCAAGCTGATGAAAAATATGCATTTTCTGCTCATTCACATCGCCGCGAATTACCGCATTCTCCAAACCGGCCAATTTCTGGTTTTGGGCTTCCGTTAATTTTTGCTTTGCTTTTACTAATAGATCATTAAACTGTAAAGGGCTACTTGCAGCTGCCTGTGGAGGAATGGCAGTAGGCGAATTTTTTGGGGGTAACGTGGTTTTACCAAAGAAAAATAACAAAACCACCAATACAAAAGCACCACTAATAATAAATAACTGTTGACGTTTCACTGAGTTGAATTTTGTGCAAAGTTATTCAGTGTGACGCTTGGTTTTAACTTCAGTCATAAATTCTTTTGCAGGCTTGAAAGCTGGAATAAAATGTTCGGGAATTTCAACAGCTACATTTTTCTTAATATTACGCCCAATTTTAGCTGCCCTTTTCTTGGTAATAAAACTGCCAAAACCACGTATGTAGATGTTTTGACCATTAGAAAGGCTTCCTTTTATCTCTTTGAACATGGTTTCTAATGTAACCAAAACATCTACTTTAGGAATTCCTGTTTTCTCAGAGATATTCGTGATTAAATCTGACTTACGCATACCGTTTGTTTACTGTTTAGATAAAATGATGATATAAAATAAAACAAAACTAACTGTATTTACAAGGAAATTGGATAAAAGATTAGAACTTTTTTTTATGGATAAACAAAATTTAACAGTCCGAATTTTAATGCACAAATTCAATGCCATTTAATGATTGTTTTTAAATATTTTGCATGCCATGAGAAAAACTAATTTTACTGCCCTTTTAATGCAATGGCATCGCGACACCAACCGCAGAGAAATGCCTTGGAAAGGCGAAAAAGACCCTTATAAAATATGGCTAAGCGAAATAATTTTACAACAAACAAGGGTAGAGCAGGGATGGGGCTATTACCAGAGATTTATTGCAAAATACCCTACCGTACTGCATTTGGCCAAAGCTAACGATGAAGCTGTGTTTAAATTATGGGAGGGCCTAGGCTATTATAATCGCTGCAAAAACCTACTATTTACCGCAAGAGAGATTGCCACAAAATACAACGGACTGTTTCCAACAAACTATGATACCATCCTCTTGTTAAAAGGCATTGGACCCTATACGGCCGCAGCAATTGCATCGTTCGCTTTTAACCTTCCCTATGCCGTGGTGGATGGTAATGTATTTAGGGTTTTATCACGTGTTTTTGGCATTGAAACCGCTATTGATAGTGCCGATGGAAAAAACGAATTTACAGCTTTAGCAAATGCTGTTTTAGATCAAGCATCACCCGGTGCCTATAACCAAGCAATTATGGACTTTGGTGCCACTCAATGTAAGCCCATGGCCCCCCTTTGTAGTACTTGCTTACTCCAAAAAAACTGTGTGGCATTTAAACTGGGCAAAGTAAACCTCTTACCCTTCAAAGAGAAAGTTTTGTTGAAGAAAAATCGTTGGTTTTATTACTTCCTATTTGAACACCATCAAAAAATACTCATTCATAAACGTAGCGGAAAAGATATCTGGGAAAACTTGCATGAATTTTATTTACTAGAAGCTAGCGAACAAATTAAATGGAACCAGACCCTAGTGGCGCAATGGCTACAAGAACAATTCAACTTAACCGATGCGCATTTATTAGATTTATCGACTGTACTATCGCAACAATTAACACACCAACAAATTAAGGGTCAGTTTATACATGTACAGCTAAAAACGGTTCCCGATTCACTCAAACACTATCAATGGCTATCCCTGCAGCAGTTAAAAAAACTAGCCTTTCCAAAGTTTATTCATCAATACTTAGTATTGCCCAATACAATTAGCTGGATCAATCCTAAAAATAAATAGGTTCCCAACAAAACGGAAGACAATATGAATGCCTCTATAAACGATTATTAGACCGATTACGCTCAACAAGTCGCTCAAGGAAGGAAGAGACCACCGAAACAATAATACTGAAAAGAAGTGCCGAAAACCAACCATCTACACTAAATCCCGGAACAAGGTCGGCAGCCCATTTTATAATAATGATATTAATAAATAACAAAAATAATCCCAAGGTAAAAATGGTTATTGGAATAGTGAGTACAATTAATATAGGCTTCACAAAACTATTCAGTAAGCCCAACACAACTGCTACCTAAATAGCCGTTCCTGTACTATCAATATGAACGCCCGACAATAGAAAAGCTGCTGCCAACACAGCAACCGAAGTAATGAGTGTTTTTGCCAGAAATCTTATCATAACGATGTTTTATATCACTACAAGTTCGTAAAAATCTTCGGGGTTTAGATATTTTTTTGCTAACAATTGTAACTCTGCTGGGGTAACGGTCCGAATGGTCTGAATACTATTATAGAAGTATTGTTCATCTAGGTTATTGAGTACATAGCTTTTCCATCTGGCAATAATTTGAAATGGCCCATCTAGATCGCCCAGTATTGACCCAATCATATAGTTACGAACCAAATCCAATTCCTCTGCAGCCACTGGCTCATTCCGAAGCCTTTCCATTTCTTTATAGGTTTCTTGAATGGTTGCTTGGCTAACATCGCGACCTGCCTCGGTACTAACCATTAAGGCTGTATTGTGAAGATGATTTTGAATGTACGAATGAATGCCATAGGTATACCCTTTATCTTCTCGAATATTGCTCATTAAGCGCGAACCAAAAAAGCCGCCAAAAATAATATTGAGTATCTGTGCCTTTGGAAAGTCGGGATGATGCCGGTTGGGAAATGGCCTTGCCAACCTTATGGCCGCTTGTACACCATTCTCATCGTTGCTAATGTGATACTTCTTTATCGCAGCGGGTTGCTGTATATGGTTAATTTCTTTTACACTATTTCTATTGAGTGGCAATAACCCAAAGTTAGTATTAAGTTGCTCTTGAATATTGGCAGGCAATTTACCTGCTGTAAACATGATGCAATTTCCATGAGTATAATACTGTTGAAAAAACTGAATAAGCTCTTCTTTTTCTAGTTGATCGTAATCTGCGGCTAAGGTATATTTTCCATAAGGATGCTCGAAGCCATACACATACTCATCAATCAATCGGTTGGCTACAAAGTCGCATTTTTTTAAGCTTACTTCTAACCGTTGCTTTTGATTCTGTTTATAGATTACCAACTCCTCTTCTGGAAAAACAGATTCTGTTAATATTTCTGCCAGTACTGGAAGCAATGCAGGCAAGTGTTTTGAAAGGGTATGCAGGGTAATGGTGGCTGTTTCGTTATAACATTGGCGACTCAAATAAGCACCATAAAATTCGAAATGTTCGTTTAAAGCAAAGGCATTTTTTTGTTTTGTGCCATTTTTTAGCATGAAGTTGGTAGTTCCGGCTACGATATTTTTTTGTTCGTACCAATTACCAGCAAAAAAAACAAATTCAATCATTACCACTTCTTCGGCACCCGCATCAATTGCATATACCGGAACGCCATTATCTAACGAAAACCGATTGCAATTCTTTAGTTGAAGATCAAATTCTACTGCCTGATGTATTTCGGGAGATATTTTTCTATTTAACATAATGTGTTGTTACTGTAATAATGAATGGTATTGCTATTATTAGCATCGAATAATTCCTTGCTGTATTCTAGTATATCTTGGGCAGTAATCACGTTATATCGGTCTAGTTCACTATTCATCAACCACGCGTCGCCAAGTAGTTCATAAAATGCCAAGCTATTAGCCCGATTCATGACACTCATATCTTCGAAGGCCACAGCACTTTCTGTTTTATTTTTTACTTTTTGCAATTCGGCCTCTGTAATTAATTGCATTTTCATTTTTTCGACTGTTTCGTTCACCGCTTTTTCGGCCTCAATCATATTTACACCCTTTACCAGCTTACCTTCCACGGCTAATAGACCAGCATCTACTGTGCCATAATGATAGCAATCTATATTGGAAAAGAGTTGCTTCTCTTTTACCAATGCTTGATAAAGTCTAGACGATGCCCCTCCCCCAAGTATTTCACTAATCAAATCGGCTATATAATAGGTTTTGTCTAACCTTCCACCCATATGCCAAGTTTTGATAAATGCATCTAAGGGCACATTGGCCTTTAGTTCTAATAATCTTGGTTCCTGTTGTTTGGGCTCTGATGGCAGGTTACGTGTATATTTTTCGCCCATCTCAATACCGCCAAACCATTTTTCTGCCAAGCGTTTTACTTCGTCGGTTTTAACCTTTCCTGCTACTACTAAAATGGCATTTACTGGACGGTAATGTTTGAAAAAAAATGCTTTTACATCGGCAATCTCTGCATTTTCAACATGACTTAATTCTTTTCCAATGGTCATCCAGCGGTACGGATGTACTTTATAAGCGAGCTCGCGCATTTTATGCCATATATCGCCATAAGGCTTGTTGATATAGTGTTCTTTGAACTCTTCGCATACTACTTTACGTTGTACATCAAGACTTTTTTTACTAAACGCAAGGCTTAGCATTCGATCGCTTTCTAACCAAAAGGCAGTTTCTATGTTTTCGGCAGGTAACTGACAATAATAATTGGTTAAATCGTTGGTAGTATAGGCATTATTTTCGCCACCAGCCCTTTGCAATGGCTCATCATAGTCAGAGATATTGATGCTGCCACCAAACATAAGGTGTTCGAATAAATGAGCAAAACCCGTTTTTTCGGCTTGCTCATCTTTGGAGCCCACATCGTACATCACATTTACAACAGCCATCGGAGTTGAATGATCTTCATGTACCAAGACCCTTAGCCCATTTTCTAGCACAAACCTATTGAATTGAATCATAATTTATTTAGATGTAAGGTGCAAAATAGTCAGAAAATTTTTATTCCCCTATAGTATGCTTTGTTAAAGAATAAATAGGAATGATTTGGATATAACTAGACCGTACTTTATTCGAGACTGCTTCGGATCAAGTGCCTGAATTCATGCACTTGATCCGAAGCAGTCTCGAATAGGGTTAGTTAAAGCATCAATTATGAGTTGGTTCAATAAACAGTTATACTATTTTGCTGGGAAATGAAATAGGTCTTACAATAACAAGCCTTCTTCCTTTCTTAAGCCTTAATAATCTCCTGCACAATGAAACGTTTGCACCCCTACCTTTGCTCTTTAAACAATAATGTAATATGCAATTAGCAGATTTATACCAACGAGCGTTGAACTTCGAATTTTTAAGCCAAGAAGAAGGCCTGTTCTTATACCACCATGCCCCCTTGACCGAGCTCATGTATGTAGCCGACGAACTTAGAAAAAAACAAGTGCCTCATGGAAAGGTTACTTGGCAAATAGATAGAAATGTAAATACTACCAATGTATGTATTGCCAATTGTAAGTTTTGCAATTTTTATCGAATACCCGGTCATGCCGAAGCCTATATTACCGATATGCCTACCTACCGCAAAAAGATAATCGAAACTTTAAAATGGGGAGGCGATCAATTACTACTTCAAGGTGGGCATCATCCAGATCTAGGATTAGATTATTATGTAAATACTTTTAAACAAATCAAGGAGGAATTTCCTAGCATTAAATTACATACACTAGGCCCCCCCGAGATAGCACATATTACTAAACTCGAAAAATCTACCCATAAAGAAGTATTAACGGCACTAAAAGAGGCAGGCATGGATTCATTACCAGGCGCTGGTGCAGAGATCTTGGTTGATAGGGTAAGAAGATTAGTTAGTAAGGGAAAATGTGGTGCCGACGAATGGCTTGCCATTATGCACGAAGCACATAAGCTAGATATTACCACTAGTGCCACTATGATGTTTGGCCATGTAGAAACCTTGGAAGAACGTTTTATTCACCTCATCAAGATAAGAGAAGTTCAGGCTATGAAGCCTGAACATGCAAAAGGCTTTCTAGCATTCATTGCATGGACTTTTCAAGATGTAGATACCTTACTAGCCAAGATTCGTGGTGTTCAAAATTTAACTACCTCCGACGAATATATACGTATGGTTGCTATTAGCAGAATTATGCTGCCCAATATTAAAAATATTCAAGCGAGCTGGTTAACCGTAGGCAAACAAACTGCTCAAATTACTTTGCATGGTGGTGCCAATGATTTTGGTAGTATTATGCTCGAAGAAAATGTAGTAAGTGCTGCTGGTGCACCACACCGTTTTACCTATAAGAGCATTCAAGATGCCATACGGGAAGGTGGTTTTGAACCTCAATTGCGTAACCAACAATATGAGTGGAGAGAGATTCCTACCGCTATTGAAGAACAGGTAGTAACTTATTAAAATAATTAACTTATAAGAAATGCCTCTTCGAAATTCGAAGAGGCATTTCTGCTTATTGTTCAAGAATATTTATTCATTCACTTCGGTAGTTCTAATGGGCTTTTCGAAGTTCCATTCGCTCCTGTCAAGTTTCTTTTTTGCTGGATACACTTCATCGCAGGTATTACCATCGTATAATCTTCCATTTTTCATTACAAAATGTACCGTATTGGTATTACGAATATTCTCTAACGGATTTTTATCGAGTATTACTAAGTCGGCCAATTTTCCTTTTTCTAAGCTGCCCAAATCTTTGTCTAAACCTAGGCCAGTAGCCCCTAAAATAGTAGCTACTTTTAGCACATCTATGTTTTTCATGCCTCCGCTTTGCATGGCCCACATTTCCCAGTGATAGCCCATACCCTGAAATTCGCCATGACTGCCAATACCAGCGAGTCCATTGGCTTCCACCAATGCTTTCATCGATTTGGCATGTTTAGGAAATACTTGTTCTTCTTTCATAAACCAGCCCGCACCTACGCGCCTAGTCTTACTAGCTAGTTCTTCGTAAGGCATAAAGTGCTGTAGCTTCGCATCGTGATAAGGCTCTTCTGTTTCCCAGAAATAGTTTTCAGCAAAAGGTCCACCATACGATACAATTAATGTTGGCGTAACAATCATTCTTGATTCAGCAATTGTATGAATAACATCTTTATACAAAGGATAAATTGGAATAGCATGTTCATGACCTGGATAACCATCTAGCAGATTGGTCATGTTTAATTTAAAGTTTAATCCACCTTCGGTAGTAGGCATGATTTGCTGGTTTTTAGCAGCCATAATAATCCACTCCCTTTGTTGTCGATTACCCGATAAATACATTTTGATATACTTGGTATGATAATATTTGCTGTATTGTTTCAGCACCGATTCGGCTTGTGCCGAATCTTTAATATTATAATCCCAGTAGCCCACACCCGGTCCAGTAGAGTAGATTCTAGGTCCAATCATTTTACCTGCTTCAACCATATCGCCATAAGTAAGCACATCGGTGGTAGCTGTTTGTGGATCGCGGGTAGTAGTAACCCCATACGCTAAGTTAATCGCATAGATCCATATCTGATTTTTATGGATGCCCCAATTAGGCCACATATGTGCGTGTACATCTACAAAACCAGGTACGATCGTTTTGCCATTCATATCCATTTGTTGAATGCCTTGCGGCACTTTAAGCGTCCCTCTTTTTCCTATGGCTTTAATGCGATTATTTTCGATTAAGATATCGCCATTCTCAATAACTTCATTCCCTTTCATGGTAATAATGCGCGCGCCCTTTAGTAAAACCATGGATTGGGGCATATCTTTTTCGAAGTATACTTTTACCGCTGTTTCTTCGGCTTTATATTTTGGCTCTTCTTTCTTTGTATTAGTCTTAGCATTGATAGTTTTGGCGGTATCCAGTTTTGCTTTTGAAGTATCTTTTTTAGCAATAGCAAGCGAGTCGGCCAGCTTTTTGTCTTCTACTTTCTTTGCAATTTTTAGACTGTCTTCAAAGAAGTCTGCTCTATCAACATCAAACACAAAATGTGAAGCGCCTAAGCTCCAGTGCACTTTTTTTCCATCGCTTTCCCAGGCTGGAAATTCGCCGCCCAACTCAGTAAGTTTACGAGCAGGAAAAGAGGCGGCACTAGCATCGGCGAGAGAAATATTGGTTTGTTTGCCTGTTTTGGGCAGTGTAACAACATAGATCTCATTATTTACTTGTACAAGAGCTCGATTACCTTTGGGCGAAATGTTTATTTGGTCGGCTGTATGTGGCGTATTTAGTTCCATAGCCTCAGCAGCCGTTTCGGCTAATGTGCAATTATCGGCCTGTTTCATAACACTCATTCCATAGGTAGTAATACCAGTAACATGTGCGATTATTTTTTCGTCGGTGCCATCCCATTTAATAGAGAGTAAGTTACCGCCACCACCATTTAGATAAATGCGATCTTCGCCTACTACAAAATGAGGATTGTCTCTTCCATTCATTTTATCGATGATTGTAACTTTACCTCCTTGTGCAGGTATCCAACATAATTCATCCTCCGACCCATTATAACCAGGCCCTATTGCATTTTTATAATTTTGTGCGCGGCTTCTAATGAAAACAATTTTGTCTTGCTCGTTATTGAATACAGGGTTTTTATACAGCCCTGGTTGAAGGGTTAATATTTGTTGATGCGTGCCATCTAAATCAATCTTGTACAAATTACCGCCATCGGCATTCCAAGTAGTAAATACAATGGAGTTGCCATCGGCATTCCATACAGGTTGTGCCTCGGTAAATTCGTTAGTAGTAATTCGCTTAGCCTGCCCATGGGGATAATCCATTACGTATAAACGGTTCAAAACAGTAAAGGCTAATTTTTTTCCATCGGGCGAAGGAACAGCATCTCGAATTTGGTTAGATAAGCCATGCGAAGTATCGGTGATAGGATATTTAAATGCTAATCTTGGGCCTAATTCTAACTCCACTTGTACTTCATAAGGAATCTCGGTTGCAGGCCTGCCATCGATAGGTATATTGTGAATTTTACCGCCATAAGAAGCCAGCACAGATTTACTGTCGGGCATAAATGCCATTCCCGGCAATACACCCGATACTGAGATTGATTCTTGATCGTCTCTTTGAATTGGATAGGCTAGCCATCGTTCATCGCCATTGTCAAGGTTACGCAATACTAAACCCGTTTTATCTTCATAGCGACTGCCATAAACTAACCATTTGCCATCTTTAGACAAAACAGGCGTAAAAGCAGAACCATATCGCGAGGTAATAGTAGTGGTTTTCGCATTGTCTCTGTCGTAGGTGGCAAGCTCATACTGAGGTAGCTGTGCATTATAATTCCATGCCCCTATACGGCGAGAGAAATAGATATAACGACCATCTGCACTAACAGCAGGATCAATGGTTTTTAAATTAGCAGGTTGGTCAATCAGTTGAACTCCACTGCCTCCATTTTTGTGTACGAGATATAACTGTACATTCATTCTACCTTTTGAATACACCACATAATCGCCGTCGGGAGTCCATGTTGCTGAAGGAAAATTTTGATCATGTTCCTTCGTTAGCTGAACGGTATCTTTTTTCTCAAAGTCGATATACCATAGATTTTCAGACCCACTACGATCAGAGGTAAACAAAAGTTTTTTTCCATCAGGACTATATCTGGGATGTGCATCAAATGCCAATCCCTTCGTAACCTGCGTTGCCTTCCCCCCCGTAATAGGGATGGTATAAATGTCGCCCATTAAATCGAAGGCAATGGTTTTGCCATCAGGACTAATATCTACAGAAGTCCAGGTGCCCTCATTGGTAGTAAAATTAATTTTACGCTGTGGCTTTAAAGGAAGGTCTTTAAAGTTTACATAATGGATTGAGTCGTTGCTAGTGGTATCACTAGTTACTTTGTTTATAGGGTTCACCAAAAGAAGTTGGGCATTTATAGTTCCCATTACACCTAATACAATGTAGGTAAGGATGCCAAGGTGTTTTAGATATTGCATAGAAAAAAATTTAGACAAGTAAAATAACCATCATTTACATAAAATAAAAGTTTTATGGCATCTATTTTAAGAACGGTAATATAGACTGTTTAAACGCAGATAGTTTGTAAATAGAGTGACAACGCTAATGAGTGCAGACTTCTATTTTATGTAAAAATGGGTATAAAATTATACAAGCGGTAACAAACAATTCGAACAACCTAACTGCAATAGCTATCTTTGTTAGCGCAAAAATAGTGATATCATGAACAAAAAATTTGTACAAAGAATAAGCAAAGAAGTCAACGAAATTGAGGCAGCTGGCTTGTATAAAAAAGAGCGCATCATTACGAGCGAGCAAGGTCCTGAAATAGTAGTTAATGGGAAAACAGTTTTGAATTTTTGTGCCAATAATTATTTAGGCTTATCATCGCATCCGCGTGTTATTGAGGCTGCACATGAAGCCATAACAACACATGGTTATGGCATGAGTAGTGTACGTTTCATCTGTGGCACACAAGACATACATAAGCAGCTTGAAAGCAAGATATCGGCCTTTTTAGGCACCGAAGACACTATTTTATATGCTGCTGCCTTTGATGCCAATGGAGGGGTGTTTGAGCCATTATTTAATGAAGAAGATGCCATTATTTCGGATGCACTTAACCATGCTTCGATTATTGATGGTGTTCGGTTATGTAAAGCACAACGCTTTCGTTATGAACATAATAATATGGATGACCTAGAAAGCAAGTTGAAAGAAACACAAGGCTTACGTGGTAGAATCATTGTTACAGATGGATCGTTTAGCATGGATGGCACCATTGCACAACTAGATAAAATTTGTGATCTTGCCGATACATACGATGCCATTGTGATGACGGATGAATGTCATTCATCGGGATTTCTAGGCAAAACCGGAAGGGGCACACATGAATATAGGGGTGTAATGGGAAGAATTGATATCATCACAGGAACCCTAGGTAAAGCACTCGGTGGTGCAAGCGGTGGTTTTACTAGTGGCTGTAAAGAGACGATTGAGTTACTACGCCAACGTTCACGCCCTTATTTGTTTTCAAATACACTAGCCCCTAGCATTGTAGGTGCAAGTATTGCTGTACTTGATATGTTAACCGAAACAACCACACTTCGTGATCAACTAGAATATAACACCCAATACTTTAGAACAAAGATGAGCGAAGCAGGCTTTGATATCAAGCCAGGCGACCATCCCATAGTTCCTATCATGCTCTATGATGCAGTAGTAGCGCAACAGTTTGCAGGCAAACTATTAGATGAGAATATCTATGTGGTGGGCTTCTTCTTTCCTGTGGTAGCCAAAGGTCAGGCAAGAATAAGAGTACAATTAAGCGCGGCACATACACAAGAACATTTAGACTTAGCCATTGCAGCCTTCATAAAAGTGGGTAAAGAATTAGGTGTGTTATAAAAATAATAACCTGCTATATAGATGGTAATATACTAAATAAAATAACCTGCGAATATTGAATGTTCGCAGGTTATTTTATTTGTATTAACCGATGGTATTATTTTTCAATCCCCAACAATTCTACTTCAAAGATTAGAACAGAATTACCAGGAATAGGACCAGAGCCTTGATCGCCATAAGCTAAATCGGAAGGAATAAATAACTTCCATTTACTACCAACAGTCATTAATTGTATAGCTTCTTGCCAGCCTTTAATAACCCCATCTAATGGGAAGGTGATGGGTTCGCCACGATCGATAGAACTATCAAAAACTTTTCCATTCACCAATGTGCCACGATAATGGCATTTTACTTTACTAGTTAGTGTAGGCTTTGAAGCTGTATCAGGACCTGCTTTCATTACTTCGTATTGTAAGCCATCTTTTAATACCATCACCCCTGGGCGCTTTGCATTAGCAGCTAAAAATTGTTTGCCTTCCGCTTTAGAGCTAGTAGCTTTTACTGCTTGTGCTTTTTGTTGAAATTTATTGATACTAGGATCTAGTAATGAGTCGATGATTATTGGCTTCTTACCGTCGAAACCGGTCATAATTCCTTTTTCTAATAAGGCAATATTCATATTCTCGAAACCCTGTTGTTTTAGATTTTGTGCAATACGAAAGCCTAGCGCATAACTAGCACTATCAACATTAGTTTTAAATATACTTACTGCAGTTGTTGTGGTTTTTGCAGTTGCTGGAGCAGCAGGCTTCTTTGTTTGAGCAGAAATACCGGTTACAACAATCGCTGCAAGGGTAATACATAAAATGGTTTTTTTCATATTGATTGATTCGATGGTTTGTTTATTATGTTTGTAAATGTATATTTCAATACTGTAAATACAAAACTATTTATGCCGTTAATAAGTTATCAATAGCAGCCTGTACCTTATTAAAATCAAATGCCTGAACTGATTGGAGCATCATTGCTTCAATTTTATCGTTGCATAAGTTACCAATACTTCCTTCGTGCGAATGGTTTACATTTGTTGTGTAAGTAAATTGATTAGCTTCAATAGCTAGTCCCACTTTTTTATAGGCATCCCTGAATGCCATACCCTGAACTACTAATTTATTTACCTCTTCTACACTAAAAAGGTATTTATACATTTCATTGTCAAGTATATTTTCTTTAACCGAAATATTGCTTAACATCAATGCTGCCATTTGCAAACAATCTTTCAATGTTTGGAATGCTGGAAACAAGTGTTCTTTTAATAATTGTAAATCGCGATGATAACCCGATGGCAAATTAGTAGTCATCATAGTTATCTCATTAGGCAATGCTTTAATGCTATTACACTTGGAGCGAATGAGTTCAAATACATCTGGATTTTTTTTATGCGGCATAATGCTGCTACCAGTAGTTAATTCGGTAGGGAATGAAACAAAATTAAAGTTCTGGTTTAAGTACAAACACATATCCATACTTAACCTTGCTAGCGTATCTGCAACATTTGCCAAGGCTTGTGCAGTAATTCGCTCTGCCTTACCCCTACCCATTTGTGCGTATACCACATTGTAATTTAGGTCGGCAAAACCCAATAACTTGGTAGTAAGTGTGCGATCGATTGGAAAAGAAGATCCATAACCTGCTGCACTGCCTAAAGGATTTTTATTTACTACTTTATACGCAGACTGAAGTACTGTGATATCATCTACTAAACTTTCGGCATAAGCACCAAACCAAAGTCCGAATGACGAAGGCATCGCTATTTGTAAATGGGTATAGCCAGGCAATAAATGTTGCTTATATTTTTCGCTTTGTTGAAGAAGTAGTTGAAAAAAAGGCTGAATATCATGAACAAGCGATTCGATTTCATTACGCAAAAACAGTTTAACATCTACTAACACTTGGTCGTTTCTACTTCTAGCGCTATGAATTTTTTTACCAATATCGCCCAATTTTTTGGTGAGCAATAATTCAACCTGAGAGTGTATATCTTCTACATCCGCTTGTAATTGAAAGTTGCCTTCTTGAATTTGATGATAGATATTTTTCAGTTCTTCTTTTAAAACAATAAGATCTTCCTTTGTTAATAAGCCTACCGACTCTAGCATGGTAGTATGCGCTAATGAGCCTAATACATCAAAAGAAGCTAGGTACATATCCATTTCACGATCATTACCCACTGTAAACTGTTCTACTTCTTTTAAAGAGGCTTTATCTTTTTGCCAAAGTTTCATACTGGTTAAAGTTTAAGAAAACCCATGATTTCAATACTATTTATCGTTTGAATATATTAAGTCGTGATATTAGTTAATGCTTTACCATTTATTTCAACCTTTAACGATTAAATGGTGGGTAAATTACAATATAACCTTGTCTAATAACTTAATATATAAGTCGATGCCATTTCTAATTTCTTCAATATAAATAAACTCATCGGCAGTATGGCTTCTAGCACTATCGCCAGGACCCATTTTTAATGTTTGAAAATCCATTAAGGCCTTATCACTGGTTGTAGGCGAACCGTAATAGGTTCTACCCAAATTCAATCCAGACCGAATTAATGGATGATCTGTTGCAATTGCAGTAGAGCGCAGTCTACAACTTCTAGGCAATACATCGCTTTGCACATTCGATTTGATTATATCTAAAACTTCCTCAAAGGTATATAACTCATTTACCCGTACATCAACTGTATACTTACATTCGCTGGGTACAACATTGTGTTGAGATCCAGCATTGATGATGGTAACACTCATTTTCATGGGGCCCAATAAATCAGATACTTTGTCGTACCGATAGCTCATGAACCATTCAATGTCCTTTATGGCTTTATATAAGGCATTTTCGCCCTCTTCTCGAGCAGCATGGCCAGGAATGCCATGTGCAATACAATCTAGCACTAGTAAGCCCTTTTCGGCAACTGCCATATTCATTAAAGTGGGTTCACCTACGATGCCACAATCAATTTTAGGTAATCTAGGCAATAAGATCTCCACTCCATTATTCCCCGAAATTTCTTCTTCGGCGGTGGCGGCAAGTATTAGGTTATACTTTAAATTAGGTAGATGATGATAATGTAAAAAAGTGGCGATCAATGAAACCAAACAGCCCCCTGCATCATTACTACCTAATCCGTATAATTTCCCATCTTTCTCTACTGGTGTAAATGGATTGAGGGTATAGGCTTTATTGGGCTTTACAGTATCATGATGAGAATTCAATAAAATAGTAGGCTTCGAATCGTCAAAATATTTATTCTTAGCCCAAACATTATTCAGGTAACGATAGGCCGTTACATTTTTTGATTGAATAAAATCTTCTATTAAATCGGCCGTATTATCTTCTTCTTTACTAAAAGAAGGCGTTGCTATCAACCGTTTTAATAAGTTGAAAGCATTGTCAAATAAATTATTTATTTCTTGCTCATTCATGAACGATGCTTGTGCCGGAAGTTCCGGAAATTAATTGATGTAATTCTTCTGCTTTTCCGATAATGACTCTCTTTACGCCGCTATTCAAAGCAGCGAATGCATTATCTAGCTTGGGTATCATCCCTTCAAATATTTTTGGTTTCATCCCCGGAAGGGGTGTTTTCAACTCCTGATAATAAGGCCACTTTAAAACAGGAATAATACTTGCTTCATCCGCTACATCTAATAAAACACCAGGCTTTTCGAAGGAATAGATTAAGTGCACTTCGTACAAATTACACATGGCCTTAGCGGTTTCTTGTGCAATTGTATCGGCATTGGTATTTAATAATTGACCATGGGCAGTTTGCGTAATAGGCGCTAATACAACAGCCATATTTTGCGATAACATACTTTGCAAGAGTGTTGTATTAACGGCATCTACATCGCCTACAAAGCCATAATCGATGGTAGGATGGACTCTTTTATGTGCTTGTATTAGATTGCCATCTGCACCACTTAATCCAATAGCATTGCATTGATGTGATTGCAGTGTAGATACTATATTTTTATTGATGTAACCAGCATAAACCATGGTTACAATCTTCAATGTGTCTATATCGGTAATTCTTCTACCATCAATCATCTGCTGTTGTATACCTAATTGTTCGGCTAGCTTTGTTGCCAATTTACCACCACCATGCACCAATAGTTTCTTCCCTTCAATTAATGCAAATGATTGCAAAAAAGATGAAAGTTTTACTTCATCGTCTATAATATTACCGCCAATTTTTATGATATATAACCGTTCCATAAATCTACTTTATTCCTGTATTCATAGAGGTGAGCAGGGTTGAAAGGACGGCTTGTGCAGCCCAAATCCTGTTACCTGCTTCTGTTGTTGTTAAACTATTAGGACCATCTAACACTTCATCACTTAACTCAACATTTCTTCTTACAGGTAAGCAATGCATTACTTTAGCATCATTGGTTAATGCTAATTTTTTGTTTGTTAACATCCACCTAGGGTCATTGTCATACACCTTACCATAATCATTATAAGTACTCCAGTTTTTTACATAAACATAGTCGGCATCTTTCAAAGCTTCATCTTGGTTATGGGTAATGGTTGCCCCTTTGGTAAACTGTTCATCTAACTCATATTTCTCGGGATGTGTAATTACAAAGTCGGCTTTGCCCCATGCATTTACCCATTGCGAAAAACTGTTTGCAACACATTGTGGCAAGGCCTTTACGTGTGGTGCCCAAGTAAGAACAATCTTTAGTTTTTTATGGCTAGCCTTTAACTTAGCATCTTCATGTATAGTGATGATATCTGTCAAAGACTGTAGGGGATGCAAAGTAGCGCTCTCTAAGCTTACCACAGGCACACCCGCATACTTAATAAACTGGTGAATATACATTTCGCTATAATCATCTGCCTTATTTTGCAAAGAAGGAAATGTTCTTATAGCTAAGATGTCGAAATATAATCCAAGAATAGGAGCTGCATCTTTTACGTGTTCTACAGAGCTACCACTCATGATAGCCCCTTCCTCAAATTCAAGAGCCCAGCCATCCTTATCAACATTTAAAACAATTACATCCATACCTAAATTCTGTGCTGCCAACTGTGTGCTTAAGCGTGTACGCAGACTCGGATTTAAGAATAACAATCCAATGCGCTTATTAGCACCCAATGCTTTATCAGCAAAAGGATTTGCTTTATAGGCTAATGCTTTTTCTATTAAAGCATTCATGTTGGTTACATCATTTACAGAAATAAATTGTTTCACTTTTTTATATATTTATGCATTTAGCTAATGACTAAATATTAGGTTACTACTTTTTAAAGCAATTAGCGCAATGCCTAATTAGCATTATTTGTACTCAATTCTGCAATAGCTTCATTTAATGCTTCTAAAAATTCGTCAGCTTGCTTTCTAGTTAATGCCAATGAAGGTAATAAACGTATTACATTAGGTTTCGCTTCTCCAGTAAAAATATTAAAATCGTTTAGTAATTTTTTCTTTAACCCAGTTAAAGCTTCCGGAACATCAAAACCAATCATTAAGCCACGTCCACGAACATTTTCAATACCTTGAATACTCTTCAATTTATTCATCAAATACATACCACGTTGCTTAGCAATATCCATTAATTTTTCTTCTTCTATTACTTCAAGCACTGCTAACGCAGCGGCACAGGCTAGTTGATTTCCACCAAAGGTTGTTCCCAACATACCATGTTTTGGTTGTATATGTGGCGCAATTAAAATACCACCTATCGGAAAGCCATTACCCATTCCTTTTGCCATTGTATATATATCGGCATTAACGCCCGCAAAATCGTGAGAAAAGAACTGACCACTTCTACCATAACCGCATTGTACGCTATCGGCAACATAAAGTGAGCCATGCTGGTCGCATAAGCTTCTAATTAATTGTAAAAAAGAATCGTTTGCGATATTTATTCCGCCAACACCTTGTATCCCTTCTACAATTACAGCGGCAATTTTTTTGCCATTCTTTTCGAAACATTCCTGCAAAGCCTTTTCATCATTAAAGGGAAGGAATATAATATTATCGGTTTCGTTGACAGGTGCAAGGATGCTTGGATTATCGGTTGCAGCAACGGCCAAAGAAGTACGACCATGAAACGATTTAGAGAAAGCAATGATCTTTTTTCTACCCGTATGAAAAGATGCCAATTTCAGCGCATTTTCATTGGCTTCAGCCCCACTATTACACAAAAATAGCTGATAAGAATCTTTACCGCTCATCTTCCCCAACTTATTAGCTAGTTCTGTTTGAATGGGAATAACAATGGAATTCGAGTAAAAAGCAATCTTCTCTAATTGATCTTCAATTCGTTTAACCCAATGTGGATGGGTATGTCCAATACTAATTACAGCATGGCCACCATACATATCTAAATACTGCACACCATTATCATCCCAAACATAAGAACCTTGTGCTTTTGTAATGGTGATGTTGTTAAGCGGATACACGTCGAATAGAGTCATAATTTTTAAGTAATTTGGAATGTGCTTATTTTATTGAATAAAGCATATTGCATTCCTTTTAATTAATGAGATGATATTGTAATAAATATTATTATTTCAGTTATAGTTTAGTCTTCATTTTAAATTTATCGAGCACTATTAGCTATCAACTAGCGGTCTAAATTAGAATCCTGGGGCTTTTAATCGGAGTCCTGCATCTTCGTCAATGCCAAACATCAAATTCATGTTTTGGATTGCTTGACCACAGGCGCCTTTTAATAGATTATCAATAGCAGTATGAATAGCAATTTTATTTCCTTGCTTTTCAATATGAATTAAACACTTATTGGTATTGACTACTTGTTTTAGATCAATCATATGCTCGCTAATATGCGTAAACCTAGCCTTTGCATAAAAGTCATGAAAAATTCGCTTTACCTCTTCCAGTGGCAATGAGGTATCCACTACTGAGCTGCAATAAATGCCCCTTGTAAAATCGCCTCGCCAAGGAACAAAATGAACATATACACCATCGTTTTCTTGTAATTGTATTAAGCTTTGATGTATTTCGTTTATATGTTGGTGTTGCAATGTTTTATAGGCCGAAATATTATTGGCTCTCCAACTAAAATGAGAAGTAGAGCTTAAGCCTTGTCCGGCTCCGGTACTTCCTGTAATTCCAGTTGTATATACATCTCCTAGTAAGCCTGCACTTGCTAAGGGCAGTAATCCCAATTGTATAGCCGTAGCAAAGCAACCTGGGTTAGCAATATGCTGTGCCGATTGAATTGCTGTTTTATTTAGTTCAGGTAAGCCATAAATAAATGCACGGTTGCCAATGAATGCTTTGTCTTTCAGCCTAAAGTCTTGCGAGAGATCAATGATTTTAATCTGCTCATTCATTGGGTTGGCTTCTAAAAACTTTCTTGCATCACCATGTCCTACACATAAAAACAAAACATCAATATCTTGGTTAAGCTGATCTGTAAATTCTAAGTCTGTTTCTCCCAATAAGTCGGCATGCACTTTACTTACCGCATTGCCTGCATTACTAGTGCTATGAATAAACTGAATAGTAACCTGTGGGTGATTAATTAATAACCGAATCATTTCGCCCCCTGTATATCCTGCTCCGCCAACTATTCCCGCTTTTATAGCTTGTGCATTCAAAGAATGAGGCTTATTTGTTTTTTCTAAATGCTCCATAAATAATTTTTTATTCCCCCTAGGCCATTAAGCATTGCTTTCTTTTACCTTGTGGTAAATAGAAGTTTGGTTACCAAAAATTTTACTAAATCCTCTAACATCTTCACCTGTAAAGCCGGTATTCATTTCGCCATATTTACCAAATTTGGCACTCATTAAATCAAATGAACTTTCGATACCGATGATTTGGAATCGATAGGGTTGCAATTGAATAAAAGTATCGCCAGTAACTTGTTGTTGGCTATTTTCCAAGTAGGCTTCAATATCTCTCATTACAGGGTCTAATATTTGACCTTCATGTAGCCAGTTGCCATAAAAAGTTGCTAATTGGTCCTTCCAATTTAGTTGCCATTTCGTAAGTACATGCTTTTCTAAGGCATGATGCGCTTTTAAGATGATCATTGGAGCAGCTGCTTCAAAGCCTACGCGTCCCTTAATACCAATAATGGTATCGCCAATATGAATATCTCTACCAATACCATAACCTCCTGCAATGCTTTGGAGATATTGGATGGCTTCGGTGGGATGTTCAAAAATTTGATCATTGATTGCCTTCAATTCTCCTTTTATAAACGATAGCTTTATTTCTTCACTACCATTTTTAGTAACCTGTGTAGGCCATGCTTCTTCGGGTAAAATGCCTTTACTATTGAGTGTTTCTTTGCCACCAACACTTGTTCCCCATAATCCTTTATTAATACTATATTGGCTCTTTTCAAAGTTCATCTCTACATTCTTGCCTTTTAAATAGGCAATCTCTTCTTCTCGGCTCAACTTTAGATCGCGTATGGGTGTAATAATTTCAACACCCGGAATCATAATATGAAAGATCATATCAAATCTTACCTGATCGTTTCCAGCACCTGTACTTCCATGTGCGACTGCATCGGCATTTAGCTGTTTTGCATGTTCTGCAATATGTAAAGCTTGGCTTAATCTTTCAGCACTTACGCTCAATGGATACGTATTATTTTTAAGCACATTACCAAAAATTAAATATTTAATGATGCTCTCATAATAATCCTTTACCGCATGAATGGTTGTATGAGTTTTTACCCCAAGTTTATATGCATGTTGTTCGATATGTGCTAACTCAGTTTCATTAAAACCTCCGGTATTTACAATAATGCTATGCACTTCATATCCTTTATCTTCAAAATGCTTTACACAGAAAGTGGTATCCAATCCACCACTAAATCCTAGAACTACTTTTTTTGCCATGACTTATAAAATTGACTATTGAAATAAATGATGTTATCCCTGAAAGAGGGAATTGAATACTGCTTTTAAAGTAGAGGATCCACCGTTGTCTTTCTTTAAGAAAGGCTTCAATAATTTCCATTGCTTTATACGTTGTAAGCGTTCAAACCCTCTTTTATTTTCCTCAAAATATTCTTTTGTTTCTTTTGGCTCATAATGATCTTTAGGATCAAAAAGCATTGCTGTACACATACAATTTTTGCGATCCTTACTCATTAAAATCTCATAATTCACGCAGCTTTTACAGCCTGCCCAAAAGGTTTCATCGTCTGTTAATTCCGAGTAGGTAACTGGTTCGTAGCCTAGTTCGCTATTAATTTTCATAACAGCCAATCCGGTTGTTAGGCCGAATATCTTAGAATCGGGGTATTTTTCTCTAGATAAATCAAATATTCTTTTCTTGATTTGTTTGGCTATACCCGTTTTTCTAAATTCGGGCGCAACGATTAATCCACTATTTGCCACAAATTTTCCGTGTTCCCATTCTTCAATATAACAGAAGCCCACCCATTGGCCTGTTGTAGTAATCGCAATCACAGCCTTACCTTCTAGCATCTTCTTTGCTACATATTCGGGGCTTCGCTTGGCAATACCCGTTCCGCGAGCCTTTGCCGATGATTCCATTTCATCTGTAATACGCTTGGCGTAATGGGTATCTAAATGATCTGCGATACGAACGATGATTTGTTGTTGATTATCCACTTTCTATGTCAATGTTACGAATGATAAATTTGAATAAATACCCTATGGACATTCGGTGCCAAAACTGCCCATTTTACCCTCTTGTAGGGCAATGAATATTAGATACGAGGTCGTCGCAATAGATAGAGGAAGTTACAAGTACCCAATGAACCATCACCCTCTGTTAAAAGACGGTAATTAGCTTGTAATTGTGTATGAGTTAAGTTCTGTTTCAACTTTTGTTCAAATATGAAAGGGTGAACAAGATTTTTAAGGGTGTAAAAGTATAACAGTTTGCTATAAATAAGGAGTTTTTTTTTATGAAGCTTCCATTAAGAAAATTATGCCCTTCCCTAACTAAAAGGAAAAGCTGCTTCCTTCTAGGGAAACAGCTTTTATATGCGTTTTAAAAGGGGTATTCACTACCCTCTACGACCACCGCCAAATCCGCCACCGCCAAAACCACCTTCTCCGCCACCTCTATTTCTTTCGCCACCCATAAAAGAAGGCATTCTTTGTTGGTTTGAACCTGAGAATCTACGTAAATTATAGGTAAATGTTAACATGAAATATCGAGTAAGTACATTATTTCTAGAATCGATAATGCTAGTACCACTAAATTGGCGTGATACACTTACGTTTTGATTTAACAAATCAAAACAAGTAATTCTTAACTCTCCAGCCTTATTTTTTAAGAACTGTTTAGCAATACTTGGATTCCATAAAGGCACACTGCTATTATACCCTGCCGAAAGATTGCCACTATAAGAGTAATCAAAATCTGATGCTACTAGCCAGCCATTATTGGTATAATAAGTGGCCTCCAATGAAGAGGTATACACAAAATAGTTTGAATTTTGTGTTGGATTTAAGGTATTACGCGCTATATTATAGGTAGTTCCAGCAGTAAAATTCATGTCAAAATTATTTTTCAAATTTGTTGTCCAACGAATCGTTTCACCAAGTGTGGTATTTCGAGTATAATTGTGCGTATAAATACCAGAAAGCGCACTTATAGAATCGGTAGATAAAGTTTGGCTTTGATTATATCCTATGTTAGTACCAAAATTAAGATTCGATTTGGGCGTTTTTAATGGAAACCCATAATTGAAATAGCCAGAAACATTATAAGTACCATTTAAATTAGCATATGTAGTATACCTTGTTCCACTAGGATTATTGATAATCGAACTCTGAATATCGTTGGTAACAGCCGATGCATTTATGGTTGCAAAAATAACACGCTGTGTTACAATATCAAAACTGTTATACATGAGCCTTAAACTATGTGTAAACTGTTGTTTTAAATTTGGATCCCCTACAGTAAAATTAATATTATCGCTCGTGGTTTTTAAGGGTTGTAATTGCGTAACACTTGGTTGACCTGATCTTCCATTATAATAAAAACGAAAATTTTCAGTACGTGTGAAGTTGTAAATAAAGTTCGCCGTAGGAGTAATATTTACAAAATTGTCCGAAACAAGCAGATTCTTGGTTGTATTTAAACTGTTCCGATCGGTAAATTGAATACCACTTCCTATATTAAAATTATACTTGTCTTTTTGCATTCGATAGTTCAATGTAAATCGGTTGGACATTGTTTTGAACTGATACGAATTACTAAACAGACTATCTAATACTGAGTACCCATGCGACAAATTATCGAACTTATAACTATTGTGTGTTGAATTACTATTACTATATGCATAGTTGTAATTCAATTCAAGAATCTGGTTTCTCCCTAATGGCTCGGTATAGGAAAAAGTTGGACTAATGGAAATAGATTTTGACGAATCGAAATAATGCTGATTAATCGTATCATTACTTATATAGGGCATTTTACGATTGGTTATGGAATAGTTATAACCATCGCCATTATTGGTGCTTGCCGATAAATTAAGATCAAGCGACATGGTTCTGAATTTTTTATCAAATCGGTGCCTTAACTGAAAATTAGAACCATTTATATTAATCCCATCGCTATTATTAGAGCTGTGCCCAATAGATTTGTAAATAGAATCACCTTTTGAATTTGTGGTATAAATGGTTGTAGAAGAATAGGGCTGAGAATGCTGGAATGTAATTCCAGGTCTAAACACTAGCGAGTTTACAGAATCTAATTTTGATTCCACATTAAAGTTTATTCGATGATTGGCCGTTTTTGAAATAGAAGAATTGTCTTTATTATTGAAGGTAGAGGAATCGGCTGTTAATAAATTTTGTGTCAAACTTTGTTGTTCAGAATTGGTGTTTTGGTTGTTATAAAAATAGCTGCCATAAACATCGGTAGCTTTCCCGAATGTGTTTTTATAATTGAGTCCTCCCGATATCGTTTTTGTAATACCAGTTCCCGATCCATTACCTCCGCGACTTCCTAAAATATTTTGTGTTGTAAAGTTTTGCTTATTGAGGTTATTGGCTTGACCAATTAAAGAGATTTGCTCACCCCCATTGAAGCGGTGTAGGTTAGCACTTTCATCATAATCAACATCTGTTCCTTCGCCAACCCCTGCCACTACTTTGCCAAAATATCCTTTGCGCTTATCTTTACGAGTAGTAATATTGATTGTTTTTACACGATTACCATCATCAAATCCGGTGAATTTACTCTGATCACTTAGATCATCAAATACTTGAATTTTATCTACTACATCTGGAGGTAAATTTTTTGTAGCCATCTTAGGATCATCTCCAAAAAAACGTTTCCCATCAACTAATACCCTTTGCACTGTTTCGCCTTGCGCCTTGATACCCCCATTTTTATCGACTTCTAATCCGGGCATCTTTTTCAATAGATCTTCCACCACTGCATTGGGTTTTGTTTTAAAACTACTGGCATTGTATTCGATGGTATCTTTTTTCATGACCATTGGCGATTGGGTTACTACAACATCGGGCAAACGATCTAAAACCGATTTCAAGTAGATATTGCCCATATTTAAATCGGCATTCGAAGTTGAAAGAATAATCCTTTTGAACTTAGATTCATAACTCTGAAAGCTAATATGCAGAATATAGCTACCCAATGGAATATTTTTTACTTCAAAGCTGCCATCGTCTTTTGCTAGTCCGAGCGCTTCAACTGTAGAGTCTTTTGGATCTAAAACCGAAATAGACGCATCTTTTAATGACTGCTTTGCGATACTGTCAACAAGTTTCCCTTTTATTGAGCCCATCGTTTGTGCCCAAACCCCAATGGTACTAAATAAAAAAGACAACAATATAATTAGCTTCCTCATAAATAATTATTATAACTTGAATAAATTAAGCCATGCCGTTTCGTTCAATAGCTTTATATAAACACTGCAAACTACACCTACCTAGGAGATCTCTTTAAAAAATATCGGTAGAATCCTAAATAGGATAGGTTATACCTATTTTACAATGCGATTCGTTTACCAACAATGATTTCGTTGGCAATAACTTGAATAGTCTTTCCACTAAGAATTAGCTAAATAGATACTCCACATCCGCTCTTGTCAAGCTCTTTACAAATCCTTCGTCGTCTGTAATTAAATCTCTTGCAAGGGCTCGTTTACGGTCTTGTAATATTAGAATTTTGTCTTCAACAGTATCTGTGCAAATCATGCGATAGGCAAAAACATTTTTGGTTTGTCCTATACGATGTGTACGATCAATGGCTTGTTGTTCCACAGCTGGATTCCACCAAGGATCTACAATGTAAACATAATCGGCCGCCGTTAGGTTTAACCCGACACCCCCTGCCTTTAATGAAATTAAAAACACACGACAGGTTTCATCGTTTTGAAAACGATTAATCGCTTTTTCTCTATCTACTGCCGAAGTACTTCCATCAAAATATTCATGGGCTACTCCTAACTCTTTCAGCTTATCTCTAATCAAGGATAGCATCCCTAAAAATTGAGAAAAGATTAGTGCCTTATGATTGCTAATGTTTTCTGTTATTTCTCTCCCTATCTCTTCGAGCTTTACCGATACATTAGGAAAGCGCTCCTCTTCATTTACAATGGCCGGACTATCACAGATCTGTCTTAATTTCATTAATCCCTGCAGGATGGTTAGCTGTGATTTTTGAACCCCTTGTGTGTCTACAACCCCTAATATCTTATCGCGATAATCGTTTCTATAGGCATCATAAATCTTGCGTTGTTCATCGCCCATTTCACAGTACAAGATCATCTCTTGTTTTTCTGGTAAATCTTTTGCTACCTGTTCTTTTGTGCGACGAAGTATAAATGGATACAATATTTTTCGCAGATGTGCTTTTTGTTCTTTCTCTCCAAACTTATCAATAGGTACAGCAAACTCGTGTTTAAAAAATTCGACACTTCCTAACATGCCTGGATTTAAAAAATTCATTTGAGCATATATATCGAATGTATTATTCTGCAAAGGGGTACCACTTAAGCATAGCCGATTCTGAGATTTTAGCAGCCCCACTGCTTTAGCAACCTTACTAGCTGGATTTTTAATCGCCTGACTTTCGTCGAGTATCACATAGTCGAAGGCTACTTCTACAAACTGCTTAATATCGCTACGCAAAGTGCCATAGGTAGTAATGATAACATCTATATGATTCTGCGATAAACTTTCTCTAATGCGTGCGCCCCCATGATGGGTATAATAATGAAGCGATGGCGTAAATTTTTTTATTTCATTCTGCCAGTTAAACATAAGGGTAGTAGGACAAACAACCAATGCTTTTAGCGAACCCTTTTCTTCTTTTAGATGGTGTAAAAAAGCTAAGGCTTGAATGGTCTTACCCAAACCCATATCATCGGCCAAAATACCACCCCACTGCACTTCTCGCAAGTAATTAAGCCATTGAAATCCACTTTCCTGATAAGGCCGTAATACAGATTTCAAATGCAATGGTGCATCTAAGGCTTTAATAGAATGATTGGTTTTTAAACGCTCATATTTCTCTTCTAGTTGTACAAAAAGCTCTTCCTCATCTCGTTCCAAATATAATTCTTCAATCACGCTAAAATGGTATTTACTCAGCTTCATATTAGAAGCTTTACCCTCACCCATTCTAAAGAGTAATGAATACTTTTTTATCCATTCATCGGGTAAAATACCTAATGTGCCATCTTGCAATTGCACATATTGTTGCTTATTAGCCAATGCTTTTTTTACATCTGCAACCGTAACTTTCTGTTCGCCAAACTGTATTTCTATTTTAGCGTCAAACCAATCTGTATGAGAACTGATAAAAATTTTTGTGGAAGGCTTTGCCGTATTAAAACGGAAGTTACGCAATGCTTCGAAACCAAATACAGGCAGATTCATTTCCTTCATGGCATCTACAAACAGAAAAAACCAATTATTTTTTAGTACATCTGTTCCCTTCAAAGCAAGGGTATCACCTTCTGCTGGACGTATAAAATTAGAATGTAGGCTTTCGATTTTTTGCACCATTTCTTTTTCAGCTTCAAGGTTGCGTTGAATCACTAGCAACTTATCGGCCATTGGCAAAATGATTTTTTCTTTCTCGCCATGCTTTACATCGTATCCTCGATAATTGAATACTGGCTGAAATACAAGATAGTCGCCTCGTTCTGTTAACAGTACTTTTACATCGGGTTTAACATCTTTTACTTCCTCCTTTTTCAGGTTGCCAAAATGAACATTATACTCTTTTGATAAGGGAAGAACAAAATGTTGTAACTGATGCGCCCATGCTTCGGCATCAAAGATTAGCTTACCGGTTGGTAAAAACTTTTCAGCAATTAATACATCTTCGATACGTTGCCAAGTATAGATCTGATTATGGTATTGAAAAAGCAATGGCGATTCGCATTCGTTTTCAGTAATGCTTAGATCGGCAAAGGGGAGCTTTACACGGCACACTATTTCGTATCCATCTTCAATATAATTAACCGTAAAATCTGGCGCCACAAAATGAGCCGAAACATCTGCCTTCACTAGGTTTGAGGTAGTAAAGGTTTTTTTGGCAGGCAGATAAAAAGCAAAATTACTATCGCCCAATTCGGCAAATAATTTTTTATACTTAGGCTGCAAGTATTCATTAATAAGGTGACGTGTTTCTTCGGGCAATTCATCGTCATGAGCCTGAATAATATTTTCCCAGATACCACTGAATGGCGAATTTCGGTTCAGGTATTTGTTTATTTCTACCGGTAACAGTTTTCGCACTTGCTGTAATAGCAATTTATCTTCCTCGCTAAATACCTCTGTATTAATAAATTTACTTAAGTCTAATTTTTCTACCTTACCTGTATATTTTGAAAAGTCATCATCTGCTTCCCCTTGAACTACTTCTAGCTGTACATAAGGATAAGCCAACTCGTTGGTGGTGATTACCAAACCCATTTTTAAGGCCGACTTTTTTGAATCTTCTAGCACCTCCAATACCAGCTCTGGCGAATGGTTTTGAGTTTCTTCTAGGTACGAAGGCTTAGGTCTTAATTCATTAGGAGAATTAGTGGCTACCACTCGCTTAATTGAGGAGTCCAGTACTTTTAAAAAGGGTTTACTATTTATGTATGTAAACTCAAATTTTTGTGCTAGGTCATCTTCTAAAGAATAACCATATAAAGCAAGTAGCTTATTTTTTTCTTTATCCCAATTGCGTATAGTATCGAAATAGTTAGGCCCTTTGCTATTTAGTAGTTGAAGTAATACAACAACTTTGTGCATACACAAAGGATGCTTTTGATCGCTATTGCAGGTACAGCTAGTATCAAAATTACGTTCTTCGTTTTTCTGAATCAGCAATTTATAATTTACACCCGCTACTTCAACTTGGGCAGTAATTCTTTCGTCTTTAGCATCAAGAATAGTTGCCTTACTAGTTCTTAAATAATCTTCGGCCGACTCATAACTTTCGGGAGAAGATAGCATTCGAATCATCTTCAGTTCAAGCGATTTCATCTTTACTACCGTATGTTTTTGGTCGTATCGCATTTCTCTGTCGCCCAACATATTTCTATCCAACATCTCTTGTAACTGAAACAATGCTCCCGCTTTATGACGACATATTTCGCTTAAATTATATGGACAGGCACAACGTATTGAAATAGTTTTAGCCTCCTTAAACTGACTAATATAAACTTTATAATAAGTGCTATAAGTATCATCTTTCACCCTAAACACAACAGCATTCATCAATTCGTCGTATTCCATTAATTCTACATTTCCCAATGCATGAATTTTCTTTCCGCGTCGAATTACTTCTTCGGAACCATTGTTATAAATATGTTTAACGAGATAGGGTAAAGCCAATGGATATACGATTTAAAAATTTCATTTGCAATTTTTTACAATGCAAACTGCGCAATTTACAAAAGTAAAGAAATGCAACTGATAGTTTCAATCAAAAAGCTTCTTTATAAAAGAAATGTTTGTTAAGGAAATTGAGTAGTTAAAAAACGCTATTTTTTAAATTATAATACCGACTTTTGTAAGTTTTTATCCCCTATTTAAGGCGCCGTCTTTATAAAGAGGTAATACATTAGCTACATCTTCAGTAACACAATACACTAGATCTTTCTCTAGCCCAAATGCAGCCAAGCGATGCCAATGTGTGGTATGACGAATGAACTCTTTTAATTCTTTTTTATGTTGCTCATACATTTTTTCGGCCATCAATGACGCATCACAATGAATTACAAAATTCTCTTTTATACGAGCAATAACAGCGCCAGCAAATAGTGTATCTTCTATATTAAACTTATCCTTCCAGCCCGAGCAGCCTAGCATTACATTTTTATTCGATTTTACCAAAAAATCGCATACTGCCGACAAGTTGGGGAAAGAGCCCGTAATAACTTCCGATGCACCGCTATTTAAGGCCATGTGCAACAATTTGGTGCCATTGGTGGTAGTTAATACCAATGTTTTTCCTGCTATAAAACTACTAGGATATTCGGCCGGAGAATTACCATGTGCTAACCCCTCAATTATTTTTCCGTCGCGCTCACCTGCTGTTATACTATTAGGCGTTTGAGTACCGATTTCTATGCATTGAGCCACATTTTCGACCGGAATTACCTTTATCGCTCCATTGAAGAGAGCCGTAGCAATTGTAGAGGTAGCACGAAATACATCGATTATCACAAAGATACTGTTGGTAGCATCGTAGATATCTAATAATCGGGGTGTAAGCAGCGTGTGCAAAGAAGGCTTATTACTCATAAGCCCACAAATATAAAGTAGATAGCTTTTGCACCCAACAACCTTATACCAACTAAGTGCATAGAATCATTATAAACGTTTAGCTGCTACCCGTTGAAAATAAGCTTGCTCTTGCTAAAATTGAATCCATGATGCCCCCTTATGATTTTCTATTTAGTCCATCATAGGCTTACTATTACCTCTTTCTAACCTGATTGGAGGCCTATTCGAGACATGTTCGGGTCAAGTGCATGAATTCATGCACTTGACCCGAACATGTCTCGAACAAGTCTCGAATAAGAGTCCAATTTATCGGAGGCAATTTTCAAATTATCTACTCTTATTGCTTTAAAGTATAAAATAGGGATATAGCGGCCATAAGAGCCTTGTTTTTGCTACTGTTAGCGAATTAAAGCGCTAATTCTTGCGAGGGATCCCAGCATTTTTTATCAAAATCTATAATGGTATCGTTTTGAACTTTGATATGCTCTTTTTCTAATAATTCTTGCATTAAGGTAGGCGTGGCAAAATGGGCTTTCCCACTCAACATACCATTTCTGTTAACCACTCTATGTGCAGGAACTTTTGGTTTAACCGTAAAAGAAGCGTTCATTGCCCAACCCACCATACGGGCACTCATTTTACTGCCTAGATAGGCGGCAATCACTCCATAAGTGGTAACACGGCCTTTGGGTATTTGCCTCACTACATCGTAAACATCCTCAAAAAAGGAATGGGTAGGCTTATTTTGGGGTAATAAGATGGTTTTCTTTAAGGGCATGAAACTATTGGTGAATTATAGGTCGGATGAATGTCTATTTTCTGCCAATTTTAGCTCGAGAATAATTTCGGATTTTCTAGGTTCAGGAACATTCTCGAACTGATAAGGACAGTGTCTGCAGCCATGACCGCAACAAACGCCTTTTTCTAGATGATAGCTTTCTGTAAGTACCATAAACCCATCAACATCATAATAATAATCAACATCAAGAACGATCTGTTTGCTCACTAATTAACTGTTTTAAAATTTCGTCTTTGGCTAAAGGCAATTCTTTATTTAACCTGAATTGTAGATAATGAATACGGTTGCTTTGTGCAATATCTAAGGCTTCGTAATGTGTTTTTATTTGTAACTCCTTCGATATCACTGACTGAGCATAGGCATCATCGTGATCTACTAACAATTCTAAATCAAATAAGTTGATAACCGTTTTAGTAAATTGATATAAATCGGGACTATCGGTTTTTAAATGTACAAGTCCGCCGGGTTTTAGAAACTGTTGATAGAGCCTTAGAAATCTTGAATAGGTTAATCTTTTTTTGGCACGAGAGTCTCGTAGTTGTGGATCGGGGAAGGTGATCCATATTTCATCTACCTCGTTTTTATCGAAATAATCTGTAACCTTATCAATATGAGAACGAATAAAGGCTACATTCTGGAGTCCTTCCTCAATGGCCGTTTTGGCGCCTCTCCAAATTCGGTTACCCTTAATATCGATGCCAATAAAATTTTTTTCAGGATATAAACGTCCTAAACCTACCGCATACTCGCCTTTACCACATGCTAATTCTAGTGTGATAGGATGATTATTTTTAAAAAAATCATGCCATTTACCCTTCATCCCTTGTGGATATTCCAAAACGTTGGAAAAGGTTTTGATTGCTTCGAAGCGAATTAGTTTTTTATGACCCATAGCTAGCAAAAATAGTGGAAGGAGTATATATAAAAAAAAAGCCTACGTGGTAGAAACCACGCTGGCATTAAAACACCGAAATAAGAAAGCTGTAGGGGTAGGAGTCGAACCTACACGAGGAAGTTAGCTGTAACACAAAGTCCGGTGGTCAACCCCGGTCTTTCTTGCGAAAGGCTCTATGTTGCGTTTATCCTGGATTCCTCACCCCCGAGACGAGAGGGCATGTCTGCCAAAAGTTTCATCACCCCACAGTATAAAGAACCATTCTGATTGTTTCTACTGCAAGATTAAAATAATTATCCTATTTATTAAAAATAATTCAACAAATATTTTTAAAATATAGAAATTATTCATATATTCGATATTATTATTAAATAATTTTCAAAAATTAACACCGAAATGTCCCCTAAATTAAATCTTGATAAACTGGATCTTCAAATCATTCAGGAAATGATGGAGAATGCCGAAATCTCTTATGCCGACTTAGGTAAGAAATTGTTTGTATCGGGTGGCACTATTCATGTACGTATAAAAAAGTTAGAAGAACTAAAAGTAGTTAAAGGTAGGAAATTAGCCATAGACCTTAAAGCCTTAGGCTATGATGTGATTGCTTTTATTGGCATTTATCTAGAAAAAAGCTCTTTATACGACTCTGTAGCCAAAGAATTGAAAAGAATTCCAGAAATTGTACGGCTGAATTATACCACCGGCAATTACAGCATGTTTGCCGAAATTGTTTGTAAAGATATTCAGCAACTTCGCTTTGTATTACACGATAAACTGCAGAATATAAAGGGAATTGAACGTACAGAAACCTTTATTTCGCTGGAAGAAAGTTATAATAGAAATGTCATTATCATCGAAGAAAAATAACCTATAGCCCATTTATCTACCCTTATGAACACCACCTCATTTAACTTAGAAACGGTAATCCTTGTTTTACAAAAACGATTCAAACAAATAATTATTTTTGTTTTCATTTCGCTCATCGTTGCTTCGATTGCCTTTATATGGTCTACGAAGTATTATCGGTCTACGGCACTAGTAATACCCGCAAATTCCTTATTGGCCGATAAATCCAGACTTTCGAATGCCAATATTCAAAATCTATATGCTTTTACTGGCAATAGCGACGATGCGGAAACACTTTTAGGTATTGCAAAATCCGATACCATTCTTTATAGGCTTGTGGATGAGCTTAGCTTGGTGGATTATTATCGTTCAAAAGGGAAGAATGATGCTGAAAAAAGAAAAAATACGATCAGCCTATTGCAAAAAGACCTCCAAATCGAAAAAACCGAATTCAATCAACTGCGCATCATGGCATGTACCAAGAGCCCCGAGCTATCGGCCAATATGGTGAATAGCACGATTGAAACCATACAGCAAATAGAACAGCAAATGTGGAAGCTTGTATACCAGAAAAGCACAAATAAAATAGCACAATCTGTAAAAGAGTTGGAAAATGAATACGAGTCTGTTGTAGACAGTATTTCCAAAACAGCTGTACCCTATAAAAAAGAGCTGCTTGAAACCAAGCGACTAGCAATACTTGAGCAAGTAAAGCAATTTCAAAAATCCGAATCAGAGTTGAGGCTTGCACTTGAAACAACACCTCCAACACTCTATACAATTGAAAAAGCATTTCCTTCCGCATCGGCCGACAAGCCCTTATTTCTTACCACCATAGCTACTGCATTCTTTATTAGTCTTGTATTTGCGATGATAGGGGCATTGGTATTTGACAAAAATCAGCGCCATTAAATGTTGGCATCGCTTACATATCATAAACGCCTTCTAATAGCCATGCTAATTTTTTTAATTAGCTTGTTTTTGGGTATTGTTTTGGGAAATTTATTATGGTTGCTGGTTCCTTTTTGTTGGGTATGCATTCCGGTACTTTTCAAATATTTTACCGCTTATACCGAAACGCTTTTTTGGCTGATGATCCTGCTCCTGCCTTTATCAACCGAATTGAATATAACACCCTCCTTGGGGCTAGATTTCCCCGATGAACCCTTCTTAATGCTGCTTACAGGCATTTTTATCATTAAGTGGATACACCAGCCCAACATTTTTCCATCCCCTCTTTTAAAACAACCATTATTTTTATTGCTATTACTGCATCTAAGTTGGATACTCCTCACTTGTTTTTACTCCATTAACCCAATACTGTCTATTAAGTTTTTTCTTGCCAAAATATGGTATATCATTCCATTTGTAATACTACCACAAGTCATTATTGGTTCGCAAACCAGTCTAAAGAAGCTAGGGAACCTTTTACTATTACCGATGCTTTTTGTTGCTGTACAAGCCTTGATACGCCATTCTCTCCTACATTTTTCGTTCGAAGGCATTAAAAAAATATATGACCCCTTCTTTCGCAATCATGTTAATTATTCTGCAATGCTCGTTTGTATGCTTGCAATACTATGGTGCATAAAAAAGCTAACTCCTGCAGAGAATAGAAACACAAAATGGATTCATATTAGCTTATTCATTGGTTTGGGTTCGCTAGCATTAACCTATTCTCGTGGGGCATGGGTAGCATTGTTTGTAGGTATATTGACCGCTATTATTATTCAAAAAAAATGGTTGGTAAAAGGGTTGGTCCTATTTTCGATTTTTATGCTCTTTTCGCTAACATGGTTAAGCTATAACAATCACTATTTGCGCTTTGCTCCCGATTTTGAACACACCATTTTTCATACCGAATTCAAAGAACACCTTGAAGCAACCATTCGATTGAAAGATGTTTCAAATGCAGAACGCTTTTATCGATGGGTGGCAGCAGCCAACATAATCGAGGCAAATCCATTGATAGGCATTGGGCCCAATAATTTTTATCCCAATTACAAAGGATATGCGGCTAATATTTTTAAAACATGGGTAAGTAATAACCCAGATCATTCTTCGGTACATAATTACTTTTTATTAACCGCATTAGAACAAGGAGTCATTGGCCTATTATTATTCCTAGCCTTACTATTTGGAATGATAGGGTATACTCAAAAACTATATCACCAATTACAGCATGTCTTTTACCGAGAAATAGCATTAACAATAGGAATCATATTAGCCATGATTACTACCACTAATTTTTTGAGCGATTTAATTGAAACCGATAAAATAGGAAGTATCTTTTGGTTATGCTTGGGCATTATTTTAATACTACAGGAGAAATTAAAAGAAGAAAAAGAATCAATTGCTTTGGCAAAGCCTACCGCAATTCTTGACGCAATAGCTTAAAAACTAGGTAATACATCCCTAATTGGACGAGGGATGAATAAACAGTTTGGTCGTTGATCATCAAGCCATTACAATTAAATTTCTGGTAGCAATCAAAATTCATTCCCGATGGCGCTTCCGCTAGCCTTCCAAGTTACCTAAATACATTTTTTACCGAATTGAGCCCTTTGTTTACCGAATTGTAGCAACCTTAAGCAACATTAGTACTGTTTTTGGTACCTATATACTTAGTAGCAGGTATTAAACTTAGTTACTTAGTTAGAGTCTTATTAATCTAAACCTTTGTTTTATGAAAAACTTATTTTTTTTCCCTTTCGTACTAATCGGAATGGTCTTTTTGATTATTTATTCTTGGTTTCCCGAACAAAAAGAGTTGAAGTAGTCTTTGCCCAATTTAAACAAGCTCATTTGGAACTAGGTCATTTTACTGATCGACCTTTCCACTCATACTTTCCAAATTTACCTAGCCAGCCAGCGATTACGGTGTAGGCAATATGTATAGGCTGCAAAAAGGGGAACCACCATATAAAAGATTGCCCAAAAAATCTACCTACGGGTATCGCAAATGTTAACTCTACGAGTGTTTTACTAGCGATAAAAAAAAGCCAATAAAAAATAAAGGGCCAATAAAAAAAAGCCATAAAGGGCATCAAAAATAACAACAGATTGTAGCAATATACCAATACTAATACCCAAAATACATTTTTATCTCTAAAGGAATCAGCTTTACTAGCCCAACGAATTCGCTGGTTAAAAAAACTAGACCAATTGGGCATGGGATGTGTAGTAACAATGGCCGCTTTTGAAAACAAAAAGGCAATTTTGGAAGGATAGGCTTCTTTAATCTTATTCATCAACAACATATCATCGCCACTTGCTATATGATCTATTCCGTTGAACCCATTTACCTGGTAGAATGCCTCTTTTTGGTAAGCCAAATTAGCCCCATTACACATACTATGAAAACCTGCCGATACAGAGGCAGCTGTAATTCCCTGTAAACTTATAAAATCTATATACTGAAACATAGACAATATAGTGCCGTTATTAGTATACACAACAGGTGCTGCTATCAATACAGGTTGATGCTGCTGTACCATGGCAGCAAAAGAAGCTAGCCAACCCTTTGTTACAATGCAATCTGCATCAGTGGTAATGATCCAATCTTTGCTAGAAAACCCAATGGCCTTTTCTATAGCTTTCTTCTTATACGAGTTAAGCGCTTTACCATCTAATTCATTGGCTAGCTCAATAAGTAGAATATTAGGATAATCTATTTGAAACCTTTTTACAATCTTACTCGTCTCATCTGTAGAATGATCGTCGATAATGATAATTTCGAAAAGCGAACTAGGATAATGCTGTTGAAGAATAGATTGAATACAGATAGCAATATTGTCTTCCTCATTTCTTGCTGGAATAATAATGGAAAAGGTAGTTTTTAGCTCTACAGAACAATCAACCATAAATGGTTTCAAGTTTCTAAACCACTTGCGGTACAATAAAATAATTGCCGCATAGGGAATGAACAATAAGCATGTTAATAGCAAATAGAGGGTCAATAACATAATTACAAAGAAAGGATTTAGCTTTCAAACAAAGCAGTTATTGCAGGAGCATATTTTTCTTTTAATAGTTGATGACCTGCATGTATCTCCGTTACAGCTACTAATTTTTCAATACCCTTCTGAAAAGATAAGCCTCGATGAGTAACAATGACCCTATCATATTTGCCAAAAAGTAATTGTACATGAGATTGGTTAGCCCGTATCGTTTTTTTTAATCTATTAATCGCTGGTATAAATTTTCGCATCGTTGTCCACCTTTCATAAAGCTCTATTCGGGATACTTTACGATCTAAATAATAGTGCGCAAAATTGAAAATATTTTTATTCATAAGGTGTAGCTTTAGAAACAATTGCATAAGTAAGAACAACAACCTAGGCTCTTGCATCGTAACTCGAAAAAGCTGATTGCCGATATAGGTTTGCGTAGCCAACCAATGCCAACTATTTTGATGCAAACCATCCGGAGCAACTAACCCAATTTTATCCATTCTGTCTGGAATTGATTGTAATAAATGTAATGCCACCCTAGCACCCATACTATACGCAAGTATATTGATTTTTTCAAGCTGTAGCGGCATCATCTGATCAATGATGGCTAATAGATCATGATCGGTAAATAAAAAGCCTTCGTTCCAGCGCGTTTTTCCATGAAAGGGAAAGTCAATAGCAATTAATGTATAGTCACTTCCCAGATGTTTTTCTAGAAAAGCAAAGGAACTGGCATCCTCACCATAACCATGAAAACAGAGCATCAGTTTATGCCCCGTACCTATTTCTAGGTAGTGAATGGATGATTGCTTATATGAAAGGTATTTACTGTTCAATTATAAAATAAAACTAAGAAAAAAATAATGGTCCATTTGTTGGTAATATGGTAAAGATAAAGGAATTTTGAAATTGGTTGCATAAACAACTATATGGCAAATAATCAATTCAAAAGAGGAGAGTTATACAGCGTTATTAATGGAATGGCTACGACAGCGATTGCAAGGCGTTTACAAAAGAATTTTCGCCAGGCAGGCTTAGAAATTACCATTGAACAGTGGAGTGTATTGTATCATTTATGGAAAGAAGACTGCTTAAGCCAGCAAGAACTCTGCAATAGAACATTCCGCGACAAACCAAGTATCACAAGACTTATAGACAATTTAGAGAAACAAAAATTAGTAAATAGAATTAGTTCAATAGCCGATAAACGCATCAATCTAATTTGTTTGACAGAACCAGCAAAAGCGATGCAGCAATTAACAATTGACCTTGCAAATCAAACAATGGATGAGGCTTTGATCAATATTTCAAAAAATGAAATTGAACTAGTAAAAAAAATATTTCAGCAGGTTTACGATAACTTAATGAAATAAAAATTAATTGGCTAAATATTACATAAAAGCTTTGAAATATTGAGCTTATAAATTAAAAACCCTAAAATTGGCGAATACAACCCCGAATTGCATTCCGCAATAAAAGATCACTAACAGCATAAAATACTTGCCATGTATACGACAACAACAAAAACTATTAATGGTGGAGAATGGCTAATCAAAGAAAGTAGTGCAAAAGACAGTTTTATACCTGAAGATTTTAATGAAGAGCAACAAATGGTGAAGGACATGTGTATCCAATTCTTGGATACCGAAATATACCCCCTGATGGATCGTATTGACCAATTAGAGACCGGATTAATGCCTTCATTACTTGAGAAGGCGGGTGAGCAAGGGCTTCTTGCAACCTCCTTTCCTGAGGCTTATGGTGGGCTGGGTAAAGACTTTATTACCGCTACCATCGTAAATGAAGGGCTGGGTGGTGGGCACTCTTTTTCGGTGGCGATTGCTGCGCATACTGGCATAGGATCATTGCCGATACTCTATTTTGGCACCGAACAACAAAAGCAAAAATACATTCCTAAGCTTGCCAGCGGTCAATGGAAGGGCGCATATGGCTTAACAGAGCCCAATAGCGGCAGCGACGCATTAAGCGTAAAAACTATAGCTAAACTAAGTGATGATGGGAAATACTATATCGTAAATGGCCAGAAATGCTGGATTACCAATGGTGGATTTGCCGATATCTATACCCTATTTGCAAAAATAGATGGCGACAAGTTTACGGCTTTTATTGTTGAGAGAAACTTCGAAGGATTTACACAAGGAGCCGAAGAACATAAGATGGGCATCAAAGGATCTTCAACCGTTCAACTATATTTTCAAGACTGTAAAATTCCAGTAGAGAATGTGCTAGGTGAGATTGGAAGGGGCCACATTATTGCATTTAATATTTTAAATATTGGACGTCTAAAACTATGTGCAGCAACCTTAGGTGGAAGTAAGCGTGCCACAACTACTAGCATTCAGTACGCAGCTACACGTGAGCAATTTAATATGCCTATTGCCAAATTTGGCGCTATTAAACATAAGCTTGCTGAAATGGCAATTCGTATATGGGTATCAGAAAGCGCACTCTACAGAACTTCTAAGTGGATCGATGAGAAAGAAGCTGCACTTGTTGCATCGGGCCAGCGTTTTGCGAATGGTCTACTAGGGGCAGCCGAAGAGTATGCCATTGAATGTGCCATGCTAAAAGTTTTTGGTAGCGAAGTACTAGATTATGTAGTAGATGAAGGTGTTCAAGTTCATGGTGGCAATGGCTATAGCGACGAATATTTAATAAGCAAAGCCTATCGAGATTCTCGTATTAATCGAATTTATGAAGGCACCAATGAAATAAACCGCTTACTCATGGTAGATATGGTTCTAAAGCGTGCTATGAAAGGGAAAATCGATCTAATGGGCCCAGCCATGGCTATTCAAAAAGAACTGATGAGTATCCCAGACTTTGGCACCGAAGAAGAAACAATATTGGGAAAAGAAAGAAAGTATATTGCAAACTTTAAGAAAGCCCTTTTAATGGTGGCCGGTGCTGCAGTTCAGAAATTGATGATGCAATTAGATAAAGAGCAGGAAATATTAATGAATTTGGCCGATATGGCGATCGAAATTTATCATACCGAAAGTGCATTTCTACGTGCACTAAAATTAGTAGAAGAAAATGGAGAGGTCGCTGCGTCTATTCAAATAGACATAATTCGCACCTACCTATTCGATGCTGCCGATAAAATTAATAAAGCAGGCAAAGATGCATTGAATAGTTTTGCTAACGGAGATGAACTCAAAATGATGCATATGGGCTTAAAGCGCTTTACCAAAGTTGAACCTTTTAACACCAAAGAGGCGCGCAGAAGAATTGCAGCTAAATTATGGAAAGAAAATAAATATTGCTTTTGATAATGCCGTAAATTCATGCCTCATTGATTCGAATGCATTTTATTGCAATAAATTAATCCATAACGCAATATATTCGTTAAAGAATAAAAATCTTCTTATAAGATACAGGCATCTATGCGAACTAATAAAACTGAAAATAGTAACCGACTTTTTTTATTTATCAAATCGGAGTATAAACTGATAAAAATAAACCTAGGTGATGTTTTATTCTTATCGGGACTAAGAGACTATACGCAAATCTATTTAAAGGGTAGAGCATCTCCGCTTACCACACTTCAAAATTTAAAAGAGTTTGAAACAAAATTACCTGAGGATACTTTTGTAAGAGTACACAGATCTTATATTGTTTCGTTGGCACAAATAGACTTTATTAGCCGAAATGAAATAAATATAGGGCAGTATACCATTCCAATAGGTAATGCCTATAAGCAGGCCTTTGATGATATGATAGAAAAAAACTCTTAGCCTAGGCTAAGAGTTTTTTTATCTATAAATTCTTATTTGGTAACACCGCAACTGTCAAGCTCCTGCTCCGTGACTGTAGGAAATTTAGTGGTACTCATTTTTTTTATTACTAGCTTACCTACTATTGCAGCCTCTGCTTCGGTTGCAAAACCTCTTCTTCCTGCAATAGCTGGAATAATCTCTTGCCTAATTAGCCTTTTATTGTTCACAAGTATTTCGTAACCCCAACCTAAACCATTGGTATAAAACGTTTTTGACGAAACAAACGCTAATCCCTTATGATCTTTATGCGTAAACCTTGTAACAACAAACAGAATGACTGAAAAAGCAAAGAGGATAAAAATCCAGTTTTTTTTAATCATTAACATTATATGTCTGATAAGGGAACCATTGATTTAAATCATCCAAATCTTGTGTGCTGCTTTTTCCGGTTGTAACATAACTCTGTCCTTTAACCGTAAAGCCAATAGTATTACTACGCCCTGCTTTTTCGAAAGTTGTTTTTCTAAACCAAGTATCATCAGAAAACTTATAACCCCAAGTTTTAGTGTTATAGCCACCATTACTACCAAGTGTAATATAAGCCGAATCGCCCATTACAAAACCAACACCATGATCTCTAATGATATCGGTATAATCATCATCATAACTATCACTGCTCGTATTGGCAATATCTCTTAATTGAGTCCATGGACTTGCTGCATTCGAAGGATCAAATACAATCAGATCATGCACTAATCCACCACCTCCATCATCAATACCAGTTACGATATAGGCTTTATTACTATAGATTAAAGCAATGGCACCTCTTCTTTTATTACCATTGAATTGAATAGGGGTTAGACTCCAAGTATCTGTTGTTGGATTATACTGCCAAGAATCTTTTCTGTTTGAGCCTTGATCATATCCACACAATACGTATCCAAGCGAACCAATAGTGAATGCCGTTGCATCAATACGAGCGGTACCACCGAAATCAGATTTTTTTGTCCAACTATTCGTTGTTACACTGAATTGCCAAGTATCTTTCAAGAAGTTGTTATTATTATCCTGTCCTAGGGTAATATAACCATTGCTTCCTACTGAAAAAGCAGCCGCATTACTACGTGGCGTAAATGTATTAGGTGCACTATTTAATTGTGCCCAACCTTTTGTTGGATTAAATGACCAAAGATCAGAATATCTTATATTTCTTGATTGACTATATCCAGTACCAATGTAAGCAGTGTCGCCAACAGTAAAAGAAACAGCCGAGTTTCTTTGATCTCCAGGGAAACTGTTACTAATGTTCACCCAGTTACCACTATTAGTGGTAGGATCGGGAGTAGAATTCTTGTTGCAGGATAATAATATTAAACCTAAACTAACCGGTAAAAAAAAGAAGTACTTTAATTGCTTCATTGCCTAAAATTTTTGCTGAAATTATCTGTGTGTGGTTTTGGTAAATAGTTAAAATGGACTTTCTTTGACTTTTCAAAGATGAATGAATATATTTTATCTGCCAATCTTTTTTTAAGAATATTAAAAAAATAAAAAACACGGTTTTTTTTTTCATTTTTCAATTTTTTATTCCTAAGCAGAATTGCTTGTATTGGAAAGTTTATTTATCCTTTTTTGATAATAAGGAACAAATCATAATTCGTCGATGAAATTTAGCCGATAGTAGTTGTAATATGTCTATTTATCCATACTAACAATTTTGTAACAGGCGCTCTGTCTATTATTGCGTTTCTTTCAAAAGTATATTCGTTTTAACTTGCGGATTTAAGATTATCAATAATGTTTAGAAAAATAGCTTCGTACACTTTCATTCCTGCTTTTATACTGTGCACTATTAGTGCCTGCCAAAAAGTAGATATTAACTTCAATAACGAATATTCATCAAACGATTACACGCAAATCGTGAAGGTTGATTCTTTTGCTGCAGATATTTCGACCGTATATATCGATTCTTTCCCTACTTCTGCTAAAGGTGTCACTTTGATAGGAGGCTATAGCGACCCTTACATGGGACGTATTGATGCTAAAACTTATTTTGAAATTGGGGCTCCCCTTACAACAGCTAGTAATTTCACAAAAGCTATCTACGATTCGCTTTACTTAACGTTTAAGCTCAATAAAACTTATTACGGAGATACTACAAAACCTGTTCACATAGACATATCACAATTGTCTGAACTAATTATACCACCATCGATTTTTGGGAACATTGGACCTAATTTATATAATACCAACCACTTCGCTGTTTATCCAACACCACTCGGATCTACCGATCTAGTGGTTAGACCCAATCTTACCGATAGCATTCATATTCGATTGAGTGATGTTTTGGGCGATACCTTATTTGCTAAAATACAAAGAGGCGACTTGGACGTTACCAATGGAACTAATTTTCTTAACTTTTTCAATGGCTTGTGCGTTAGTTCTAATGCAAACAGTGCATTGGTCTTTGGTTGCAAGGATAGCATGGGTTTAAAGCTTGCCTACCATTTCCCTTCATTATACAAAGATAGCGCAACCGTTTCCTTCCCTTTATCAAATACGACCCACCATTTTACTAATATTACGGTAAATAGAAATGGAACACCCCTTCAAAATTTAGGACCAGCAAACGCTTCAGGTAAACAAAATATTATTAGCAGCAAACTCACTAATAATATGGCATTTACTCAACCTGCATCGGGTGCCATGATTAAAATACGATTCCCAAGTATTCAAAGCTTATTAAACTTGCCGAATTATGTAAAACTTTTAAGAGCTCAACTTATCATACGACCCGTAGCAAATACCTACAGTACTTTCTACTATTTAACACCTAACTTAAGATTAACTACCACTAATATTGCCAATCAAATGGGTACCGACCTATCTATCAATACTGGCACCACATCAACCGTACAAAATGGCGGTCTAACGGTTGATTATTTGCGTGGAAACTCATCATACGTTTATGATGTAACAAGCTATTTGAATTTAATCCTCAATAACCCTATTAGTGCTTATCAACAAGACGGTTTGTTATTGACGCCTCCGAGCAATGCTTATGAAACTCAGTTTACTAGAACAATAATTGGCGATAAATACAATACACTTCAACAAAATCAGATTGAACTAGATGTTTACTATGTTGCTGTTCAACAAAAATAAAGCTTAATGAAGAAAATTCAACTTGTTATCATACTGTTCCTTGGCGCTGCAGCTTCTCAAAAAGCTTATAGCCAAAATAATGCTTCACCCTATTCTATTATTGGTATTGGCGATATAGAGAATAGTTATTTTGACCGTAGTAGCGGAATGGCTAATTCAGGAACTGCAATATCTTCTAGCCGCTATTTATACCAAAGCAACCCTGCTTCGTACAGCAGTTTGGATGACCATTTTTTTCATGTTGACGTGGCTGCTAGATTTAAAGCAGTTACCTATAGTGGGCAGCCCATCAGTAGCACTACCTCAAATCAATCAACCGATCTTCAATTTAAAAAAATTACTACCGCCATCAAACTAAAGAAATGGTGGGGTATTAGTGTTGGTTTATTACCCTTTAGTACTGCCAATTATTCTTTTTACGCTGCAAAACCTATACAAGGTACAAGTATTACCGCTAATGCTTATAACGAAGGAAGTGGTAGCACAAATCAACTCTATATAGCCAACAGCTTTAAGATAAATAAAAACTTGTCTTTTGGCATTCAATCTGCCTACCTTTTTGGGCAACTTCAACAAAAGGAAACCCTTATGACTACCATTACTGATAGTCTTCTCACAACCACCAGTAATATCTTTCTTTCTAACCTCTATTTTAAATCGGGCCTTCAATATCATACAAAAATAAGCCCTGCATTATCGGTTTCGGCTGGATTAACAGGCTCCTTACAAACAAAGTTAAGAGCCAATACCACTCTATTAGTAACAAGTGGCAATACCACTTTGGTTAATAACCAAGAATTCAAAAACGACTACTTTACACTTCCAGTTGTATATAGCGGAGGTCTGGCTGCAACCCTTCATGATAAATATACCTTCTCGGCAGATTATAACTTCCAATCTTGGAGTGATTTAAAATATGCAGGAACGGGCTATGTTTTAACAAATAGTAGTAGATATAGCGCTGGATTTGAATATTCTAATAAACTAAGATTAAGAGACCAGTCTTTTGAAAAATATTTTTTCCAGGCAGGACTTTTCTATAGTGATTCTTATTTAAAAATTAATGGGCAGCAACTGAACGACCTTGGCGGTACCATCGGCGCAGGCTTTACGCCTTTACGAAATCCAAAACTTGCTGTTCAGGGTGCACTAGAAATAGGCAAAAGAGGTACGACTTCTAATGGCTTAGTAAAGGAGAACTACACACAATTTACCATCTCAGTCACCTATATAGATTTCTGGTTTAAACAAAAGAAATTTTACGATTAATCTGATTAATAAAAAAGAGAGAAGCAATTGCTTCTCTCTTTTTTTACCCCTATAGTAGAGAATAATTTTATTACTTTCATACCATGAAGTCAATCTTATTTTTTGCCACCTTAATTATTTCGCTGCAACTATTTGCACAAGATTCCACACAACCCTATTGGTTAGGACGGTCTAAGGGCAAACTTCCTGCACTTGCAGACGGACTAGGAGACGACAGATTAGGAGGTACTAAACTGGGCTATCTTGATACCAATATTGTTTTGAAGGTAATTGACTCTGTCAATGCAATGTATCAAGTACAGCTCTCAAAATATCATACCGCCTACATCGAAAAATCATTTATCAGAAGAGATTCAACTATTAAAGAAAAACCATTTTATCTCTCCAATTCATGGAAGGTCTCTGGAACAGATAGCTGTTATGATATCCTGGCTATTAGCTTAGATGAAAAACTCCCCTATACAAGTCATATGGAGATGACCCCTTCCAAAATTATACTAGATATTTATGGCATTCAAAGCAATACCAACTGGATTACCCAACTATCGTCTGTAAAAGAGATAAAAAATGTTTACTACACCCAAGTAGAAGACGATGTGGTAAGAGTCACCATTGAACTTAAACATCAACAACAATGGGGTTACAGCATTAACTATACTAAAAAAGTATTAACCGTAAAGGTTAAAAGACAGCCAGAAAAATTAGATATTAGAAAGTTAAAAATTGCCATAGATGCAGGGCATGGAGGCACCAATAGTGGTACTGATGGCATTAAAACAAAATTGCTTGAAAAAGACCTTACCCTCTTATTTGCAAAGGCCTTAGAAAAAGCACTAAAAAAACAAAAAATAAATGTGGTGATGACAAGAACCACTGATACCACTTTCGATAACAAAGACCGCATCTTGTTCTTAAAGCAACAAAACCCCGACCTCCTGATTAGTCTTCACCTAAACTCTTCCGACAATTCACTCGTTAATGGATCTAGTACTTACTATAAACATATTGGTTTCCGACCACTATCTCAAGCCATTTTAAAAAGAATGACTGAAATTAAAATGAATGAGTTCGGAAATGTTGGTAACTTCAACTTCGCTTTAAATGCTCCAACCGACTTTGTAAACGCATTATTAGAAATTGGCTTTCTAAGTAATAGGGATGACGAAAAAAGGATCATTGACCCCAGATTCCAGAACAGAGTTGCCTTGCAGGTAAATAAAGCCATTAATGATTGGTTATTGGATTGTAAACCGAATAAATAATAAACAAATCAATTTTTCTTTGTTTAAACTATTACAAAGAAATAAATTTGTATCAACTTAAAACCTATGAGTGAAATAGCGCTTGCTCCAGCCCTTACAGCAAAAGATTTTGCAACAGACCAGGAAGTACGTTGGTGTCCAGGTTGTGGAGATTACTCCATACTTGCACAAGTACAAAAAGTAATGCCTACCCTTGGCATACCTAAAGAAAATATAGTCGTTGTGTCGGGAATAGGCTGCAGTAGCCGTTTTCCTTATTATATGAACACTTTCGGCATGCACTCCATACATGGACGAGCTACAGCCATTGCAAGCGGATTAAAGGCTGCTAGACCTGAATTGAGTGTTTGGATTGTTAGTGGCGATGGAGATAGCTTAAGTATTGGTGGTAATCATACCATTCATTTGCTTCGCAGAAACTTTGACGTTAACATGCTTGTGTTTAATAATCAAATTTATGGCCTTACAAAAGGGCAGTATTCTCCTACCTCCGAAGAACATAAGATTACTAAAAGCTCGCCTTTTGGAAGTCTGGATCATCCTTTCAACCCACTTGCCCTAGCCTTGGGTGCAGATGCAACATTTGTTGCGCGTAGTATGGATAGAGACCCTAAACACTTACAACAAATGCTTCTTAGAGCTAATCAACATAAAGGCTCTTCTTTTGTAGAAATCTATCAAAACTGCAACATCTTCAACGATGGCGCTTTTGAGATATTTACAGAAAAAACTAGTAAAGCAGAAGAAACCCTATTCCTTGAAAATGGACAACCACTCATCTTTGGCACTTCTCAAAACAAAGGAATTAAACTAGATGGATTTAATCCCGTTGTAGTTGAATTGGGCAATGGAATTACAGCCGACGACCTTTGGATTCATGATGAGACTGATGTATACAAAGCCCAGATTCTTGTTAGAATGTTCGATAATCCTAAAAAGGGCAACCATTTACCAAGACCCTTTGGTGTTTTCTATCAAACAGAAAGAACTTGCTATGAAGATGCAATAGCTATTCAAATCGAAGAAGTGATTGCTGCTAAAGGAAAAGGCAATCTTGATAAATTGCTCCGTGGTAATGAAGTTTGGGAAATTGTTTAACTACCCATCTACATAAAATTAAAAATGCCTTTTCGATCTATTCGAGAAGGCATTTTTAATTTAACACCTTAGTAAATAAATCATTTATTCCGATACAAATCAAACAAAAGCTATCTTTTGTTCGTACCTTGTAGACTCCTTATGCTATTAGAAGTTCATACAGATAAACCTAACCCTCGACATATAAAAACGATTGTTGAGTGTTTATTAGATGGCGGTGTAATTATTTATCCAACCGATACCATCTATGGATTGGGATGCAATATTTTTAAGCCAAAAGCTATTGAACGTATTGCACGCATTAAAAATGTGGACCCTGCCAAAGCACAGCTAAGCTTTATTTGTTACGATTTAAGCGATTTAAGCAAATACACAAAGAGTATTTCTACCCCTTTGTATCGGTTACTCAAAAATTATTTACCCGGCCCTTATACCTTTATTTTACCCGCCAGTAAGGAAGTACCTAAGATCTTACAGAGCAAAAAAAACACCATCGGCTTACGTATCCCTAATAATAATATTGCTAGAACCATTATTCATGAATTAGGACATCCCTTATTAAGTGCCTCCCTACCAGGCGAAATGGTAGAAGAATATACCCAGCCAGCATTGATTGAAAAGAAATTCTCGAAACTCGTTGATATTGTTGTTGATGGAGGTATTGGCGGGATCATTCCTTCTACCGTAATCGATTGTACCAAAGAGGATGAATATACCATCATCCGGCAAGGAGCCGGTGAATGGCTGGAATAAAGATTACTTTATGGCAGAATATTAAAGCTCATGCGGTGGTATTTACATACCCCAAAGGTTTGAATGGCATTGCGATGCGCTGCTGTTCCATAGCCCTTATTTTTCTCCCAGTTGTATTGCGGATATTTTTGATGCAACCTGAGCATATAGTCATCACGGTAGGTTTTAGCTAATATGCTCGCTGCTGCAATACTTGCATATATTCCATCTCCCTTAATAATACATGTATGAGGCAGTTTTTTATACGGACGAAATCTATTCCCGTCAATTAATAACAATTGAGGTTTTACGCTTAATTTGCTTATTGCCTTATGCATTGCCTTAAACGAAGCTTGCAGTATGTTGATTTTGTCAATCTCTGCATGATCTACACTGGCTACAGCATAGGCAATTGCCTGCTCTTGAATAATAATACGCAACTCGTTCCTTTCCGACTCTTTGAGCAGTTTACTGTCATTTAAACGCGGATGATAGAAGTTTTGAGGCAAGATAACTGCCGCCGCAAATACAGGACCCGCATAACAACCCCGGCCCGCTTCATCGCAGCCTGCTTCAATTAAAATATCTTGGAAATATGGTTTTAAGGATGCCATCCGTAGGCAAATATCGGAATGCGAAAAATAGATTGGTATTTTTTTATAAAAAAGGAAAAAGAATCGCTGAGCGAATACCTTTGTTACTCTTTTTGGCTAAAGAAAAATATATGAAAGAAGAACGTTCCATCCGACTGATAGCTAACTGGATTTTTGTAGGCATTATCATACTAATGATACAAGTATTGCTAGGAGGCATTACCAGGCTAACAGGGTCTGGCTTATCCATTACCGAATGGAAACCTATTATGGGCACTTTGCCACCTCTCAATGAGTCGGAATGGAAGAGCGCTTTTGAAAAATACCAGCAAATTGCTCAATACAAGTTTTTAAACTACCAATTTACACTGCACAACTTTAAAATGATCTTCTTCTGGGAGTGGTTTCATCGCTTATGGGCAAGATCTATTGGCATGGTATTTTTAATTCCATTCTTCTATTTCATAGTTAAAAAACACTTTAAACCCGGAATGATTGGCCCTTTAATTATTCTGTTCGTATTGGGTGGCTTACAAGGTGCTATTGGCTGGATAATGGTTAAAAGCGGCTTAAATGATGAAAATCTTTATGTAAACCATATTAGACTAGCCATTCATTTTGTGTCGGCAATGGTATTAATTTGCTATGCACTTATCTTTGGCCTGAGTTTAACAGTAACCCCACAAGAACGTATTTATAATGGCAGTCTCCGAAAATTTACCCTATTTATCATTGCCCTTCTAACCATTCAATTATTTTATGGTGCCTTTATGGCCGGTCTCAAAGGAGCTATTGCTGCCCCTACCTGGCCCGACATCAATGGCAGTGTGATGCCTACAAAAATGTTTAGTGGCGATATTCTAAACGACCTTTTCTTTAACATCATCAACATCCATTTTATTCATCGCTCATTGGCTTATATACTATTTGGCCTATTATTAGTCTGGTTTTGGAAGGCCCGCCTCATTAAGGATTCAAAGCGTTTCAATCAGAAAAAGAAATGGCCCTTAGTATTTGTTTGCACACAGGTATTACTTGGCATTTTTGCGGTAATGAATAGCCCCAGAATTGTACTCGGACAGTTTGGCCTATTTGAATGGATCGCCGAATTACACCAGCTTTCAGGAATGCTCTTATTACTATCCCTCGTTGCTTCACTTTATATGCTTAAACCAAAACCAACGGCATAACCTACCCTCAATTTCACCGCTTTTATTGAATAGATTGCATAAAATAAGCAGTAGTTGTATCCAATAGCATGGACAGCAATACTGCTTATTTTATGCAATTGTTATTCAATTACAAACTTTCTAATAAAGGGGAAGTTGCTATTTTTCTAGCACCAATACCTGAAAACTTCCTGGAATGGGCTTTGGCCTAGCTCTCTCTCCTGCACCAGCAGGCAAGGGTTCAAAGTCGGCAGTAGGTAAATATAGTTTGTGTGTAGCATCATCAATACAAATGGTTCTTGCTCCTTTTTTGGTAGCTACGGTTTCTAATACTTTAAATTCAGTGGCTGAATTTTCTTTCACTACAGTAACAGTGCCCTCTCCATTAGAAGTAAAAATTAATTGGGCAGAAAGATCAATTGCAGCACCATCTGTGCCATTTCCAATGGGTAGTTTATCGATTACTTTACCATTGGTTGCATCCATTACCACTAATAACTTTTCACAGGTAGCAAACAATCTTTTAGTTTTTGTATCAATTACTAAGCCTGATGGGCCATCACCTGGTGCCAATGACCAATGATTGATGATTTTATTGGTCGAAAGGTCAATCACTACAATCTCATTCTTATCTTCAATATTCACAAATAATTTTCCCGCTTCATCTGTTACAGCCGTTTCGGGCTTACCACCTACAGCAATGGTTGCAACAACTTTTTCAGTGGCAGCATCAATAATAGTAAGGTCTTTACTACGACCATTGCAGGTAATTATTTTCTTAGAAACCGCATCATACATGATTGCATCTGGGTTTTCGCCAGTGGCAATTTGACTCAATACCTTATCGGTCTTTAAATCAAAAACAGTTACCGTATTTATCCTTCCATTACTCGTATATCCTTTACCAAGCGTATTATTGAAAGCGATACCATGTACACCAGTGGTATTGGGAATAATACCCAAGGAGTCGCCAGTAGTTTTATCTAAAATATTTACTTGTGTACCATGCGATAAATAGAGCTTATTAGATGCCGCATTAACAGCAATATAATCCCAGCCACCAGCACTTGCCACATGAAATGTTTTAGAAACTTTATACCCCGATTGTGCCTGTACATTATTGAGCGTAGTAATCAACAACGCAACAATAAGAAAAGAAAAAAATGACTGTTTCATATTTATATTTTTTAATGATGACGATTTTGTGTTTCAATGCCAATATGCAAATCGAAAACCTGATTTTAATAAATTGGATGCCTTATTTTATGATTTTTTTTGTTTAAAAAGTAAACGAATTAAACTGGGCAAAACAATGAGCAATAAGGGCAGGGCAATGATGAAGCCTCCAATAACTGCTATAGCCAAGGGCTGATGAAGCTGTGCCCCAGTACCTATTCCAAGTGCAATAGGCATCAAAGCAATAATGGCCCCTAGGGCTGTCATTAGCTTTGGTCTTAACCTTGTTGAAATGGTATAAATAATGGCTTCATCTACCTGATTAGAAATAAGGAGCGATTCTTTAAACTGTAAAAAAGTAAAGATGGCATTCTCACCAATGATACCAATAATCATTATCAACCCTGTATAACTTCCAACATTTAAAGCTGTATGGGTAAAATATAAGCCCATATAGCTACCACTAATCCCCAATATGGCAATTAATAAAATAATGAGTGCTACCCTGAAATCTTTAAACAAGAATAAAATTACGCCAAATACTAATAAGCTAGCCATTAGCAAAATAACTAGCAACTCTTTAAATGATTGCTGTTGATCGGCATAAGCACCTCCATACACGATGGCATATCCTTGTGGCAGCGAAATTTTTGAGGCCACCGACTGTTGAATATCTTTAATCACCCCACCTAAGTCTCTCCCTTCTAGTCGGGCCGATACAACACCCATCGACTGTAGATCTTCTCGCTGAATTTCTGCATCCCCAGTATTCAAATGCACACTGGCTAACTGCTGCATAGGTTGTAATTTTCCATTCGGAAGAAATACTTTGGTTTTATTAATATCGGCAATACTTAGCGTTTTATTACCTGGATATACTAACCGTATATTACTCAATTGTTCTTTATCGTATACGGCACCCACCACATTTCCTTCGAGTGATGACTGTAACTGATATTGCAGATTGGCTGGCGTAATACCATACTGTGCAAGCATTACATTATTGGGCTCCACATTGATGGAAGGGCCCGCAATAACAATACCATCAAAAACATCGGCAGTACCCTCTACATGCGAAACTACATTAGCTACTTGCTTTGAGAGCTCTTGCAGCTTGAGTTGATCGTTACCAAAGATTTTTACTTCAATAGGCTGAACCGATGTCATCAAGTCGCCTAACATGTCTCCGATCACCTGACCAAAGTCTATTCGTAAAGCAGGCTGGGTAGCTTCTACTTTTTTCCTAATGTCGGTAATCACTTCTTCCGTTGTTTTGGTACGGCTCTTTTTTAACTGAATGAGATAGTCGCCTCGATTAGGTTCTGTTATAAAAAAGCCCATCTGTGTACCCGTTCGGCGACTATAGGCTTGAATTTCGGGAATGGTGACTAATGTTTTTTCTACTTCTCTAAGCATCCTATCTGTTTCTTCCAATGAAGTACCTGGTGGAGAGTTGTAATCAAATACAATACTTCCTTCATCCATCTCTGGCAGAAAGCCTGTTTCTAATTTTGGATAGATATAATAAACAGAAAAAATTAATGCCAATATGATGAGCAAGCTGAAATAAGGCTTGGTAATAAAGAACCCAACCCATCGCTGATTTTTTACAGCAGGCGCCGCTACCTTTTTTTGTTGAAGCGAATTAACACCCGCATTTTTGGTAAACAACAAATAAATAACAGGTAAGGCTATCCAGGTTATAAAAAAAGAACACAGTAAGGCAATGATCATGGTATTGGTCATTACTTTAAAGTAGGCTCCCGCTACACCACTCATCCACATAAAGGGTAGAAAAATAACAATCGTACTTAACGATGAACCCACCATTGCTGGAAACAAATAACGAATAGCTTTATGGACTAATGTAACAGTGGGCTCTTCGGGATGTTCTTCATGGGTACGATGAATTTGCTCTACTACCACAATAGCATCATCGATAATTAAACCAATGGCCGCCGCAATAGCACCTAATGTCATAATATTGAGTGTTTGCCCCATAGCAAACAAACAAATAATCGTAAGCAATAAAATAACCGGTATCGTAAATAAAATAACAGCACTTGCCTTTAGTGACCGAAGGAAAATGATCGCAACAAGAATCGCTAATGCCAACCCTACCCATAAACTATCGGTAACACTTTTTATACTGTCTTTGACAAAATCGGCCTGCACATAGAAGGGATGAATAGTCACATCTTTAGGAATAATTTTTTTTAATTCCTCGAGCTTAGTATTCATCTTATCGCTCAACTCAATTAGGTTGGCATTGGGCTGTTTAATCACTGCCAACAACATCCCTTCCTGACCATTGGCATTAATTTTAACATACTCCTTGGCTTCCTGAATTTGCACATCGGCAATATCTTTTAACAGTACAATACGCTTCCCATTATTACTAATTACTATTTGCTGTAATTGCGCTTTCGAAGAAACAGATGCATCGGTAACTGTTAGATATAATAATCGATAATCGGATAAATAACCATTCGATTTAATGAAGTTCGTTTGACTAAGTGCTGTATTGATATTGTCGGGCGTAATGCCTAATGTCGACATTTTTTGAATGTCGAGTACCATCCAATATTCTTTATTTTTTCCACCAATAACCCTTATTTCCGACACACCCTCTACCTGCGATAAAAAAGGTTTAATGGTATACATGGCTAGCAACTTCAAATCGATAGGCGAACGTGTTTTACTTTCTAAAGAATAACCCGTAATAGGTAAAATAGAAGGATTCATTCGCTCCACAGTAATCGTAACATCGGGAGGCAATACATTGCGTATCTCATTAATTTTAGATTCTATTCTTTGCTGACTAATATCGATGTTCGCATTCCAGTCCATGTATGCCGAAATCTCACAAGAGCCTCTACTCGTAGTACTACGTAACATCTTTAAATCGGGCACCTGTTTCACAGCATTTTCAAGTTGCCTAGTAACCGTAACCATCATTTTTTTTACCGGCTGTTGACCCGCATCGGCAATGATCTTTATTTTAGGAAAAGTAATCTCTGGAAATAAAGATGCTTGCATTTTGCTGTAGGCAAATAACCCACCCATCATAATAATAACCACTAATACCGTGACAGGATTTTTATAGCTAGTAAAAAAATTTTTCATTGCATGGACTATTTGATAATGGTTACTTTAGCAGTATCTGTTAACCCGTAATTTCCGGTTAATACAATTCTATCGGTTGATGATAGGCTAGGCGATAGCACTTCTACCTGATTAATGGTTTCTAAACCCTTCTGAATAGGAACCTTAACAGCAGTTACACTATCAATCATTTTCATAATCCAAAATTCGCTTTGCACTTCATTGCTTAATACAGCAGCCTTGGGTAACGACGTGGTATTATTCTTAGCCCTTTTTACTAGGCTAACTTTTGCAATTAAGTTTTCGGGTATTTGCTTATCGGTATTTACCTTAATAATATAATTCTGTGTTTGCGAAACCGGATCAACGGTAGGCATTGCCGAAACAACTTGCCCACTTAATACTGTGCCATCGGGTAACTTTAATTGTAGGGAATGATTATTGGGTAAAAAAGGTTTTAGCTCGTAAGGAAGATCTAATAAAAACACAAAACTTTTGGTATCAGTAATGGTAGCTAATGATTCGCCATCTTGTACATAATCGCCAGCACGATAATTTAATTGGGTAATATATCCTGTACCAGGCGATTTGATATGTAGGAGGCCTTCAAAATGCAAAGTACTATCTAGTGCATTAAGGGTATTACCTAAGCTTTGCGACTCCTTGGTTTTAATAATAAATAGCGGCTCTCCTTTAGTTACAAATTTTCCAAGCTGCGCATTCACCAATTGTAAATAACCATTTGCGTTCGACTTAACATTCGTTTTTAAAAGAAAGGAAGACACTGCATTGAGCTCAACAGCATCGGTCATGGTACCATGCACTACCGAGGTTACTGTAACGGGTGTACCAGTAGCTTCGGCCTTATCTTCAACAACAATCGTCTCCTTCTCTGCTGCTTTTTGCTTACATGCGGCTAGTATAAAAATAAAAAATAGTGCTAATACTATTCGGTTCATTTGCTTCATAACTAATTATTTTCTGTTCCAATAATTCAGCTGATTGATTAGCTGAAGTTTATTGACTGTATTTTGCGTAATAATATTTTTTGCATTCAGATAACTACTAATAGAAAGAATATAATCGGCCATTCTAAGATCGCCTGTTTCTAATAATTTACGGTTGGCTTCTACTAAGGTTTGGGTATATTTTAATTGTGCTGTAGCTTGATGAATAAGTTGCTCGGTAGCATTCAACTGTTGCGATAACTGTGCAATTTGTTGCTCGTACTGCTTCTTAAAATAATCGCGATAGCCCTGCCTTGTTTGTTCAGCAATCGTGATCTTATCGTGTAACATTTTTTTCTGCCCCCCATCGTAAATGGGAACGGTAATATTTACACCGGCACTCACCCCAAAATTTTTATAGGGTTGCGCTGCAAAGGAAGAAAGATAACCCCCATCGGCATATAAGTTTAGTTTGGGTTTATAACTGTAATCAATCTGCTCACCTGCATTTTTATTCTTCAGACTGTCTACCATAAATTGCTTATAAAAAACGGTACTCTCTGGCTCTGCAATATTCATCGGTGCTAATATGGGTGGTGCAAGTATAACGGCACTCGTATCTTTAATGGCACATAAATAATTTAAAGAGGCATATTCGTTTTGAAATTGAATATTTAACTGACTAATTACTAGCTCCTGTTGCTGAATGGTTACTAGAAAAGTTAAGTAGTCTGTTTGCCTATATACGCCCTTCTCGGTTAACTGCTTAAGAATAGTTTCTTCTTTAAGGAGTAGCTGCAACAATTCGTTATTAAATTGATATTGTTGCCAACTACCATAAGTAGTAATATATTGAGCCGTAATTGTTTTTTGTAAATCTAACGCTGTAATCTTACCCGATAAGCTGAGCGACTCGTTTAATAATCGAATAGCTTGGTATTGACTATTTAAATTTTCTTTACTTACTAATCTTTTGTTCACAGTAACTAATTCGCTCACATTTGCACCATTGGTAATAGCACCATCGTATCCCCAACCTTTTACCGAAGGGGCATAGGTATTATTGGCAATGCCAACTACTTGAGGCTTATAGTTCGCTATAATGCGCAAACTGTCGATGATATTCGACAATTGCTGATTGCTATAGTCTTTTAATAAGGGGCTATTCTGTATACCTGCATCAATATAATCGCTCAAGGTTCTAGTTTGAGAAAAAACATTGAATTTCGGCAGAAGTATAAATAATAAAAAGAAACACTTCTTCATTCTACTTAGCTATTATGGTTTAAACGGAATGGTAGCAATACATGAGCTATTCATTAACTGCATAGTTAATACGAATCGGGCAAATTTTCTCATTAAATTTATACCAATACCAAGGCATTAAAAATAACAACCTATTATTAATCATTCATTAGAATGGTTGTTTTTTTTTACGCCCCCTCTCAGAAGCCTTTTCATTACCCTCTCATTCGCACCTGCTAGGAGACTTATTCGAGACTTGTTCGGGTCAAGTGCCTGCATGCAGGCACTTGACCCGAACAAGTCTCGAATAAGTCTCGAACAAGGTATAGCTAGAAAGCCTATCAGCAGGTGTAACATTATTATAACCGTATTTACAGCCCCATTATAAAATGAACTTAAAAATGGTTATTCAACAAATTTGGTTTTATTAATTCTCTATTATTGCAGCATGAAGCAGGTAAAAAATATTATTTTCGACCTAGGGGGTGTTTTTATGGATATTGACTTTGCAAAAACGGAGCAGGCTTTTGTAAACTTAGGGGTAACCCACTTTAAAGCATTGTTTACCCAACACCATGCCGCTCCTTTATTCGAAGATTTAGAAACCGGCAAAATTTCGCCCGAAATGTTTTATGCTGCTTTTAGAGCAGAAACAAAACTGAACCTGAGCAATGAAGACATAAAATTTGCCTGGAATGCACTGCTCCTTAACTTTCCACCCGAACGACTATCTTGGCTTGAAGAAATAAAAAATAGATACAATATTTATCTTTTTTCTAATACTAATCAAATTCATTACGAGGCATTTATGGATATTTACCGAGAGAATACGGGTAAAGATGATTTTAACCACTATTTCATAAAAGCGTACTATTCGCAAAACTTAGGTTTACGCAAACCTTATAAAGAATCTTATCTAAAAATTTTGGAAGAACAAAAGCTTATCGCCAACGAAACCTTATTTATTGATGATACACCCAAAAATATCATAGGGGCAAAAGAAGCTGGTTTACAAACGATTTTACTCTCGCCCCCATTAACAGTCTTAGACTTAGATCTGTAATTGCGCTTTATTTTACTTCTTCATAGTCGATATATTCGCCAGCTGTAGAAGTAGTATCGGTTTTGGGGGGAGTGGGCTGTTGAGCAGCTTCCTGCTGTTTTTGTTGCATCTTCTGCATTTCCTTTATCTTATCTTGCATTTCGGTTGCAACTTTGCTCACCGGCACTAGTAGCTCAAATACAAATTTGTAGATGAGATAAAAAATAATTCCCCAGATAATAAGCTTAAACATGGTGCAAAGGTAAAGTTAGGAACAGATTAAATTATGGTTATTTTGTTAAATGGTTTAACAAATATACAAGGATACCCAATCATAAATTTGGAACATAGCCCATCAATACCCTATATTTGCATTGGAAAAAGAACAGCAGAAGGGAACGGAATCGTTCCCTTCTGCTTTATAGGTATGGCAACAAAAACAGAAATACAACAAATAGAGCAATGGATAAACCAATTGCTAGAAACTGAAACAGAATATTTCTGTGTAAGTCTCCACATCAAGCCCACTAATAACATTGAACTGTTTTTAGATGGTGATAATGGCTTGCCAATAGCAAAATGTGTTTATTTCAATCGTCAACTCTATAAACTAATCGAAGAAAGTGGAATGTTTCCCGAAGGCGACTTTAGTCTAGAAGTCTCCTCGCCGGGTATTGAGGAGCCCCTAAAATTGCACCGTCAATATGTAAAAAATATTGGAAGAGATATTGAGATATTATTTACTGATGACAGTAAAAAAGAGGGAAAATTAATAACCGTTACCGAAACCGACCTATTGTTGGAATATAGTGAGGGAAAGGGTAAAAAGGCGGTTACACATCAACTAGTTATACCTTTTAGTAATATAAAATCAACAACAGTTCAAATTAAATTTTAAACCTTATTACGCAGAAAAATGCCGTTCGCATACTTCGTAATTCGTAAATTGTAAATAGTATGGCAAGTATCAACCTGATTGACGCATTCCAGGATTTTAAAGACGCAGAGAACCTTGATCGTCCAACGATGATGAAAGTGGTGGAAGATGTATTTAAAACATTATTGCGCAAAAAATACGGAAGCGATGAAAACTTCGATGTAATTGTAAATGCCGAAAAAGGCGATTTGGAAATTATACGTCGTCGTATGATTGTGGAAGATGGCGAAGTAAACGATGAATTAGCCGAAGTTGCTTATAGCGATGCGGTAAAAATAGAGCCCGACTTTGAAGTAGGTGAAGAACTTTACGAAGAAGTAAACATTTATGATTTTGGTCGTCGCGCCATACTTGCTGCTAAACAAACATTGGCAAGCCGTATCAGCGATTTGAAGAAAAACGTATTGATGAAGAAATATGGCGACCGTATTGGAGACATTATTTCGGCCGAAGTTTATCAGGTTTGGAAGAAAGAGGTTTTATTATTAGATGAAGAAGGCAATGAATTGATACTTCCAAAATCTGAACAAATACCACAAGATTATTTTAAGAAAGGCGAGAATACACGTGCTGTAATTGCTAGAGTGGATATTAAAAACAATTCACCGGTTATTATTTTATCTAGAACAAGCCCCTTATTCCTAGCGAAACTGCTAGAAATTGAAGTGCCTGAAATTTTTGATGGTCTTATTGCCATCAAAAAGATTGTACGTGACCCAGGTGAAAGGGCAAAAGTAGCTGTTGAATCGTACGATGATCGTATTGACCCTGTTGGAGCTTGTGTAGGTATGAAAGGAAGCCGTATTCATGGCATTGTTCGCGAATTAAAGAACGAAAACATCGATATTATTAACTATACTTCTAATGTTCAATTATTAATTCAACGTTCTCTAACGCCTGCAAGCATTAGTTATATGAACCTTGATAACGATAAAAAACAGGCCGATGTATATTTAAAGGCCGATCAAGTATCCTTAGCCATTGGAAGACGTGGCGTAAACATCAAACTAGCCTGCGAATTAACCGGCTATGAGTTAGATGTGTTTAGGGAAGATGTTGAAAAAACAGATGAATTTGATATTGATCTGGAAGAATTTAGCGACGAAATCGAAGCCTGGATCATTGACGAATTTAAACGTGTGGGTTGCGATACTGCAAGAAGCGTACTTAACTTAACTGCCGACGAACTAGAAAGAAGAACCGATCTAGAAAAAGAAACAATTGCAGATGTAAGAAAAATATTGCAGGACGAATTCGAGAAAGAATAGTTGAATCAAGGATTTATAAGGGTCCCTTCAAGCTCCCTTATGGAAAGACACAACCGAAGCATCGTAATAGAAAAAAAGTTGGTCTTATAAAAATAAAAGGGATAATAGTTATTAAACTATTGTTCTTGCACAAAATAAAAAAACTGAATGTCAGAACTGAAATCACCCAGACTGTTAGCCGCTGCTAAAGAATTTAATGTTGGTCAGGATACCCTCATTGATTTTCTAGCTAAGAAAGGATTTAACAAAGAAGATCTGAAGCCCACTGCAAGGCTTTCGGACGAGATGTATCATGCATTGCAGGCAGAATTTCAAGGCGATAAAGTAGCGAAAAACAAAGCTGATCTGGTAGAAATTCCAAAAGGCGGTAGTGGTGAGCCTAAGAAAAGAAAAGACGAGGAAGAAATTAGTTTCAAGAAAGATGATAAAAAGACTCCTCCTGTAGTAAAAGAAGAAACTAAAATTGTTGAACTGCCCATTCCAGAAATTGTTCTAGAAGCGCCCAAAGCACCAAAAGAAGAAGTAAAAGAGGTTATAGTAGTTAAAGAAACGCCTAAAGAAGAAGTAAAAGAAGAAATTAAGCCGCCAGCAGCCCCTATAGCGCAAGAAATTAAGACCGAAGAAGTTGCTGCCGAACCTGAAATCACAAAAATTAATATCCCTGAAATTGAAGGCCCTAAAGTACTTAACAAAATAGATCTAAGTGCCATAGATTCTTCTACAAGACCTAAAAAAACAGCTAAGAAAAAAGAAGAACCTATTGTTGAAACTGTAAAAACAATTATTCCAGAAAAGCCCATCAAACAAAAAGAAGTTGTTGAACCGGTAATCGTTGAACCGGTAATACCTACTCCTCCTTCTGTTATTGTTGAAGCACCTGAACTAATTAGCCAAGAAGAAAACCCTGCTGCTGCTCCTTTAATTGAAAATATTGAGATAGAAAAAATTACTGGACCCAAAATATTGGGGAAAATAGTTTTGCCTATTGATAGCGATACAAGGCCAAAGCCCATGGCTCGTGGCGATGAGAAAAGGAAGCGTAAACGTATTCCTGTTGACAAGAAGGGTGGAGATCAACCTGCACACCCAACTCGTCCACAACCAGGCGCTGGATTTAATCGCGAAAATAGACCTACAGTTGCAGCAAGTACAACCCCTGCAAATGCCGGACCTAATAGACCAATCGTTCCTGCCAATAATCGCAATAACCAAGCGGGTGGCGGCGGATTTAATCGTGCCGGTGGTGGTGCAAGACCTGCTGGTGGCGGATTTAACCGTGCCGGTGGTGGTGCAAGACCTGCTGGCGGCGGAAGAGCTGATCACCGCAGAGAAGACAAAGAAATTGATGCCAAAGAAATTCAGGAAAAAATTAAGGAAACACAAGCGAAACTTGCAGGATCGGGTGGCCGTGGCAAGAGCTTAAAAGCCAAATATCGTAGAGCCAAACGTGAGGAAGCTGCCGAAGCAATGGGCGATGCTACCGAAGATAACAAGCTACATGTTACTGAATTTGTAACCGTAAGCGAATTAGCCAACTTAATGGATGTGAGTTTTGCCGATGTGATTAGTAAATGTATGAGCTTGGGTATCATGGTATCGATTAACCAACGCTTGGATGCAGAAGTGATTGAATTGGTGGCTAGTGAATTTAATTATGAAGTTGAATTCATTAATCTAGACGATATAGATGAAATGGAAGAAGAAGAAGAAGAAGAGAATCCAGAACATCTGGTTGGCCGTCCACCAATCGTGACCATCATGGGTCACGTAGATCATGGTAAAACATCATTGCTCGATTATATTAGAAATGCAAATGTTGTGGCAGGTGAGGCTGGAGGTATTACCCAACATATCGGTGCCTATGAAGTAACCTTACCTAACGAAAAACACATTACCTTCCTGGATACACCTGGTCATGAAGCATTTACTGCCATGCGTGCCCGTGGTGCCAAGATTACCGATATTGCAGTAATCGTAGTTGCAGCAGATGATGCAGTGATGCCTCAAACAAAAGAAGCGATTAGCCATGCACAAGCAGCTGGTGTGCCAATGATCTTTGCGGTAAACAAAATAGATAAGGATGGCGCTAACCCGCAAAAAATATATGAGCAACTTTCTCAAATGAATATTCTAGTAGAAGAATGGGGCGGAAAATACCAATCACAAGAATTAAGTGCTAAACAGCATATTAATGTGGATTTGTTATTGGAAAAGATTTTATTAGAAGCAGAATTATTAGACCTTAAGGCTAACCCTGAGAAAGAAGCTACCGGAAGTATCATTGAAGCCTCTCTAGATAAGGGTCGTGGATATGTTGCTACCATCTTGGTACAAAACGGAACCTTAAAACAAGGCGACTTGATTGTTTCTGGACAGTATTATGGCCGTATTAAAGCCATGTTTAATGAAAGAAATCAACGTGTAACAGAGGCACCGCCTTCAACCCCCGTGGTTATTTTAGGCCTAAATGGTGCCCCACAAGCAGGTGAAAAATTCAAGGTATACGAAGAAGAATCTGAAGCCAAAGATATCGCATCGAATAGAGCCAAGATTATGCGCGAACAAGGCCTACGTGCTAGAAAACATATTACCTTAGACGAAATTGGCCGTCGTTTGGCCTTGGGTAACTTTAAAGAACTTAACATCATCATTAAAGGTGACGTGGATGGTTCTGTAGAAGCCTTAAGCGATTCATTACAGAAATTGTCAACCGCCGAAATTGCTATCAATGTAGTTCATAAGGCAGTTGGACAAATATCTGAAAGTGATGTATTGTTAGCAACCGCATCCGATGCCATTCTTATTGGGTTCAACGTTCGTCCTTCTGTTCAAGCTAACCGTTTAGCACAAAATGAAGGCGTTGAAATTAAGATGTACTCTATTATCTACAATGCCATTGAAGAAGTGAAGAGCGCCATGGAAGGTATGTTGGAACCCAAAATCCAAGAAAAAGAGGTAGCCAATGTTGAAATACGCGAAGTCTATAAATTTGACAAAGCAACCGTAGCCGGTACCTATGTATTGGATGGTAGAATTAAACGTGACGCTAAAATTCGTTTATTCCGCGATGGTATTCTATTATACCCTAGAACAGAAGGTGCATTTGCCGAATTAGGTAGCCTAAAACGCTATAAAGACGATGTGAAAGAAGTGCCTAGTAACATGGAGTGCGGATTAACTATTAAAAACTTTATCGACTTATCTGTCGGCGATACCATCGTTGCTTACGAAGAAGAAGAAGTAAAAAGAACATTATAATCACAACTTGTTCAAATACAAACCTCAAGATGCAGTGTTGTAAAAGAACTTGGTTTCTTTACAACTGTATCTGGAGGTTTTTTATTTTATGTTTTGTTAAAAGCAATCACCAACCACTATTGCATGCTGCGAAAGGTTATTTTTGAACTCATTTATTTTTTATGAAAAAGTTACTCTTCCTATCATTTATTGTTTTTTCCCTAAGCATTCAATCAAATGCACAACAGGTGAAAAAAGTAATTGCCGATAAAATTATTGCTCAGGTTGGCGATAAGATTATTCTTAAATCCGATATAGTGAATGCAATCGCCGACTATAAAAGGCAAGGAGGTGCGGATGGTCAATTACCCCCAAATCCAGAATGCGCCTTTTTAGAAGGACAACTCATTCAAAAAGCACTGATATTACAGGCCGAAAAGGATTCTCTACCCCTAGCAGATGATGAACTAGATTCAAAACTTGACAATCAAGTACGCGGCTTTATTCGCGAATATGGCTCTAAAGAGGTTCTAGAAGAAATTGCGGGTAAAACAGTCTACCAAATTAAAGAAGATTTGAGACAGGTATTCAAAGAACGAGATATGGCCGATAAGATGCGTGCTAAAATTTTAGAAAACATAAAAATTACCCCAACCGAAGCAAAAGTCTATTTTGAAAAAATTCCAAAAGATAGCTTACCTTATTACGAAACAGAAATTGAAGTAAGTCAAATTCAGGCTACTCCAAAAGCAAATAAAGATGTAGAAGAATACGTTAGTAAACAATTGTACGAATATAAAAGACAGGTAGAAGCTGGTATAAAAAAATTCGACCAACTAGCAAAACTCTATTCCGAGGATCCAGGAAGTAAAGACAATGGAGGACAATATAATATTAACCGTAATGACAAATCATGGGATCCTGCCTTCTTTTCAGCAGTTTTTAAGTTAAAAGATGGTCAAATATCACCCGTAATTAAATCTAAATTTGGATATCATATTATTCAAATGGTAACCCGCTCAGGCGATGATGCAGTGATACGCCACATTCTTAAAATACCCCCCGTAACCGACGAGGAAATAAATCTTGCAGTACAAAAATTAGATTCAATTCGCTCTAAATTAGAATTACATTATTTCGCTTTTGGAGAAGCGGTAAATAAATTTAGTGACGATGAAAATAGTAAATTCAATGGTGGGCAAATTCAAAATAGAGATGGATCAACCTATATTACCATCGATCAGCTAGATAAAGACATGGTGGTTGCTATTAAAGATCTTAAACCTGGTGAAATATCCAAGCCACAAATATATGTAGATGAAAAAGGAAGAAAAATGGTACGTCTAGTATACCTCAAAACTAGAACCACCCCACATCGTGAGAACTTTAAAGATGACTATAATAAAATTGCACAACGTGCTTTAGACGAAAAAAAACAAACCAAATTACAAGAGTGGTTTAAAGACCATCTACCAAGTTATTATATTTCGATAGATAAGGAATTTGAAGGTTGCGCTAGCTTAGCAGATTGGTTTAAATACACTTCAAACAACTAATTAATAAATCCGTACCCCATTATCAACCCCGCCTTCATTTATTGAATGGCGGGTTTTTTTGTAAAAATTTGGATGATTAAATGTATGTACATACATTTGAAGGGTGAAATTAGAACTAGCTATACAAAGCACTAAATTTAACACCGAATGGCAAAAAGCCGGGTTAAATATTCTATATACTGCTTGGTGGTTAAAGACGATTACTAGCAAAGAATTGAAAGAGTTTGGCTTAACGCATGAGCAATACAATGTGCTACGCATTTTAAAAGGAAAGTTTCCCGAACAAATGTGTGTACGTGATATTGCATCAAGAATGATAGAAAAAAACTCAAATGTGCCAAGAATCATTGATCGCTTGGCACTTAAAAAATTTGTACTTCGTTCAACCTCTGTTATCGATAAAAGAGAAACGGTCATTACCTTAACAGACGCTGGAATAAATATTCTAGACCTTTGCAACCACAAAGTGAATAATCTGTTCGATCATTTGCTAGCAATTGATCAGCAGGAGGCTCACACGATAAACCTATTACTTGAAAAAGTGAGAACAATAGAGCAATAAAAATTTTTAATTACATACGTGTATATACACACAAATAGTTGAATATGAAAAAAATACTCCATAAAGCAGCTGAGAGAGGTTTTGCCAATCATGGTTGGTTACAAAGCTACCATTCCTTCAGTTTTGCTGGTTTTTACGATGAAAATAAAATGCATTTTGGGGCATTAAGGGTATTAAACGACGATACAGTGGCACCTGCAATGGGTTTTGGGAAACATCCACACGATAATATGGAAATAGTATCTATCCCATTAACAGGCGATTTAGCACACGAAGATAGTACTGGCCGTAAAGAAATTATCCGTAGCGGCGATGTGCAAATTATGAACGCTGGAAAGGGCATTGCACATAGCGAGAAGAATGCCAATCACAATAAAGAAGTGAAATTCTTGCAAATATGGGTATTCCCTAAAGTGCAGAACATTACACCTCGCTATGAACAAAAAACTTTTGATCCTGCCAACTATCACAATAAATTGCAAACAGTTGTTGCCCCAGACAATACAGATGCCATTTGGATAAATCAGGATGCCTGGTTTACCTTAGGCAAGCTTGATACGGGAATTAAAACCGATTATACCCTTAAAAAGCAGGGTAATGGAGTATATCTCTTTGTAATTGAAGGCGAAATTACCATTGAAGGCCAGCAATTAGGTAAAAGAGATGCTTTGGGAATTTGGGATATCGAAAAAATACAAATTGAATCAACCAATCAGGCAACCATATTACTGATCGATATTCCGATGGAAATAAATTAATTACTATGTCAACAAGGTCAATATATAAAGTGGTGAATGGTCGCAGTATCAATGTAGGAAGTATAAAAGTGCAAGAGCTATTGCCTACAGAGGGAAATTTTCATAACCCTTTTCTAGTTCTTCATCACGGCATTGCTATTGCAGATAAGCACATAGACTTAAAATTGCAAGGAGTTGGGCCACACCCACACCGTGGATTTTCGGCCATCAGCTTCATCTACAAAGGAGGCATTCATCACCAAGATAGTCGAGGAAATAATCATACCGTTTATGCAGGTGGCACACAATGGACAAGTGCCGGAATGGGTATCATACACAGCGAAAGGGTACCTGCCGATATACATGAGCTAGGTGGTGTACAAGAACTGCTACAAGTATGGGTAAATACCCCCGCTGCACACAAATTAGACCAACCTGCCTACTATCCTGCCAAGAAAGAAGATACGCCTACCATTATCAGTACAGACGGACTAACCACCATTAGAATACCTGCAGGAGAGCTAAATGGGGTAAAAGGAATCATTCCAACCTTTACGGCTGTAAATACTTTTATGGGAGAAATGAAAATAAAGGGTTCTTTTAATTTTGCACTCCCTAAATCGCATAATTCCTTGTTTTACTTATTGGAAGGGGAAGTATTAATTAACGGAACGGAACAAATTTCTGCAAAACAACTTGCCTTATTTAAGAATGATGGCGAATCATTTACGGTGGAAGCTACCAGTAATAGTTTATTTTTTATAGGTAGCGGAGAGCCCATCCATGAGCCTATTGCTAGCCATGGGCCGTTTGTGATGAATACGCAAACAGAGATAATGCAGGCATTTAGCGATTACCAAAAGGGGAAAATGGGTATTTTAATTGAAGCATAATTGATGCTTAGTCTGAACGAATCTAGAGGACAAACTAGCGAATGAATAGCATCACAAAGGGTATTGGAGATCCTTACCCCTTTTTTAAAAAGTACATTTGCTGGCTATTTTTTTTTGCTTGGCAGAATGTGTAAAAGACAAATTAAAATCTTTGATAAATAACTTTGGAAAAAGTGGCGGAGTTGTAACTTCGCCACATTCTATTTAACCCCTACCATGAGCGACGAAATAAAACACGAATGTGGCCTTGCCTTCATTCGATTAAGAAAACCTTTTTCCTATTATCTACAACAATACGGATCGGTAATGTATGGGCTTAATAAGCTCTACTTATTGATGGAAAAACAACATAACCGAGGACAGGATGGTGCAGGGGTTGCTGCAATTAAACTTAACGTAGAGTCGGGCTATCCCTTTTTACACCGTATTCGCAGCAATGCCGAACAACCTATTGCAGATATATTTCACCGAATTGGGCTAGAAATAGATGAACTAGAGAAGAACCTACCCAATATTAAGCAACACCCTGGCTTAATGAAAGGGCATCTTCCCTTTCTTGGCGAGCTATTAATGGGTCATTTACGCTATGGTACACAAGGGAAAAATAATATAGAATTTTGTCATCCCTTTATAAAAAAACATACACAGCCAGGAAGAAATCTTGCATTAGCAGGAAACTTTAACCTAGTGAATACAGACGAACTATATGAGCAGCTGAACCTTCATCCCAATGAGTTTCAGAAACAAAGCGATTTAGCTGCTATGATGGAAGTCTTGCATCACTTTTTATCGCTTAAAGACGAAAAGCATCCGAATGCAGCAGATATTTCGAAGGTATTAAAGAAAGCAGTACCGCTATTCGATGGCGGCTTTACATTTGGCGGATTAATTGGGAATGGACATAGTTTTGTAATGCGCGACGCACACGGTATTCGCCCAGCCTATTATTATATTAACGATGAAGTGATTGTTGCTGCTAGCGAAAGGGCAGCAATAAGAACTACTTTTAATGTGGGCGAAAACGAAGTACTAGAACTAATGCCGGGCAATGCCCTTATTGTTGATGATAAAGGCAATTATAAAATAGAGCAGATTGTAGAACCAAAGGAAAGAAGAGCCTGCAGCTTTGAACGCATTTATTTTAGTCGTGGAAGTGATGAAAAGATTTATCGCGAAAGAATATCATTAGGCTATCACCTAAGCAAACGTGTTTTAGAAAATATCAACTACGATTTAAAGAATACCATTTTTTCTTATATCCCTAATACCGCCGAAGTAGCGTTTTTTGGCTTGGTAAAAGGAATGGAAGATTACTTGAATCAGAAAAAGATAGAGCGCATTTTAAGCTGGAATAATGATATTGTTGAAGAAAAATTAAGGGAACTCGTTAATAGAAAAATACGCCAAGAAAAGATTGCTATTAAAGACGTAAAGCTTAGAACCTTCATTACCGAAGATGTGAACAGAAATGAAATGGTTCAACACGTATATGATATTACGTATGGTACTGTTAGAAAAGAGGAAGATACCTTGGTTGTTATTGACGATAGCATTGTTAGAGGTACCACTTTAAAAGAAAGTATTATAAGAATGTTAGGACGACTAGGTCCCAAGAAGATTCTAGTTGTTTCCTCGGCACCACAGATACGCTACCCTGATTGCTATGGCATTGATATGAGTAAGCTTGGCGATTTTATTGCATTCCGCGCTGCTATAGCTTTATTGAAGGACAGAGGAATGGAAAATGTATTAACCGATCTACTTCAGAGATGCAAAGAACTGGAGAATACCCATGAACTTCACATAGAAAACGTAGTTCGCCAAATTTATAAACCCTTTACACCAGAAGAAATTTCTGCTAAAATTGCCGAACTAATTACTCCTAAAGAACTCGATACCCCGGTTGAAGTAATTTATCAAACAATCGAAGATTTGCACGATTCTTGTCCTACCAATACCGGCGATTGGTATTTTACAGGCAATTATCCAACACCAGGTGGAAACCGAGTGTGTAATAAGGCTTTCATTAATTATATGGAAGGAAAGAATGTAAGAGGGTATTAGGACACAGAACTAAGAAGGCGCGAACAAATGAATTAAAAGACTCTTTTTATAAATTTAATGCTAGAGAATGAAATCAATCATACTCATACGCCACGCAAAAAGCAGTCCAGACATCTCTAAACCTGATATAAATCGTTCTTTAAACGAACGTGGGCATCACGATGCCCCTATGATGGCCAAGCGTTTGGTAGATAAAAAAATAAAGATAGATGCTTTTATTTCCAGTCCTGCATTACGTGCATTGACTACTGCTGAGTATTTTTTTAAAGCCTATCATCAAAACACAAAATCAAATGGCATCATTAAAATACCAGCTTTATACCATGCCTCCCCGAGTGTTTATTTTGATGTAATGAATCATCTCAACGAAAAATTTACAACGATTGCATTGTTTGCTCATAACCCGGGTATCACCGATTTCGTAAATCAGCTTACCTCGGCAAGAATTGATAATATGCCTACCTGTGGCATATTTGCAGTAAAAATTAAAGCAGAAAAATGGAGCGAATGTCAAGAAGCAGAAAAGGAATTTTGGTTTTTCGATTATCCTAAATTAACTGATTAACTACCTTTTCCCTTGCAAAAAACCAAGCTGCTGAAGAATACCCATTAAAATATTTTTTCGAATAGTGGTGAGGTCGGCATCTTTGGCACCTTCAACATTCAAGACAAAGAAATAAGCATGCTTATTTTCTTCAACCCAACCAATTATCCAGCCAATAGCATTCCCATTTTCTTTAAAGCCCCAACCCGTTTTATAGGCTAACTGATAATTTGCATTCGTTTCCTGTAACATTATTTTTTTTACCACATCCTGCACACTGTTTTTATAAAAGGGGAGTTGATCAAAATATAATTTCTTAACTAGCCCTAACTGTTCATCGGGTGTTATTTTTAAGGTATTGTCGATCCAGAAGCTATCTACGTGTTTGCCTATAGAATGATTGCCATATTTTAAACTGTCTAGCCATAACTGCATAGTATCTTTTCCTATTCTTCTAGCCACTTCCTGGTAATAAGGAAGAGCAGAAACTTTAAATGCCTGTTCCATAGTAAGGTCTTTATTCCAATCCTCATTCCAGCGCTTGATACCATCCCAATGAATTACCATATTTTCATTTGTAATCCGACCAGTTTGTAACCCAATTAATGAGTTTACGATTTTAAAGGTTGAAGCCGGCGAATAAGCAGAATCTTTATATCTAGAAAGATTATAGATGGTAAACTGCCCCTGTGGATTATCGAATAAGGCAAAAGTGCCAACCACTTTATTATCGTCGAAATATTTTTTTAAACTATTATCAATGGTAACATTGTTGGGGCTACAAGCCGCCATGAAAAAAGTTATTGAAACAAAAAAGATGATATAGGTATACTTCATTGGATGAATTATTAAGCATATTAAATTTCTTTCGCAAAATTAGGTACTAATCTTATGTAAAATTCATCTCTATCAAGTATCTAGAGCCTAAAGAAACGATATAATGATTTCAAACTATCTTCGTTGTAATAAATATTTTAATCAGCCCAATGATAGCAATAGACAATGTACTTATCAGCGACGAAATAATTGAAGAGCAGTTTGTATGTGATCTTTCGAAGTGTAAAGGAGCTTGCTGTGAAGATGGAGATGCTGGCGCCCCACTCGAAAAGCAAGAATTAGATTACATTATTCAATATTATGAAACCATTAAGCCTTATCTTACAGAAGAAGGTATTAAAGTAATTGAGCGTATCGGTAAATACGAATATGACCGTGAATTTGGATGGGTAACCCCAACAATTAATGGTGGCATTTGCGCCTATGCCCTTCGCGATAAAAATGGTATTATCTTATGTGGAATAGAGCAAGCCTATAATGATGGGAAGATTGGTTGGAAAAAACCCATTAGTTGTCATCTGTTCCCCATTAGAATTTCGAAGAGCACACAGGATCCCGATATGGAATATATTAATTATGAACCGCGACAGGATCTTTGCAGTGCGGCATGCAGCCTAGGCACTAAACTAAAAGTACCTGTATACCTTTTTTTAAAAGACTCGATCATTCGAAAATATGGTGAAGAATTTTATGAGACACTGAAAGCCACAGCCGAACATAAATCAAATACCAGCAAAAAATAGTATAAATGAGTAATAACGCAGCTTCATTTATTGCAAAGAGTACTGTTAAAGCGGCCGATCTGGAACATCGACGCAAGATTAACTTTAATATCGATAAATATAATACAACGGTACCATTGGGGAAACAGCAGTTTTCCGATATAGATATCGCACGTGAAAGGGCTAAAAATGCCAAATGGCGTGCTATTGAAAACTTAGGACAATACTTAGAGAATTTTGAAAAATTAATTACTAAACGGGGTGCAAAAGTACTTTGGGCCGAGAATGCAGAACAAGCACTTGATGAAATTGGAAAAATTTGCAAAGCAAAGCATTGCAAAACATTAGTGAAGAGTAAGAGCATGGTAACAGAAGAAATTCATCTAAACAAATATTTAGAGGATATTGGCATTGAAAGCGTTGAGACCGATCTAGGCGAATATATTCAACAATTAGACGGCGAAGCACCCTATCATATTGTTACACCAGCCATGCACAAAAACAAGGAAGATGTAGCTAAACTATTTGCCGACAAACTAGGTGTACCGGTCGGCTTAAGTCCGGAAGAGTTAACCCTTGTAGCCCGCGAAAGATTGCGAAAAAAATATGTACAAGCTGAAGTTGGAGTTACTGGCGCTAATTTTATTATTTCGGATATTGGTGCCATAGCTGTTACAGAAAATGAAGGTAATGCTAGATTAAGTTGTGCATTTCCAAAAACTCATATTGTAATTGTAGGAATCGAAAAAATGATTCCTTCTGTTAATGACCTGGCATTATTTTGGCCGCTATTGTCCACCTTTGGAACCGGACAAAAGGTTACCGTCTACAACTCCATTGTAAGTGGGCCTAAACAACCCAACGAAACCGATGGCCCCGAAGAAATGTATGTTATTCTATTAGACAATGGCCGAACCGCTTTACTCAAAAACCCAACCATGCGTGAGGCCTTGTACTGCATTCGTTGTGGGGCTTGTTTAAACGCTTGTCCGGTCTATAAAAACATTGGTGGCCATGCCTATGAAACAACCTATAGTGGGCCGATTGGCAGTGTCATTACACCTCATTTAAAGGGTATGGCTAACTATAAACATCTGAGCTATGCTTCATCGCTCTGTGGCAATTGCACGCAGGTTTGCCCAGTAAAAATTAACCTTCACGAACTTTTACTCGAAAATAGACATGAAGCGGTAGTAGAGGGTAATAGCACTCTAGGTGAAAGAATAGCCTGGAAAATATGGAAATCGTCTGGCTTAAATAGAAAGTTGATGAACATAAGCAATGGCCGCATAAAAAACTGGATGACAAATAAGATTTTCACGGCATGGACTGCCCATCGCAGTACCCTTGATTTCAGTCCGAAAACATTTAACGAAATGTGGCTCGAGAAAAATAAAGAGAACCTGAGTTAAAACAAAAGTTCCGGTTATCAACGGATCTTTTGTTTAGCTTACGCTATCATTAAGTTCTGCTGTTAATGCCTATAGCTATAGAGCCAAGACAACATTACCATACCCTGTATATAACCTGCTGATTTGAATAAAAAGTTAAAAAAATACTTAAATCCTAACCCAATTTCAGCAATTTTAGCAAACTCAAAAATTTGGCACAGTTTTACGGATAAAATACAGGTGATTAACCCTAATAGAGTAATTACCAGCTAATAATATAAATTTTGATTATGAAAACACTTTCTTTTCTTTTCTCACTTATTATTTTTTCTACCTTATTTGCCTCTACAGGTGCTGCACAAGAAGATTGGCCAAAAGTAATTACAGCTAGCGATGGTTCTATTATTAAGATCTACCATCCACAGCCAGAATCATTTACTAGCGATGTTCTGAAATTAAGATCTGCCATATCAGTGATAGAACCTGGTAAAACAGAACCCGTATTTGGCACTTTTTGGTCGGTAAATAAGGTTGAAACAGACCGCGATAACCGAGACATCAGTATTGTCTCTGTTCAAATACCGAATATAAAGTTTGGTGCAGAGATTGATGCTAGTAGAACGAGCTATTTTAAGTCGGTCTTAGAGTCAGAAATACCAAATTTGCATATCGATCTACCTATGGACGAATTGGAGACCATGTTGCAATCCACTACCGAAGAAAAGAAATTATCCAAGAACTTAAATACAGCTCCTCCTAAAATTATATACTCAGACAAGCCCGCTACACTTGTATTAATTGACGGTGTACCCAAATTTCAACACAATAACGATTGGGGTGTAGATGTGGTAGTAAATTCGCCATTTACCATCATCAAAAACAATAATAATTTATATTATCTATATGGTGGTAAACATTGGTATAGTGCTAATTCGGTTACAGGCCCTTATAATTATGTTAGTAATATTCCTTACAACCTAAATAAGGTACAAGCCGCTGTTGATAATAGCATTAATAGCGACCCAGGATATACTAGCGACTCTGCTGCTGCTCAATTAAACGTTATAACTAGCATTATTGTGAGCACTCAGCCAGCCGAATTGCTCCAAACAAATGGAGCACCTAGTTTTTTGCCAATCGAAGGAACGAACCTACTCTACCTAACCAATACAGAAAATGACATTTTCTTAGACCAATCGTCTAAACACTATATTGTACTACTATCTGGTCGTTGGTATCAGTCTCCTAGCTTAAATGGACCATGGGAGTATATTGCGGCCAACAGTTTACCTGCCGACTTTGCCAAAATACCAGAAGGTTCGCCAAAAGATAATGTATTAGCGAGTATTGCTGGCACTCAAGCAGCAAGAGAAGCTATCATGGATGCTCAAATTCCACAAACTGCAAAAGTAGATAGGAATAAAGCAAATGCCAATATTACCTACGATGGTAACCCTAAATTTGAAAATATTGAGGGCACGAACATGCAGTATGGTGTAAATACCCAAAATTCTGTTATTAGGTACAGAAATAAGTATTATGCTGTTGATAATGGTGTTTGGTTCGAATCAAATAGCCCAACTGGACCATGGATGGTAGCAACAGAAAGACCCGAAGAAATTGATATTATTCCACCTAGCAGCCCTGTTTATAATACTAAATTTGTGTATATCTACGATGTAACACCCAACTGGGTTTATATGGGATATACCCCAGGTTATTTAAACACTTTCATTTTCGGACCTACTGTTGTATATGGTACTGGTTTTTACTATTCCCCTTGGTCTGGATACCGTTATTTTCCTCGTCCATATACTTGGGGCTTTAGAATGCATTACAATCCATGGGTTGGCTGGAGTGTTGGGTATAGCTATGATTATGGTTGGTTTAATCTAGGAATGGGAATTAATATCTGGTCTGGTTGGAATGGTGGCTGGTGGGGCCCTATTGGTTATAGGCCACCACATCGTTCTTATTTTGGATATGGTATTAGCGCAAATAGAAGTTACGGTTATTATGGCAATCGGGCTATCGGCGGTTCTGTAGCAATTGGTCGACCACGTTATAATAGTTTCTCAACCAATATTTACAATAATAGAACCGATGTAGTAACTAGAAATAATGTGATGGTGAATAATAGAACCACTGTACCTATTAGTAATAATAGAACACAAACTAATACTACGTTGCGTACCGATGCAGTATCAAGAAGTCAAACTAGACCTGCTGCAATAAGTCCGGCAGCAACCCCAAGATCTACCATTACAACCGATAGAGAAGGCAATGTTTTTCAAAGAAATCCTAACGGTCAAATACAACAACGCCAAGGAAGTCAATGGACGCCTGTTGAAAGTAGCAGAAATAATGTGATACAAAACTTAAATAATCAGCAACAAATGCATGAGCGCGGACAAATGCGCGTGCAAAATTTTCAATTACAAAGAGCAGCACCTCAACCACAGCAAACCAGTCCTAGAAGCAGTGGGAATGGAGGAGAGGGAAGAAAGCATAGATAAATAGTTAAAGTAAAATAAATACAAATGCCCCATGCATGTATGGGGCATTTGTATTTATTTTACTTTAACTATTTATTGTTTATCGTAGGTTCTTAGTACCTTAAACTTAGATACCCCCTCTCTCTCGGTGGGTATCATGTGATATTGTATCACCCTTTTACCACCTGTAGGTTTATCTTTGGCATCATCGGCCTTAAATATGGGGAAACTTCGCATCAGGGTTCCTTCAAGCAAATAATATTCATCATGCCCCTGATAGCCTACACGCAACTTAACATCATCTAAAATATCGGGAAAATAAATGGGCCCACAAGACTTGTTAGCATTAGAACTTAAGCCAATAGCAGAACCAAATACACCTCCTTCCCCGTTATAAACGTATAGTATTAAATCGGGAAAGCCATCATTATTAAAATCCTCTATTTCGGCCTTCGTAACCCTACCCTTGATCATAAAGTTCATTTCTTGAGCTGTATTCTCAAATCCAATGGGCTTAACAGAAGTAATATTATTTTCAGCGCTTTTATTGCTACAATATACATGATAGCCTGCAGCACCCATTTTTAAGGTGGTATCAATTTTTCTGTTCTGGCCAGATAGTTGATAAGTGCCAATGCTTGCCAAAAAGAAAAAGAAAAATTTTATTTTCATATTAAATAGTAGAATTAAGAAATGAAATTACATATTTCTAGTATCTAGTAAGAGAAGTATTTAGAGTACTAACCACATTTATTAACTAATATTCAACTTTCTATAATTTTAGATGCAGTTCTAGGCTCCCTCTCAAGAAGTATTTTACAATTAAACAAAAAATTATCGTTTAAAAACTCACACATCCTTACATTTGCACAATTTGTAAATAATGAGTACAACACTAAATTCGAACGAATCCATCCCTTCGCAGAAAAAGAAAATTATCGTTTTAGGTAGTGGCCCTAACCGTATTGGTCAAGGCATTGAATTTGATTACTGCTGTGTACATGGACTTCTTGCCATTAAAGAAAGTGGTTATGAAGCTATCATGGTCAACTGTAATCCTGAAACAGTTTCTACAGATTTTGATATTGCCGACAAACTATATTTTGAACCTGTATATTGGGAACATCTTTGGGAAATTATTGAGTTAGAGAAACCCGAAGGCGTCATTGTACAATTAGGCGGTCAAACAGCTTTAAAGCTTTCTAAACGCTTGACCGAAAAAGGAATAAAAATTATTGGCACTTCCTTCGACAGTATGGATATTGCCGAAGATCGTGGACGTTTTAGCGATTTGCTAAAAGACCTAGGCATCCCTTATCCTGAATATGGTACTGCACATAATGCCGATGAAGCCATTGAAGTAGCTAATAAAGTGGGTTATCCTGTATTAGTTAGACCTAGTTACGTTTTAGGTGGACAAAGAATGAGAATCGTCATTAACGATGAAGATGTTGAAAAAGCAGTTATTAGTTTATTAAAACACTTGCCAGGCAACACGATTCTAATTGATCATTTCTTAGACAGATGCCAAGAAGCAGAAGTAGATGCTATTTTCGACGGAGAAAACTTCCATGTAATGGGAGTTATGGAACATATTGAACCTGCTGGTATTCATAGTGGCGACAGTAATGCCGTTTTACCTGCCTTTAATCTTACGCCATTGATTGTTGAAACAATGGAGTATTATAGCGAAAAAATAGCCCGTTCTTTAAACATTAAAGGCCTTATTAATATCCAATTTGCCATTAAAGGCGATAAGGTTTTTGTAATTGAAGCCAATCCTAGAGCCTCTAGAACTACTCCTTTCATTGCAAAAGCATATGGTATACCCTATTTAAATATTGCAACCAAAGTAATGTTGGGCGCTGCAAAACTTACCGATTTTAACCTCGAGAAGAAATTAGACGGCTACGCTATTAAAGAGCCCGTATTTAGTTTCGACAAGTTTCCTGGTGTAAGTAAAGAATTAGGGCCTGAAATGAAAAGTACTGGCGAAGCCATTCGATTTATTAAAGATCTGAGAGATCCTTACTTTAGAACCTTGTACAAAGAAAGAAGTATGAACTTAAGTAAATAGAAAAAAGCCTCAATTGAGGCTTTTTTTATGCCTATCGGATCGGCCCTTCAATACAAATGACTAGATATGGAATGCCATAAAATGGCTTGACTTATCATTTTAGGTCTTTTAAACGATCAGTATTCCAAAATTGCTTGATTGGCTATTCAAACCCATGATAACTTATATCCGGAAGGTATAAAAAATATCCGATTGCTCATCATTCTACTTTCATTGAATCACTCATACATGACTAATTATGGCAGATACTAATAAGTAAAAAATTGAAGCCTCTTTTCCATTCTTATGTAACCAAAATATTAAGTTCAAATTTACAATGGTGCTACCGTTGTAAATGCGTACCTTTGCAGCCTCAAATTTTTACATGGAAATCAGAAACATCGCTATTATTGCCCACGTTGACCACGGTAAAACTACTTTGGTTGATAGAATATTACAAACCACGAAAGTATTTCGTGACAACCAGGATACTGGTGATTTAATCATGGACAGCAATGACCTTGAAAAAGAAAGAGGTATTACTATCTTTAGTAAAAATGCCTCTGTTCAATACAATGGTGTAAAAATTAATGTAATTGATACTCCAGGCCACAGTGACTTTGGAGGAGAAGTAGAACGCGTTTTGAAAATGGCCGATGGTGTGGTATTATTGGTGGATGCTTTTGAAGGACCAATGCCGCAAACAAGATTTGTATTGCAAAAAGCTTTACAACTGAACCTACATCCATTAGTAGTTATTAATAAAGTAGATAAGCCCAATTGCCGTCCCGATGAAGTCCATGATGCGGTATTTGAATTATTTTTCAACCTAGATGCAACCGAAGAACAATTAAATTTTCCTACTTTTTATGGTAGTGGTAAAAATGGTTGGTTCAACGATAGCCTTACCCAAACCGAAGACATTCTTCCTTTAATGGATGGCATTATTAAGCACGTTCCAGCACCTAAGGTTAATGAAGGTACTTTGCAAATGCAAATTACTTCTTTAGACTATTCTTCTTTCTTAGGAAGAATCGCTATTGGTAAAGTAACACGTGGATTGGTAAAGGAAGGTCAAACTATTGCATTGGTTCAGGCTGATGGCAGCATTAAGAAGTCGAAAGTAAAAGAGTTATATGTTTTTGAAGGAATGGGCAAACGTAAGGTACTAGAAGTAATCTCTGGTGATTTATGTGCCGTAGTTGGTTTGGAAGATTTTAACATTGGTGATACCATTTGCGATATTGAAAATCCAGAAGCATTACCTGTTATTAGTGTAGACGAGCCTACCATGAGCATGTTATTCTCTATTAATAACTCACCGTTCTTTGGTAAAGATGGAAAATTCGTTACCTCACGTCATTTACGTGATCGCTTGATGAAGGAAACAGAAAAAAATCTTGCTTTAAAGGTTGAAGATACTGATAGTGCTGATAGCTTTTTAGTATACGGTCGCGGTATTTTGCACTTAGGTATTCTAGTGGAAACTATGCGTCGTGAAGGTTATGAGCTAACTGTTGGTAACCCTCAAGTATTGATTAAACAAATTGATGGCAAAAAACATGAACCCTACGAGATACTTGTGGTTGATGTACCTACAGAATTCAGTGGTAAAGTTATTGACCTAGTAACCCAGAAGAAGGGCGAAATGCATATCATGGAAAGTAAAGGAGAAATGCAACACCTTGAATTTGATATTCCTTCAAGAGGTTTAATTGGCTTACGTTCTCAAATGCTGACCAATACTGCTGGAGAAGCTGTAATGGCGCACCGTTTTAACGAATACAAACCTTGGAAAGGAAATATTCCAGGTAGGAATAATGGTGTATTGATTAATAAGTTTCAAGGTGTCACTACCGCTTACTCTATCGATAAACTACAAGATCGTGGTAGCTTCTTTATAGAACCAGGTGAAGAAGTGTATGTAGGACAAATTATTGCCGAGCACATCAAACCAGGCGATTTAAATGTGAATGCCATAGAAGCTAAAAAATTAACCAATCATCGTGCTAGTGGAAGTGACGATAGCGTTCGTATTACCCCTAAAATTCAGTTTACTTTAGAAGAATGTATGGAGTATATTCAGCAAGATGAGTGTATTGAAGTAACGCCTAAGAATATTAGAATGCGTAAAACCATATTGGACGAAGAAGATAGAAAGAAGGCTTCAAGAAGCATGAAAACGGAAGCATAGAATATACATTATTTTACTTCGCATTTAGCTTTACAAAACAATTTAAAAAGGTCATGAAGCACAATCTTCATGACCTTTTTATTGTTAAGATAGCCACAATCCTTTATCAATGCTAGCGGTCTTAGATAGCAGCTAATATACTCACAAAAAAGCCCTAGGAATAAACCTAAGGCCATCAACTAATAATAGCTGATTGATGTATTTAATTAATTCTTGCTTACAACTACATCTTGTACCATATCTGTTTTGATACTAAGATTATAGGCTTGTACAAAATTTTCTTTTTCTGATGATAATGAAATGGTGATCCTGTTAGCATCACAATCTCTAGGAAGTAAGAATTCTTTAGCAAAAGCTTTGTTATCAAAAGTACCTGAATATAGCTCATCACCACTCTGGTCTTTAATAACGATATTAAACTTAGCACTTTTTTCATTGTTATACTTAACAGTGAAAAACACACCATCTTGATTACTACCAAGGTAACTTACTAATACATTTTCGCTTTTAGTAGTAGTGGTACTAACTAATGAATCAACACGCGTTTCATTATAACTACTAGCTTCTGCTTTGTTTTGGAATGATACTAAAACTACAAGAGCTAATATGTTAGTTAAGAATAATTTTCTTGCGATTGTGTTTACTGATTGCTTTTTCATAACTGATTTCATTTGTTTTTTTAAATTAATAATTGTTCCTCACAGGCTAGCAATACGTTAAACATTAATGTTTCGTAAAGTTTTTATTCAAGCTGGCATAACAAACGAAGTTCTATTTCATGTAGACAAGCAGTGTGTTGATGCATTTCAACTTACAGATCTGCTATTGTTACTTTTAATACTTATTGAAGCACAAAAGTAACCCATTCAATTAAATTTTTGCGTTAAATACTACGCAATCCATTGCATAACATTTGGTTAACACTCTCTACAACTCAATGCTACAAAGGCTTATTAAGCGTTTGCCATAATAAATCTTTTAACTCGCCCATCCCTTTATTGGTAAGGGAGGAAATAAAAATATGGGGAATATTTTTAGGAAATTCTTTAGAGATTGCTGCTTTTAACTCATCATCCAACATATCGCTTTTACTAATAGCAATGATAAAATCTTTCTGCAACATTTCTGGATTGTACTCTTTTAATTCGTTTAAAAGAATCTCAAACTCTTTTTTATGGTCTTCACTATCGGCAGGAATCAGAAACAATAAAATTGAATTACGCTCTATATGACGAAGAAAACGATGACCCAATCCTTTCCCTTCTGCAGCACCTTCAATAATACCTGGAAGATCGGCAATACAAAAACTTTTTCCATCACGATATTCAACCATACCTAATTGAGGAACCAAAGTTGTAAACGCATAATTTGCAATTTTAGGCTTAGCAGCCGTAATCACACTTAATAATGTAGACTTGCCCGCATTAGGGAAACCCACCAAGCCAACATCGGCTAATACCTTTAGTTCTAAGAACTTCCAACCTTCAATACTCTCGCCACCGGGTTGTGCATGATCGGGCACCTGATTGGTAGGCGTTGCAAAGTTCGAGTTACCTAATCCGCCTCTACCGCCTCTCATTAATATAAACTCTTGGCCATCTTCTAAAATTTCAGCCTCTACTTTACCTGTTTCTTCGTCTTTTGCAATGGTACCCAATGGCACTTCAATAATGATATCTTTCCCATCATGTCCAGTACAATTGTTTTTGCTGCCCCCCTCACCATCTTCGGCTAAAACGTTTTTGAAATAACGCAAGTGTAATAAGGTCCATAATTGCGAATTACCCTTAAGTATAATATGCCCACCACGACCGCCATCGCCTCCATCAGGACCACCCATGGCAGTTAATTTATTACGCATGAAATGCCTAGCTCCGGCACCACCATGGCCACTCCTACAAAAAATGCGGATATAATCTATAAAGTTATTTTTCTCTGACACGTTACAATTTAAATGTAAACGAAGATACTCTAAAAGAATGGTGAAACGAATTTGTTACTGCATTGATTAGCTAGAAACTAACTACAATTAGAACCATAGCATATTTTAAGTACCTAAAACAGTCAGGAACGCAAGTACAAAACAAAGTTATCCAAAAAGTCAAGCCTAATTATTGCTTATCTTTCGCTACCATTCATTAAACTAGTTTATGAAAAACCTTTTTTTAGCTATCCTATTCATTATGCCATTCTTGTCGTACTCAGTTAATGCACAAGAATTTAAATCAGAGATTACTGCTTTTAAGCAGCTCGACAGCATTCAGTTTCCGGCAAAACATCAAATCCTATTGGTGGGAAGTTCTTCTTTTAGAAAATGGACCCATGTACAAGAATGGTTTCCCAATCACATAATCATCAATCGTGGCTTTGGAGGTTCTACCTTGCCCGATGTAATACATTATGCCAACGAGATCATTTTCCCTTATGCGCCCAAACAAATACTTATTTATTGTGGTGAAAACGATATTGCCTCTTCCGATACACTAAGCGCTCAAAACATTTTGGCTAGGTATCAACAGCTATTTTTTTTGATTAGGGCTAAAATGAAAAGAGTAGAAATAGATTTTGTTTCGATTAAACCAAGCCCCGTTAGAGCAAAATTCAGACCTACAGTAGCGCTTTCTAATCAACTAATTAAAGCATTTATAGCCACTCAAAAACACGCGGCTTTCATTAATATTTTTGATCCCATGCTCAACCAAGATGGAAGCACTAAACAAGAGATTTTTCTAGCAGACAACCTACATATGAACGATAAGGGCTATGCCATCTGGCAAAAAATTATAGCACCCTATTTAATGAAATAACGATTATTTTTTTAACCCCCCCACCAAAATAGTAATCATATTTTCTTCTAATGCTTTACCATCAATCTTTTGTTTACTTCTATGCCAGCTTTCAATACCGCTTATTGCGTGTAACATAATTAGCACAGCCGTTGTAGGGTCTATTTTTTTAATTTCTTTTTTGGCAATACCCTCTTCAATGATGGCAGCAAAACGCTTACGATATGTGCGTCGTTGAGTTTGAAAATTAGAAAGAAATGGTTCAACCAAGAACTTCCACTCACGATCACATACATATACTTCTTCGAAATTGTGCACCATACCATCAATAAGAAAACGAAGAAGCTTCTCTATTTTTTGCAGACTATTGGTTTTTTCAGCTTCAATTTCGTCCATCGCTGCCATATAGTTATTCGCTACATTAAAGCAAATCAAATGCAATAGTTCGCTTTTACTGTGAATATGGTTATATAAACTAGCCGCTTCTACACCCACTACATCGGCTAACTCTCTCATACTAGCAGCTTTATATCCTTTTTCTTTAAAAAGTTCAGCGGCCTTACGTATAATCACGTCTTTACGGCTAAGATTACTATCGGTTTTTATTCTTCCCATATATTTAAAAATAGCACTAACATTTGTTAGTGCAAAATAAGAATATTGTTAGTTTAAAAAAAATATCCTTCACTCTTTGTTTCTATAAAACAAGGCAATAGGTTGCCAGCTGCCATAAGCTGCTGCCTGCCCCCATATTGTGTTATACATTTCAGTCATAGCTGAATCATAAATTCTCCTCTATTTTTTGCTCCTAATGCTTTAGTTTCGCTTCCTTATACAAAATCCTTAATTATGAGTTTAATCGTGGTTGGATCAATGGCATTTGATGCTATTGAAACCCCTTTTGGTAAAAGTGACAAAATTGTTGGTGGCGCTGCTACCTATATTGCTTGGTGTGCTTCTAACTTTACACCCGTAAAACAAATATCTGTCGTAGGCGGCGATTTCCCTCAGCAAGAATTAGACGCTTTAACGGCACGTGAGGTATCATTAGAAGGTGTACAGATTAAGAAAGATGAGAAATCTTTTTTCTGGAGTGGCCGTTATCATCTAGACATGAATACACGGGATACATTGGTAACCGAACTCAATGTGTTGGGAACCTTTGAACCTGTGGTACCAGAAAGTTATCAGGATTGTGAATTTTTAATGCTTGGCAATCTTGCTCCTTCTGTTCAATTGAGCGTGATTGAGCAAATGAAAAATAAACCCAAATTAGTGGTACTAGATACCATGAATTTTTGGATGGATATTGCCTTAGATGACCTGAAGAAAGTATTAACTAAAACAGACGTTTTAATGGTCAACGATAGCGAAGCACGCCAATTAAGTGGCGATTTTTCACTGGTACGCGCTGCGAAAACCATCATGGCCATGGGACCTAAATACTTAATTATTAAGAAAGGTGAACATGGTGCATTGCTGTTTTACGACGATAAGGTCTTCTTTGCCCCTGCATTACCCTTAGAAGATGTTTTTGACCCAACAGGCGCAGGCGACACATTTGCTGGTGGGTTTATTGGCCAAATAGCAAAAACAAAAGATATTTCGTTCGAGAACATGAAAACAGCCATCATCGTTGGCTCTGCCATGGCTTCTTATTGCGTAGAGAAGTTCGGTACCGAACGATTAAGAGAAATTACCAAGGCAGATATTGATACAAGGCTAAAAGAGTTTGTACAATTGGTAAACTTCGATATTGACCTTGTTTAATAGCCTTAAAACAGCTCTTTTTTAACAGCTAATCTAATGGGAAGACATTTTCCTTAATACCCTTACTTTTTTAGCTATTAGGCGCTAAAATGAAGCTGCCATAAAAATTATATTTTTTTTAAAAACACTAGCTTTGGGGCTAGTGTTTTTGTTTTAACCCAGGATTAACCCCATTTCACTCCAATCATGTGCAACGAAGAGTATATTTGTCTATAGAGCACATGAATAGATTATTACCATATAACTTTATAGTCGTACTGTTTTTAATGCTTTTTAGTAAAAGCAATGGACAACTAAGCTTCCAGATAATACCTAGTGCCACTACAATTGGCAAGGAAGATGTGCTAGAAGTATCATTCGAATTAAGTGGCAGCATGGAAGTCTCGAATTTCAAGGAACCCTTGTTTGCACAATGGAAAGTTTTATCGGGACCTAGTTTATCTTCCGAACAGGTATCAGTGAACGGAAAAACAACGAGCAGTGTAAAGTATTTGTATAGCCTTCAACCCCTTGCTACAGGTACCTTAAAAATTCCCGCCACAAGTATTGTTGCACAGGGAAAAACAATCAACTGTTCTGCTTATAGTATTACGGTAAAAAATGTTCACCACCTTGCTAGTGCAAAGAATACAGCAAGCAGTTTACAACCCCCTGCTAGCTTTTTTCAGGAAGACATGATGGGGGCGCCAGAAATTGATAAAGCCGCTCTACTTAAGCCCGGCGAAAGCATTGCATCTAAAATTAAAAATAACCTCTTTGTAAAAATAGTCACCAACAAAACAACCTGCTTTGTGGGCGAACCCCTGCTAGTAGAATATAAGTTATATTCTAGATTACATACCCAATCGAAGGTTTCAAAACAACCTTCCTTTAGTGGCTGCTCTGTTTATGAGATGACCACCCAAGATCAAGCTCCACAAACAGAAAAAGTTAAGGGTATCGATTACCAAACCTATACGATACGGAAAGTGCAACTATTTCCACTGCAATCAGGGGATCTTATATTAGACAGTGCTTCGGTTGAAAATGAGGTAACCTTTTTTCGACAAAAAGGTTCAGGTAATGCCGATGCAGAAACAAAAACAATTACCGTTTCGAACGACCCATTAATTATTCATGTAAAGGAATTTCCAAAAACCAACAAGCCAGCAGATTTTAATGGTACCATTGGAGACTTTTCGATCAAAGCGGAGCTAAGTAAACTCATTGATACTGCAGACGAAAACAATACCCTTGAAATAACCATTCAAGGTAATGGCAATTTTCAAACTATCAATTGCCCAAAAATAGAATGGCCTATACATACAGATTTCTTCGATAATGTAGAGAAAACAGAAATCAATAAACTAGTATTCCCAGCCAGTGGCACTAAACTGTTTTCTATTCCTTTTGTTGCAAAAAAAGCAGGAAAACTCATCATACCCCCTATCAAATTCAGCTATATTGATATCTATACAGCACAATATAAAACAATTAGTAGCGATAGTATTATTGTGGATATTGCACCTGCTTTAAAAAATAAAATAGACATAAAAAAGCTTTCTGGCGACATTACAAATCACAAGTATATTTGGATAGTGCCTGCCATTGCTTTTCTGTTGGGAATTTCTTGGTGGGTGAGTTATAGGAGAAATGAGCTACCTAAAAAAAATAGTCTCCCTGCCGAGGCAGACAAAAACCTCACATCTTCTCTTACTAACCCAATGTCCAACGAACCAGTTATTGAGCTAGTACCCATTTCATTGAAAGAAAAACTAAATGATTTATTAACTACCGAAGATGATAGAACTTTCTTTATACAGGCCCAACAATTAGCCAAAGAAATCAAAATGCAAAATACAGCTAATCTATCTATAGCGCAAGCTGAATTAATTATTCAGCAGTGCAACGAGGCCTTATATTTTCCGGGAGCAGGCGTAACGAAGGATCATGTTTTTAGGTTATTAGAAAGCCTTGTATAAGCAACTACTCTCCATCTACATACTTATACCCTACACCACGTACAGAGTGAAAATGAATAGGATTGCGGCTATCCTGTTCAAAAGATTTACGAAAATTAAGAATAAAGTTATCAATAGTTCTAGTGGTAGGATACACTTGATAACCCCAGACCATCTGCAGAATTTTTTCGCGTGTCACCACATCACCTTTATTTTCGATGAGCAACTTCAATAGCATGGTTTCTTTTTTACTTAGCTCAATCCTGTTTCCTGTCCATACCTGGGCTTCTTGGGCTTTAAAATCTATGGTATTATTTCCAAACGTATAGGTATCGCCAATGGTTTCTTTTACTTGAATTTTTTTATTTTTATGAATCAACTTCTCTACACGTAATAACAACTCTTCTAAGTTAAAAGGTTTAGAAAGATAATCGTCGGCTCCTTTTTTTAATCCACGTATTCTATCAGCATCAGAATTTCTAGCACTTAATATAAGTACAGGAACTTCGTTATTATTTACACGTATCGTTTCTAAGACCCTTATTCCATCAATTTCAGGGAGCATGATGTCGAGTATAATCAAATCGAAATATTCGTTTGCAATAGCCTTTAAAGCTTCTGTGCCATTGAAAGCCGAAGTAATATCGTAACCCTCCATATCAAGGTTTAGCTTTAAAGCTTCATGAAGGTTTTCTTCGTCCTCAACTAATAAAATATTAGATTTATCGTTTGTCATATAGGAAAGATTGCGGTAAAAATACTTCCACTTGGTTGGTTATCAGTAATAATTATTTGACCATGATGGTCTTGCATTATTTTCTTACACAGAAATAAACCCAGGCCCGAGCCTTTTGTTTTCCTTGTATTTTCATCGCCTACGCGATAAAATTTTTCGAAAATCTTTTTCTTTTCTATAGCTGCGATACCAATACCCTCATCTGAAACCCTTAATTCAACCTTTGTATTTGTATGTTGAAGGGTAATTGTAATGGTACTTTCTTTGGGCGAATACTTTAATGCATTATCAATTAAATTATTAATGAGCATTTGCAATAAGAGTTCTTGTCCCTGTATATATACCGCTGGCGATATCTTAGTAAGCAATTGCCTTTGTGGAAACCTGGTTTTAAAATTTTGAGTACTATTCTCCAACATATCGCTCAAAGGGATAGACTCTTTCTCAGATTGATAGATACCGCCATCAAGTTGAGCGGCAAGTAAAATATTATTGCATAGTGCATTTAACCTGTTGGCTTCATGAATAGTATTACCAATTAATCTTTCTTGTTTTTCTATATCAAGCTTTCGTTTCAGTAATGTTTCTAAATTAAGCAGTGTTACAGCAATAGGTGTTTTAAGTTCATGCGTAACCGCCATCATAAAGTTTTGTTGTTGTTTTGCTAGTTTCAATTGTCGCCTCGTGGCACGATAAACAAATACAGCACCAATGGCTATCAACAAAAAGAAGATAGCGCCTTCACCAATATATTGCGCCGTTTTTCTTTTTTGTGCAGCTACAATTGCACCTTCCTGAATAACATAATGTGGGTCGTTTGTATTCAGACTTTTTAACCGTAATTCGGTAAGAATATTATTTTGATGATTCAAAGCAATAAACCACCACAACAATGCTGCAACAATGTACACCAATAATACCCAGTAAACAGCAGTAATAACAACTATTCTATTTTTTTTTAAGAAACTCATGGTTTCACTTTTTCAACGCGGATACCTGCATTTAATAGATGTTCTAATGGATCTTCCCTCATAACCTGCTCTAGCTCAAACACATATTTACCCTTCTTTAGATGAATGGGCAATGGATTAAATATAATTCGGTCTTCAAAAATGTCATCCATCCCTGTACCTAGCCATTTTGTATTATCGGCTAATGTAAATTCTCGTTTAATAACATAGGAAGAATCGGGATCTTTTATATGTACATTCAGCCAAATATTTTTGTACCGATAGGCATCTTCATGACGGATAACTACATATAGGTTATAGAGCGAAATACTATCATGAATGGCAAAATTGAACGACGGCTTATCGCTACTTTTCCATTCATGTTCGGGGAAAGCTTTTGTTTTTTCAAAAACATCCAATGTATTACAGGAGATCAGAAATAGGATAATAACAAAAGTGACAATTGATTTCATCTTTCAAAATTAATAGCAAAAATGTTACAATATATTCAATACCTGTTCTTTTGCTTTTTCTAACTCATCTTTCATCAATACTACACATTTTTGGATGTCGGAATCATTGGCTTTTGAGCCGGTGGTGTTTATTTCACGACCAAACTCCTGAAGAATGAAAGACAATTTTTTTCCCTTACTCTTCCCCTTCTCGGCCAATATGGACCGAAAGTATTCAAGATGATTTTTTAACCTTACTTGCTCTTCGGTTATATCTATCTTTTCTATATAGAATATTAATTCTTGTTCTAATCTATTCGAGTCGTAATTATCCTTACCCACATTTTCTTCTAATAGTTTTAATAAACCTTCTTTAATTTTTGTTCTACGCCTAGGCTCTAGCGTTATAATTTCTGTTTCTTGTATTTCAATATTGGCAAGCCTTTTTAATAAATCGGTTTCCAGTGCTTTCCCTTCGCTAATGCGGTGATTATTTAATTCGCCAATTGCCTTCTGTAATACCAATTGAAATTGTTTCCAATCGTCTTCATTAAGCATTTCTGTAGAGTTAACCACTACATCGGGTAAGCGCAAGATAGCAGCCATTAAACTGCTTACATCAGCCTTTAATTCGTCGGCTACCGTTGACACAGATTGGTAGTATGCTTTTAATAAATCGGTATTGACCGTTACTGGCCTAGCTGCGCCATTTTGTTTGATCGAAATAATACATTCTACACTGCCGCGCTCCAATCCTTCATTTAAAATACTACGTACTTCAAATTCATAGGGTTTCAATAATGCAGGAATTTGCAATCGTAAGTCAAACTGTTTCCCATTCAATGACCTTATTTCTACTAAAAAAGTTTTGTCACCAATGGTTTCTTCGGCTCTTCCATAACCTGTCATCGAGTATAGCATATCTGATTGTTATTGATGCAATGTAAGAAATGTTTATTAGCTAGCATTACTTATTCGACAGTATACAAATAAGCGAAATAGAGTTAGAAGTCAATACCAATGAGTTTTCTTTTACTCTTGGCATATTTTTCGAAATTGAACTTATATAGTTTACCTGGCCTATGCGAAACATCCCCTTCCATTTCACCTGTATCAATTAATAAATCCATAGAAGCAAATTTTTTTCTAAAATTTCTTCTATCTAGGCTTATATTTAAGATGGCTTCGTATAAATTTTGCAATTCGCGCAATGAAAATTTGTCAGGCAATAGATTAAATCCAAGTGGATGCTCTTGTATTCTTTTCTGTAGCCATTTATGGCATGCTTCTAGAACTTCTTTATGATCAAAAGCCATTTCCTTAATCGATGAGAAACTGTGCCAATGCAATTCATTGGCATGAATCTTAAGTTCATGGTGCTGGATATTTAGCAGCGAACAATACGATATAGTAATTACCCTGCCCCCCGGATGTCGGTCTGGTCTACTAAAGGCCCTAAATTGTTCCAAGTAAACATCATCCATACCTGTTCTAACTTTCAAAATACGATAGGCTGCATCGTCTAGTTCTTCATTATCCTTCGCAAAATCACCCAATAAAGACCATTTACCATCAAACATTTCAATATCACTCCTAATGAGTAGGACCTTGAGCTCATTTTGGTCAAACCCAAAAATAACACAGTCAACCGTAATCGGCACTCTTGGATAAGATGCTACTAACTGTTCTACATCTTTAATCAAGGCTTTCTGCGATTTACCCGATACAGGGAGAATGGGTGATACTTTTTTCAACATGTTCGAAGTTTAATAAAAAAGATAGAAGTAAATTGCAATCTTTCTAGCGAAGTTAAATATTTTATTACGCCGCATATAGAATACTCGATAATTAACAAAAAATACAATAATTTTTTACCGCCAATTCCAAATATGTATAGCCCTATCGAAATAAAAAAAATACAAGAAATATCTAAAGAACTACTGCTCATAACCAATCAAAATGAAGGCGAAAAACGAATTGAAGCGCTAAGAAAGGTATTGCGTTTTCATGAATATAGGTACTATGTAATGAATGAACCACTCATTAGTGATGCCGAATATGATCAATTATATAGATTATTAGCAGATATTGAAAAAAACAATACAACCCTTATTACCAAAGATTCTCCTACCCAACGGGTGGGAAGTAGCTTAAATAATGCTTTCGAAACCGTACAACATCTGGTACCCATGCTTAGCTTGGAAAATAGCTATAATGCCGATGATTTAATTGATTGGGATAGAAAAGCGAAAGAACTTACTGGATTAGACTCCCTTGAATATTGCATTGAACCAAAATTTGATGGTGCTAGTATTTCATTGATATATGAGAACGATGTTTTAGTTCGCGCCGCTACAAGAGGCGATGGTGTAGAAGGCGAAGAAATTACAAATAACATTAAACAAATACGTTCCATACCATTAACAGCCCCCTTTTCTGAGTTTAATATTGAGCAAATTGAGATTCGTGGTGAAGTTATCATGAGTAAGAAATCATTTGCAAAGTATAATGAATGGCTAACCGAACAAGGCTCCGCTGCATTAGCCAATCCGCGCAATGCAGCTAGCGGAAGCTTAAGAATGAAAGATCCAAAAGAAGTGGCTAGAAGGGGACTAGAGGCCTTTCTATATCATGTAAGTTATTATATCAAGCATAAATCGCCGGACGAAAATAGCCTGGGACATCAACTGATGACCCATGATGGCATTCTTAACATGCTCTGGGAATGTGGATTTCGCTCTCCACAAAAAGAGAAATTAGTCGTGAGGGGTATTGAGGAAGTAATTAAACATGTTCATGATTTCGAGGAAATGCGCGACACTTTACCCTATGAAATTGATGGAATGGTTATAAAAGTGAATAGTATTCCACTGCAAGATAAAATGGGTATGACCACCCATCACCCTCGATGGGCGATTGCTTTTAAATTCAAGGCCCGACAAGCAACAACAATATTACGCGCAGTAGAATTTCAAGTGGGAAGAACCGGCGCAATTACACCAGTTGCTAAGTTAGACCCTGCATTTATTGGCGGAGTGACTATCTCTAGTATTTCTATTCACAATGAAGATTATATCAAAGAAAAAGACTTGAAAATTGGCGATACCGTTCTAATTGAACGTGCCGGTGATGTAATTCCTCAAATTGTAAAATCACTGCCGGAACTGCGCGCTGGAACCGAATCGGAGATCCTATTTCCTAAACATTGCCCTGTTTGTAAGAGTACACTGTATAAAGAAGAGACAGAAGCAGTTTGGCGATGCACCAATATCGACTGTGAGGCACAAGTGCTAGAACGTATTATCCACTTTATTAGTAAAGACGCAATGGATATCAAAAGCTTTGGCGAAGCCAATGTGCGGAAATTTTATGAACTTAACTTACTAAAAGATATTCCTGGCATTTATCGGTTAGACTTTACAACCATTGGTCAACTAGAAGGATTTAGAGAGAAATCTATTGAAAATCTGAAAGCAGCTATTGAAACATCTAAACAAAAACCCCTACATAGATTAATTTATGCACTCGGTATCCGATTTGTAGGAGAAACAACAGCTAAGACCCTAGCGAATGCGATCAAAAATATTTACGACCTTCAAAACAAAACAGAAGAAGAACTACAACAACTTGATGATGTTGGTGTAAAGGTTGCCCAGAGTATCTTTCAGTTTTTTCATAATGAGCAGAACTTAAAAATGCTAGCCGAATTACAAGAAATAGGCTTACAGTTTAATAACGAAAAACGCGAAACGATCACTGCCGGTGGATTAGCCGGTCAATCTTTTTTATTTACAGGAACATTGACCAAATTAAAACGTAGTGAAGCTGAGGCATTAGCCGAAGAGAATGGAGGGAAAATAGTATCGGGTGTGAGTGCTAAATTAAACTATCTTGTTGTGGGAGAAGATGCGGGTAGTAAATTAGAAAAAGCAAAGAAAATAAACACGATAAAAATTATTACAGAAGATGAATTTCTTGAGTTAGTAAAATAATTACTCATCCTAAAATACCGCTATAAAAAAATTAGCGGATAAATATATGCTACAACCAACCACAATCAAGTTTCTAAAAGATCTAAAGAATAATAATAGCAAAGAATGGTTTGATAATAATAGAAAACGGTATGAGGCTGCAAAAGAAGATTTTTCAGTAATAGTAACTGCTATTATTCAAGAATTTGGAAAAAAGGATCCATCCATTCAACTACTTACTGCTAAAGAATGTATGTTTCGCATTAACCGAGATGTACGCTTTAGCAAAAATAAAAGTCCTTATAAAACAAATATGGGTGCAAGTTTTAGCAAGGGTGGCAAGAAAAGCATATTGGCCGGTTATTACTTTCATTGTGAACCTGGACAGGCTTTTATCGGTGGTGGCTTATGGATGCCGGAGTCGGATGTAGTTAAAAAAGTAAGACAAGAAATTGATTATTGTTTTGATGAATTTTCAAAGATCCTCAAAAACAAAAAATTTGTAGCCGTATATAAAGGTTTAGAAATATCGGATCAAACCTCTTTAACTAGAGAGCCAAAAGGTTATGAAAAAGATAATAATGCTATTCAATTTATTAAATTAAAAAGCTGGCTAGCAACCGTGGCTTTAACCGATGCAGATTTAACCAACAAAGCGCTAGTTAGTAAAATTGTTAGCGCATTTGAAGCATTGCAACCTTTCATTGAATTCTTAAATAGAGCAATCGAAGTATAAATTTCTCAATGGTATTTAGGGTTGTTCAGTATTCAGCAATCGTTCCGATTGTATAGAAAATTGACTAAAATTAGTCTCTCAAAAAATTATAGGTCTTCCCAATCACATGAATGAGGTCTGTAGCTAATAAGCTTTCTACTGATTGATTTTCCAGGGCAAGGTCTGCAGCTAAGCCATGTAAAAATACCCCAATTAAGGCGGCCTGTAAAGGTTGATAATTTTGTGCAATTAGGGCCGTAATCATTCCGGTTAATACATCTCCAGAGCCTCCTTTTGCCAAGCCAGCATTTCCTGTATTATTAAGATAGCCTTTACCATTGGCAGCGATTAAAGTATGATGACCTTTCAAAACAATTATCAAAGGATAGCGTTGCGAGAGCTCAATGGCCTTATTCAACGAATCAAATTCATTCTCACAACTACCAAAAAGACGTTCAAACTCTTTAGGATGCGGTGTTAATATAGAACCAGCTGGAATTCGGGGTAACCAATCCTTATTTTCAGCTAGGATATTTAAAGCATCGGCATCAATCACGATCGGCTTTTTATAGTTTTCTAATACCTGCCCTAATAGTTGCTGAGCATCAGCAGCCATACCTAAACCCGGACCAATACCAATAGATGCAAACGAACGAAACGCATTTTCTTGGCCTCTATTTATCGTCATTGCTTCGGGAAGAAATGTATTGATGACCGATTGATCTTTTTCTGGAATATTTACCGTTAGCAATCCAGCACCTGTTCTTAAACAAGCTTTAGCGGCTAATAAAGCAGCCCCCATCTTTCCTTTGTTTCCGGCTATCAGTAAGGCATGTCCATAATTTCCCTTATGTGCAAAAGTATCACGTGGTTTAATACATGAGACAATTTTGTCTTTCGAAACTAATTCAAATACCGTATAGGTCTGTTCTAAAAATTTAGGGTCTAGGTCAATATTCAGTATATGTACCTGACCAAAGTAAGCTGCATTTTCTGCTACTAGAAAACAAAGCTTTAAAGATTGAAATGTGAGGGTATGTGTAGCGATAATAATCGCATTTGTTCTTGAGCTTTTGTCAATACTCATACCGCTAGGTACATCTATAGAGATTACAGTAGCACTTGACCTATTAATATATTCAACAATTTCTTTACTCAAAAGCTGTAAAGGTCTATTTAATCCAGAACCATATAATGCATCAATAATCAAGTCGTGCTTATCAATTTCGGGAATAAAGTCTTCCGACTGAATAAAGTGGATAGCAGTAGTTATTTGGTGAAGTAGATGTAGATTAAACTGAAAATCATCGGTACCTCGGGCCCCAAACTCTAAAATATAGACCGAGATATCATAGCCCTTCTCTAATAGTAATCTAGAAATAGCTAATCCATCGCCCCCATTATTACCCTTACCACAAAAAACTTTTATTTTCTTGCCAATAAAGTCATTGGCCGTCATCCAATCTACACAACGCTGCGCAGCCCTTTCCATTAAATCAATTGATTTTATGGGCTCTTGTTGCATGGTAAATGCATCCCATTGCTGAATTTGTTGTGCAGTCAATAATTTCATCGCTATAAATTTACATACACTTTCTATAGTAAAATAATGATTTTTCGCAGTGTTTTATCATAAAGAAGGGGTAAACGAGTAGATCGTTTACCCCCAAACATGCACTCACAAAATCATTTTGCAACTCTTGCTATAAAAACTACAATAATCCTTTACCCAATAAATATTCGGCTATCTGAACCGCATTGGTAGCAGCACCTTTGCGAAGGTTATCGCTAACAATCCATAGATTTAATGTTTTGGCCTGTGTTTCGTCTCTACGTATTCTTCCTACAAACACTTCATCTTGTTCGTGCGCCCATAAAGGCATTGGATATACTTGGTTTGCATCGTCATTTTGAACAATAATGCCTGGAGCTGCCGCTAGTATTGCTTTCAATTCAGCTAAATCAAATTCATGTTCAAATTCAACATTTACGCTTTCGCTATGACCACCCACAACAGGAATACGTACCGTTGTAGCCGTAACGCGGATATCATCGTCCCGCATAATTTTATTGGTTTCTTTCACCATTTTCATTTCCTCTTTGGTGTAACCATTGTCTACAAACACATCGATTTGAGGAATAACGTTTAAATCTATGGGGTATTTATAGGCCATCTCGCCTGTAATACCTTTTCGTTCATTGAATAATTGGTCTACTGCCTTTTTACCTGTTCCAGTTACACTTTGGTAGGTACTAACTACCACTCTTTTTATTTTGTATTTGGTATGTAAAGGTTGTAAAGCAACCACCATTTGAATGGTAGAGCAATTAGGGTTAGCAATGATATAATCGTCGGCGGTTAATACACTGGCATTTACTTCTGGAACCACTAATTTTTTTGTTGGATCCATTCTCCATGCAGAAGAGTTATCAATGACCTTAATGCCTGCTGCTGCAAACTGTGGTGCCCACTCCAACGATGTACTACCTCCTGCGGAGAATATTGCTACGGCTGGTTTTGCAGCAATACCATCGGCCATACTCACTACCTTATATTTTTTACCCTTAAATTCTACTTCTTTACCTACTGACCTTTCAGATGCCACCGGAATTAATTCGGTAACAGGAAAATTTCTTTCTGCTAAAACCTGTAACATTTTAGAGCCTACCAAACCTGTAGCTCCAACTACGGCAACTTTCATTTTTGTACGTTTTAATTGAATAAAAGATTATTGTTCTAAATGAATATAACAAAAGAGCCTTCCCTGTTTAGGGAAGGCTCTTCATTATGTTTTAAGTGGTCATAAAAAGATAAGCTACTTCCCTAGTAGGATGTGTTTCTTATTTCCCTTTATGGTCTTTATTAGTTTCATTTACCCTACAAAAGTATTTCCTAATAAGGTTGAACCCAAAATTATTTTTCAGCTATTGGTGGGAGGGGCTGCTTTTTATCTAGATTTAAACTAATGATTACTAGAATTTCTTAGGGTCAGACTTATTTATTTTCCTTTACTTTTGCAGCGCTTTTTATACTTAAATAATAAACATGAAACTGAGAGACATCCAGGTATTGAATGAAAAAGAAACCCGTGGTGGTTTTGGTGAAGGCATTTATGAAATAGCGAAAGAAAATGAAAAGGTGGTCGTTTTAACTGCCGATCTTGCTGGCTCATTTAAATTAGGGCCCTATATCAAAGATATGCCTGAGCGTTTTATTCAATGTGGCATTGCAGAAGCGAATATGATTGGTATCGCTGCCGGATTAACGATTGGTGGTAAAATTCCTTATACCACCACTTTTGCAAATTTTAGCACTGGACGTGTTTACGATCAGATACGTCAAAGCATTGCTTATAGCAATAAAAATGTAAAAATATGTGCTTCGCATGCAGGTTTAACCTTAGGCGAAGATGGTGCCACTCACCAGATTTTAGAAGATATTGGATTAATGAAAATGCTCCCTGGTATGACCGTAGTTGTGCCCTGCGATTTTAATCAAACCAAGGCAGCCACCAAAGCTATCGCTTCTTATGAAGGCCCCGTTTATCTTCGTTTTGGAAGACCTAAATGGCCCAACTTTACTAAAGAAGATGGCAGCGATTTTGTGATTGGTAAAGCCCAACCCTTAAGTGAAGGATCAGATGTCTCCATCTTTGCTTGTGGGCATATGGTTTGGAAGGCTATCGAAGCAGGTAAATTACTAGAAGAAAAAGGCATTAGTGTTGAGCTCATTAATATGCATACCATTAAACCACTTGATGTGGATGCTATTGTAAAGTCTATCAGCAAAACCAAATGTGCGGTTACCGTTGAAGAACATAATATCATTGGCGGTTTAGGCGATAGTATTGCGCAAGTGGCTGCAAAAAATTTCCCTATTCCGATCGAGTATATCGGAACTAATGATACATTCGGAGAAAGCGGCACACCTAACGACCTATTAAAAAAATACGGCTTAGATACTCCCTTTATTGTTGACGCAGTTGAGAAAGTAATTAAAAGAAAATAATAGAGGTACATTTTATAAAAAAGCTGCAATCTTTCCATTGCAGCTTTTTTTATGCCCCCTTAATAAGCTTGCGAAACGCATGCTAGCGTATTTTTTAGGGTGCTAACCGCTCTCTATTCCAAGTTTGATGACCAGTTAAAGTATATTGAATACGATCGTGTAGGCGACTGCTTCTTCCTTGCCAGAACTCCATTACAGTAGGCTTAACAATATAGCCACCCCAATGTGGCGGACGAGGAACACCCGTTGCTTCAAATTGTGCTTCGTATTTTATAAAATTATCTTCAATCACTTTTCGATCTTCAATAACACTGCTCTGAGGCGATGACCAAGCACCAATTCGGCTACCGATGGGTCTAGATTGAAAATAAATATCGCTTTCTTTGGCACTTATTTTTTCAATCGTTCCAGTAATTCGTATTTGTCTTTCCAATTCTTTCCAAAAAAACAATAAGGCAACATGCGGATTTTGCTCAATCTCTTTCCCTTTTGCACTCTGGTAATTTGTAAAAAATACAAACCCCTGTTGGTCGTATCCTTTTAATAGCAGAATGCGAGAGGAGGGGATGCCAGTAGCCGTAGCGGTAGCTACCGTCATTGCATTTACCTCATCAATGTCACTTTTTACAGCCTCATCCCACCATTTTTTAAACTGCTGAAAAGGATTAGAATCTGTATCTGCTTCTGATAAGGACTCACGTTTATAATCTCTTCTGATATCTGCTATTGACTGGCTCATAGATGCATTTTTCTGGCTACAAAGTTATCATTAGAATTGAAAGATCTAAGATTTATTAAGCCATAAAAAAGCGGCTTTGTAATAAAGCCGCTTTGGGTTACCTTTTGGAAATATTATTCAGTTATTTCTGTTTTTTTAGCATCGTGCGAACCACTGATATAGGTATAAACCGCTGGAATTACAAATAGGGTGAGTATCAGCGAAAACATAATTCCGCCCACTACAACAATACCAAGCGGAATACGGCTAGTACTAGCAGCTCCCAAACTTAAGGCAATAGGCAAGGCTCCCAATGCAGTTGCGAGGCTAGTCATTAATATTGGACGTAACCTTTGTGAGGCCGCTTCTATCACTGCCTCTTTCTTAGGAAAGCCAAACTCTCTTTTTTGTTTTGCAAATTCAACAATAAGGATCCCATTCTTAGTAACAAGACCAATCAGCATAATCATCCCTATTTCAGAAAAGATATTGAGTGTTTGATTAAATAGATATAAACTTAATAAAGCACCCGCCATTGCCAATGGAACAGTAAGCATAATGGTAAAGGGATCTAAGAAACTCTCGAACTGTGCTGCCAATACTAGATAAATTAATATGAGTGCCAAACCAAAGGCAAACGCAATATTCGAAGAACTTTCTGCATAATCTCTCGATGGCCCATTTAATGAAGTTTGATAACTTTCATCTAATAGTTTATTACTAATAGCATTCATTGCATTGATACCATCGCCAATGGTTTTTCCTTCAGCTAGCGATGCAGAGATGGTAGCAGCTTTATAGCGATTAAAATGGAAGAGGGTGGAAGGATTACTGCTCTCCTCTAATTTAATAACTGCTTTTAATGGAATATTCTCGCCCTTATTATTTTTTACATACAAATCTGCAATATCGGTTGGCTTATTTCTATTCCCTCTATCCACCTGCGCTATTACCTGATATTGATAGCCATTCATAATAAAATAAGCAAGTCTTCCACCACTAAATGCAGCCTGTATTGCCGAAATAACATCGGAAGTAGATAAACCCAAATCTTTTACTTTCATTCGATCAATCGATAATTGTACTTCAGGTTTATTAAATTTCAGGTTAACATCCGAATTGGCAAATGTCTTATCTTTTCTTACTTCATCTAAAAATTTAGGGATAATGCTTTTTAGTTTATTTAAGTCCTGATTTTGCAAAATAAACTGAATAGGTAAGGCCCCTTTTGACCCAGAACCAACTGCAATTGTTTGTTCTTGTACCGCAAAAATCCTTGCATCATTAAATCTTGATAATTTCTTCTGTAGTTCGTTTGCAATAGTATTCTGACTACGTTTTCTAAATTCAGGATCAACGAGTGCCAGTCTAGGTTGCGCTGTATTTGTTGAGGCACCCGAAGGTGTACGTGAAAAAACAATATCTCTCTCTGGAACCGAATCGATTAAATAATCAGAAATTTTATCGGTCATCAGTTGCATGGCTGGATAACTAGTTCCTTCAGGCGCTGTAACTGTAAAACGTATACTACTTCTATCTTCTATGGGTGCAATCTCGCTCTGCATATTCCTCATCACAAACCAAATAATGCCTACACATGCCAGAATAATGATCCACGCTACCCACCGAACTTTTATAAATCCTTGCAGTATATGTTTATACCCATTTTCCATCCCCGTAAAAAAGGGCTCTGTTTTATTATATAACCATCCATGTTGTGCATTTTTTCTATTCAATACAACATTCAACACAGGCGTAATAGTTAGCGATACAAAGGCAGAAATTAAAACTGCTGCAGCTAGCGTAACACCAAACTCTCTAAAAAGACGTCCTACGAAACCTTGTAAAAAAATCACCGGCAAAAACACAACAGCCAATGTGATAGAGGTAGAGATGACTGCAAAGAAAATTTCTTTACTTCCTTCTAGTGCTGCTTTACGAATCGGCAGCCCCTCTTCCAATTTTCTAAAGATATTCTCCGTGACTACAATACCATCATCTACCACCAAGCCCGTTGCAAGTACAATTCCCAAGAGCGTTAATATATTAATTGAGAACCCAGAAACATACATGATGAAGAAAGTAGCTACCAACGATATGGGGATATCAATTAATGGGCGAATAGCAATTAACCAATTACGGAAGAAAAAGAAAATAACTAATACCACTAATGCAAATGCAATTGATAGGGTTTCTTTTACTTCAGCCAATGATTTTCGAATATTGGTGGTATTATCTACCAATACATTTAACTCTATATCCGATTTGTTCGATTTTTTTATTTGCGCTAATCTTTTATTAAACTCATCGGCTATCTCAATGTTATTAGCCCCAGGCTGTGGTATAATGGCTAATCCTACGGCATTAGCTCCATTTAGTTTCCAACCTTGTTCCATCACCTCGGGTCCTAATTCAACCTTTGCCACATCTTTTAATCGAGTAATCCCCGTAGCATTTTCATTGATAATTAAATCTTCGAACTGTTTTTCCGATGTAAGCCGTCCTAAGGTTCTAATAATTAGTTCAGTGTTATTTCCATATATTTTTCCGGGAGGCAACTCAACATTCTCACTATTTAATGCTTTCTGAATATCATTAAATGCAATATTCTGTGCATTCATTCTGTCGGGGTTAAGCCATATACGCATGGCATAGCGCTTTTGGCCAAAGAGGTTTACAGCGCTAACATCTTTAATGGTTTGGACCTGCTGTTGTAATACATTCTCTGCATAATCGCTTAATTCCAATAAACTTTTAGTACGACTTTGTACAGCCAAAATGAGAATAAAGTCGCTATTGGCATCAGCCTTCGTAACTACAGGAGGGGCATCCACATCTTGGGGTAAACTACGCAATGCTTGTCCAACCTTATCTCTTACATCACTAGCCGCCGCTTCCAAATCGGTACCTAGATTAAATTCAACAGTAATCTGACTATTCCCTAAAGCGCTAGAAGAAGAAATGGTTCTAATACCCGGAATCCCATTAATTTGTTTTTCGAGTGGTTCTGTTATCTGGCTTTCAATAATATCGGCATTAGCCCCTGTATAATTAGTAGAAACAGTTATAATGGGAGGATCTATTGCTGGATAATCGCGAACGGCAAGAAAGGTGTAGCCAACTACCCCAAATAAAATGATCATGAGGTTCATTACCGTAGCAAATACAGGTCTCTTCAACGAAAGTTCTGAAATATTCATAGTTGTCTACCGATTCTAAATGATGTATATAAAAACTGTATTCCTATTAATTAGAAAACTGTTCTAATTTTTTTACACTTCTCACCTTAAGTATCGCCTTAGGTCTTGCAAACAAAACGCCCGTTACCACTACCGAATCGCCAGGATTAACGCCCGTTACCACCTCAATATTATTATCCTCACGAATACCAGTTTGAACATCTACGAAGGCTGCCTTCCCATTTTTTACAAGGATAACCTGCTTATTTTTATCGTCGGGAATGATTGCATTTGTTGGGATCATAATCGCTTTATTGTCGGATCTTGCACTCACATATACTTTTACAAAAGCACCAGGGTTAAGGGTACCCCCCTCTAATAAAGCTCTCACTTTCAGGTTACGAGTGTCTTGATTTACCACTGGTTCCGTTGCGAATATGGTAGCTTTTTTTCTGCTTTGCTTCATATCGGCAGCACCTGTTTCTATTTCTACACTTGAACCCTTTATTATTAGGTGACTATATTCTTCTGGGATCGTAAAATCTATTTTTATTTTATCTAGCTGTTGAATGGTGGCTATGATATTGGTGGCTGTTACATAGGCTCCTGGACTTACCTGCCTTAGGCCTACTACACCGGTAAAAGGAGCTTTAATAACCGTTTTATCTATTAATGATTGCGTATAATCGATATCGGCTTTGGTACTATTTACCGCGCTTAGTGCTACATCATAATCTGCTTCATTCACTCCATTTACTGCCAATAATTTACGTAGCCGCTCCTCTGTTTTTTGTGCAAGCACCAAAACTACCTTTGACTTGCTTAACTGTGCCTGTAAGTCGGCATCATTAATTTTTGCAATGATGGTCCCTTGCTTTACTAGCTTACCCTCCGGCACATTTAGGTAAGTAAGTCTACCGCTCACTTCGGGATGTAGTTCTACATATTCGTTAGCAACCACTGTTCCATTCGCCTCCACACGTTGTAGAACGGTTTTAGGGGCTGCCACCAATACATCTACAATTGTTTGTTGAGCCGACTTAGTAACAATCTCTTTTTTTTCATTTTTGCACGAAACGGCAATAGCCAATACAAAAAGTGTCTGTATTATTTTTCTAGGCATTGATTTGAAGATATGCAATGAATTATTTTTTGGTTTTAATGGCGCTAAAGATAGATACAATTAAAACTTAAAAAAACATCAATAGATGAATTATAGATTATTTTAGGTAATTAAGCCAGATTTTTGAAAAGAACATCATAGGTATTCGCTTCTAAGCCTGCACTGTTGTTTATTTAGCCAAAGAATCGTTAATAGGCAGAAAAATGTATTTGCTCATCTCTTTAAATGATTTCTATCATTTTTTGCAGCTGAGCGTAAAGCTAATTTCGTTTTCGAATTTTTTTATAAAACCAAAGATTATGAGCACCTTATCCAAACTTCAATCTAATTCAGCCCTGGCTGAAGAAAATAGTTCAGTAGCTATCATGGATGGCAATGAAGCTGCAGCTTATATAGCTTATAAGACAAGCGAAGTTTTTGCTATTTATCCTATTACCCCATCTTCAACTATGGGAGAGTGGACCGATGAATGGAGTGCCAAAGGAATGAAAAATATTTTCGGTCAGGTTCCAAGGATCATGGAGATGCAAAGTGAAGCAGGTGCTGCAGGTACCGTTCACGGTGCCTTACAGGCTGGCACATTAGCCTCCACCTTTACGGCATCACAAGGATTACTCCTCATGATTCCAAATATGTATAAAATGGCAGGTGAGTTAACACCTACGGTTTTTCATATTGCGGCAAGAACCTTGGCTACACATGCACTTTCAATTTTTGGCGATCATAGCGATGTGATGGCGGTTCGTAGTACCGGCTTTTCAATGCTATTTGGCAATAATGCACAGGAGGCAATGGATATGGCCCTAATTGCGCATGCCGCTACCTTAAAAGCAAGAATTCCCTTTCTAAACATATTTGATGGCTTCCGTACTTCGCACGAATTAAGCCAACTTGAGGTGATTAGTGATGAAGTGATTGAAGCCATGATCGATAAGACTGCTATCAATGCACTTCGAACCAGAGCTTTATCGCCCGATAATCCATTTATCCGTGGTACCGCTCAAAATCCCGATGTTTATTTCCAAAATTCAGAGGCCTCAAATTCTTATTATGATCATGTTCCTAGTATTGTAAAAGCAGAGATGGAAAAATTTGCTTCACTCACCGGAAGAAAATACGATTTATTTGAATATTATGGACATCCTTTGCCTGAGCGTTTAATCATTATCATGGGATCCGGAACAGGGGCTGTAAAAGAAACCGTAGATTACTTAAATGCCAAAGGCGAAACGGTGGGTATGATGAATGTTCGTTTATTCCGTGCATTCTCTGTTGACGATTTTATACGGGTACTACCTAAATCTGTTACTAGCATTGCGGTATTGGATCGTTGTAAAGAACCCGGCAGCATGGCAGAACCTTTATTTATGGATGTGGTAAATGCTTTAAACCAATGGGCAGAAAATCATCACCCCCATGTTATTGGCGGCCGTTATGGGTTATCTTCTAAAGAATTTACCCCCTCGATGGTTTGTGCTGTTTTCGATGAATTAAAATTAGATCACCCTAAAAGCCATTTTACCATAGGTATACAGGATGATGTAACCCACCTAAGCCTTACCTATAACAAACACTTTAACCTAGATAAACAACATAAATTTCGTGGACTATTTTTTGGCTTGGGGGCCGATGGAACGGTCAGTGCCAATAAAAATTCTATCAAAATTATTGGTGAAAAAACGCCTTATTATGTACAAGGCTACTTTGTATATGATTCTAAAAAGTCGGGCTCATTAACCGCCTCACACTTACGTTTTGGAGAAAAGCCTATTCACTCAACCTATTTGGTTCAGTCGGCTAACTTCGTTGCCTGCCATCATTTCAATTATCTTACCAAATACGATATTCTGAGAGATGCTGAAGATGGTGCCACTTTCTTATTGAACGCACCTTATGAAAAAGAGGTAGTATGGACCATGTTGCCTAAAAAAATTCAGCAAGAAATTATTGAAAAGAAGCTGAAATTTTATGCTATCAATGCCTATAACGTTGCCAAAGAAACTGGTATGGGCAACCGCATCAATACCATACTTCAAACCTGCTTCTTCGCTATCAGTAATGTATTGCCAAGAGAAGAAGCCATCGAAAAAATTAAAGAGGCTATCTATGAAACCTATTGGAAAAAAGGAGAGGCTGTTGTTCAAAAAAACTATTTAGCCGTTGATAAAACACTAGAAAATTTATACGAAATAGACTACTCTACTTTACTTGTTGGTGAGAAACCTTTAGATGCTATTGTTTCGAAAGACTCTCCCGATTTTGTTAAAGAAGTATTAGCAAGAATCATTTCTGGCGATGGAGACGACCTGCCCGTTAGTGCCTTACCTGTTGATGGTACATTTCCTTCGGGCACTACTAAATGGGAGAAAAGAAATATTGCAGATGCAGTGCCTGTATGGGATGCAGACCTTTGTACCCAATGTGGCAAGTGTTTTATGATTTGCCCACATGCCGCTATTCGTCCAAAAGTGTATGATAAAGATCTACTGAGCACCGCTCCTGGAACATTTAAACATGTAGACCCTATTGGTAAAGAATGGGATAAATCAAAAGAAGCCTATACACTTCAGGTTTCTACCGAAGATTGCACCGGCTGCAGTTTATGCGTAGAATTCTGTCCGATGACTAGTAAGACCGACCCTGGTCATAAAGCCATCAATATGCTAGACAAAACAGATATTCAACAGGAAGAAATTAAAAACTGGGACTTCTTCTTATCCTTACCCGAAGTAGATCGTTCCAGAGTAAATCGCAATACGGTTAAAGGTTCTCAATTTTTTCAACCGCTATTCGAATTCTCTGGCGCTTGCTCTGGCTGTGGCGAAACACCTTATATAAAATTATTGACCCAACTATTCGGCGAAAGAATGGTGGTTGCCAATGCAACAGGTTGCTCTTCTATTTTTGGTGGTAATCTACCTACCACCCCATGGACTAAAAATAATGAGGGTGTAGGACCCGCATGGGCTAACTCCTTATTCGAAGATAATGCCGAATTCGGGTTAGGCATTAAACTAGCGAACGATTATAAAAAAGATACGGCTTCCATGTTATTGAACGAAATGAGGCAGGAAATTGGTGAAGATTTAGCAGATGGCATTTTAAACCTAGGAGAAGAAACTGAGGCTGAAATAAAGGTGAAGCATGAGTTGATTAAGGAATTAAAACATCGACTTAGCACAAAAACATCTGTGGCGGCACTCAACTTATTCCATTTGGCCGACTTTTTGTCTAAAAAATCTTTATGGATTATTGGTGGCGATGGCTGGGCTTACGATATTGGCTATGGCGGACTAGATCATATTTTGTCGACCGGAGAAAATGTAAACATTATAGTACTTGATACCGAAGTGTATTCAAATACAGGCGGACAAAAATCAAAATCCACACCCATTGGCTCTAGTGCTAAGTTCGCTGTAAATGGTAAAACCACTGGTAAAAAAGACCTGGCTTTACAAGCCATCGCACATGGTACTGCTTATGTTGCACAAATTGCCATGGGCGGTAATGATGCACACACCGTAAGAACGATTTTAGAAGCGGAAGCATACCCTGGACCTTCGATCATCATTGCTTACAGTCATTGTATTGCTCATGGTATTGATATGGCACATGGCGCAGAAGAACAAGACTTTGCTGTTAAATCGGGCTATTGGCCTTTATTCCATTATAATCCCTTAAAAGAAAAAGGACAACGTTTTGTAGTAGATTCCAAAGAACCAACCATGCCTTTAGGCGATTTTATGTACCACGAAAACAGGTTCAAACTTATTAAAGCAAAAGATCCTGCATTGGCCGAACGTTTCTTACACCAAGCAGAAGACGCGAGACAAAACAAATGGGATCGTCTTTCCACACTTAAAGGCCTTTAAGGATTATTGCAATATATAATCGCCATCATAGGGATCTCGAAAGAGATCCCTTGTTTTTTACTAGTTTCGATGCAAATTGAAATTCAGCAATCAACAGATTTCTTTAGTAAGTGCAATTATGAGAAACACCACAAAGCTTAAACAGGTATTACTTAAATATGATATCGATTTATCGATGGACGATGATGGCTTCATGAAAATGACCCTCATTGATAAAATAAATGGAGAATCAGCAATGTTTTCGAATAGCTCCTATAGCTTTTTAATTAGTAAAGCCTACTCGCACTTTCTAAAAAAAATTAAGTGCTCAAGCTAAATCCTTATTTCACTGAAATAAAATATTGGATTCGCCTATTGCTATTATTTGACCTGGCATCCCAGTCGCTACATGGCAGCTATAGCCTGGAAGCACTTCAATTTTTTGTAAATAAAAAAGGTTGCCTCCTATTTCAACTTCATTGGAAACGGTGTCTATTTTAGAAAGCGCTGATTCTAGTCCTTGCCCCTGTAATTTTACAATGGCCTCTTTTCGAGTCCAATAATCATAAAAAGCAACCAATTCCTCCTTACTAGAAGCGATGCTAGTCCATTCCTGTTGTGTAAAATAATCTCTGAATAAATGTTTATCTATGGCCATTATTTTTTCAATATCAATACCTATCTCGGATTCTAGGCTGGCTGCACATATAGCCATATCTTTAGCGTAGCTTAAACTAAAAAATACATGCCCGTTTAAATGAGGTTTGCCCTTTTTGTACCAACTAAGTTCATTTAATAAAGCACTATTACCTATTGCCAACTCCTTTATCATTTCTTGTAATAAAAGCTTACCAGCCAAACGTAATAGCTTGTCTGTTGGTTCTACATATCGACCAATGCTTTGCTGAACCTGAATGGGCAAACTACTTAGCTTTAATTGTACCATCTCATTGCTAGGCATTGGATGGTCTAACCGATAAACTAAAATTTTAATCATTTATTTTATTATAAAATAGATAACATTCTTATGACTTACTTTGCCTAGCAAGTTACAAAATGAAGGCTTTTTAATAATAAACTTTTCGTAACTATAATTGTCTCAGGGTAGTAAAATTTTTTAGATGAACACAAACGATGCAGCAGCAAAGAGTATCATTGAAGGTGAATCGCGCCCTGATTTCTTTTTCGAAGAAACACTTATTGATCTATTTAAACATACCGTTAATCAATTTCCCAATAAGATTGCCCTGCAATTTGAAACAAAAAAAATAACCTATACCCAATTAGATCAATGGAGCGATGCCATTGCAGCCAACTTATTAGAAAAAAATATTAATGCAGGAGGCTATGTGGGTATTTGGTTACCACGTGGCCTAGAGCTACATGCGGCCATTTTAGGCATTCTAAAAGCAGGGGCTACCTATGTACCCCTAGACCGCGAAATGCCTGCCGAAAGAGTGGAACTGGTATTGGCCGAGGTAAAAGCGGTAGCCTATTTTAGCGACTACACACTCAATACAAATAGCCTATTAATTTCGGTGCTTCCTTTATTGGATAACTACCAGAACATAGCCACACCCCTCAACATCCTTCCCAACAATTATGCGTATGTATTATATACTTCTGGCAGTACTGGTACCCCTAAAGGCATCCCTATTACACATAAACAAATCTGTCATCTAGTTCGTGCAGAACAAAGTATTTTTCAAATTCAACCATCCGATCGTGTGTATCAGGGATTCTCTGTTTCTTTCGATATGTGGTGCGAGGAAACATGGATTAGTTATCTTGTGGGAGCAACACTTTGGGTGGCGGACCATACTACTTCAAAAGCCATCGACGATTTAAGTACTATTCTACAGCAACAAAAAATTACGGTATTACATGCAGTGCCCAGCTTATTAGCCGTGATTGAAGATGATGTACCCACGCTTCGCCTCATTAATGCAGGGGGAGAAGCTTGTACACCTCAAGTAATAAATAAATGGGCAAAGCGGGGTCGAAAATTTTATAATAGCTATGGCCCTACCGAAACTACGGTTACTGCCACCCTTATTGAGCTTCATCCAGGCGATACCATTACCATTGGTAAACCGCTACCCAACTATAATGTTGCAGTGATCGATGAACATTATACCATTTTACCTAGAGGCGAACGTGGCGAACTGATTATTTCAGGACCCGGTGTATCTAATGGCTATCTAAATCTTCCAGAACTCACACAGAAAAAATTTCTGTCAAAGCCTAGTACACTTGCTGCTATGCCAGGTGATCGAATTTATTTAACCGGCGATGCAGCCATCATTGATGAAGAGGGTAATATTGATTTCCAAGGTAGACTCGATGATCAAATTAAACTTCGTGGCTACCGAATTGAATTAGGAGAAATTGAGACTAAATTAAATGAACAACCCAATATTACAGCGGCAGCTGTTGCCGTTAAAAAAGATGCCAGTGGCCAGGAACACCTTATTGGATATGTAATACTAGAAGAAGAAGTTGGTGCCAATGAGAACGGATTGCGAACAGAACTAGCCAAAGTATTACCGGCTTACATGATTCCCGAAACCATTGTTTCTTTAAAGGAAATGCCACGCATGCCAAGTGGGAAAATTAACCGCTCAGCCCTGCCGATACCTTCCTTTTTTCACGATATGGTTGAAGAAAATGCGATAGAGGCCATAGATATGAATACCCCTATTGAAGATAGAGTACTGGCTGTTTTACACAAAAGTTTCCCTGGAAAAACCATCAACCTATCACAGGATTTTTTTACCGATCTAGGTGGTCACTCCTTGCTTGCAGCAGGATTTGTTTCTAGACTAAGGCGCGAAGGCGGCATCCCTTATGCTTCGCTTAAAGATGTTTATATACACCGTCCTTTGCAATCATTAGCTGCTATTTGGGCAAAGGGGCCTCAAACTATCAATTCAACTAAGCAAAGTTTTAATGCGATTCCTCAATGGCGCTACTATACTTGTTGGCTAGCACAAAGCATTTCTTTGTTATTTGTATTTGGGTTGTTTACAGTAGAAGTATTTGGGCCGTATGTAAGCTATTATTACATGAGCGAGGAAACCCAAAGTTATCTTTGGGGTATTGGCTCGGCCATTGTGTTTTATTGCCTTATTCCGCCAGTATTCACTACTATAGTGGTTGCACTAAAATGGTTAGTGATCGGTAAAATGAAAGAAGGTGATTATCCTTTATGGGGTAGCTATTATTTTAGATGGTGGTTTGTAAAAACTGTACAGAAATTATTGCCTTCGCAATTTATGAATGGCACACCGCTTTACCCATTTTTCTTGAGACTCTTTGGCGTAAAAGTTGCCGCTGACGCACAAATTAGTAATATTACCATTGGTGCTGAAGACCTTTTGACCATTGGTAGTAATGCGAGCTTAAGCTCGCAAGTAGTATTGAATAATGCAGTGGTGGAAGATGGCTTACTAAAACTACGCTCCATTCACCTAGGAGCAAATTGCTATATTGGAAGTAGCGCTGTGATTGCGGGCAATACAACCATTGAAAATTATGGCGAATTACAAGATCTTAGCTACCTGACCGAAGGTAATAAAATTCAAGAAGGAGAAGTATGGTTTGGAAGCCCTGCACAACTAAAAGAAACCAAAAAAATAGAAGACCTACCTATACCAGCAAAAGTATCTACTATAAAAAAAGCTTACTTTAGGTTAATATTTTTATGCTTGCTCTTTGCTTTCCCCATCTTTATTCTAATACCTTTATTACCCATTATTATTGCGCTTCATGCCATGGATAACGCAGCACCCGATTACAGTTTTTATTATGTTATGACCGTACCCCTGTTAGCTACCTTATATATGTTTTTATTTTTGGCAGAAACGGTTATTTTCACCCGAATTTTAAACATTAAAATAAAGCCGGGTATCTATTCTATTTACTCTCTGCGCTATATCAGAAAATGGCTATCGGATCAGTTTATGACCCTGAGCTTGATTGTGATGCACCCCATTTATGCAACTGTATATGTTGCAGGATTCTTTAGACTACTAGGTGCTAAAGTGGGTAAAAACACCGAAATATCAACTGCGAGTAGTGTGACACATCCGCTATTGGAAATTGGCGATGATGCCTTTATTGCCGATGCCGTTACGTTAGGTGAAGCCGATGTAAGGGCACAAAGATTGATACTTGATAAAACCATCATCCACCACAATAGCTTTGTGGGCAATAGTGCACTTATCCCGCAGGGATATACATTGCCTAACAATATACTCATTGGCGTATTATCGGTGCCCCCAACAAACGAGCAACTCGCAAAAACACCTACCGCCGATTGGTTTGGCTCTCCTGCTATTGCCTTGCCACAGCGACAAATAAGTAATCCCTTTCCAAAAGAACTAACTTCAGCTCCAACCCTTAAACGAAAAATAGCAAGAAGTATCATTGAGTTTATTAGAATTATTCTGCCCGAGACCGTCATTATTTGTTGTAGCATCTTCTTTATCGCGTATGGACATGATTTAATTGTTGATAATACCCTAGGCCAAATCGTTTTATGGCTCCCTTTCTATTATTTGGGCTTTGTAGGTTTACCCGCCTTATTCCTAACCGTACTCTTAAAATGGATTTTAATAGGAAAATACAAGGCACAACAGAAGCCTATGTGGACAAAGAAAGTATGGCTCAGCGAGGCGATTACATCCACCTACGAGGCATTATGCGTTCCGTTTCTACTAGACTACCTAAGAGGTACTCCATGGCTCCCTATGGCCTTGAGATTAATGGGCACAAAAATAGGAAAAAGAGTATGGCTGAACAGTTCCGATATTACAGAATTTGATATGGTTTCTATTGGAACCGATTCTGCCTTAAATGAAGATTCAGGCCCTCAAACTCATTTATTTGAAGATAGAGTAATGAAAGTGGGTGGTATCCATATTGGAGAACGTTGCAGCATTGGTGCAAGAAGTATTATACTCTACGATACTAGTATTGGCAATCATGTAAAAATAGATGCCCTCTCATTGGTAATGAAAGGAGAGATACTCTCGCCCAATACAAGTTGGGTGGGCAGTCCAATTAAACCGATATAATAACCTATCCTTTCATTTGCAACTTACTGCTATTGTAGTTAGCAGTCTTTTGTGGGTAGCCCTCTTTTAGAAGCTATGCCAAAGCCTGATATAATACTTCAACGGTATGTAATGCCTTTTTTCTTGTGCCATCCTTTATTTGGTGGCGGCAGCTAGTACCAGGTGCAGCAATAATGGTTTCTTCGGCTTGCTTACGAATAGTAGGGAATAATACGAGTTCGCCTATTTGCATAGACACTTCATAATGTTCCTTTTCATAACCAAAAGAACCAGCCATTCCGCAACATCCAGCAGGGATGGTGACTACTTCATAATTGTGGGGTAAGGATAATATTTTTACTGAGTCGGCTAATGAACCAACCGATTTTTGCTGACAATGTCCATGTAATTGAATAAGCTTCTTTTCGTTGGTAAATTGCGCTTTGGTTATATTTCCATTGGTAATTTCACGAGCAATAAATTCATCAATAAAGAAAGCATTTTTGGCTAACGACTTTGCTGCTTCTACATTCGGATCTATTGCCAAGTCGGGGTACTCATCTCTAAAAGTTAAAATAGCCGAAGGCTCAATACCAATTAATGGTGTTTCGTGCGAGATAATATTACTTAATAATTCGATATTCTTATTCGCAATTTTTTGTGCCTGACGAACCAACCCCTTAGAAAGCCAAGTTCTTCCACTCTCTTCATGTTCAGGAATTTCAACGGCATATCCTAATTTTTCGAGAAGTTGAACAGCGGTAATTCCAATACTTGCATCGTTATAATTTGTAAATTCATCGCAGAATAAATACACTTTTCCTTTAGTAGCTACAGGAGATTTATCCAGTCGGTTATGAAACCAGTTCTTGAGTGTTACTTTAGCCAAGGTAGGCATGGAACGTTTAGCAGCAAATCCAACTGTTTTCTTAATTATACTGCTCGTAAAAGCATTAGTCATAAAGAAATTATAGATGGATGGTGCCATAGATCCAAGTTTAGCACTTGCCGTAAAATTAGCAATCATTTTTGCGCGAAAAGGAACACCATTGGCATCATAATAATGCTGTAAAAATTCGGCTTTCAATTTCGCCATATCTACATTAGAAGGACATTCGCTTTTACAAGCTTTACAACTTAAACATAAACTCATTACATCGTAAATTTCTTTATGATCGTAACGGTTTACCTTATCGGAATGTGTAAGAAATTCGCGTAAAATATTAGCCCTGGCCCTCGTGGTATCTTTTTCATTGCGAGTAGCCATAAAAGATGGGCACATGGTACCTCCAGATAAATGTGATTTACGGCAATCGCCCGAACCATTACACTGCTCTGCATGCTGTAATATATCTTGCTGATGAAAGCGAAAGATGCTCTTAAATGCGGGAGTAAATTGGCCAGGCTCATAACGCAACATTTCGTTCATGGGTGGTGTATCCACAATCTTATTAGGATTAAAAACATGCTTGGCATCCCAAGTGCTTTTTATTTCCTGCAATAATTTATAATTCTTCTCACCAACCATTTGTTTTACAAATTCGCCACGTAATCTTCCATCCCCATGTTCGCCACTTAATGACCCTTGATATTTTTTAACTAGTGTAGCTACCTCCTCGGCAATGGTTCTAAATAATTGGTTGCCCTCTTTTGTTTTTAGATTGATAATTGGACGTAAATGTATTTCCCCAGAGCCTGCATGGGCATAGTGCACCGAGTATAAACCATGCTTCTTCAATATTTCGTTAAAATCACGGATATAGGCTGGAAGATCATTTACATCAACCGCTGTATCTTCTATTACAGGAACGGCCTTCTCATCGCCAGGTAAATTGCTCAATAAACCTAGTCCTGCCTTGCGAAGTGTCCATATTTTTTTGGTATCCTCTCCAAATAATACTGGAAAATGATAGCCTAGGTTGGCAGCACGCATCTCAGACTCTACCTGTGCGGTTAGTGCAATAATTTCTTCGCGTGTTTCTTTTGCAAATTCTATTACCAGTATAGCGCCAGGATCTCCTTGAACAAAGAAGCGATTTTTGCTTTGCTGAATATTTTCTTTGGTACACTCCAAAATATAGTGATCAATTAATTCACTAGCGCTAGGATTATATTTGAGTCCAATTAAATTAGCACGTAGTGATTCATCAATCGTATTAAAATGCACACACAATAAGCCAATCTCTTTTGGAGGAAGTGGTACTACATTTAATTTTATTTCCGTCATAAATGCTAAAGTGCCCTCCGACCCGGCAATCAGCTTACAAAAATTAAAATCTTCTCCCCCAGCAGTAAATGGGGCTGTTTCTACCAACAGATCAATCGCATAACCCGTATTGCGCCTTTCTACCGACTTTTTAGGGAATTCTTTTCTGATCTCTAGCTGGTTATCATAATTACTTAAAAGACTACGTAGATTTTTATAGATCTTTCCCTCGAGTGTATTTAGTTCACATTTTTCATGAAAGTCATCAATACTCAATGCTTTGAATATTGCTTCTGAGCCATCGCTCAATAGTGCTTTTACTTCGAGCAAATGTTCTCTTGTACTCCTATATACCACCGAATTAGAACCACAAGAATTATTACCCACCATACCTCCAATCATAGCGCGGTTAGCCGTAGAAGTTTCTGGACCAAAAAATAAGCCATGTGGTTTTAAAAACATGTTCAGCTCGTCGCGAATAACCCCAGGTTGTACGCGAACCCAGTGCTCTTGGGTATTTAGCTCTATTATTTGGGTAAAATATTTAGATACATCCACCACTATTCCTTTTCCTACCACCTGACCAGCCAATGAAGTTCCGGCGGTTCTTGGAATCAAGGATGTGTTTTCCTGAATAGCAAAAGCAATTAATTTTTTAAGATCATCGCTGGTTTTGGGTATTGCAACAGCCAATGGCATTTCTCGATACGCAGAAGCATCTGTAGCATAGAGCGTACGCATGGTTGTATCAAAAAATAGGTCCCCTTCTAATTGTTGCAATAGTTGCTTCAGCTTCACATTCATTGTAAATGATTGACGGTTATTTCCAGAAGCCCCAAAATTAGTTTGTTTTAAAATAAAAACCCGATTTGGAAATTAAACGATTATTATCGCTTTTATGCTTATATTCAAAATAGAAATAACTTAATTAGGCATCCTTGAACGCTTCTTATATTAAATAGCAATAAGTTTGTGCTGCTAGCTTTTTTTTGCAGACCTATAGACCGCATAAAATGAATACTGAATTAAATAAACTAATTATTATTACTGCACCTTCGGGGGCAGGCAAAACATCTATTACACGCTATTTACTAAATAAATATCCCAAGCTGTCCTTCTCTATTTCAGCAGCTACCAGATTGCCTAGGGGTGAAGAGAAAAATGGTGTTGATTATTATTTTATGACAACAGCCGATTTTCAACAAAAGATTAAAGAAAATGCTTTTATTGAATGGGAGATGGTATATGAAGGGAAATATTATGGCACTTTAAAGAGCGAATTAGAGCGCATTTGGAGTGAAGGAAAAACACCCATGCTAGATATAGATGTTAAGGGCGCCATTCATGTGCAAAAACAATATCCAAACAATAGTCTATCGCTTTTCATTGTACCACCTAGTGTGGAAGAATTAAGAAAACGTTTGGTACTTCGTGGTACCGAAACCCCAGAAACCATTGAACCAAGAATTAATAAAGCCAATTACGAATTATCATTCAAAGAGCAGTTTAATCATGCAATTGTTAATGATGAACTACAAAAAGCTTGTATAGCAACTGAAGAGGTTGTTACTAAATTTCTTGGCTGGTAATAGTGGCTCTCCTTAATAGGTGCTAACTTAGAACCCATAATTAGCCAACATGTTATTTAAAAACAAAACCGTTTTTATTACTGGCGCAAGTAGAGGCATTGGAAAAGCCATTGCCCTGCGCCTAGCAAAAGAGGGTGCTAATATTGTTATTGCCGCTAAGAGTATCGAAGAAAATACGAAACTCGGTGGCACCATTTATAGTGCAGCATCCGAGATAGAGGCGATGGGTGGCAATGCTTTGGCAATACAAACAGATATCAGGTTCGAAGAACAAATTCAGTTGGCCGTAGAAAAAGCAGTAGAAAGATTCGGAGGCATCGATATTGTTGTTAATAATGCTTCGGCTATTCAGTTAACAGGAACAGCACAAACAGAAGCCAAACGCTTCGATTTAATGCACAGTATTAATGTGCGAGGCAGTTTTTTAGTGGTTAAAACTTGTGCCCCTTATTTAAAAAGGGGTAATAATGCACATATTCTTACCTTATCGCCACCCATACATCTAGATCCAAAATGGTTAGGTCCACATATAGCCTATACGATTACCAAGTACAGTATGAGTATGATGGCAATAGGGTGGGCTAAAGAATTTGAAAAAGAACAAATAGCTTCTAATGCTTTATGGCCTGCCACCACTATTGATACAGCAGCAGTGCGAAATTTATTAGGTGGCGATGCAATAGCGAATAGGAGCCGTACACCAGCCATCTTAGCCGATGCTGCCCATTACATTTTATCAAAGCCTTCGCAAGTATGCACCGGAAATACTTTTATAGATGAGGAAGTGTTGGCCAAAGAAGGTATAACAGATTTATCTTGCTATTCGGTATTGCCGGGTAGCCAATTGTTTCCCGATTTATTTGTTTAAGCGCGCAGTTTATAATTTTTATAAATAAAAAATTGCTTGCCTGTCAAATCTTGTAATAATTTCATTATTCGCTCTTTAGGCTTCATATCATTCTTGGCAGGATCATATATATAGTTCCAGTCTTTTTCTGCTATACGTTGCTGCATAATAGCTGGATGGGTTCCCTTAAATAAACTCAGGTAATCGATTCTTCCAAAATCGTAGCCTTCTTTATTCTTTTCTAGATATTCTGCCACCCAAGCGTCATCATGCCAGCGTTTAGTAAATTCTAGTGTTTTTAATAGCTGTTTCTTAGGATTCTTTACATAGCTATAGTGGTAGATACTAGCATCCAGTTTTTTCACCCATAGCTTTTCGCCTTTTTCTTCCCATTGATGAGCGGGGTTGCTAAATTTTCTAAAGCCCTGAGAATCGCGAAAGCTTCTAATATTGGGATTATTACGTACAATTCTTATTTCGTGTTGGTGAAATCTCCTAGAGGGGCCATAATGGTCGTAATCACCAAAGAAGTTAATAAAGTTAAACAGGAGCCCTTCTACGCTTTTATTAGCCAGGTTTTGTTGCATTGCCTCCTGGATAGCAGCAATATCGTTTTCGTGGATCACTTCATCGGCTTGAATATGAAATAACCAATCGGCCTCCTTACTACAATGGTCCATACCAATATTGGTTTGCTCGGCAAATATTCTTCCACCAGTTCTTGTGGCATCATCCCAAATGGTATCAACAATTTTAATTTTAGGATCATTCATCGCTTCCACTGCTTCCCGCGTACCATCATGGCTATCGCCAATCACCACGATCATTTCATCGGCTAGTGGTAATACACTTTTAATAGCCTGAATAAAAGGATAGTCTAAATGCAGCCCGTTGCGTACATAAGTAAAGGCAGATACTTTCATGTAGCAAATATGGCAATAAGAATGCTATTAATTAAAAAATATTGTAAAAACCCTGTTGGCAGAACAAATAGGTTGCTTACTATCTAGCCAGATGGTAACCCTAGAATGCCTCCTTATTTTATTTAAGCATACATAAATAGCGAGCATACTGTTGCTAAAAAGGGATGGGTCCTACTAGAAGTGCTAATACATGAAGCTTATTTGTTGATAATTGATTTCCATCAGATTATAATCAAACATTCCTATAACTTAACAATAAGCTACTTATAAGCTACTCTTTATAAGAGTGGCTTATAAGTAGCTTATAGGTGACTTATATGTAGCTTATATGAGATTTATTGCAGAATAATATAGGCATTTGTTACTACTTAAGTAGTAATCATTGTAGAGAAAAAAGAGGTCTTGTGCAAACTATAGTTTACCATTCATCAACAAAAGAAAAAACCCATTGGCGGCATGAAAACATTTGGATAGTTTCATTTCGCCAATGGGTGATAAAGCATCTGTTTTAATCGCAGATGCCTAGCTTTCATTAGTCCACTCTTTCTGGACGCATTTGTGGAAATAACAATACATCTTGTATAGAAGGCTGGTCTGTCATTAACATGCATAAACGATCTATACCGATACCGATACCACTGGTTGGTGGCATACCATATTCTAATGCGCGTAAAAAGTCGTTATCAATAAACATGGCTTCGTCATCGCCTCGAGCCATTAATTGTAATTGTTCTTCAAAACGTTCGCGTTGATCGATTGGATCATTTAGCTCGGTATACGCATTGGCAATTTCTTTTCCATTCACCATTAATTCGAATCGTTCAACAAGTCCTTCTTTATTGCGATGTTTTTTAGTAAGCGGACTCATTTCTATTGGATAGTCAATAATAAAAGTGGGTTGTGTATAGGTATGCTCGCTAGTAGCCCCAAAGATCTCATCGATTAATTTTCCTTTCCCGATGGTTGGAGGCACTTCTATTTTTAACTGTTTACAAACAGCACGTAAGCCAGCCTCATCCATTCCACTAACGTCGATACCTGTATTTTCTTTAATCGCATCATAGATACTGATACGTTTATAGGGTGCTTTAAAGTTTAAGATTGCATCGCCCATTTTAACGTCGGTGGTACCATGTAAGGCGATGGCAATTTTTTCTAAGAGTAGCTCGGTGGTTTCCATCATCCAGAAATAATCTTTGTAGGCTGTATACCATTCCAAAACGGTAAATTCAGGATTATGTGTTCTATCCATTCCTTCGTTTCTAAAGTTTCTACTAAACTCATATACCCAGTCGAACCCACCCACGATTAATCTTTTTAAATAGAGCTCATTTGCAATTCTTAAGTAGAAAGGAACATCTAAGGCATTATGGTGTGTAATAAAGGGTTTTGCGGCAGCACCCCCTGGAATAGATTGTAATACAGGTGTATCTACTTCTAGTGCACCACGTTCGTTCAGAAACTGACGAATCGTGTTCATTAAGATGGTACGTTTAACAAAAGTATCTTTTACCGATGGGTTAATAATTAAGTCGACATAACGTTGACGGTAACGAAACTCTGGATCAGTTACTTCATCAAAAACATTCCCTTCTTCATCTCGTTTTACAACGGGCAATGGTTTTAACGATTTCGTTAATAAAGTAATGGTTTGTGCATGAACAGATGTTTCGCCTGTTTTGGTAATAAACACAAAGCCGGTACAACCAATAATATCACCCAAGTCTAGGCCATGTTTAATCACGTTGTCCCAAAAGGACTTATCTTCTGCTGGGCAAATCTCATCTCTTTTAACGTATAATTGAAGAATTCCCTGGCTATCCTGCACTTTAATAAAAAACACTTTACCCTTATCGTTGATGCTCATTATTCTTCCGGCCACACAAACGGTAGCATAGGCTTCTTTGTTTTCTTCGGTATAATGATCTTTTATTTCTTTAGAATAATGAGATACTGGATATAGCGGTGCCGGGTAAGGATTAATACCCAGTTCCTGCAACTTATTTAGTTTTTCGCGACGTATAATTTCTTGTTCACTTAAATGTTGGCTCATAATTTTTCGTTGAAAGAAGTGCAAAGATAAGTGCTAAGAGAAGATAATGTTAATTGCAATAGCACTTTGTAATATCTACTATTCGTTTATTAAACAACTAGCTAAGTAGTCACTATCGTTTTTTAAGTTAAGAAAGCCTATTCATTAAACAATTTTTGATAGATCTCCTTTTTTGACAAAGCCATCATTTCGCCCGGCTGCAAATTATTTAGTTCAATTTGTTCTATACGGTAGCGCAGTAATCGCAAGGTTGGAAAGCCAATAGATGCGGTCATCTTTCTTACTTGGCGGTTTTTACCTTCCGTTAAAATAAGTTTCATCCATGGTGCTGGAATTTCTTTTCTAAATCGAATAGGTGGATTACGTTGAGCCACTAGAGGATCTATTTCGAATTTCGAGGCCATACATTTTTTAGTATGGTATCGTTTACCGTCTACTGTTATATCAACACCTTGCGCTATCTGCTGCACTGCTCTATCTGTAAGTGGGCCATCCACCTGCACCCAATATTCTCGCTCATGTTGAAATGATGGATTGAGTAATCGATGATTTACATTTTTATCATTGGTAAGTATTAATAAACCTTCGCTATCATAATCTAACCTGCCCACAGCATATACATCTTTAGGCACATTGAAATAATTTTTCAATGTTTGTTTCCCCTCTTCGGAGGTAAATTGTGATAGAACTTGATATGGTTTGTATATGATAAAGTAGTTAAACATTCTTTCAATAAAAAATCCCGCAGGTGCGGGATTTTATATATGGATGGGTTAGTAAGTACAGGGAAATTAATTTCCCTACACAATATTATAAATAGTTTTATCCAATACAAAAAAAAGTTTAATAAATTTTATTCACATCTGGTAATTAAAATGTGAATTGAGCATCTTATCATTGATGCTATGGATAGCAATATTAAAAATTAAGAAGGCTTATTTGTTTGGATAAAATTTTTACTATCGCTTAGAACATTTATCCAGCAGCTATTTCAGAAGAATATGATTTGATTATTTTAGTAAGCAGTTAGCTAAGTAGCGTTTTTAAATTTTATTTTTGGATGAACATTTTAAGATAAAACGAAATGAAAATTATTTTTTCAAAATAGGGCATATTACCTTTGATACAATTAAAAAATAGATCATGAAATTTTCTGCGCCTGTTTCTGCTAGATGGATTGCTGAATTAATAGATGCCGAATTATTAGGTAATACGTTGCTTGATGCAACAGGTATTAACGAAATACATAAAGTGGAAGTAGGCGATTTGGTTTTTGTTGATCATCCAAAGTATTATGATGCTTGCTTACATAGTGAAGCGTCTTTGATTATCATCAATAACAAAGATGTTATTATTCCGGCGGGTAAAGCATTACTAGTAACTGCTGAACCATTCGAAGCTTATTTGAAAATTGTACAGCACTTTAAACCTTTTATACCATCAAACCAACTCATCAGCGACACGGCTATCATTGGCAACGACACGATAATTATGCCCAATACTTTTATTGGTAATCATGTTCGCATTGGAACGGATTGTATCATACATCCCAATGTTACTATTCTTGATGATTGCCAAATAGGTAATCATGTAGTGATACAATCAGGAACGGTGATTGGTGGCGATGCTTTTTATTACAATACCAAAAAGAATAGGGAGGTATGGTTTAAGAAAATGAAAAGTTGTGGCAGCGTTATTATTGAAGATCATGTTGAAATTGGTGCATGCTGTACGATAGATCGTGGTGTTACCTCCGAAACAAGAATAGGACAAGGAACCGTTATAGATAATATGGTTCATCTTGGCCACGAAGTGGTAGTTGGAAAGAATTGTTTAATTGCAGCGCAGGTGGGTATTGCTGGTGGAACCATTTTAGAAGATGGCGTTACTTTATGGGGACAGGTTGGGGTAAATAAAACAATAACCATTGGAGCTGGCGCGGTGGTGATGGGCCAATCAGGCATCACTAATAGCATCGAAGGTCATAAAATATATATGGGCACACCGGCTATTGATGCAAGAGAGAAAAGAAGAGAATTTATTTGGACAAAGCGTATTCCAGATTTATGGAAGAAGGTGATGGAATTATAATTGATACTTCAGTTTTAATTCTCCACATATCCTATTGATCGTATCCTGCATAGGTGTATATTCGAAATCGGGTGCAACTATTTTTAGTTTAGCAGTATTAAAGTGAACTTTAGCCTGAGCAGTAGCGGCGGTTTCTTTGGTAAGTAATGGAGATTTACTAGTAAAGAATGCTTTAATGGCTTCCCAACGCCAAACCATCGATGCCATGCGTGGTGTTACGAGTTGATGGGGTGGTTTTTTAGCAAAGCCGAGTGCAATAGTTGTAAAGATTTCTCGATACGAAAAATCGCCTGCACTTATAATAAATCGATCATTGGTAGCTTCTCCGTCCATTAATAAAATCATTGCTTTCACCACATCTATTACATCAACAAAACCACTGATACCCTCGGTATACCATGGAAACTCTTTATACGCTGTTTGAAAGATTTTAGTAGAGCCTTGATTCCAGTTGCCTGCGCCTAAAATAATAACAGGGTTAATCATCACTGCATTTAAACCTTCTCCAATACCCCGCCATACTTCCATTTCGGCAAGGTATTTTGTTTTACCATATTCGCTATTGTTACTATTTGCTGTCCAGCTCATTTTTTCGTCTATAACAACGCCTTCACGTACTCTTCCCAAGGCAGCTACTGAACTTACAAATAGCAATTTTTTGATCCCTGCATTTAAGCAAGCATTTACCACATTGGCAGTTCCGTCAACATTGGTTTTATGTAAGAGATTTTTATCTTTCGGGTTGAACGATACGATTGCTGCACAATGAAATACTTGCTCAACATCTAATAGCGCCTCTTCTAATGAAACCATATCGAGTATATCGCCGTTGATCCATTCTACCCCATTCATTTCTTGGGTAGGCGCATTCGTTCTGTATAAAGCTTTAACCTTTCGGCCCTGTTTCACCAATTCGCTAATTAAATGGGAGCCTACCAAACCTGTGGAGCCAGTTACTAAAATCATACAAGCGCTTTTATCTAAATTAGAATAATAAATAACAGGATGAGCAAGCTTACTACTTTAACCATTTTCTTGTTTTCATGGATTATTGACTGCATTTATTGCAAGTACCACTTAAAATAAGATCTGCTCGGTTCTGCTCAAACCCTTGGGGTAAAATTACTTCAGGTGTTAGCGTATTATCGAGGCAATAAGTAATGCCACAAACATCGCAAATAAAATGAACATGGTTGTCGTGATGATGACCTTCTGAACATTCATCTTTACATAAAGCATATCGAACAGAGTTATCCGATGTAGGGATAGTATGAATAATGCCTTTTTCTACAAAGGTTTGTAAGCTTCTATAAATGGTTACCCGATCAAAATGATTGTGGGTTTTCTTTTCAATATCGGCATGCGAGAGTGCGCCTGCAGCCTGTTGAAATAGTTCCAGAATCTTTGTTCGGCATTCTGTAATGCTTAGCTGGTTACGTCTTAATATTTCGGCTATTTCGGCTTTCATTAAAATTTTAAGGTGTATTATTAAAAACGCCGTTAGCAAAATTACCTTTTATTGCCCTTTCATTTAATAAGCCTTTAATATCTTTTCTCAATTTTATGAGCTCTTCTTCTTTGAGCCCGTCATAAACAGATCCACGTACAATACCATTCTTATCTACCAAGGCAAAAAATTGAGTATGTATGAAGTCGTCGCTACTATTGGCTACTGCATTTTTAGGATCATCAATACCATAACTAAATCTAGCCATCTTATATAGGCTATCTTTTTGGCCAGTTAAGAATACCCAGCGTTTGCTATTGGCTTTCATAGAATCGGCATAATGTTTCATTTTAGGAACAGAATCTCTTTCAGGATCGCAGGAATGAGAAATGATTAAAAAGTCGGGCTCGTCCTTAAAATCTTCGAATACTTTTTTCAGATTATTATTCATTCTAGGGCAAATACCTCTACAATTTGTAAAAAAGTAGTTCACTACACAAACCTTTCCTTGCATATCTGCATTTGTAAATGGAAGTCCCTCCTGATTTTTAAAAGAGAAAGGTTGCACATAACTGCGCTTATCGAGTGTACTACGCGTAAGTACATCGGTTCCATTAAACACCAAGAAAAGGAAAACGATTACTAGCACAATAAAGAACGCTAGGTAGCCCAATAATTTTTTTTTCATATCCAGATTTATGACGCGAAGTTACGCCTTGCATTTTGCTTAAATGACCCTAATTCAGGTATAATATATAATTTGCAACATAGTTGCATACTAGTATCTTTGCAGTATGTCAGGCTTTAAAATCAATTGGGATGCTTTAGGGATTTCAGCTTCATTAGCTTGTGCCATTCATTGTGCCTTATTACCTTTATTTTTAACGAGTCTACCCTTATTTGGTGTAAATATCATTCATAACCAAGTTTTTGAATATGGGATGATTGTACTTTCTTTCTTTATTGGTGCCTTTTCTTTATATCATGGGTATAAGAAGCATCACCATAGTTTTAAGCCGCTACTCATTTTTTCGTTTGGGATGGTACTTTTATTAGCCAAACAATACTGGCATCAACACGAAGTAATACTATTAATCCCTGCTGTAGTATGCATTGTTTTTGGGCATCTGATTAATTATCGTGCTTGCCAAGTCCATAACCATGCCCATGCAGAAGATTGCAACCACTAAGTGCAGTAGTGCCAACTAGGTTAATTCATCCTTTATTTTAACTTACGGGCACGATATTGCTCGTAACATTTTTCGATATAATAACCCAATTCAAGTTCATTTAATACAACAACAAAGTCGTAAGTAGGTCTATACAATTGCATAAACTTTTCTAATTCGGGCGAAGAGAGTTTGGTAATTTTTCGAACAAACTGCTTACTATAGCGATGGTCAATATATTTATCTTGTTCTTGCTGTACCAATCGTCTTTGTAGGCTCTCTAAGCTCCTAGTGCGTTTAAAACGGAACATATTAATAAGCTCATCTAGGTCTAGTCCTACAGTTACCCCACCTGGATTATAGCCCGGATTATTGCTTAAACGGATGGTAGGTTTTTTAAACTCAAAATATTTAGCATAATCCTTTCTATTTTGAATTGAATCGAAGCGATAGTTGCTATTCCTGACTTTTACATCGGGCAGGTCTACAGCCCGAACATGTATCATAATATTAAAAGCCTCTGTGTTTTTAATGGTGTCAACTGGATAACGCATGGTTTCCTTGTTGAGTAATTTAAAATAAACAGAATCGTTCGATTTAACGGTTAAGCTATATCTACCCAATGAATCGGTAATGGTTCCACGACCCGAAGTACTAATTACAGCTACTGCTTCTAGGGGTTTATGTGCAGAAATATCATATACTGTTCCATTTATGGTAATAAAGGAAACACCTATTTTTTGTTGCGCACTAACGAAGCCGCTTAGCAACAAAAAGAAAACTAATAAGTGTATATTTTTTCGCAAATGCTGTATTTGAGGTGTAATATTAAACCCTTTCGGTGCATATCACAAGCAATAGAAAATGAATTAACTCTTTTTTGCGAAATAGGTATCCAATACGCAATAGCTGAGCCCTTCTTCTAAAAGCAATTTTTCTTTATTTCTTTCCACAAGTTAGCATAACACTGAGCAGCAAAACTGTTAGCCGCAAAGTTTTCGAGTGGAGATTGGTGAATTCCCATCTTTTCTACGTCGCTTAAATAAGGGATATAGCTTTTAAAAAATATTTTATCTCTATAAAACTGGTGCATGGTTTCGTGGTGTAGGTTTTTGCGATGATCAACCATGCTAAAAAAACACTTTACCTTATCGATATTAAATCCGTGCTCGGTAAAATAGTTGGTAACCGCCTCATAAGATCGAATAGAGAGGGTTGTTGGAATATTGGGCATTAATATCCAATCGGCTGCATTAAAAACATTATCATGTAATAAAGAAAGTCCGGGAGGACAGTCCAAAATAACCAGATCAAAACTTTTTTTCAAGGTAGATAGTAAGCTAGTCAACTTCTTTTTAGACTGCTTCATCTCACTTAATAGCAGATCGGCATTTCGCGCAGAAATGTCGGCTGGAATGATGAATAAATTATCATAAACAGTCGATTGACAGGCTTCAGCTAATTCAAGCTCATTGGTAAGTATTTTTTTTGACTCATTTTTTAGGCCTGCTTCTACCCCCAGGTAAAAAGAGGAGGAACCCTGCGGATCTAGATCCCATAACAAGGTTTTATGGCCTTCTTTTGCAGATAGGTAAGCTAGGTTAATCGCAGCGGCAGTTTTTCCAACACCGCCTTTGAGGTTATAAAGTGCAAATGTTATCATGCAATAAATATACAAAACATAATAATTATGTTATACTCAATTGTATAATTTATCCCTTAGTTATGAATGGTCTTGCTTAAGGCTATGGAGAAATTTACCCGGGCAAGCCGAACCAATCGCTTTTAATTTAGCTAGGCTCGTTATACATTTTATTGATATTACTCTTAAATTTTTCAATAATTACTTTTCTTTTCAGGCTCATTTTAGGTGTCATTTCTCCAGATTCAACCGTCCACTCTGTGGGCAAAAGCTCGAATTTTTTAATTTGTTCTACATGGTTAAATGCGGGATTAATTGTATCGATTAGCTGGGTGTACATAGCCAAAACCTCTGGAACAATGATGGCTTGTTCATTACTAGTAAAAGTTATTCCTTCTCGGCTCATCCAAGCTTTCAGGTTCAAAAAGGAAGGAACAATAAGGGCAGTCACGAATTTTTTATTATCACCAATGAGTAAGAGCTGCTCAATAAATGGACTTTCCTTGCATTTATTCTCGATAGGTTGTGGCGCTACATATTTACCGCCACTAGTTTTGAATAATTCTTTTTTACGATCGGTGATCTTTAAATATTTACCCTCTTCCCAAACACCGATATCGCCCGTATGAAGCCACCCATCGATAATTGTTTCGGCAGTTAAATCGGGTCGCTTATAGTATCCCGCCATTACGGTTGTTCCTTTTACACATATTTCGCCATCCTCAGCTAATTTTACCTCAATACCATTGATGGGAGGGCCTACGGTTCCGAATTTAAACCCTGTTTTACGACTCACACTAATTACGGGACTATTCTCTGTAGGCCCATATCCTTCGTATACGGGAATTTGAGCGGCATTAAATATGCGCAAAAGCTTAACCTGGCAAGCTGCACCACCCGTGATGATATATTCGATATTACCTCCCAATGCTTCACGCCAACGTTTAAAGATGAGCTTATTGGCGATAGCCAATTGCAGCCGATACCACCAACAACCGCTCACCTGATTATCGTAACGCTCCGCAAGATTTACCGCCCAATAAAACAATAGTTTTTTTATGCCTTTAAGATGGCTGCCGGCAAGCATTATTTTTTCGTATACTTTTTCGAGCAACCTAGGTACGGTACTAAATCCATTGGGATTAACTTCTCTTAAATTGTCGGCAATCGTTTCTAGGCTTTCGGCATAATAAATTCCAATACAGCTAAAGAGATAAATATAGGTAACCACTCTTTCGAAAATATGGTTTAATGGCAGAAAACTTAAGGCTTTATTATGGGGCGCATCTTCGAAAGGAAAGCTTTCTTTACTATACATTACATCGGTATAAATATTGGTATGACTCAGCATGACTCCCTTGGGAACACCCGTTGTACCAGACGTATAAATGATGGTAGCAATATGCGAGACAGGTATTGTTTGTTTAATGAGTGCAACCTTTTGTAAATAGTCACTACTAGCTAATGACGTTATACTACTCCAATGAGCGGCTCCTTCTATTGCATCGAAGCTGTATATATTTAGCAAACTAGGGATCTTTGCCTTTAATGCATTTACCTTTTCGAACATTTCTGTATTACTAACAAAAATATATTTTACTGCTGCATCGTTTAAAATAAATTCAATTTCGGCGGGGGTAGTGGTGGGATATAGTGGAACAAGGATAGCCCCTATTTGTTGTACGGCTAGGTCGGCGAAAACCCACTCAGGTCTATTATTACTAATAATAGCTATTTTATCTGCGCCTTCGGCAGTCATATGATTAGCCCCAACTCCCAGCGATAATAAGCCTGCACTAAAATTGTTTACAATTGTTTTTACTTCGCTAGTTGAATATTTGCGCCATTGGCCATTTTCTTTAGCAGCCAATGCATCGGGCTTAGAAAAAAACTCCAACTGATAATCAATTGCATCAAATAGTCTTTTGATTGTAAGCATAAACAATGGTTAAGAATTTCGTTAGATTTTTTAAACCAAGTACAACTGTATACTCCTGAATCGTTGTTAGGTTATTAAAAAGAATCGATTGACATACAAATGATTGCCCCTTGCATGGCTGTAAGGGCCCCCCATTCATTAAATGAATAATAAAGATGAACAAATTAATTAAAGATTCAAAAATAAAAAGCCGTTGTTTACAATCGTAAATAACGGCTTAAGTAAGGTAAATGCTAGTAGAACTTAGTGATAGTATTGACCCAAGGGTATTTTAAATACCCTGCTTTGTTGAAATTTTTTAAATGCCGAAGCCTTAGCATCGTTTGCAGTAATCCAAAGTTGGTATGCCGATGGGTTAGCCGCTGTGCCAAATATCCATTCGTTATAGGCTTCGAACATTCCTTCGCGTAAAAGATATTGCTGTCTATCAAATAAATGAAAAGGGAACTTCTCATTGTTTTTATTCCCATACCAATCTAATATAAAACGAGCTCTAATAGCAGTCAAGCTTTCGGCCGAAATACCTTCGCTAGCAAGAGCATTACTCTTCAAAATTGTTTCAAAAAATGCCTTGGCAAAAGGCCCCGTAGTCTTATCGTTGAGTAGCTTATTCAAATAATCATTGGTATATAATTTTTTATACCCTTCCAATAACAAGCCTTTCATATCGGCCGATCTTGTAGAATAACTCTCAAGATTTAAAAATATTTCACCATAGATTATTTCCTGAAAAAAATTATCTTTTTCTGCATAATAATTGGCAGCATTAAAATAGTTACTACTAAAGCTAGGCGATGTTTCAATTCCCTTCTCCCACTGTTCGATGGCGGCAGACATATTTTTTTGCGTAGCTAATAACTCACCATATTCATTATACAATACACCACTGTTGGGGAATTTTTTTAGGCCTTTTTTATAGAGCTTATCACATTCTTTCGTTTCTGCAATTGATTTATAGGCCATTCCCAATATCTGAAAGCTTTGTTCATCCACATCGTTTCTTTCAATTAAACCTTTTCCAATTTCGATTGCTTTGGCAAAATCTCTTTTTAAATAGCTTAGAAAAGCCATATCCTTGAGCATGTCGATGTTAGTAGGCTCTTGTTTTAATGCATTGGACAAAACCAGGGTTGCATTTTCATAATCGCCTTGACGCATAAAGTCTTTTGCTGTTGCATAGAGTGTTTTTGCATTGGTCTCTTGCGAAAAAGCTATCGATAAGCTTGCAGCAAAAAAAATAAAAAATAAAAAATAGTGTTTCATATCACAATATTGGTCATGGCTGTAGTACCTAGCGTTAGTCATTTATTAAGTGGGTAAGTAATCCATCTCTAAGCTTTGGCTCAAACCAAGTACTTTTTGGTGGCATTACACTACCATTATCTGCAATATCAAATAGTTGTTCAATGGTTACCGGAAACAAGCTAAATGCCACTTTCATATCGCCATTATTGACCCTTTTCTCCAGCTCAGCTAGTCCGCGTATGCCCCCTACAAAATCTATTCTTGTATCTGTTCTAGGATCTTTGATTGCTAATATAGCATCTAGTACATTGTTTTGCAAAATAGTTACATCCAATACCCCAATAGGGTCGTTGGTATAAGTACCTTCTTTTGCTGTAAGTTGATACCAGTTATTATCGAGGTACATGCCAAACACATGTAATTGAGTAGGCCGTACAGCATTATTGCCCATAAGCGATACTTCGAACTTTTCGGCAAGCGCAGCCAAAAATGCGTTTGTATCTAATCCATTTAGATCCTTTGCCATCCGGTTATAATCCATGATGTATAACTGATTAGAAGGAAATAAAGTGGTCAGAAAGTAGTTAGCGGAAGCTGTTTTTTTATCGCCCAGGGCCAATCTAACTTTGGCTGCAGAGGCAGCCCGATGGTGTCCATCGGCAATATAGGTATTAGGGATCTTCGTTTCGAATAAAGAAGAAATTTTTTGAATCACTTCCGAGTCGGTGACGATCCAGATAGAATGTTGAATCTGGTCATCGGCCATAAAGTCGTAGGCAGGTGATTTAGTTTTTTTCCATTTTTCGATAAGTGCATCTACTTCATCATCATTACGATAGGCTAAAAAAACATTCCCCGTTTGTGCACCCGATGTTTTTATATGGTTGATTCTATCTTGTTCTTTTTCGGGCCTAGTAAACTCATGTTTCTTAATGATGTCGTTCTCATAATCATCAACACTACTCACACAAACAAGCCCAGTTTGGCTTCTTCCATTCATTACTAACTGATAAATATAATAGCATTCTTTACTTTCAATAAAGAGTATTTCGCGTTGAATAAAAGCATCCAAATTTTCTTTTGCTTTTTCATATACAGCAGCTGCATGAATATCAACACTTGCACTCAAATCAATTTCACTCTTTGTGATATGTAAAAATGATGCGGCATTACCCTGTGCTACTACTTTGGCTTCTGCACTATTTAATACATCATAAGGTTGACTGGCAACCTGTTTTGCAAATTGAGGTTGTGGTCTTAGCGCTTTAAAAGGTTTAATAATGGCCATTAATAGGTATTTAGTTAAAAAATTATCCGTGTATTTGTGCAAAATGTTTCGATACATCGCAAAAAGCCTGCACACTGGCTAAGGGAAGCGCATTATACATACTAACGCGTATGCCACCAACGGTTCTATATCCTTTTACACCAATCATGCCTTCTTGTTTGCATAATTCTAGAAAGGGAGCTTCTAGTGCAGGATTCGACATAAAGAATACCGCATTCATATGGCTACGATCTTCTTTAGCTACATGGGTTGTAAAGAGAGGCAACTGATCGATGGTATGATACAGTAGGTTTGATTTTTCTAGGCTTCTTCTTTCCATTTCTACTAATCCGCCCTCTTTTTTTATCCAACGCAAAGTGAGTAATGTCACATAAATAGCAAATACGGGTGGCGTATTCAGTAATGAATTGGCCTCAATATGTTTACGATAGTCCATGATGGCCGGAATTGGACGTTTAATTTTTCCTAACAGCTCCTTTTTAATCACCAATAAGCTTACGCCTGCGGCACCCATATTTTTTTGTGCGCCTGCATAAATAGCCGAAAATTTATTAAATGCCATTGGCCTACTAAATATATCGCTACTCATATCGCCCACTAATGGAGCGGCTGTATGGGGCAGATGATGCCATTGGGTACCTTCTACGGTATTATTGGTAGTAATATGTAGGTATTTGCTATTAGCAGGAATTTCGAACCCTTTATTAATGTAGGTATGGTTTTTATCTTTTGAAGAAGCAACAGTTACTACCTGCCCAAAAAGAGCGGCTTCTTTTAATGCCTTACTTCCCCAAATGCCATTATCGCAATAAGCTGCCGTTTCGTCGCTATCCAATAAGTTCATGGGTATTTGCATAAACTGGGTGGTTGCGCCACCATGCAAAAAAAGTACCGCATACTCATCGTCAAGTTGCATGAGCTCTTTTACTAGGGCTATTGCCTCGTCGATCACATCAACAAACCAAGAAGTCCGATGTCCTATCTCTAAGATAGACAGCCCGATATTATTAAATTCTAGAATGGCTTTTGAAGCTTGTTCTAGCACTTCCTGGGGTAAAATGGAAGGGCCCGAATTAAAATTATGTTTTTTCATAACAGGTAATAAAGCCGCAAGGTAAATAAAAATGAAAAGATGTTTGTGTTAAGTTGAATGTTAAATACTTACATCAGTAACACCGCCACTTACTACAAACTTCATGGCATCGGGGGCATTGATATTATTTAGGATACGCACTTTTTCTTTGGGTACCAGATAAGTAATGCCGCTAATAGCGTAGGAGTGTGGCACATAGACTACTACATGATCTTTTACTTCGAAATGGGTGGCATCTAATTGGGTTATAAAGCCAACACGCCAAACACTAGGTCCGTCTACATTTACCAATACTGGTTTATCGAACTTTTTTTTGTTTCCGGCAAAAGCCTCGAAAAAATCTTTAATCGAAGAGTAGATAAAGTTAATACCCGGCGTTCTTTCAAGTAAAGAATCTATCACTTTCACCAGTTTAGAGAAAATAAAAGAGGAAGAGATACCTCCAACCAATAATACAATAACAATCACCACAATAAAGCCAAGACCCGGCATTCTAATTAAATTACCATTGATATCTTTTTGTAAGAGGTTGGGGAAGAAACTATGCAAAATATTAGGTAAAATATCGTCTACAAACTTAAATAGCGATAGTACCACCCAAAATGTAATACCAATAGGAGCTAAAACAACCAATCCTTGTAAAAAATATTGCAATATTTTTTTAAGCATTAAACGAAAAAACCCCGATAGACGCTCTTTTTTCATACTGCAAAGTTTACAATAAAGTAAATTAGAACCATCATATTCATCCAGAATTAGGATTTATATTTTCATTTTCGAATAGTTATTACTGCTTTGTTTCAGAAATAGCAATCAGCTACTCCCTAAAAAGCACTCATTGGCTGACAAAAACCTTGCCTTACTTATCAAATTCAGGGGGGCCTTGATCCGAATATATCTCGAACTAGACCCCAATTTGTACACAAAAGTGTAAATCTGATTCAGCGCCTTGCTTAAAAATAATGATGCTATAGTTCCTGTATAACTATAACGGAAAGCCTTTTGTTGTTGTATTTGCGCAATTTGCTAAAGATTTACTAACAGGTCTCTAACAAGCAGTATTTGAATTAATGCCACCATACAGTCATTGCCACAATAATTTTTGCATTATTTCCAAAAATGAGTTTGCTTAACATAATCAGAAAGTTAACATTTATATTCAAAGGGTAAGCCTTGTAGGGTATAATCTTCTTTTTATTTAGCCATATAAAATACTCATTACCATATAATTGTAAAAATTAATATTATTTATCAAAGTTTCTCTTCTTTTTATCAATTTTATAATAGAAATTTATAGCATGATGTGATATGAATGCTTATTAGGTTTTGACAATTTCTAGACCATGATAAATAAGAATTTAATACAAATTTTTGGATACTAGTAGAGAATTTTGGCAAATAGCACATAATTGGCTTTTATTATGTGGAAACAAAATCAGTAAAAATTATTGTAGGGAAGAAATTACATCACATTCAAATTATCCAGCTTTAATATCATTAATAGATTTTTTGGATAGTGGGAGAATGAATTATAAGGCAGTAAAAGCAGATACTTCACACTTTAATGATTTTAATTATCCCTTACTAGCACATATACGTATACCTGGCCAGGAATATATGCAGATCATAAAAGACGTAGATTTTTGGTTTAATGAAAAGGAAATAGTAAAATATTGGAGTGGTATAGTGGTGTATCCAGAAAAAAGTGCAATTTGGAAAAATAAGGATAATGATACTTACAATCAGAATGAGAAAAGAAAGAAAGTAATTAATGTAACCTTGATAACTATCAGTGTCCTGTTACTGCTTTTTTCAGCTTACTATTTATCGAATATTCAATTCGTTCTTTTGGGGATTCTCTCCTTATTGGGGCTAATAATTAGTTTATTTTTATTAGGGAAAGAGCTAGGTTTTCAAAGCCATATTGTAAAAAAAGTATGCGGTGCAGTAAGTAATGGTGGGTGTGAGCACGTGTTAAAAAGCCCTTATGCAAAAGGGTTTGCTGGAATCACCCCCGCCGATGCTTCGGTACTATATTTTGTAACACAGTATGTAATTTATTTAATAGGTTGCTGGTATCCAATTCTTTTCAAAGTTATTATATCAATAGCATTCAGTGGTATTGCAGTTTCTGCTTGGAGTATATATACGCAGGCAGTCAAAATAAAACGATATTGTGCGTTATGTTTGAGCATTGTAATTGTGCTACTAGCGCAAAGTGTTATTGCATTTACTTTATCTAAAGATTTCTTATTAAGTGCACAATTAAAACACAGTAATTCCATTTATTTAGCATTCGGATTTTTTCTTTCCATTTACCTTTTTTTTGCGTTATTCCTATTGCCGATAAAACAACTTATCAAAACAAATTACACCAACAAAATAAAATTAGTAGAATTTAAGAAATGGAAAACAGACATCAATTTGTTTATTCAACAATGGCAATTAGAGCAAGAAGTTGATAATACTATTTGGAAAAATGATTTATTACTTGGCAAGCTATCCGCACCATTATTGATTACGGTAGCTTGTAATCCTTATTGTGAACCCTGTGCACAGGCCCATAAAAAATTAGATACTTTGTTATACCGATTTGAAAATAAGGTAAAGGTACAAATACGGCTATTGTGCAATACGGAAAATGAAAATGATAAAAAAACCGTTGCAGTTAAAGCGATTTTACAAAGTGCTGCCATACATAACAATAATAACGATTTACAGCGAATGGTTACAGATTGGTTTGAATGGTTAGATTATGAAAAATGGAAAGCTAAATGGACGCCTGATTCTACTATAGATATAACAAAAAGAATACAGCAACATGAAATGTGGTTTACAAAATCTGGTGTAGGTTTTACGCCTACTTTTTACATTAATGGCAAGCAGTTGCCACGTAAATATGAGTTGGAGGATATAGAAATATTAATACCGCAACTAGCAGAAATGATGGATATCAAAAAAAATACAAATAATTAAACGATTTCTATAGCCCTGATTTGAAGGATTAAAGAGACCTTATTCAAAGATGATAGCAGTGCACGGCTATTATAGTTGCCTTTGGATAAACAAATAAACGGTGAAGTTTGCAACTGCTGCACCACAAATTTTAAACTTAAATACAATGAAAGATTTATCAAGAGATGAAATGAAAAAAGTATTGGGCGGATTAGTAGACCCACCTCATTGTGTAGGAAACGGTGGAAGATGCGATTCTAATACAAGGTGTTGTGGCAAATGTCAAGCAACAAATATTGGGGAAGGTAACAATATATACACTTGCCAATAATAAATAGATTGCCCTTTCCTACTTGATTTACTGCGTTTAAATAACGCAGTAAATCAAGTAGTTTAAATATGAAATAAATTTTCGAAAATGAAGTACAATGTTATACTTATGATATTGTTCCTTTTTCAGCTTCAATCCTTAGCGCAAAGTAAAGATTTTGAAAAATTTACACTACTAGGTAGAATTGCAGATTATGATACTGGTAAATTAATTCTGACTGCTGGGTTTATTACTGAAGATTATATAAAGCCATTCAAGCCTCAATCCACATCTATCAAAAAAGGAAAATTTTCATTCCAAGGAAGCATAAACTACCCCGAAGCGGCCCGTGTACTCTTTAATCCTAATTCCAATAATCCACTTTTATCTAGTTTGTTTTTTATTAGAAAAGGAACTCAAACAGTAAGTTTTGATACTGATTCATTTTCTATTAATCCAATCTTAAATAATGGTAAAGAAAGCCGTGAATATAAAAATTGCTATCTTAAAAAAATGACAGATGTTACAATGGAAGAATCAAATATGTTTCATAAAATTGATAGTCTATATAATTTTTACAATAACAAACTTCCAGATAAAATTGAAATTATTGTAGCTGAATTAAAAAAACTAATTCAAAGAAAGAAAGATAGTGTATTGATAAATTATGTAAAGCAATACCCAGATTCATATGTTAGTATGTGGCTATTAGTGGAAAGATTTTGCATGAATGGATATAATGAAATGTATTATCAAGCCGCTAATCTGCTATCCAAAAGAATCAAAGAACTGTATACTACCAAACAATTAATAAAAAAATTTCAATTAGCAAAACAAACAGACTTAGGTAATATTCTTCCATTAAAATATATCGTAACAAATAAAAATGCTCTACTATTTAATAGTATAAAACATAATAAATATACACTAATTGATTTTTGGTATAGTCACTGTGGACCATGCTTGGAGCAATTCCCAGAATTTAAAACTATTTATTTGCTATATAAGAAATCTGGCTTTGAAATAGCTTCTATATCTGTTGACCAAAAAAAAGATGAACAAAATTTTAAAGATATTATCAAAAAATATGGATTGCATTGGCAACAATTCTGGGATATTAATGGAAATAAAAGCAGAGGTGTATCTATTAATTCATTTCCTACAAACTTTTTATTGGATTCAAACGGAATAATAATTAAAAAAAATATTAGCCCTTCGCAACTTGAACTATTTTTAAAAGAGGAATTTAACAAGTTCTAAGTTCAATTAATAAGTGCAATTTTTTCTTGTAGCACTTGGTTAGGTGTTTGATAATTAAATTTTCTGACTGGTCTATCATTCAACAATTGTTCAACTCGTTTTATTTGATAATCTGTT